>Ga0209194_1000036_pt1 | contig 134593 bp, 103 predicted proteins | sample COGITO_mtgs_1004_FD_184787 | JGI IMG/M metagenome (GOLD analysis project Ga0209194, IMG submission 184787) | Pelagic marine microbial communities from North Sea - COGITO_mtgs_100413 (SPAdes) (version 2) | ecosystem: Environmental > Aquatic > Marine > Epipelagic ... | reverse complement strand
GTCATCACCGATGTCACCAGAGACGCCAGCGCCAACGAAGGGGTTGAAGCCTTGGTTGCCAAGCTCAACAGAATTGAAGTCGTAGGTGACAGGGACAAGGTAAGAAACGTCTTCGGAGTCGCTAAAGTCAAAGTCAGTTGCAACTTCAGGGCGAATAGAAATGTTGTCAGCAACAGAGAGCTTACCGTTGATAACGAAGCCGTCGTCGCCGCCACCGATGCCGACGTAGTTGTAGCTAGGCGCTTCTTGAGCAAAGGCACCAAAGGGAACCGCTAGAAGAGCAGCGGCAGCAAGACCCAGGGGAGCCCAAATACGAGATAGTTTCATGGAATTATCCTCAAAAGGTAGTAGGAATAACAACGTGGAAACGTTGATAGAGTGATTTGGAACTTCTGTGGCCTGTGCTCTTTTCTAGTGGGCAGTCCCGATGACGTTTGTGGGGGTGACACTCAAAAAAGCAAGGTTGAGAAGGTTGCGAAAGAAGTTGTTGTTTGGGTTAGAAACGCTTGGTTCGTTTCGCATGTTTAAGTTGTATCTTGAGTGACTAGGGGATGCGCGAACAGTATGGACACTTTGCGTGGGTGGCCTAGCCAATACCTACCTCTATAGACGCAAACACGTTGTTTTCAGGTGTGCCAGTTGAGATGAATGGTTGGAATTATTGGGGTGGTCTTCCTACGGGTTCTTTTGGCGATATCTTTGAGCTTAAGTGAATTACCTAGAGGTAGATGATGAATGGGTTACTGGTGGGTAAAGATGGCTGCTGTCGCTGCTGGTGGGCAGGCGAAAAATCAGACTATGTGGCCTATCACGATAGCGAGTGGGGAGTTCCTGTAGATGATGACCAGCGACTGTTTGAAAAGATTTGCTTGGAGGGGTTTCAATCTGGTCTGAGCTGGCTAACGATTTTGAGAAAGCGGGAGAACTTTAGGGCAGCGTTTGCCGGTTTTGATTTTGAGCAGGTAGCGCAGTACACACAAAAGGACGTGGAGCGGTTGCTGCAAGACAAGGGAATTGTGCGTCATCGCCGCAAAATAGAGTCGGTGATCAATAATGCGGGTCGAGCTGGCGCGCTAATTGAGGAGTTTGGCTCACTCGCGGCTTATTTTTGGCAGTATGAACCAGACGAGCAGGACCGGCCTGGGCGATGTGATTACGAGACGCTGAGGGTGCTGGGAAAGACGGCGGCCTCAACAGCTATGAGTAAGGATTTGAAAAAGCGAGGGTGGTCTTTTGTGGGCCCGACGACGGCCTACGCGTTTATGCAGTCGATGGGGCTGGTGAATGACCATGTGGAGGGCTGCGAATGGCGCGATCGCACCAAAACCCTTAGACAGATCTTTGCGAGACCCACTGTTTAGAGGAGCAGTAAGAATGCTCCGAGCAGTCATAAATTTGATATTTTAGATAACACCCTTGTAGATAGAGCCACTTCGGTTGTGCGATTTGTCCAATAGCAGCAATATTCAGCACTATGAGGCGCTTCAGTCTATAGCAAAAACACATTTTGATGATGAGCTGACGGGTTCTGTTGGCCATCTGTCTAGCTTTTTGTCCGACTGTCTATAGTCGTCCTATAGTCGTCTGCATCACAAAAAGTTGTTTGCCCCCTTAACCCTAGCGACAGGATCAGGGAGAATAGATATATTAATTTTTTTCAAAGGCTTTTTGAGATGGCGCTTATTGCCCATCACATTTTATAGGCTTTGAAGAATATAGACGTATTAGGACGTAGCTCATGACAGCCACCCAAGCTAAGCCCAAATCTACCTTTCCAATTGATCTAGGCGCTTACCAGCGAATTACGCTCGACCCTTCTAACAACAAGCTGACAGATGACCAGCGCGATGCGCTCAAAGCAAATATTCAGCTTTGCCGCGAAGCCATCGTATTTTTCACAGCCACCGGGGGCGCGCGCGGCGTTGGCGGTCATACGGGCGGACCTTACGACACGGTGCCCGAAGTGATGATCTTGGACGCCCTGTTTCGCGGCAGTGCCGACAAGTTTGTGCCCACTTTCTTTGACGAAGCAGGCCACCGCGTTGGCACCCAGTACCTGATGGCTGCGCTCAACGGTGATTTGCCTGCCGAGCAGCTAATGCAGTACCGCGCGGCGGACTCCAAGCTGCCGGGTCACCCTGAGTTGGGTCTGACACCTGGTGTGAAGTTTAGCTCTGGCCGATTGGGTCACATGTGGCCGTTTGTAAACGGTATAGCGCTAGCAAATCCTGGCAAAACGACATTTTTGCTGGGTTCTGACGGTGCGCAGCAAGAAGGTGACGACGCTGAAGCCGCTCGCCTGGCAGTGGCTCAAGGCATCAACGTCAAGCTGATTATCGATGATAACGACGTGACAATTGCGGGTCACCCATCTGAGTATTTGGGCGGCTACAGCGTGCAGAAAACCTTGGAAGGTCACGGGCTGAAGACGCTAGTGAACGATGGCGAAGATATTGATGCGCTGTATGCGAATATCTGCGAGGCGATCGCAACTGACGGCCCCATCGCAGTTATCTGTAAGCGCCCAATGACAGTCGGTATTGACGGTCTAGAAGGTAGCTGCCACGGCCATGACGTTATCCCCACAGATCTTGCAATTCAGTACCTAGAAAAGCACGGTCGCCAAGAAGCCGCTGACTACCTCAAGAACATTGAAAAGCCCAAGCACAGCTACGAGTTCCTCGGATCTAGCGATGAAATGGGCTCTAACCGCAACGTCTTTGGTCAAGTAGCGGTCGAAGTCTTGGGCAAAATGAGCGACACTGAGCGCAAAGAAAAAGTGCTGGTTGTCGATTGCGACTTAGAAGGCTCTTGTGGCCTCAACCATATTCATAAGGCGTACCCTGAGATTTTTGTCAGCGGCGGCATCATGGAGCGGGGCAACCTCTCTGCGGCAGCAGGCTTTGGCATGGCAGAAGGCAAGCAGGGCATCTTTGCCACCTTTAGTGCGTTTTTAGAAATGTGCATTTCTGAAATCACAATGGCACGGCTAAACAAAGCTAACTTGCTTTGTCACTTCTCCCATTCAGGAATTGATGACATGGCCGACAACACCTGTCACTTCGGCATCAACAACATGTTTGCCGACAACGGGCTAGATGACGGCTACGAAACTCGTCTGTACTTCCCAGCTGATGCGAACCAGATGAAGGCGTGTGTGGAGAAAATTTTCCATCAGCCCGGTATCCGATTCATCTTCTCAACGCGAGCAAAGGTGCCGATGCTCAATGATGCCGATGGCAAAGCGCTGTATGCCGATGGCTATGACTTTGTGCCTGGAAAGGACGAAGTGGTGCGTGAAGGCACCGATGGCTACATCGTCAGCTTTGGCGATGGCCTGTATCGCGCCCTAGACGCGGTAGAGCGATTGAAAAAAGAAGGCTTGAACATTGGCCTGATTAATAAATCTACGCTTAACGTAGTCGATGAGCAGATGATGGAGAAAGTAGGTCAGTCGCCTTTGGTCATGGTGGTTGAGTCTTTCAATGAAAAGACAGGATTGGGCGCGCGCTATGGCACCTGGCTGCTAGAGCGGGGCTATACGCCTAAGTTTGCGCATGCAGGCACGCACGAAGAAGGCAGTGGCGGCCTTTGGGAGCAGTTTTATCACCAGGGCCTAGACCCTGAGAGCATTATGCAAAAGGTGAAAAAGCTAGCGGGCAAGTAGCGCCTGGAGGCTGCGGCTAGCTAGATTCTTTTGGCTAGATCTATAGCCTTTCTCTAAACCCAGTTCTAGATGGGCCCTCGCGACGATCGCGGGGGCTTTTCAATTGAGCTGTATGCGAGTGAAGCGGTATGATCGCTCTTAGGTGATAGACGTAGGGCTGTGCTCTATGTAGATGACTTGGATATTTTTTTGGAGCGATCGCACCATGCCCGCAGAATACATTGCAGACGAAGCCGCCTTTGACAGCCTGATACAAGATGACTCTGTCGTTGTTGTAGACTGCACAGCTAGCTGGTGCGGTCCTTGTAAGCTAGTAGCCCCGTTGATGGATCAGCTAGCAGAAGAATTTGCAGGCAAAGCCACGGTTTCCAAGCTAGATCTCGACAGCAATAAAGCCGTGGCAAAACGGTTTGGCATTAAAAGCATTCCAGCTGTCATGGTCTTCAAAAACGGCGAGCTAATGGATACATTAGTAGGCGTAAAGCCTTACTCCATGTTTAGTGAAAAAGTCACCAGCTATCTAGACTAGCCGATGACTAGCTGGCCAGTTGGACTAGCCAGTTGGACTAGCCAGTTGAGCCAGCCAGTTGGACTAGCCCGTTGAGCCAGCCATTAGGGAGCATTCGCCCTCTTGCTGCCCTGCCATTCTTTTTGCTCTGCCATGAACCAGCCCAATAAACCTGATCCAAACTTAATTAAGCTATCGCCAGCCACGCTGTTTGCCATCGTCGTTGCGGTTATTTTCATACCCCTTCTATTGACAGGCTTCATCTCTCAATAATTCGATGTTGTGAGTTAGTCTGTGATGAACCAACGCCCGCCTGGGCACTTTGATCGGTTTGGAACGTCGGTTCGGAAAAGTAGGTTTTAGGAGTCTCCATATATGTGTGGAATTGTTGGCTATATTGGCACGCGCGCTGCTAGCAGCATTTTGATTGAAGGGCTAAAAACGCTGGAGTACCGTGGCTATGATTCGGCGGGTGTGGCAACAATCTCAGAAGGAACCCTGCACAGAACGCGGGCTAAGGGCAAGCTGATAAACTTGCAAACAAAGCTAGAGGGACTAGAAGATCCAGCTAGGCTGGGCATTGGTCATACTCGCTGGGCAACGCACGGCAAACCAGAAGAGCACAACGCGCACCCCCATACCAACGCCAGCGAGCGGCTAGCAGTGGTGCAAAATGGCATTATTGAAAACTATCGCGAGCTGAGAGAAGAGCTAAAGACAAAGGGCTATGCGTTTCGCTCCGATACCGATACTGAGGTCATTCCTCACTTAATTGACGAGTATTTGAAGCATCCTGCGGCCGATACGGTGCTTTCTGAGCAATCGCTATTGCTAGAAGCGACAAGGCAGGCAGTCAATCGACTACAGGGGGCATTTGCACTGGCGATTGTGTCGGCAGATTTCCCAGATGAGCTAATTGTGGTGAGGCAGCAAGCACCGCTGGCGATTGGCTTTGGGCAGGGTGAGTTTTTCTGCGCGTCAGATACGCCTGCGATTATGCCGTATACCCAAGCGGTGCTAACGCTAGAAAATGGAGAGGTAGCACGGCTAACCCCGCTGGGCGTAGAGGTGTATGACTTTACAGGGCACCGCCTGAAAAAGTATCCACGAACCCTAAACTGGAATCCCATCATGGTGGAAAAGCAGGGGTTCAAGCACTTTATGCTCAAGGAGATCTATGAGCAGCCAGGGGTGGTGCGCACCTGCCTAGAAACCTATTTGGATGCTGACTGGGACGAGCAAAGTACCCAATCGCCGATTAAGTTAGATTTGCCAGATGCGCTGCTAGACGATTTGCAGCACATTCAAATTTTGGCCTGCGGAACCAGCTGGCACGCGAGCCTAGTCGGTAAATATCTGCTAGAGCAAGTATCTGGCATTCCGACGTTTGTGCAGTATGCGTCTGAGTTTCGCTATGCGCCCGCGCCGATGATGGCGAACACGCTGACGATTGGAGTCACTCAGTCGGGTGAGACCGCCGATACCCTGGCGGCGTTAGATATGGAGCAGAAGCGCCGGGCAGCTAAGCGCAATGAGCTAGGCAACGATCTGTATGCGCCTCGGATGCTGGGCATTACGAACCGGATTGATAGCTCACTAGGTCGGCTGATTCCGCATGTGATGGGGACGATGGCCGGGCTGGAAATCGGGGTGGCCGCGACGAAGACGTTCGTTGCCCAGCTGATGGCGTTTTACTTTTTGTCTTTAGAGCTGGCCTATCGGCGTAAGACGATTTCGATGGCGCGAATGGCGGAAATTATCGAAGGCCTGCGGCAGCTCCCCGCTCAGCTAGAGCAGGTGCTAGAAAGCCAAGAGCGCTATGTAGAGGAGCTATCTCATGAGTTTTCGGAAACGCGAGACTTTATTTTTGTGGGCCGGGGAATCAATTATCCAATTGCGTTAGAAGGGGCGCTAAAGCTCAAAGAGATCAGTTACATCCATGCAGAGGGCTATCCGGCAGGTGAGATGAAGCACGGGCCAATTGCGCTGCTTGATGAGAAGGTGCCGGTGGTAGCGATCGCAACGCGTGGCACCGTCTACGAAAAAGTGCTTTCCAACGCTCAAGAGGCCAAGGCAAGAGACGCTAGGCTGATTGGCGTGGTGCCCATGAACGATGCCGCAGCGGAAGAAACCTTTGATGCGCTGCTGCCAGTACCGGACGTGGATGAGCTACTGTCGCCTGTGCTGACGGTGGTACCCGTGCAGCTGCTGTCTTATCACATTGCGGCGCGGCGCGGTTTGGATGTAGATCAGCCCCGAAATCTAGCAAAGTCTGTGACCGTAGAATAGATCGATCGGCCTCGGTTTTTTCCACGCTTTTTGAGAGACTAATTTTCTCAGGAATGTATCAGGGAATACTAATTTTTCTCATGAAACTCTGACATTGCTCTCAGGTTGGCATCAAGCCTCTCTCAGGAGGGCTTGTCATCTTAGGAAGTAACGAATCGATAAAACATTCGCTACTTTTTAGGAGACTTTCACCATGCAACGCTTTATCCTCTCAGCTTCACTGATTGCGATCGCTTCAACCTTACTGGCACCTGCGGCCTTTGCTAGCAGCCAAGCGTCTACGCCAGGAGAACTATCTGAGGGCGCTACCATTCATCAGCTCATACTCCACAATCGTGACGTTCGTAGTAAGTCCTAACGAATTCGCTAGAACCGAATAACTTAGCCTCTGGGCAGACCTTTTTTGCCGACACTGCGCTCACACAACTGAATTAGCTGGAATTATGGCCAGCGTATCTTTAGTCTCACAGGCAAAGATGCGCTGGCTATTTACTGTTTAGGCTTTGACTTTAAGGCTTTGGCGCTAAAACTTTACGGCTTGAGTGTCGTAGATTGAGTTTTGTAGATTAGTTCGTAGATTAGATTTTGCAGTCGTAGCTAGCGGCTCATCAAAAGTCAGCTAGGCCGCTAATTGAGATTTCAATTGGGAGTAAGAATGAGACAATCTTGATATGAGCCATTTTCCGATAAGACGCTGTTGTCTGGTTCTGCTTAGGTAAGTGCGCACATGCTAGGACTGTATTAAAGACTTATGAAAGTAATTGTTGTCGGCAGTGGTGGACGTGAGCATGCTTTGGCCTGGACGCTGCTGCGATCGCCTAGCGTCACTGAAGTTGTCTGCATTCCAGGAAATGGCGGCACGGCAAGACTCTCTGGCTGTCGCAATGTGGCAATTGCGATCGATCAAGCCGATGCGATCGCCCGATGCGCCCTAGTAAACAACATGGCGTTTGTGATCATTGGCCCAGAGCAACCCCTTGCCGACGGCCTAGCTGACGCCCTTAGAAATCAGGAAATAAAGGTATTTGGGCCAAATAAAGACGGCGCGCAGATTGAGGCAAGTAAGGCCTGGGCCAAGGAACTGATGGCCGAAGCGAAGGTGCCAACAGCAGCCTCGGCAGTGTTTACAGACGCTGAAGGGGCGATCGCATACGTCCAGCAGCAAGGCGCGCCGATTGTAGTCAAAGCCGACGGGCTAGCAGCCGGTAAAGGGGTAACAGTAGCAACAGAAATAGAAGCTGCGATCGCGGCTATTCATGCGGCCTTTAGCGGCCAGTTTGGCGCAGCGGGCGAGCGGGTCGTCATCGAAGAATTTTTGACCGGACAAGAAGTCTCTGTCTTAGCGGTCACCGATGGGCAGACTATTCGCCCTTTGCTACCCGCGCAAGACCACAAGCAGGCCGGGGAAGGCGATACAGGCCCAAATACTGGTGGCATGGGAGCCTATGCACCAACGCCTGTCATGCCAATAGAACTATTACAACGCGTCCAGTCAGAAATTTTAGACCCCACATTAAACGCGCTCAAAGCCCGAAAAATCGACTATCGGGGGGTGCTGTATGCCGGTTTGATCGTGACACCAGCAGGCGATCCAAAAGTGATTGAATTCAACTGCCGGTTTGGCGATCCAGAAACTCAGGTCGTGCTGCCGCTGCTAGAAACGCCTTTTGAAGAGATCGTAGCAGCGTGCTGCGACCAAAAGCTCAGCACGCTGCCGCCATTTGAATGGAAAAAAGCGGCAGCGGCGTGCGTTGTGATGGCAGCTGAAGGCTATCCAGGAGCCTATCAGAAAGGGCTATCTATTCGCGGCCTAGCAGAGGCAGAAGCAGAAGCTATGGTATTTCATGCCGGAACCCGAATTAGCGACGGAGCCGTAAAAAGTACAGGTGGACGAGTGCTAGGCGTCAGTGCGATCGCGCCCACGTTTGAAGTCGCTTTAGCCAAAGCCTACAGCGCCATCGATAAGATCGACTTTCCCGGCAGCTTTTATCGGCAAGACATTGGTCATCGGGTGAAAAATTTCGATCTCACCCAGGCAACAGCTCAGCCCACGCCTCAGCCGACAGAGCCGCCGAGAGAGCCGCCAACAGGGCCGCCGACCGCCGCAAATAGCTGAGTTCCCGCGAGGAATGTCAACTACGTCTAGAATAAGAGCTGTAGGAAAGTGCTGACCGGCAAAGGATGGCGCTGCCTTTGGGGATAGGCCATTCGTCGCTTGCCAGCGCGGCTAAATCAGCAGCCAAAGATAAGTCGCTATGCAACTTTTTAGCCAACTCAAAGCACTGCTTGCCAATTGGTGGAGCGATTTTACCCTGCAAACCCGGCTGATGGCAGGTGCAACGGTACTGGTCTCTTTGCTTATGAGTGGGCTAACGTTTTGGGCTGTCAACACCATTCAGCAAGACACCCAGCTCAACGACACACGCTTCGGTCGTGATTTGGGCCTGCTGCTAGCGGCCAACGTTGCCCCCTTAGTCGAAACCAACGATCGATCCGAACTAGCCCGGTTTTCCTACAGCTTTTACGAAAACACCTCCAACGTCCGCTACATGCTGTACGCCGACCAAACCGGTGAAATTTTCTTTGGCATTCCCTACTCCGAGCCCGCCGTCCAAAACTCCTTGACCCTAAAGCGGCGGATGAAGCTGCCCGCCAACTACACCAGCAGCGCCGACGCACCCATCGTACGTCAGCACATGACTCCAGCAGGCATTGTGACCGATGTGTTTGTCCCCTTAACCATTGACGGTGCTTACAAAGGAATGCTGGCCATGGGCATTAACCCAAACCCTACAGTGGTCGCCTCATCTCATCTAACGCGAGATGTAACAGTAGCAGTCTTTGTATCGATTTGGGTGATGGTGATTTTGGGGGCAGTCATCAATGCGCTGACGATCACGCAGCCGATCAAAGAACTGCTGCTAGGCGTGAAAAATATTGCCGCTGGTAACTTTCAGCAGCGCATTGATTTGCCCTTAGGCGGTGAGCTAGGTGAGCTAATCTACAGCTTCAACGATATGGCAGAGCGCCTAGAGCGCTATGAAGAGCAAAATATTGAAGAACTCACCGCTGAAAAAGCGAAGCTAGAGAGCCTCGTCTCTACGATTGCTGACGGGGCGATTTTGCTCGACGCCGAGACTAATGTAGTGCTAGCCAACGTCGCCTCTCGCCGCATGTTGGGATGGGGCGCAACGACAGCGCTCAGCGGCAGTTTTTTAGCGCAGCTTCAGCCCGAGGTACGCGCCCAGCTAGCGCCTTTTCTCTCTCAGGCTGCCACCGGAGAAGCCCATGAGGGCAGCGAGTTTAGAATTTCGCTGATGGACGGTACTCGCACGGTTCGTGTGGTGCTCAATACCGTACTCGATCAGTCGCGTGAGAATGTGAAAGGCCTGGCCATTACGCTGCAAGATATCACTCGCGAAGTGGCGCTCAACGAAGCAAAAAGTAGCTTTATCAGCAATGTATCTCATGAACTACGCACGCCACTGTTTAATATCAAATCGTTCATTGAGACGCTGCATGAGTATGGCGAAGACTTGAGCGAAGACGAACGCAAAGAATTTTTGGCAACAGCAAACAACGAAACGGATAGACTGACTCGGCTAGTCAATGATGTCTTAGATCTATCTCGACTAGAGTCTAGTCGTCGATATGAGTTTTCGGCGGTAGAAGTGCATCAGCCGATTGAGCAGGTACTGCGCACCTATCAGCTCAATGCCAAAGACAAACAGATAGTTTTAGAAAAAGACATTGAAGACGACTTGCCTGCCGTGTTAGGTAACTATGACTTGCTGCTTCAGGTATTTGGCAATTTGGTGGGCAATGCGCTGAAGTTCACGCCAGCAGGTGGTCGGGTAATGATCCGTAGCTATCGGTCGCCTAGCGCTCGGGCTAAAGACCCTTCCCAGATGGATACACCTAAAGTGCATGCCCACCTTCTAACGCACCAGGTCAGAATAGAGATAGCAGATACCGGCATTGGCATTGATGCTGAGGATCAAGCCGCAATTTTTGAACGATTTTTTCGGGTAGAAAATAGGGTTCATACGCTAGAAGGCACCGGCTTAGGGCTTTCTATTGTGAAAAATATTATGGACAAGCACAATAGCCAGGTAAATCTAGTAGGTGAAGTCGGGATCGGCACTACGTTTTGGTTCGACTTGCCGGTATACGATCTCACCGAATACACAGTGCCAGCACTAACGCCTGCTAACGAATCGATAGAAGCAGCTGTTTCCACTGAAAATGAGACGACTCAAGCCCGCTAAAGCCGGGTATTTTGGGATTGTTTCACGCGGCTGAGTAGCCCACTAACCTATTAATTTTCTATAGATAGTCTCTAGATTTGAGAACCGTTCGAGGGAGTTCAGATCGAGCCTGGCTGTTTACAATTTAGGCACAAGAGCAGAACAGCCCATATAAGGAGGCTTTTTATGAGCTTATTAGACCAGCTAAAAACGATGACAACTGTAGTTGCAGACACGGGTGATATCAGTGCAATTGAGCAGTTCACCCCGCAGGATGCAACGACGAACCCGTCTTTGATCACCGCAGCGGCAAAGCTCCCTCAATATCAGAACATTGTGGATGAGACGCTAACGCAGGCAAAGACAACGCTAGGCGAAGACGCTTCGGACCAAGACGTTGCGACAGAAGCTTTCAAGCATTTGGCTGTGGCCTTCGGCAAGCGGATTTTAGAAATCATTCCGGGCCGAGTTTCGACAGAAGTAGATGCTCGCCTTTCTTACGACACAGAAGGCACCTTGGCAACAGCGCGTGAGCTGATTGGCGAGTATGAGGCAGCGGGTATCAGTCGCGATCGCATCTTGATCAAAATAGCCTCCACTTGGGAAGGGATCAAAGCCGCCGAAATTCTTGAAAAAGAAGGCATTCACTGCAACCTGACGCTGCTGTTCGGACTGCATCAGGCGATCGCCTGCGCCGAAGCCGAAGTCACCCTAATTTCGCCCTTCGTCGGTCGCATCCTCGACTGGTACAAAGCAGACACAGGACGCGATAGCTACCCACCGTCTGAAGATCCTGGCGTACTGTCGGTTGCAGAAATCTACAACTACTACAAAAAGTTTGGCTACAAGACCGAAATCATGGGCGCAAGCTTCCGCAACGTTGACGAAATCAAAGAGCTAGCGGGTATCGACTTGCTCACCATTTCACCTAGTCTGCTTAAGCCTTTATCTGAAACAGAGGGTGAGCTACCCCGTCAACTCAATCCAGAGTCGGCCAAGAGTCTCGACATTGAGAAGCAGTCAATAGACAAAGCTAAGTTCGATGAAATGCACAAAGCCGATCGGATGGCTAACGACAAACTGGCGGAAGGAATTGAAGGCTTCACCAAGGCGCTAGAAGAGCTAGAGCAACTGCTAGTTGATCGACTTGCTCAGATGGATCAGCCTGCGATCGCGTAGTCGGCTAGTTGTCTTAGACGTACAGGCCCAATTACAGGCCCAATAAATATTGGTAGTACAAACTCAGCGAAGCAGGGGCCTGTCTAAACAGACCGCTGAGCGCTGAGTTTTTGTCTGTGCGTTTTTTCTGTACGTCTCTTGCAGTACTTTTTTACAGACACATGGGTGAGGGAGTAGGGCTCAGAGATTGAGCAGAAGAGCGATTGGCCAAGCAAAACGTATGGCCTATGCAACCTCTTTCAAATTTGGATCGGCCTCATTAATCTCAGCCCAGCGGCTAGCAATCACCCGGTTGCGGCCAGCCCGTTTGGCCTCATAGAGCGCCTTGTCTGCATACTCTACTAGCAGATGAGGCGTTATCACCACCCCTTGAGGCACGCTCGCAGAACCGCAGCTAAGCGTTACCCACTGATTGATCGCGGATCCTTCATGCGTAATCTTGAGCTGACGGATCTGGTCTCGAATTCTCTGCGCAACCCAGCTTGCCCCCTCTTCTTCTGTATCCGGCAAAATGATCACAAACTCTTCTCCACCATATCGAGCAACCAGATCCGCATCACGAACAGCAGCCTCTAGCGCCTGAGCAACCTGATACAGACAGCGATCGCCTGCTGGATGACCATACAAGTCATTGAAGAGCTTGAAATAGTCCACATCGCATAAAATCAGAGAAAGCTTTTTTTGAGATTTTAAGGACTGCGCCAGATATTGATCGAAATAACGGCGATTAGCAACCTGCGTCAGGTCATCGTATGCGGCTAAAAGCTGAAGCTGCTGATTGCGATAAACCACACCTGTGCTAACAGCCGCAATCATCATAGAGAAAGGAAGCACCATCGGCAGCCACCATCCTGCTACAAATAGCGCATATCCTGTTGCCCCTAACCCACCGCTCAGTCCAGCAAAGCGGGCCAGCACTTGCCAGATAGGTAGTTTAGTATCTAACGAACAGCTGTTGAATAAGAACGAACGGCTTGCCAGAACGCTGGCAGTGAGCCAAACGCAAGCCCATAGCCACTCAACAGGGGTTGAAGCTGTTCTCAAAAACGGTCTACCGTCCAAAGCCGCTTTCAATAGCTGGCTCGCTAAGTGAGCATGAATATAAACGCCAGACGTCTGTTGTTCCCTGTGTAGCGGCGTATAAAATAAATCAGGCAGACTGACAGCGACTGAACCAATCAAAACAATGCGATCGCGAACCATTTCATCCGTCAATTTGCCATCAAGCACATCGCTAAGGGATATTGACTCAAACTGTCGGTAGTCGCCACTATAGTTCATTAAGACCTGATAGCCACCCGCATCAGAATCTACGTAGCCGCCATCGTTTTTCTCAAATCGAAAAATTACCGACTTACCCAGCTGTAAAGACAATCGGCTTGTTCTATCTTCAATAATCTCAGGATAAATATCTTCTTTAGCTAGATAATTCAGTACGAGAGCTGCAGCTAACCCTTGCTTGATCTCACCAGAAGGAGCAATTACCGATAGCAATCCTCTTCGCACCCTGCCATCATCATCAACCACTAAATCGATTGCTGCTGATTGGCCTAGCTCAGCTAGTGTAGCGTGTGGCGCAACAGGCTCTCCAACAACACGCTCGGCACCAATGACGGTCGGCATAGACTCAAAGACCTCAGTTAGCCGTTCGCTACCGGGTGCCACTGGAAAGTTACGATAGAGATCTATGCCAACACCTGCCGGTTCATGTTTAGCGACTTCATCAATCAGCTGAGCCAACATCTGATCAGAAATGGGCCACTGCTCTGCTCTACCGAGATCGGATTCATCAATAGTAACGACCAAAATGCGTCTATCTATAGTGGAATCGCTTAATGCTCGCCATTTGAAAAACTGATCTAAAACACTGAGTTCCAAAGCCTCAAACCATCCATGGGTCGAAGCAAAGATAATCAGCCCTGCGAGGCTAAGGCCAACAGCAAAAGTCTTACGACCCCGAGTGAGTTGGCGTCTGAGCTTTGGAAACATCTTGAAATAGACCAAGAGGAGCGGTGATGCGTGGTGTTCATATCATTCCCAAGTCAGGAAATCTCGTTGCTAGGTATCTTCGTACATACGCCCCTAGTAACACGATGGCTAACCCATGTCTCTTGTAAGCGATCTGAATTAAGCGATCTGAATCAAACAAAAACGTCTAGAAAGAAAGCCCGCCTACCAATAGGCAGCTATGCACCAACCGACAGAAAGACAACACCTTAGAAGTTCTTTACTCTGTGGGCAAATGGCCTTTCGCTGGTAGCGTTTTACTCTACAGCCTCGAACTCATCAAAGATGACATCTAAGTCGACTGCTCTTAGATTAGTTTCCCAGCCCAGCGCTAGTTGAGCGCTGTCGGGATTCTCTAATCTCATTTGGGTCAGCGCTGAAATAAAGTCGTACCAAAGTCCTGATTCGCCGTATAGCTGAGCTTTTTCTGGCAATGACATTGATGCTAATTCAGCGGGTGACACGATGCCAGAGACACGTTCGATACCACCGTGTACCACAGGTGAGCTAGGTCCCATCGGCTCATCGCACAGAAGTATCATCGACCAGCGGTACTGCTTATCGTAGGCTAGTTCATCTACAGAGTCTGGCAGAGGAACTTCGACAAACCCTTTGCCCTCTGGCAAGGTAAAGTACTCGTTCTCTTGGTAAGTGTAATATTCGCTGCCATCTTCGGCTTCTAAGAGCATCCAAACCTGCTTAACGCCTGCTTGAAAGTATGCTTGAACCATAGGCCGAGCTGAAAGCGTCAATCCTGAGCCGTTTTCAGGAAGTACTTGCAAGGCATCACAAGTGGGATTTCGGGTTGCGCCGCCTCGGGTGTAGGTAGGCGCGGCATCGTCCGCAGGCGGTGTGAAACCTAGCTGCGCTGATAATTGAGAAGTCATTAAAGCGCCTACGGGATCGGCGATCGCTCTTTGGCTGCTGACCAACATTGAAAAAGAAAGGCCAACTGCTGAAGCAACAAAGGCTATGTGACGTTTGTTTAGGTATTTGTTCACTAATGAAATTCTCTCTCAACTAAGACAACCAGTTCCCAATTAAAACAAACGGAGACCAGTAGTAGGGATGGGAGTACTCGGGATTTTGCAGAATCTTTATTTGAGCTCGACGTAAGGCTTCTGCCTTGGTTAGATCAGTATTAGATAATTCCTGATAAAACTCTGTCATCAAGGCTGCTGTTGAACTATCGTTAACCGACCAGAGCGTTGCCAAGGTGCTGCGTGCCCCCGATCGAATAGCCATGCCAGCTAGGCCCAAAGCCGCTCTATCGTCACCTTCTGCCGTTTGACAGGCGCTCAACACCATCAGCTCAACGGGCTCTGATTTCTCTCTGCGCGATCGCAACAGATTATCCAAATCACCGATACTTATTTTTTTGTCCCAGGCCAGCAAGAATGTTTCTTCTAAATCAGAACTAAACTGCCCATGAGTCGCTAAATGTAGCACCGGGAAAGGAATTCGGTCAATTTCCGTTGCTAGCTTTGCCTGTGTAAAGTCCTGATCAAAAAGAATTTCCGCATTTACACGGTTGGCCACTTGTTCTAGCTCCGTCTTTACACCAGGAAGGGCCGCAAACCCGCCTCTCGCTTCGGTCAATCCCAACATCAAAGCTTGTAGAGGTTTTGGATTTTGGAAATGAGGCCCTAACAGTCTCATACCAGGTGTTAGGGCTACTCCATACTTTTCTAACAAGTACTGTTCTCCATCGTGCAAAGCCGCCATTGGGATTTGACGAAACTGGCCGTCTAGCACAAATACTAGGGTTGTTATTTTGTTGGCCGTAAGTGTTTCTTCAGCCGGTAAAATGAGCCAGTCATAAATCTCTTTAGAAAGGCTCAGACGTCTGTTCTGCGATAAGACTGGGTTTAAGTAGCGGTATAGTTCACTGACTTTCTGGTTGGTCTTTTGTTCTGTTTGCCAGGTGCGATAGTGACTCAGCGGCAATCCAGGTACAGATAGCACGACTTCTATTCGATCGGGCAGCACAATAGGGTATATCACCGCAGCCTGGGTATCGAGATTGTCAATGGCCTCGGTAGTCGAATCTACACAGGCAGACTTGAAATAATTCTCTATTTCTGCAAGCTGTAATTCTTCTATAGCTTGTCTAGCCTGGCCTAATGCCTGCTCGCTGGCATCATCTGGCAATAGCAGTATGCTAACTAGCTCTCGATATACCGGCTCTACGGTTTCTCTAAACGAATACTGTACGTCCGCGTTAGTTGCCAGTAGGTCTCGGCGTACTTGCCTCAATGTCTCGACGGCTGAGGTATAGCTGGCGATCGCTTCTGTCTCTTTGCCCTGATGGTGATAGGCCTTACCTAGCTGTCTTTGCCAGAGGTAGGCCATATCTTGAGCATTGTTTTCTTGGGAAAGGGATAGGGCTCTTTGTGCCAAGGCCTGTGAGTCTGACCACTGCTCAGTGTAGTCGTATAGCTTGCTTAGCTCACCAATCGCAAAGGCCTGTGCGCGATTATCTTCTAAAGTCTGGGCCTGCTGGATACCCTCTCGCAACAAAGTAGCAATGTCCTCTGCAGAGATCCACGCTATCGGTTGATTGGCATCTTCTGACCCATTAATTGGTTCACTGTCTGGCTCATTTCCTAGCTCATTGCGATTAGATAGCAAGCTCTCGGTTAAGTTGACTCGACTGTAAACGGACTGTCGGCTAGCTGGTAGCGTCTTCACTTGTTCAAATAAGCTGGGCAGTAGCTGCCGTGCCTGCTGCCATTGCTGCGTTTCTAGCATCAGATTGAAACGGTTGAGCTGCGATTTGACGTGCAAAATAGAGCCAGGAACCAACGCTTCTACGGCTTGATAGCGCTGCTGTGCCCCGTCACTGTCTTGCATTAATCGCAAGGTGTTGGCCAAGGCGAAGAGGGTGCCTGCAACGTCGGCGTCGCGCCCTATCTGCTGATAGATGTCTAAGCTTTCGGTTAGCGCTGCTTTAGAGTGCTCTAGGCTACCAGCTGTTTGGAAGACGGTTCCGAGACTTTTGAGTGCGATCGCTTTCATTTCAGAATCGGGCTGAGTTGCCAGAGCCGCAACAACCGCTTCTAGCTGTAGCTTGGCCCGACGATACAGGCCCATTGTCTGAAGTGCCTGACTCTGATTAATTTGAGCGCCAATGCTGCCAAGTTGATCATGGTCCGTATCATAGGCGGCTTCTGTCTGTGTCCAAATTTCCCAGGCGGCTTCTGGCTGCCCCTGGCCTAATAGCAAACGCCCCTGCGCGTTCAACACCCGCGCCTGGACAGCCCAGTATTCATTGGTGCCATCATTGGCGCGATCGCTGTTGGCGAGTAGAGAAAAACTGCGGGAGATTGCCCCCTCTGCCTGGTCCCAAGCACCTAAATCCTGAGCGGCAATAGAAACATAGCTCCAGCCTAGGGCTCGCGATATGTTCTGAGCTGTAGTATCTTCAGCAAACTGACGCCAGCGCTGTAGGGCGGCCTGTAGCTGACCCGCCTCGTAATAGCGCTGCCCCTCTATTAGTAGGGCATGATCGTTACTGACTGAGACAAGCTGGTTTGAATGGAGATCTAAAGCAGCCTCTGAACCGCTCGCGATAGTCATCACCAAGCCGATTTCATCACTAGAGAAATGATGCGAGGTAGAAAGCGCTGGTGGACTCAAAACACTCACCATTGCCAGCAGCATCAAGCCTGTAAGAATCAGCTTTTGCCGAGTTCGCTGTGGCCAGATAGACGCTAGCTGCCAGATCGTCCATTTTCGCCAAAGCAGCCAATATCGCAATCGCTTCAATCTTTTAATTCGTTTGTCACGATTCATAGGAATCCATTCCGACTGCTTTTTCACGTCAAGTCACTAGCTGATTAATTAGCTATGGCCACTGCCTTCTAGGCTTTGAAAGCCAGCTCATAGTTATTAATGCCCCAATAGCTGTTAGAACCGATCTTGCAGTAGCTCTGAGCACTCATGACTTAGCTATATCCACAGGGTGCTATATCCACAGGGTTTAGGACAGCGCCGTAGTCCTACTAGCAGTCGATCTAATGTAGTCAGCCGTGAACTCACGACGTAGAGTAGATAACAATACCTATCGTGCCAACAGTAGTAACCCGTGGTTTATTTAGATTATTTAGAACGCATTTTAAAAGCCCGCGTTTACGATGTTGCTCAAGAGACGCCTTTAGAGCGAGCGCCACAGCTATCGACACGCCTAGGAAACAAGGTTTTGCTGAAGCGAGAAGACGCCCAATCCGTCTTTTCGTTCAAGCTGCGCGGGGCCTATAACAAGATGGCCCAGCTGCCGCCTGATCTGCTTGAGCGGGGGGTGATTGCCGCTTCGGCAGGCAATCATGCTCAAGGCGTTACTTTAGGCGCTAAAAAGCTAGGAACCACCGCTTTGATTGTGATGCCAGTGACTACACCACAGGTCAAGATAGATGCAGTAGAAGCGCGGGGTGGCACAGTCATTTTGCATGGGGATACGTATGACGATGCCTATGCCCATGCTCGTCAGCTAGAGGCGCAGAAGGGTTTGACGTTTATTCATCCATTTGATGACCCTGATGTGATTGCCGGGCAGGGGACAATTGGGATGGAAATTTTGCGACAGTACCAGCAGCCCATTCATGCTGTTTTCGTGGCAATTGGTGGGGGTGGTTTGATTTCAGGCATTGCAGCGTATATCAAACGGCTGCGGCCAGAAACTAAAATTATCGGTGTAGAGCCCGTTGATGCAGATGCGATGAGTCAGTCGCTGGCAAAAGGTGAGCGGGTCCGCTTAGAACAGGTGGGGCTCTTTGCCGATGGGGTGGCGGTGCGGCAGGTGGGCGAGGAAACGTTTCGGCTGTGTCAGGCCTATGTGGATGAGGTTTTGCTGGTAAGTACAGATGACATTTGCGCGGCGATTAAGGATGTGTTTGAAGATACGCGCTCGATTTTGGAGCCTGCGGGGGCGCTGGCGATCGCAGGCGCTAAGGCCTATGTAGAACGTGAGGGCATTCGGAACAAGACATTGGTTGCGATCGCCTGCGGAGCCAACATGAATTTTGACCGACTGCGCTTCGTCGCTGAACGCGCGGAGCTAGGTGAAGGCAGAGAAGCGGTCTTTGCCGTGACCATTCCAGAGCAGGCAGGCAGCTTGGGAAAGTTTTGCGATACGCTAGGCAATCACAGCATCAGTGAGTTCAACTATCGAATTGCAGATGCTAACAAGGCACATATTTTTGTGGGCATTAAGATCAAGAACAGGGCAGAGGCTAAGGCGATCGCCCAAAATTTTGAGCATAACGGCTTTAAAACGCTCGATTTAACGGACGATGAGCTGGCAAAAATGCACCTGCGCCACATGGTTGGCGGCAAATCGCCCCTGTCTCATAACGAACTGCTCTATCGATTTGAATTTCCTGAACGCCCTGGCGCACTCACAAATTTTGTCAACGCTATGAGCCCAGCTTGGAACATCAGCTTATTTCACTACCGTAATCATGGCGCTGACTCTGGCCGCATTGTTGTAGGTGTGCAAGTACCGCCCGATGAGACGGATCAGTGGGAAATATTTTTGACAGGGCTCGGCTACCGCTATTGGGATGAAAGCCAAAATCCTGCCTACCAGCTATTCCTGTAGAAAATTTTCTCGCGGCAAATCTTCCTGTAGTAAATCTATTCGAGTCGCGTACACTTTGCCTTCTCGCTGCTTCACAATAGCGACTACTCGCGATCCCCGATCGAGCTGCGCAAAGATATCGGCATTAATGTACTTTTGGTGAAAGAGGATGTCTTGCGTTCCATCTTCGGGTGCCACATAGCCGTGAAAGTTTCCCGGCTTCAGCTTAAACAACAGCTTGACGACGCCTGCTTTAGTAGATAGCTGATCAGGCGACGGCTGGTTATTCGGAGGTGTCGCTATCGTCCAAGGATTTAAAGCGTCATTTATCGTCTTGGAAGACTCTGCATTTTCCATCGGGGCAGTGTCTAGATCTGTCTCTTCTAGGAGCGTCTCTTCTAAGGCTATTTCTTCTGAAAAAGACGTCGATTCCTTGTCGCTATCTTGTAGCAACGGTGGGTTCGTCACCTCTGCTTCAGTCACGTCAAAACTAAAGAGCACTACCTGATCAGAGATGATCTCTTCGGGCTCACTCTCCTCTTCGGACTCACTCTCCTCTTCGGGCTCACTCTCGAACATCTGTAACTGCTCTATTTGAGCCTGTTCTGTAGTCGCTGGCTCACTTGGCGCTGGCTTTATTGGTTCCGGTTCTAGCGGCGCTGGTTCTAGCAGCGACGGCTGAATGATTTCTGACGGCTGAATCTCGTCAGTCTCTTGAGGCTCAACTGCGGGCAGCAAATCGTGGATCTCGGGCAGCTGCTCATCAACAGCAGACTTTGAATCGAGAGTGGAAAAACGATCTAAGGCTGATTCTTTTAAAGCTGGCTGCGAGGCGGTTAGCTGCGAAGACTGCGCTGAGATTAACTCTGAAACCTCTACCGAAAAACCGTGTGAAGTCGTCAGGTCAGCGGGTAGGGCTGCCGTCGCGGCATCTAGCCGCTGGTGGGTGTCGGGTTTTGGTAGCGCAAAATTGATGACCGTACCAGCCGTCTTATTGGTGAGCGCAGGCGAATTTTCTAGGCGCTGAGCATCTATTGCCTGTAGCCGCTGCCGTTCTTCAGGAGAAATCGTTTGCACACGTAGTGCGACAGAACTATCGGCGTCTGCGGTCATTTCTGGCTTTAGCCGCGACGCAATTGCGCCTAGTGGTTGCACCTGCTCAGCCGTACGGGAGCTTTTCTGGCGACCCGTTAAAACACCTATCGCTCTTTGAAACTGGCGCAGTAGCCAGGTCATAAACCGTTTCAACATTGCGGCTGATTCCTGTGACGCGCTTTCAGTGTGTGCGCTCTTCTTGCCTGTGCCTTTTGTAAAAGCACAGATTGTTTATATTAACAGCCACACGAATCAGCAGACTAACTCTCAATTATTCCTGGTTAGGAATAGTGTTCAAACCTCATCGTGTTCAAATATCGAAGAGGACTTAGCGAACAGAATAGATATTAAGAACAATTCACGGATTCCGAGGCTTTATGACTTGCCAAATGATAAAGACCGTAAAGCACAAATAGCTAATGGTGACTATCCAGTTCTGCCAGCTATCTGTGCCAGTCATGTCGATGAAACTCTAATAAATGAATCTAGGACTTGAACTGTAGAGATTAACACGGGCTACAGACATGAGCTGTAGAGCCTACCAAACGCGCCAATCTTCCCAGTCGAGGTTGAAAATTGAAGTGTTAGGAAAGGCGGTGGGATTGCCGTTGGCATTTAGCTGCTTTTGCAATTCTTCGAGCATGGGTTCACGATTGGGCAAATCGTCAACGAGTTCATAGGGCAGAATACCGTTGGTGAGGGCAAAGTCGATGGTGGTGCCTGCGGCGGCTCCGGCGGACCACTCGAAGGAATGGACGCGATAGGCGGCGGCGGCAATGTTGCTAGTAGCAATCGTTTTACCGGCGATGAGCAAGTTGTCGATATTTTGTGGAATCATAGCCCGCAGCGGAATTTGGCCAGGGTAGGCTTGGCCGTGGGCTTTGCGGATGTTTTCTCGCTCGGTGTTGCCGGGGGTTTCTGGCGGCGAGAGGGTGAGGCAGGGGTGAAAGTCGATGGCGTATTGGGCGATGCCAACGGCATCTGGGTAAATGGTGGAGCGCGATCGCCGCATGATGTCAGCCGCAGGCACCTTATCTTCTATGACCGCAGCGGTATTGAGCCCAGCCAAATTTCGCCAGAGCTGCAAATAGCCCTGTGGGCCTAGCGATGTTTGATAGTACTCGTCGCGGAAGTCGGCGCGTGAGATGTCGAGTTCATTGACCCTGAAGCCTTCGGGATGGCCATAGGCGGGGCGGCCTACGATGCGACGAGCTTCGCGGATGTAGGGATATTTAGAGAGGCCATGAGCGGTGCCCATTGGGGCATCGAGCCCGTAGATAAAGCGGTGGTTGAGGTTGGGTTCTTTGACCCCGGCCCCTAGCTGCGAGTCAGTATCGCCTGCGACCAGCCAGTGATAGTAGCTGTAGGCGTTTTCTTCTGCTTTGGCGAGGGCTTCTACGCGCAGGCCACCGAGCCAACCACCGGGGGCAAGCTGGCCTGATTCGGCGAGTTGCTGACTGCTGAAAATAAGATTGTCGGCGGCGGTGCCGGGTCGATAGTCGTTGCCCCAAGTCCAGTTCTGCATGGAGATATCGCCAGGGACGACGGCAGAAACGCCGAACTGCTTTTGGTCTGGGCGGGGGTTGGGGGCAGAGATGCGGCGGTAGGTAAAGACGTAGTCGAAGTAGTCAGCGTTGGGGCGCGATCGCTCGTAGCTAAAATAAGGCGCATACTGCGGATAATAGGCGGGCTCAGGCTGAGGCTGCGGTTCGGCGGTGCGCTCCATGCCAAAGGTGTAGGTAAAGCCCTGAACGCAGTACGGATCGCCAGTTGCCGTCGGCGAAGATGGATTGAGCGGTGAGCGAGGGTCTAGCCCCAAGCTGTAGGGAACGCCAGATAGAGCAATCACTTCGCCAGTTTCAGTGGCTTCGACGACATACCAGTCAGCAGGCCCACTATTGCCGCTCTCACTATTGTCATTCTCAGCAGGAATGAACTGGATTACTTTTTTGGCGAAACGCTCGGAGTCTTCGTACCGGTAACTATCGAGGAAGGTTTCGGACAGCAGTTCGGTGTTGAGCGGCGGGGTGTTGGGCTGGGGGGTGTGCTGAATGGCGATCGCACTTTCGATCATCCGTCCATCCGCGCTAATGCCCAGCTCTTTGACCACCGTAGAAGGAAACCACTTCAGCTCGCCCTTGCCCTGCCGCGCCGCGTCCTCTAGCTGCCGAGTCAAGATGGTATCGGCATCTTTTGGCAAAAAGCAAGACACGCTTACCCAGCACCCACCTGGATTTAGCTCATCGTAAAACGACTCAATACGGCTGCGCAGCTCTTTGTAGCCCTCAGCGTAAAACAGCAGCTCCCGCTGGCGCTTGGCCTCATCTAGCGCAGAGGTGCCCTGAGAAGAGATCTGTCCGCCGACCCAGTCGGTCAGCTCAGTCATGCAGACGGTGCGTCCGGCCAACAGGCTTTCGTAGGCCGTCGCCGTACCCGATAGGCCACCACCCACAATCAGGACTTCGCACTCTACAGTTTCATCTGGAGTCTCATCTGGGCGGCTTTCATCTGAAAGAGGGGGCGATTGGGCGAGTGCGTTGGGCAGCAAGAGCGAAGCGGCCACCCAGAAGCCCAGTGCACTAGCAGAAACGCGACGAACTGAAGATGAAGCCATGGGCTGACCAAAGATCCTAATACTAAAAACACGATACAAAAACTACGCTGACATCAAAGCTACGCATTCACCGGCTGGAGTGACAACCCCCTTTGTATCATTTGCTAAACTGACGGGCCCAGAGCGCTGCTTTCTGGTGGTGTAGAATATCTTGAGTCTCTACCACAATTGAGCCTAGCTCGCCAGGGAAATTCGAGGCCATGTCGCAGCGTCTTTTATACATTAGTAATGGCCATGGTGAAGACAACCATTCCTCACACGTTATCCGCACGCTCAGAGCCATTCGCCCGGATCTAGAGATTGTAGCCCTACCTATTGTGGGCGAAGGTAACGACTATCAAAAAATTGGCGTACCCATTATCGGGCCTACCTACGTTTTGCCCTCGGGCGGCTTTACGTTTATGAATCGGCTGCGGCTGATTAACGACATTCGCGCAGGTCTGCTGACAATGACCTGGAAGCAGTACCAGGCGATGAAGCAGCACATTGACCAGGTAGATTTTGTGGCGGCGACCGGAGACGCAGTCGGTCAGGCGTTTGCCTACCTCAGCGGCAAGCCGTTTGTGTCATTTATTTCGCCGCTATCAGCCACTTACGAAGGCACGCTAAAAGTAGATTTCATTTTGTGGAACATTATGAAGTCTGAGCCATGCAAGGCTATCTTTACGCGAGATGCCTACACCGCTGAGGATCTGCGCAAACAAGGACTCGGCAAAATTCACTTTGGCGGGATTCCCGCGCTAGACCGACTAAAGCCGACTGGCAAAGACCTACAGCTGACCGCAGATGACAAGATGGTGGCTTTGCTACCGGGATCACGTACGGTGGAGGCAGTCGAAAATCTGAAGCTAGAGATGCAGATGGTGCTAGAAATAGCGCAGCTGCGGCCTGATTTGAAGTATCGAGCGGCGCTGGTGCCTAGCGTGTTTGCTGAAGTTGAGAAGATGGTCAGTCAGGGGGCGGGCGATCGCGGGATGTATTGGCAGATGGACTGGCAGGTAGACATGCAGCAAGTCCCGCAAACGAAGACGCAGAAAACTGAACAAGCACCTTGGCTACGGCTGCATCATGCCGGAACGCCTGACTATCCGAACGAGGCGACGATTCTCTGCTACCAGGACGCCTTTAGCGATATTGCCTACCGGACTGATTTGGTGATTGGCATGGCAGGACTAGCGGTGAACCATGCAATGGCTATTGGCAAGCCGATTGTGCAAATCGCGGGTAAGGGGCCACAGTTTACCTATGCGTTTGCCGAAGCGCAGCAAAGACTGTTGGGCCTGTCGGTACAAACGATTGGAGAGCAGCCTGCTACGCCCGCTATTTTGAAAGAGGCAGCGCAGTGCGTGGTGAGAACGCTTGACGATAAAGAATATTTGCGCGCTTGCGCCGAAAATGGACGGCAGCGGTTTGGGCCGTTTGGCGCGTCTGCACGCATTGCTGAGTCTATTTTGCAGCATATGGATGAGGCGATCGCAGCAAAAGCTGTTGCCTCTTGAGCCGGGCAATAGCTAGGCAACTGAACAGAAAGGCACTTCTCGCTTAAGGCTCAAGTGTGCAAAAGACAAGCGAGCAGAAGACAAGCGAGTGAGCCTCGAAAAGCTCTCAATAAAGATTATTTGCAAAAGATTGGTTGAAAAGAAGACTGCTGTGAAAACCTCCCGTAAGCCTCGCTCTAGCTATCGTCATTTGCTGCCCTTTTTGAAAGACCAGCAAAGCGCTTTTGCGCTGACGTTTGTCTGCATCATCGGCTATGTAATCACGGTGCCGATTTTGCCAAAGCTGGCAGAGCAGGCGGCGAACACTATTGGAGAAGGCAACGTTGGCAAGACGGCCTACTGGCTAGGGTTGGCCATGCTGGATTTTGCCGTGCAGAGTGCTTTTTTGTACGGGCAGCGGGTGAGTGCGATTACGGGCTCGCTAAATGTAGTGCTAGCGCTACGTCAGCGGGTGTATGCCAATCTGCATCGACTGGGCATTGATTATTTTGCGAAGGCCCAAACGGGTGATTTGACCTACCGCCTGACAGAGGATATCGAGCGGGTGGGTGAAGTTGTTTTCAAGATGTCTCAGCAGTTTATATCCTGCGTTTTGCAGATTGTTGTGCTGAGTGGATACATTGTTTATCTGAACTGGCAGCTATCGCTTACAGGGGTGCTGATTGCGCCAGTTGTGGGGATTTTAATTGGTCAGTTTGGGAAGCGGCAGCTGATTCTTTCGCGGCGTAATCAGGGTGCGATCGCCAGTCTATCTTCTCTCATTACCGAAGTCTTTGGCAGTATTCGCATCGTCCAAGCCTTTGCCGCCCACAAATACGAACTCGGACGATTTACCCAAGAAGCGAAACTCAACCGCGATGCCAAGTTTAGAAGTGAATACCTTACATCTGTACAGTATCCAGCCGTAGGGCTGCTGCAAGCGCTCAGCATTATGCTGTTTTTCTTAGTTGGCGCGTGGCAAATCTCGACCAGCAAGATGACCAGCGGCGAATTTGTTGGCTTTTTGACCGCGATCGCAATTTTAATCAATCCTATCGATCTGACCATTCAGCACTACAACCTCTACAAGCAGACCGAGGCTTCCGCAGAGCGAATCTTTGAGCTGATGTATTTGCAGCCGACACTGGTAGAAAGTGAGGATGCGATCGCCCTGCCAGCGATTACCGGGAAGGTGCACTATCGCCACGTCAGCTTTGGCTATGGCAAAGGCACAGACACCGTGCTGACGGATTTAGATTTGGTAGTCAGCCCCGGAGAAGTGGTTGCACTAGTCGGCCCTTCTGGCGCGGGGAAAACAACCATCGTCAACCTGCTGGCCCGATTTTACGATCCGCAGGCAGGTGAGGTATTCATTGACGGCATTGATATCAAAACCGTCACGATTACCAGCTTGCGTCATCAGATTGGAACAGTGCCCCAAGAGACAGCGCTATTTTCTGGCACGGTGGCGCAAAACATTGCCTACGGCCAAACTGAGCTAGACGAGGCCGCTATTGAAGCCGCAGCCAAAGTCGCCAATGCCCATGAGTTTATTACGCGGCTCTCGCAGGGCTATCACACCTGGGTAGACGAACGGGGCAATAATTTTTCGGGCGGGCAGCGGCAGCGAATTGCGATCGCCCGTGCCATTTACCTCAATCCTCGCATTCTGATATTAGACGAAGCCACCAGCGCCCTTGACCCCGAATCAGAAGCACTGGTACAAGAGGCGCTAGAGCGAGCCATGCAAGGCCGCACCGTGTTTATCATTGCGCACCGACTCAGCACAGTGCGCAAAGCTGACCGCATTTTATTCTTGGAACAGGGAAAAATTTTAGAATCAGGCACTCACCCAGAGCTGCTGCAACAAGGGGGCCGATACGCTCAGTTCTACACCCAGCAGTTCGACACGCAGGAGGCCAGTTAAAAAAAACATCGCGATAGCCAGAAAAATCTAGGACCACGCGATGTTGTTGGGTGTATGTGTGAGGGAGCTAATCACTCCTAGTTATAGATAGTGACCCACCCGTATGACTTTCATATGACAGCGGTGTGAAAATTGTGTCTCAATAGCCCAGACAACAGCGCTAGTGCAACAGCGTTACTAGCCCCAAACAAGAGAGGGTCAAATCAATGATAAATAGTGCAATCCAGGCAGTGACAACCGCTGAGGTCGCAGCTTGTCCCACTCCTTTACCGTTGAGCGCGGCGGTTAAGCCTCGGCTACAGCTCGCGATCGCAATCACGCCGCCAAACAAAGCCGCCTTGCCAATAACCGTCAAGATATCAGACACCGTGAGATAGCTACGCACGCCGCTCAGAAAAGTATCCATCGACAGGTCGTAGGTGTAGCTTGTTAATAATCCACCGCTTACCACACCGCAAAACAGCGCCAAAATCGTCAGCACTGGCAGCATGATGGCACAGGCAATTACTCTAGGCATCACCAAATAGTCAATCGGGTCTGTCCGCAGCATTTTGAGCGCGTCTATTTGCTGCGTTAGCTTCATTGTGGCGATTTCAGCAGCAAAAGCTGAGCCTACCTGGCAAGATAGCACCCCTGCGGTTAGTAGCGGCGCTAACTCACGACAGTAAGCCGCCGCAAAGGCACTGCCCAAAGAGCTAACTGCGCCAAAGCGGGCCATTTCACGGGCAGTTTGAATCGCAAAAATAATTCCGGCACACACATTTGTAACCACGACTGGCGCTAGGCACCGAGGCCCTGCACACATCAGATGATCCATTATTTGGCGTTGACCCCAGCGCCCTCTCAAAAACCGGTGAATCACCTGCCCCGCCAGTAAAAAAGCCATGGCGGAATGATAGACAAGGTTATCCGCTTCTGGCCCACCTCGGCGACGAGGCGCACGCCTTGGAGAAACCTTAGGCGGCAAAGGCTGCGAAATCAACTGAGATATGCGTCGCGAAAACCGCCAGTCAGCCTTGACCATTATCTCAATAATCCTTTCTACTAGACCCTGTAGTTGCTTTCTGAATGTTAGGAGTAACCGCTGAGCTTAAACAAGCCTTTTCCTGTGGTGCGTCTGTAGCTATTTTTGCACTAGCCATTTTTGCACTAGCCATTTTTGCACTACAGCTATTTTAGAATGCCCCGAGAGACAAACTAACTTTGATCGATACATCCGGCTCCTCAGGCTTACTTCCTCAGGCTTACTAATTTCTACACATGTTCATACACCGCGTTTGTATACCGTAAACGAGATTGCCTAATTCGTTTCACATAATATCCAGCGCTTGGGCGTAATTTCTTGAGGCAGTTCAGCAAAAGGCGCTGTACGGTATGCCGAACAGCTAGATAGTACGCAATAGTACGCAGACTTCATTAGTACAAGAATCCTATCAGGGCGATCGCACTACCGCCCCTCGGCAATAGGAACCTGATAGCAAGAAGAACCCGGCACAGCAATCAGTTCAGACGGCGTAGCCACAGCATAAAACCAGTAGTCGCATCTAAACATCCTGATATTTTTTAGGTGATGAGGTTGCTTTTTCGCCCTTTTATAGTACACTAGTACTAGCAAAGTAAAAGCGCGGCTCGTTTGCTCTATTCGTCTTACTCAGCGCTCTGGAGATATGAAAAAAACTGACATGGAACTACAAGCTATTCGCGAAAAACTAAGATTGCTTGAATCTGAGCCTGTCGCTGGTGATGTTCTTTCAATACCTTGGTCTTCACCCCAGGCTCACTCATCTCAGGCCCACTCATCTCAGACCCACTCATCGCAGGCTAACAGCGTACCGGTTAACTCTGCGCAGAGGAGTGGCTCACAGGCTAGCGTGCGAGCCGCCAAGCCCTCCTATCAACAGGCGGCTGACGTAGCTGACAGTCCGCAAGCAGCGGTGATGGAAACACTCAGAAAACGATCTGTCGCTCAGCGTCAAGAATCGACTAGCCGTGCTAACGAGTTAGTCGAACAAGAGATTGGTCGGCTGGAGCTACAGGCCCGTCATATCAATGAGCGATCGCAGCAGCAAGCCGCCGATCTCCTCGCCATGAAACGCTCAGCACAGCAGGCCGCTGTTGCCTTACGTCGTCAGGGCATTCATCATCCGCAGCTTGACACCATTGCTCAGTTTTTAGAGCACTATCCTTCTGCAAGCGTCCCGCATTTAGAGCGCGACACTCAGGGCCAGTTCAGCCTCAGTCACACCACCATCAATCTGCATCATGCAGAACAAGAAGCCATAGACACCGCCCAAGCACTGCGTCGCCTTCATGGCGGAAGTAGCCATGCCGCTACTCGGATGCCCACAACTCATCCCTCAACAGCCTCATCGGGCCCTAGCCGTGCGCCGTTTGCCCAGCCTATCGAATCGGGGCCTAGTGTTGATAAATATCTTTCTCCTGCCTTCAAAATATCAGGCAAAATATCGAACAAGCCATCAGGAAAACCCTCATTGGGTAGACAGCGCTCTCGGTCAGAAAAGCGGTGGCAGGTTGCGTTGAGAGATCTGCTGATGAAGCTGAAGAAACAGGCTGCTGTCACCTTTAGCACCCATTTTAGCGATCGCGTTAGCACCCCTTATCCATCTGATGGCTTTACTGAGGGTGACTCGCTAGATTGTGGCCCGCTAGATTGTGGCCAACTAGATTGTGGCCCACTAGGCTATGGGCCGAACGCAGGGGTTTATGAGCGATCGCCCGGTCGATTTTCCTGGATGGATGGAGCAATTTGGTTTAGCGCGGCTGCCATCGTTCGCATTGTTCTAGAAGCGATTGTGCTGAGCTATCCGCCGCTCAGAATGCCCCTTATGCTGATACTCTTCAGCGCCATTACATTCTCTATCTACCGAGGCTTTGTTTCTAAATCATCAGATCCTACGTTCGTTTATCGGCTAGGTGCTGTTCTACTGGGTCTGTTTGTAGGCGGTTCTTTTTAGGCTATCAGCCGGTCTCTGTCTGGCGGCGCTCTTTCTAGTAACCGATCTTCCTCACTGCTTGGTCGTTCCGTCTATCGAGCTACATCAATCTATTAAGCATCAATCTATTGAGCTACATCTCCTATTTATAAACGCGAATTTATAAGCGCAAAGATCCAAGAGGTTTTCTTGAATGTCTAACCCTAGCCTTCAAACATCCGCTTCACACCGCCCTAATAAGGTTCCACTCAAGCCGCTGATAGCTGTTGGGCTAGTCTGTTCTCTCATTGTTCTCTTAATGGATATAAGGGGCATAAAAACGTTTCTCAGCACCCCTTTAGCCTTTGCTCATACACCGATAGATCGCCCGGTCATAGATCAGCTAGCAGGCGATTGCACAACAGATATTGTCAGCAGCGCGCAGCTTTCTAGAGAACAACTCTTGAAACTTCTGACCGTGCCCGAAAGAGATCCCAAGACTCGCATTCGCCAAATTACAACAGAGCCCTATTGCCAGCTTTCTAGCATCAATATTAGAGCGGGTGTTGCAGCCGAACGCGAAGCGTATCCCCTAGCATTTGATCCCACTACCGCCTTGGTTATTCTCTATGAGAACGATGAGTATGCAGGCTATCGATTTTTGTTTTAGGCCAGTCTGTTTTAGCTCAACTTGGTTTAGATCAATTGGCGCTAAAACAGCCTTATTTAGTCTTACTAAAGTTACGTGTCTTTTAAGGAGGCACTTATTGCTGCTATCAGGCGTTTTTCTTCTTAGCAGCTGCTCAACAAAATCTGCACCCCAGCCTAGAGCGATTACACTACAGCAACAGTGGACGCTGAATCCTGGCGATGAAATTGCTGGCACACCCATAACGGGAAGTTTGGGCGATGTTTCTCTCTATTTAGATGGCAAGGGAATTTATGCGCCCTTTAAAGGAGAAGTAGAAGCGAGTGAGCAAGCAGGCTGTGTTCTCTATTCCACGCCAGAAATTCCAGCTTATCTCTTTCGGCTATGCGGGCTCGACCAGATTAACTATGGCAGCCTGAAGGCTCGTCAACCCATTGGCAAAGGTAAGCATATTAGCTTCGCCACGCTCAGGCGACAGCCCGATGGCACATGGGTCATTGTTGAACCGGCTAAAGATGTTTTAGAAAAAGCACTCCTCAACTGAATTTTCTGATGCTGAAATCACCTTACCTGTTAGCTATTGCCGTACTGTTAGCACTTTTGCAGTGGACCAGTGCTGCCAAAGCTCAAGAGAGTACTTTTGCACTCACCTTCGATTTACCACCAGCAAACAGACCACCAGCAAACAGACAAACCGCCACGCCTGCTTTAAGTCTCTCGATATCTGCGCCTGATGCACTAGCAACGACCGCATCGGAACTGGAATCTGCTGGGAGCGCAACAGATTTCGATAGAGACTTGACATACCAGCAGGAAGCGCTGCCCCCCATAGAAACAACAGCATTCAAAGCGTCCAAGACAGTCAAATCTGTCTCAGCAGAGACTAACGCAACAGAGGCTGACTCATTAGAACTTACATTTTCGGCTGATACTGTCTCGCTAGAGGATTTAGGGAAAGGAAATCTTTACACTGAAACTGAAAATCGCAACACTGAAGGCAACAGTGCCAAAGACAACACCAACGATGTGTCTGTTCTTATTGATGACACCCACAAGACTGTCCTCAGTGCGGCTGACGATAACAGTACCGACAGCGGCCTAGTGTTAGACGATTGGATTTTTGAAGATGGCAGTAACTCACTTGTTGCTCGAACGGTTGGCAGCGCAGAAGGTACGCGTCAATCTGATGGAGAACACACGCAGGCTTACTACGGGCATGTCGATCCAGGTAACGGCGTATGGAATTTAGGAACGTTCTCTTATCAGCATGGGGCTGAGTCGCCAGCCGCAGCAGATGAAAAACAGCTCAAGCGTCTCAAGCAACAGGGGCTTGAGCTAGCGTCACAGGCGATCGCACTGGGTATAGATCTCTCGCTTGAAGAAAAGCTCAATGGCATAGACCTCGCGAACCAGGCTCCTCTCGCCGCGCTTGATCAAGGCGGCTATATTGAACGACTTGCTCAGGCCAAGCGGCTACAGATGGAAGGCACTGAAGCTATTTTGTGGGCTAGAACCTATGCCTATATTGATCCAGACACTCGGCAGTGGAATGCACCAGGACTGGGCAATAACGTTCACAGTATTAGCCAAGACCAGCAGCGACGAATCTCTGCGATCGCACAGGCGATGAAAGCTTACGATCCAGCTGGTGTAGATATTGAAGCGCTTGGTCACCTAAATCAAATTAATTTAGCGGGCACTAGTGAGAGTCCTCAAACAGGCGAAACTTCCGCGCTCGTAGCAGCTACTGTTGTGACAAAGTCTAGTGATTCTGAGATGGCGGTATCGTTTGTGCTACCGCCTTTAGTTCTGCCGCCTTCAGAGGGGGCGATCGCAGATACAATCGCCACTGAGGCTACTGCCACTAGAACTGCTCTCACTGAGACTACTACCTCTGAAGCCGCTACCTCTGAAGCCGCTATCTTAGAACAACCCCCATCGCCAATAGCCGCCGTCGTCACTGACGAGATAGGTGTCAACTTTATCCCCACAGATAATATTGCAGCGCAGCTTACGCCAGCAGATCTTTCGCCAGCAGATCTTTCGACAGATGCAGAAAACATCGAAGAGACCGCAACCGAAGAGGCGGCCACAGCTTCGCCGGAGTCTGATCTTTTCTCACTTGACGCGGCAGAAGCACCTAGCGAACCTCGTCTTCACAGTGAACGCACCGCAATGGACCTCGCTGAGCTAGACCAAGCATCTGCACCTAGCGCTCAGGCAAGTGACCAAACCGAGCAAACCATTGGGGTCGAGACAGAAGAGGCCAATGACAATAGCGCGACCAAACTTCAGTCTTTGCTAGCTGGAATTGAAACTACCGAATTGATCGACATCAACCGCCTCAACCCTGAAACCACTCGGCCAAAACCACAAAGTTCTCTGTGGCGAATCGAAGACAAAATCGTTCCAGAAAAACGGTAGGACAAACCCAGCCAAGGCATCCTAAGAATCACCAGCAAATGGACAATTGCTAGAAGTTCGAGCTAAAGTGGTAGTGACTACGGTTTAGCCTGAGTGCGAAGTTTATCGCCTGCGGCGCTAAAACTTTCTAACAAAATTGCCCTTCGTCATGCCATGCAAACATCAGCTGAACTTCATTTGCCAATCGAATCTTTGGAAGACGCAATCGAGCGATGTCAATCATTGGGTATGCGATTGAGTCGTCAGCGGCGATACATTTTAGAGCTGCTGTGGCAGGACAAAGAGCACCTGTCGGCCAGAGATATTTACGATAGGTTGAATCGGCAGGGGCGAGAAATTGGCCACACGTCGGTATACCAAAACCTAGAGGCGCTATCTGAGCAGGGCGTGATTGAGTGTGTAGAGCGATCTGACGGTCGGCTATATGGTCATATCAGCTCATCGCATAGTCACGTAAACTGTCTTGACACTCAAAAAATCATTGATATTGATATTGAGCTACCGGCCTACATTTTGCAGCAGGTAGAAGCCCAAACAGGTATCAGCATCTCTGACTATCGAATTGACTTTTTTGGCCAAACCGCCATAAGCAAAGGCACCCAGAAAGAAGGCACCTAAAGTAAAAGCGCCAAAGCCTCGAACGCTGAAGGCTAGCTTTCTAAATGGCCAAGTTTCTGAACAGCCAAATCTATACATAGCAAAAGCCGAACGCTACAGCACCTAAAGACCTTCGAGCTGGTGGTTAGCAACGCACACTAAACGCATACGAAAATCCCCTCTCTAGTTGGTTTATCTGCCAGAGAGGGGATTATTTTTAGCAAAAACGCTGTTTGGGAAACAGCAAATCAAACCGATGATAGTACCTTCAACCATTGAGCACTTCTTTGCTGAACATAACAAGTACAGTGCCAAACATCAGTGCGGCTAAAACCAAATCCATAAGTATTTCTCTCAGTGAGCTACAAAAAATGACAGGACCGCTATCAACAGACGCTTTACGCCAGCAGTAGCTTCATCCGTGTCATAGCGTTAACATACCCATTTTCAGAATGCTGTGCACTGCAGATAAGAGAATACTAATCAAGATTTCTTAATATTTTTTGATTAGTGAAGCTGCCACAAAGTTTTGGAAACAGACTGGCTTTCTGAGACAGTGGGAAACGTTAGGTCGCCCTAGCTGCGAATTTGCACAGGCATCACTAGATAGGTAATCTTAGTACCGCCTAGCGGCGTCAAAACCGACGGGCTAGTGGCTGTGTTGCACTGGAGTTGAATTTCAGCAGTAGGCAGCGCTTTGAGTCCTTCTAGCAAATAGCGAACGTTGAAGGCAATATCCAAGCTGTCGCCAGTGATCTGGGCAGGGAGTCTTTCTAGCCCGCTACCGACTTCTTGCGCTTCTACAGATAGTGATAGCGACTGCTGCTCACTATCTACAGACAGCTTGACAATGTTGTTTCGCTGGTCGGCCATGACCGCAATTCGCTCTAGCGATGATACAAATTGCTTTCGATCTAGCGTGAGCTGTCGCTCGAACTTGCCAGGAATGAGCTGTCGATAGTTAGGGTATTGACCTTCGAGCAAGCGGGTGGTGATGCGCTGCCGACCCAAATCAAAAACGACTTGAGTTTGATCAAGCTGAAAAGCAACGGCCTCATTTCCTGGGTACGCCTGTAAAATTCGCTCTAGTTCTCTAAGCGCTTTGCCAGGAATAGTAACTTTCATCCCTGCGGCAACCGACGACGAACCGGTTTCATCAATAGTTTGCACAACTGCGAGGCGGTGGCCATCTGTCGCAGCAAACTCTAGATTTTGGTCGTTGGCCGTTAGGTGGACACCGGTAAGAACTTGCTTCGTCTCGTCGCTGCTAGTCGCAAAGAGAGCGCCCCTGAGCCCTTCAATCAAGGCGTCGGCCGATAGCTTGATAATTTCTTGAGAGTCTATTTTTGGCAGACTAGGGTAGTCTTCGGCGCTAAGCCCTCGCACCTGATAGCGGCCAGCAGAGCAAGCAAGTGTCACAACAGGCTCATCGTCGTCTTCGCTGATGTCAATCTCTTCGTTGGGTAGCCGCGATACGATATCGCCTAGCAGCTTGGCGGGCAGCGTTAATGAGCCGCTTTCGTGCACCTGGGCAGCAAAGGTGGTCTGAATGCCTAAGGTCTCATCGAAACCGACTAGCGTCACTTCCTGCGCATCCGAGCTGGCGGTTACTAACACATTGCCAAGCACCGGCTTGCTTGGGCGCGAGGGAACTGCACGGCTAACCAAGGAAAAGTGAGTGTTGAAATCGGTTTGCGGACAGCTAAATTTCATCGCTCTGAAGGACTGGCTGGAGGACGGGGAAAAAGAAGAACAACGACTGCAAGGAAGCCCAATAGTATCACCCTATTTGCTTAAGTCATCACTTGGCAAATCTGGGTTTCCTGACTGGGCTTCCTAAAAAATTTACGCTGTTCTTCTCTTTCTGATCTTTTTTAAAATTAAGTATTTAAAGTAGTAGTAGTAGAGCCTGTGGAATTTGTGGAAAAAGGGTTTATACCCTCTGGTAGAGGGGGTTAGCGCTGTTGGCTGCCTGTGGAAAGTCTGTGGAAAAGTATCCAAGTTTTCCACAGCTCTTTTGAAGGTCGTTTTTTTTCCACAGGTACGCTTCTTTTTTCCACAGGTTTTCCACAGGTTTTCTACAAGTTTTCCACAGGTTTTCCACAGGCTTTCCACAGGCTTTCCACAGGAAAACCAGAGTTTTCCACAGACAAACTAGGGTTTCCACAGGAAAATCCTCAGAACTTGTTTCTTTTTCTTAATATATCGATAGCAAATTTAGTGGCGCTCAGGCCTCAAGCCAGGCTCTAAGTTAAGCCTGAGATAAAACAAAACCCCGGTTAGATTTGACGATCTAACCGGGGAGTAAGGGGATTGCTTTGCGAACTCTGCTAGGGAGCTAGCTGTTAGCTGATAGCGTGATGCGATCGCTAACTTCTCTGACCGTCTGAGCCAAATTAAGATCTCGCTTGATGAGCTGAGCAATTTTATCGCAGCTGTACATGACGGTTGTGTGGTCTTTGCCGCCAAACTGCTCGCCCACTTTGGGCAGGCTCAGGTCGGTGTGCTGACGCATCAGATACATGCCAACCTGTCTGGCAAGGCTAATTTCTCGGCGTCTAGAATTGCTTTTAAGATCGTCTACTGAGATTTTGAAGACGTCTGAGACGGCCTTGATGACAGATTTGGGTGACGATTCTAGGCGCTCTGCGGGCGGATCGAGAACCGGGACTAGGGTCTCGACTGTCATCGGCAGACCCGAGATAGAGGTGTAGGCGATCGCCCTAGTCAGTGCCCCTTCTAGCTCTCGAATATTGGTGACATAGGAAGAGGCAATGTATTCGGTCACAGGCCGCGAGAGGGCCACCTGTTCGTACTCTGCTTTCTTTTGCAAAATTGCCATGCGAGTTTCAAAGTCAGGAGACTGAACATCGGCAATGAGCCCCATCGAAAACCGGGAGCAGAGCCGGTCTTGTAGGCGCGGAATTTTGTTAGGCGGTCGGTCGGAGGCAATGACAATTTGCTTGCCTGCTTCGTGGAGAGTATTGAAGGTATGAAAGAATTCTTCTTGGGTGTACTCTTTCCCTTCAATAAATTGAATATCGTCAACCAAGATGACATCAACCTCGCGGTATTGTTCGCGAAACCGCTGCATCGTGTCGCGGCGAATGGAGGCAATCAGATCGTTGGTAAAGGTTTCAGTGGAAACGTAGGCAACTTTGGCATTTTGATCGCTCTCCATGCGGTAGTGACCAATGGCCTGCATCAGGTGCGTTTTGCCTAGACCGACGCCGCCGCACAAAAAGAGCGGGTTGAATTCGCGCCCCGGTGATTCTGCGACGGCTAGCGCGGCGGCATGGGCCATGCGGTTATTGGCCCCTACAACAAAACGCGAGAAAACGGCCTTGGGGTTGAGCGCAGAAGAATCGGCTTGCCTTCTGTCGCCTTTTGCGGCAGCGGGTGTTGCGAACGCAGCTTCGTTAGTTTCCTTATTCTCCGCATCTTGTGCGATCGCCTCGGATGGGCTTGGCGCTCGTTCTACGTCGTCTTTGACCGTAATAGAAACACTGACCTTATGGCCTAGTATTTCGGCGGCAACCTCAGCAATTTGGCTCAGATAGTGCTTTTGCAGCCAGTTTCGCGCAAACGGATTGTCTGTGAGCAGCGTTAGCTGCTGCTGAGATAGCGACTGAACTTGCGTCGGCTTCAGCCAAGTTTCAAAAGTGGGACCGCTGAGCTGCCCTTCTAATTTTGCTAAGGCTTGAGTCCAAAGGTCTTCTTTTGTGAGGGTCACAGGTCAGCCTCTACGATTTTCGTGGATGAAAAAATGGGAGAGCAAAGGGGCTGATGAGGGGAAATCATCAGAGCCGCTGACCCTTCGCTTGGGCAGAGGCTTGCTCTCCTAGACAGTAATAAACAGTAGTAAAGGGTTAATAGCGGTATTTGAACGAGCGTTTGAATACTGCTTTCGCGGTGCGGCAGCGATTGGGCCACCGCTAGATTGGCAAATCTATGCGCCCTGGCATGCTCATATGGGCAGCTCTATACAGGCAAAATTGTGAGCAGGCAAAAGTAGTGAACGAACCGATGGTGAATTGACAGTGAGCGGGTGGTGTCGGCCTGATAGGCGTTTAAAGCGTACTAGATATAGCGTCACATTGAGATGCAAAATCTATATGTATGGTGATTGACTCGGTTCTACTTAAGTGTACGAATTATAGAAGGATATTCAGTAGAAATATGGTTTGTAGAGACTTTTAAACTTTTTTGAGAAGAGAATGCAGAAACAGTGCGATCGCATTCTCTTTTTACTTTTCTTGCTTTGTCGCGATCGCATTTTCATGCCGCTTTTGTTTCTGCTTCATCTTTATGCGATCGCAAAAGTGCGCAAAACCTTTAAGAGAACTGTCACTGCTTGCAATTACAGCGCCTAGTAGAATCTGCTAAAAAATGGGTAGAACAAAAAACTGGAACTCAATTTTTGCCAGTCTTCTTCCCCGCTATCGTTACTATTTTGAAAGGCAAAGTCATGAACAAGCGCAAAGGGACTCCTCATTTTGCTGACTGGCGATTTTGGCTACGCCAGTCGTTATCCTATGGCCTAGTCACTGCCGCGAGTGCGAGTACTGTGCTCTTTGTCTCTAGCCAGTTAGATGCCCGCTCTACGGCTTCAACTGCACCCTCGTTGCTAACGGGCCCCAATGCCGAAGCTGCCGCTGCCGAGGGCTGGGCCTACGAGCAGACCCAGTTTTTAGGTGATGCTGCGGTAGAGGCGGAAAGTCCGTACCTGCTGAGTCAGGCTACTGGTACGGAACGGCTGGTGGGTGGCGCTAACTTTATTGCGGACGCGGTAGAGCGCACAGGCCCTGCTGTGGTGCGAATTAACTCAGCGCGCACGGTTGCGAGCCGAGGGAACGGTATCTTTAACGATCCGTTTTTCCGCGAGTTTTTTGGGGATATGGGTGTACCTAGCCAGCCGCCGTCTGAGCGTGTGGAAAGGGGCACGGGATCAGGCTTTATTTTGGATGCCAACGGCACGATTGTGACCAATGCTCATGTCGTTGAAGGGGCGGACGAGGTAACGGTGACCTTTAAAGACGGTCGTGAGCTTCGCGGTGAGGTAATCGGTGAAGATTCGCTGACAGATGTGGCCGTGATTAAGGTCGATGCCAACGATTTGCCGACAGTGACGTTGGGTAATTCTGATACGCTGCGGCCCGGAGAGTGGGCGATCGCAATTGGCAATCCCCTGGGGCTAGATAACACGGTAACAGCTGGGATCATTAGCGCTACAGGCCGCACCAGTGCGCAAATTCGGGTGCCTGATAAGCGGGTGGAGTTTATTCAAACCGACGCGGCGATTAACCCTGGCAACTCAGGCGGCCCGCTGCTAAATGAGCGTGGCGAAGTGATTGGCGTTAATACGGCGATTATTGGCAATGCTCAGGGGCTGGGCTTTGCGATCCCAATCAATCAGGCACGGGCGATTGCCGATGAACTGGTGACCAAAGGCCGCGTGGAGCATGCCTACCTGGGTATTCAGATGCGAACCCTGACGCCTGCGCTGAAAGACGAAATCAATTCTAACGCTGGCGCTAACTTGCGTTTGCAGGCCGATTCCGGGGTCGTTATCTTGGGGATTGCACGCAATTCGCCCGCTCAGCAGTCTGGGCTGCAGCTAGGCGATGTGATTATGTCGATGGACGGACAGGCAGTTACTGACGCGAGTGAAGTGCAGCAGATTGTGTCGGATACAGGCGTAGGAGAGGCGATCGCGATGACTGTCACTAGAGGCGGCCAGTCGGTAGAGATCTCTGTTCGTCCGGGTGACTTTCCAACCCAATCTAGCCAGCGATAAATCTAGCCAGCGATAAAGGTAATAGGCAGCAGGAGGATCGCGATGAATGCCGCTACAAATAAGGTGCTAAAAGTCGCAGAGCTGGGCAATCCGGTTTTGCGATCGCCCGCGCGCCTAGTTGAGAATATTCAATCGCCTTACGTTCAGCAGCTAATTGATAACTTGATTCATACCGCCGCTAAAACCAATGGTGTCGGGATCGCTGCGCCTCAGGTTTTTGAAAGCGTACGGCTGTTTATCGTGGCGTCTCGGCCAAATTTGCGCTATCTGCATGCGCCAGTGATGGAGCCTATGCCGATGATCAATCCGCAGATAGTGGCTTATTCAGATGAGCAGGTGAAGGGGTGGGAAGGCTGTTTAAGCGTGCCAGGGATGCGCGGCCAGGTGATGCGATCGCGCGAAATAGAAGTGGTTTATTGCGATCGCGAGGGTCAGCAGCAGCAAAAAGTCTTTACCGATTTTGTTGCCCGAATTATTCAGCACGAGTTTGACCACATCAATGGGACAGTCTTTTTAGACCGAGTCGAGAGCACCCTAGACTTGATGAGTGACGCTGAGTATCACGCTCGAATTGTCTGCGGATGATCGCGTACTGGCATCGCGTACCGGCATTGTGCGCTGGCATCGCTTGCTGACTACGTACTCAGCACCCAGCTATAGACTTCTGCGAGGTCATCGACTTGGTAGTGCGCGTTTAGCCCACTGGGATTGGGCAAGGCCCACACGGGAATGTTTTGCCAACTAGGCTGCGGGCCGACTTTGGCTTTAGGCTGAGCAAAGGCGATGCGGTAGGCGGTGATTCCTAGAAAGGCAAGGCACTTGGGCTGATATTGCTTGATTTTGGCGGCGAGCAGCTCTTGGCCCGCTTTAATTTCTGTTTTGCTGAGTTCGTCGGCACGGGCCGTGGCGCGAGGGGCCATGTTGGTAATGCCGTAGCCTAGCTCAATCAATGCAGCGTCTTCGGCAGGGTCGTAGAGCCTAGGGGTAAAGCCTGCTTTGTAGATAGCCTTCCAAAAGCGATTGCCTGGACGGCCAAAGTGATGGCCAATAGCGATGCTGTAAAGGCTGGGATTGATACCGCAGAAAAGGACATCCAGATCAGGGGCGATGATGTCTGGCATGGTTTGACCGTGCGCAGCAGCGATTTCTGCTTTGCTGGGACGCCTGGTTTGGTTAGAACGATTGGTTTTGCTAGAACGATTGGCTTTGGGCATTCGTGGAGTCGGCATTTATGATTGTATGGTGAGGTCCGATGATGAGTTTATTTGAGCGCCAGCTCAGGCGATCGCTCCACTTTTAAAGCTATGAAATCAACGCTAAATGAACTAAAAGCCCGTGTGCAGGCTGCGTTAGCGGCTGCGTTTGGCGCTGAGTATCAGCATACCGATCCGCTGCTAGTGAGTACGAATAATCCAAAGTTTGGGGATTATCAGGCCAATGTTGCGATGTCTTTGGCTAAGCCGCTAAAAAGTAATCCTAGAGCGATCGCAACTCAAATTGCTGAAAATTTAGAAGTCTTGGACTTTTGCGAGCCGCCTGCGATCGCAGGCCCCGGCTTTATTAACTTCAAGCTCAAAACGGCGTATCTAGAGCAGCAGCTTAAGGCCATGCATGGCAGCGATCGCCTCGGTATCGCCCAAGCCGACCCGGCTCAAAAAATTATCGTAGACTATCCTAGCCCCAACATTGCCAAAGAAATGCATGTGGGCCACTTGCGGCCCGCCGTCATTGGTGAATGCTTGGCGCGGGTGCTGGAATTTTTGGGTCACGATGTGATGAAGGTGAGCCATGTCGGCGATTGGGGAACGCCGTTTGGGATGCTGATCGCCTATTTGCAAGAGGCGTATCCTGATCCGCAAGCGGCGGCAGAAGCGGCTACTTCAGGAGAGCTTGCCACCTTTTACCGTCAGGCCAAAAAGCGGTTTGATGAAGATGAAACCTTTAAAGAACAGGCTCGGCAGGCGGTCGTAAAGCTGCAAGCAGGCGAACCGCAGGTGCTGGAGTCGTGGGAGCGAGTATGTCAGCTTTCCAAACGCTCGTATCGAAAAATCTATGACCTGCTCAATATTTCTGAAGACATTATTGATAGAGGCGAGTCTTTTTATAATCCGTTTTTGCCAGCGGTGGTTGAAGACTTAAAAGAGATTGGCCTGCTGGTTGAAGACAACGGGGCGCAGTGCGTATTTTTGGAGGGGTTCACCAACAAAGAGGGCGAGGCGCTGCCGATGATTGTACAAAAATCTAACGGGGGATACAACTATTCGACAACAGATTTGGCGGCCATTCGCTATCGGATCAATCAAGATCAGGCTGATCGAATTGTATACACCACAGACGCGGGGCAGTCGAACCATTTTGCGCAGCTTTTTCAGGTAGCAAGGCGAGCCGAATGGGTGCCGGAGCATGTGACCCTAAGCTATGCGCCGTTTGGCTTGGTACTAGGCGAAGACGGGCGGCGGCTGAAGTCGAGATCGGGCGAGGCGGTGCCGTTGCAGGCGCTGCTAGACGAGGCGATCGCACGCACGCGCGCTGATGTAGAAGCGCGGTTAGAAAAAGAAGAAAGAACAGAATCGGATGAGTTTGTTCAAAATGTTGCCGAAAAGGTAGGAATTGGCGCAGTAAAATATGCCGACTTGAGTCAAAACAGAGTTAGCGACTACACGTTTAGCTTCGATAGAATGCTAGATCTTAAAGGTAATACCGCGCCGTATATGCTGTATGTATACGTCCGGGTGCAGGGAATTAGCCGCAGTGGTGACGTTGATTTTTCGACGTTGGATGCTGAAGTCGTGCTGACTGAAGAGAGTGAATTTATTTTGGCCAAGCATCTGTTGCAGATGGATACGGTGCTAGATGAGGTAGCCGCGGATCTGCTGCCAAACCGACTATGTCAATATCTGTTTGAGCTGAGCCAGAAGTACAATCAGTTTTATGATCGCTGTCCGGTGCTAAAGGCCGAGGAGCCTGCTCGTACCTCAAGGCTTGTACTCTGTGATTTGACCGCACGCACGTTAAAGCTGGGGCTGTCACTACTGGGTATTGATGTTTTAGAGCGGATGTAAGTTTTTTATCCAGGTATTGCAGCTGTGTGTTCCAGTTATAAATATTGGAAACCATGCGGAAACGATTTCGAGCCGTTTGATCTATAGTGCAGGCATCAAGAATGTGCATGCATTAGAGTGCTGGGGCAAGTCAAGACGGCAAGAGCTAGTTAAGACTGTCTGTTTACTATATTTACAACTATTTGGCAAAAGAACGATGGCTGCGACAAAACTGAGCATACGGCCAGTCATGGCAATTTGGCGAAATTCTTTGAGAAAGCTGCTAGATTTTTATGCGCAGCAAAGAGGTAGCTTAGCTTCTTTTTTTCCAAAGCTTTTTTTATTTTTTATGCTGCTAAACATGGCTTGCTACTGGCTGGCTATTATCACCGCCTATCCGCAAGAGCTAGCAGTCAGCGGTGAGCGCTGGGAATACATGATTATGCAGTTTCCTGTAGGCTTTTTGGGCGCTTTGTTCGACAGCGCTTCCTTTTTTATTACGGTCTGGATTGCTCGGCGAGCGCTGAAAACAACCTCACTGCCAAGCTATATCGCCCATCTGAGTATTGACGTGCTGATTGCGATTGTGGCGACTTTTTGGGTGCTAATGGTGTTTTCCGTTTCGGGCTGGCTGGTGGGGCTGTTGCAGCAGTCATCGCAGTCGCTGGTAGAAAGTTCGGCAAAGTATGAAGGCCGTTTGCAAAGTGCGGTACGCGATCCGCTAGGACGGCAGAACGTTAAAAATATTTATTTTGGCGTCATGATGGGTTTTTCAGCGATGATTCCGACGATGATTCATCTCTATTTGTCGGCACAGTCGGTGTTTTTGTACCTGCGAAAGGTGGCGCTGCGACGGTTTCCAAAGGCGTGATTTTGGCTGCGTTTAGTCCCGGTTTGCTTAGTCCCGTTATGCTCAGTCACTGGCACGCTCAGTCATCGGATATAGGTTGATGCTTCGAGCGCAATAAATAGCAGGCTAAATCCAGATAGATAGATCAGTCCTATGGTGGCTAACCTAGACAGCCAGGGCTTGGGCTGATTGGCGTCTTCTAATGTGGCGATGCTGCGTATGTTGAGCCAGGCATAGAAGGGCGCGGTGATGAAAGCGATGATGGTGATGAGGGTAATTAGAGGCCCGAACCCAGCGGTGAAAAGGATAAGGAGTAGCGTTGCGAGGAGGATAAGGGCAAGTGCGATCGCCTGTCGAATCGGAAACGTCATCGTTTTGCTGGCAGGAACCAGTTCGTAGAGACCGGCTTCTAACATGCGAGGGAAGGCATCGACGACGGTAAAGGTCGTAGAGAAAATAGCTGCGATCGCACACAGGCCAATCAACGGCTTTGCCCACGCGCCGATATACCCGGTATACATGCCCACTAGCTGCCCTGCAAACGTGGCGGGCTCTGCCGCTAGCCCCTGGCCTGGTAGCGTCAGCGTTCCTAGCGTGAGAAACAAGCAGGCCAGCAACACCGTCAGGATATAGCCAAAATTAAAGTCGAAGCTCGCTGAGGCCAAAGACGTTGCTCTGCCGCTGTCTTGATCGTTCGCCTGAACCCACAGCGACTGCCAGACCGACAGCTCTAAGCCCCCTGGCATCCAGCCCATAAACGCGATGATGAACGGAAAGGCCTGCCAAGAAAATAGGGTGGGCCTTGAAGATAAGGCTGGCGATATCGTTGTAGTGGCAACTTCCAGCACTGTGGAAGTCGTCATGCTGGAAGTCATCATGCTGGAAGTCGCGATACTAGAAGTTGTCACGCTAGCGACAATCGCCATGATGACGGCTGCAATAGTTGCGATCGCCAAAAAAATAACGCACCATTTGGTGATTTGCTCAAACAGACGATAGCGTCCAACCGCAATCAGACCCCAGCAAAACAGCAGCACACCCACCGCTAAAACCGTCTCTGGCACCTGCGGCAAATACAGATATTGCAACAGCATCGCGGCCACAAAGGCATCAACCGCGAAGCTGCCCACCGCATTAAGGGCACTAATCATTAAAAACGGCACGAAAAGACGTTTTCCCTGCTGGCGGTAGGCCTGAATCAAATTTTGCCCCGATGCGGCAGCGTAGCGGTGACCGTATTCGTAAAACGGATACTTCATCAGGTTGGCTAGCAGCACAAAAATCAGCGCTCCCCAGCCATACATCGCCCCGGCCCGCGTGCTCTGCACCAGATGCGAAACGCCAATCGCCGCCCCGGCCATCAGCAAACCCGGCCCTAGCTGCGAGAGCGATCGCTTGAGGCTTTTATTTTCGGCAGTGGTCGTCATGAGTCCAAAGATAGTAGTGAATCGCCTCTTGGCCTATCAGCATCCTATCAGCGTGATTGAGACTGCATCTTTTCCGTCTAACCTATCGGCATGCGCATATTGGCGGATAGTATGATCAAGGAAGACAAAGCCTTTCAGAATTCTGAGTCCATGAACCTGCTGCTATCACTACTATTAATTCTGCCTGTCGTGGGCATTCTGGCCTATTTGCTCACCCCTCGACGTTACGATTCTGCTGATTCTGTTGCCAATTCTTACGATGAGTGGACTGAAGATGGCATTTTGGAATTTTACTGGGGCGAACATATTCACCTAGGCCACTATGGGCTGCCGCCAAGGCAAAAAGATTTTCGCCAAGCGAAGTTCGACTTTGTACATGAAATGGTGAAATGGGGCGGATTAGACCGCTGCACACCAGGCACGACACTGCTAGACGTAGGCTGCGGTATCGGTGGCAGTAGCCGGATGCTAGCCAAGGACTATGGCTTTGATGTGACCGGCGTGACGATTAGCCCCAGCCAGGTAGAGCGAGCTACCCAACTGACACCAGCGGGTCTGAGCGCACAGTTTATGGTAGATGACGCGATGGCGCTGTCGTTTCCCGATGCCAGTTTTGATGTGGTGTGGTCGCTAGAAGCGGGCCCTCACATGCCAGATAAAGCCGTGTTCGCCCGCGAACTGCTGCGAGTGCTGAAGCCAGGCGGACTGCTGGTAGTCGGCGATTGGAATCAGCGTGACGATCGCCGCCGCCCCCTGAACTATTGGGAGAAGCCAGTGATGAAACAGCTGCTAGACCAGTGGTCACATCCAGAATTTTCTAGTATTGAAGGCTTTTCTGAACTATTAGAAAAAACCGAGCTAGTGGCTGGTAAGGTGCAGACTGCGGACTGGTCGAAAGAGACGCTGCCGTCATGGATCGATTCGATTTGGCAGGGCATCGTTCGTCCCCAGGGGCTGGTGAAGTTTGGGGCATCTGGCTTTATTAAGTCTGTGCGAGAGGTGCCCACCTTACTGCTGATGCGGTTGGCCTTTGGCAGCGGGCTGTGCCGGTTTGGCATGTTCAAAGCGACGCGGGCGAATGCTGTCGTAGCGCCACTGCGCTCCTAGCTCAAGACTTTGGAACAAAGACTCTAGAAAAAAAACTACTGAACCTGCGACAAGTATGTTTCTAAAAAAGAGAACTGAGTGGCATTGAGCTTGTAGTATATGCGTCGGCCATGACGGCGGGTCGTCACCAAATTGGACTGGTTGAGCGTTTTTAAGTGGAAAGAGAGTTTGGACTGAGGAATTCCCAATCTGTCGCCAATATCACTGACACACAGCTCGCTGCCGCCTTGAAGCAAATCGATGATTTGCAGTCGGATGGGCTCAGATAATGCGTGAAAACTCGGAAAAATTGATTGATTGCTACTGGTCATAGTGATTCATAAATAACAGCGACAAGAAGATTGAACAAGCGACAGAGATGTATATAGCATTACAGCATTACAGCATTACAGCTTTATGATGCGTAAGGCTCTTTTTCTGTTGTTTAGAGCTTTGCCTAGAACAGATTTTAGAGGTTATTGATAAGTTGCTCTTCGCTATTGCTGACCATTGCTTGATTGAGGCGACAAATCATAGCGATCTTGACCTTTACGCTCTGGGTGTGTGGGTGTTCTGCGCCCAGCGTATTTTCAAAGATGACTAAAGACTCTTGAAATAGGATTTCAGCTTCTTTAAATCGAAACTGATTATCGTAGAGACTTGCCAGGTTGTAAAGACTGATGGCGATATCTGGATGGTGATTACCTAGCAGAGACTTTTGGATGGCTAGCGTCCCTTTTAACCAAGATTCGGCTTCCTCATATCTTCCTTCGCTGATATGAAGCATGGCATACATAGAAAGCAACCCAGCGCCAACGGTATGAAGCACCGTTTGGGCAATTTCTCTTTTTTGATAGGCTTCTTGCTCTTGTTGCTTACGACTAGTGATGTCTGTTTGAGATCCAACAATTCGGTAAGCAATGCCGTCCTCATCCCACAGTGCTTTTCCCTTTGCTAATACCCAAAGATAGCGGCCATCATCATGCTCAATCCGATATTCGCAGTAAAATTGCTGACAGCGGTGGGAGAGATAGTCTTGTAATGTCTGGTGAAATCGATCTTGATCCTCTGGATGAATACGAGAGAACCATTCGCTGAGATTATCGCTGATGACGCTGCTGTACATTCCGATTAGCGATTTCCAGCGGGGTGAGAGGTAAACGCAGTCGTTTTTGAGATCCCAGTCCCAGATGCCGTCATCGGTGCCGCGATTTGCTAGATCATAACGGGCCTTATCAGCTTCTATCTGTTTTGTCAGCTCTGCGCGCTTAATGGCGTATTGAATTTTTCGAACAAGACCGTTGCCAACATCGGTATGACCTAGCTGAGCTAGTCTAACGGGTGAAAATGTGTCTGATTTTAAGACATAGTCTTGTGCCCCTCTTTGGAGTGCGGCGACTGCTGTTGCCTCGCCTTTGAATCCTGTGAGTACTACAACAGGAATTTCAGGTGCGAGTTGTTTTAACTGAGTAATGAGTCCTACCCCTTCTCCATCGGGTAGATGAAGGTCTAGCAGAACTAGATCATAGGTTTTTTCTGTCAGCATCTTGAGGGCGGCTCCGAACCGCTCGGCATGATGGAGCTTGGGTTTCCCTATATCGGATGAGCTAACAATCGCTTCGATCATCTGAGCATCTGAAAAACTATCTTCGATCAGTAATACTTGGATGTTAGTATTCATGTGCTTTCTTGAGTAGGACACTGCAATCTGGGCCAGCCTGCGATGAGCCAGCTTGTAATGGCCAGTTTGTAGTTAGCTAGTTTGTAGTTAGCCAGTTTGTGAGAGCGGTGGTCTACGCAAAGACCAGCCCGGAAGACGAGTCTGGCAGACCAGCTCGGAGATATTAGAGTATGCCCACTGGACATCAAGAAAGACTGATTTTTGCCAAGCTTATCTTTGACCGCGACAGAGTAGGCGATCGCACTGACTAAATATTGGTAAGCCCCCGGCTTTGCCGGGGAGACTCGAAAAGGTTTGACCGTGAGCACAAAATCAGGATGTTTGATGCTTGGAAATTTGCCGGAGATTGACTGTACTAGTAATCTGAAATGTTCAATTGAGCTATGGTCTCAACCGAGCAATCGAGCCGAGAAATGCCCTTTGAGGGCTACTCTTACGGCCCCTTTGAGGGGCTAACAGATGTAAGCCTCCGGCTTTGCCGGAGGTCACTTAACGTCAGTGCAACAAAGCCAAACGGCGCGCAGCTTAGAGAGTGTTGCCAGAGTGTTGCCTTAAACGTCGCCCCAGCCAGGGTTTAGGCGCTTCATTAGGGGGTTGTATAGTTTGAAGTATGCAATGGAGCCGACCTGTCTGAGCAGTGATTTTTGCGGGGTGTCTGCGCCCATGCAGCGCTGGCATACGGGATGGGTGACTTGAAATTTATCGAAGCCAGCGCGTAGGCCGCAGGCAGGGGCCTGCTGGTCGAGTATGTGGCTGAGCGTATGGGTGTTGAGATTGCCGAGTGGAATTTTGCCGTCGTAGTCTTTGCAGCAGGGAACGACTGTGCCGTTGTAGAGGATGCCAGCTTGGTCAGTGGTGCCGTTGCAGTAGCCAAAGCTAGCCGGAATGACGGTGGTGCTTTCGACGTTGCCCCAGCTATCGAGCGGAAAGGTTTCTAGGGCTAGCTTGGGGGTGAGTTCTATAACTTGCCAGCGACCGGGTTTATGGCTTGCAAGCTTGCGCTGTAGGGCCTGAGAAGAGGGTCTATCAGGGTGGTCAGCTGGTAGGGCGGCGAGGAGGCGATCGCACCACGCTTTGAGCTGCTGCTGCATCTGTTCTTTACCTTCGACAACGTGCATTGTTTTGTGAGGCACTAGGAAGGGATTTGGGGTGGTGTCTAAAAATTTGAGGTGAACTCGTGTGGGCGACGTGGACAGCAAGTTGGCCTGTACATACTGTGTAATGCCCTCAAAGTACTGCTCGGGCGCGAGCTTAGGCGGTGCGCCTCTGATGATAAAGGTGTCAGGATCGGGTGTTTGCAGAGAGAGGGTGACTTTGGGAATGCCAGAGTGGACGAGCCTGTCAATATGTTCGGGGCGGATGTGGAAGGTGCTGCCGTTGGTTGTGAGGTGCAGGTTAAGCTGACGTGCGATCGCCATTTCAATCGCCTCAAAAATGTGAGGATAAATCAACGGCTCACCCATGAGATGAAAGGCGACAATTCTGGCCAAGCGATGCTCAGCAATTTCGTCTAAAGCCTTTTCTAGCAGCGCTAGATCCATATGCCCCCGCTTGCGCTCCATGATCGCATCTGGGCAAAATTCGCACTTAAAGTTGCAAACGTTTGTGACTTCTAAATGGATGCGCTCTAAGCGATAGCGGCTGTTGGCCCGCTGATTAGCTGGCTGACTATCGGCTGAAGGCTGGGTGTTTGAAGCTGGCTGGGTGGCGATGCTGTGAGCTATGGACATAGGTCCTATTTTCTGTAGTAGCTGAGGTAATCAATGCGCTAATACTTTATCAAGTTTGACCAGATGGCAGGTGAGAAGGGCCTGAAAATTTGTAAGGAGAAAGCTATTTAGCACGGCAAAGCGTAGAGCTGGCTTTCGGCTTTGCCTTTATACCTGTGGGCTTGGCCGAATTACTGTCAGCCTGGATCACATAGTGTGGGCGAGCAGACGGGCGAGCTGAGGTCACTAAGGGCTCTAATGGACCGACCTCGTAGCCTTGGACTAAGCCGATACCAATGGCGGTGATGGTCTTTAAAATAGCGTCGCTCTCAACGGATTTGGCGATTGTTTTAATTTTCATAGCCTGAGCGACTTGGTGAATGGCGCACAGCATGGTGTAGGTGACGGTATCGGTGGCCGCTTCTTTGATAAATCTGCCGCTGATTTTGAGATAGTTGACGCAAAGATCTTTGAAGTAGGTGAGGGCCGATAGGCTAGTGCCAAAGTCGTCGATCGCGACCTGACAGCCTAGCTGCTGTAGCGCGGCGGTAAACTGGGCTGTTTTTTGGAGGTTCGCGATCGCAACGGTTTCCGTAATTTCAAAGCAAAGATGGCCAGCGATATCACTTCGATGCGCGAGCTGCTGCTGTAAAAAATCGAGAAAGCCATCGTCATACACACTTGCTGCCGACAGGTTGATGCTATAGATAGCCGACAGATCTGCAATTTGCGCTGACGGGTTGATTGATTGGGCCGTTTGGCTTGAGCAATCTGTTGTCTTGGCTGTTGATGTTTCTGCTGTTGATGTCGCTACTGCTGATGGCTCTATTGCACTATCGATGTGTTCTAGAACGCGCTGAACTACCCACTGGTCAATTTGCGGCATGAGGTGATAGCGTTCTGCGGTGGGAATAAAGCCCATCGGTGGCATCATCTGACCAGACTCTGGATTGTGTAGCCGCAGAAAAACTTCTTCGTGCTCTACTCTAAGCTGGCCAGTAGACGCAATGCTTTGCTGATATAGCCGGAACTGGTTGTTAGTGAGCGCATGGTTGAGCCGAGCCTGCCACTGGAGAGGGTTTGGCCCTTTTGCAAAGTGCTGTGCCTTTTGCCTATGTACCGCGATGCGATTGCGCCCGTGCTCTTTTGCCTGGTAGCACGCCTGGTCGGCAAGGCTCATTAGCTCTTCTGTGCCAGTTATCTCTGCCGAAAGCATCACGACGCCGATACTAACGCCGACTTTAAAGACTTTATTGTCGTAGTTGAACTGAAAGGCTTCGATGCTGTCGCAGAAGTCTTGTGCAATCCGTTTCGCTTTAGAAATATTGCAGTTGTATAGCAGCAGGCCAAACTCATCACCCCCAAGCCGTGCCAGGCTGTCTGAGACTCTGATGCGCGCACGCCAGAGATCGGCAATCTGTTTGAGTAGCTGATCGCCAGCGGTATGACCACAGGTATCGTTAATCACTTTGAAATGATCGAGATCGAGATAGCATAGGACGTGCTGAGAGCGGGCGTGCTGAGTGTCTGTGATGGCTTGATCTAGCAACCTCGCAAAGTGGGCCCGGTTGCACAGCTGCGTTAGCGGATCGTGCGAGGCTTGCCAGGCTAGCTGCGCTGTTCGACTTTTTTGTTCGCTCACATCGCGCAGAACCAGCACCGTACCAATAATCTCGCCCTCTTTTGATCGAATGGGCGCAGCCGAATCACTAACGGCACACTCCTCGCCTGTTTTTGAAATCAGCGTAGACTGATGGCTCAGCATAACGGCCTGGCCCTCTTCAATCGCGCGCATGGCCGGGTTGCTCAGCGGCAGACGGCTATTGCCCTCAAGCAGCGTACAGACTTCAGTAATGGGCTTGTGCCTGGCATCGCTCGCTTGCCAGCCAGTCAGTCTTTCTGCTACCGGGTTAAAGTCTTCTATTAGCCCCTGGCGATCGGTGGTAATAACCGCGTCTCCGATAGAGTGAAGCGTAATTTGTGCCAGCTCTTTTTCTTGATGCAAAGAGTTCTCTAAAGCCTTTCTATCGGTGATATCGATCTGAGAGCCTGCCATTCGGTAGGCTGTGCCCTGTTTGTCCCAAAGGCTAGCGCCTCTAGTCAGCATCCACCGATAGGTGCCGTCGCTGTGTTTGATCCGGTACTCGCAGTGAAACTGGCGGTGTTTTTGGGTTAAGTGTGCTTTTAATGCCTGCTGAAATTGGGCGCGATCGCTCGGATGAATACGGGCAAACCAGTCGCTAGGTTGCTCTCCCATCTTCTGCGCACAAAGGCCTAGCATTGAGCACCATCTATCCGAGTAATAAACGCGGTGATTTCTCAAATCCCAATCCCAAATTCCATCATTAGCCCCATAGACCGCCAGCTCGTAGCGTTCTTTGCTGAGGCTAAACTGTTGACTCAGCTCAGCCCGTTGTAGGGCGCACCATATCGTTGTAACTAGCAGATTACCTAAATCGGCATAGCGATCCTGGTAATTCTCTTGAGTGAGGCCTTCGACTAAACGCCTATCTGGTTTGACCCAGTAGTCCTGTGCACCTGCTTTAATGACGGCAGCAGCCATACGAGGATCTCGAGTACTGCCGGTCGCTACAATCGGTAGCTGAGGTGCCTGGGCTCGAACCTGCTGCAACATATCAATACCGCAGTCTCTAAGGCTGCTGTTGCCCTGGCCCTCACACTTACGCTTAGACGCATCTAGATCTAGCAGCACTATATCGAATGAGGTTGTATCGAGTTCGGTCGTGGCCTCAGCCAAACATCTCGCATGGTGAAATGTTATCTGGCTGCTATCTGCCGAGACATTAATCAGCGCTTCAAAGATCTGAGTATCGACTAAATTCTCTTCAACGAGAAGCGTCTGAATAGCAGGTGTCATCGGTAGATTGTTCATGAACAAAAGAAATCACATGTATCTAAGCAGTATTTATGTTGGTATTTTTACGTTGGTATTTATGTTGACTTAGATAAGCGATCGCTCGAATGAGCGATCGCTTGACAGATTATAAAGAAGGTCCGCAGGCTGTAATTTGTAGCCTCTATCGACATAGATCTCGACATAGAAACCCAAAACCTGCGATCCTTGGTATCTCTCAACCTGCTACTCCTCAAAGTGTGGAAAACAAAGCGTGGAAAACAAAGTGTGGAAAACAAAGTGTGGAAAACTAAAGCGTAGAAAAACGCCACTTAAAAGAGATTTAACAGGATTTTCTGATATATGCTTTTAGCTTAAATTACTGTAAAAGTACATAGCATAGAGAATATACCTAACTATCAGTTTAGATTCCGTATTTCTGTCTATTGCCTAATTTTTCGCTTGCAGCCTGTTGCCTTAAAACCTTTACTAGCCTCAATCGATAGCATTGATTAGAGCACATAGTCGCTGAGGTCTTTGAATCTCATATCCTTGCACGTAGTCGATTCCAAGCTCTCTGACCTTTTGCAGAATGGGCTGATTTTCTACGTATTCAGCAATGGTCTTTAGCCCCATTAAATGCCCAACCTGATTGATAGCTTCTAGCATGGCGCATACAATCTTGTCGGCTGCGGCCTCTTTGACGAAGTTGCCATCGATTTTGAGAAAATCAACCGGCAGATGTTTGAGATAGGTAAAGGAAGACATGCCGCTACCGAAGTCATCTAGGGCAAAATAGCAGCCGAGCTTTTTCAGCTCTAGCATGAAGGTTGCGACTTTTTGCAAATTAGAGATAGCGACGGTTTCTGTGATTTCAAAGCAGAGCGATCGCGTATCTACCGGGCTTGCTTCTAGCTGCGATTTGAGAAAGTCGATAAAGCTCTCATCGTTAAGGCTAGAGCCAGACAAATTAATGCTGTAGAGCTTGTTGATGGGGCGCGGCTGCTGGGCGATATGTTCAAGACAGGTTTGAATAACCCACCGGTCAATTTTTGGCATCAGATTATATCTTTCAGCGATAGGTAAAAAAGACATCGGCAGCAGGGTGTCTTTGTCGGCACTTTCTTTGAGACGTAGCAAAATCTCGCATAGCTCTATCTCTGATGAGGTGTCTTGTGCATTTGCAATGGTTTGCCCATACAAGACAAATAAGTCGTTATCGAGCGCATAGGTAATGCGTGAAAACCACTGGCTATCGCTAGACTGCTGCGCCGCCTCTTTGTCATCTTGATAGTAAACCTGAACTCGATTGCGGCCTTTGTTTTTAGCGCTGTAGCAGGCGCTATCGGCTAGCTGAAGCACCTGCTCTGTGCTAATGCTGTGACTGCTTACAGGTACGAGCCCAATACTGACGCCGATGCTAAATAGCTTGTCATCGTAGTGAAAGCGAAAAGATTGAATGCTGCGACAAAATTCGTTGGTGATTTCAATCGCCCGCTCTAGGTCGCAGTCGTAGAGCAGCAGACCAAACTCATCGCCGCCTAACCGGGCTAGACTGTCGGAAGCGCGAATCTGACTGCGCCACATGTCTGCCACTTGGCGTAGTAGCTGATCGCCTGCGGCGTGCCCACAGGTATCGTTGACGGCCTTAAAGTGGTCTAAGTCCATACAGCACAAGACGTGATGGGTCGTCTTTGCTTTGGCTTCTTCAATGACATCATCTAGGCACTGAATAAACTTTTGGCGGTTGAATAAAGAGGTGAGCGGATCGTGAGAAGCCTGCCATGCTAGCTGCTTCGCTCTCCCTCTTTCTTCTGTAACATCGTGAAAGACCAAGACAGTGCCAACGATGTCTCCTGCTTTAGAGCGGATAGGCGCGGCAGAGTCGCCAATGGCGAACTCCTCGCCGGTTTTAGAAATAAGGGTAGGGTGGTTGCTTAGACTAACGGTTTTACCCTCTGCGATCGCTCGCATCGCCGGATTATCTAAAGATTGCCTCGTACTGCCATCTACCAGCTGACACACTTGTGAAATGGGCGTATGCTTAGCCTCTTCTGCGCGCCAGCCCGTCAGCCTTTCAGCAACAGGGTTAAAATCTTTGATATAGCCCTGCTCGTCTGTCGTAATAACCGCATCCCCAATAGAGTGTAGGGTAATTTGCGCCAGCTCCTTTTCCTGATAAAGCGCATTTTCCAAAGACTTGCGGTCTGTCATATCGGTTTGAGAGCCCGCAAACCGATAGGCAACGCCGCTATCATTCCATAGGGCCATCCCACGGGTGAGCACCCAGCGATAGTTGTAATCGGCATGCATCATCCGATATTCGCAGTGAAACTGATGCCGCTGCGGATGGCTGAGGTGTTCTTTGAGCATTTGCTTAAACTTTGCTTTGTCTTCGGCATGAATGCGAGAGAGCCACCTTTGGGGGCTATTATTATCAGCTTTGCCCGGTAGACCCAAAATAGATTGCCACCTCGCAGAATAATAGACGCGGTTAGTGATCAAATCCCAGTCCCAGATGCCGTCATGCGCACCGTCTACCGCTAATGAATAGCGCTCTCTACTCACTTCTAGCTGCTGCATCAGCTCTGCTCTTTCGATGGCATAGCGAAGGGTTTTAATCAGCAAGTTTCCGATATCAACATAGCCTAGCTGCTGTAGTCGCTGCGGCGAAAAAGTATCAGACTTTACTAGATAGTCTTGAGCACCTTCTTGCAAGGCTTCGACGGCAACTGTTTCGTCTTTGATGCCGGTTAAAACAACAATTGGAATCCGCGGAGTGTGCTCTTTGAGCTGCTTAATTAGCTCTACGCCCCGGCCATCAGGCAAGCACAGATCTAGCAAGATGACATCAAATGTGTTGGTTTGAATAGCGCTGAGTGCGTCGTTGAAGCGCTGTGTGTGATGTAGCTTGAGCTGAGTGAACTCAGCAGAGCTAATCAATGCCTCAAACAGCTGAGCATCTACCAAATCATCTTCAATTAGCAGCGCATCTATGCCAGTTTTCATGAGGCGGATCCTTTTACCTAAGATTAGAAAGTAAGTGAAAAAATATGTGGATCAAATTTGATCGCAACAACTACAAACTACCGTATTAAAAACTTTTGCCTTGGCAGCTTTTATACTAGAAAATATCTTGCTAAAAGCTACCTTTCTACATATCAACCGATACGTGATTTGCTGCGTCAGTATGTGATGGAGTGTGCAAAACTAATCAGTAGTGACAGAGTAGGTATGAGGCGGATACTGGCTTAAGGTACGACAGCATATAAAAGAATCTACTAAAGACATTTATCTGCTTATTTCTTTCTGCTTATTTCTTTTAGTCGCCTGCTTGTTTGAGCGAGAGAGAGTCATGCGAATGTAGGTACTTTTTGAATTCTTTAACATTGAAATTTTTATATTGAAATTCTCATAGGGGCTTTCATATCAAAATATCTTGTTTAAAGCTGTCATCTAGACAGTAATCCCTTCTTGGGACCGTTGGGCAGAGAGGAAATACGTAAGTGTGGGTATATAGACGTAAAGTTTTTTGTTTTATTGATGATTTTTTGATGAATCTACTGAACGATTTTCTAGCTGACGCTAGGCACGCGGTCGTTCTGCAGTCTGTATCCAAAAGCTGTAAATTCGCTCAGCGACTTGCTCATAGTGCTCTAGCTGTCTGGGTTTCGAGATATAGGCGTTGGCGTGAAGCTGGTAGCTACTGTTAATATCACTCGGTGAAGAAGAGCTAGAGAGTATAACCGTTGGAATACTTAGCCAAGCGGGGTTGCTCTTGATATCTGTCAAAATCTCTAGGCCGTTTCTGCGCGGCAGATTGAGATCAAGCAGTATGAGCTGTGGCCAGTTTTGCTGACCGCTAGCTTCAATATTGTCTAAGATAGCTAGCGCGTCTAGACCATTTTGCGCAATTTGAATGTTACCGGCGTAACCAACGCCCTCAAAAGCTGCGATTAAGATAGCGGCATCTGTCGGCGAGTCTTCAATTAAGAGAATGCTGGCGCTCATGTCTAATCCGTTGCCTTAACGCGTTACTGGTGAAAAGCTCCGCTCAAACGGTTTGCATCTGCGCTTCTGATGAAGCCTGTGTAGACCTCTAGACCTCTATATGGGCTTAAACGATAGTTCTGCTTATGAGTCTAGCTCTCCTTGGTTTCAATATTGGTCTCAATATTAATCTCAATGTCAGTCTCCGCGTCGGCGCTGGGCTGAGCATCTAGTGTGAAGTAAAAAGTAGCCCCTTCTGCGGGCTGTGATTCTACCCAGATTCTACCGTTATGTCGTTCGATTATTTTCTTGCAAATAGCTAATCCAATACCATACCCTTCTAGCTCTTGGCGGGTGTGCAAGCGTTGAAACAATGAGAAAATTCGCTTTTGCTGACTGTCGGGAATGCCAATGCCGTTGTCTTTAACGCTAAAGAGCCACTGATTTGGTCGATGCGGTGCGGGGCTTGCTTGAGCGCTGATATAAATGACTGGCGCTTCTGGCGTTCTAAATTTAATTGCGTTGCTAATTAAGTTTTGGAAGAGCTGACTAATCTGGTTGTAGTCAGCGGTAATGACCGGTAAGTTAGCGGTGGTGACGGTTGCATTATTTTCGATTAGGGTGGTGCGCAGACTGCTCAAAATGGTTTGTACTAGGGGCTCGACGGCAACCACTTTGAGCGACTGGCCGCGATGGCTGACTCGTGAGAAGTCTAAAATACCGTCTATAAGGGCCTGCATGCGAATTCCGCCTGCTACGATATTTTCGATATATTCACTAGCCGTCGTGTCTAGCTCGGTGCGATAGCGCTGCTGTAGCAGCTGCGAAAAGACGGTCATGGCCCGTAGCGGTTCTTGCAAATCGTGGGAAACTACGTAGGCAAACTGTTCTAAGTCTGCGTTGGATCGCTCTAGTGACTGTGCCCTTTTATCGAGTTCCTGCTGCGCCTGTATGCGATCGCGCACTTCATTAGTCAGCCGTTCGTTGGTTTCTTTTAGTTCAGCCGCCCGGCTTGCCACCAGCTCTTCTAGATGCTCTCGGTAGCGCTTGATTTCCTTCTTTGCTTTATTTTGCTCTGTCATGTCAATGAGCACAGTCAGCAGACACTTGACGTTATCTTCTGCATCTTTGTCAGCAACGGTAGAGAGCTGTACGTCCATCAGCTCGCCACTCTTGCAGACAAACTGGCATTCAAATCCTTCGCAGCCTGCTGGGTTCATCCAAGGTGGCGGTGGCGCATCATTCTCACTCTCAGTATCAACCAGATCTTGATTGGGCAACGCGTTCTTAATCAGGTTAGCAATCGGCTGATTGATGACCTCTTGTTCTGTATAGCCTAGTCGCTTTAGCCAGTTGTCGCTGGCGCTCAACACGTTGCCCTCTAGGTCAATAGAGTGCATCATCGCCGGTGTGTTTTGATAGAGCTGCCGATAGCGAGCTTCGCTTTCTTTTAGGCGAATGGAGTTGGCTTTGCGATCGCTCACATCGATCGCTGTACCCAATATCTGCCTGGCCCGCCCGTTTTCGTCTCGAGTGAAGACCGTATCTTGGCTATAAAAATCGCGCCAGTTACTATCGGCATCGCGAACGCGATACTCAATTTCAAAAACGTGATGGTCGTCTACGGGCAAAGCCTCAATGATGCTGTCGTGGTAGTCAATCAGTGAGGCCAGATCGTCCGGATGAACTAGATGCTGGTTAATCTCTTTGCCCATCTCCTGAAGTTCTTGAGGAGAGTAGCCCAGCAATCTCTCAAGGAAAGAATTGGCGTAAATATTGCGCCGCTCTACGAGGTCGTAAATATAAATACCGTTGGGCGTGGACTGAGTGATTGACTGTAGAAGCTGCTGAGAGCTTTTTAGCTCTTGAGTGCGATCGCGCACCTGTTGCTCCAACTCCTCATTAGCCTCATAGAGTTTCTGCGTGGCCTCTGTAAGCTGAGCCTGCGTTCGTTGAATTTCGTTGACATTAACTAAGGTTAAAATACAGCCGTCGCTAATCTTATTTCCTTTCGTATAGGGAAACGCCTGTAGTAACAGATAGGGCCCATCATTTTTAACTTTTACATCGCGCTCTACTCGCGTTTTCTGTTTCTGTGCCTGGTCTAGCACTTCAGAGATATCGATACTCTCTAAGTTATGAGATAGGTGATCGAGCGGTCTGCCAATATCCGCTTCTACCAAATTAAAGGCCAGTGTCGCCGCAGGCTTAAACTTCCGAATTCTTAGCGTGTTGTCTAAGTAAATAACACCGATATCAATATTGTCGATCAAATTGTCAAGATCGTCATTGAGCTCTGTCAGCTCTTGAATTTTAGATTGATACTCAGCGTTGACGGTATAAAGCTCTTCATTCACCGAGTGCAGCTCTTCGTTGGTGCTCTGCAACTCCTCATTAGACGCCGTTAGCTCCTCATTAGTCGCCTGCTGCTCCTCATTAATGACTTCTAACTCTTCTACCGTTGCCTGCAAATTCTCTCGATTTGCCTGAAGCTCTCGCTGCAGCTGCAAAATATACTGCGAAGTTTCTTGGTCTGACGCAAATTTATCTGACAGATCAATCGTTTGTGGCAGCTTTGAAGCTTCTATCACCACCATCAAAAAGCTACCCGCAGTCGTATTCCTTTGCTTGGTAACCTCTAACGATACCCGGTCAACTTCGTAGTCTTTATCTTCAATTCGACATTCACTGTAGCTGACCTTTACTTCTGTTTGACGAGCGCGATGCAGCGCTGTACTCAGCGGCAGATGGAGACTGCTAGGCAGCATCCTAAAAATGTCTTGCGAGACCCTGCCGCTAGCAATCCGCAGCAAGTTAAGCGCATCCCCACACACATGCATCAGCTGGTTATCTCGATTAACCAATAGGCAAGTTACCTGACGATCTTTCAAGAGTGCCTTAAAGGCCGTTTCTAACAGCGGATCAAACCTGGGGCCGTTATTGGTCAGAACATTCACCTTTTGCCGCATCTGGCTAGCACTAAGAATCTGTTTAGACTGTACAAATGGTGGCAGCCGCACGTCTCGAATTTTTTGATAAATTTTCCACTGACGCTGCAGCAGCTTAAACTCTTCGCCTAGCTCACCTAAGTTTTCAGACTCACCCAAAAATAGGGTGCCATACTGCTTGAGCGAAAAATGAAGATTGCGCAGTACCCGCTGCTGTAGCTCTGGTTTCATATAAATCAGCACATTGCGGCAGGTTACCAAATCTATCTGGGTAAAGCCCGCATCTTTGGTGAGGTTATGATTGGCAAAAATAACCATTTTTCGAACGCTGCGGCTCACCTCAAACCCGTCGTCTTTGGCCACGAAAAACTGCCCTAGGTGCGAAGCAGAAAGGCTGATCATGGCCTCCTCTGGATAGAGTCCTAGCGAAGCTTTCTTCAGCGCAATCGGATCGACATCTGTAGCAAATATTTTCACCTCAATGGTATCGAGCTGCTCTGGCGTCATTAGCTCGTGTAGCAGTATCGCCATTGAGTAGGCTTCTTCACCCGTAGCGCAAGCCGTTACCCAAATGCGAATAGGCTTTTTAACGCTGGCATTGTTGATGATCTCGGGCAGTATCTGGTCTTGAAGATACTGCCACGCCTCAGGATTTCGAAAGAAGTGCGTCACCGTAATGAGCAAATCGTTACGCAAAGCTTGGCGCTCTTCTTCAAAGTTTTCTAGCTTTTCAATGTATTGTTCTAGGCTGACATTGCCAGATACTAGGCAGCGGCGAGTCACTTGACGGGTGATGGTGCTAGTTTTGTACTGGGTAAAGTCGATATGTTCATAGCGCTTCAAAATAACCAGGATGCGATCTAGCTGTGTTGGGTTCAGTGCGTTTTGCTGAAGGGCTTTTCGCTCATTTGGCAGGGTGATGAACTGATAGGTCAGCTTGGCAATTTCGTTGGTTGGCAAAACCAGGTCGGTTAAGCCAGTGGCGATAACGCTCTTCGGCATGCCGTCAAATTCGGCAGTGGTTGGATCTTGGACCATGACAATGCCGCCGCCCTCGGCGATGTGCCGAATCCCCAAGGTGCCATCGCTACCTGTCCCCGAGAGGACAATAGCGATCGCACTTTCTTTACTTTCTACAGCAAGCGACTGAAAAAATAAGTTAATCGGAAAGTGTAACGGCTGCCCGGCAGCTCTATCTTGTGCTGTCAGCCGCAGCATCCCTTTCTCTAGTCGTAGGCTTTGCCCCGGTGGAATCAAGAAAATGCTATCGGGCGTAAGCCGCATCCCATCAGTCGCTTGTTCAACGCTCATATCCGTGTGCTTTTTCAGCAGCTCTTTCATCAGGCTCTTGAAGTCAGGAGAAAGGTGCTGAATAACAACGTATGCGGCCCCGCTGTCAGCAGGTAAATGATCGAAAAAATCTTCCAGCGCACGCAGCCCACCTGCCGAGGCACCAAGGCCGACAATTGGAAAGCTAGGAGCAGTGTTTTGGGGTTGGGCTTCTTCTGACATTTGTCTGCACGGCTACAACAAAGAGAGTAATGAAGATGGCTTACTCATCCAAGGCTTATTTTCTGTCGAGACTCAATACAAGTAGCAATGATCTTGATCATGAGAGCACTTTATACTCGTTACTTCTAGGCTCGCTAATTTTATTCGATAATCCTGGCGCTACTGACTTTGTGCTGCTGCCTGGTTTTTGAAAAAAGAATATTCAAATAGAAAAAGCCACCGGTTGTCGCTTTAACTGACCTGAAGCCAAAGCATTTATGCAACCTGATAAATCTACGAAACTTGATAAATAGCTACCGTACGATATCACGTAGCTACAAAAAACGCCCATAGATTTTTGAACTCAAAAGCAAAATATGCATTCAAGCTGATCCTCTTTTGCATAAAAAAAGCCCGCTGCTGAGACGGTAAGCTCCAGACAGCGGACTTTTTTATTTTTCAGTCTCTATTAAAGAACGCAGTTACATCACGCTGTGGTGGTGCTAGCGAACCGTATTTCGATTAGCTTCCATGCTGATTGGCTTCATGAAGTATAGGTTTATCAGCTTGCTGCCAACCGCAACGATGTGAGGGATCTTGCGCAGTAGCTGGAGTGCCTTGGGCTGGCTAGACTGGCTAATGTCGCTCACTGCCGCTGTGTGCTTAGTGCACTCATCAAGAGAAGCAAAGAACTTTGGATTCTCCACATCCAAAATGATGGGGAACAGTCGCCCTGCCGACTCATTCGTCTTCTTGATCACTTCAATATCGTACTCACGCGCATCTAGCCCCAGCGCGGCGTAAAAGCCCTTACGCTGGATATCGTTTAGATACATCGTGGCAAAGACCGACAGCAAAAAGAACCGGCACCACAGGCGAGCCTTCAAATCGTTTAAGAACTGAGGCTGAGACTTCATCATCGCCGCAAAGAAATCGCCATGACGGTTTTCATCTTGGCACCAGTTATCGAAGAAGTTGAAGATAGGGTAGATAGTATCTTCGGGGTTTTGCTCTAGATGGCGGAAAATGGTGATATAGCGCCAGTAGCCAATTTTCTCAGAGAGATATGTGGCGTAGAAGATGAACTTAGGCTTAAAGAAGGTGTACTTCTTGCTCTTAGTCAAAAAGCCAAGATCTAGCTGCAAGTCAAAGTCCGACATGGCTTTGTTTAAAAAGCCAGCATGGCGAGCTTCATCGCGGCTCATCAGGTCGAAGCCTTCGGCCAAGAGGGGATTGCGGCCTTTGAGCTTACGGGCAAGTTCTTTGTAGAGCAAGAACCCAGAAAATTCAGCGGTGCACGAGCGCTCTAGAAACTCAACAAAAACCTGTCGGCGCTCACCTTGAATGTGATCCCAGGCACCCTCAAACTGCTCGTTGCGCACAAAGTGATGACGGTTATAGTCCACTTTGAACTCAGCGATGATGGCCTCTAGCTCAGCTGCATTGCTAGAGACGTCCATCTGCGCCATTTCTTCAAAATCTGTCGTGTAAAAGCGGGGGGTGAGGATTGTGTCCTTGGCCGGTGCCTTTACGCCAGGGCGAATCTCATCAAATTCGCCTTTGGGCGTTTTTTCTGTGGTTGCTACCATTGAGTCCTCTTCTTTATGCTTTTTAGCCTGTGCTTTTTAGCCACGTCTGTTTTCCTTCTGTTTCTGGCAGCAAAGCCGAAGCTAACGCTGAAAACAGTATTAGCAGTAGTGTACCAAGGGTAAAGGGTTGTATCTAGCGTCTTTAAGAAATGCAACAATATAAGACGATTGTCCTGCATCTGCTAGCCCAACCCCATCTGTCAGACAACTTTTCAGGCGAGTTATTTGATCGCGCCATACAGAAATCCAGTGCCAGATCTAAGTGCCAGACCCAACTGGCCAGACTCAGCTGATAGATCATAGCTCTGATGATGGCGATGGTGCTGGACTTGATTCTGGAATTTCAGGTTCTGATGTTTCAGATTCTGGTGTTTCAGGTTCTGGTGTTTCAGATTCTGGTGTTTCAGGTTCTGGTGTTTCAGGTTCTGGTGTTTCAGATTCTGACGCTTCAGGCTCTGATGTATTAGGCAGGTCTGCCGGATTAGTCGCACCGTTCCTTGCGGCCTGCTCGGCTTCATACGCGGCTAGTTCGCGGGCGACAATTGCCTGAATTTCTTCGTGACTGGTGATGCCTTCGTAGGCATACCGGTTAAAGCCACCGCGCTCTACCAGGGTTTTGAGGTAGTCTACCCGGTCGGCTGGGTTGGGATGGCTAGAGAGCCAGGTGGGGCCGTTGCGACCTTCGGCCTGATCGTTGAGGGTGACCATGACGTTATAAACGCCGTCGGCTGCGTAACCGCTGGAGGCCAAAATTTGGGTGCCGACGACATCTGCTTGGCGTTCCATCTGGCGGGAGTAGCCGCTGAGAAAGACGTTGTTAATCAGACCGCCGTAGGGCAGGTACTGGGCGACACTGCTGGTGAGGTTGCCCCTAGTGGCAATTTGAAAGCCGTGCGATAGAACGCTGTGCGATAGCTCGTGGGCGAGTAGTCCGGCGAGTTCTGCTTCGGAGTGTGTGTCTAGAATGGCACCCGCGTTGACAAAAATTTTGCCGCCGGGTAGGGCAAAGGCGTTGAGGCTGGGATCGAGAATGACGAAAAATTCGTAGTCGAGATCGCGCCGTCCGGTGGCTTCAGATAGTCGATAGCCGAGGCGGCGCACATAGCCCAAGGCTTCGGGGTTTTGCAGCATTGGCAACTGCCGCTGAATTTGCGTTGCGAACTGGTTGCCGATGGCGTTTTCGCCTTGCAGCAGCATGATGGCCGAGTTGGCTGCGGTAAAGGGCCCAAAGATACTGCCAGTGAACGCATAGCCCAGAACGCCTGTGAATAGGTTGGCGATCGCACCATCGCGGATACGCGTTCTGGTTTCACGCTGAAACTTTTGCAGATTCTCAGTGGCCAACGCTGCTTGCGCCTCAGCTTGGGGATGATCCGTATTAAGAGCGACGAACTGACGAGAAGCGATCGCAGCCTCTAGCCAGTCTCCTTGTGCCATCCTCAAATCAATCTGTGCCAGCAGCAAATCCGCGTTGCCTGGATACAGCGTCAGCGCCTGCTCCAAAACATTGCTGGCTTCCTTACCCTGTTCATTTTCCTGCAGTATAGCCGCGTACTGAACATGACCAGGAATAAAAGCCGGATACTCATCGGTTAGCAGCGCTAGCGCCGACATTACTTGCGAAAGGCGCTGATTGCTAATGCCTGCTTGCGCTTCTCGCCAGTACACAGCCGCGCCGGGCCGGAGCAGGGTTTCATCGCTAAAAGGCGCTGGCGGCAGACTCGAAAACTGATGCGGTAGCAGCCAAGTCTGATTTTTGGCCTGCCGGTAGAGACTCTGCGCGGTGTCGTAGTCGCCCGCTAGGTAGGCTGCATCTGCCTGAATCAAGAGCTTACGTCGAACTCGCTGATCTGCTGTCAACGCAGGCTCGGCACTCTCTTCGGCTGCGGTTTCTTCTGCTGGAGTTTCTTCTGTCGCGGTTTCTTCTGTTTCGGGTTCTTGCTCTGCGATCGCCTCTTCTGCTTCGGTCTCTAGCTCGGTCTCTGGCTCGGTCTCTTGTACTTCTACCGGGCTGTCAGCAACACTCCCAACTTCAGCCGATATTTGTCCAAAAGACGGGCTGCTGTAACCCACGGTCATTGCAGCTATTAGCCCAGTCACTGTGGCCAACGAAAAAGACTCAGAGTGCTTCATACGGTTTATGCGGTGCGAAGTAACAGGTGAGCAGTACCTATTAGTCTGACAGTCTTTGACAGCAATAAGTGCCAGCTATGTTGATTTTGACAGTGTTTTGATACGATTTGAGCCAAGCCATTCGCTATACTACGAACTGTAAAGATCCCTGATGCAGCGCTATGAACTCCGAAACGATCGAGGCTATCAAACCCTGGCTTAATTTCATCCACCCAGCGTTAATGTGGGGAATCTTGGCCCTTACCCTTTACGCGGGTTATCTAGGCTATCAGCACAGACAAACTAGGCTTGCTACCGGAGAAGAGAAAAAGGAGCTAATCAAAGGCAAATTTTTGGCAAGACATCATCAGGCTGGTTCGACCCTGCTAGCCGTTATGATTTTGGGCAGTTTGGGCGGCATGTCCGTGACCTATATCAACAATGGCAAGCTGTTTGTCGGCCCTCACCTACTCGCCGGACTAGGCATGATGGGGCTGATTGCAACATCTGCTTCAATGGTGCCTTTTATGAAAAATGGCAATGACACTGCTCGCTATACGCATATCACCCTCAACACTGTGCTAGTCGGGCTCTTTGCTTGGCAAGCCGTAACTGGTGTTCAAATTGTGCAGAAGATCTTGACCAGTATGTTTGGCTAAAAGCCCATAGCATGAGCTGACGAGCGCATGAGCTGAAGGAGCTGTTTGTATTGATGAGATTGTCTGAATGGCTGTATTGATGGCTGCTCGTCAAGCAGAAAGCGAAAAAACAGTTGTTTGACAGTTGTTTGACAGTTATTTGATAGAGAAATAAAGGCTGACAAAGAAAAAGGCGGCTCCTCAATAAGCTTGAGGGACCGCCTTTTGAGCTATCTCACTGTTAATTCACGCAAAGCTTGTTAGCCCTTGGTCGATGCCTAAGGGGCCGCCTAGACACAGTGAATTGGCTTCGCTAAAGCTACTATGCCCACATATTAATAAAACTTGCTGTATTGCCGACCAATTTAGCCAAACCCGTCCTAAGCCCGGTCAGAATCCGATGAAGTTCGGTAAGACTTCGGTACTTTTTGCATAACCTATCTCTTTTCGTACCTTATTTATCAAAGACATCATTTATCCGAGACATCATTTATCCGAGACATCATTTATCCGAGACATCTTTGAAGACCGTCGTTTTGAACGGTCTGTTTTGGGTGCTTGCCAAGCGATCGGGCAACTCAGTACTCTGAAAACTGTCGGTATACAGTCGGTATAAACAAGGGGCCTACCATCGTCATGCTGAAAAAACGAAGTTGCGATCGCCTAAGACTCACGCTAGCGCTAGGGCTAGTCGGCGGCGCTACGAGCCTCCTTTGTGCGTCCGTACTTTCAAGCGCGGTTGAGGCTCAGCCCAGTAGCCAAGCGCCCGCCCGCCAAGCCCCTGCAAGAGATCCGCTGCAAGTGCCGACTGCTCGCTATGGACGCGGAGAAGCGGTCGATTTGTCTTTGATTGTTGAAGAGTGGCGCGATCGCTATCCCGATATTCCGGTATATGCCTGCAGCTGCACCGCCGATACCTGCGGCAATGCGTCTGTGTGGCCATTCAGAGACTTTGCCCGCTATCAGTCTTTTGTCGCTTTGGGCGCGTTTAATGCAGCTAGCAACGAAGCGACCGGATTTAACTGCTTCGACATAGAGACGGGCGAAAGGCCGTAGCTGCCTGACTACGGGCAATAGCTCTAATGGGCAAAAGCTCCAAAAGATTTCTGCCAAAACTCGCCACGATTACTGCAAAAATAATGTCGCACTCTGATTTTAAATTTTCTTTTGCCTACGCTCGCAACCAGGCCAGTCGCAATCAGGCCAGTCGCAACCAGGCCAGTCGCAAGCTAGCGGGTTTTATGAGCGGACTTTCTTTGGCCCTAATGCCAGGATTGATGCTCAACGCTTTACCTGCGATCGCTCAACCTTCTCCAGCGACCTCTCCGGCCACCCCAGACCCTAACCCGCTGCCGCCCACTGCTCGATACGCCAATGGGGAAGACATAGATCTAGCCAACATCATCACCGAATGGCGCGGTTACTACGCAGACGTGCCCGTTTACCTTTGCATCTGCCAGGACGACACCTGCGATCAAACCAGTCAATGGCCCTACCGCGAATATGACCGCTACCAGTTCAGCGTTGCCCTCGGCCCTACCAACGGCAAAGTTACCGAAGCCGCAGGGTCCAACTGCTTTGATATTGCCGATGGCTCCAGGCCCAGCAACCCCAGATCATTCTCCGCAGCTCAAATCGGTGCAACCCCTACCGCGCCCGCCACGCCCCCTGCCAGCCCACCGCCATCATCTGGCCCATCCCCAGTAATACCCCCGCCTACCGCTAGTCCTACAGCTTCAGCCACCACGGCTTCTGTCCCTATGGTTACTGCCATCAACAACGGCGCAGATATTCGGCTTGACTGGCCCAGCGGCAGTTCCAACGTCATCAACGTGACCAACAGTAATTGGAACATTAACGTCCTCAACGCTTTGGACTGTGAAAGTTTAAGTGTGGTTGAAGAAAAGATGATGACCGCTCAGCGAGTTGTGGGCGAACCCGTTGTCGATCAAAACACAGGCTATGTGGCTGTTCCGGTACTGCTAGATACTTGCATTGAGGTCGATCAATCAGCCGTGTTTGTCTTAGATCCGACTGAAGGCGGCGGATATGCCCTGTATCGAACTCAACTGCCCAGCGTGCAGGGGCCTTTGCGCTCAGAAAATCTGGCCTTTCCCGATGAATTCTCTAGCTATGCCTACAGCACTATCATGGGCTTGCGCTACTGGGACAGCGCGCTGCTAGTGCGTCAGTCAACGGCTTCAGGCGCAGAAGTGATTAGCCTTTTTCGGCCCGGACGCACACCAGCAGGTGTGTATGCTGGCTGTGGCATTGTGAGTGAAGGTGAAGGCGTTACCGCACTCTGTGATCAGTAATACCCTATCGTCAACGGCAGAGTCGATATCATAGCTGTTGGCAATATTCCTTTGGAGCATCAGAACACTATGGCCTACAGCAGTAGAGCCCATAACAACGAGGCTTCGTCTGAACGCACACTCGAAAGCACGCCGCTGATTGACGTGACGCTAGCGATTTTATATCAGCAGGGTCGGTTCTTAATGCAGCTGCGCGATGACTTGCCCCATATTGCCTATCCTGGTGTGTGGGGTTTTTTTGGTGGACATATCGAACCCGGTGAAGCCGCTGATTCTGGCATTCGTCGAGAGCTGATAGAAGAGCTAGCCTATGCACCGCCTGTGCTCGATCTGTTTTTTACTCAATCTGACGATAAGGTGCGTCGCTGCTTTTACCACGGTGAGCTGAGCGTTCCGGTCAGCTCGCTAGTGCTAGGCGAAGGCCAAGATCTGGCGCTGTGCTCGGAGGCTGAAGTGCGGGCCGGACAAAAGTATTCTGTCAGGCTTGCTGAAATCAGACCGCTGGGTAAGCCGCATCAGCAGGCGTTGCTCGACTTCATAGATAGCGGTTTGATGTATAGTAGCCCGATATCTTTAGCAGATAAAGACAGATAAAGAAGATAAATGATGAACATGACGTTCTCTGCTACGTCTTCTTCAACATTGTTTTCTTATGAGTGTGATGGGTGATGGGTTGGTTAGGCAGTCTTCTCTGGATTTTGCTGGGCGGTTTGTTTGCGGGGCAGCTGGCTAGGCGGTTAGGGGCTCCGGCACTTTTAGGCATGGTGCTGATAGGGATACTGCTAGGGCCTCAACTTGGCAATGCGATCGCGCCTGAAGTGTTAGCTGCCGCAGACGGTCTGCGAACGATTGCGGTGATGGTGATTTTGATGAAAGCTGGGCTAGGGCTAGACCGTGAAAAGCTAGCACAGCAAGGAACGGTGGCACTGCGGCTAGGGTTTCTACCGGCAACTTGTGAGGCGATCGCGATCGCCCTGGCTGCGATGTGGCTGTTCCAGTTTGACTTTCTTACAGGCTTGCTATTAGGGTGCGTCATCGGCGCTGAGTCTCCGGCAGTTATTGTGCCAGGAATGCTGCGGCTAAAGCGGCTAGGCTGGGGGGTAGATAAGGGTATCCCCGATGCCATTTTGATGGGAAGCGCTCTATCAGATGTGCTGCTGTTGCTGGTATTTAGCCTGCTCCTGGCCTTTTTATCACAGGGTGCTGCTGCTGGCGTGACCCTATCGAATGGTCTATCGATTAGTCCACTACAGCTGCTGCCTTTTCAAGTTGTTGTTCAAGTGATTCTTGGGATTGTTCTAGGTAGAGTCACTGCCCAGCTTTTGGCTTCTCTTTTCCATCGCCAAAGATGGACTCAAAATAAGGTTCAAGAGACTTTAGTCGCTGCGACCTGCGCCTTGGGGCTGGTGCTGTTGGCTACAAAAGTTCCTCTTTTTTCGGGCTATTTGGCGGTTATGGCTACGGGCTTTTTCCTGATTGAGAGAGATGCCCCGACTGCTCGTAGACTGCGCGAAGGGTTTGACAGCTTGTGGATAGTCGCCGAGATTATTTTATTTGTGTTGCTAGGCGCAAGTATCCAGCTCGGTGTATTAGAGTCTTCTTTTCTGATGGGCCTGTTGCTGTTAGCAATCGGAACTTTGGTGGGGCGATCGCTAGGCTGGTACTTATCTACGCTAGGCAGTAACTGGACAGCTAAAGAACGGCTGTTTTTGCTGCCGGGTAACTCAGCGAAGGCGACCGTGCAGGCTGCAATTGGGGCAATTCCACTCGCGCAGGGCATAGACGGCGGAGAGATTATTTTAGCGATTGCCGCACTTTCAATACTCGTAACCGCACCGCTAGGGGCCTGGGCCATCCCTACCTTTGCCCCAAAGCTGTTAGCGCATGGCACAGTAGACCCAACCAAGGTGGCGATTTCACACAGCGCAATTTTTCTTGCCGCGATAGACGCCTCAGCTTTTGCTACCTCTGTTCTCACCACAGCCGCTGAGCTTGCTCGTCGCAGCGATGGCAAAGTTATCGCACTCTATGTTCGAGAAGGGGATACACCAGAACTTACCCTGCAGCTCAGGCTTCAGGCGCAGCGTCTGTTAGCAGACGTGCGTCATCAGTTTTTGGCAGTATCAGGTATGCCGTCGTTCGAAATCTTGCGAGCGGCTCAGGCGCACGCTGTCGATGAGATTATAATCGGCAAGCGCGGCCATCGAACAGCTGACGAAATCTCTGTCGGTTCGGTGGCCCGCGATGTCTTGTCCAATAGCGAGAAACCGGTGCTAACCGTTGACAGCAGTGGAAGAAATGGCAGTTACAAGCCTAGCTGTCCACCAATCTAGCTATCCTAATCTAGCTATCTCTGGCCTAGCTATCTCTGGCCTAGCTATCTAAAAGCGCATCTCGCACAAACACGTAGCACTGCTCAAAGCTAATTGCGCCAATGTTGTTAACAATATCTTTTGCTTCGTCAGACATCTCGTAGTCACTAGGCACTTGTACAACAGAGCTATCTGCCATTCCCTGGCCTAGCCTGTACCAAGTTGCGATTTTGGTGGTGTCGCTGAGCTGATAATATTCGCTAGTGATGTCATTATTCTGCCGTGAAATGACATCGCGCATGAACTGAAGCTGCTCGTCTTGGGACTTCTCTTTTAACTTGTTGTATAGCTTTAAAGAGCTATCAGATTCTTTGTTGTTGTCTGGATTCTCAAGGCGCTCTTCCCCAATGTGGGTGTAAATGCGCCAAAGAACAGCTAGCTTGTCGTCAGCACTACAAGACTGGAACTTTGCGACGTAGTCGGCAAGCCCGTGTCTGGGTGTAGTTGTTGTCGTAGACATATGAAAAACGATCCTTATTTTAGCGTCTGTTTACAACCAAACCCTCTTGAAGATATGTTCGTGCCTAGAGACATGCTCGAACGTATACTGCCGATATAAGGTTGATACAACCGGTCGATACAGCCATTCGCAATGCTTTCGCTTCTGATGAGATCGCTTTCTCACAGCCTTTCTCACAGTTTTTAAAGCTGTAGAAATAAAGCTATAGAAACACATTCAAAAGGTTCAAAATCAAAAGGTTTTGATTGATAGCTTCAATTTAGGAAATCCGTTGAAGGATGGCTACGTTCAAAAGAAGGAACAGGCTTTTTAGGATTTCTTAATAAAGAGCGAGATGCCGATCAGCCTAAATTGGTAGGGATAAGCATCTCAAGCCTCATCTGATGTTGCTGTCTGTCTGTCTTAACGATGCTAGAGAGGCGGGCAACGGCTTGCGCTCTAGACTGTTCTCCTGAAGAGTCTTTTTTGACGTCTGGCTTAGTGACTTGCTTGGGGTTTCGTTTGATTTTCTGGGTATTTTCCTGGACGTCTTTCTGAACAGCTTTCAGCGTATCTGTTCTTAAGTCAGTCGTCTGTGCGGCTAGCCTCAAAGTGATGGGCGTACTTTTGAGCGCCGGAATTTCGATGTGATGCAGGCCCAAACCGTTGCCTGCAACACAGCTCAATAAGGCATTTTTTTCAGTGGCATTTAAAGCATCGAGTAAGCCGCTGCCGGTTGATTGGCAGGGAGTGTTGTCAAATAGTATTGTCATGAGAGCATCTAAAGTGATTTGTAGTGGACCTTAGCGAGTGAGTGGTTACCACCGGCATGGCTAATCTACTGAGACTTCCCGTCAGCCTCCTCTTCTCTTGAGAAATCCCCAATTTCTCGTCCCTAATCTCTTAGGATTTGACTAGCTCAAAATTTGACTATATTGCTGCCGTTGGTGGTCTAGCTATGGTAGATGCTTGATTCATAGTGAAGTAATGGACCGGAATGATACATCACATTACACAATGATACATCACATTATTTTGCCAGTTTTTTGCCATAAACGGTAGGGCTAAACTCAGTGTTTACCGAATTTTTAAATGTGCCTGTCTTGTACTCGCTTTTACGTAATTAGGCTTTGTTTCGCCCTGGCTAACGCGGCTTTTGACACAGCCTTACAAAGTACTCAATCCGGTAAACATGGTTGGCTGTCAATGGCTAGAAGCTTGTGCAGACGGTGTAAACGAGGATCTTTAAGGCTTATTTTTTTGCCATTGGGTTCAAGATTTAAACAGGGGGATAGATCCCCACGGCATCAAAAACACATAGAAACATATGGAAAGGAAAGCTGGGGGTCTTTCTGCCTTTCTAGGCCGGTGCAATCGCCTGAACAAGCCCATACAGTTTATGTATAGATTTATCTTTATTGGGGCCAGCTAGCATCAATTTCTTTTGTTACTTCATCTGCTGATTTTCCGTTTGCAAAGTCAACTATTCCTGTCCAAAATGACCCAGTGCCTACACTCTCTGGCATGAGGTCTGAGCCGTCAAAGCGAATAACGTCGGCATTGGCCAAAATCAGGGCAATTTTTTGGCTAACTGCGTTGGGATAAATATCAGGAGAGACTTGCCGATGGGGTGAGATAAAGCCGCCCAGCTTTGCCCAAATTTCGTGAGGGGCCGGGGTCGCTAAATACCCCATCAAGGCTCTGGCTTCAGGGGTGTCGTTAAACATGGCAAAGGCGTCGCCCGATACTAGAATGGGCGTGCCAAACTCAGGATCAATGCTGGGTAAGGGAAAGACGTCGTAGTCGCTCCTAAGGATTTTACTGTCTTCAAAGAAGGCTTCGATAAAGTTGGCTTGCTTGTGCAGATAGCAGCTAGGCGGATCTGTGAATAGGCCGCTGGGCGCTTCGCCAAAGTTTGTGTTGACGGTGCTAGCTGCGCCGCTGTTGACATATTTGGGGTTGAGTAAAATTTTGCCGAACTGGTTAAAGGCATCCATGACGGGTGGAGAATTAAACGGCAGCCGGTGATCAATCCATTGGCTGTAGGCTTCGGGCCCAGCGGTACGTAGCATAATGTCTTCTATCCAGTCGGTGGCTGGCCAGCCGGTGGCAGCTCCGCTTTCTAACCCAATGCACCAAGGGGTTGCGCCAGTAGCAGCAATTTTTTCGCTCAGCGATATCAGCTCTGCCCAAGTTTGAGGAATTTCGTAAGCGTTGGCTTCAAAGGCGGTTGGCTTGTACCAAACGAGGCTCTTGACAGAGGTGCGATACCAGATGGCGTAGGTTTTATCCTCAATGGTGCCTAGCTCTATCCAGTCATCGCTGTAGGCGGCCTGCAGTGAGCCCATTTCTAAAAATGTCGTCAGCGGCACCAGTTCGCCTGTGATCGCAAATTCTGTCATCAGTCCGGGCTGTGGAAACATCGCCAAGTCGGGCGCATTATCTGCGGCTACCTGATCTTTTAGCTGCGTCGCAAAATCAGAGCTTCCCTGGTAAATCACATCGATACCCGTCTGCGCTTCAAACGGAGCCAGCGCCTGCTCTAGTCGTTTTTGCTCTTCGCCTTCAATCACGCCAAGAACGGTCACCGTGCTCGGCGCAAGCTGCGATCGCGTTTGACTACAGCCCAGCAGTGCCCAGGCCATTGCCAGACTTACGCTAAGCCTGAGTATCTGCCTCCTGGTCTGTCTTCTGGTCTGTCTTCTGGTCTGTCTAGTCGCTCTAGTATTGATTTGACGGATGCTGATTTGACGGGTGCTGATTTGACTGGAGTTGAGCAGTTCGTTCATCCAGTGGTGCCTAACGGGAAAGTATCTAAAGTATCTACGGAGAAAATTTGTTTTGAGGATAAGGCTGGTTTTATCCGTGAGCGATCGCTAATAATAAGAGATGTCCAGCTATCTAGATATAGCGTTTATTTACCCATGAATGCTACGCCGCTATGCCGCAGCGAAACCGAGCTAAAAACACTGATAATAGCCCAGCTTCTTTGCGATCGCAGCGAGGTTCACCGCCACTACCTAGCTATAGAGTCCGAGAGAGCAGCCGGGCCAAGCACGTCTCTATCCGGGTGTCGGTAGACGGTGAAGTAGAAATCGTCGTGCCGCCTCGCTTTGATCGCGATCGCATACCAGACATTGTTGCGAGGCGACAAAACTGGATTGAGAAAACCAGAACGCGGCTGCTGAGCGATCGCGCCCAGGTTCCTCAAGACTGGCAGGTAGAAAAGCCAGATACCCTTCTTTTGAGATGGCAATCTAGTCATGTAGACGGCCACAGCAAAGACTCCAGGCAAGCCTCTAAGCAAGGCTCCAGACAAAACTCAACAGGCTACCCAGTGGGATTTGGCCAAACGACTCGCCAGACCAACCCCGATTTGCTTGAAACCTGGTCAATCGAGTACCAGCCCACCGCCAGCTACCAAACCTTCTGCATCCCCGACCAGGCCCATCACCATCTCACCTTGCAAGGCAATACAGACCATCTGCCTGCCGTCCAAGCCGTCCTGCGAAAATGGCTGGCCGACCGAGCCCAGCGCGACATTGCCCCCTGGCTCAGACAGGTCGGTCGCGACATTGGTTTACCCTGCCGCCATATTTCAGTTCGCGGCCAAAAAACAATTTGGGCTAGCTGCTCTACCAAAAAAGACATCAGCCTCAACTTCAAATTGCTCTTTTTGCCCAGGCCCCTGGTTCACTACGTTTTGGTCCACGAGCTTTGCCATACCGTTCACATGAATCACTCCCAACATTTCTGGTCTCTAGTTGCCAAAAAGCAGCCCGACTACCAGTGGCGACGCGATGCGCTTAAGACTGCCTGGCGCTATGTCCCTCGGTGGGTCGAAACCAAATAAGTAGGAAACCCAGTAAACCAACTCTTATGAAATCTTCTCCAATAAGCCCCCACAGCGGCTATCACTGGCGCGGCCAGGGCGTTTCTGCAAGCCGCTTTTTTGAAGGCTGGTATCTGCGCCTTACTCTGCCCGATGTGGCCCAAACCTTTGCCTTCATGTATTCCATTGACGATCCGGCAGGGGGTACCGATCACAGCGGCGGCGCGGCTCAGATTTTAGGGCCAGATGAGTCGTATTACTGCCGCTCTTTTGCCGATGTCAATCAGTTTTGGGCGTGGCCTCATCAGCTGGGCTTAGGGCACTGGCGGTCGGCTAAAAATGGGGAGCGATCGCAATATATAAACGCTGCCGACTTCTCTCAGGTCGTTTCGGAAGGCTATCAGGTTACCAGCCATCATCACCAGGGCAAACTGCTGCTGCCCTCTGGCCATACCAAAGCCGAGTGGGACTATTGCATTACGCCAGTCTACGGATGGGGCGGTGACTGGGGCAGCGCTAGGCACAAGGCAACCGCTGGCTGGCTATCGTATCTACCCGTCTTCGAGCCCGGATGGCAGGTGTTGATGGCTCACGGGCTTGCGTCCGGCTGGATATATTGGCAGGGCAAGCGATACACCTTTGATCGTGCCCCGGCCTATGCCGAGAAAAACTGGGGCGGTGCGTTTCCGATTAAGTGGTTTTGGCTACAGTGCAATGCCTTTGCAGATGTGCCAGATCTGAGCGTAACGGCGGTGGGCGGCGTTAGAGACGTGCTGACTTGGCAAGAAGACGTCGGCCTAATTGGAATTCACTACCAGGGTGAGTTTTACGAGTTTTTATCGACTACATCTAGCTTTTCATGGACGGTTGATCCTTGGGGCTATTGGCACCTAAGTGCCTGTAGCTACCGCTACCGAGTAGAAATAGTCGGCCGCGCGGTAGATGAAGGGGCGTGGGTAAGAGTGCCCACACATGAAGGACTGCGGTGGCTGTGCCGAGACACTACGCATGGAGAAATGCAGCTTCGGTTATGGCAGCGGGCAGGCAAAAATGAGGAGAGCATTATTCTAACGGCAACGAGTCAACTGGCCGGGCTAGAAGTAGGCGGCGGACCTTGGGATGAAGCCTGGGTAGTTGAAAAGTTGACTTAAAAAAATCGAATCGTCTTGCTATAGTACTTTGAGTAGCTGGGCGAGTCGTTTAGATCTTGTCTCGACTGTCTCGCGTCTTGATTGGCTTGTCTTGATTGGCCTATTTTGATCGGCCTATTTTGACTGCGCAGTCTGTTGAGAAATGTCGTATTGGCTGCTAACTACTTGGGGCTGTGGCTCAGATGGATAGAGCAAGCGCCTCCTAAGCGCTAGGTCGCGCGTTCGAATCGCGCCAGTCCCGTTTTTTATCAGTGCAAAAAATAACCCTAGGGCGGAGCTGGCTATTGTGCTAGCAAGCGACTTCTACAAGCTGAGCGGCTTCGTTTTCGATGCGAACTTTAGTATGACGCTCTCTGTTGTTGAATCTCTCTTCGCGTCTGAGCGCAGAAAGCTCTCTCAAAAGCTTCGCCTGTAAATTGTTCCAAATTCCAGCAGGTAGTTGCTGCGCCAGATTGGAGAATAAAGGCGCTTGGTGGTGAGCGGCAAGCGCAATGAGAACAGGCACTAGCGTAGGCATTAGCTCATGGCTGCTCTTGTCTTTGATGACGGGTGCTAGGCCAATGACCAGTGTTTGCAAGGGCATCTCTTTGAGGCTATCTATCGCTAGCTGCCCAACTTCGTTTTGAGCAAAAGTGGATGCACTGAAATGATGCGCAATCTTGATGAGTGAAACGACTGCAATGCTGCCAAATTTTGGCAACAGATTTGATAGCTGAATTCGTGATTGCTGTGACTTTGTGGTGATAAATAGATGGCAGGCGAGCCCGAAAAATTGCTCGAAGCGCCAAGTGCTTATCTGCTCGAAAATATTGTCAATATTGGTTTCGCGACTAGCGATCGCACAGATAGCTAGCAAGTCTTCGCTTTGAATGTTGTGCTGAGCGTTTAGCTCGTCTGTAAGTTGCTGGGTATAGGTTTCTGTGGGTGCGATTTGTGTGAGCATTTAGGAAATGCCAGCCATAGACTGGTGATGATATGGGGCGAATCAATCAGTAATACTAAAAGAGCTGAAACAAAGAGAAGAGCTAAAACGTTCTTGTGGGTATCTGCGATCCCTGGTGAGCGAATGTGTGCCTGTGCAAATCTGGTCGATGCGTGCGTTTGTAGTGGCTTTTTTAGCATCTAGAGAATGAAGACTCTCTAGCGTTGGTTCAACAGTTTTGAGTGCTGTGAGTAGACTGTTACTAAAGTCTTCAACAAAGCAGTCGTTAACAAAACCAATTCAAATAAAGCCAGCTTGAATAAAACGATAAGGCCGTTTTAATGGCAGCTACTTGAGCTGTAGCTATCTGTCTGTAAGTTGAGTGAAATCTGAGTGAAATCAAAGTAGCAAGTGAACGCTAACTGGTGAACGCTAACTGGCTTTTTCGGTACTGACTTTGTTTGCTACCGTTTTCTTGCTACCTACGTTTTACAACCTTGTAAACAGTATTGCAAGATACAGAATGAGGCGATTATCTCATAAAGTTGTCGCTTCTTAACATTTCCGTGCTTTCTCAGACCCTAAAAAACATTGATTTCCCTTACCATCCCTGAGCTTGAGATACATCTTCTCATTGAGCGTTAATGCTACTGCGCCTATTTTTCTGTCATCAATCCTGGATATTTACAAGCTAGGATTTTCCTTTATTTGTGACAGAAGTATATAAATGGATGAGCCTAAATACTCAGGGCTGGCTAGGGAAAGGCTGGTTTAGCGATCGCAAGAATCAGGTGGTTTTTTCGTTATGACTTCTGTAGAGTGAGTTTTGTACAGCAAATCGCAGAGATCAGGTTGCAGAGATCAAGTCGTAGAGATCAAGCTGTAGAGGTCAAATCGCAGAGATTAATGAAGAGACCAAGAGAGTGTGAATAGCGTGGGGGTGAAATGCGATCGACAAAGTTGGATCTAGCGGCCGATCTCGCCGAGCCTTATTTATCTAGCCCGTATCAAAAGGTGGCAGCCGCGATCGCCTTTATTCGTCAGCATCGCGATCAGCAGCCTAGCCTATCAGCTGTCGCTCAGCATATTGGGCTCAGCGATCATCACTTTCAGCGGCTGTTCACTCAGTGGGCAGGCATCAGCCCCAAGCGCTTTTTGCAGTCTCTAACGATTGAGCACGCAAAGGCGAACATTTCCCAAACCCGTAGCTTATTGACGCTCAGCAGCGATCTTGGCCTTTCGGGGCCTAGCCGCCTGCACGATTTGTTTGTCTCTATTGAAGGGATGTCGCCAGGTGAGTTTAAGGCAGGCGGTAAGGGCTTAAAAATTTGCTATGGTCTGCACAAAACGCTGTTTGGGACGGTGGCGATTGCAACCACAGTCAGAGGGATTTGCTCGCTTCAGTTTTTAGAGGCTGAAAAGCTAACTAGTGAGAAGCTAACTAGTGAGAAGTTTGCTGGTGAAAAACTTTCTGGTGAAAAGCTGTTAAAAGACCAGCTAGCGCAAACTTGGCCTCACGCGGCGCTGATTGCCGATAGCGGTGTGACGCAGCCTTTGTGCGATCGCATATTCTCTCCTATCGCAACTCAGCCCACCCACCCTCTAACCGTACTGGTAAAAGGAACAAACTTTCAGATACAAGTCTGGCGAGCCTTGCTGCAAATTCCATCTGGCGCTCTGACGACGTATCAAACCATCGCCAGCATGATTGATCGTCCAACCGCCGCGAGAGCAGTTGGCACCGCAATTGGCAAAAACCCAATTGGCTATCTCATTCCCTGCCATCGAGTGATCCGGGCATCAGGAGAACCGGGCGGCTATCGCTGGGGCATAGATCGCAAGCAGGCTATTTTGGGCTGGGAAGCCGCTCAGTGGCCCAGTCCGATTAGCCCGTTTGACTAGCCCGTTTGACTAGCCAGTTCGGTTAGCCAGTTCGGTTAGCCAGTTCGATTGAATAAAACGCCTTGGGATTAAGTGAATGCGAATACTAGATATGGCTGAGCTGCTGCTGCTGGCTGCTCTGTGGGGCGGATCTTTTTTGTTTATGCGCTTGGCCGCGCCAGTGCTGGGGCCGCTGTGGCTCATTGACTTTCGCGTGCTGATTGCCGGGCTGGCGCTGCTGCCGTTGCTCTTGCGTTTGCAAGCAGGCGCAGTCGTCCGTGCCAAGCTCAAGCCTCTGTTTATTGTTGGCTGTCTGAATTCAGCGCTGCCGTTTGTCTTGCTAGCCTTTGCCTCGCTGTCTTTACCTGCGGGCTATACCTCTATTGTAAACGCTACTACGCCACTGTTTGGCACGCTGGTCGCTGCTATTTGGTTTCAAGAAAAGCTGACGACTGCCAGGCTGTTGGGGCTGCTGCTGGGGTTTGTTGGCGTGGTGGTGCTGATTGGCTGGCAGCCGCTGGCGATGACGCCAATGACAATAGGGGCGATCGCCGCCGGGCTGGCCGCGGCGATGATGTATGCGATCGCTGCTCCCTATGCCAGACGTCAGCTTTCTGGTCTCTCACCTATCATCATTGCTACCGTCAGCCAGCTTAGTGCCGCCGTGGCGCTCTCTCCCCTGCTCCCTTTCACCGTACCGTCAGCCGCGCCCTCCGCTCAAATTGTTTTAGCAGTGCTTGCACTCGCTCTCTTTTCAACAGCGCTGGCCTATCTGTTGTACTTTCGCCTAATTCAAAACATCGGCTCTAGCAAAGCGCTAACCGTAGCCTATTTGGTTCCTGTTTTTGCAATGATGTGGGGCGCTCTTTTTTTACAAGAGCCTATCACTATTGCAATGGTTGCAGGCTGCGGTCTGATTTTGCTAGGAACTGCGATTTCTAACGACCTGTTTAAATTTGCGTTCAAGGCGTAGGCTGCGTTAGCACAAGTCCATTAGCACAGGCTCATTAGCACAGGCTCATTAGCGCAGAGGCCACCAAGAGACTTTATCTCTCGTGGCTCCATACACCGCTTTCATTCCTTCTGGGTCGCACACCTGCACCAAATCTGCGGCCATCTCAGACTTATCATTTGCTTTTAACAACCCTACTTTCACCATTCCCTTTAGCACTTGTTCTACCGTGCGATGGTTAAGCTGGCAGGCTCTGGCAATAATATCTACTGGCAAGTCAAAGCAAAAGAGATTTTCTTGATCGGGCTGATGACCCAAAGTCCTTTCTTGGTAAATTAACGCCCTGAGCAGCGCTGCGACAGCTTGCGGCGGATAGGTACTGCAGTTGAGCAGATGATATCTAAATTTTTCACGCAGCTCAAACAACAGGGCGTATCGCGAGCGAAAATCTGCATTTTCTTGATACAGCGATTGGACTATGGTCTGCGGCACTTTCACTACGTCAGTCGTTTTATAAGACTCTACCAGGCTAGGAAAGCCGTGATACACCTGACCATAGCTAAAATCTAGGCTCAACATGCCAAAGCATCCGCCCGCGTAGGTCAGCGCAATCACCCGATCTAGCGGGGCGCTGCGAACAATTACCGGCCCCCCCGACAAGATGACGTAGAGCGCTTCTAACGGTTCATCTGGCAGGTGAGCGGTGTAGATAGGGCGACTGGCAAACAGCTTTTCTCGAGAACAGATGTCTGCGCTTAGCCGTTGAGAAAGCACGTCTGGATCGATCTCTCGAAAGAGAAAACAGGTTTGAGTCAGGGTTTGAGCCAACGCTTGAGTAGACGTATCAATCCCATTGGACGCAGCTTGCATTTTTTTGGGCACTTCGATACCGCCTGCGGGAACTTGCCTTTTTAGTGTGACATGTGGTCTAGCGTGACTGAAAAACTTTTAAATGACTTTTGTGAATGAATTTGAAAACATTTTTGATTCATCTTTAGATTTACACGGTAGTATTTTGAAGCACACCCTTTGGCTTGCTTTTTGAGGAGCTTTGATAATGAGTACATGGCAGCCGTTCTACGGGCGATCGCGCACCCAAAAGCGCTGGATTCTCACCGCATTAATCGGTATTGGCCTCGCCATTAGCCTGACAGTTGCCCTTCTGGCCAGCCAAACCGCCAGCCAGGGGATAGCGCTTGCTGGTGGGCTTTCATGGCAGGCGTGGTTAGCTATTGCCATGACCGCTGTGGCGTTTTTAGGCAATGCCCTGACGACACTGCCCGCCGATATTGTTTTTTTGGGTGCGACAGCCGTTTTATTTTTGAGCGGCGTTTTAGACGAAAAGGCCGCGCTGGCTGGATTTAGCAACGCTGGCATGATCACGGTAGCCGTTCTTTATATTGTGGTGGCCGGATTGCAGCAGACGGGTGCGTTGCAGTGGGTATCGCAGCAGGTTTTAGGTACACCCAAAACGCCAAGCCGAGCGCTGGTGCGGCTGATGCTGCCGGTGATGGGGGCGAGTGCCTTTCTCAATAACACGCCTGTTGTAGCGATGTTTATTCCGGTTGTGAATGACTGGTGCCGCAAGCTACGCTTTAGCCCGTCCAAGCTGATGATTCCACTCAGCTATGCGGCCATTTTTGGCGGGCTGTGCTCTCTAATTGGCACCAGCACAAACCTAGTGGTAAACGGCCTGCTGATAGAAGCGACTGGTGGCAGCGGATTCAAGCTGTTTGATATTGCTTTTGTGGGGCTTCCCTGCGGCCTGCTAGGATTTTTGTTCTTATTTGTCACGCAGAACTGGCTGCTGCCCGACCGTAAAGCCGTTTTTAGTAACCAAGACGATCTGCGCGAGTATACGGTAGAAATGCGGGTCGAGCCTGATAGCCCGCTGGTGGGTAAAACGGTTGAAAAAGCTGGATTGCGGCATTTACCCAATCTGTACCTAGCAGAAATTGCCAATGCCGATCAGGTGCGGCCAGCGGTGGGCCCCCAAGAGGTGCTGCGAGGCAATGATCGGCTGGTATTTGTCGGCGTGGTTGATTCTATTTTGGATTTGCAGCGCATTCGAGGGTTGCAGCCTGCGACAGACGAGGTGTTTAAGCTAAAAGGCCCACGGGCCGAGCGCAGCCTGATAGAAGCGGTGGTTTCAAATAGCTGCTCGCTGGTTGGCCAGACCATTCGAGAGGGGCGATTTCGCAGTCAGTACAACGCGGTGGTGGTCGCTGCGGCCCGCAATGGTGAACGGCTTACCGGCAAAATTGGCGATATTAGCCTACGTGCTGGCGATACGCTGCTGTTAGAAGCGCCTGCCTCGTTTATTAATGAGCGTCGGATTTCGCGTGACTTTTATTTGGTAAGTGGCATTCCCAACTCTGAGCCGATTCGACATGAGCGATCGCGCGTTGCCTTTATTATTACGGTGGCGATGGTGCTGCTGGCGGCAGTGGGCTGGCTCAGTATGTTACAGGCCGCTGTGCTCGCGGCGGTGGGCATGATTGCACTAGGCTGCTGCTCACCCACGAAGGCGCTGCGTAGCATTGACTGGTCGGTGTTGCTGGTGATTGCAGCGGCCTTGGCGCTGGGTGAGGCGCTAAATTCAACCGGGGCTGCTGAGGCGATCGCAACTAGCGTAATCGGCATCGCTGGCAACAATCCCTGGCTGTCACTAGTCGCCGTCTATGCCGTGACCACCGTACTCACCGAAATCATTACAAACAACGCTGCGGCTGCTCTAATCTTCCCCATTGCCTTTTCTTTGGCCAATCAGCTAGGTGTCAGCTACTTGCCCTTTGTCATCAGTATTATGGTCGCGGCTTCTGCTAGCTTCGCGACGCCAATTGGCTATCAAACAAACCTGATGGTATGCGGACCCGGTGGCTATAAGTTCTCTGACTTCTTGCGGATTGGAATTCCCCTAAATCTGCTGTACGGATTGGTAACAGTAGCGATCGCGCCGCTGGTATATCCTTTCTAGCCAGATCGCTCTCCTCAATCAATAGCAGCAGATCAACAACAGTAGGCTCACGAAAATCGACTGCCCTGTAACAGTCCTAGCGACAGGCGCAGTCGATCTGTTGGCACACAGACAGTAAGGCCAAAGAGAAAAGCCAGAGAAAATAGCCAGAAAACATCTAGCTAGACCACTAGTTTAGCGATAGTTATTAAACTGCAAAGCCATTGGCCAGTCTTCAGCCTTAATCAGCTGCATCGCTTCTTGCAAATCGTCTTTGTTCTTTCCCGAGATCCGTACCGAGTCGCCTTGAATAGACGCCTGCACCTTCTTCAGGTTGTCCTTAATCAGCTTAGAAATCTTTTTTGCATCCTCTTTATCGATTCCTTTTTTCAGCTTAATTTCTTGGCGAATGCGGCTGCCGCTAGCGGCGTCAATCTCGCCAAAATCGAAAATTTTCATCGACAGGTTGCGCTTAGCTGCCTTTGTCTGAACCACTACATGCACCGCTCGCAGCGTCATGTCGCTATCGGTCTCGACCTCAATACTGTCTTCTTTGAGATCTAGCGTAGTTTTCGTATCTTTTAGGTCATAGCGACTTTTGATTTCGCGACGGGCTTGATCCAAGGTGTTAACCAGCTCTTGACGATCAAAATCGCTGACAACATCGAAGGAATAAGAAGAAGCCATAGGGTCTGTGAAGGACGAACAACAAGTGACGAACAGCTACATATCTCGCTGTAGCACCAAAGTAAACGTACTGAAGCAAACGTACTGATCGCATTAGATAATAGCGACAGACTACTGAACCTGCAATGCAACCGGCGCTTAAACGCCATTTGCGTAACAAAAGTTACACTACCGCTATTTTTCGGCGGTGTGCTTTTGGCAAATGGTGGTTCGGCAGTTTGCTGCCGGTTGGCACAGGCTAATCGAAATAAAACAGCGTTACAATTTTGCGCTGGTCTTCGGCATCCTGACAGGTCTGCAAAAGCGTTTTACTATCGTGAAAGGCAAAGCAAATGAGCTGCTGGCATCGGCCAATAATTTCTTGATTGCACATAGCACTAGCATCCGCTAGCGGCAGCGTGTCATTGGCCGTATTTTCGACCAGGTTTGTCACCAGCTCTAGCTGTTCACGCGACTCGCGCGGCTGCTTTTTTAAGCTCTGTGGCAAAATCACAGTCAGCAAGTTGGGGTCTGCTTTCATGGCACCCCGAATAGCCGCAGAGTTTGTACCCGCTGCGCCGGAGGTGATCAAACGATTGCCGCCCAATACCAGCGCGTAGCTCATCAGCTCAATCAGCCGCTGATGCGTAATGGGCACATGGCGCGAGCCTAAGATAGCGATGCGCTTAGAACCAGACTCCTGAATGGTAGCCAGCTCTTGCAAAAAGTCATCTACTTTGACAGAATTGAGCGGATTTTCTACTGACTGACTCAATGGCTACCTTGGGGCTAAAGGATACGATGCAATCATTTGTCCAATAATACCAAACCCTTGAATCTCTCCAAAATGAATCTCCTCGCCGGTTAGACTGGCAGCCTTCTCACGTCTAAACAAACCAAACGCAAAGCGTATGACTGCGAAAGAGAATTGTCCCGATCCTAGATGACTAGCTAGATTGCTAACTCGATATTAAGCGGCCACTGCCGGGCTGAGTCCCAACGCTTTCATCATGCGAGGCGTGTCAAAGTGCTGCTCCATCAGATGTTTAATGCATTCCACCTTAATCGGCTCGTGCAGCCTTACCTGATCAAACGCCTTTTCGATGATTTCTACGGTCGTGAGCGTATCGAGATCAACTGACAAAATAGGCACTTCCAAATCTTGCGCCCGCTCCAAAATGTCTTTGCGAGGGCTGAGCCTGCCGGTTAGCACTAGGCATTGGGTAGAGCTTTCGAGCGCGGCCATCTGAATGTCAAAGCGGTCACCCCCGGTGACGACCACCATATTGTGAGCCCGGTTGAAATAGCGCAGCGCCGAGTTGGCATTCATGGCACCGATAGAGATCTGCTCGACCATAATTTGGTCGATGCGCTCAGGGCTGTTGAGGATTTCAGCTTGTAGATGATCGACGAGCGCTTCGACGCTGACGCTGCGCATGATGGGGGTGCGGGGCAAAATGCCGAAAACCTGGATGCCATGACGCTCTAAGCACGATCTAATAGCGGTTTGTGCTGTTTCTATTAGGTTTGGGGGTACGTCGTTGATGACGACACCTAGAAGGCGATCGCCTAGTTTTTGCTTAGCGGCTAGCAGCTTGTCGACAATCAAGGTGGAGTGGTAGCGCGTTACCAGCACAACTTGGGCCTGACTCATCTGGGCCATCTCTGGCAGCGATAGGCCAAATAATGTTCCTTCTTCTAAGCTACCGGGGCCTTCAATCAGCAAGACATCTTCACCCTGGCTAGCCAAAACGCTTTCGACTTCTTTTCCGTATACCATCTGCTCTTCAGAGAGCTGCTTTTGAATGGTTTCTTCATCTAGCACAAACAGCGTTGGCCGCACGCGATTCTTCTTAAGATTGAGCGTTTGGGCAATGAATCGAACGTCCTCGTCTAGGCCGTCATCGCCTTCGCTAAGGCAGGTGCCAATGGGTTTGGCATAGGCAATGTCTATCCCCTGCGATCGCATTTGCAAAGCCAGTCCTAGCACAGTCGCCGACTTACCGCTGTAGGGCTCAGTAGACCCAATCAGTAAATGCTTCGTTGTTTGGTCTGCTGACAGGGTCATGCCCTCACTCCTTGTGCTGAAAACCTTGTGGTTATTCTGACACGTTCGTCTGCGAGTCTAACAAGAAAATAGAAATTAAAAGCTAGCGATCGCTGCTGAATCTTCTAGCGATCGCTAGCCTTTAGAGGCAGTTATTTACGGCCTCGCCAGTGATTACAATCGCTCAATTCATTAATGACTAAGCGACCAATGACTACGTCAATGACTAGATGACCAATGATCAGGCGACTGCGACTGACAGGTGACTGTCAAACTACTCGCCAATCCGTAAAAGCTTGCGGTAAAAGACTTTGTCAAAGTCAGGCGTTTTGTTTTGATTCATCGCGACGACGACACTGATTAAAAAATCGATAAACTCGAAGTTGGGCATCGTAATTTCGTAGGTGAGATCAGGGTCACCGTCAAACTGCATTTGGCAGCGAGTAATGTCGGCAGGCAGCATAGAGACGCTCCAGGTAGCCAGAAACGGAATGCTGTCTGTGCCTTCTACCGTGCGTTCGCCTTCGATATTGCCTTGCTTGTAGAGCCCAATTGCATAAGGTAGCGCGTTGCGTTTTTTCCCCTGATAGTAGGGTAGATAAACACTTGATTCTGGTTTAGAGGCAGGCTGAATAGATTGAAGAGACATGGCAGCTAAAAAGGTGCTTGTAGTAAATAGAACTTGCGAGAAGTCCTAAATGAATGGAAGATCTCGTGACAGGTTTAGCCACCTGGCTTTATCAAGAAGACCCGATTGGCCATAGAATTCCCGTCAGCTAGCTAAGGCACTCATCTGTTCGTGGGCTTTTATGTCTGGGTTTTTGTATATAGGGTTTTGTAGCTAGGGTTCTATGGCTTACTCTTTTGTACTTTCACTTCATCTCTTGTCGTGTCGTGACAGGTTGTGTCGTGACGGGCCGTGTGCGGAAAGGGAATATGATTAAATTGAAAGAATTTGTTAAGAGATACAGATAAAACAAAACATGGCAGATTTTGCTGAACCCGCTGCATCTGAGTTTGACTGGCCTGAATTCGATTTATCTGAATTTGATTTAGACGCTGACTTAGTCTTTGATAGTGAGCTGTTTCAAGGCTATGACGGACGACGGGTAAAAGCTGCGATCGCTCTGCTGCTGCTATGGGCCCTCACGGCTGTATTGCACGTCGTGAGCTGGGGCCATGCCTTTGTTTTGTGCGTATCGATTGTCATAGGCATTCACTCGTTGCGGGTGGTGCTCGCGACTCCGCCTGCGCCCCCAACGTCGCTGCCCTCTACTCAAACAATGCCGACGACGCTGGCAATGCAGTCAGCCGAAACGGCTAATTGGCCTCATATCTCCCTACTCGTTGCTGCCAAAAATGAGGCAGGTGTGATTGCTAAGCTGATCGAAAACCTGCTTCAGCTTGACTACCCTCAAGACCACTATGATCTGTGGATTATTGATGACTACAGCACAGATGCCACGCCTCAGATTTTGGACGAGCTGGCAGCGCGCGATGCGCGGGTGAATGTGGTGCACCGAGGGCCAGATGCCACGGGCGGCAAGTCGGGCGCACTCAACCTAGTTTGGCCACAGACAAAGGGTGATATTTTTGCTGTGTTTGACGCCGATGCACAGGTGTCTACCGATTTGTTGCGCCATGTGGTGCCCATGTTTGACGCGGCCAAAGGGGGACAGAAAACGGGTGCGGTGCAGGTGAGAAAGGCGATCGCGAACGACAGCACTAATTTTTGGACAAGGGGCCAAAAGGCGGAGATGGCGCTCGATTGCTATATGCAACAGCGGCGGATTGCAGTCGGTGGCATTGGTGAGCTACGCGGCAACGGTCAGTTTGTGCGGCGCAGTGCGATCGCGCAGTGCGGCGGCTGGAACGAAGTCACCATCACTGACGATCTAGATCTCACTATCCAGCTTCATCTCAATCAGTGGAACATTGGTTTGCTGTTTGCCCCGGCGGTGGGTGAAGAAGGGGTAACGAGTGCGCTGGCCTTGTGGCACCAGCGTAATCGCTGGGCGGAAGGCGGCTTCCAGCGCTACCTAGACTATTGGCGACCGCTGGCGACCAACCGCCTCGGCTGGGCAAAGTCTGTTGATATGGCAGGCTTTTGGATGATTCAGTACATGCTGCCGCTAGTCGCGCTACCGGATTTTGCCATTGCTCTTAGCCGCCATCAGCTGCCTGTCTATGCCCCGATAAGTGCGATCGCCCTAACGCTTTCTGCAATTGGCATGTTTACGACACTGCGTCAGGCCGAGCGGCTGTCACCTTGGCGAGCTGCTTTGCAAACCCTACGGGGCTCTTTTTACATGCTGCACTGGGTAGTGGTGATTGGCACGATGGCCATGCGCATTTCAGTCCGTCCTAAGCGGCTGAAGTGGGTTAAAACGGTTCACGGCAGTCACTCATAGCTTGGACCGATAGCCGATAGCTTACAGCTCAGGCGATCGCCTGGTCGTTTTGACCCGAACGATGATGAGACACAGGCCAACGGTTAGCGCAATACCTGCAAAGGCGATGGGCACTAACCCAGAATTGCGAATAGCAATGCCAACTAGAGCCCAAACGGCGACTGCCGGATAGGATGCGTCCTGATATTTGAGTGCCACCACGGCGGCTAGCCCCGCGCTGATAACCATCATGACAACAGTTGAAATAACGGCAATAGCTGACAGATCGAGCGTGTTAGTGACAGTACCTGCCGCTTCAGGTACTGAGTTCATGGCATATAGGGCTCCGGCTACGTTGAGCACAGAAGCCACGGTAATCCAGCCAAAATAAACGCTGATAGGGGCTTGAAACAGCCACCGTATCTGCCAAGTTGGCTTTACGGTGCGCGTGTGCACATAGCCAAAGGCCAAACAGGCGACAATCCCTAACATGAATAAGACCGAGAGCCAAAACTGAAAGGTCAAAAAAAGATATATCCAGATCATTTGCAGTACGCAGGCACCGATAACTGCCCAAGAAACCTTTGCAAAGGCTTGGCTGTGTCGCTGGGCGGGCAGTACCTGATAAATGCTGTAGGCAATGAGCCCAATGTAGATGAGTCCCCAAATGGCAAAGGCATAGCCTGCTGGTGTAATTAAGACGCCACCTAGAATGGTGTTGGAAACTTCGCCTGTGTTTTTTCCGGCGGGCGGATAGACGTTAGACAGGCCGTTGAGTGCGATCGCCATCAGCACCGCCACTACCGTCAACCACTGCCGACCGATTGCAAATACTGAATTCTGATTCTGCATCTTTTTGGGTTCTCTAAAATTCAAGATAGATTATCTTTTTTTAATTGTGATTACTCTAGATTCTGGTGAGTCTAGACGGTTACCAATCATGACCTTATTTCAAAATATGCCGATTCTTGAATGAATGTTGCCAATTGCGAATGAGTGTTGCGATCGCTAGTTTTTCTGCAAGAAATATTCATGGGTGAACCGAGATCGGTTCGTTAGAGTTGAAAGTAACTAGGATTTTTTGAATTTACTTTGGAGCACTTGGTCTGATGAATACGTCTAAACTTTCATCAAAACTCTCTTTTAGGCAATTTAACTGGGATGCTTTGGTGCTGTTAGTCGTCACGTTTTGGCTCAGCAGCAGTGTGCTCATCGACTTTTTTATGATGCCGATGATGTATGAGTCTGGCATGATGAACGCGCCCGGATTCGCCACCGGCAGCTACAGCATCTTCTGGCTATTTAATCGAGTTGAGGTGCTGTGCGCAGCGGCAATCTTGACAGGCTTGTTAGTGCTTAGAGAGCAGCGATCGCCCTTTGATGTGGTTGCCAGCGGATCTCGCAGCCGATGGGCCTTAATCGTCGGCGGCGTTTTGTTTGCGATCGCCTTGACCTACACATACGTACTCACCCCCCATCTCAGCGCCCTCGGTCTACATCTAAGCGACAACCTCGTTGAGCCTCTGCCTGTGGAAATGGGTCTGCTACACCTAGCCTATTGGGTGCTAGAAGCGACGAAGCTAGCGGGTGCGGCGCTTTTGATGAAGCTTTGCTACCGTGATATTGCCGCTAGCTTTCAGTAGCGCTAGCTTTCCTTTCTAATAGCCAGTTAATAATGGTCAGCTAAAGCGGTTTAGATTGGCTGAATGCCTGATGCCTTTTAACACTTATTGCCTTTTAACACTTAATGCCTTTTAATACTTAATGCCTGATGCCTTGACGCTTCTACTGCCAAGAGCCATCAGGCATTTTTAGCATTTGGCCACAGCAAGCGCACTGCCAAGAGTCCAAAACCGACAGCGGCTAGACCTTTCACGAGCTTTTCGGGCAGAAAAAATGAGCTGCTGCCGCCGATAAGAACGCTCAGCCCAGAAGCTAGCAGCAGCGCGCAGGCTGTGCCAAAGAAAACAGCCCGAGGAGAGGGAGACGATCCGCCTAGGGCGATCGCCGCAAGCTGACTTTTATCGCCTAGCTCTGAAATAAATACCGCCGCAAAGCTTACGAAAAATAGCTTCCAATCCATCTCTCACCGTTGTTTGGATATAGGTCGTTCTTTCTATGAAAACGCTGTTTTTTTAATAAGGAAATTAGCCAGCCACGATATCGCTAACTAGGCCAATCGTAATCAGCAGCAGCAGCACGCCTGCACAGATATCGAGCGTTTCCTCCGACACCCGATTCGATAGCCACTGCCCTAGCAAGACGCCAATTAGGCTAGTTGCAATCAGCGCAAGGCCTGCGCCAAAAAATACGACTGTCGGGGCTTGAGACTCTGCGCTTATCAGCATCGTCGTTACCTGAGTCTTATCGCCTAGCTCGGCCAAAAAAATGGTGATAAAAGTAGAGGCAAAGACAAGCCAAAAACCGCTGCTCTGGGCGTCTTGGGCACTCTGGGTATCTTGGGCACGCTGGGCATCTTGGGCACGCTGGGCTAAGTGCTTCAATCTGTCATCAGCCGCTTTAGCTGCCATCGACGAGTCTTCTTCGGTTGAAGCGGCTGGTTCGCGAGAGGTCTGATCGGAAGAAGTCACGACGGGTTCAATTTCATATTTTTTTCATTATCTGCGATCGCTGCCCAAATCCACAATTACTCGTCTGATGATTCATCCAATACTGGGTCAGTCAGTGCCGGATCACTCAGCGCCGCTTCAGCGCTAATTTCGATCACCTGACTCTCAATGCCAACCCCAGCGTAAAACCGATCCATTTCTGCGCTTCTGTTGCCGTAAATGCCAGAAATCTGCTGTTCACAGCACTCAATAGCGAATTCGTTTAAGTCTTTGGGGGCAATGTCATATAGCTGCTGAAACGTTTCAGGCTCTACGCGGCAAAAGTTCGGCCTTTCGTCATAAATCGTGCACTCGCGTTTGGCTTTGTCGTAGTTAACGCACCAGCCATCTTCACCGACCAAGCTCATATATACAGAAAGCTCGTCTGGAGACAGATAGTCTGACAGGCCAGGGCGATCGGCTGGGCTCAGCTCGCAGCAGGCCCCACAGTTTTTTACGCATTGCCAGGTCGCCATGACGCTTTATCTCCCCTCATCTATTGCTTATGTTGTGCTTATGCAGGTACAGCGTTCTCTACCTAGGCGCTCTGTTTAGCTGCCTGCTTTAAAGTACTGCAAAGGCTTCGCGATCTGTGCAGAATCTGTCCCCGTCAAATTGTTAAGCATCCGTGCCAAAGCAGAGTCGTTTTGAGCTGTATTTTGGGTGGCTAAATCGCTACAGGGCCCTAGCGACAACGGGAAGTCAACCTTAGAATTTTGTAAACAAACTTTAATTTCCACCACCGCAAACAGGTACAATACTTTGAAGCGAAATTGCTTAATGTGGTTCAGCTTTAGATGTTTGGAGGATAAAAAGCTTTGTTAGATAGCGCTCTTTCTGTTGTAAGTAGTATCAATTTCGTCCTAATTGCTCAGCTCACAATGCTAGCGTTGGTCGTAATTTCAGGGCCCGCGATTGTATTTCTGCTAGCTGTAAGAGGCGGCGATCTCTAGAGCCTACTGCCTTAGAGCCCACACGTTAGACGCATAGGCCGAAATACAACCTCCTTTAGATACACGCTCTGGTCCACACGCTCTAGTCACACACGGGGTCGCACGAGGTGCCTTGCCTAGCAAGTCTGGCATGGCCAAATCTGGCATAGCGTCAGCTCTGTTAGGCTCGTTGTTGCAAGATGAACTGTGCGATCGCCAAATCAACTGGTGTGGTTACTTTCAAGTTGGTTTCTTCCCCTGGCACAATGCTCACCGGCACGCCGCACTTTTCAAGCAGCGCGGCGTCATCTGTGACGCTCCAGCCTTCTGCTTGCCCTCTGGCATGACACTGCTTTAACAGCGCCACTTCAAATCCTTGAGGCGTCTGCGCAGCCCATAGCCCGGCGCGATCGGGCGTATTGATAATAGTGCCCTGGTCGTTCACCTGCTTAATCGTGTCTTTGACTGGAACCGCCGCGATAAATCCCTGCGTTTTCAGAGCGGCTTGGGCACAGCGATCAAAAAGTTCGGGCGTGGCTAAGCATCTGGCCCCGTCGTGAATGAGTACATGGGTCGCGTCAGCAGGCAAAGCCTGTAACCCGTTGTACACAGAAGCCTGCCGCGTGTCGCCGCCTCGAATAAATGCGACTGGTATTTGTAAGTTGCACTGGTCGATCATTTCTTCAATATCCGGCTGGTCAGCTAGCTGACAGATAACGCCGACCCACTTTAATCGACTGGCCGCAGCGGCAGCTCTTAGGGTCCAAGCCAGAATAGGGCGGTCAATTAGCGGCATCAATAGCTTGTTGCGATCGCTGCCCATCCGGCGACCCACACCTGCTGCCGGGAGTAATAAATGCATAGGGATTGAATCCAATAAAATAGTTATGCAGAGCACCATTCTTAGCGAATTCGGGTTTTATTTCCAGGGAATTGACCTAAGCTAACCAGCTTCCCTTAGAATGGTGAGCGGATAAAAATATCAACTTTAACCGCATGCGCATACTGGCCCTCGTCCCTGGTGGCATCAGTGATCAGCTCTTGTTTTTTCCGGCCTTAGATGACATTAAACGGGCCTATCCAAACGCTGAAATTGGTGTTGTTGTTGAGCCGAAGGCGACCGTCGCCTATCGAGTCTCAAAGATTGTTGACACTGTTATCCCGTTTACCTTTTCCGCTGCAAATAGTCCTTCGGACTGGGCAAACCTACTAGGGATTGTGCGCGATCGCGAGTACGAGGTCGCCATCACCACCGATCTATCTTGGAAAATGGGCCTGCTGCTGTGGCTAGGTGGCGTGCCTGCTCGCATCACATACCGCACAGCAGACGCACCTTGGCTCTACACCGCTACCGTGCCAGATCCCGTGCCAGATAGCTCAACAGTGGGCGATCGCTACCAGGCTCAGCGCTATTACGACCTGCTAAAGGCTATTAATATCGACGGCCCTATGCCCGATCTAGCGGTTAACGTGCCAGAAAAAGACGTGACCTGGGCAAATGCACTGCGCGATCGCCTAGAACTCAAAAGCGGGTACGTCTTGATGTACCCAGGGGCTGACACGGGTCATATCGGCAGCGAGTTTCAGTATCCGCTGGCTGGCTGGAAAACGCTTATTGCCGATTTTCGGGCCAAGCAGCCCAACATGCCGATTGTTTTGCTACAGACCAGCGGTAGCGCGGTGCAAGTAAATGCCCTCAAATCCGAAGACAGTCAGCTAATGGTTGCTGCTGCCGAAAATTTGGGTCAGGCCGCCGCCATCGTCGCCGGAGCCGACCTCGTGCTCACCCCCGATAGCTACGTGATGCAGCTCTCTGCTGCGCTAAAGGTATTTACCCTGGCGCTCTTTGGCAAAAATAGCCCGACTGAAATGCTGCCACCTGTTAAAGGCGATGAAACCCGATTTTTGGGAGTTGCTTCGGAAACAGGACAGATTGCTGATATTCAGCCAGAGACTATCTTGCAAAAAGTTTGGGGCGGCTAAAATACCTTTTTAGAATGAGTGACTAGAAAGGGGCGTCCTCTATGCTTGTTTGCGTAGACCGTTTAATTATTAGAAATTATCCTCGTTAAAATCATGGATCAAATTCAACTACAGGCGTCTAAGCTACTAGAACTGTTATTTTCTGACGAAACAGCTGCTACCTATCAAAAAACGCTTAATTTGACGGGCACCCTGCTCAAAGAAACCGCTCAGCTGATTTGGCTAATCATTTGCTCTGCCTTTGTCTTCGGCGCTTGGGTGGGCGACACTTCAATGAAACTGGGCAGTAACCTACGCAACTGGATAGATCAACAAGGCAGTCCTAGCCTAGCCCCCTCTGAGAAAAAGCCCCTCAGCGCAACTGGAAAAAGCCTGCTAGATCAAGGAAAAACAGCCGCTGACTACCTACTCAATCAGGCTAGAGAGCAGCTAGGGCTAGAGCCTGTAGCCTCCATACCCGCCATCAAATCAGCGCCAGCTAAATCCTCTACGACCGAGCCTGCTGCCACTCAGTCCTCTCCTGCTGCACTTAAGCCCGCTGCACCTGAGCCCGCTGCACCTGAGCCCGCTGCACCTGAGCCTAAGCCAAGCGCCAGCGCCCCCACTCTCGACTCTTCTATTTCAAAACAACCAGCTGCTCGCCCTGTTCCGAACGAGGAAGTTTCTCATGAGCCTGACGATGGCGGCTGGCCTCCACAGGCAGTAGAAGACTAGAAGACTAAGCCTAAATGTAATCTGCCTCTCGCTAGCGGCTACCGCTACCTAATAGAAACAGACCAATCATCGTGATACTGTTCCAGGTGCTGTGCAGCAAAATGGACGACATCAGATTTTGCGATCTGGCGTAGACAAATCCTAAAATAGCGCCCAGCACCGTGAGCGGCAGAATTTCTGAGAAGCTTAGATGCGCGACTGAAAAGATGAGGCTGCTTAGGCCAATGGCCCCCCAGGTAGACATATAGCGGGTCAAAGACGGCAGTAAAAAGCCTCGAAACAGGATTTCTTCAAACACGGGTGCAGCCACAGCTGCCGTAAACAAAAACATCCCTAGCGCAACTGGATCGCGTTCTTCTAGCACTAGCTGCAAAATTGGGTTGTTGCCACCTTGCCCCTGCCAAATCTGCTGGTTGAGCAAAGAGACCCCCAGCATCAGTGGCAGGGCCACCAAATACCCACCTAGTCCCCACAGTGGCCACCGACCAGCCAATCGGACTCGAAACCATTCTTTTGAAAGGGGCAAATATTCCTTAATAGCCCAGTACAGTACGCCGAGGGTGCTAGCGGCCATCAAAAGGTAAAACACCAAAGAATACAGCGCTTTCCCTCGGCTTGATAGCCCTAAGATAAGCCCAGTAGAAGCCAAGCCTATATCTGCCAAGTGAGTTTTTGAAAGAACAGTCGCTACCCAGCCCGCAACTGGCTGCAGGGTGGCCGACTGCGTTATCAGTAGCCCTAACTGAAGCACTAACGGCAAAGCAAACTGGCCAACAAACAAAAATCCGCCGACGACCACTAGCCAAATTACTTCCCAGTCCCAGGGCACTGTCCACTGGCCATCGCTGACTGCAAGTATGGATGCTTTCCCCCTAAGAAATCTTTGACCTACTAGTGCAATTAATAGCGCCGATCCAAACAGTGCCCCCAACGAAGGCAGAAGGCCGACTATGCTGAGCTGAATGAGCGTTTGCTGGGCAGCTTGGGCCTCTTTGGCATTGAGCTGGGCCAAACGGTCTGCTTTGTCTTGTACGGTGTAAAGGCGATTGAGCGCTGTGTAGCGATACCATCCGCTCAGCTGGGTTTCGATAGTTGGTTTGGTGTCGGTGGTAATAACAGGTGGCGTCTGCCAAAGATCGTTTAGTACGGCGGCGATTTTGGCGTTGCTACTTGGCTGGTCGATTAGCGACCGCCAGGTTGCCAAGGCCTGGTTAATGTTTCCTTGCTGCACTTGCACCATACCCAAGCGCAGGTCAATCTTGTCGATTAAAGCTTGCTGAGACTGAGCTGTAGAAAGCAGAGCCTGGTTGCGCTCGGCGTCAATTTCGGAGGTGCTGTCGAGCTGTTGCTGTATTCGAGATAAACCAGCGATCGCATCTTTGCGCACTTCTTGATATTGCTCTGTAGCCGTTTCGATGGCATCTTTACCAAAAACGGCACTGCGAAACTGACTCACCTCGGCTTCTGGCAAGCCGCTGCCGTCCCAGTCGCTGGCCTGTACGATCAGGTCGGTCTGATAGAGCTGTAGCTGGCTGCCGACTTGGGGTTCACTAAAGCTGCTAATGAGTGACTGGCCCATGACCCATGCTACGAGCAGTGTCAAAACAGAAAGAATAATGCGCTTGAGGGTCATGCTGTTGAACGACGAGGGATAATTTTAAGGTCTAGTTCTGTGTATTATCGCACTTGTCCTAGCACCCCGCTTCTCTGGCATCCCATTCCCTGGCACCTCATTCTCTGGCATCTCGCTTCTCTGGCATCTCGAGCTTTGGCTGCCAAGCCATTCCGATAGAACGCTAATAGAACAGCTGAGCCGTTCAGATAGAATTGGAGAGCCCTACTCTGTTTTTTTACCGATTCTTTTTATGACGAACTCTTCTACTTCCAATTCTAGTAGCGCCGATTCTAGTGTTGACCAAGCCACGCTGGATCAAACTGCCATACAGCTTGACGAAGAAGCTACGGAAAAGGGCTTAAGTGAGGAGCAGTACAAGCGTAAAATGGCGCGCCGTAAGGAGGTGCAAGATCAGCGGTTAGCTGAGCGCAAGGTAGAGAAGGGCCTAGTGATTGTGCACACGGGCAATGGGAAGGGCAAGACAACGGCGGCGCTAGGGATAGTGCTGCGATCGCTCGGTCATGGATTCAAGGTTGCGATTGTGCAGTTTATCAAGGGCGGATGGGAGCCAGCTGAAAAAGCCGCGCTGAGCCACTGGCCCGATCAGCTCAAGTTTCATGCGATGGGCGAAGGCTTTACCTGGGAAACGCAGGACCGCGATCGCGATATTCAAACGGCCCAGGCTGCCTGGGAAAAAGCCCTAACCTATATCCGAGACGACAGCTACCGTACGGTCCTGTTGGATGAAGTCAACATTGCGTTAAAGCTAGGTTATTTGTCTGCTGAGCAGGTGCTGGCCGGGCTGGCAGAAAAGCCTGAGATGAGCCATGTGATTTTGACCGGGCGAGGAGCCCCGGCAGCCTTGATTGAGCAGGCCGATCTGGTGACTGAGATGACCCTAGTTAAGCATCCGTTCAAAGCGCAGGGCGTCAAAGCTCAAGCAGGCGTGGAATTCTAGCGGCAATTGCCAAAATTAGCGTATTGATCCTGATATTGACTGATCCTGATATTGAGGGTTCGATATTGAGATCTTGATATTGAGATATTGAGGTCTTGATATTTGAGGGTACTTTAACTGGTCTACTCGCTACTTAACAAATATCCACAATGGGGCATGATGGCTGCAATGGCCACGGCTCAAGTTTTTTTGGACGCGGCTCGAAAAAACGTGCCAAAACTCTTGTCTAAAACTGTTTTCTAAAACTGTTTCAATACATGCTAAAAATCACCCGCCTCTCGAAACAGTTCGGCGACAGGCAGGCGCTCAACCAGCTATCGCTGAGCATCAGACCCGGCGAAATCTATGGTCTGCTAGGCCCAAACGGGGCAGGCAAAACCACCGCGCTCAATTTGCTCTGTGGCCTGCTAACGCCAGATAGCGGCGAAATTTTGGTACAGGGCCAGCCGGTTTGTCAGGCCACAAAGCTGCTAGTAGGGGTGATGCCTCAGCAAAATCTGCTGTATCAAAGTCTGACCTGTGTAGAAAATTTGGCATTTATTGCGCGTATCTATGGCCTGAGTAAAAAAAGGACTGCTCAGCGCGTACAAGATTGCCTAGCAGCGGTAAATTTGTCCGACCGGGCCGATAGCGTGGTAGGCGATCTGAGCGGTGGGATGCAGAGGCGGCTGAGCCTGGCGGCGGCGATCATTCATCAGCCCAAGCTCGTGGTCTTAGACGAGCCGTCTACTGGGCTGGACATTGAAGCGCGCTATGAAGTGTGGGATTTGATTCGGTCGCTAAAGCAGCAGGGGGTGACAGTGCTGCTGACGACGCATTTATTGGATGAGGTAGAGCGGCTGTGCGATCGCATTGGCATTATCAAACAGGGTCAGCTTTTGGCAGAAGGGACGATGGAAACGCTGCGACAGCGAGTTTCGGCCAAAGAAATTGTGATTATAGACACCCAGGACGAAGCCGGTGCGATCGCCTGTGCCCAGTCTCATGGTTTTACGCCCCGGCGCTATGGCCGCGACCTGGCCTTTTGGGTGCCCGAGTTACTAGAGCTACCCGAGCTACTCAGCCGCTTTGCGGGCCTGCCGATTGACTCTATTTCTCGTCATGCGGTTGGCCTAGAGCATATCTATCTAGAAGTGACGCAAAGCCAGTCGCACCCGCTAGCCGATCAGGTCAATTCATCTCCTACTGGAAACCCGGCGCTAGCAGCTTAGCCAGACATCGCCCGCAAAGCCTGAAGCAGATTGCTCTGAAGCGCTATTCTATGGAGAGCAGTTCAGTTGCAGAGGCGCGCTTCATGGTGAAGTTTTTAGTGGTGATGATTCCGGCTATTTTGGGGATTGCGATCGCAACCTTTTCTGTGCAAAATGCCACCCGTGTTTCTATTAATTTCCTCAATTCATCGACCATTGCGCTGCCGGTAGGTATTTGGGTCTCGGTAGCGCTAGGGGCCGGAATGCTCGGCATGGCCATTTTGCTAGGACTCTTTGGCAAGAAGAAATCGCGATCGCTCTAGGCGATATGGCCCGTCAACGATCAGGCAACAGTCAGGCAATAGCTAGCCAGCACCCGACCTCTATGTCAAAATCGCACCGCCCATTAGCTTTTGATAGCGGCGCTCTAGCTCTTTTTCCATCAGCGGCCAGCGGGTCAGGCCATCACCCTCTTTGGCCTCTTCTGCCAAAACATTCGTGGCGGCTGTTCTGGCAATTTCCAGCACCTCCTGATCTTCCACCAGGCTAGCCAACGCAAAATCTGGCAGGCCAGACTGACGAGTGCCCAACACCTGCCCCGGCCCTCGAAAGCGCATATCCATCTCAGAGATAAAGAAACCATCTTGAGACTGTTCCATCACCCGCAGGCGCTGCATAGCCACGTCACTCTTACTGTTGGTCATCAGCAGGCAAAACGACTGATCGCCGCCTCGGCCCACTCGTCCGCGCAGCTGATGCAGCTGAGATAGCCCAAATCGCTCGGCATGTTCTATTAGCATTACAGTGGCGTTTGGGACGTCAACGCCTACTTCTACAACCGTAGTAGACACTAAAATATGCGTTGCCTGTTCGCGAAAGGCACTGATGGCCGCGTCTTTTTCAGCTGAACTCATGCGCCCGTGCAAGAGCCCAACTTGAAATTCTGGAAAAATAGTTTCTTGTAGCCGGTTGTGTTCTTCTATCGCTGAGCGTAAATCTAGCTTTTCAGACTCTTCTACTAAAGGAAGAACAACATATACCTGTCTTTCTAGAGCAATTTCCCGACGGATCAGGTCATAGGCATCCGCTCTTTCACGTCCGCCCAGAACAGTTGTTTTGATCGCCTTTCGACCGGGCGGTAGCTCGTCGATTTGACTGACATCTAGATCACCATGAATAGTCAGCGCAAGGGTGCGAGGAATGGGGGTTGCCGTCAGCGTCAGCACATGGGGATTATCTCCTTTCTGCTGAAGCTTTGCCCTTTGTGCAACGCCGAACCTATGCTGCTCGTCAATGGCGACTAAACCTAAGTTGTTGAATTTTACCGGGTCTTCTATCAGGGCGTGCGTTCCTACTAAAACCGGAAGCTCGCCGGTCAGCAGCTTTTGATGAATCTGACGACGCTTAGCAGCTTTGGTCGAACCTGTAAGCAGTTCTACCGGCAAATGCAACAGGTTGAACCACTCTACTAGCTGGCGATAGTGCTGCTCGGCGAGAACTTCTGTCGGGGCCATCAGCGCTGCTTGGTAGCCGGACTGAATGGCCGCTAAAATTCCCACCACAGCCACAACGGTCTTCCCCGAGCCGACATCTCCTTGCACTAGTCGATTCATGGGCGCGGTGGAGCGCAAATCGTTGAGAATCTCTTGAGAGACTCGCTGCTGGGCGCTGGTGAATTTGAACGGAAGCAGGTTGTAAAATGACTCGATAAGCTCGCCAGTTGGGGCCATCTGGGCGGTTGTTTCAGCCTGCTGTTGTTCGGCGCGGCGGCGCAATAGCCCCAGCTGGAGATAGAAGAATTCGTCGAAGACGAGACGGCGACGGGCGATCGCAAGTTCTTCGGTGCTAGGTGGAAAATGAATATGTGCGATCGCAACGGCTAAATCTGCCAGTTCGTATGTTTCCCGCAGTGCTCTTGGCAGCGGATCTCTCAACTCCACCACCGAGGGCAGTGCCGCTACCACCGCCTTGCGTACCAGGTCTGCCCCTACGCCTTCTGTCAGCGGATACACCGGCACCACTCGGCCCACTGTCAGCGACTCAATTGGCTCACCTTGCCCGCCTAGCACTTCAATCTCTGGACTATCAATCGTGATGCCGTATTTTGTCTGTTTCACCAATCCAGATATGGCAACCACCGCGCCCGGTGGATACAGTCGCTTTTGCCGCTCCTGCCAGCCGCGTGAGCGAAAATGAGTTCCCGCCAGAAACCGACTCAGCTTTAGCCGCGAACTGCTGTCATACACCGTCAGCTCAAAAATAGTCAGCTTAGAATTTCGAGGACTGTTGAAGCAATTACAGCGCTTTACCGTAGCCACAATGGTGACCGTCTCTCCAGGAACCAAGTCTTTTATCTTGACCTGACGCGCATAGTCAATATAGTCACGCGGATAGTAAAACAAAGCGTCGCGTAGACTCAACAGTTCCAGCTTGGCTAGCTTTTCGGCTTTATGCGCACCTACTCCCTTTAGATACGTGAGCGGTTTATCTAGAGGATGAGTAGACTCGTTTCGACGAACTAGTCCGGTCACATCTGTTGTTTTAGGAGACTTTGTTCTTCGCTTGGCCGTACTTCCTTTCTTTGTGCCTGAAGTTTTGTCTATCTGATAGCTGCTGCCAGATTCTGCCAAAAGTGGCAGGGCCTCTACGGCTTGCCTGACCTTATGTAAAAAGCGCCGCGTGTCGGCGACTAAATGCTGACGCTGTGAAAAAGAGAGATTGCTGTAGTCATCAAATTGTTCAGCCAGCGTTTGCCACTTGTCTTTATTGATTTGACCAGATAGCCCAGTAGATAGATCAGAAAAGTTTTGGGCGATCGCTTGCAACCCTGCTTGGAGACTGTTAGAGAGAAACTCACTAAATAGCTGATGATGTCCCTCAATGTTGTTGAATCCACGTTTAGATTCAACGCTCAAGGCTTTTTGCAGCCGCACCCAGTCCGGCAGAGAAGGAGTCACTTCTGGGGGCTGCGCTGTAGATTCTTGCTCCATCGCTTTCGCCTCCATCGCTTTCGCCTTCGCTCACGGGTGTTTGTGTTTACGATATCTTTTTGTTTATGGCTCTTCTACAGCCGTCCAGCTAGCGCGCCAAGCATCTTCAGCTTGAGCGGTTTCTAGCGATCGCTCTGTTTTCTTATAGCGTATCCCTAGCTGCTTAAGGTGAGCTAGCTCCTTTCTCAACCGACTCCGCCAAACCGAAACCCTCGGATCGGCAAATTCAACTTCGCTGAGCTGCAAATTAATCACCGCCAGCTCCGGGAAAGCATCGATCTCTATTGCCTCTATCGGCATAAACCGTCGCGAGGATCTTTCATTTTCTCTGTTGTTTCCTCTGTCGCTTCCTTTGTCACTTTCTCTATCGCTTCTCCTTTCACCGGCTGCGTCCCTTCGCTGACTACTGCGATCTTTCTCTCGCCTGCCGTTTTGACGAGCTTGCCCTCTACGACCTAGCTTTCTCTGTCGTCTTTTATGAGTGTCCTCATCTCCTCTGTACGCCGGATCGTCGTCATCTGTATCAAAGCTCGGGTCACCTTGCATTACGCGCACCGACACTTTGACAACATTCGGCACCGCGTTCAACGGTTCGCCCAATCCCCGCGTATCAGAGGCTGCTGCCATCAGTGCCTTTGGGAAGTTGGGCATGACATTTGCTTTTTGCAACAGCTCATTGGCGGCTTCCGAAACGGTTTGAAAAACGTCTCGAATTGCTCTTTCCATCAGCATTTGCTGCTTTAGCAAATGCTTGGGGGCTAGCGGGGGGTCTTCGCTGCTACTGTCATCCTCATGGTCGCTCTCTGAGCGACGCGACAATGCCTCTAATGCACCTAGCAAATCCTCCTCTTCAGATAGGGTAAGTCTTTGCTCCGCAGTGGGCACATCTGCGTCAAAATCTATACCGTCATAGCCCTCGTGCTCGGCATCTGCCAAGTCAGACTCTCGTCTCGACTCTGTCGAGTCCTCTCCGATTTCCTCAAAACCAAGGGCGTCAAATCCCGCCTCTGAATAATCATTTTCTGAATAGTCATCTTCTGCATCATTCAGCTCAGGATTATTCAGCTCAGTGTCATTCAGCTCAGTGTCATTCAGACTAGACGAACCAGTCGAATTCATCCCCTCTGAGTCTGCCGCCCCTATGTCTGTCAAGGGATCTTGAATAATGTCTTCTGAATCGTCTGAACGGGTAGAGCCTGTCTCAAGCCGCGCAATTTCAGAGAGCTTGTCGAGTAAGTCATCGCTGCTGCCCGATTGGGTATGGATGATTGCGCCCGAAGATTTTGCCGCTAGCAACTGTTGCAAAAAGGCGATGCCGTTATTTTTAGAGGGTTTTCGGCTGGTCTTTTTGACCTGCGATCGCTGCTCAATCAGCTGGATAGGAATTTGCGTAGCCATCACCTGCAAAGACTTCTGTAGCTGATTGCGTTGCTGCCATGACAGCGCCAGAAACTTATCTGGATAAGCCTGCGTACATAGATGATGAACTGCTGACATCAGCTGTTGCTTACTAGCCTCGCCTAGTGCCTTCAAATAGCCACCATACAGAGTGTCTAGCGCCTCAGCCATATCCTCCGTCCGCTGCTGGAGCAACCCTAGCTCTTTTTCAATTTGGCCGCTTGCTTTAACCATATGCTCTCTAAGATAGCGGTTTTGCTGATGCTATAGTCAACCTTTAAAAAACTGTCAACCTAAAAAGTCGGGCCTTTCTATTTACTGAAAAGCCCGACCTTCAAATATTCAGCTTAACTGATACCGATTCGGACTACTGCCGATCGGCCTCACTTTTTCTTCTTTTTCTTACCGGGCTTTTTATCTTGCTTCTTTGCCTCGGGCTGCTTTTCTTCCTTCACCTCAGGTTTTTTCTCCTGCTGGCCAGTTTGAGCTGCCACCTCGTCTGCAAAGCTAACTTCTTCCTTTTCAATACCTTCACCCAAGATAAATCGGGAAAACCGGCGAATTTGGATATTTTCGCCTAGCTTGGCAACAGATTGCTTTACTAGCTCTGCTACGGTGATGTTCTGATCTTTGATAAAAGGCTGATCGACTAGTGACAGTTCTTTTAGGCGCTTATCAATTCGACCTTGAACAATCTTTTCTTTGATGTTGTCAGGCTTGTTGCCCAAATCATCGCGACCCATTTCGACTGACTTTTCGCTCTCGGCGATTTCTGCCGGAATGTCCTCAATTCTGACGTATTCAACGTTAGGAGAAGCTGCAATTTGCATAGCAACGTCTTGTGCTAGCTGCTTAAAGTCTTCGTGGCGACCCACAAAATCCGTTTCACAGTTGATCTCAACTAGCACGCCGACTCGGCCACCCGTATGGATATAGCTGTGAACCAATCCTTCAGAAGCAACTCGGCTCTCTTTTTTACCGGCTGAGGTAATTCCCTTTTGGCGTAGCCACTCACTGGCCTTTTCCATATCGCCGTCAGTTTCTTGCAGCGCTTTTTTGCAATCCATCATGCCTGCGCTGGTTTTGTCGCGCAGTTCTTTCACCAGCTTTGCAGAAATACCTGCCATTGTGCCTCCATTTTGGGTTGATTGTGTATCTAGAATCACTTATCTAGAGCCATTGATCTTGAGCTATTGATCTAGAGTTAAGTGTGCTCAGAAACTAAAGCTGATAGAACTCAGCGGCTGTGCCTTAACCATACAACTGCTAAGACACAACCTTTGCCTGATGTCTCCAAGCGCAGCCGCTGCTAGAGCTTGGTCAGAGCTTGGCTATCAGAATCTAGCAGCTCGAACTTAGCGGCTCGAACTTAGCTATCAGCAGCAGGTGTACCTGTAGCCGCTTCAGCAGATTCAGCCGCTGCGCCAACTTCAGCGCCGTCATCGTTATAGTCTGCGCCGTCATAGCCATCGTAAATATCGGCTGCATGGCTAGCAGCTTTGCTGCTGCTACCGCTATCGGTGCCACCACCTCTAGAGCCTTCATAAATGGCATCTGCCAAGCGGCCAATTACTAGCTTGATGGCACGAATCGCATCATCGTTACCTGGAATAGGCACGTCTACAACATCGGGATCGCAGTTGGTGTCTAGCAGAGAAATGATGGGTAGGCCCAGCTTTTGGCACTCTTGAACGGCGTTGTACTCACGGCGAACGTCAACGATAATGACCGCATCGGGAATGCGACGCATGGTCTTAATGCCACCAAGGTACTTTTGCAGTTTGTCTAGCTCACGACGGAGCATGGAGCCTTCTTTTTTGGGCCGCATGGCGAGCGCGCCAGACTGCTCCATCCGCTCAAGCTCTTTTAGTCGCTCCACGCGGGTTTTAATGGTGTTCCAGTTGGTGAGCATACCGCCTAGCCATCTCTGGTTTACGTAGTATGAACCACATCTATCGGCTTCTTGAGCGACGATACCTGCGGCCTGGCGCTTAGTGCCCACGAACAAAAAGCTTTTGCCATTTTCTGCTGACTTGCGGACGTACTTGTAAGCGTCCTCTAGCAGCTGGGCAGTTTGAACAAGATCAATAATATGGACACCGTTGCGCGAGGTGAAGATGTATTCGTCCATCTTCGGGTTCCATCGGCGGGTTTGGTGGCCAAAGTGCACGCCTGACTCTAGTAGGTCAGACAGGGATACGACTGGCATTTGTTTTTTCTCCTTTCGGGTTAAACCTCCATCTGGCCGCATTTAGGCAGGCGCGGCATGTGCTGCAAAGCCTGCTAAACACCCGAAAATCCAGATGTGTGAATTTAGTACAGCCTTAGTAGCGTAGCACAGGATGCAGGTTGCCTGATGGCGGGTTTTGCGAGGATTGTTTTGGGCATACTTCAAGCATGTAAAGCCTTGCTCTGCCTAGGGTACAGGGAATTTACGTAATTTGCTGATGACTCGTGAAAACCATATAGGGGCACTTATGAGCAACCTCCAATCGCCAATTTCTCCGCCACCTCGGCCTGCGATGCCGCCCCCACCGCCGCCTCGGGCTATGCCTGCTACGTCGTCGCCTTCAGCGCCTCCATCGGTGCCGTCTATGCAGCCAAGAGTGTCGCCTCCGCCTGCTGCCTCAACGCCGATTGCGCCGCCTCAGACTCAGATGGTGCAGACGCCACCTGCACGGGCGGCGGGGCACAGGGCGGCGGCCCCCCCACCGATGCCATCAGGCGCAACAGGCGATGGACCCACGCTAGAAAAAATTATTCGCAAGGCTTTTGATGAGGGCTATTCCGATATTCATGTTGGGGTCGGTGAAGTGCCCCGCTATCGTAACCGGGGCGAAATTAACACCACGGATTTTCCGGTGACGACGCATGAGATGTTTGAGAGCTGGCTGAGCGAAATTTTGACGCCTGAAGAGATCATTCAATTTAAAGAGACGCTGGACTTTGACGGGGCGGCTCAGTACGACTTCTCGCGGGTGCGGATCAATATTTTTGACAGTCTGCACGGTCCATCGATTGTGATGCGACTGATTCCGGTTGAGATTTTGACAATGCAGCAGCTTAATTTGCCGCCTGTCATCAAGGATATGTGTCACTACCACAAGGGACTTATTCTGGTAACCGGGCCGACGGGGTCGGGTAAGTCTACGACGATGGCGGCGATGATTGACTACATCAACAAGGAGATGGCAAAGCACATCATCACGATTGAAGATCCGGTGGAATTTGTGCACCAGAGCCGGAAGTCGCTGGTGAAGCACCGCGAAGTGGGGGTGCATACGCGCAAGTTTAGCAACGCACTAAAAGCCTCTTTGCGAGAAGATCCTGATATTATTTTGGTGGGAGAGATGCGCGATCGCGAGACCATTGAAACTGCGCTAAAAGCAGCCCAAACCGGTCACCTGGTATTTGGAACGTTGCATACTAACAGCGCGGTGAAGACGGTAGAGAGAATTTTAGGGATGTATGAGCCTGAGCAGCAGGCCCCGATTCGAGTGGCGATCGCAGAATCGCTAATTGGTGTTGTCGCCCAGGGACTGTGCCGGACTACTGACGGCAAACGCGCGGCCTTCCACGAGATCTTGATCAATACCGATGCGATTAAGGACTATATCTTGCGCGGCCAGCTTGATGAAATTGAAGCTATTTTGCCGAACTGTACATTTGACGGTATGTGTACGATGAACCAGTCGATATATGGGCTGTATGAAGCGGGGCGTGTTACCGAGGAAACAGCGCTAGAGCTGTCGCCGAAGCCAAACGAAATGGCGCAGATGTTACGGGGCCGCGTGTAGAAAGCGCCAGTCTTGAATTTTAAGGGCTTGCCTAGTCATTGACATTGGGCGAGTCCTTTTTCGTTTGGTTAGTCCATATGTACTTATTTATCTGTACTTACTGGCGCTTCAGCGTTTTTCTCTGTTGGCCAACAGAGACTTGCAACTGTTTAGGGAGCCACTGGTCATATTTTTCGTAGAGGGGAAGCCGAGGCCGTAAGGTGAATGCGTGCGATCGCAATAGCGCATCCATCTGCGGGTGTGGGCGATGCGGATAGTCAGGATTTGCCTCGTCGACTGGGCCAATGCCGCCAAGATCGCCTGCGCCTAGCTGCAAGCAGTCAATCAGCGCTGCGTCTGAACGAATCAGGTTGGGGGGAATTTGAATCGTAATGTCTGCGGGTAGAATTTTACGGGCGATTTGCACCGCAGCGGCTAGGTAGCTGCCGTAGCAAGGTGGCCGCTGCTGGGCCTGACGCGTTCCGGGCTGATGTGGCTGCAAAATGACTTCTTGAATATGGCCATGCCGTTTGTGAGACTGGGCGATCGCGCTTAAGCTATCGTGCCAATCTTTTCTTGCTTCACCAAGCCCTAACAGCAGTCCGGTGGTAAATGGAATTTTGAGCTGTCCTGCAAACTCTAGCTGCTGCAATCGCTGTTCTGGATGTTTGCTAGGCGCATGGGCATGAACTGTTTCTAACAGCGCTGGTGCTAGCTGCTCTACCATCAGACCCATTGAAACATTGACCTCCCGCAGCTTGGCCATTTCTTCGTAGCTCAGCGGCCCCGCGTTGGTATGTGGCAAAAAGCCCCGCTCTAGCGCGAGCTGACACAGGTCGTAGATTCTTTGAAACCAGGCATTGCGGCGAGGACTTTGCGGATGCACTTCCCCGCTCAAAATCAAAATTTCGATGACGTTTTCTAGCTGTAGCGATCGCAGCGTTGCTTCAGCCGCCGCCAGACTCAGCCATTCATCCTGACCGGGATCAACTCGAAAGTTGCAGTACGTGCAGCGATTGAAGCACTCATAAGTAGGCACTAGCGTATAGGCCGGACTGTAGGTAATGCTCTTCATAGCCCTATTTTAAGTCGCCAGTGTAAGATAGCTCTGGCATATCCATACGTGAGGGCAGCTCCGTTGAAAACCACTGTTATCATTGTGCGTCACGGGCAAAGTACCTCCAACGCTCAGCGCATTATTCAAGGCCATCACGACACAGCAGTGCTCACAGAGCTAGGCGAACAGCAAGCGCGCACGGTGGGCAAAACGTTAGATAGCCTGTCGCTAGATGCGGTCTATGCCAGTCCTTTAAAGCGGGCGCGTAGAACCTGTGAGCTAATTGTAGAAACTATTGCCCAAAATACCAGCGAGCCTGGAAATTCGGCAGCGGCTAATTCGGTGCCGACAGTTGAAATCACCGATCAGCTTAAAGAAATTAACCTGCCGCTGTGGGAATCTCGCTCGTTTGACGATGTAGAAGCTGAGTACCCTGAAATGTATCGGTCCTGGCGCGAAGCCCCCGATCAGTTCAAAATGCCGCTGCCGAATGACGACGGCACAACGACGGACTTTTATCCGGCGCGCGAAATCTGGGAGCGGGCTACTTTATTTTGGCAAATGCTGCTAGAAAAACACGCGGGACAGACCGTTTTGCTGGTCGCTCATAGTGCAATTAACCGGGCGCTGATTGGCTCAGCGATTGGTCTGACGCCAGAGAGCCTAAACAGTATGGGTCAAGACAACTGTGCGATTAATGTGCTGAACTTTATGGGCAGCCAAGCAGGCGACTGGCAAAAGGGCGTGCAGCTAGAGTCTTTGAATCTGACTAGCCATATGGGCGAGCCTTTGCCTAAGCGGCGATCGCGCTTTAAAGGTCCGCGCCTGCTGCTGGTGCGTCATGGTGAAACCAACTGGAATCGCGATGGTCGCTTTCAAGGCCAAATCGACATTCCGCTCAACGACACTGGCCACGGCCAAGCGGCTCAGGCCGGTGAATTTCTTAAGGTTGTTCATCTTGACGCGGCGGTGACCTCTTCAATGAAACGACCGAAGGAGACGGCAGACGGTATTTTAAAGCACCATCCTGACGTGACGCTGACCACGACTGAAGACCTGTGGGAGATTAGCCACGGTGAGTGGGAAGGCATGTTAGAAACGGAGATTGAATCGGGCTATCCGGGGATGCTGGCCGAATGGCAGAAAACGCCGCAGGGCGTGCAGATGCCTGGCGGCGAAAACCTGGAAGATGTGTGGGCAAGAGCTAAAAAAGGTTGGGGAACAATTGTCGAAGCCTACAGCGATGCTAAAACGCCACAAACGGTGATGGTGGTGGCTCACGATGCGATTAATAAGGCTATTTTGTGTCAGGTCTTTGGCCTGGGCCCCGAAAAGTTTTGGCAGTTTAAGCAGGGCAACGGCGCAGTTAGCGTCATTGACTATCACGATGGGCCAGGTAGTCTGCCCGTGCTGAGCGCGGCAAATATTACCACGCATCTATCGGGCAGCATTTTTGATAAAACGGCGGCAGGGGCGCTGTAGTGCTGGTTTGCTAGTTCTGTAATACCGGCTAGGAGGGCTCATGGCAGCGCTAATTAAACAGGCGTATCTGGTGATGGCGGCGGCGGAAGTGGTTGGCGCTGAAGGTACTGGCGACGTGCTGATTGAAGACGGGCAGATTGTGGCGATCGCGCCTTTTCTTACCGATATTCCTACCGATACCGAAATCATCGATGGCCGGGGGCAGTTTCTAGGCCCTGGCCTGATCGATCTCTACAGCCAAAGCGGTGAGCCAGGGGATGAGTCTAGAGAGACCCGCGCTTCTTTGCGTCAGGCAGCGGCAGCCGGTGGCTTTACCCGAGTGGGGCTGCTACCAAATGCAAAAACGGTGACCGATAGCGTGGACGCGATCGCCGCCATCCAGCAGGCCAATCAAACGCCAGCCAGTCAAGCCTCAGCCAACCAGACGCCAGCCAATACTCAACTCCTGCCGTGGTCAGCGATTACGCTAGGGGCCAAAGGCGAGCAGCTCACCGAGCTAGCAGAGCTGGCCCAAACCGGCTCTGTAGGCTTCACCGATGGCCTTCCCATTGATAACAAAGCCTTGCTTAGGCGGCTGTTGGAATACGCGCAGCCGCTGCAAAAGCCGATTATGCTGTGGCCTTGTGATCGCCAGATTGCCGGAGACGGTGTCGCCAGAGAAGGAGTTGATTCGGTGCGATTGGGTCTGTCTGGGGTAAGTGCGATCGCTGAAACCACCGCCCTGGCCACCCTGTTGGAATATATCGTCGAAGTCCCTGCGCTCGTCCACATTATGCGAGTGTCTACCGCCCGTAGCGTTGAGCTGCTGCGCCAGGCCAAATCTCGAAATTTGCCAGTGAGTGCCAGTGTGGCTTGGCATCATTTGCTGTTCGATACCACAGATTTGGCCGACTATGACCCTAGCCTGCGGCACGATCCGCCGCTGGGAACGCCCGCAGACAGACAGGCATTGATCGAAGGGGTGGCAGATGGCGTCATTGATGCGATCGCGATTGACCACACCCCCTATACCTACGAAGAAAAAACCGTCGCCTTCGAGTCCGCACCTCCGGGTGCTATTGGCCTAGAGCTAGCCCTACCCGCTCTCTGGCAAGCCTTTGTTGCCAACCGCTCTAGTCCCGACGACAGTAAGCGCAGCAGCGGCATGACTAGCGGCCAGTGGAGTCCCGCGCAGCTTTGGCAAGTGCTCAGTGAAGGTCCGGCCCAGTGCTTGGGGCTGACACGAGGGCAGCTAGAAGTAGGCGCGTCAGCAGAGCTAACCCTGTTTAATCCACAGACAAGTTGGGACGTAAGACCCGAGATGCTGAAATCTTTGTCTTTTAACACGCCCTGGCTGGGCAAACGCTTACAGGGCAAAGTCAACAGAGTCTGGGGCTAGTGGACTAACAAAATAGAATCAACTCAGATTACTCTATTGACTTAGATCACTCTACTGACTCAGATTACTCTAGGCCGCCAATCCGACTCGGCGGCCAAAAGCGAGCGCTGGCTTTTCCAATAATGGTTTCTTCTGGCAAAAAGCCCCAAACGTGACCGTCAGAGCTGCCGTTGCGATTGTCGCCTAGCACCAGATACTGACCTGCTGGCACGACATTGGGCCCCCAAGTATAGAGTGGTGGTGCCTTAATGTAGTTTTCTCTAAGCGCCTTGCCATCGACAAAGACCTTGCCATCGCGGACTTCTACCGTTTCACCCGGCATCCCAACTATCCGCTTTAGATAGGCATCTTTGGTGGTTGAGTTGGCCGCTTCCAAAGCCTTCTGCGGCGCTTGGAACACAATAATATCGCCCCGCTGCGGGTCTTGAAACAGATAGCTAATCTTCTCAACCACTAGGCGGTCATTGATTTCAACCGTAGGCTGCATAGAGCCGGTAGGCACAATTCGCGCCTCAGCGACAAACTGACGAATCCCAAACGCCATTAAGACGCTCAGCCCTAGGGTTTGTAAGGTTTCTACCCAAAGGCTTTGCTGCCTGCGAGTCTGCTGTTTGGCCATAACAATGCTTGAGGACCGTATCGATAGAAGTGCCTGCTTCAGCATCCTAACGCTAGCCAATGAAAATAGGGGTAAAACCTATGCCAGTTGTTACGTTGGCCCGATCTGAAAGCAGCCCTGAGCCCGCCTAAGTTGGGTCCATATCAGTGAGTCTCCTAAATCAGCTCAGTCTAGCCCGCCAACGCGCTGGAGTGGCCAAAACCGCACTACCGCACGGCCGATGATGCTCTCTCGCTCTAGAAAGCCCCAAACGTGACCGTCAGAGCTGCTGTTGCGATTGTCGCCTAGTACCAGATATTGGCCTGCTGGCACAACTTCTGGCCCCCAGGTGTACACAGGTGGCGACTGAATGTAGTCTTCTTCTAGAGCAATATTATTAACGAAAACTTTGCCATCTTTGACTTCAACTGTTTCACCGGGTAGGCCAATGACGCGCTTAATATAGGCATCGTTGGTAGTTGAGTGCGCTGCCTCTAAGGCTCTTTGGGGCGCTCTAAAGACGATGATGTCGCCCCGTTTGGGTGGGTTGAAGTGATAGCTGATTTTTTCAACGACTAGGCGATCGTCTACCTCTAGGGTGGGCAGCATCGATTCGGAAGGGATGAATCGAGCTTCAGCGACGAACTGACGGATGCCGAACGCTAGGCAAATGCTGAGTGCGACGGTTTGAAGTCCTTCAATCCACGGATTTTGTTGCTTTTCAGACACAGATTTTACGATTCAAATGAGGTGAGCAAGCAAAGGATGCAGCAAGATGGGGCTAGAGCGTGTGTTATCTACCACTCGCCTACGTACAGGCCAGGCGCAAAACATTAAAATTGCTGAGGGTTTATTAACATAGCGCTGCTAATGAACCAATCATAGTTAGTTTAGGCTCTAGCTAGCATAAGCCGAAAAGACACTTACTGATATGACACAAGCCTCGATCGCGCTGCCCATTATCATTCGAAATGCCCAGGTTTTGCTGCCCTCGGGTGAAATTGTTCCGCGTGAAGTTGCGATCGCAGGCGGAAAGATTACGGCGGTAGGCACTCAGCTATCGGTCACAGACAAAACCACGGTGATCGACGCCCAGGGGCTTACTTTGTTGCCCGGTGTGATCGATCCGCAGGTGCACTTTCGCGATCCGGGCTTAGAGCATAAAGAGGATTTATTTACCGCTAGCTGTGCCTGTGTGCGGGGCGGCGTCACCTCTTTTTTAGAAATGCCCAATACGCTGCCGTTGACAACAACTCAACCTGTTTTGACCGATAAGCTCGCGATCGCAGCCGCCAAAAGCCTGGTCAACTACGGATTTTTTATTGGTGCCACTGCCGAAAATCTAGACGATTTGCGCACAGCCAACCCCACCTGCGGCATCAAAATATTTATGGGCTCAGCCCACGGTCCGCTCTCTGTGGATACGGCTGAAACGATTGAGCCAATTTTTGCGGTGGGCGATCGCCTGATTGCCGTTCACGCAGAAAGTCAGGCCCGCATTATAGAACGCCGCGAACAGTTTGCCGGTGAAACCGACCCGGCCACTCATACCAAGGTGCAAGATAACGAAACGGCCTTAATTGCGACCAAAATGGCCCTGAGCTTTTCTAAAAAGTACCAGCGCCGCCTGCATATTTTGCACCTGTCTACAGGTGAGGAAGCCGAGCTGCTGCGGGCCGACAAGCCCAGCTGGGTAACCGCAGAAGTGACCCCCCAGCACTTGTTACTAGACATTAGCGCTTACAACAAACTGGGGACACTGGCGCAGATGAATCCACCGCTAAAGTATCCGCGCGATCGCGAAATTCTCTGGCAAGCCTTGCTCGATGGCGTCATTGACTTTATCGCGACCGATCACGCGCCCCACACGCTAGCGGAAAAGGCAAAAGGCTACCCTAACGCGCCGTCTGGTATGCCCGGCGTTGAGACCTCGCTACCGCTGATGCTGACGCAGACTAAAGAAAACCGCTGCACGGTGGCCCAGGTCTCGCACTGGATGTCGACTGCGGTGGCAAACGCGTACAAAATTCCCAATAAAGGCTTGATAGAACCGGGCTTTGATGCTGATTTGGTGCTGGTCGATCTGGTGACATATCGCCCGGTCTTGCGCGAAGAGCTACAGACTAAATGTGGCTGGAGCCCGTTTGAAGGGTGGAATCTGACGGGCTGGCCAGTCGTGACGATTGTGGGCGGACAGGTGGTATATGACCGCGGGCAGATCAATGCTGATGTGCGTGGCCAGGCGCTACAGTTTGGCTAGCAGTGATTTATGGTGATTTACTCTGATGTCTAATCCCTTTCGCTCACTAAAATATTTGCCCTGGAGTGTATTACTTCAAAGTGCGGCGGTCACGGTTGCGATCGCCGCTGTCTTGGATTTTTTACTGCTGCAAGTGGGAATTGCGATCGCGCCAAATGCCGCCTTTATTCCACAACCTGTTCTCTTCTATCTACAAATCTTTGCGCCGCTAGCTGCTGCCTACGGGGTTGGCGCGCTATCCATCTTTATCACCGCCCGCTTCTTTCGCGAAATTCTGCTTACCGCAGAAACAATTTGGGCGCTAATCGGCTGCGTTGTCTTGCTGTGCTGGATCAAAACTTTGCTGCCAGTGCCCGGTTTGTTGCTGTACCTCAACACCTTCAACATCATGCTGATTGTGCTAGGTGCATTCTTTTCAGGCAAACGCTACTGGCGCTGATTCCCCACCTAAAAGCAGAGCACCTCTAAAAGAGGTTGTAGCGCAAAGAGAAGTAGATACCGCTGTCTTGCAGACTATCGCTGGCGCTGTCAATGTCAATCAGCGGAATGCCCCAGTCTAGCCGAGCCGAGAGATCTTCGTTATGCTCCCACAGCAGGCCAAACCCGGTGCCTACCAGCACATTGTCATCAGACTGCGAGCCATCCACATTCCATGCGGTGCCCGCTTCTAAGAAAGGCGTAATCTGGAGAATGCTGTCTTCGCCAAAGCGGGCAATCGGAAAGCGGGCTTCAACCGATGCGAGTGCGCCGTTATCTCGCAGCAGGGCATCTTGGCGATAGCCTCGAACCGTTTGCTGACCGCCGAGGCCAAACTGCTCGGACGAGAGCAGGCTGTCGGTTGCTAGCTGTACGTCGCCTCGCACAAACAGCAGTGAGTCTTCACCGAGCAAACGCACCCACTGCCCCTGACCGCGCCAAGAGAAAAACTGACTGTCCGGCGCGTCTTCTGGATTGTTAACCGCGTTTTCACTGCGAGACGCGTTGAGAATATCTAGCCCCAGGCTGAACTGCGATCGGGCCGCAAAGACTTGCTGCTGCGATCGCCTCGTCCAAGACTGAGCAAACTGCAAAGCCGTAACCCGCGTTTCGCCATTGCTGTCTGCCCCCGGCGAGAGCGCAAACGGGCCAATATCGTCAATGCCGAGACTGGTCTGGTTTTCCTTATGCGAGAGGGATAGATCCAATCGAAAGTCTTCCGTCGGCGTTTCAATCAGCGGATGGTTAATGCCAATGCCATATTGAAACGTATCCGAGCTGATTTCTAGCACGTCGAAGGGTTCCCCAATGACTCGACTTTCGCCAATGTTGCCTTCTAGTCGGAGCCGGGTATTATAAGGGCTGACAGGAACTTCGTAGCTGAGCCCGACCGAGTTGCTGCCGTTTGTATTGGCATAAGAGACATCAACGCGATCGCCAATGCCAAAGACGTTGCCTTCTACCAGCTCTATTTCGCGACTAAAGCTGCCGATGTTAGGCGATCGCCCGTTGTCTAGCGTCACCGTCACATCAAACGAATCCGCCTCAGTTACTTCCACCCGCAAAATGCTTGTTCCTGGCTCTACGCCAGCCTGCAAATCCGCCGATACCGTCTCAATTAGCGGGTCAATCTGCAAACGCTGCAATCCTTCTAGTAGCCTATCAGCACTAATTGGTGGCTGCGCGGCAAGGCCCAACCGACTGCGAATATAGTTAGGATTCAACCGCTGCGTTCCTACCACCTCAATTTCTTCAATCACCCCTTCAATCACCTGCACAGTCACCCTCCCACCTTCTAACGTCTGAGGCGGAATAAAAGCCCCAGACGTTAGAAAGCCAGCTTCTACATAGCGCTCGGTCACGGCTGTACGCAGCTGCAACAGCTCATCAAAAGTAATAGGCCGACCGACATACTGCGCAAACACATCGGCAAAATCTTCAGTCGTAAACACAGTGCTGCCTGCTAGCTCAATGCCGTTTAGCACAAAGGTTTCATCCGGGCCGCTGGTAATTCCGTTAGGTGCATTAGAGCCTTCTGGCTCACCTAGTAGTTCGTTGACGGGCGGCAGCTGGGGCGGCAGCGGTCTGTCAGGCAGCGTCATTTCAGGACGCAAGTCAGGTGTGATATCGGCAGGTGGTATCTGCTCAGATGGAATGCGCGAAGGCGGGATCTGCGCTGGTAAGTTGACCTGGGCCAGCATTTGGAACGAGCTATCCGATTCTGGCTTTGTGTTTTGTGTGGAAATGCTCTTTGCTGGTGCGGCAAAAGCTGTGGTGAGAATGCCTAGCATTGATAAGTTAGACAGCAAAAAACGGAGTGAGTACATGACACCAGCAGCACAAGAGAGTTTCACCCTAATACTGTTCCCGAATCATCAACTTTTGTCCACAAGAAACCTTGTGGTTCGCAACCTATTTACGAAACCCTCGTTTCTTTAGTAGTAGTCTTTTTGGCCCTCTACCTTTTTAGCTATTGACGTCTTTTTTGCGATGCCCTTCTTGCCACTAATCAACATTACGAATCAGGATCTTATCGACGAGCAATTAAAATAGCTCGCAGCCCAGCTGATTGGGCTCCCGCGTAGTCTTCTGCTTCGCTATCACCAATATGCCAAGCCTCTTGGGCAGTGCAGTTGTGTTTGGCAAGGGCCGCACGAAAAATAGCCTGTGATGGTTTGGCCGCACCGACTTCAGAAGAAAGCGTTATCGATTGAAAATAATCTACTAAGCCTAAAACGCTGAGTACTCGGTGTAGGCGAGAATCGAAATTAGAAATGATTCCGAGCGGAATGCCCATTGATTGCCAGCGTGCGAGTGAGGTCAGCGTGTCGGGGTAAATTTGCCACGGCAAACTCGTTTCAAAATAGCCGTAGAGATTGGCGTAAAAGGCGTCAAAATCCTCAAAGCTATCGAGTGCCCCGACTCGCTCGAAGGTCTCTGCCACAATGGCTTTCCACCAGCGGTACTCCAGTTCTGGAACGGCAGCTGGCGCAGCATCAGGAAAAGCCAACCGTTCGGAGGCCGCGAAGCTTTGAAAAAAGGCACGATTGACCGCCTGTGGATCTGTTTTGACTTGCGATCGCCAAGCGAGCCCGCTGTAGATTTCGCCGACGCTGCCTTTAACGCCAAAGAGTGTGCCAAAGGCGTCTAAAAAAATAACCTTGGGCTGCTTCATCATTTCTCGGCAGGGGACTTGACGCTTGTTTCTACACTTTTCTCGGTAGAGGTCAGAAGGTCTTGCAAGGGCTGGGTGAGCCAGTTGATGCCGACGCGAATCTGGTGCTCTAGGGTTGGCATCCGATAGAGATAGGTGAGGCGACGGGCGAGATGAGCGAGGCTACCGTCTAGCTTGATGCCGAGGCCGCTCAAGGTGGCGTTGTCGCTGCCCAGGGTCATCATTTCGCCAAGGTGTTGATAGCGGAAGGGCAGCAGCGGTCGGTCGGTTAGGCTGGCCCAGATATTCCAGGCAGTGTAGTCGGCTTGCTGCAGGGCAGACTGAGCGGTAGGGGGAACGGACTTGCCATCGGCATCTAGGCCGTCGGCCAAATCGCCCAAAGCAAAGATATCTGGGTGATCGGTGACCTGAAGAGTCGGGCTAATTGTAAACTGTTGGCGTTGATTTCGGGGCAAATCGAGCGCATCTAGGGCTGGGCTAACTTTGCTGCCAACGGTCCAAAGCACGATGTCTACGGGTAAGGTTTCGAGCTTATCTTTGTAGCTAAGGGTGAAGCTGTCGGCAGTGACGTCGGTGACAGTGGTTTCGTAGTCAATCCAAACGTTTTTCTCACTGAGTGCCTTTTGGGCGGCGGCCTGGTTAAATTCGGGCGAGTTTTGCAAAATTTCGGGGGCACGTTCTACGATTCGGACCCTGCCGCGATCGCCTAGTCGTTCTGCTACCTTGCAGGCAATTTCTACGCCGCTGTAGCCGCCGCCGACAATGGCGATGCGAATTTTTTCAAGGCTAGTAGCTTCGAGCGATCGCAGCTTCTCTTTCAACCGATAGGCATCTTCTAGCGACCGGAAAGGAATGGCATGTTCGGCCACGCCTGGTGCCATATCCATCGGCGTTTCGCCACCTAGTGCCAGCACAATTCGGTCATATGAGAGGCGATCGCCATTTGTGAGCGACACTTGCTGCGCCGCTATGTCAATGCTCTCTACACCACTTTGGCAAAATCGTATGCCTGTGTTGACCAGCAGCTCTTCGTAGGGCGGTGCGATTTCCCAGGTTTGCAGCTCGCCAGTGACTAGCTCGTAAAGCAGGGGGGCAAAGACGAAGCGATCGCGCTGGTCGACTAGCACAATGTCGGGCTGCCCGTTTTTCCAGTCGAGTTTGCTGAGGGCTAGGGCTGTGTAGAGACCGCCGAAGCCGCCACCGAGGATACAGATAGAATGGGACATGAGGGGAAAGGCGCACCGCAAAGGGCAAACAAAAGGGGGGCAAACTGTGTGCCTAACTTAAAGATAGCGTGAGTCTAATGCTGATGGGATCGATCTCTAGGTCGATTCGTCGGTCATTGATTCGCCAGCCACTGGCACGTCTTCGACTATTTCAGCAAGACTTTCTTCTTCAACAGGTGATGCTTCTTCAGTAGGCGTTGCTGCTTCAGCAGGGATTTTTTCAGCAGGGATTTCTTCCTGAACCACAATCCCTGCGCTTACAGTCTCTTCCGCGCTTACAGTCTCTTCCGCGCTTACGGTTCCTTCCGTGCTGACGGTCCCTTCCGCGTCTGTCTCGCCTTTATTGCTATCTTTACTAACTGCATCACTATCACCAGCGGCTTTGTCTGCGCTGCTTACCAAAGTGACTGCCGCAGCAGATGGTTGGTGCTGCCGATCAATGGTTTTGGCGGGGCTGTTGGTTTTTGGTTTAGACGGCTGGTCACTATCGGGTAAAAGCTGGTTGACCTTGATGCCTGCGATCAAAAAGTCCTGGGCGATCGCACTCTCTTCACAAGCGGGCACCCGTTTCAATGCGTCTGGCCCAATCAGCAAGGCTCTGGCTGCACTCACGGAAATTTGCATAAACGTGGCGGCAACGAAAAATGCGATCGCCGCGCTGATTAGCCCAGCTGTTGGTGTCAGCATTGGGCTGATCAGCGGCGATAGGGCATAGAGCTGAACCAACAGCCAAAGTGAAAGAGCGGCCACCGCAATGGCCAAGGCTTTGATCTGCCAAGATTTAAAGATCTGTAGGCAGCGCCGCTGATCTTCACTGAGCACTGAGGGTTTGAGCGCTGAGGGCGGCAGGCTAAAGACGTAGAAAGGCTTGAGCCACTGCATGGCCATACCAGGCGCGATGCCAAGCAGTGCGATCGCCCAGAACTGACCTTTAAACGGCAAAGCAGGCCCCGCCGAAGCAAGCCCTGCTAAGCAAATATCTAGCAGCAGGGGCACAAACGCCAGTCCGGCGAAATGTACCCATAAATAGCGGTTCTGCTGCAGTTTTATCATGTGACTGAACTTAGCTCACGATGCGATCTTTATAGGCAAGATCTTATCTCCTACTGGCTACGCGCGAGCAAGCGTTCGACGCTGAGAGATCATCTTAAAGGCATTAATCAAGTCGCCTTCCTTCCAGTCGTTGAACCCGCCAACTGCGATACCACACTCAAAGCCAGAGTTGACTTCTTTGACATCGTCCTTCATCCGCTTGAGCGAATCAAGATTGCCCTCGTACATCACCTCATCGCCTCGCTTAACGCGCACTCGACAGTTTCGCGTCACCTTACCTGAAAGCACATAGCAACCGGCAACGGTGCCCTTGCGCACAGGGAAGACGGCCCGAACTTCTACCTGGCCGAGCGGTTCTTCAACCAGCTCTGGCTCTAGCAGACCTTCCATTGCGCCTTCGATATCTTCAAGCAGCTTGTAAATGATGTCGTAGTCTTGGATGTCAACACCGAGATGATCGGCTTCGAGCCTAGCTGCGTTCGAGACAGTCGTGCTAAATCCGATGATGACTGCGCCACTAGCAGCCGCTAAGTCTACGTCGGTTTCACTAATCTCGCCCGGTGCGGCCATCAGCACTCGAATTTGTACCTCACCTTGAGGCAGCTGCTGCAAGGAGCCCAGAATCGCTTCTAAAGACCCTTGAACGTCGGCTTTCAAAATCAGGTTTAGCTCTTTGAGTTCGCCTTCTTTTGCCTGTTCTGACAAAGAGTTCAGCGTGACTCGGCGCGAGGCCATTGTCTGTGCCAGTCTAGACTGACGCTGCTCAATGGCTTTCTCGTCGGCAGCGGCTCTAGCGTCACGCTCTTCAGCGTAGACCTCAAACTCTTCACCTGCCGGAGGCACGTCGTTTAGGCCCAGAACCTCTACCGCAAAGGATGGCTTAACATCGCTCGAAGCGTTGCCTCGATCGTCAACCATCGCTTTTACCCGACCAAACACAGGTCCGGCAGCAAAGGCATCCCCAATTTTTAGGGTGCCGTTTTGCACTAGCAGCGTTGCAACAGGGCCTCTGGTCTTATCTAGGTGAGCTTCAATCACCGTGCCTCGTGCCAATCGATTAGGATTCGCCTGTAGGTCTTCAACTTCAGCGACTAGCAGCAGCATTTCTAGAATGGTGTCTACGTTCTCGCCCGTAATTGCACTCACCGGCACCATAATGGTGTCGCCGCCGTACTCTTCAGGCACCAGTTCGTATTCCATCAGCTCTTGCTTCACCCGGTCAGGGTTCGCCGCTTCTTTGTCGATTTTGTTGATAGCGACCACAATCGGTACGCCTGCTGCCTTGGCATGGCTAATTGCCTCAATGGTTTGAGGTCTGACGCCATCATCAGCAGCAACGACCAAAATCGCGATATCTGTTACCCGCGTTCCTCTTGCCCGCATAGCGGTAAAGGCTTCGTGGCCCGGCGTATCTAAGAATACGATTTGCCCCGATTTGCGATCGCTATTTGGATTGGACTGAAGATCGACGTGGTACGCACCGATGTGCTGAGTAATTCCCCCCGCCTCACCTTCGGTGACTTTGGCCTGACGAATGTAGTCCAGCAAGCTGGTTTTACCGTGGTCAACGTGACCCATGATGGTAACTACAGGCGGACGACTGATGAGGTCTTCAACATCCTCAGCTCCGATCATGTCTGTGACCTTACGGGCTTCGGGCGCTTCCTCAGCTGTGACCGCTTCTACCCCAAACTCGGTTGCCACCATTTCAGCCGTTGGCATATCCAACGTCTGGTTGACATTAGTCGCGATCCCTTTGAAGAACAGCAGCTTGATGATGTCTGTTTGTGGAACCACTAGCTGATCGGCTAAATCGTGCACGCTGATGCCGCCCGTGAGCACGATCATCTCTGGCCTTTCTGGCGGTGCATCCTGCTTACGCTCTCGGCGCTCTCGGCGCGATGGAGTCCGCTGTTTGGTTTTCTTCGTTGTTGGGGCGGGTCTAGACTGCTTAGGGCCTTTTGGCTTGGGCGGTCTCATCAGCGATAGGTTCATCTGCGCGGAGGTAACTTCGCTGCTCGATGATTCGGCATCTTCAAAGTCCTCATCGTCGTCGATGATGACTCGCTGACGTTTGGTCTTTGTCGTCTTTTTCGGTCTGATTTCCTGCTCGTCATCGTCATCGCCAGCGCTGCGATCGCGGCGTTTTGGTGGGCGCGGTGGCGTGGGGCGACGCAGCTCTAGTGCTGGATCGGCGAACGACTGATCGTCATCGCTATCGCTGTCATTATCGTCAGTATCTGTGCTTTCACTTGCGGTCTTGCGAGATACTGGGCGACGCAGCTCAACGACGGGCTTTTTAGGTGCGGGGGGCGCTGCGCTACTGCTGTCCCTATTGCCACCGCTGTCTCGGTTGCCACTGCTGTCTTTATCTAGTGAGGGGCGGCTGGGGCGATCGCTGCTGTCGCCGTTAGAACCGCTACCGGAGCGATCGCGCTTCAATACAGGGCGAGCCACTCGGCTAACAGGTTCACTATCACCGTCATCGCTCGCATTCGACGACGACCGGCTAGAGGGTCTAGACGGTGGAGACACTAGCTTTGGCTTCAACTGGTCTGGGCGGGTAGCACCAGAGGTTGTCACCATGCTCTCCGCAGACGATGCGGGCGATGCGGCTGGCTTCGGAGGGCCTTTGAGTTCTTCTCTCTCAGGCGCGACTGGTGCTGGTGACGTAGCCTCAACAATGTCCTCGCGACTGCCGTTGCTATCACTATCACTATTGCTATTGCCGCTGCCATTGCTGCTAGCGTTGCTCGGCTTGACCGCTGCCGGTTTCTCTGGCCTAGCAGGTGGAGCTACTAGCGAAGGACCGCTAGGCGGCGTTGGCTTTTTGCCGCCTACCGCCGCTGATGATTTTGGGGTAGCAGTAGCGGATTCTGAAGATGATTCCGGGCGAGAGGGAGGGGTCGCAGGCTCGTTAGCAGGCTTGGGGTAGCGGCGAATTTCTAAAATTTGCTGCTGACGTGGGCGATTGGGCTTGGCCAATGGCTTGGTTGCAGATGAGCTGCTTTTTGAGGCGCTACTGGCTTTTGGGCGAGTAGCTTTTTTGCTAATTGGCTTGTAGCCTTCAGCCGTAGCGACGCTTCTAATTTTGGCTACGTCTTCTTCTGTGATGGTGCTGCTATGGCTTTTTGCCGCAATTCCTTCATCTTTGCAAATAGCCAAAATGTCCTTATTTTCCAGATCTAACTCCTTCGATAGCTCGTAAATCCTTACTTTACCTGTGTTCATCCTTACCCTCTTCAAACCTGACTAACGATGTGTGTTACATAAGACCAATTGCCCTTATCGAATCAACACGCTTGACTTCCAAGCATAAATTAAAGCGGTTGCTATTTTCTAGCCTATATGCCCTGTTGAGGATATAGCTGCTCAATCCTGTGCTTTTTGGGTGCTTAATAAAGTGTGTACTTTAAGATGCGCCTATTCTTTTACTGTAAACGAGTGAGCACACATTCTAGTCAAAACAATAGACGATGTGCACATATTGCTGAGTGTTTTTTATGCATTTTTTGATCCTGCACTCTATAAAGCTTCATTCTGAAGCCCATCTTCAGACATTAATTTTAGTGTTGCCCTAATCTAACTATTCTATCTCTTGTGCCAGTCGCGCTTCGAGCTGCTGATATATCTCGGCAGAAACTTTGATTCTCAAAGCGCGACTGAGCCGATCTTTTTTTCTCGCTGCCTGTAGACAGCTTGCTTGCTTACAGAGATAGGCAGAGCGTCCCATTCCCGTATCGAGCTGAATATGACGATTTGGGTGGGTCCGAACCACTCGCCATAGCTGATCTCGATGTGCGCTTTGGCGACAGCTAATGCATAGCCGATGGTTTTTCTCTGCCATTGTCTTCTGCCGTTTATCGGCGATCGCGGCTAGCCGCGATCGGCCTACTCCTCTTCTGTAGTGTCTGAATCTGCGGTCTCTGTCGTCTTCTCTGCAGTCTTCTCTGCGGCCTTTGCTACTGCGATCGCTTCTTCAACTGCATATTCAATGGCATCGTCAGCAGCATCGTCAGCCGTTGGCGCTGAAATCTCTTGCTCAGGTTCTTCAGCCACGTCGGCAGCGATCGCGCTTTCCTCAGCTACGCTGTCTGCTTCGATTTCATTCTCCGCTTCACTATCCTCACTCGTTTCATCATCACGAATCTCGGCATCGTCAGGAATTTCGTACTCCAGTTCCAAATCGGCTGCTGCCGCTGCTGCTGCTGCTTCCTCTGCCCGTTGCGCACTCAGTTCTTCAACACTAATGCCCAGTTCTTCAGCTTCTAAGGCAAGCTGCTTTGCGGCGGCGGCAGCTCTAGCCTTGGCTCGCCATTCTTCAGCTTCCGCAATTTCTGCCGCTTCTTCTGCTGCTAGTCGCTCTGCTTCTTCCGCTGCTAATCTACGCTTTTCAGCAATTTCCTCTACCTTGGCATCCTCAGTTTCGTAGTCATACTTAGCTGAGTCCTTGATATCAATTTTCCAGCCCGTTAGGCGAGCTGCGAGACGGACATTTTGGCCTTCCTTACCAATGGCCAAGCTGAGCTGATCTTCTGGGACTAGCACATGTGCCTGACGGCCTTCAGAATCCATTAGCCGCACTTCATCGACCCGAGCGGGACTCAGCGCATTGGATATATAAGTAGACGGATCGGGCGACCAGCGAATTACGTCGATTTTTTCACCTCGCAGCTCGTTGACGACTACCTGAATGCGCGATCCGCGTGCGCCGATGCAGGCCCCAACCGGATCGACATCGCTCTCTAGCGTATCGACAGCAATTTTGGTGCGGGGGCCGACAGAGCGAGAAGGGGGATTTGCCTCACGGGCAACCGCCACGATCCGAACGACCTCGTCCTCAATTTCGGGCACCTCGTTAGAAAACATCTCGACCACAAGGCTGGCATCTGATCTAGAGACCAGCAGCTGCGGGCCCCGGTGAGAGCCTTCGGAGACACGCTTGAGGGCAACTCTGAAGGTGGCGTTGGCTCTGTAGTTGTCGTTGGGGAGCTGGTCGCGCTTGAGGAGTTCGGCTTCGGTGTCGGGCTGACCGATGCCGCTGCTGACCGCCATAATGACGGACTGCCGCTCGAAACGCAGCACTCTGGCGTTGAGAATGGAGCCTTCTAGGTCTTGGAATTCTTCTTGAATCAGGCGTCGCTGCTGATCTCTAAGCTTTTGGGCGAGCACCTGCTTGGTTTGAATCGCGGCCATGCGGCCAAAGTCTTCTTTTTTCTCGGGTGTGACGTCTAGGACAACTTGGTCACCGGCTAGAGCCTCGGGTGCAACTTCTTGAACGGCTTTGAGGCCAATCTGATGGTCGGCGTTTTCAACGTCTTCAACGATAGTTTTTTCGGCCAAGACACGAAAGCCTTCCTCTTCTACGTCTAGCTGTACGTTGAAGTTATCGAAGTACTCTTCATCGAACTGGCTGTTCATTTCTTGAGTACGGCGATAGCGTTCGTATCCTTTTAAGAGCGCTTCTTGTAGGGCTAGCTCTACGGCAGATTCCGGCAGGTTTCGCTGCTGGCTAATGCCTTTAATCATGTCTTGCAAACCGGGCAACTCTACCATTGACATAAAAATGTAACCTCTTTTTTAATAATTACGCTGACTAATTCACTGACTAAATTTAATGACGAATAGCGCTATTCAAAATTAGCGCTTGCTGCGACTTCTCCTGCCTGGTTGCTGTTAAGTCCTAAGAGCTGAGTCCTAAGAGTTGAGTACTCTACTGTTGATTGCTTACTAGCCCTCCTCAGTACTGAGCTGAACGGATGTAACCAGTCCACGAGGAAGCTTGACGGGTCTGCCTTTCAGATTGAGTGAGACTTTATCCTCATCGCGACCGACTAGGCTGCCTTGCCAAACCTGTTTATTTTTGTGCGGTTCGCTAAGCTGAACTTCTACGGGGAAGCCTTTGAAGACTTGGAAGTCGCGATCGCTCGTCAGCACATCCGATACGCCAGGGCTGGAAATCTCTAGTACGTAGGCATCTGGAATGATCTCGGATTCATCCAAAGCTTCTGCTAGCACTGCGTTTAAGCGTTCACAGTCATCAAGTCCGGTGTCTTCTTGCGCGGGGTTCCGCACCGTAATGCGCAGCACCGGGGGGCTTTGATTGGTTTGAAAGACGGCTTCGACAATTTCTAGGTCAATGCCAGTGGCAATGGGAGCAGCCAGCTCCATGACCTGCGGGATTAAAGGATGCGTCATAACATACTGCTAGAAAAGCAAGATACCCAAGCCCAGCGCCTCAGGTGTTAAAGGGCAAATGCCTCAGGTTGCAAATGCCTCAGAGTGTAGAGGGCAAACGCTTTAGGCTGAAAGGGTCAAAAAACAGCTAACCAATAAAAAAAGCGGGCTCTATAAAAGCTCCCACTTTTCGCGATGGCCCAGGTGGACCAGACGAGTTAGGTCAAAATAGCTTAGTGAAAGCTATTCGTAACAGGGCCCGTAATAGGCGCTAAACACTCTGTTGCAAGAGTGCGCTGTTCTAAGACAGTCTAGCGCATGGTCTTGTGATATTGCTGATCCGACTATGCAACGTTTTGTAGCCGCGCTGCTTTTGCTATTGGCTTCTTGCTACTGGCTTCTACTGACTTCTTGCTATTGGCTTTTTGCTACTGGCTTCTACTGGTAACGCCATACAGCCGATAGCGGGCGGCCTGCATTTGATCCACGTCTTCGGCAGCGACGCCTTCGATGTAGTTGAGCTTAATTTCTTCGAGCAAATCGTCAACGAGCTGGCGAACTTCAGCGAGCGTGTCTTCTTTTTGCACTTCTCGGCGCAGGCTATCGCCAAAGCTGGCAATGAGCTGACCGGTAAGGGCTGCACCTTGTTCGTCGGCAAAGGCGCTTTGCAAGGTTTGGGTCAGCGTTTTAGAAAGCTCGGTCACTATCTGATGAGAAATCTGTTTGGAAAGGGTGTCAAAGCCGGGCATGAATTTTAGCCCTTGATAGGCAGGAGCCTGCTGCAGTGCGCCAACAACGCTGTGCTGTAAAAGCGCATCTAGCTCTGGCTTGATGCTGGGCAAAACTTGATACACCACAATGTCAGATAGCTTTTTGGCGATGGTTTGCACTTCATCGACGCCGTTGATATCGACGTACTGAGTGTGATCGCCCATCGCCGCAATTAGCTGGCTAATGCCCCCTTCACGCACGACTCTTTGGCCCTGATCAATAACTCGCAGCAGCACTATTTCGGTTAGCTCAACCGCAAACTGACTTACCAGCGCCCGGCTGAGCCGATTGCGAGCCGGTTCTAAATTTAACCAGCGAGCCTGATGCAGCCTCAGCGTCACCGGAATGACCCGTAGCCATCGCCAAAATCCTAAAAACATTGGCACGTCGGATATTCGCCATAGCATCGCATCGATCCAGCTTGTGCCCTGATGCCGACGGCTCAGTACGTAGGTGCGAGCGAGAAATTCGGTGGCGAATAGGGCCATAAACCAAATGTCGATTCGCCAAAATAGGTCAATTGGGCTACCACTTTCGTTAATGCCCCGATAGTAGTTGGTTTCCATCAGCGGGCGAATTTCAGTGTTGAAGAACTCCAGCTTTGCTTGAGCGGTTCCTTGATTGAGAGAGCCTTGGAAGTCTGCATCACGCCAAAAGGCATTGAAGGCAGCTTTGGAGGAGTCTCGATCTGTGCGCGATCGCATCAAATTCTTAATCTGCTCTAACGTGCCAGACTTGTCCGCAACCGCAAACGGATCTTCATCAATAATGGCCGTGCTCTGCTCTCTAAGCTGCGTTAAAAGCCGCTCTCTCGCTAGTGCGTCGGCAGGGCCGCTGCCGGTTTTGTCGGCTAGCTCATCGACGGTTGCCAAATAGCGGGTGGTGGTTCGTTCTGGCTCAATGCCTTTGAAGGTTTCGCCATACCAAACGGTGGCCTCTGGCAGCACATCTAAGTAGAAATCGCGAAAGCGAATATAGCTGAGATCGACGAGGACAAGTAGAAGATTGACAAATGCGATCGCGGTCATCACCCGCTCAAACCAAGTTGCAGGCGATCGCTGTTTGCGGATCACCACCGGACGAGATAGCGACATCGTTCCTCCCCACAGGCTATAAACCCGCTCATCTTAATAAATCCGCTCATTAGCGACACGCTCATCAACATGCTCACCAAAACAGAGCTATATATGCCGTCAGCACATGTCGGCAGCCCTTCACCACGATAGACTAAAGAGAACCTTTACCTTTCTTTACAAGCTTGTTATGACTGCCATTGAGCCTAACCCAACTATGCCTGCACCCGTTATTCCGGCGGCTCATAATGGAGCTTACTGGGCTTGGTCAGGCTACCGAGTTCACTATGTCCATGCGGGTGAATCGGCCAAAACACAATACCCCGAACGGCCACCGCTGCTGTTTATTCACGGCTTTGGAGCCTCGACCGACCACTGGCGTAAAAATGTCGCCGAGCTGCAATCGGCCTTCGAGGTGTATGCGCTCGATTTGATTGGCTTTGGCCGCTCGTCAAAACCTAGCGGCGGCTACAGTCCTCAGCTTTGGCGCGACCAAATCAACAGCTTTATCAAAACGATTATTGGTCGCCCTGCGGTTGTAGCGGGCAATTCTATTGGCGGCTACAGCAGCCTGTATACAGGCGCAACCTGCCCAGAAAATGTGGTCGGCGTGTGTATGATCAACGGCGTCGGTTCCTTCAGCGAGCAGCAGGCAGAGAGTGCCCCAAATCCTATTCAAAAAGCGATGGGTGAACTGGTGAAAACAGTGGTGCTGTCACCGCTGCCTAGCTGGACGATTTTTCAGTTTGTGCGCAAAAAGTCATACATTCGCAAAACGCTAGAGCAGGTGTATGTCAACAAAGAAGAAGTCACCGAACAGCTGGTAGAAGACCTTTACCGACCTGCGACTGACCCAGACGCGGCGGCGGCATTTGCCGCGCTGTTCAAGGCGGAGCGAGGTGAGTATGTGGATACGCTGCTGGCTGAAATGACCTGCCCTTTGCTGCTGATTTGGGGTGACGCGGATCCGTGGATGGATACCTACAGCCGGGGCGCGCTGTTTCAAAAGTACTACAACAATTTAGAAGCGCATCACATTAATGCTGGCCACTGCCCGCATGACGATGCGCCTGCTGAAGTCGATGCCCTGCTGCGCAACTGGGTGCTAAAAGCGGTTGTGGGCGAATCTGCAAGCCAGTGGGTGCCGTTAGGGTAGGGCCTGGGCTTAGCTGGGGCTGGGCTGGACCTGGACTTAGCTGGGCCTGGGCCTGAGCTAGGACTCGAACTTTTGCAGCGGCAGGGTGCGCGGAACGTACAGCGGGTGTCGGGGCTGGCCAGAACGGTTGCGCTGTAGGCAGTAGAGCTTGTGCTGATGGGGCATTAGCTGACTGAGTATAGTGCGATCGCGCCCCCACAGCTTTCCTTCATTTCCCCAAGCCAACACTACTTTTTCCGCTTCACTTACTGCTTGTAGAACGTGTGCATCGTTCTCAGGGCCCACCGGATCTTGCGCCTGCTTTAGCTCGCTTGGGTACGGTGTTCGATAGCCAAACAAATTCACCACTGACAGCGAAGCATAGTTCCACCGCTGCGCAAATTGAATGCAGGCTCGCAGCGTAGGGTCATCACCAGCTGCATCCGCACGGCTAGGATTGAGCATCACAAAGACGATTTTTATCCCGCCAGACTGCCAGCGTCTGCCTAGGCGATAGCGATAATGGCCAGTGCTGTCGAAAATGGCGGTTCTTTCGATGGATCGGACAAGGCGCATGGTGCTCACAAGGGCTTGGCTGCAGATGCGGGTGGCTCCGCAAGGAAGGCTTAACAGTTGTTAACATTGTCAAATACGTTTCAGCCGAGGAGGCTGTTTGGAACTTTTTAAGACCTTTGAACCCGCACTCAGACGCAATCTGATTATCTTCTTTTGTGCGTCTCTGTGCTTTTGGGCGGGGCTAGCAGGAATGCTGCCCAACCTATCGATATATATAGAAAGCTTTGGGGCGACTAATCAGGAGATTGGCTGGGTGATGGCCGCGTTTGCCATTGGCCTGTTGGGCCTGCGTCCCCGCATGTCTCAGTTTATTGATGACAAAGGCCGCAAGCCTGCGCTGCTGATTGGCATTGTGGTGATTGCGATCGCGCCTCTGCTTTACCTCGCGGTTAACTTTATCCCCAATGTTTTGATCACACTGCCCTGGGGCTGGCAAATCAAGTCGTCTATCTTGCTGTTGGGGATCACTCGGGCCTTTCACGGTATTAGCATCGCCGCCTTTGCCACTGCCTATACCACCTCTATTGCCGATATGGCCCCGCTGCATCAGCGAGGCGAGCTGATCGGCTATATGAGCTTGGCTAGCCCCGTTGGCATGGCCATTGGTCCGGCCCTAGGCGGCTATTTGGAAGGCAGCTTTACGTTTGCTTTTTTGACCATGACTGCGCTAGGGATAATCGGCACGCTGTGCGTTTTGATTGCCCGCGAGCCGCCCCGCCCGGTTAGCGATTTGGTCGTGCCCAGATCTGGCCAGCCGCAGAAAGACGCTAAGCGCAAACCCGCCGCCTTTTGGAGTCTCCTATTTACTGCGCGTATCCGCACCCCTGCACTGATTTTGTTTATGGTGGGCACGGCCTTTGGCTCGATGGTGGCGTTTGTGCCCCTGCATGTCCGTGAGAGTGGAATTGCGGTCAATATTGGCCTGATTTATACGGCAAGTGCGATCGCCTCTTTTTCGATTCGTGCGATCGCTGGAAAAGCGAGCGATCAGCTTGGGCGTGGGCGCTTTATTAGTATGGGCCTGATGTTTTACACGTTTGCCATGCTGACGCTCAGCCTGTCCACTAGCGCGCCTATGCTGCTGCTTGCGGGTGCTTTTCAAGGTGCCGGTAGCGGCACCCTTATTCCTATCATTGCCGCGCTGATGGCCGACCGCTCGCTGCCAAATGAGCGAGGAATCACCTTCGGCCTATGTCTGACCGGCTTTGACTTGGGGATTGCCTTGGCAGGCCCCGCGATGGGACGCATTGCTGACTTCAGTAGCTATTCTATTGTATTTGCACTGTCTGGGCTGCTGACGTTTTTAGGGCTGCTAATTTTTATCACGACCTCTAGCAAAGATCTGTCTCACTCTATTCGATTTGCATTGAACGGGGGCAGAGATATTTACGCGGTCAGAAGCTGAGGAATAGAGGAACAGCCACCGAAGCATAGGGCCTAGAAGATCAAAGCCGCCGATCCGTTGCAGTCCTAAAAATACAGTCTCAAAATGCAGTCTCGAAATGCAGCAAAAAAAATAAGGTGCCTGACCCAAAAGTAGTCTGACACCTTATCTAACCAAACAAAAATTGGTTAACCAAACAGGAGTTGGAAAGAGCGAGCCTGGAGAGATTCGAACTCCCGACACCGTAGTCCGTAGCCACGTGCTCTAGTCCACTGAGCTACAGGCCCATCCGCATTCCCGTTTGGGGATTTAATAGTAACACACCACATAGGCTCCTCGTCTACTAAAAATATGAGTTCTGATTCGCTGATTACTCCACTGACTCACCCACTGACCCACTTAGATGCGCAGGGGCAGGCACAAATGGTAGATGTTTTGGCCAAAGCGCCGACCGTTCGGCAGGCGATCGCAACTGGCACCATCACCATGACCCTAGAAACCCTCAAGGCCATTGAGCAGGGCAATGTGCCCAAAGGTGACGTGCTTGGGACCGCTAGGCTGGCAGGCATTATGGCCGCTAAGCAAACCTCAGCGCTCATTCCGCTGTGCCATCCGCTGCCGCTCAAAAAAATTGAAGTTTCTATTGCTCCAGACGTGGCGCTGCCGGGCTATCGCATTGAGGCTACTGTCAAAACCAAGTCAGAAACCGGTGTAGAAATGGAAGCGTTAACCGCCGTATCGATTGCGGCCCTAACACTGTATGACATGGCTAAAGCCCTCGAAAAATCTATGAAAATAGGTGATATTCAGCTGCTCGAAAAAGTTGGCGGCAAGTCGGGCCACTGGCAGCGGTCGATTCTGAATCCAACCTAAAGCCGCCATTCATAGCACCACCATTCACTACAATAAGAAGCACCCGCTACTTTTTGAACTTTTATGCCTCCTCGCTGGCCTCGCGAACCCGATCCTGCTAACGATCCGCCACTGCGCCGATTAGAAGATCGCATCAACTTTGCTGTTCATGTCGCTGGATTCGCGGCAGTTAACTCATCTATTTGGTTCTTTAACACGCTAAATCCGGGCTCGCTGCCACAAGCCAAAGTTGTTACTTTTATCATGCTGGGCATTTTATTTGCCCATGCTATGTATGTCTTTGTGCTGGCAGACTATACGCCAAAGCCGGTAGATATTGGTAAATGAGCGCGCCGCGATCGCTTTTATCTGCGCCGTTATTTGAACTTGTTAAACTACCTTCTAGAGGAAGCACCATGTCCACATACTCCACCGAAATGCTAGAGGCTCTGGCCGCTGACATAGGCGAAAATATCTATATTGATATCGCTAAGTGGCATCTGTACTTGGGGGTTGCTAAGCTCCACACATCGCTAGCTGAAAAGCTTTTACCGATGGTCACCGCTGACGAGATTTCTGAGGACGGCGTGGTCAAAATTTTGCAAGATATTCCGATTAAGCTAGGTGGCGGCAAGCGTACGGTTTCTTTGGCTGAGCTGCTACCGATGCAGTGCCAGGTTAGCCTAATTGATTTATTAGAAGACTACCAGCGAAAACTGTGAGACAGCGCAAGCTGTGAGGCTAATTTTTGGCTGAAGGCAGCATTTTCAATGCGCTCACTAGATTTTTCCTAACTTTCCCTTTCTTAGAAAGGAAATAAAAGTTAATATGGATATACATAGCTTTTCATTCAATTAGTTAGGAAAACAATGGGTATTTTAGAATTTGTGTTTGGTAAGGGTACTCCCAAGGATGACACCGCACCTAAAGAAGCGTTTTATCTCAATGACGACGATGCCAAAACCTTTGGCAACATTGACTATATGCGCTCTAACAAGGTGGTTAGACGAACCTTTGCTAAAAAGAAAGGCCAAGCAGAGCATCTAGAAAGCGTAAGACAGATTTCTTCTATGGCTGCTCAGGTAATTGACAACAATAGTGGCTACCAGAAAGCCAGTCAGACCCAGCCAACATTCGGCTCTTCTTCAGCACCTGCTAGCAAGCAATCTGAGCAAACGAATAGCAATAGTTCGACTTCTTCTAGTGCCTCAAGCGCATCTACGTCTTCTCGCCGTAAGCCATCTTCGAGCGATATGGATATGTTCCGCAACATGGCGAAAGACATCCGTAAGTAGACAACTAGAAGTGGGCAACTAGATGCTTCAACGACCTAACAGGTCGATTGCCTGCTGCTAGCTAGCGCTAGGCGATAAGAAAATAAAAATAGAATAGACAAAGCCCAAAAGAACGATGGTCGGCAGAAGCTGACCGTCGTTTTCATTTAGGCTCTTCTTTTAGGCTCTGCATTTGCCTGCGTTTAACGTACTAGGAACCTTGCATAGAAGCGTAAGGGATCTCATCACCATGAGGCCCACGAGCGCTAGCCACAGTAAGTGTGGACGCTGCAACCAGCTAGCGGCTAACGCGAGTGGCAAAAAGCCGACGAATGCAGCTACTAGGGTGCTGTTGCGCAGGATGTGTCCGGCGGTGAGCCCGAGAAAATAGCCGTCTAGGGTGAAGGCAACGGCACCAAAGCTGAGAACCGGAATAAGCCAAGCGACATAGGTGGGAATTTGCGTCAGGAGGCTGGTGTGGCTGGTAAGCAGGCTAAAAAAGGGTAAGGGCCAAATGAGCAGAGTGAGCGCGATCGCACCGCCTAATCCTACGCTGCCCCCTAGCCCCAACAGCAGCAGCCAATGCAAATCAGCCGTTGCTTTCTGCCCATAGAACCGTCCGGCATAGCTTTCTACAGCCAGTGCAATTCCGTCAATGAAATAGGCCGCCATCAAGAACACCTGCATCAGCAGCGTATTGACGCCTAGCACCGTCTCGCCTAGCCCAGAACTAAAGTTAGTGAACAAAGAGATCGAGATCACTAGGGCAAACGTGCGAATCAAAATATCTCGGTTGAGTCCAAATAGTGCGCGAAGAGCCGCCGATTGCCAAAGCCGAGATTTGATCTGCGGCCATAGGTGCCAGGGCACTGGGTGTGTGGCGGTGCGCGTAAATATGATCCCTAAACCCACTGCCAGCATGATGTATTGGCTCAGCGCAGTTGCTAAACCCGCGCCATAGCTGCCCCAGCCCAGCCGCCGAATAAACCAATAGTCCAGCAGTATGTTGCTGCCATTGCCAATGATCGCCAGCAGGACGACGGCCCTGCCCTGACTGCGGCCCAGCAGCCAGCCCAGTAGCACAAAGTTGACTAAGACAGCCGGTGCGCCGATGATACGGCCTTCAAAGAATGCGATCGCCGCTGCTTTGACCCCCGGCCCGGCTTGCAGCAGCGCAAATCCTAATGTGGCAATGGGCGCTCGCAACAGCCACACGCCCACACCCGTACCCAGTGCCAGCAGCGTATTGCGCACACCAATTAGCCACACCGTTGCCTCATCTGCCTGTCCATCTGCCTGCGCGGTAGGCCCCGTTGTCCCCATCCGAAAGAAGTTAAAACTCCAGTAGATTACGTTAAAAATAATGGTTGCTAAGGCCACCCCGTTGAGATAGCGGACCTCACTAAGGTGGCCTAAAAAAGCAGTGTCAATCAGACCCGCTAGCGGCACCATCAAATTTGAAGCTGTATTAGCAGCGGCAAGCTGGAAAAAAGGCAGTGTCCATCCAGCGGTTTTGGGTGGCGGTAGCAGTTTGGCAAGCAGCGGATGAGCAGACCGAAGGGGTAGGGGCATTCGATTGGTGCTACGTAGAGGTTCCCAAGCCCTTAGAATATTAGACTACGAAGCAATTGAATCTGCTTTATAGTCACTTTCGAGGCTATTTGTATCTGCGTTTGTTTGTTGTTTATTCGTTTTAAGGAAAGACCGGTGTGGGCGATTTTTGGAACTATAAAACACTTAGTTTACTGTGTGGACTCGTCGGTGCTGCTATTCCTTTGAGTGCCCAAGCGGCAGCGTTCGTAGCGCCGCAGGTGGTTGATCAGAACGTGGCTGGTCGGAATGTGGTTGATCAGAATGCGATCGCTCAAAATGTTGTTCAAAGCAGTCCAGATCAGCTATTTGTCGCTTACCCGCCTGCCGAGCATGAAACGGTTGCCGATCAGATTTTCTTTATTGGCACAGCAGATCCTAATCAGCCAGTGACTATTAACGGGCAGCCTATCGAAAACCGGAGCAGTGACGGACATTTTGCGCCCTCGCTGCCGCTGGTGCTAGGTGAGAATGTTTTTACGCTAGTGCAAGGTGACCAAAGCCTGACGCTGAGCATTACTCGGGTTTTGGGTGAGCCGCCGATGCCAGATGGGGTTGGCTTTGCTGACGGGACGCTGATGCCTGCGGTAGATATTGCCCGGATGCCCGGAGAGCTGGTTTGCTTGAGTGCGATCGCCTCGCCCAATGCCCAAGTCACCGCCACCCTCGGCAGCGAAACCATCGCCCTTACGCCCCAAACCAGCGTAGACCTGCCGCCAAACTCAGCCGTACTCACCTCGCAAACCGCCCCCGTCACCCTCAGCGCCACCGAGTACGCGGGCTGCACACAGCCCACCGAACCCGGCGACCTTGGCTTGCCCAGCTTTACTGTTCAAGCGCAAGGAGAAACCGTCACGGCAGAGGCACCAGGCCGCGTTAGCATCCTGTCGCCAACCACCTTTGAAGTTGCCCAGGTGACCGCCGCCGAAGGAGTTGCCCGCACAGGCCCTAGCACCAGCTATTCACGAATTACGCCCCTGCCTGCCGGAACTCGCGCCGCCATTACAGGCCGCGAAGGTGAATGGCTGCGGCTAGACTATGGCGGCTGGATCAAAGCTGCCGAAACGCAAATCAGCGCCGCGTCTGTTCCGCCTCGCAGCATTATTCGTGGCATTAGTGCCAGTCAGGTTGGCGACTGGACTGAGGTTGTTTTTCCTTTGCAAACACCTGTCCCGGTCTCTGTTGCCCAAGAGAGCCAGTCGCTTTCTTTGACCCTACACAACACAACGCCTCAAACCGATACTATCTACTTTTCTAACGATCCGGTTGTAGAAAGAATGGACTTTAATTCTGTTCTTCCTGACGCTGTTTCTACGAGCAGCGCGCAGTATACCTTTCACTTTAAGAAGCCGCAGCAGTGGGGCTACAAGCTCCGCTATGAGGGCACTAGTCTTATTCTTTCGTTACGCCATGCGCCACCAAACAACCGCTTACAAGGCGCTACTATCTTGCTCGATCCTGGGCACGGCAGCGACGAAGACTTTGGCTCTAGAGGCCCCACGGGCTACCCTGAAAAAGACGTGACGCTGATTGTCTCTAAACTATTGCGCGATGAACTTGAAAATCGCGGGGCAACAGTTGTGATGACGCGTGAAGGTGACGACGATTTGTTTCCTGCCGATAGAGTCGAGATGATTGAAGCCACCGAACCGACGATGGCTTTGAGTCTTCACTACAACGCATTGCCTGATGCGGGCAATGCACTAGAAAGCGCAGGCGTTGGCACGTTTTGGTATTACCCTCAATCGCACGATCTAGCGGCCTTTTTGCATGACTATTTGATCACAGCATTAGACCGTGAGTCGTATGGTGTGTATTGGAACAATCTGGCACTGACGCGACCTTCTGTTGCACCTTCTGTTTTGTTGGAGCTAGGTTTCATGATCAATCCAGAAGAGTTTGAGTGGATTACGGATGAAGCCTCTCAGCAGGCGCTAGCTAGAACCTTGGCAGAAGGGATAGAGGCTTGGCTTCAAGCTCAGTAGCCACTAGTTGCCAGTAGTCAGGTTGCTAGTAGTCAAGTTGCTAGTAGTCAGCCAATCGCTCCGTCAACTATTGTTTGCACCTACGGCTGTTGGCACCTATGGCAAATTTCTCATGTCCGCCCTTTAAGAATGAACTGCTGTGGCAGCAGGCAATGACGCATAGCTCTTTTGTGAATGAGCAGTCTAGTTATGAGCAGTCTAGCGAACGAGCGGTTTCTCATAATGAGCGGCTAGAGTTTCTGGGCGATGCGATTCTTACCTTTTTGAGTGGAGACTATCTGTATGCTCGCTATCCCAACAAGCCAGAAGGCGAGCTGACGACGATGCGGGCGGCTATGGTCGATCAGCCGCAGCTATGCCAGTTTGCGCAGGCTTTGGACCTAGGGCAACATTTGCGAATGGGTAGAGGGGCTGAAAAAGAGGGCGGGCGCGATCGCGCTCGGCTGCTGTGCAGTGCGTTTGAGGCAATGATTGGCGCATATTTTTTAGACACAGCGCGCGATGTGCAGGCGGTTAATCGGTATGTTGTTCCTTTTTTTGATTCTGTTGCTGTTGCTGTTGCAGAGCAGGCCAGCAAAGATGACAAAACGCTGCTTCAAGAATGGGCTCAAAAACAAGGTAAGCAGCTAGAGTATGTAGAGATCAGCAGCAGTGGCCCCGATCACGATAAAGAATTTGTTGTAGAAGCAAGAATCGACGGGGAATTTTATGGTTTTGGTCGTGGAAAGAGCAAACAAAAAGCTCAGAAAGCGGCTGCCAAGGAAGCCTTGAGCAGGCTCTAAAGATCACTTGTATTTTGAAAGGCTCGGAAATATGGGCCGCTTACAGTTGCGATAAACACATGCAATCTCAATTTTTACAGAGAAGATTTTAGCGTCCAGGCAGAGCGTTTTTCCAAACACGTTTTTCAAACAATAGATAAAACCTATGCGCGATCGCCATACTTAGCGGGGGTAGCAACTTAAAGCGGGACAAAAAGCGCTCGTGCAGGCTGTATCAATAAGCACGTCAAACAAAAAGCTCTGCGGCAAAGCCCAGAGCCGTGTATCGTCACCCTAACAAGTTGAAAACAAGGGTA
>Ga0209194_1000033_pt1 | contig 135983 bp, 113 predicted proteins | sample COGITO_mtgs_1004_FD_184787 | JGI IMG/M metagenome (GOLD analysis project Ga0209194, IMG submission 184787) | Pelagic marine microbial communities from North Sea - COGITO_mtgs_100413 (SPAdes) (version 2) | ecosystem: Environmental > Aquatic > Marine > Epipelagic ... | reverse complement strand
ACACAATCGACGAATTTCCTGATGAGATAGACCTTGGCTCTTCAGATACAGCGCTTCCATCTTGCGTTGTACGTGAGGGTGAGGATGGTGATAGCGCTCGTATGCAAGCGCACTGATATCGCTCTCGCTGAACTCTAGACGGATCATGATTCCTCGGGCTTATCGTAGAACTATCTCAATTTCAACACGCCCGTTCACTTAGTTCAAGTTGGAGCCGCCTGGAGTATAACCTGAAGGGGTGACGCAATCTACATAAACCATATGCAGCAAGGGAATGACAGCCTATTAGCCAGCACTCAGCGGTGTCTGTGCGATCGCCTATTACTTGACTAAAAAAGGACTTGACTAAAGAAGGCTCAGCTAAAATCGTTCTTGGATGTAGTCTTTTAAAAAAGGGGCCAATGCAAACTGGGTAGCGGTTCTGGTGATGAGCGATCGCAATACCGGAATAAGGCAATTAATTTGGCCTCTGAAGCCGCCATTAGAACAAGCAACAATTGGATTTGGCAACAAGAGTGTTAGGCTCCGCTCAACCGATTTATGAGCAGGACATAAAGCTACACTGCTAGACATTCATAATGTAGCTGCGAAAAGCGATCGCGCCTGACAAGAACGGAAAAATACCATAAAGCAACTGCGCAATTAGCCGATGCACGCCCGACATTTGCTGAATTACAGCCCGCACTTCTTCATGGGTTAAAACAGTGGGAAGCTTACGCGAAGGCTTTGCTCGAATAGCATCAATTCGTTCATCTAGCGGCAGCTGCAAAACGTGTCGATATAAAAAGAGAAGGGCACTCAACGCCTGATTTTGAGTAGAGGCCGCAACCTGGTCTTGAACGGCTAGATGAGTGAGAAACGCTTCAATTTCGGGAACGCCCATCTCGCAGGGATGGCGCTTGTGATGAAACAGGATGTAGCGGCGAATCCATTGCACATAGGTTTGCTCTGTGCGGTATGAATAATGCTTCAGGCGAATAGCGTCTCGAACCTGATCGAGTAACTTCTTTGGAGGAGGTTCTGCTTGCATCGAGACAGCACCTAAAAAGAGATGGTAAACAAACTTTAAGCACATGCAACCCCAAACGCAGGGATGATTATACTGAAAAAATCTGCCTATTTACCTATATAGGAATCTTATGCGGACGTAATTCCACCTATTTACCCCTCGCGAGGATCTTAGGCTGAAATATTTCCACCTAAGATTCTGATACAGGAGCTTAGGTGGAAACTTTCCCTCTAATTAATAGTTATGCCGCTCAGTCCTTGGTGTGGACAGTAATTCGACGTTTCTTGTTGGCGCTTGGAGGTGAATTGTCGTAAAGTTATGCTTGAGACGTTAAAGGCTATCCGTAGGGTGATCATGCCTAAAGGATATGTTTGGCACACCAAAGCCGTCAGTAGCAGCGTGATGTTTCTCTAAATCATGGATAGTGTGATCCAAGAGAGAGGTATGGATAAGGCAAACTCAGCTACCAATCAAATGCCAACTTCTCAAGATGAGTTGATAGATATTGTGGACGAAAATGACAACGTTATAGGGAACGAGAAGCGTTCAGTCATAACTCAGAAACAGCTATCTAACTATCGTGTCATTAATGCTTTTTTAATAAATTCTGAGCGAAAGTTATGGATTCCCCGCCGCACCCCACATAAAGCCATTTTTCCCTACGGCTTGGATGTTAGCGTAGGGGGTTATGTAGAGAGTGGCGAGAGTTATGAAATGGCTATGGCTCGTGAATTGGAAGAGGAACTAAATCTTGAATTAGAGCAAGTTTGTCACAAGTTCTTGGGACATCTTAACCCTCATGTTCACGGTATTTCTTCATTTATGAAAGTTTATGAAATTCAGTGTGAACAATCTCCAAACTATAATTCTGAAGATTTTGTTGAAGCCTTTTGGCTTACTCCTAAAGAATTGATAGATAAAGTGAGTCAAGAGAAATACCCTCCGAAGAGTGACTTGCCTAAGCTAGTTCATATATTCTACTTGTAACAGTTTGTATTTGACCACTTCAACAGGATCTAAAAACATATAGAAAACAAGGATTTAGTTAGAATGATTAAAAATCTTAGGCAATTGGGAGAGTTTATCGAGTCCCATTTCATTAACAATCAATCATCTATTGAGAAATCTAGAGAGATCGTAACAGCTCTGAATACGAAAGAACAAATAGTGCATCTAATAAAAAAGATACTGACAGATAAAGAATATTTACAAAAAATTGCCTCACGTTCTTACGCCCACAGTAATGGCTTTGACAAGTTTGTTCTTCTGATATCTGATAAGCCTCAGTACAAACTTAGATTACATGTTTGGTGGGAAGATAAAGCTTTTCTAACTCCTGAACACATTCATAATCATAGTTGGGATTTTAGTTCTGCTTTGATAACAGGAGCGTTTAGATTCCAAGAATATCAAGTTAAAGATGATGGCTTTGAAGTATATCATTACGAATGTGGTTTTCCAAAAGAAATAGAGAAGGGGCAAGAAATACAAAACTCCGACATGGGTTATCGAATGCGGTATTTAGGTATATCCACATTAAGCAATATATTTGATACTACTCTGTCGGCAGGCAGTTCTTACTCGCTTTCTCAAGATGTATTGCATCAAATTACAAATATTCCAGGTGAAATAACCTCAACAATTGTTTTACATGGTCAATTTCTTAGAAGTTCATCCGATCTTTTTTCCTGCCAAGCTATTAACAAGTCGGAGAGTATAACTGTCCATAAATTTGAGGTCACTGAACTAATCAGCAAATTTGAAAAATATCTAAGCTTTCTAGAGTAATTAATTTTCAAAGATCCAATGCACTAGGATAATTACAATGAGTGAATCGGAATATTTATTTTCTAAGAAGTACTATCGTAGAATTCTCTTTGCAAGTGGTTTGTCAACCGCGATTGCTTTAATCGCTACTAGATTTTTTATAATTCCATACTTTACTAAACAACCCGTTCAAGACTTTACCTCCATCCTTAGTGCAATTATCGATAATTTATTTGCAGCATTAGTATCCAGTCTTGCGATAACTCTTCTAATTCTTTGGTTGCTTCCTGCTTCCTCAAAATCAACAGATACAAATATTGTTGAACCTGCTGAGCTGAAAAGTGTTTTGCGAGAATCCTTAACTCAAACTAGCTACTTTCGGTATTCTGGACATACAGCACGTTGGACTTGTGCTAAGACTTTGCCCTATATAGTTTCAGAAGCTAGAGCTAGGGATACCACAATACAGGTCTATGTAACAATATTAGATCCTGATGATAAAAGAGCCTGTGAGCGGTATGCTCTTCTACGTAATAGAATAGGGATCGAAGCACAAGAACCTGAGTATTTAAGAAAGAAACATCGGTTGGAACTTTTTGCAGCAATAGTATCAGCGTATTCGTGGAGAGCAGAAGAGCCTCGCTTAGATTTAGAGATTGGGCTATCGGATAAAGTTTCTATCTTCCGTGTTGATTTGTCTTCAAAAGCTGCTGTTGTGACCACTCCTGGCGTTAGAAAACCTGCTCTCAAGTTTGATTCCGACAGCCCTTTCTACAATCTTTTTCGCGAAGATGTAATTTCGCTTCATGAGCAGTCTCGTATTTTGCCAGCACTTCGAGGTATTCCTTTTAAACAATTAAATTTGAGCAATACAAAAAAAATATTACAGGACTTGGGTGTAGATTTATCAGATCTCGTTGATGCAGATATTAACAAGGTAGCTGATATGGCGCGCACAGCGGAGAATCCGTATCCAAATTAACTCTCATAAATCAAGTTTCATAAAATGAAGAGATTGAGCCTATGACAAGAAAAGGTTGCGTAGAACTACTCAGAGAGCGTTTACAGAAAATTTATCACGAAAAAAATAGTGATTTACCATTTCATGGATGGCATCACATTACTTTTGTTACAAAAAAGGCGATTGCTTTTGCAAATTCTATTGATGCAAATATTTTCTTAGTTGAATCTGCTGCACTTGTACACGACTTAAATTATGTCGTAAGACCAAACTCTGAGTCTGTTGATGGCAAAGAGTTAAGACAAAAAATTTTGTTTGAGATTGGTTACACTCAAGAAGAAATAGACACGATAGAAGTAATTATTCAAGAATCCAGTACAGAGGTGAGAGATGAGAATATTTCTAATGAAGGTAAAGCTTTAAGCGATGCCGATACACTCTTCAAATCTTTGCCTTTAACTCCAGTAATCTTTGCAAGTAAATACATGACTGAAAACAAAATAAACATTCATCAACTAGTGAGAAAAATAATTTCCGAACAGAGTCCACTTTTAGAGCGTGGGATTTATTTTTATACGGAACTTGCAAAAGAAAAATATTTAAACTGGGCTAAATTGAATCTAGATTTGTGGAATCGAGTAAATGAAGCTCTAATGGATGAAGATGTTAAGGAAATGTTGGATACTGCCAAAAAATTAGGTGCAATTTAATATTTTCAGGAAGAATAATACGGGGAGAGTGGCGCAGCATAATAATTCGGGTGCAGCGGATTGACCGAAGCCGCTTGTGTTTGATGCAGAGATCCCGATAACCGCTGACCCGAACCGTTAGTCCTCAACGACTTAATTTTTGCTACAGAGAGATGGCATATAGTTTCATTTCTTCAGGCAGCAGTTTGAGAATATGGGTCGTCCTAAACGAGTAAGGGCTACCGTTTGTTGCTGGTCTTTGAGATTGCGCAGATAAGCTTTGGAAGGTTCCTGAAAAGATTCTGGCCTGCCAAGATGAGGTTTGGAAGGTTCCTGAAAAGATTCTGGCCTGCCAAGATGAGGCTTGGAAGGCTTCTAAAAAGATTTTGGCCCGCGAAAATAAGTTCCGGAAGGTTCCCGCAAAGATTCTGGCTGGCGCAAATAAGTCTTGGAAGGTTCCCGCAAAGATTCTGGCTGGCGCAAATAAGTTTCGGAAGGTTCCTGAGATGGTTTGGAACTCTCTAAATAACATTCGGGAGTGCGCTAAAGTGTTTCGAGACTTGCCAAAGGAAGGCTGAACGCTTCCTGCATAAATATTTTTCTGTGGAGATACGGATTGCAATAAATGAGATTGTTGAATGAGGTGCTTATTTCTGTAATTGCGCGTAGGATAGGAATGATTTTTTGTCTTTAGTTACGGGCACTTTCTCTATAGCAGCGAGCCGCGAGCGGATCAACTTGCGGGGCTGTTGACTATTGTTGTTTAAGTGTTGTTCAGATTAAGGGATTCTACTATGGCAAGACAGAAAAAGACGGCGACGGCAGTTGTGCTGAAAGCAAAATCTCGGCTGCAAGGGTTGAAAGATATCGACCCAAAGCTGGATTTAGGGGGTGGAATGACAGTGGCTGCATTTGAGAAAGAAGTGAGTGCAATGCTCCAAAAGATCGAGTCCTATAACTCGATGCTCAACGCAGCAGATAAAGTCTCCAATGAGCTAGAGGAAATGGAGAAGCAATTAGCTTACTCAAGTTCGCGGATGCTGGCAGGTGTGGTGACAAGGTTTGGGCGAAATAGCAGTGAGTATGAAATGGCAGGCGGAGTGCGCACCAGCGATCGCAAACGCAAAAAAGCTCAGCCCAAGCTAGAGACAACGACTGTATAGGTGACCTTGCCAAAGCGACAAACCAAAACCTGATTGAACTGTAGAAGCATATCGCAAGAAGCATATCGCAAGGCTAAAAACAGCAGGCCGTTTCTATCGCCGTTACAGTTTCTTTTATGTGGGGCTAGCCGCTCGTCGGTGGATGCCGTTCTGGCACGATTGCCAAAACCGCTCTATCTCTATACTGCCTGCTGCCTGTCTATCTGCCGCCGCAATATCCACCATAGCAATAGCCCATCTAGCAGGGGCGCTATGGCAAACCAGCTTAATACTCGCAAATATCCTAGCGAAAAAGATTGGAACAAAACTGCCAGGCTCAGCATGGTCCACAGCACCCACCAGCCAGCTCTAGGGGCCTGCTGACGCATCGCGGCCCACTGGCATAGCCCTAAAACTAGCCCGCACACAATGCCGCTCAATATATCGGTATAGCTGCTGCCAATGGCTAGTGCGATCGCCCAAAAACCCGCCACCGTCGCCGGTAACCATCACAGCGCCCGTGGCAACCATCGCTTTATCACCATCCACTGAGCTAACCCTACAAACACGCCTGCGACCGTCCAGTGCAGCCAAAATACCAGCCGTAAGGCAGGCTGTATCTGCTCTGGTGCGACGGGCGATACGGCAACCGTTGGAATCTGTGAAAGCGGCGCAAGCGAGAAAATCCAGATTCTTCTAACTTCTTGAAAGTAGGCCAGCAGCCGAGGAATTTGCGGGTGTACAAGCTGGTCTAGCCGCTCGGCCTCTTGCTCAAACAGCTGCCGCGCCTTTTCTGTGGAATAGTCATCGGGGGCCCTTGTAGGTCAATCGCTTGATCGCACAGGGCTTATTGCGGTTGTCTAAATCTTGGGCAATGTAAATTTGGCCAAATCCGCCCTGGCCTAGCAATCGCGATGCCTTGAACCGATTTCGCAGTGTAATCGGTTGACCGCAATACTGACAATGCAGATTGCCAGCAGGATTAGACGGATGGGGGCAGTCAGGGTTTAGGCAATAAAGCATCTCAGGTGCAAAAATCAGACCGACAGCATCCATCCGTTGGCTATGGTTTACCCAATCTAACAGACTTAATCTATCGAGAAAAACCAATCAGTTTAGATGCACTCTCGCTTATTTCTATCCCTACAATTTTAAGGGTCGGTCCCCTTCGCTGTTATTTTTATAGCTATAAGCCCATTTTATCTGGCTAATCTCACGCAAAAGGAAGACGGTATGACGGCTACTCAATCAGCGCAGTTTTGGCAGCGACTGCAAAATGGCTCGGATATTCGCGGGGTGGCGCTCGATGGCGTTGCGGGCGAGGCGGTTAATCTGACGCCGGAGGTAGCCTACAAGCTGGGTCAGGCGTTTGTAACCTGGCTAGCCAAGCAGGTGAATAAGTCTGCTTCTGACCTGGTGGTGTCGGTTGGGCGCGATAGTCGGCTCTCTGGGCCCGCGCTGATGAGTGGCCTAGCCGAAGGGATGATGTCGATAGGCGCAGGGGTTTATGATTTTGCGATCGCCTCTACCCCAGCCATGTTTATGAGCACGGTCACCCCCGGCTACGACTGTGACGGGGCCATCATGCTAACTGCTAGCCACCTTCCTTTTAACCGTAACGGCCTCAAGTTTTTTACGAGTCAGGGCGGCCTCGACAAACCCGACATTACTAAAATTTTGCAGCTGGCTGGCGAGAACAACTTTCTAACCGCAGCGGCTAAAGGAGAGATGATCTCACGAGACTTTATCGCTGTTTACGCGGACGGTCTGGTACAACAGATTCGCCAGTCGGTAAATCATCCTCAAAACTACGATCAGCCGCTAAAAGGGCTTCGCATTGTGGTGGATGCTGGCAACGGGGCCGGTGGATTCTATGCGGATAAGGTATTGGTCCCGCTAGGCGCGGATACAAGTGGCAGTCAGTTCTTAGATCCGGACGGTCATTTTCCTAACCATATTCCTAATCCTGAAAACGAGGCAGCGATGGCGGCGATTCGTCAGGCGGTGTTAGACAACAGCGCTGACTTTGGCATTATTTTTGATACCGACGTGGACAGATCGGCAGCCGTGGACCCAGATGGCAATGAGCTGAACCGAAATCGATTAATTGCGCTGATCTCAGCTGTTGTTCTGCGAGAGCATCCCGGCTCTACAATTGTGACAGATTCGATTACGTCTGATGGATTGGCCGAGTTTATAACTGGCCTGGGCGGCGTGCACCATCGCTTTAAGCGCGGCTACAAGAATGTGATTAATGAAGCAGTGCGCCTAAATGAGGCTGGCCAAAACTCTTGGCTAGCGATAGAAACCTCGGGGCATGGGGCGATGAAGGAGAATTATTTTCTAGATGATGGGGCCTATTTGGTCAGTAAGCTGCTGGTAGAACTTGCGATCGCGCGCCAATCTGGTAAAGTCATTACCGACCTTATCACCGATCTTAAAGAGCCAAAAGAGAGTAAAGAGTACCGGCTAAAGATTTTAGAAGAAAACTTTCAAACCTACGGCAATTTGGTCATTCAGCAGCTGCGCGACTACGCAGAAACTCAAGACGGCTGGAAAGTAGTTCCTAACAACTATGAGGGCCTTCGTGTAGCTTGCACAGATCCTAAAATGGACGGCTGGTTTTTGCTACGCCTATCGCTACACGACCCAGTTTTGCCATTGAACATTGAATCAAACGCAGTTGGCGGGGAAGCGCAGATTAAAAGTCAGCTTCTCGGTTTCTTTTCGACTGTAGATAGACTTGATATTTCGTCACTAGAGGCATAAGAGACTCTTCAGAAGATTTTGCACGACAGCGAGATTTTGCCTTTGGAGTGCGATCGCATAATTAACGGCCTCATTCAGCTCACGAGCGCAAAAGCCAGTATCGCAAAAGTCAGCATCGTAAACAGCTCAAAGAAATAGCCAAAAGAAATAGCCAAAAGAAACGGCTAAAAATCTCCTTCCGCTACCTGAAATACGGTTAGGCCCAGCGATCGCCACATCTCCACTACGCTATTTCGGTCGTCAAACACCGCAATCACGTTGTACTTTCCAGCCAAATGCGCTTGATACATTTCTGCTTTAACGATGGTGTCTTTGCGCATGTCGCCCGTTGCTCGCATGTGCAAAGCGCTGTAGTTTACACCATACTTTTTCAGCCAGCCTTCTGTTTTATCCTTAGCATCGTCTGTCCGGCCAGACATTACAATAATTTTGTGGGTTTCTTGCCACTTTAAAATAGTTTGTAGCACCGGCATATTGGGCGGATCTTGGTCGCATTTGCTGGCGTCATAGGGGCTGCGATCGCCTATCAGTGCCAGCGTCCCATCCATATCCACCACAATCGCACCTTCTAAGGCCGCGTCATACACAGGCGGCGCTAGCTGCGGCTGAAGGAACTGCCGATACATCTGCATAATTACGTCTTTGCCTACAGAGTGCTGACGCGTCAAATCGCGGCGAATGCATTCTTTTACCGGCACCTGCAAAAAACTGTTGTTTACCTCCACTTGCGCCTGCCCTTTCACCAGCTCCGTCACTGACCGAATGTGCTTAGGGTGCAAATTAGTATCATCAACAATCACATGCTTGTCAGCTGCGATCGCTTCCAAAATAATCAGATTGCGCAGCCGCACAATAAACTTCTCGTTTGACTTAGAGTGCAGCGAGTTGTGGCACATCTCTCGCAGCAGGTCTTTGTTGACTCGAACCCAGCGGCCTGCCTCTTTAGTAATCAGCGCCTTTGCCCAGGTAGATTTTCCCGAAGCTGGCAAGCCAACGGTCATAATGACTCTTTTCATATTCCCTCCTTCCTTAAGATTCGCCGAGATCAGCCAAATAAGATCAGCTACTCTTCGTCAAGAGTACGCTCTAGACCCTGCCGCGAAAGATTTTCGTTCTGCATCTCTGTCTCTGTAGATATTACACAAAACCTCAAAGCCTGTATTCTCTATGGGTGACTACCCATGCCAGCTCTTTTGATCCCTGGCTTTTCCTTATCTCTGACTCTTCCTATGGACTATTCGCTAACCCAAGATTTATTTGGCAGTTGGAGCAATCTGCTCCATACGCTTATTGTCGGTTCGCTCTCTTACTTTGGGGTGATTCTCTGGCTGCGCATTTCTGGTAAGCGCACCCTTTCTAAATGGAATGCCTTTGACTTTGTCGTAACTATTGCGCTAGGTTCAGTTCTTGCCAGCGCTCTGTTGAACAAAACCACCCCCTTCTTGCAAGTGATGGTGGCGTTTGGGCTACTGGTAGCATATCAATTTTTACTGACCTGGCTCTCGGTACGAACGCCTGTCGTTCAGAAGTTGATCAAGTCAGAGCCAACACTCCTTACCTTTAAAGGCAAGATGCTAGAGGATGCGCTAAAAGACGAACGTGTTGCCAAAGGGGAAGTCTTAGCCGCAATCCGTACAAGTGGGTATAGCAGCATTGAAGAGATAGACGCCGTTGTTTTAGAAACTGACGGTAGCTTCAGCGTCATTAAGGAGATAGATATCACCACAGCGTCAGCCTTTAGAGACGTAAGAGGGTTTAAAGAAAGTGCGATGGCTCAAAAGCGGTATGAATAAAGGCCAGAGGAAATAGGCCAAAGGGATAGGCCAGAGAGGATAGGCCAGAGAGGATAGACTAGAGGAATAAGTTAGAGGAATCTCTCCAAAGATGGCTGGCTAGCCGCGACGACACCCCCTTTTGAAAGAGACCTCATTAGGAGAGAACTCTCTATAGTTATCTGTGAAAAGACTAAGAAAAGAGGATTTTTCCATGAAAAACTTTTTCAATAAGACTATCAGACGTTGCCAGCAAATGCTCGAATCGACGGATCGCTCTAGACGAGCGGGTCAGCGTTTACTCAGTGCGGGCCTCCTCACTATTATGCTTTGGGGTATCAGCCTGCCAGCAAACGCAGTTCCTTACGAAAGAAACGAGACGGGCGGCGTACAGAGTACTGAGCGCTACGACCAAATTCAGCAAGAGAAAGGCGGCATGAACAATTTTGAGGCAGTGGACCCCCGGTTTGACGCCAACAAAGACAAAGCCAAGCTGCTGACTGATAACGCCAAGCGTGTAACCGGTCAGCCTGCGGATCCGCTAGGGACTGCTAGAGACGCGATTGGTGACCTGAAAAGCAAGGCCGGTGACGCGGCTTCTGATCTGGTAGATAAGGTCAAGTAGGTAGATAAGGTCAAGTAGGTAGACAAAGCCGAAATGGTTTCAAGAACCTGACTAAGTAGGTCGGCCAAATACTCTAAAAACGCATCTCGACTATGTTTAATACTCGGCTCAGCACTCGGCTCAATGCTCTATTCGCCATTGCCCGAGGGCTGAGCGTAGTCGAAGCCCGGTAGCTGATGCGTCTTTTAATTTAGCTGACCTACTTGTGCCAGCGCTAACCAGTGCTAAATACTCGAAACTTCTAGAAAGTAAGCTTTGTCGATTTTGTCTGGTCTAAATCTTTTTGGAAACCGGCCCAGCCCGCAAATCAGGTTGATAGCAAAAAAAGTTAAACAGGGTCAAAAGAGGCTGAACAGCAGCCTCTACACAGCAGCCTCTACAAATCTATTCGCCCGGTGCCACCAGCTCTAAATTATTTGGTAAGCCGTTAGCATCTGTTTCATTTGGCGCGGGGCTAGGGGCGGCTCGCCGCTCGGCCTCTTCTTGGGTTTCTTCTATTTGCTGTTGGGCTGCTTGCCAGTCGCGCAGCCTGCCCTGAGCAGATTCATAAGCTTCTGCCTGTGAGGGAATTCGACCCGCTAAGCTGATGGCTGTGTCCAAATTGCCAAGTGCAACAGATTCAGCCTGCCTTAATAGCTCCCAGCTCCAGCGGTCGATCTGACTGTTGGCGCTAGCACGGCTTTCACTGTTTGCAGGCACTTTTAGGGCTAGGTCAATTGCATTGGCTAGGGAGTTGGCGTCGCCTCTAGCGGCTATGTTAGTGGCTTCACCAAGTCGCTGCCGCCCGTTTTCCTCAGCCTGCCAGCGACCAATCTCTTCTTGGGCAGATTCATACAGCGCCCGGCCTTCACTAATTCTAGAGGCGATCGCGATCGCACCAGCCCTATCACCTCTGTTTGCGGTTTGCCTCGCCTGATTGAGAATAGGCTCATCTTCAATTCGTTGAATTCGCTCAGTCCAGCTTGCGATTCGTCTATTTGCCTCACCAGCCAGCGTCCGTCCAGAGGAAATTTTCCGGGCTTCTTGAATCGCTGCTCTGAGGTTGTCCGCACTGCCAACAGACGCTAGCTGATCGGCTCGGTCTAGGATGGGTCTATCTTGTACGGTTTCAACTCGGGTGCGCCACTCACCAATTTCGGCTGAAGCGTTGTCCCACTGGGCAGAATCGCGCGAAATGCGGCTGGCTATTTCAATCGCCGCGCTCAAATCGGCTGTACTGCCTCGGCTGGCTCTTTCCTTGGCCTGGTTGAGCAAAGCAATGTCCTGAATTTCTGCTTCCCACTGGCCAATTAGCTGCTGGGCCTTGGCATAGGCAGGCCGGTTTTTACCAATTGCTTTCAGGCGATTAATCGCATTTTCTAAACCATTAACGTTACCGGTCCACGCCTGCTGATACGCCGTGACAAATATCTGAAAGTCAGCAATCTCTTCGTCCAAATCCACATCGCGTGGAACGGCGTTGAGCATCGCCTGGGCCGCTGATAGCTGCCGATTGGCCAGCAGTTCCTCGCTGACTTCTAGCATTTCTTTGGCGATGTCCTTGCGCTTACCCTGCGCCTCCGCGTAAAACACGCTCTCTTCTGAAATCTCTTTTAGCCGCTTGAGCGCCTCTTTGTAGCCCTTTAGCGTTTTTTCCTTAGCGAAGCCTAGTGCCTCTGACAGCCGCCGACTGTCTTCTCGCGCTAGGCTAATTTTTTTGGTTAGCTCGTTGTATTTTTCGGTTGACCAGTATTTGTTGTCAACGTCTAGCAGCTCTACAGATAGGGTAAACGCTGCCTGAAAGTCTTTCTCTTTTATCTTTTCAATCGCAGTGTTGAACTTGCTTTCGCCTTCTTTCCAAATGATTTGCCAGCGAGCGATACGCGCTTCTACGACTTCTGCCGCTGCCGTTTTTGCCGGAATTTTGCGGGCACTTTCAATGGCCTCTTCTATTTCGCCTTCTTCAAAAGACCGCTCTGCGAGATCTAAAACCAAGGTGGCCCAGTCTTCGATGCGGGCGTTGATATCGTTACGTAGCGGGTGGTCGTCTGGTAGGCGATCGACGAGCGCGATCGCAGCTAGCAGATTTTCTACATCACCCTGCGCTGCGTACGACTCTGCACACTGCAAGCGCAAAGAAGCCGATGCGGTGGGCCAAAAAATAGCCCGACAGTTAGGCAAATTGGGGATGCGAAACAGACTGACCATTGCCATCGCGCCAGTTGTTCCTAAAATGCCAAAAATAATTAGAACGAGGATAGGCCAGCTTTTGAGCCACTTCATGCCAAATGAAGACGTTGGGGTTTGCTCGGCAGCGCCTGGCAGTGCCTGAGACTCTTCTGTGGGGGGAGAGTTGGCGGGCTGCTGCCGGTGAGAGGGCCTAGGTGTTTTGGTAGAAGGCGGCGGTGTTTTGGTAGAAGGCGTCTGAGTTGGCGGTTTCTGGGCGAGCGGCGGTTTTTTGTGGGCGGCGGAAAGCGGCGGTTGGCGAACGGTCGGTGCGGGCTGCTGACGAACGGTTGGCGTGGGGGGTGGCTGTGCGGGAGCAGGGGCAGGCGGCTTGGAGACAGGTTTGCGAGGGCTACTAGCTGAGTGCGAATCGCGAGGAGACGCCGATGGACGCGCTGAACGCTCTCGGCGGGCGTCATAATCGTCGTATTTCGAGGTCATAGTTATCCTAGCGATCGCACAGTTGAAGAGACCAGTTGAGAAGACCCTGTCAAAGCATTACCTCACCATGCCCCAATGACAAACGAGAATAACATTACTTGATTCTAACAATTGTTGTGAATTAGTAGTGAGGTAGCGGCGTGTCAACGAATTTTTAGGACGCGAACGGCTTGCCCTGCCTCGATTAGCGTCTCGCCCTGGGGCACTATGCCCAGTCCGCTAATATTGGCCAAATTGACCAAATTACCAGAGCTGTGGCCACCTGCCGCTCGCTCAAAGGTATAGCCGACCGGTTGCTCTCTCGGCTGTCTCCCTAGCTGACCGCCTAGCTGACTGCCTAGCTGACCGCTTAGCTGTCCCCACAGATAGGTTTCTCGGCCCCCGCCCGCGCGCAGATCGCTCGTGGCGATCGCCCAGACAAACTCGGGCGACCACGGCCCCAACTGACCCGACAGCTTTGCGATCGCCGGGGCCACAAACCGCCAAAAGCCAACCATCGCTGAGGCCGGGTTACCGGGCAGGCCAAAGTATAGCTGCGTTGCACCCTGATCAAACGTAGCGACGGTCAGCGGCTTACCGGGTTTGACGGCCACTGAGCGAATGTGCAAGGTCGCGCCGAGTGTCGCCAGCACGTCGTCAATATAGTCGTAGTCGCCCACCGATACGCCGCCCGTAGAAAGCACCATATCGGCCTGAGCCAGCGCAGATGCGATCGCCTCTTTGACCGCTGCCTGTTCATCTGGCACAATGCCCAGCGGCACAGGCACCGCGCCGGTTTGGGCCACTAAAGCGGCTAGCGCATACTGATTAGAATCGACAATTTGTCCTGCTTGTAGCGGCTGATCTGGCCGGATTAGCTCATTGCCTGTCGAAAGAATGGCTATCCGCGGTCGCCGGTAGACGCTGAGCCGGGTTTGCTGAGCCGCCGCAAGCAAAGCGATTTCAGCCGGTGCGATCGCTCGGCCAGTTTCTAGTAGCGCTTTCCCGGCCTGATAAAAGCTGCCGCGATGGCGGACAAATGACCGGGGCGAGGGCACCTGTAAAACGGTAACGCGATCGCCGTCACGCTCGGTTTCTTCTTGCATCACCACCGTATCGGCCCCCGGTGGCATCATTGCGCCGGTCAAAATCCGCGCGGCTTGCCCCGTAGCCACCGTCTTCTGAGGCGACTTTCCCGCTGGGATTTCTTCAATCACCGTTAGCGTTATGGGCACCTGCTGCACGTCACTGGCTCTGAGCGCATAGCCGTCCATCGCCGAATTATCCCAGTGCGGAAAATCTAGCTCACTAACGACCGGAGCCGCTAAAATTCGATTAAGACAGCCTTCAGGCGTGAGATCTACTGTTTCTGCCTCTCTGATCGGATCGACTAGCGTCAAAATCAACTGTTCGGCTTCGGTCGCAGAAAACATAGCTAGAGAAAATAGAAAGCATCCAAACGCTATCACAAGCCCAGATGACTCATTGAATCGAGTAAGGCCCCTTACTATGCAAACCGCGCCCAATCAAACTCAGACTACTCATTCCAAACAGCGCTCAGACCAGCGCTTAGACCACTTAGACCAGTGGCGCGATCAGTCGGTTAGTGCTGGTGCCGATGGGCAGGCGCTGGCACTCTCAGACGTTTTGCGATCGCGCCGCCTCAACCTGGCTCGGCTGGTAGATTTTCCGGTCCTGCTGTGGTCTGGCGTTTCAAAGCCCCGCAACTTTGCGGCCAACACCTATCCTTTTAGAGCCAGCAGCCATTTTCTTTACTTTGCCGGTCTCCCGCTCGAAAACGCCGCTATTCGCCTAGATGGTAGCCGCCTAACGCTATTTCTTGACGATAGCAGCGCTGACGATGCCCTTTGGCACGGCCCTACCCCCAGCCGCGATCAGATTGCTGAGCACATTGGGGCAGATGAGGCGCGCCCCCTGGCGGATTTGGCTAATTTTGCGCAAGGAACCGCCACCCTGGGCGATCAAGATGAGGCCGTTCGCGCGATGGAGAAAACCCTGCTGGCTAAGGGCATTGTGCTCCATCGGCATCATCCGATGGGAAACCAGGATTTAGAAAAGGCGATTGTGCAGCTCAGAATGATTCAAGATCCAGGTGCGATCGCGGCTACTCGTAAAGCCATTGCCGTCTCTATTCGCGCTCATAAAGCAGGGATGGCAGCGACTCGTCTCAGCAGCGATTCGCTCACAACTACCGAGGCCCATATCCGAGCGGCCATGGAAGCGGTCATCATTGGCCACAACATGAGCTGCGCCTACAACAGCATTGTCACCATTGCCGGAGAAGTGCTGCACAACCATCACTATCACAATCCGCTGGGCCCTCACGACCTGCTGCTGGCAGATGTGGGCGCAGAAACGGCTGACGGCTGGGCTTCTGATATTACGCGCACCTGGCCAGTCAGCGGCAAATTTTCTACGACTCAACGAGATCTATACGACGTTGTGCTAGCCGCGCACGATGTGTGCATAGACAAAGCAAAAGCGGGCGTAGAGTATGAGTCTATTCACCTGACGGCCTGCGAAACGATCGCCACCGGACTGGTAGATCTCGGCATCTTGAAAGGTCGCCCAGAAGATTTGGTTGCCGAAGATGCGCACGCTTTGTTCTTTCCGCACGGCGTGGGGCATTTGATGGGGTTAGACGTGCACGATATGGAAGACTTGGGTGATTTGTCGGGCTATGCGGAAGGGCGGGTGCGCAGCGATCGCTTTGGCCTGGCGTTTCTTCGACTCAATCGCCCGCTAGCCGTGGGTATGGCCGTCACTATAGAACCTGGCTTTTATCAGGTGCCTGCGATTTTGAACGATCCGAAAAATCGCGATCGCTACGCCCATACGGTGGACTGGGAACGACTCGCTGAGTTTAGCGACGTTAGAGGCATCCGTATTGAAGACGATATTTTGATCACCGCTGCGGGTAATGAAGTGCTTAGCCTCGATTTACCCACCGCAGCGAGTGAGATTGAATCCTTAGTCAGTAATGTATAAAGCGATACATCAGAAGATAGCGGTTTCTTCTCTCTATCGCCTTATTGTTTTTTGCTCAGAGACTTTTTGCGCGATCGCTTGACTAAGCTGAGGCAAATCGAGCGGCTTGGTCAAATGTTCGTCAAACCCGGCTGCTTTAGATCGCGCCTTGTCTTCTTGCGCGGCGTATCCACTCGTCGCAATGAGGCAAATCGAACGTAGAGAGTCATCAGATTTAATCGCTCTTGCGATCGCATATCCATCTAGTTCGCCCCGCAGGCCAATATCGCTCAGGACAATATCTGGGCGCTGTTCTCTCGCCATTGCCAAGCCACTTTTGCCATCACGAGCAACCGCCACGCTATATCCCAAATCTTCCAAGAAGAACTGAACCAAGTAGGCCGCATCATCATTATCTTCAATGACTAAAATATGAACCCCACTGTCTCCAGATAGGCTCTCCAACGTCTCAGCATTCATAAGCATAAGGTGACACGTCTAAATTAATATTAGTTTTTGTCTCGCTCTTCTAATTCAATTGGGGCTTGCTTCTCGCGCCGATTTTATTCAGCTTTGATAACAGCTACTCGATCTAGATCGAATTTTAATATTGAAAGATGATACCGAAGCTTAATAGCCTTAAGTAACAGCAATCTTTCGGGCTAGGCGCTGTCAACAATATGACATGACGTTCGTTACTGTACTGGATAGTCTTCTTAAAGATGCGGTCTCAAATATCGTTGGCATAGTTGCGGTAATTACTAATATAAAAGCATGAAATTGTTAAATATTCAAAAGCCTGCTACCTACTATCAAAAATGAATTGATCATGGACATACAGAAGACCCATAAAAAACTTATTAGTCCAACCTAGTTTTCCCAATTTTGGTACGGTTTCGTACTAATACATTGTCCCGTTTTCCCCCAAGCTATTTATCAAACCTGGCCCTTGGGATAGTTACTAAAGCAGCGTTTAAACAAGCAGCTCTATCCATTGATAGCTCTACGCTGACAATTCTTAAGTTAATGATTTGAGTGAGTAACTTGAGCGGCTGTTAGCCTAATTAAATTAAGCTGCCTGCTGGGATGATACCAACAGATCCTAAGAGATAATTACATAAGCCGCTAATAAAAAAGATAGAAGATACTATTTAAGCAGCCGGTTTTGCTTTTTTATTCGCGAAAAGGACTCTGATTATGCTCATCAAAATTGCTGTTTTAATCCGTCTTTGCAACAGACTTTTGAATATTAAAAAGAGCGTAAGCCAGCGAAAGCGCGAGCTAGCCTAAGAAAGGCTTTTATCTTCTTTTTTTTGACAAGTATTTTTCTCAAGTATTTTTCTATAATCAAAAGATTTTTATATGGCAAGCATAAATTGAAAAACCAGCTTCTCAATTCGCTTTCTGCCGAGCTGCAGCAGGCATTGAAACCACACTTGGCGTACACTGCCTTAAAGCAAGAGGCTATTCTTCATAAACCAAAAGAGACCATCAATGCTGTCTATTTTCCCCTCAGCTGCCTGCTCTCTATCACCATCACAATGAGTGATGGTAAAACGGCTGAAACGGGTCTAATCGGCAATCGAGGCGTGCTGGGTATAAATGCCTTTATCGATCAGCAGGCGACCACTCAAACAGAATATGTCGTACAGGTGGCGGGCGACGCCATGCAGCTAGAGGCCACCATTGCATACAAACTGTTTCAAGAATGCGCAGAGCTGCGGAAAGTCATTTTAGGCTACAGCCAAGTATTCATCGCCCAAATTTCTCAGACCACAGCCTGTAATCGTCTGCATTCGTTAGAGCAGCGCCTTGCTCGCTGGCTGTTAGAGGCTGAAGATGGGCTCAATACAAACCATATTCCGCTGACTCATAAGTTTGTGTCCGAAATGCTGGGTGTTCGACGAGCAGGCGTGACGGAGGCTGCTCAAAAGCTACAGAAGCAGGGGTCTATTCAGTATCATCATGGCAACATTCAAATAGTTGACAGAGTGCTGTTGGAATCTGCTGCCTGTGAGTGCTTTAGGGTGGCCAAAAATGAATACGATCGACTCTTAGGACCGGAAGAGAACAGAAATCCCGATCGGAATATCAGGCGTTAATCAATAGAAATCAAATCGAGTGCTTCGTAGTTGTACTCTCGACGGTTAGCGATTGGACTTTTTAAGGACCAGTACGTACCGTTCTGCTGATAGATAAACTTCCGGCTAACCTGATGACTCTTTGCCAGGTGGGCGAATCTATGGCCACTGAGGTCTGGATGTACTGAGGTTTGGATGTACTGAGGTTTGGATGTACTGAGGTCTGGATGTATTGATAGCCTATGCCTGTCAGCACATAGAGGGCTATTTGCAGCGCAGTCCTATTGACTAGAACTATCTAGACCTCGAATAACTCGACATGGATTTCCAGCCGCAAATACCTTCGGGGGTACATCGCGTATTACCACACTGCCAGCCCCAATCGTAGAACCCTCTCCAATGGTGACGCCAGGACAGATGGTGGCACCTCCACCAATCCAAACATCGCTGCCTATCTCGACAGGCAGGGCAAACTCCCACCCATCTCTGCGCTCAACTGGGTCCAGCGAATGGGTCGCGGTGTAAATCTGTACTTTGGGGCCAAGCAACACGCGATCGCCAAACCGGACAACGTTACAGTCAAGAATAACGCAATCATAGTTGATGAATAGGCGATCGCCCGAGAAGATATGTGAGCCATAGTCGCATCGAAATGGTGGCTTGATTTCAGAATTCGTTCCAAGCGTCCCCAACAGCTTTTGAATAAGAGACTGTCGTTCTTCAGTAGCATCAGGAAGGGAGAGATTGAAAGCGTGTAAGATTCGTTGCGCACGAAGGTGCATTTCAGTCAGCTCAGGATCAAGCGCTATGTAGGACTCACCTGCGAGCATCCTTTCCCTCATAGATTTCTCTGTGTTTAATCGCTCCATAACCTGATTTTTCAATTGTAATTAAGCGTTCTGTAGTTAGGCACTTCACTTATGAAGGCTAATTTTGTTATGAAGGCTAATTTTGGCTAACCCCCACAGTGATGCGATCGCCTTTGGTGTAGCTGGGCCTACGGCATGGCTGAGTTACTGCGAACGCTACGCTCAGCGTGTCTGATAGCTGGGCTGAACCCTGAGCATAGTTTCTAAGGTCGCTAATTTAAGGTCGCTAATCTCTAAGCGGCTGTTACCGCAGTAGGCACAGCGGCTTCTTCCCTTGTGGCAATGACCTCAGCAATTTGAGCCTCAATCTGGTCTTTGACGATCTGGCGATACTCTAGGAAGTGCTCAATTTGGGCGCAGACCGTAAGGTAGCTGGCGACGCCGCCTCGGTTGTGCCGAAACATTTCCCACAGGTAGATCCAAAATGTGGATCGCGTTTTGCGCTCAACGCCTTGCTTCCAGCAGACAATGGCGAGCGCTTTGAGCAGGTGCCAGTTGAAGGGCTCTTTAGCAGATTTAGGCTTGGGTGGTCTCTTGTTTTCGTTGTGGCAGGGGGCCTCACCCAAAATGCGGTAGTGGCGGTAGCAGCGGTCTAAATACTTCTGGGGGTCGTAGAGATGCCAAAAGGCGTTGACATATTCTTGAGCGACGTCTTCGACCGGGCGCGTGGGCACGAAGTTCATCAGCGTGGTCTGGTGAATATTAGCAGTCTCTTTGCCCGCTAGCAGACGCCCCTCTTTTTCTAGGCGAATCCACAGCGCGGTATCGGGCAGAGCTTGCAGCATGCTAAACAGGGCTGTCGGCACCGAGCACTTTTCAACGAATTGAACAATGCGATCGCCTGCCCCTTTCTTTTCACCATCAAAGCCAATAATAAAGCCCGCCATTACCCGAATGCCGCTGCTGGCAATCTTATGAATAGATTCACTGAGCGGATCGCGATTGTTCTGAAACTTTTGCGTTAGGGCCAAGCTATCTTCGTCTGGCGTTTCTACACCCAAGAAGACCGCGCCAAAATTACAGGCCGTCATCAAATCCATCATCTCTTGGTCTTGCGCTAGATCCACCGAGGCTTCTGTCGAGAAGGTAAAGGGGTAGCCCTTTTCTTTCATCCAGGGCACCAGCGCTTTAAGCATCAGCTTGACGTTGCGCTTGTTGCCAATGAAATTGTCATCGACCATAAAGATGCTGCGCCGCCAGCCCAAATCATACAGGCACTGCAGTTCAGCCAGCAGCTGCTCTGGCGATTTGGTCCTGGGCTTGCGGCCATACAGCACAATAATGTCGCAAAACTCACACTGAAACGGACAGCCGCGCGAAAACTGAACCGCCATTTCTGAATAGGCGTCTAGCTTGAGTAAGTCAAAGCGCGGCACCGGGCTAGTGCTGACGTCGGGCCGCTCTAGCGCCCGGAACGTGCCCTCGGTTTCGCCTTTTTCCACAGCTTCTACCAGCATAGGCAGCGTAATCTCACCTTCATCGAGCACGCGAAAATCTGCGCCCGCCTCTATTACTTCGTGTGGCAGGGCCGTGGCATAAGGGCCTCCTACCGCTACCGACTTACCTCGTCGCTTGGCTTCTTGAATTTGCGCTAGCATGTCGGGCTTTTGCACAATCATGCCAGAAAAAATAACCAGCTCTGCCCAGTCCCAGTCTGCTTCGCTCAAGTCCTCAACGTTGCGATCAACTAGGCGCAAGTCCCACGACTCGGGCAAAATTCCTGCTACGGTCACCAGTCCTAGGGGCGGCAAAATGGCTTTACGTCCTGCTAGCTCAATTGCTTTGTCAAAAGACCAGAAGCTCTTGGGAAATAGCGGATAGATCAGTAAAGCTTTCATAAGAAACGCCTGGTCTAGTAAAGAACTATGAAAATTAAGCAGGGGCAATGCGTGAATATGCTCAAGTCTTGATTACCGTAGCACGTTGCAGATGGGTCGGGGAAAGGTAAGGGCCAGTTTTACTTTGCAGGTTAGACGCACATCTCTGTGGGCTTTTCGGTGGGCTCTTCGGTGGGCTTTTCGGTGGGCTTTTCGGTAGGCTTTTTTTTAGCTCCAATCTTCTCCTTTTTTCATCCAGGTAGGCGTAAAGACGGTCTCTGTGCGATGAATCTCTCTGGTTTTTTCAAAAAGCTCTGCTTCGCTCAAACCTAGCTTTGTCAGCATTTTATCGAGATCGGTTTGAATGTCGCGGGCCCCTTGAAAGCCGTCGTAGCGAATCCTCAAGCGCGCCAGCTCCGCTAGATTTAGGCTGTCTGCTGGGCCAGCCATAATCGAATTGAGCGTTTCTCGATCTTTTCTGTACTGGGGATGTAGATAGTCTTTGTCGCTGGTTGTATCGGCCATAGCTATTTAATAGAGGTGTTAGTTCAGTATGGTCGCCCGGTATGATCGCTCAGCGATGAAGTTAGCTTCGCTTAGTCAGCGCAGAGTACGGCTGCATGGTGGCGAATATGATCTTCGATGAAAGTTGCGATGAAATAGTAGCTGTGGTCGTACCCGGTTTGCATCCTTAAGGTCAATGGCTGATCGTTTTGCAAGCAGGCCGTTTCAAAGACGTCTGGAAGCAGCTGGCCGTCTGCGAGAAACGGGTCGGCTTTTCCCTGGTCAATCAAGATAGCTTCGGCTGCTTTGTGGCCTGCTTTGACCAGTTCAGTTGCATCATAATCGCCCCATTTGGTTTTATCTGTACCAAGGTAGCCGGTAAAGGCTTTTTGGCCCCAGGGGCATTGAGACGGGGCGGCAATGGGTGCAAAGGCCGAGATAGTGGCGTATTGGTCTGGATTTTTGAGGCCGCAGATCAGTGCGCCGTGGCCTCCCATTGAGTGACCAGTAATGCCTGCGCGATCGCCTTTCACTGCAAAAGTCTGCTGAATCAGACGGGGCAGTTCAGCGGTCACATAGTCGTACATACGATAGTGCTGGGCCCAAGGGTCGGCGATCGCATTGACATAAAAGCCCGCTCCTGAGCCAAAGTCCCAGCTCTCATCTTCACCAGGAATATCCACGCCGCGCGGACTGGTATCTGGCGCAACTAGCATCAGTCCACACTCGGCGGCATAGCGCTGGGCATTGGCTTTTTCAATAAAGTTTTTTTCGGTGCAGGTCAACCCAGAGAGATAGTACAGGACGGGCACCGGGCCCGACTCTGCTTGGGGAGGCATGTACACCGCAACGTTCATGTCGCAGGCGCAAGCCTCAGAGGGGTGCGTGTAAAACCGAGTGGTGCCACCGAAGCTTTGGATGCGTGATTTTTCTATTAGGGTCATAGCTAGAGGCATAGCCTTTAAAGTTTAGTCATATAAAACAACACTGCGAATCGACTCGCCGCGATGCATCAGGTCAAACGCATCGTTGATTTTTTCTAGCGGCATGGTGTGCGTGATCAAATCGTCAATATTGATTTTGCCATCCATGTACCAGTCCACAATTTTAGGTACATCGGTGCGGCCTCTAGCGCCGCCAAAGGCACTGCCTTTCCAAACCCGCCCGGTCACGAGCTGAAAGGGCCGGGTGCTAATTTCTGCGCCTGCTTCGGCGACGCCAATAATAGTGCATACGCCCCAGCCCTTGTGGCAGCACTCTAGCGCCTGGCGCATGACGTTGACGTTGCCGATGCATTCAAACGAATAGTCCGCGCCGCCGTCTGTTAGCTCTACTAGATGGCCAACCAAGTCGCCTTCAATTTCTTTTGGGTTAACAAAGTGAGTCATGCCAAATTGCTCTGCGATCGCCCGCTTATCCGGATTCAAATCCACCCCGACAATCTTATTGGCACCCACCATCTTCGCCCCCTGAATCACATTTAGGCCAATGCCCCCGAGGCCAAACACCACCACGTTGGCACCCGCTTCCACCTTGGCCGTAAACAGCACCGCGCCCACGCCCGTCGTCACCCCGCAGCCGATATAGCAAGCCTTGTCAAAAGGCGCATCCGAGCGGATTTTGGCCAGCGCAATCTCAGGCAGCACGGTGTAGTTAGCAAACGTCGAGGTGCCCATGTAGTGATAGATAGGCTCACCTTTAAAGGAAAATCGGCTAGTGCCATCGGGCATCAGGCCCTTACCCTGCGTTGCTCGCACTGCCTGACAAAGGTTGGTCTTTTGACTGAGGCAGTAGGCACATTCGCGGCATTCAGCCGTATACAGCGGAATGACATGATCTCCAGGCTTCAGGCTTTTTACCCCAGTGCCCACTTCTCTGACAATGCCCGCCCCCTCATGGCCCAAAATTGATGGAAATAAACCTTCAGAATCTTTGCCCGAGAGCGTGTAGGCATCTGTGTGGCAAATGCCTGTCGCCTTAATTTCGACTAGCACCTCGCCTGCTTTAGGCCCTTCTAGCTGCACGGTTTCTATACTGAGGGGCTTGTTTGCCTCAAATGCGACTGCTGCTTTCACGTCCATAGCTACCGCCTGCTGCTTGCTTTCAACTTGAGTATTATCAACGAAGGTGACGAGCGACAAACATACTTAAGATACAAATCAATATCTTTTCAAGACTTTTGGACGGTTAATTTTTGGATGTCTAGTACTCGCAAGCTAGCCGCCTGTTAGCTCGCTGTCCGCAAGCCAGCCGCTTTAAGCCAGCCGCCTTGAGTCAGCCAGCCGCCTTAAGTAAAGGCAACGACAGTAATGGTAGCGGCTCAACTCTCGTAAAAAACTATCTGAAACTAGTCAGAAAACTGCCGTATTTACCTCTGAATTCCGTGAAGAATATATCTTGAAACGCTTTTAGCTATGCAACATCAACAATTCTTCAAAGGCTTTCTAACGGATCTCTCAGACGGTTTCTCAAATAGTCTCCCAAAGGGCTTCTCAGCTAGTCTCTGCGCTCTAATGCTTGGACTGTCGCTTCCTGCCTCAGCTCAAGTAATGCCCCCGCAGACGATGCTCAATACTCTAAGCAGATACTGCAACCGGGCTACAGAAGTCAGCTATCGCTCGCACCAGTTGATCTCACCAGATGGCCGTATTCACGTTCATGCTGAAGGGCTGCTGCGCAAAATCGTTGACCCTAGCAGCCCGCTCAGGCAGACAGATACTAACCGCACCTGCTATTCAGATGTGCGCCACACCGTCGCTCGCCATCTGGTGATTGAAACTGAATCTGAAAGCTACCGGCTAGTTGACGAGCCCTATGCCGAGGGCTATGTGCTGTATCAGCCTCGAGCGTTCTCTGCTAACAGCCAGTTTCTAGCGCTGGAGATGCAAATTGCCTACACCCGTGCTAACCCAGGCAGCTACGTCATCTTTATGAATACAGAGAATGACGAAACTGTGCAAATTCGCAATATGTGCGGCAATCTTGGCTTCCAAAGCTATGCTGGATTTCTTTCTGATCGTGAAGCTGCTGTTCGCTGCCGGAACAATAGGGCGACTGCGGAGTGGTTTGAAGCGGTTGATCTATCGAGTGGCCGGGTGCGTCAGCTTTCTAGTCGGCCCGATGCTGTTGCTAGCTATGGCCGGGTTGTGGGTGAATTTGAAGTCGTTAAAACGCAGGTATTTCGATAGGGCCAAACGGTAGGGTCAAATAAAAGAGAAGACACAAGCGCTAGACAATAATGAAGACAGCTGACGGATAGCGATTGCTTTTGCTGGTAGCTTTTCTCTATATTGCTTGCTGCATTATTGACTTGTATTGACACTTGTATTGACTTGTTTAGAGTTCTCTCTTTTGACCTTAATTGGCTGTGCCAGTGACAGCTTTGGCCAAAAGAGATCTGTTAATGCTGGGGTAGATTTCTAGGCTAGAGCGCTGTTTGGCCCGCTCGAACGAGGTCAGTTGCACAATTTGTCCTGGTAAGACCCTAGTTACTAGCTGCTGTCGATAGATTGGAAATACCATCCATCTACTACTCTTTCTTTTGTCTCATGAACTATGAAGATATCGCCTCGCTTAATGCCTTCGTTTCACTTAATGCCTTCGCTAAGTCTTTCTTGGTGCCAGAAGGCGTCGCTTGCATTAATCGGGGGTCTGGCCGTATTAGCCCAAGCTGACGCGGCATTAGCGGGTATCTGCCGAGCTGAGCTGCCGGGTAAAATTGATGCGATCGCCAATGGCTATACGCTCAAAGGTGCTAACGTCGGTATCCTGATCGAAGACGCCAGTCCTAACACCCGCACTCTCTACGCCCGCCGCGCCCAAGAGAAGTTTGTCCCGGCTTCTAACGTCAAGCTGCTGACGACTGCCGCCGCGCTGCAAACGCTCGGCCCCGACTTTAGCATTCGCACTTCCGTCTACGGCCAGCCCAGCAGCGCCACCCAAGACCTTTACGTAGTGGGTCGCGGCGATCCGACCTTTACCAGCTATCAGCTCAACCTGCTGTCTGGTCAGCTCAAGCAGCAGGGCGTTCGCCGGGTCAACAGCCTTACCGCTGTCGATAGCTACTTTGCAGGCCCCTTGGCTAACCCCTATTGGGATGCAGAAGACTACCGGGCAGGCTACGGCGCAGCCGCCAACAGTTTGATCCTCAATCGCAATGAGCTTGGCTTTACCGCGATTCCTGGTAGGGTCGGGCAGCCGCTGAGTATTGTTTGGGACCGCCCTGAATTCGCTCGCGGCTGGCAAATTGAAAATAACTCTCGCACTGTTGGCAGCGGCAATGAATTTATTGATGCGGGCCAAAAGCCAGGTCAAAAAGTGATGAACGTCCGAGGGCAGCTAATTGCGGGTTCGGCCTCTGAAAACACCTCTATAGCCCTGCTCGATCCGGGCAGCTACTTTGCTGAACAGTTTCAACAGAGTCTTAGTGCCTATGGACTAGGCAGCGCTCGGGCCCAGGCCAGCATGGCTAACCCTCCTAGCGGACTGGTTGAGCTTGCCGCTATCCAGTCGCCCCCTCTGCGGGCTTTTATCGATCCGACTAATCTCTATAGCGTTAACATTTACGCCGAGTCTATACTCAAAACTTTGGGCCGTAACGTAGACCCTGCTACTCCAAATGCCTACGAAACTGGATCTGCCGCTGTTGCTCGCATTCTTACAGATCTTGGCGTCGCGCCTAGCAGCATAGACATTGTTGATGGATCTGGCCTTTCTCGCCAAAACCAGGTTACGCCCGAAGCCTTTGTTGATACGCTTCAGGCGATGGCCAAGACCAGCAATGCCAGCATCTACCGCAACTCTTTGGCCGTAGCCGGACGCAGCGGTACTTTGCGCAATCGGATGCGCGGCACCGTAGCCGAAGGTCGTTTTCAAGGTAAAACCGGTACGCTCAGTGGCACCTATACCCTCAGCGGCTATCTTAATCCGGTCAATCATCCGCCGCTAGCGCTCAGCATTTTGGTGAATGACACGAATGCCAGCGGGCGTGATGTTCGTAGCCTGATCGATCAGATGGTGACGCACGCGGCCAGTTTGGATGACTGCTAGTTTGGGTAACTGCTAGTTTGGGTAACTGTTAGTTTGGGTAACGGCTAAACCGTCTGAATCGTCAAGCTGAATCGTTAAGCTGAATTGTCCAGGCGGCGATCGCATTATCCACTCACAGGCGTGCACGCGGTTCTATCGAATTGACTCTACCTGAATGTACTGACCCGTCAGCTTGGCCAACTGCTGCACGAGCAGGCTGAGGAACAGACCCACGTCGGTGACAACGCCTGTCGATTCAACCGAGCCGCGATCGCTCAGCTTAGTCACCACTGCCGGGTTAATATCCACGCATACCATCTTCACCCCAGCAGGCGTCATATTCCCCACTCCAATAGAGTGCAGCATGGTCGAGAGCATCAAGATCATGTCAGCGCCCTCAATTAGCCGGGCGTAGTCGGTCTGGGCCTCTAGCAGATCCATTTTGGTGTCGGGCAGGGGGCCATCGTCGCGGATGGAGCCTGCTAGCGAGAAGGGCACGTTGTTCTTAACGCACTCGTACATCACACCGCTGGTTAGCTCACCGCTTTCTACGGTCTTGGCAATGCTGCCATGACGCCGTACGGTGTTGATTGCTTTGAGGTGGTGACGGTGGCCGCCGTGCACCGAAACGCCCCGCTTCATGTCCATACCCAAAGAAGTGCCCATCATCGACTGCTCAATGTCGTGAACCGCGATCGCATTTCCGCCTAGCAGCGCATGGACATAGCCGCCTTTGATCAGCTTTCTGAGGTGCTCACTACCGCCGGTATGAATGACTACCGGCCCTGCTGTGACGACGACTTTGCCACCGCGATCGCGAATCTGTCGCAAGTCCCAAGCAATCTGTTCTACTACTAGCTCTACTCGGCGCTCGCTCGAAACGCCTGCGCCCATAAAGCTAAACTCGTCGGTGCTCTTTTTCTTTAGCGAGCTAGCCTGACGAATAGTATGAAGGCCCTGAGAGCCCACCACCACCTCTTCGCCAACGGTTAAATCTCTTAGCAGCTTGCAGCGGGCAGTAATTTTACCCTCATCTTTTGTAATTGCGATCGCGCCATCCATTCGCTGCCCCTGCACCCGAAACCAGTGGTCACCTATCAAGACCTCTGTGGGATAGATAGTCGTCACATAAAAGTCATCTGGCGCAACCCCGTCTTGTATAACAGGCTCTAGCATTGCGGCGGTTGACTCACGCGGTACACTCACCGCACCCAAATCAACCAGCTGACCCATGATGTCGTCCATCACCGTGTCGTCGGGCGCAGTCACCTTCACATCGGCAATCGACTTGTCGTTACGCTGCTTCCCTAGCTCAAAGTTCAGCACCTTAAAGCTACCGCCGCCGCTGACAATCGTATCTAGCGCCTGGTTCACTAGGCCCGAATCTAGCAGATGGCCCTCTAGGTGAATCACGCGGCTTTGAATGGTTGAAGTCTGTGGGCTAGTCGGTCTTGGCTCAGTCATCTTGAGCGTTAGGCACTTAGCCGCGCCGCCTGCTTTTAAAAATTCGCTCAGCGGCGTTTCTACTACCTCAAATTTGCACTCGGCCATCTTTTGCTTGAGGCGATCGCTCACCTGATTCATCACCACCGTACGGCCCACATTGACCGCATTGCAGGCAAACACAACCGCATCAACCTCATTAATCGCAATCCGCTTATCAGCCGGTACGCGCATTTCAATCAGGCGGTTAGAATAATCGTCAAACGCACCCGGATAGTAGAGCAAGTAGCCATCGGTTAAAGGGCAAAAGCAGGTATCTAAGTGGTAAAACCGGCTGTCTACCAGGCGCAGTGAAACCACTTCAATATCTAGCCATTCTGCTAGGTAAGGATGAGACTCTAGCTCCGAACGAAAGCCATAGCCTGCCCACAGCCAGCCGCCCGCGCGATCAAACAAAGCGTCGCCTGCTCCTTCAAACGGCAGACTTTCAGGCAGCGTATGAACCGTGTAGCCATTCGCTTCAAACCACTTCTGAAAGTAGGGCTCTTCGCCCTGACGCTCCGGGTGAAAAAAGCGACTCAGCACAACCTGGTCACCTAGTACTAGCCCAGCATTAGCGGTAAACACCATGTCAGGCCAGCCTTTTTCTGGCGTGACCAGCTCTACGGTGGCGTAGTCTTTTAGTATCTTATGGAGCTGGTTCCACTGTTCCTCGGCCAAATCGCGCGACGATCGATGGATGTTTCCTTCCATCCAGGGATTGATGACATAATCGACATCATAGTGGTGGGGCGGACACATCAAAATATTGGCAGCAGCAGTCATAGAAATCATCCTTCTTCTGTAGGGCACTCGTTCATGAGGCTCAAATAAAATTGAACCGCAATATCAGTGTTATTTTGGCCAAACCTACAGACTACAGATAAATCTAACTAAATGCTTATTTATTTTTGAGCTTGTGTGCTCTTAGCTTTGCGGTTTTTGCAACTAGGCGAGACGGTATACCAAACCGCTTTCGATAGCAGCCGATGCCAATAGTGGAAAGTGGTGATAGTTAAAAGTGGTGATAGTGGCAATGAAGGAATTGTGCAGCTTGTTCTTTAGATGCTGTGCAACCGCTGCCTAAAAAAATTAGTGGCTGCATAAGCATCTTTATTGATTGTCAGGGAATCATGACTATAAGATGACTAGGGCCCAAAACTGTGCTGTACAATACCGTTATCAACTTAAAAGTGACACTGATTTAGCGCACCTATCCTTTAATAAAGAGTGTACTTTTTTGTTCTTATTGCTCAAGAAATTGCTTTAGACAATTCAATATGGTCTTGCCTCGATTAGATCTTGATTGAACGTAGTCTCTTTTAGCAGCGATGCGCTTTTTTAGACGGATGTTTTTCTCAACAAAATTACTTCTTTGCAGAGGTGATAATCATCAATTTATTTTTCTCTTTTGTTCCGCAAATACTCAGTAAAAAACTTAAGAGATTATTAACCTCAATTTATACTTTTTGAATAGCTTTTTTAATTATTATTTAGTGTCTTTAATTAAGCAGCTGAGCGAATTTTATGTAGTGATGCTTCCTACAGTTTGCAATTTCATATTTACTGAATACATTGTTATTTCAAAGCGTTATCTTTAAGGAAAATCAAGGGATTTCTGAAGTACGCTTATCGTATTAACGCCCATTCATGTCTTGAGGACATTTACCATGCTTCAAACACGTCAGCGATATTCCATCCAGGTGGTTATAGAAGAGGTTCAATCTTTAGTTGCTAGGGGTGTTCTTGATAAGAAGACGCAGCTCTACAGTCTTTCGCGATACTTCAACGATCAAGACTGGCAAGAGGTTGAGTGCATCTTGACGCTCAACGAATATTTGCTAAGAGACTCAATTGGCGATCTGCTAGGGCCAGAGTCCTGGATAAATGATTAGCTAGAATTCTATAGCGATACACACTGCAACAATTCGCACTACAACAATACAAAAAAAGCGGCATGGGAACTAAATTTACTGTTTCCCATGCCGCTTTTCTCTTGGCCTTTCTCTTGGTTTTTCTCTTGGCCTTTCTCTCGGCTTTTTCTTGACTTTATCCCTTGCGGCAGCAAGCGCATTTAGGTCGGTTAATCCATTCTAAACGGCCCGCTGAATGGCCAACTCTCAAAACCTGCCGAAGCCTCTATTCGATCAGCGCTTATTCTTTGCTTTTAGCGAACGGCTTGTCGTCGCTTGCTTTGTCAATTAGATAGGTCATTTGGTATGGGTTATCCACCTTTTTGGATGCATTTCTCAGCTCCAGTCCAATCACTTTTCCGTCTTCGTCATAATCTAAAACGAACCCAGGGGTAATCTGAGTTGTTTCCTCAACAACACATTGTCTAAAAGAAATCTGTAAGATGTCCTTTTCTGAGTCATAAACTATTTTCATGGGTTGCGCGTGCTAGGACATTTGCTGGGGCTAGAATCTAATCGATTATAAATCAATTGTGAAGACAAACTGGTCTGAAAGACTAGGTTAGTAAAGCCCGATTGCCGAAGCTGGAATGATGCATCTGGGTAAATGCCTTGTACGCTGGTTATGTCTCTAAATCTACTCACTTCGATATCTGAATTCTATATGGTTACTTCTGAGCAGGTGTCATCTGGGATGCCCCAACCGCATGCGACTATTCGGCCAGTCGGTGTCTATATGCTTTCTGGACTAGCTGCTAATCAGCAGCAACTGCTAGCGGTAGATACGGTCCGGGGCTATTTGGTTGAGGTCTGTCCCCTGACTGACCGGACGACGATCCTTAATCCATATACAGTAGAAGACTGGGTTGGGAGTTCAGGCCTAGATATCTGGCAGGAAACGCTGTGGTTTGTTCGCGACCAGCTGGTATATCGCTGTGACATCAAAACGCTGCTGCCTGAGGTGTTTGTTCGGTTGCCTTACGATGCGAACGGTGTGGCTGTTTGGGAAGATAAGGTCTATGTGTCTTGTCAAAAGTCAGGGTATATACACATATTTGCAAGAGAAAGTGGTGACTCGCTCGGTAAATTTCGCCAGCCGGGAATCGGGCGCGAGAATGTGACGGTTTGCGCGGATGGGCTCTGGGTGTGCGATCGCGATGAACAGACCGTCTACCAGCTCGATCTAGAAACCGGTGCTATCCAGCGCAGTATGCTCACTCCGTTTGTTTCACCAACAGGAATTACCTTTTTTGATGCCGCTGCTACCGATACAGATGCCGCCGGTACAGATACTACGGATGCAGCCGCCACCAATCCAGATGCCAGCAGAAGCTCAGAGCGACTTTGCTACATTTCTTATGCCCACGAGGAAGCTTATATCCGTGACGATCCTAATGCCGATTCGCCCTACCAGCTGACGTTTCGCGATCGCACCTTCATCCACCCTCTTTATTTCCATCAGCCAGAAGGTCAGCCCTATACGCTTTCAAACGGCTACCTCATCGAGATCTCCTACGCAGAAGAGCTGCTGCCCTTAGAGCCGGTCTTGCTCAACGGCGTAGAATGGCGGATTGCGCTGCCTTCAGACACGCTTCGTCAAAAAGTTCGCAAAGTAGACTATATTGGCCATCCTTTTACCGAAGAAGTCCAAGACGGACAGCGAGTTGCCGTCTTCAAGCTTGACGACATCCAGCCTCATCAGGCCGGACTCATCGGCTGGAAGGCAACGGTTGAAATGTACAGCCTCAAGTACTTTATGACGCCTGCTGACGTAGAAAATGCGCCTGCGCTAACCAGCGAGTTTCAAGCGAAGTATCTTGTAGATGACGATGAGCTAGCGATGGACTCAGATACTATCCGTGAGGCGGCCAAGATGGCGGCAGGCACTGAGACCAACGTTTTGAGGAAGATGCTGAAAATCCGTAACTATGTCTACGACCAGCTGTCATACGGCATTCAGCCCAAAATTGACACCCCAGATGTAGCGCTTGCTCGGGGGGTGGGCTCTTGTGGTGAATATGTTGGCGTTTTGCTCGCCCTTGCCCGGCTCAACGGCATTGCCTGCCGTACCATTGGCCGCTACAAGTGCCCGGCCACCCCAGAACAAAAAAACCTGCCGCTAGAGCCAGATTTCAACCATGTGTGGTTAGAGTTTTATGTGCCTGGCGTTGGCTGGCTGCCGATGGAGTCGAATGTAGACGATGTGGTCGATAAAGGGCCTTACCCCACCCGCTTTTTCATGGGCTTGTCTTGGTATCACACCGAAATTGGTAAAGGCATTTCCTTCGAGAAAATCAAAGCTGATGATAAGCCAGAAGATTTTTCGCTAGGCGATCTGGCCGTGAACCATGTGCGCTTCACCATTTTAGAAGAGCTTATCCCCCAGGCGTAAGTTACACCCTGCGTGATCTTATCTAAGCCCTTTTCTTCTGCTTCCTTCCTTTTAAACCTTTTTTTCTGAGCCCTTTTCTTTGCCGAGTAATATTTGACTATCATGACAAATCCTTATTCTTTGATCATTCACGGGGGTGCTGGTGCCCTAGAAGATTTGCAATACGAAGCGAGTGAGGCTGATTTTCGAGAAAGTATTTTAGAAATATTGGCTGCGGGGCGCGATCGCTTAGAAAAAGGAGAAAGCGCGTTAGACGTGGTCGAATACTGCGTGAATCTGCTAGAAAACAATCCGCTGTACAACGCGGGTAGAGGCTCTGTTTTGAATGAAAACGGCCAGGTTGAAATGGATGCGGCAATCATGAGCGGCGTTGACATCAAAGCGGGCGCGGTAACCTGCGTGAAAAATGTGAAAAACCCTATTTCGCTGGCGCGCCAGGTGCTAGAACAGGGCGATCATGTCATGTTGGCGGCTGAAGGGGCCTTAGAATTTGCCAAGTTCTATCAGGCTGAGATTTGCCCAGATGAATACTTCATCGTGCCGCACAGAATCGAGCAGCTAAAAGAGGCGAAGGCAGCAGGGCGCATGATGCTAGACCACGAAAAGGCCAGGACAGCTGACGAAAGAGATAGAAAAAAAGCGGCGCAAAAGCTAGGAACCGTAGGGGCCGCCTGCCGGGATGCTCAGGGAAATTTGGCCGCCGCAACTTCGACCGGGGGGCTGGTGAACAAGCGCTGGGGCCGCGTGGGGGATACGCCTGTGGTGGGTGCAGGTGTGTTTGCCGATAACGACACCTGCGCGGCTTCGGCAACGGGCTATGGAGAGCAGTTTTTGCGCACAGTGTTTTGCAAAACGGTTTCTGACTTTGTGCTGTTTAAGGGGTTAGACGCGCAGGGCGCTGCCGCCGCAGGCATTAAATATTTGGTAGATAAGGTAAATGGCGATGGCGGCGTGATTGTGATAGATAGCGCTGGGCTTTGCGGCGCAGCCCAATCGACTTCTGGGCTGATTCACGGGTGGATTGAGCTAGGTGGCGAGGCCCAGTGTAAATTAGGTTGACTTACCAGGGCAGCTCTTCGCCGTTGGAGTGCCAAAAGGTGCCTGTGTTTTCTAGGCTGAGGGCATCGATCACTTTGAGGAGCCCTTGGACGGATTCTTTGGGGGAAATGCCGCTGCTGTTGAAGTTTGTCATGCCGGTGCTAACTAGGCCCGGATGCAGTATGGCCACGGCAATGCCTGCGGGTTCTAAATCCTGTGAGAGAGATTTTCCGGCCATTGAAACGGCGACTTTTGACATGCGATAGCCGTAGGTGCCGCCGGAGGTGTTGTCGGCTATGGAGCCCATGCGGCTGGTCATGATGGCGACTTTGACCGGGTCGGCGCTGGCGGCTTTGAGGTTGGGCAGCAGGGCCTGAGTCAGTTTTAACGGCGCGATCGCGTTTACCTCAAACTGCTCTTTAATGCCCGCTACGTTCAAGTCTTCTAAATTTGACTGACGATAGATGCCAGCATTGTTGATCAAAACATCAATCGGCTGATTTGCAAGAGACTGGGTTAACGCGGCGATCGCATCACTATCTGAAACATCAACACCTGTCTCTACGCGAACGCCCAGCGCATCTAACTCATTTGAACGCTGGCGGCAAACCGCAATCACCTCATCGCCCCTATCGTGCAGCTGCTTGCAGTACTCGTAGCCAATTCCTCTATTTGCACCTGTCACTAAATAAGTGGCCATTACTTCTCCATGAATAATTTGTTTTAGGCTCTGTTTCTAGACTTGTTCTAAATTTGAGACTGGGTTTTTAGGCGGCCTGTACAACAAGACCTGTACAACAAGACAGACCGCGTAAGATCACCATGTTGCCACGGGCTAAAGCTAGAAAAAAATGCCTTAGGCGTCAACAATTTCGACCAGCTCTAGCTCAAAAGTAAGATCTTGACCAGCCAGCGGATGATTGCCATCTAGCGTTACCGTCTCACCTTGAATCTCGGTAATGGTCACCGCCATTGCTTCGCCACCCGGTGCCTGCATTTGCAGCCGCTGCCCCACTGCGAGTTCAAAATCTGCCGGAATGTTTTTCTTCTCAATATTTGCCACCATCTGCGCATTGTAGGCACCGTACGCCTCATCTACCGGAATCGTCGTCGTCACGGACTCGCCTGCCGTTAATCCGGTAACCGCTGCGTCAAATCCTGGAATCACCATCCCGCTTCCGAGCGTAAACTTTAGCGGCTCGCGTTCTTTTGAAGAATCGAACACTTGGCCGCTGTTGAGCGTTCCTGTGTAATGAACTTTAACGGTATCGCCTGACTTTGCCTGCAACATACTTTGTGAATGACCTATCTCAATGAAACGTTGGATATTCATTTTAGAGATTTATTTCAAGATGGGGAAATTAAAGATAAGGAAGAAAAAGCTGGATAAGTGAAACTAGTGCTTAAAGCGATGCTAACGAGATCGATGATTTGCTTAGTAATTGTATTTTTTGATACATTAGGCGTGATGCATCAAGTAAAGTGCAAGCATCACGCCCTACCTGCCGATCTTCGCCAGCTAGCTCTTTACTAGCGTCTTTACTGGCAAGCTCTTCACTGGCGTCTTTACTGGCAATATGTGTCGAGAGGGTGCAAAGAGGTGTGTCTTATGTCTGAGCTTATCTTCAAACCGTTACTTTCAAACCATTCTGTGTCTTTTCGTTTTTCTCGTTCTTCTTCCCGTCGTTCTCCTAACCGTAGCGGTGCCTATCTTTGGCTGCACGCTGCTTTTTTAGCTGGCTTTATTGTTTTTATCTACGCGCTTCAGCATCTATCTGACTCAGATTCATTAGCGCCTGATTCATCTAGTTCTGCAAGCCTGTTGCGATCGCACTCCGATAAGCCCCCGTTCGATACAGAAAGGCCGTACTAGACTAGATCCTATCGGCAAAGATTTTGTAGATGCAAAGAAATAGACGCAGAAATTTGTAAGACAAAGGAGCGCTGGCCTGATGATCATGCGATTGAAACCGTGGCAAGTGGCTGTGCTAATTGCACCGATTGCTGTCATTGGGCTGTTTTTGATAGTGGCTGCTGGTCAGCAGATTCGAGCCTGGGGGCTGAACTGGATTTGGGCGGTGTTTATCTTTCTGCTGCTGGGCTGGCGGTGGCTGCTGGTGCGGTGGACGCGCCCGGCGGTTGCCCAGGCAGAAGCGATTGTCTTAGAGGTGAACGCTGAGCTAGAAGCGCAGGTTGCTGAGGCGTCACAGGCGGCTGATAGCGTAGTTGCCAGAGCAGGCACCAGCGCCCGCCAAGAAAATGCAGATAAAGTAGAAGCGGCGTTAAATCAGGTGTTGCAGGCAGCCCAAGACGATCCGCCTGTTTGGGACGACTGGACTCTGTTTTGGCAGCGCTGTCTGTCTTTGGTGAGCGCGATCGCCCATACCTATCACCCAGAGGTTAAGCGACCCTTACTCAATATCTATGTGCCTGAAGCTTACGGCCTAATTCGGGGCACGGTGGACGATACCGACCGCATGATGCAGCGGCTCTCGCCCGTACTCAACCAGCTATCGGTGGGTCAGATGGTAGAAGGCGTAGAGCTTTACCAAAAGCTAGAGCCCTCGGCCAGAAAGCTGATTAGGGCATTTAACTGGGCGCAGTGGGCCTTAAATCCAGCGGCAGCGATCGCCCGCCAGGTCAGCGCTAGAAATATGAGCCAGGCCAATCAGCAAATCGTGCTGAACCTCAGTAATGGCCTACGCGAAACCGCCCTGCGAAATCTTGCCAAGCAGTCTGTGGCACTCTATAACCCCGACCAAAATTCTGGCCAAAATTCTGGCCAAAATTCTGGCCAAGGTATTGACAGTAAAGGTGTTAACAGTAAAGGCCTTGATAGTAAAGGGGCCGCTGAGGGTGAATCGGCTGTGGCTGTACTCGAAGCGCCCAGCGTCGTATCGGCCTTGCCAACCGCCAAAACAGAAATCCTAAGAGAAATTTTAGAGCGGGCCGAACCTACTGAGACGGTGCGTCAAAAGCCGGTCAATATTTTGTTAGTAGGCCGTACGGGCGCAGGTAAAAGCAGCGTTATTAATACACTATTTCAATCAGAGCGGGCGGCGGTGGATGTGCTGCCCAGCACGGATAAAATCCAGAGCTATCGCTGGCAAAATGAGCAAGCGGCTGAGTCGCTAATTTTGTGGGATACCCCTGGCTATGAGCAGGCCCGTCGAGACGATTTTCGTGAGCAGGTGCTCGACTACGCTAGCGAGGCAGATGTGCTGCTGCTAGTAACGCCAGCGCTGGACCCTGCTTTGCAGGTAGATGCGGACTTTTTGCAGGCGGTGAGGGCTGAGGTGGCGGATTTGCCCGCGATCGCAGCGGTTACCAAAGTTGACCGGCTCCGGCCTGTGCGAGAGTGGAGCCCCCCTTATAACTGGCAAACTGGCGGCTGGCCAAAGGAAACCTCTATTCGTGAGGCAGTGGCCTACCGGGCCGATGCGCTGTCGGCGTTTTGTCAGCAGGTGCTGCCACTAGTTGCTCAGCATGAGGGTAGAGCTGCCTGGGGAGACGATGCGCTATCGGCAGCTTTGGTCAATGCGATCGCCCCGGCCAAACAGCTTCGCCTCGCCCGCTTTCTACGTAGCCAAGAAGCGCGTACCGTTGCTGCTGCCAAAATTATCGACAGCTACACGTTTCAAATGACCACCACCGAAGGGCTCACCAAGCTACTCAAAAGCCCGGTGCTACAGTTTCTTTCTACCCTGACAACGGGAAACCCTGCCTTGGGGGCGCTGCTCATTGAAAAAATTCCGGTCGAAGAAGTGCCAATTGTGCTGGGCAAGCTGCAAATGGCCTACGAGCTTTTTTCGCTGCTAGGCAATGGATCGGTTGGTAAAACGACGTTTGATCTGCTCACCATTTGGCCTGCGCTACTAAAGACAGACGGTCGCCACCGGGCCGATCGCCGGGCCTGGGCTTTTGGCCATGCGCTAGTTGAGTACTGGAGCCAAGACCTGCCGGTGAGTCAGCTAGAAGAACGAGTTGAGTTTTATTTGAAGTGAGTTGATTTTTTGGAAGTGAGCTAACAGTGAGTAAAAGATAACGATCACAAAAGATAACGATCGCAAAAAATAACGGTGCACAGAAGATAGCCCGCAAAATGACCTCTCTCCTCACGAACTGTCCTCCTCTGAGTTGCGGTGCTTCCGCTCGTGGTGATATGTTCATACCCGTTCATTTTGATACCACTTCGGGTCTACCTGTACGTAGATTAAAACAATCGTCCCTTTTCAGGCTTTTGACTTACAATGCTTCCTATTTTCTCTTTGTTTTCGCTAGTCAACGTGCTAACTAGCCCGGTTTTGCCAGCGCCAGCGATCGCACCAGCAGAAGATGCACCGCCGCCAGTTGTCCAGTCTATTGCCCAGTCTTCTGGCATCATCACGATTCCTCAAGAGGTGCGAGCATTACCCGGCGGCCTAGACAGCGTTCCGGTTTTCAACAGCAATAGCCCCGAACTGATTAGCGGCGATGGGATTTTACTCTCTACGTTTCCCAGCCGGGGTAAAAGCGATCCTAACGCCCACCTCAACTACACCTTTAACGGGCGCTTCGACATTTTTTCTCACCATGTCGCCAAAGGGCAAGACGACCGCGATACACGCACCGTATACGAATCAATTTTGGTGCATAATCCAGGCGATCGCGCCGTTACCCTCACCATCCGCGACGGTGCGTCCCACATCAGCCAAGAATCTCCCTGGAACGAAATCGCCTCAGGATCTTCCAACCTATACAGCAATAACTTTTCCGGTCCCGGTAGCCGGGTAACCAGCGACGTGCTGCGCGGTCGCCGCCAGTCTTCCTTTCCTGCCCAAATCACCATCCCCCCGCAAGAGAGCCGTCTGGTGCTCAATGCCCCGATTCCTCTGCGTCGCCTCAATGTTGCCACCGACGGCAGCCTACCGCCCGGTAGCCCTATTACCCCCCCTCCCATCACCGCTAGCTCAGGCGAAGGCCCCAGGCTCAACGGCCGCTCTACCCTGCTAAGGGTAACCAGCAGCGGCCCGGTTTATCTGGCCAGCTTGGCCATGCACGCCCCCCAGAGCAACGGCAACGAACGGGTGCCTACGATAGAAGAGTGGAAGCAGGTGCTGTTTCGCGGCCAGCTAGCGACCCCTCGCGACCAGCCGCCTAGCCGCCCCGGCAGCCGAGAAAATCCCTTTCGCTATGGCCGAGTAGCAGGTGTTGCTGAAGGCTCTCAGTGGCGGGCAACTTTAACCGATCGCGGCAGCTCTCAGCTGGCTATTCCTGAGCCTGACGAACCTCTCTCTTATGGACTCAGCACGCTAGAGCGCAACACGCTGGGCACCGGGCAAGTGCAGAGTGCGCCGCTGCTCGCCCGCTATGGGGATACGGCCTACCGGGCTAATGGCAACTACGGGGTTGAGTACAATCTATCTCTGCCGCTGTACAACGATACTGATAGCCCCAAAACGGTTGCGCTCGCGGTGCAGACGCCGATTCAAAATGACAGTATGAGCGATGCGCTTCAGTTTTACGCCTCGCCCGCAGAGCGCGTATTTTTTCGAGGAACGGTGCTGTTTTTGTACAAAGAAGACAATGGCAGATCGCGCGCGGCCTACACCTATGTCGTGCAAAACAGCGGTCAGCAGGGACAGCCGCTAGTTACGATGACCCTAGCGCCTAGAGAACAGCGCGATGTGACGGTACAGTTTCTATATCCACCGGATGCAACGCCGCCTCAAGTACTTACTATTAGTACGCAGAGGTAGTACGCAGAGGTAGTACGCAGAGGTAGTACGCAGAGGTAGCACGCCAAGATAATACGTGAAGGGCAGGCCTATACTTTTTGCACCCGATCAACAACTTTAGCTATCTGTTGTTGATCGGGCTTCTCATTGAATCATTGTTGTTTTTTTTGCCTGCTAGATGTTCCTAACGGCGACTGTGTATCTGCCTGTAGAGTGACGATCGAGCCGTTCTTCTGCCCTAACAATGTGAAAGTGATTACTGTAAAAAACAGGTGAGAACAAGCAGGTGAGAACAAGCAGGTGAGAAAAATAGAGCACAAGCAAAATAACAACTGCTCAAATCCTGCTCAGATCCAAAAAAGACTTTATAAAGGACAAACCTATGACTGACTACACCCCCGTTAGCTGCGAGCTGTACGACAAGCTAGAAGCAATGGCCACTCTCCATCGCACCGGAGACATCTCTTACCGCACTGAGTCAGGTGATACCAAAGCGGCAAACGCTAAAATCGCAGATGTCTATGCAAAGGACGGGGCCGACTATTGCAAGCTAGAAGACGGGACGATTATTCGCCTAGACCGGCTAGCGACTATTAGCGTTGGCGATGAGAAAATTTTATAGATTCCTGGCAGTTGAACTAGGCTAGCTACAAGTTAAGAGTCTACAGGTCAGGGAAAGCTTTTTGGATCGCAGGATGTACTAGCTGATGCTCGTGTGTGTTTAACGCGATCGCTAGTCCCTTCCCAATGACGCTATCTTGCTTTAGGGCGTTCATTCCGTGCGTTGCTAGCTGCAAGACGTAGGGCATTGTGCTGTTGTTTAACGCCTGCGTTGCGGTCCAGGGCACGGCTCCTGGCATATTTGGTACGCCATAGTGAACGACGCCTAAATCCGTATAGACGGGCTCACTATGCGAAGTCACCTTCAGCGTTTCAATACAGCCCCCCTGATCGACTGCCACGTCGACAATTACAGAGCCGTCGCGCATCGACGCCACCATCTCTTTGGTCACTAGGGTGGGTGCTTTCCGGTTGGGCACTAGCACCGATCCAATGACCAAATCTGCGTCCATTACGGTGGCGGCAATATTTGGCGTGTTGCTATACAGCAGGCTTACCCGCGAGCCAAACAGCGTTTCTAAATAGGTCAGTCGCTCTACGCTGATGTCGATCATGGTGACCTGCGCACCAAGGCCAACGGCCATCTTAGCGGCTTCTGTACCAACGACGCCCCCGCCGATAATGGCCACTTTCCCAGCCGCGACTCCTGGCATTCCACCAAGCAGCACGCCGCGCCCGCCCTGCTGTTTTTCTAAAAAGCGTGCGCCAAACTGGACAGAGAGCCGTCCGGCAATTACGCTCATTGGCATCAGCAGCGGCAGCGTGCCGTCTTTCTCGACGCTTTCATAGGCGATCGCACTTGTCCCGCTCGCCACCAGTTTTTCTGCCAGCGTCCGCCCCGCCGCCAAGTGCAAGTAGGTAAACAGCAGCAGTCCAGATCGCAGATAGCTATACTCATCTGCTAGCGGCTCTTTCACCTTTACTACCATCTCTTGCTGCCAGGCCGACGCGGCATCCGTCGCAATCTTCGCGCCTGCCTGTAAGTAGTCATCATCGCTAAACCCCGCGCCTGCACCCGCCTGCGTTTCTACCACGACAGTATGCTGGCGATCGCACAGTTCCTTCACGCTTGCCGGGCTCAACCCCACTCGAAACTCTTGATCCTTAATCTCTTTGGGCACACCAATATTCATAAGCCAACCTTATACGTAGAAAGCATAGTTAAAAAGCCGCTGCCAACACCTTCGTATTACGGCAATTGCTCTATTCTAAGCAGATCGCCAAATTATACAAAGGAGCACAGGCTACCGTATAGCAGAGATCCGTTTCAAATAAAACGCTCAACAACTAGATAGAGCTGCAAATATAGCTATAAATAAAAACTCTCCTCAATCAGCCGATCAAAGAGAGTTCCTGTTATTTTACTTGTCCGTTTTGCTATGCCTTTAGACAGACTAAAGAAGACAAACTAAAGACTTTTACAAGCCTACTGAGCGCCTGCTACCAAGCCTGTTAGCAGCGGCAGGTTAGCAGATAGGAAGAACGCAAAGATTGCGCCGCCAATACCACCAATCAAGAAACTGCCCGCAAACTCACTCCAACCTTCATCGGTGCTCAATGCCTCGGGAGGGGTGTACGGCAGCGTATTGCGAGAAACCGCAGAGCTGACGTTGGCACCACTATACAAAGAGAGGCAGACGGTCAAAATCAAGACGAGGCCTACCGCGCCAATCAAACCGGCAACTGCAGGTACATCAGTGTCTCTAAGTGGGCCAAGCAGCGCAAACGGTCCGTATAGTAGGTAGCCGTGGGCCATTCCTACTTCTAGACCACGACGCTGCGCAGAAAGACCTTGCCTGTAGGCTGGCAAGTTGTTCAAAAAGGCTTTGGTCAACCCAGAAGAATTCAAAGGGGTTTCCAAGTTTCCAATCTGAGGGTTGCCCTCATAGGGCTTAATAAAATTCGAGGATGCTGGCATATCTAATTCAAAATTCTCCAAACTTACTCAACACAACTGCGTATAGTCCAAACCTTTATACAAGGCTTCGTCCAGGCCTCTGGCTATGGGTGTAATAGCAAGTCAGGAAAGAACCGATTGAACTCGATCAAAATTCCAGCCGTAATTACCATCCACACGGTGGCAATGACAGGGGCGGTTGAAAGATATTTCAATAGATTACTGCTCATGGATACTCCTCCTTGGAGTCTTAATCATAAAAGGTTGACTAGGGCCAAATCATCGGTCAAAGGTGACAACTATATCTAGGCCCATAGGCGCACCCAAACGAGGTGTTCGTTCAGGTGCAGTTTTCTGTTGCTTTCTGCCATTGCGCTTTTGGGATGACCCTAAGCGCTCTAGCGAGATGCTTTAGCGAGGAGAGACCGTAATCTCTTCTTTCTTAGCAAACATTTCGCCTGAAGTCATTTCCTTTAGCGCGAGCAAAGGCCAAGTCGCTGCGCCCAAAGAGCACTTGATAGCTAGCGGTACGTCAATGACAATCTCTTTCTCTTCAGGAGATTTGTCGCTGCGAACTGCAATTACATAGGAGCGTCCAGCCCAGCCAATCCAACCGGCAATGAATAAGAACAGTACGCTTGGAATTAAAAATTCACCCGCGTGGGCCAAATCACCATCTACCACAAGGTGGGGCAGCCCTTCGGGGCCACACAGAAGGCTAGTGTTAGCGTAGAACTCAAATCGATCTTTTGCAGATTCAGTAGTCGCGGCCTCAGCACGCTTTTGGAAGGCGGCTGACTCGTTGCAAGGCGTCAAGCCTGCTACGTCGTCACCTGCAATTCCTGCGGCTGCCGGAGAGGCAAACCCAAAGGAAAGACAGAGAACTAAAGCCAGAGCAAACAACCGTCGCATATAGGTTTCCTCTCTCGTTACTAGTTAAGCGTCGGGCTAACCCATGTAGACTTTTAGAAAAGTCCCTGTAAAAAATCTCTCGAAAAAGAATATTCTCAGGGGCAATCTACAGGCCCAGCCCAGCTTGTAGGCAATCATACTCCTCGGGCGAGAACCCCGTAAAGAAAGCGCTGTTAGGCTTTACATCCCGATACAATTATCAACACACTCTGTTATGTACCGCTTATGAATGCTGTTTTTGGGGCGTCTTCTGCTAATGCGTCTTTTGCTAATGCCGATGATCTGGGTGCTAACATGCCTGGTGCCGACGCCAACGCGCCGACTGTGCTCGCAATTGAAACGAGCTGTGACGAGACAGCAGTGGCGATAGTGCGATCGCGCACAGTGCTTAGCAGTGTTGTTGCCTCCCAAATTGAAATTCACCGGCGCTATGGCGGCGTTGTGCCAGAGGTGGCCTCACGCGAGCATGTGGGCGCAGTCGGCGTGGCGATCGCACAGGCTATGACTGAAGCGGCGCTAGACTGGGCGGCTATTGATGCGATCGCAGCTACCTGCGCACCTGGCCTTGTTGGCGCACTGATGGTGGGGGTTACTGCCGCCAAAACGCTAGCGATGGTGCACAACAAGCCGTTTTTGGGCGTACATCATTTAGAAGGCCACATCTATGCTTCTTACCTAAGCGACCCGCAGCTGCAGCCTCCTTTTTTGTGTTTGCTGGTGTCAGGCGGTCACACTAGCTTTGTGCAGGTAAAAGGGGTTGGTGAGTACACAGTTTTGGGTAAAACCCGAGACGATGCTGCGGGCGAGGCGTTTGATAAGGTGGCTCGACTGTTGGAATTAGGCTATCCAGGGGGGCCGGTGATTGATCGGCTGGCGAAAACGGGCAATGCCAAGGCGTTTGCGCTGCCAGAAGGGCGAATTTCGCTGCCAGAGGGTGGCTATCATCGATACGACGCTAGCTTTAGCGGGCTAAAGACAGCGGTGCTGAGGCTAACCGATAGGCTAAAAGCTGAGGCTGCTGAGTCGGCTGAAGCGATTCCCGTCGCCGACGTGGCAGCAAGCTTTCAGTTCACGGTGGTGCGATCGCTCGTAAAGCGAGTCATTGCCTGCGTGCAAGACTACGGGCTAAAGACGGTTGTTGTTGGCGGCGGGGTTGCGGCCAATAGTGAACTGCGATCGCGCTTACAGATCGCCGCTAAAGAACATGACTTTAGGGTGATATTTCCACCGATGGCCTACTGTACAGACAACGCGGCAATGATTGCCTGCGTAGCCGCAGAACGCTTTGCACGGGGACTGCGATCGCCCTTAACCCTTGGCGTTCAGTCAAAGCTACCTGTCACTGATGTTTCAGAACTCTACCTGTTGCCCCCGACTGCCGCCCCCAACTGATAACCGTTAGGCCGTAGTCGTCAGACCTTAAGAAGTATCAGGACGTACTAGAACGTATCAGTTCAAAAAGTATCAGAGAAAGTAAGCATCAGAGACTATAGCTACCTGCTGACAGTCTGGCAGAACGGCCTACTGATAATTTGATAGAACGGCACGAACCACGTCAGCAACCGCCTGTGGCTGTTCAACCATTGCCATATGGCCGCACTCAGCAATTTCAACGAGCGATCGCGCTTCACTAAAGTGAGGATGAAAGCTAGCCAAGTGGTGCACATAGCGCGGCAGCATCACGGTGTCTTCAGTTGCGGTAATGAAGTGAGCAGGCTGGGTAATCTGGCTGACTACCTGAGGCAGCAGGTGCACCTCTTCCGCGCTAGTGGTTTCTAACAGCGTGCCAACAGCCGCCTGATGGTCAGCGCGCACAAAATCTCGAATCCGCTGCGCTCCCCAGTGAAGGGCTAGCGGTTGGTGCACCATCATCCGAGCAAAAACGTTAGGCAACAGCGGCAATTGCTGTAGCCAAGTCGGGCGATACTTCACCATCTGCTGACCCGCCGAACGGAATTTATCAAATTCCTTAGGAATGTAAATGCCCCCACCCGCGTTGATGCAAATAACGCCTTTAATTCTTTCTGGCAGCAGGTAAGCCGCCCACAGCGCAATACTGCCTCCCAAAGAATGACCTAGCAACCAAGCTTGCTCAATGCCAAGTTCGTCTAAAAGTGCGCCCAAGTCTTGTGCATAAGCCGCCAGACTGTACGTCGACGCTTTGTACGTCTTAGTCATTTCAGGCTTGAACGTTTCAGGCTTGAACGTTTCAGGCCCAAATGCTTCAGGCCCAAATGCTTCAGGCTCAAATGCTTCAGGCCTAGCTATGCCATTCTTAGCTAGGCCATCAGTAGACGATGTTTGACCATTTGCCGACGCGCTGTTTCTCGTTGCGCCGTCTGTCGCTGTCAAATCTTGCGTTGATTTTTGGTGGGGTAGCGATCGCCCCGGTGGCAGCGCGATCTCTCTAGCCTGCTCTCGGGAACTAGGCAGAGGATCGGGGCTTGTTGACTCGCCGAAGCCTCGCAAATCGTAGGTCAAGCAGCGATTACGGGTCGATAGCAAATCAACCAGCGGTTGCCAATATGCCTGGCTCAGCATCCATCCATGAACAAATACCAGCGTCTGAGGCGCTGTTTCGTCCTTTGCCTTATGGTCTTTTGCCTTGTGATCTTTTGCCTTGTGGTCTTTTGCCTCATCACCCGTACGGCGCTCTGTTATTTCATAAGCGTGAGGCACACCTGCAATGTTCGCTTTCAGCATACTAATTATGCTAGCGCTAACTGCTTTGCCGCGCGCCTTCTTGCCAAGCTTTTTGATTCCCTAACAGTCGCTGCCGCACCCCAACCGCGATTTTTTGACCTAAATATTCTGGAATCACCCCTTCGTTAGGCCCCAGCAAGTACAAAATCAACCGAGTCCGGCCTCGCCACACCAGCAAGTTGGCATTGACTACCAGCAAATCTTCTTGCCAAATGGTGTACATCACCTTATAAAACAGACCGGGCTGATTATCCGCTTCAATCAGCAGTGCGGGCAGGTGAAAAACCGGGTCTACATAAAATTCGGTTTCAACCTGGGCTAGCCCTTCGTCTAGGTTGAACTCCACATTCAGCATCTCTTCTACTTCAAAGCGACCAGCTAGCGCTTCGCGGACGGCTCTTTGGACATTTTCAGCCGTTTTGGACGTGAGCTCTTTACCGCCTCTAGAGACGATTAGCTTGGCAAATACCAGCATCGGTGGATAAATTTGGCCGTATAGACTGAGGCTGTGAATCGTCAGGCCGTAGGCAGCCAAAACGCCAAAGATATCGCTGAGTAGAAATGACTGATTGCGGTAGGCAAATTGCAGAGTCGTGCGATCGCCCTCTGCATACATCTCAATTACCGCCTTTTCAGTTCTAAAAAGCTGATAGGCCAAGCGCAAATTTTGTAACTGAATATCGCTACCGACAAACTGCTCATAAAACTGAGGAAACGCTCGATTGAATCGCTTAAGCAATTCCACTGTCGAAGGTTCTAAACCAAGTGCCATAGAGGGCCGACGCTGCTTAAAAAGCTGAAAGTTATCATCCGGCAAAGTGCAAAATACAGCGTGCATTCTGCCAGCCGCCATGCTTCGTTCAGATAAAAGCGGTCATGCTTAAACCAAGCGGAAGCAATAGCGACAGATGCTATAGTTTGCCCGGATTACTGAAGATGTACTAGGTTCAATAAGGATAATTTGATACGAAGCAAAACTTGTCTGCTATCTGCCCTCATATGCACTCGTCGCTAACGCTATAAATGAGCTACCAGGCGATATACTGCTAGTACTGTCGGTTCGACACAAGATCAAAGTTACTAATTCTCTTTGCCTGCATGGGTTTTTGGAAAAGCTTGTTCACTACTTCTGATGTTGCGTCAGCTTCCCAGCAAACCAAACCTGGTGGATACATTGCAGAGGCCAAGGGCGCTGACGACGACACTCGTATTTTCTTTAGCACCGATCGCACTATTGACCTCTACGAACTAGAAGAGCTTTGCGATGCGGTTGGCTGGTCTCGCAGGCCCATCCGTAAAGTGCGAAAAGCCATTCAAAATAGCTTTCTCGTCATCACGATGTGGGAACAAAAAGGCAACCGTAGACGATTAATTGGGTTTTCTCGCGCCACCTCTGATCACGCCTTCAACGCTACGATTTGGGACGTGGTCGTGCACCCAGATTCTCAGGGCAAAGGCCTCGGGCGATCGCTTATGAATCAGCTGATTAAAAAGCTGCGCAGCGAAGACATTAGCAACGTGACGCTATTTGCTGACCCAGACGTGGTGGACTTTTATAAACAGCTTGGCTTCATGCCCGATCCAGAAGGGATTAAAGGCATGTTTTGGTATCCAGATTAGAGTCCCTGTGCTATTCCTAGGCGTTTTGCTGCCAGCGGCTATCAGGCTTCTAACCTCTATCTTATCTATCTATACTATCTGTCTAGCTGTCTAGATAGCCGCTATCCAATCGTCTTTGCCTGCTGAATCCAAGTGGCTACTTGCGCCATATCCGGTGCTAAATCTGCCCGCCGGATTAGCTGCACCTGTAGCCGCCGCAACAGAGGATGCAGCCTTTGCACGCTCATGCCTGCAAGCTGCTGAGGCGTACTGATCCCGGCGTGTAATAGCAGCCCGCAGTGCTGGGCCCCCACGCCCGGAATTCTGGCCAGATTAGCTAACGTGGCCCACTTATTGATGTACTTGATATTGGCATTTAGCTGCCGAGAAAGCTGCTGTCGCTGGCCTAGGCTGCTGCTCTGGCGAAGCAAATCAAAGGTCGTGAAAATGCCGTAAGCGTTGAGCTGCTCTACTTGAGAGGCACTCAATCCGGGTAGCGACGAAATTGGATGGTTGGCTGATTGGGTAAGGCCCATTTTGTAAACAGTGTTCTTTGTAAACGGTGTTTTTTGTAAAGTCGTTAATCAATAGCGCTTAATGAGAGAGCACTTAATGGGAAGCCTATATCCAAACAGCTTGAAATAGTTTGTTAGTAGACTAGGCCACCCTTAGTAAACCGATAGTAGAGTCGCAGCAGGCCAAGTACATCCGTTAGCTTTTGCTAGATAGGCAGCTAAAAAGTTTAGCCACTAAAAAGCATAGCAACCCATGTTACTATGGGGGCCGGGATGTAGCGCAGCTTGGTAGCGCGCCTGCTTTGGGAGCAGGATGTCGCAGGTTCGAATCCTGTCATCCCGATTATGGCTTCTCTATTCTCTACCTCGTCAGGTTTTTGCCTTACCAGAGGTCTCGCTTTATCAGAGGTAAGTGGCTTTTTAATGCATTTTTCCACTGCATTTTTAGCTGCATTTTCCTAAGCTAGTCAATTTATTAATTGTCCATCGTGGTATTAGTCAGCAGAAGCGACTCACTCATGATGGATAGAATTGTTTGCTACAGCCATTAGACGATGACTGTAGTAACCTTACGAAAAATCTACTGCCTATCATCGGAGAATCTATGAAGTCTTTTATTCGCCGCACCTTGGCACTGAGCGCTATCGGTACCAGTTTGCTCGGGGCAACTCTAATGGCTCCAAGTGCTGCTTGGGCACTTACCCAGGCGCAGGTAGCTGAAAAGCTCTCTAGTGTTCCTGTTTTCGTCTTGGGTAATGAGAACGGTTTGATTTTAATTTCTAGCGCCCAAGGCGATCAGCCAGAAGGCCCACCTGCTGGCCCTAGTCTCTACGTCTTTATGTCTGAGCAGGATGCCGAAACCTTTTTGAGCCGAACCAACCAAGCTAATCCAGAATTTGCTCCTGATGCCCAAGTTGGGATTACGAGCTTAGAAAAGCTTTATCAAGAAACCCAGACAGAAGATCTTCCGATTGTTTATGTGCCAGAGCAAGACGAGGCGACTGAAGCGGCAGCTTTAGGAACTGGCTATCAGGGGGGCGTCCCTTTATTCTTTGCCCGGTTTGAAGATGGCTCGCTGGCACCCATGCAGCAGAATAACGGTGAAACGATATTTCCCATGTTCTTTTCAAGGGCTGATCTAGAAGTATTGCTATCAGAGCTAGGCGAACGTGATCCTGAAGCCCGCGCGGCTATTAGTGTTGGCGTACTGCCCTTAGAAGCGATGCTCATTGAGATGGAAACCAGCGAAGATGAGTCTCTTAACCAGATTCGTCTACTGCCCGATTCTGAAACTATCAATGCGATTCAATCTCAAACTGCGCCTGCGACTGCCCCGGCTGAATAGATAATGGCAAGCTGCGTAGTAGGGAATGTAAGCGTGCTGGGATATAAGCGTGCTGGGATATATTCGTGGTTTTCGATCTCCCTCTGACAGCGTCTCCATAAGATCTAACTAAAAGATCTAACTAAAAAAGCCAACCCGCAGCGTCAATCTAGCTGGGTTGGCTTTTTTGTGGGGCCTGCTTTTGCTGATTAGCAGGCGTCTTTGCTGCCGAAGACGACTCCAATTGTCTTTAAGATAATGGTGATATCAGTCCAGATAGACCACTGTGTCTGATACTCCAAGTCCATTTCAACGACTTGCTCAAAGTTTTTGATGCTAGATCGGCCACTGGTTTGCCACTTGCCGGTCATGCCTGGTTTAACGGCGAGTCGTCTCCAGTGATGAGGTTCGTACTTATCTACTTCGCTCAGCACCGGCGGACGAGTACCTACTAGGCTCATATCACCTTTGAGTACGTTCCAAAACTGCGGCAGCTCGTCTAGGCTGGTGCGTCGCAAAAATCTCCCAATAGGGGTAATGCGAGGATCCTCTCCATTTTTAAAGATAAGACCTGACGCTTCATTTTTTACGGTGTGCTGCAGGGCTTCCGCATTCATCACCATAGAGCGGAATTTCCAGATACGGAAAGTTCGGCCTCGATAGCCGTAGCGAGTTTGAGCAAAAAAGATCGGGCCTCCGTCTTGTTTAATTGCGATCGCAATCGGTAGAAACACCAGTGCAACAATTCCTAATCCAACTAAGGCACCTATGATATCGATAATACGCTTAGCAATGCTGGTAACAATAGGTAGTGGCGTGCCCCAGTTAAATGCTTTGGCAGTAAGCGCAACGCGATAATATTGACTGCTTTTTGTAGCTTCTTCTTCTATAGTTGCTGAGCGGACGGATTGATTACTCTCTATTGGGAGGGTGACCATGAGATTGGACCTTGTGTGTTCATACGACCGATTCGTAAAGCCCTAATATATTTGTGAGCTTAAAGTCATCATATGAAGACACAATTTGTTCTCGGTAGATCCCGAGAAGCACTTCTTTAAAACTTTTGGTTTTGAGCGGGTCTTGTGAAGTTAGCAGGGTTAAAAAACAATTAATCCTGATGATTGAGCCCAATCAATCCGTAGGTTTTGTGAGGTGGCTGGTGGAAACTTTGAGCGAATCTATGGTGAAACGTACGGATAATGACTTATTTCGTGCTTATGAATGGCAGTTTTTGAGCAGGCAGTCGTAAAGCTGGTGGGCTAGATGGAGTTTGCTGCTGTTGGGTATTTTTATGGACCGAGTACTAGTCTGCTGAGCGTTGGCAGGTTGCTGAGCGTCGGTGGGTAAGTCGGCAAGTAAAATGACGGCTTCATTATTGAGACTGCCAAAGCCACTGTTGGGCTTATCGATAGGATTGGCCACAATGGCATCAAGCTGCTTGCGCTGAAGTTTTTCAAGCGCGGGTGTAAGGATGTCTCCCGTTTGAGCTGCGAAGCCAACAATGAGCTGGTTCTGAGACTTTTTGGCTGCTAGCTGGGCCACAATATCAGGCACCAAGGAGAGCGTAAGCTGAGCGGGCAGCTCCTTTTTGGCAAGTTTGGTTGAGGCGGTTTGGCTAGGGCGAACGTCAGCAACGGCAGCGGCCATAATGACCCAGCTAGCGGCGCTTAGGTAGGTCAGCATTGCGGTCTCCATCTCGGCGGCGGTGGTGACGGTAATTGGCGACACGTCTGAGGGAATAGTTGCGGATACGGCCGCTGTCAGAGGGCCATGAACGAGGGTGACGGTCGCGCCGCGATGAAGTGCAGCCTGTGCCAAAGCAATGCCCATGCGCCCGGTGGCTGGATTGCCGATAAACCTAACCGGATCGATAAATTCTCGGGTGCTACCGGTGCTGATAAGCAGATGCTTGCCTTGCAAATCTTGCTGGCCGTGGGTGTGCAGCAGAGAGTAGAGATGGGTGACAATTTCGGCGGGTTCGGCCATGCGTCCGGTGCCAATGCGATCGCACGCTAATCGCCCAGCGTCCGGCCCTACTGAGTGAAATCGAGACGATGAATGCGGGCTGCCTGTGGGCAGCAACTGCTGCCAGTTGCGCTGAACGGTTGCCTGCTGCCACATATCTGTATTCATCGCGGGTGCTAGCAGCACAGGGCAGGTGGAGGCGAGTACCGTGTTGGTCAGCAAATTGTCTGCAAGGCCGTGCGCTAATTTTCCTAGGGTATTGGCACTAAGCGGGGCAATCAAAAATACATCGGCCCACTCGCCTAGCATGATGTGAAGCGGCCGCCCGTGCTGCGCCGACCAAAAGTCAGCATCGGTATACACCGGCTGTCTAGATAGGGCTGCAAATGTCAGCGCTGAGACAAAGCTTTGGGCTTGCTCTGTCATCAGCACACGAACTTCTACCCCAGCTTTAGCCAGGGTAGAGGTAACTTCACAGATTTTATAAGCTGCAATACCGCCAGTTATTCCGATGAGAACTTTCATCTAGGTCTTGTCATGCACCCTTTCATGCATCCTCTAAGCGCTGGCCTCTAGAAATATTTGACCAGAAATATTTGACCAGAAATATTTGACCAGAAGCTGCCACCGAAGAGACGCTTATGATTTGCTTGCTGATTTGTCTACTGATTGGTCTACGATTCGTCAAAGGCTTCCAAATCGAGCAGGTGCATGTAGGGCTCTACGAGTTCTGATCGCTGAAAGGCAACCGCGCGCAGCCGATGCCAGTCTTTTAAGCCCTCGAAGGGAGTGCTGTATTCGTCCTGCTCTAGTCGCTGGGCAAGTTCAGCCACATCTTCAGGCGTCATTGCGGCAATTTCTTGGGTAGAAATACGGCTGCTAGTTTTAGACGTATTGGACTGAGACATTGAATTTGTGGCCTTTTCAGAGCGATGTTCGGCTGATGTCATCATGGCTAATCCCCTTGGCTGTCGTGACAATTTTGGGCTGACCTCAGTTTAAAGGTTGTAACAGCGAGTGCTGTCTCTTTAACAGTTAAATGTTAAGCCATTAAACAAAACCTCAACAAATGACACGCAATTATACAGGTTGCTTTGCACAGAAGTTGCTAGCTGTTTGCAGGGCCTCTAAAGATACTTCGTGACCCATATCAAATTCTCGATAGTCTATGCTGAGTCCTTGCTGCTCTAGCTGAGCTTTGGTATCGAGCGCTTTGACGAGGGGAACGACCGGATCTTGTCTGCCGTGCAGTAGCAGAATAGGACGCGGCGTAACGCACGGTGCGATCGGAGCGTGGCTGTAGCTGCTGAGAATGAGCATGGCTGCTAGCGGCAGTTGGGGCCCTACGTCTAAGGTCATCGCGCCCCCTTGTGAAAAGCCTCCCATGATGGTTTTTTCGAGTGGAATCCCGGTTTGTTTTGGCAGTGAGATCATCCAATCGGTGAGCCTGCGGCGGCTTTCTTGCAGGTCGGCTTGGGCGTTGAAGTCGTGCGATCGCACAAAGTCGTAGCTGGCTGGAAAACTGTACCAAGCGCGTCCGCCCGGCACCATCGGATGCTGGAAAGGGGCCTCTGGCAGCATTGCCTGCATCGGCGAGCTAATCATATTAATCGCCTGAATAATGCCTGCCACATCGCGCGCATTCGCGCCCCAGCCGTGCAAGAGCACAAGCAGCTTTTGACCTGCCCCCTCTGGTCTGAGGGCGATCGCATTAAGCGCACTGTCTGAAACCGTACTATCCGAAGCCATAGTGAACGCCCATATGTAAACAACCGCTAAATAACAGCCCTATATTACGCGCTTTCTCCTATCCTCTACCGCGTTCGTTCGGCGTTTCTTTGTTTCTCCGCTCTCCTGTAACCTTAAATTCTGTCCAAACAATTTTCTTCTCTCATGACCCGTCTTGCCCTGTTGAGTGTTTCAGATAAAACTGGCCTGATTGAGCTGGCGCGATCGCTCCACCAAGATCTAGATTTTGAACTCGTTAGCAGCGGCGGCACCGCCAAAGCCATCAGCGAGGCGGGTATCCCCGTCACCAAAGTCTCTGACTACACCGGCTCTCCCGAAATTCTGGGCGGTCGGGTCAAGACGCTGCACCCAAGAGTACACGGCGGCATTTTGGCACGGCCCGATCAGGCTGCTGATGAAAAAGACCTCGCTGAGAATGACATTCGTCCGTTTGATCTTGTCGTCGTCAATCTGTATCCGTTCGAGCAGACCGTGGCTCAGCCCGATGTGAGTTTGGCCGAAGCCATCGAGAAAATCGACATCGGCGGCCCGACTATGATTAGAGCCGCTGCTAAGAATTATCAGTACCTCACAGTGCTGTGCAACCCCAACCAATACGACGATTATCTGGTGGTGGCAAAGGCCAATCAAGGCGAGCCGCCCTTAGCTTTTAGAGCGTCTTGCTCGCAGCAGGCTTTTTGGCACACGGCAAACTACGACTGTGCGATCGCCCACTACCTCACCGAGGCTCAATCGACCGATGAGTCTGGCCTCTCTGCTAACTACGCCATAAGCGGCTCGCTCTATCAAACCCTACGCTATGGCGAAAACCCGCATCAGCCAGCGGGCTGGTATCAGACTGGCGGCGGTAGCGCAGCTAGCGGCTGGGCCGCTGCCGAGCAGCTACAGGGCAAGGCGCTAAGCTACAACAACCTAGTAGATCTCGAAGCCGCTCGGCGAATTATTGCTGAGTTTCCCAGTCATGAACGGCCAGCTGCCGCCGTGCTAAAGCACACGAACCCGTGCGGTGTTTCGGTTAGCGATACGCTAGCCGTTGCGTATCAGCAGGCTTTTGATGCCGACAATATTTCAGCTTTTGGCGGCATCGTGTCGCTCAATCAGCCCATTGATGAGGCGACGGCCACTGCCCTAACCGGCACGTTTTTAGAATGTGTGGTTGCCCCCGGCTGTAGCGAAGCGGCGAAGGCTATCCTAATCAAAAAGAAAAATTTGCGGGTACTAATCCTGCCTGATTTGAGCGCATCCGATTTGAGCACGAGCGCATCTCAAAAGGCTCCACAGATTAAGGCGATCGCGGGCGGATTTTTGGTGCAATCTGCGGACGACCTGCGTGAAGACGCCGCTAAGTGGACAATTCCTACTCAGAAAAAGCCAAGTGAAACCGAATTAGCCGAACTGCTGTTTTCGTGGCGCGTTGTTAAGCACGTAAAGTCAAACGCGATTTTGATTGTCAAAGACAATACCACCCTAGGCGTCGGCGCAGGCCAAATGAACCGGGTCGGTGCCGTTAATATCGCGCTAGCGCAGGCGGGCGATCGCGCCCAGGGTGCCATTCTCGCCAGTGACGGCTTCTTTCCTTTTGATGATTCTGTGCGCACAGCCGCTGCTGCTGGCATCAAAGCCATCGTGCAGCCAGGCGGCAGCATCCGTGACGAAGACTCAATAAAAGCCGCCGACGAGCTAGGCATTGTGATGGTCTTCACTGGCGTTCGTCACTTCTTGCACTGATGCTTTTTGGGTCCCAAGGCTCTGGTCCCAAGGCTCTGGCACCAAGGCTCTGGCACCGATATCCTGGCGACAGTCGTGCACTAGCGCTGTGCCCGAATTAATTACGCGTCAGCCACTTTTGGCCGTTCAGTCGCTGCACCGTGTACAGCACCATCAGATCTAGCGTAATGCGGCGCTCATCGCCCATAAACTGTTCGATGGTGCTGGGCAGCGCATCGTTTGCGGTCAGCGTAAAGACTTTCTGACCCGAAATATCTTCGTCGATAAAGGCAATATTAAACTGATGCTTGCCCTCGCTCGCTTCTTCCCACTGACCCTGCACTTGCCAGTAGTCGTCGCTATCGCTTTGACCCATCACTTCTAGCTTACGCTTAGCAAATTCAAGGCTTAAGTCATCAACGCCTGCTTTTGCCATCGCTTCTTTTAGGCTTGGCAGATAGTGCTGCTCAATAAACTCATTAAATGGCTTATCTTCTAGCTTGGGCGGCTTTTCTTTTTTCTTGGCAGCCGGTTTCTTTTCAGCAGCTTTAGCGGCTGGCGCTTTTTGCTCAGACTGTTTACTCTCTGATTTTTCTGCTGATTTTTCTGCGGCCTTTTCGGATGTCTTTTCTTCTTCTGCCATAGTTTGCTGAGTGTCCGTTTTCGACGACTGCGCCCTAATTATAGAAGTTTTGAGCTAAATTCTTTTGACTATCTAAATTGATTTTTAGGTCGGTCTGACAATTGGCTGCCAAAAGACCGACCCAAACTGCCAGGGTATAGCCGCTAAGCAGGCTGTAGCACAGCGTTTTGCCGATACCACTCAACCGTATTTTTTAGACCCTCTCGAAAGTCGGTTTTCGCCTCAAAGCCAAACGCCTGCTTGGCTCTTTCGGTATCTAGGCAGCGCCTTGGCTGACCGTTGGGTTTATCTGTTTGCCAGACCAGTTCGCCTTCAAAGCCCATCACCTCGCAAATCAGCTCGACCAGGTCGCGAATCGAGATTTCAGCGTTGGTGCCTAAATTTACCGGCGCTGGATCAGAGTAGTTCTGAGTTGCCATAACGATTCCTTTGGCGGCATCGGTAGAGTACAAAAATTCACGGGTAGGGCTACCGTCGCCCCATACGGGCAAAGTCTTGTCTCCGCGCATTTGGGCTTCATGTACTTTGTGAATGAGCGCCGGAATCACATGAGAGCTACGCGGGTTGAAGTTATCTTCGGGGCCGTAGAGGTTAACTGGAAGAAGATAAATGCCATCGAACCCATACTGCTGTCGGTAGGCTTGTAGCTGCACAAGCAGGGCTTTTTTAGCAATGCCATAAGGGGCGTTGGTCTCTTCGGGATAGCCGATCCACAGGTCGTCTTCTTTGAAGGGTACGGGGGTAAATTTGGGATAGGCGCAGATAGTGCCAACGCAGACAAATTTTTCCACGCCCGCTTCATAGGCCGAATGGATCAGCTGAGTTCCCATCATCAGGTTGTCGTAAAACAGCTCGGCGGGTTTTTCCCGGTTGAGGCCGATGCCGCCAACGTGAGCGGCTAGGTGAATCACAATGTCTTGCCCTTTAACGGCTTGCTGGCAGGCTTCCATCTGGGTGAGATCGTAGTCGCGCGATCGCGTCACCAAAATATTTTCAGCCTTGGCCCCTGCTTGCGTTAGCTGGGCAATCACCTGCTTTCCTAAAAAGCCTGCGCCCCCCGTAACCAATATTTTTTTATTTGCCAGTTCCATAACTGCTCGTGTCTCCTGTAATACTTGCCGTGCTAATACGTGTTGAAACCACACCCCTAATACGATCAAATCCTTTAACCGGGCATCAACGAGCAGCTTAAAGCGCGAGGACCGATTAAGCGGTCCTCGCAGCAGCTGGCCTTACTGCATTTCCTCACTGCATCTAGAAACGAGATGCTAGGAAAGAGAGCCTGCTGATTGACGCCGCACTGTAGCGATGTCTAGGCCCTTGCCGTTGCTCTCGTTCACTGGCTTTAGCCCGATGGCTTCCAAGTCAGCGTCTACCATCAGCTTGACTAGACCCGGAAAGTCTAGTTCAGGCTCCCAGCCTAGAGTTTTTTTCGCTTTTGTTGGGTCGCCAATGAGTAGATCAACTTCTGCGGGTCTAAGGTAGCGTTCATCAAAGGCAACGTACTTGTTCCAGTCGAGGTTGACGTATCCGAAGGCGATATCTAAGAATTCGTGGATAGAGTGGGTCTCTCCGGTCGCAATTACAAAGTCGTCGGGTTTGTCTTGTTGAAGCATCAGCCACATTGCTTTGACGTAATCTTTGGCATAGCCCCAGTCACGCTGCGCGTCTAGGTTACCCATATAAAGCTTGTCTTGTTTGTTGGCGATGATGCGGGCGATCGCACGGGTAATTTTTCGGGTGACAAAGGTTTCACCGCGCCGGGGCGACTCGTGGTTAAACAAGATGCCGTTAGTGGCAAACATGTCGTAAGACTCACGGTAGTTGATGGTTTGCCAGTGGGCATAAACCTTGGCGCACGAGTAAGGGCTGCGAGGATAAAAAGGCGTTTCTTCAGACTGAGGAACGTGCTGCACCTTGCCAAACATTTCAGACGAACCGGCCTGATAAAAGCGAACCTCATCACCTGTGCGCTGCTGATAGTCGCGAATGGCTTCGAGCAGACGCAGTGCGCCCATCGCAACCGTATCAACGGTATATTCTGGCGAATCGAAGCTGACGCGAACGTGAGACTGAGCCCCCAGGTTGTAGACTTCTTGGGGTTTGACTTCTTCTAGAATGCGACGCAGCATTGTCCCGTCATTGAGATCGCCGTAGTGCAAAAAGAGCTTGGCATCTTCTTTATGCGGATCAACATAGATATGGTCGATTCGGTCGGTGTTGAAGGTAGAGGTCCGACGAATAATCCCATGGACTTCGTAGCCTTTATCTAGCAGTAGCTCTGCTAGATAAGAGCCATCTTGCCCGGTGATGCCTGTAATGAGTGCTCGTTTCGGTTGCGTCATTGTGCTTGAAATCCTCTAGTCAATTGGAAGTGTAGTGATGCGAAAGAATTATAGAAAGTAGTCGAACCTATTTGAAAGACGGTAATCCAGTAAAAAAATAGGACAAACGAGCTGATTTTTTTCGCTTTCTGGCTAGTTTTATAGGGCTGGACACAGAATGCCCACGAGATTAGATCAAAAGTGAACTAAGGTTTTCCCATTGTTTTTCTCTTATTTGTGCCCAGCTACCCGTGTTGGTGGAGAGTTTGATCATTTCTCACATCGTGATCTACCTTACAGTGCTCTTTCAAGCGCGTCCGAATAGACTCCATCAAGAATAAATGATGTATTTATGAACGGCTTGCTGTAGTCAGCACGATTTTCTAGACCGCGCTTTTAGATCAGGGTTTTTTTAGGTCAGGACTTTTTAGGTCAGGATTTCTTAGATCAGGACTTTTTAGATTAGGGATGTGGGGAGAATGCTCTGAGCTATGACGTGAGCTAGGGCACAAGGGTTAAGCACGGCGATCGCGCTCGATATCGTAAATGGCCTTTTCCCAGCACCATTGCTCGGTGCGGCCAGGGTTGCGATCGCTCACATCTGAAACTAGTCGCTGGGCAACCGCCGCATTGCCACCCACTAGCCTTAATAGCTGCGCGCGGGTGCTGCGAGCAACGCCGCGATCGCGCTGGATGCTGGTATGCTCACCCCCTTTTACCTGTCGGTAAATCGGTAGCCGATAGCCGGTTAGCCAGCTAACAACCGCTAAAATAACTGCGATCGCCAGCACGATAGAAAGAATAGACATAGCCACAGAATCGAGACAAACAAAGCAAGCAATGTTCCCACACTGCCCTATTTCTGAGAGAGTAGCGCCTATACTTTCTCAACTTTCGCTAGATTATGCCAAAAAAATAGCCAATCGCACCGGCGCTCCCTCTAGAATTACTTTCCTTTGAAATTGCTCATCCTAAACGATCATGCCATCGCTTTCTCCTGCCGCAGATATTCTCGATTTTTGGTTCGGTCTACCCTCAGAGGCTATCTATGGCGGCTACCGCAAGGTCTGGTTTATCAAAGATCCTGACTTTGACGCTAAAATCCGTCAGCAGTTTTTAGTTGACGTGCAAAAAGCTGCTAGCGGCGAGTATGACAGCTGGATCGCGTCGCCGACCACCGCGCTGGCGCTATTGCTGCTATTCGATCAGTTTCCTCGCAACTTGTATCGGGGAACCCCTCGCAGCTTTGCGACGGATACGCAGGCGCTGTCGGTCGCTGAACGATTAGTAAATTCTGGCGCAGACAAATTGCTAATCCCAGCGCAGCGCTTTTTTGTGTATGTTCCCTTTGAGCACAGCGAGAAAATGGAGCATCAGAACCGATGTGTGGCCTTAATGCAGCAGCTCAATCAAGAATTTCCTGACTTGGATGATGGTCTTAAAGGCGGATTGGACTATGCGATTCGCCATCGAGCGGTAATTGAGCGCTTTGGCCGCTTCCCCCATCGCAATGAAATTCTGGGTCGTCAAAGCACATCAGAAGAAATCGCTTTTTTACAGCAGCCAGGATCGAGATTTTAAGATCCTCTTTAATAGCCTCACAGCTAGCTGGCGATTGGCTTACTAGCAGATTGGTTACTGGCGATTAGTGATGTATTCCAGCCATATTGAGGCAGTTAGGCCAACATAGTGGGCAAAAATGGCGTTGACTACTGAAAATACGACTGCAATATCAGCGGCGTTGATAAAGGCTGATGAATCTTGGGTAATTGCGCCAAAGGTGGCGACCTGTCGCAGCGACCGAGTCCAAAGATCGGCAATGACAACCTCAGCTCCGAAAATAGTGATCAGCATCCCGATCAGGCTGATCATAATGCCAATGCGAATGGCCCTAATGGCATCTTTGGGCTTTGGCCGCAGGTCTGGGTTGCTAGTACTGAGCTTGCGACCTAGCCGAACGTAGCGAAAGCCCCAGAAAGCACTGACAAAAATAGCCAGAATACCCACTGTAGTGAACAAATCGGCGGAAGCGCTCGAAAACCCACTATTGGGCTCTAGCGCGTTGAAGACAAACAAGATGCTGGCAATTACACCGACAACGATCTGCATCCAAAGGCTAACCCAGCCGACTCGCTTAAAGTTTGTAGCGATGCGGCGAATGGCAGGCGGTAAGGCGTAACCTAGTTCACCAGTCATAGCGTTTACCCGTCATAGTTCATCCATTCAGCGGTGGGCGCTGCTTTTGTTGCAACACATTGCTCAAGACTTTGGCTCAAGACATTAGCTCAAGACTTTGGCTCAAGGCATTAGCTCAAGGCTTTATAAGCCCTATGTTAATACGAGTTAGTCGCTTTCTACCGGTAGAAGCTCTTATGCTGAAGGGAGGAATTCATTAGAAAGCTGCTAAGCAGCGGCTGATAGCGAGCAACTGACAGCAAGCAACTAATAGCGGCCAATTGAGAATCTACATTGAGCGAAATCTGGGAGTGAAGTCTGGCATGCATGAATACAAAAACTTGGTCAGTGATTTGATTGCGCGCCATCGGCACCGGGTGGATTATTTGGCGATTCGGTTGGAGCAGTCGGAGGGTTGCCAGATTCGCTTGCTAGGCGATATGCCAGAAGCGCTGAGCGAAGGTCTATCGATTGGTGGGCAGGTGCGGGTTTGTCATCAGGGCGGCTGGGGGTTTGCTAGCTTTAACCGGCTCAAAGATCTGCCGCAGCGGGTGGAAGATGCGATCGCAACTGCCAAACTTATTGGTGAAGACATCACGCAGCTTGCCCCGATTGATATTGTTCAGACGACTTGCACTTTGCCCCTAACTGGCACTGATCCGCGAACGATTTCACTTGCTGACAAAAAAGCGCTTTGCCATCATTACATTGATGTTTTGCGCAGCGCGGGCAGTGCGAATGGCGGCAGTGCAAATGGCAGCCGTGTGAATGGCAGCCGTGCGATCGCTTCTACCGCCGTTCGCTATAGCGATAGCTATCAGCAAGTTTTGCTGGCCACCTCTGAAGGCACGCTAATCGAGCAGGGGTGGATGGATATGGAAATGCGCTTTTCGGCGACGGCTCGTCAGGGCGATACGGTGCAGACCGGGCGAGAAACGGTGGGATCTCGGCGGGCCTATGAAGACATATTGGGCCTAGAAGCTAAGGTGAAAGCGGCGGGCGATCGCGCCATTACCGCCCTGAGCCTACCGCCTGCTAAAGGTGGCACCTATACCGTCGTCATTGATCCTATTCTTAGCGGCCTGTTTGTTCACGAAGCCTTTGGCCATCTGTCCGAAGCTGACATGATCTATGAAAACCCAGATCTGCTAGAGACAATGAGCCTGGGTCGGCAGTTCGGGCCCAAAAATCTGCAAATTTTTGACGGGGCCGCGCCCGCAGGCCACCGGGGCAGCTACCTGTATGACGACGAGGGCACTCCGGCAACCACCACACAGCTGATTACAGACGGCGTTTTGACCGGACGGCTGCACTCGCGCGAAACTGCCGGTGGCCTAGACGAAGCGCCAACCGGCAACGCCCGCTGCTTGAACTATCACTATTCTCCGCTGGTGAGAATGACCAATACCTGGATTGAGCGCGGCGACACGCCAGTGGCCGATCTGTTTTCTGGGATTGATGAAGGGCTGTACGCCCGCAACTGGATTGGCGGTGAAACCAATGGCGAATTGTTTACCTTTACAGCAGGCGAGGCCTGGATGATTCGGAATGGCCAAGTTGCTGAGCCCGTCCAAGACGTGACGCTCTCAGGCAATGTATTCAGCACACTAGCCAATATTGAGGCGATCGGTGACGATTTTTATTGGGATGAGTCGGGCGGCTGTGGCAAAGGCGGGCAAAGTGGCCTGGCGGTTGGTTGTGGCGGCCCGAGCCTGCGGATAAAAAACGTTGTAATTGGAGGCGAAAGCTAGTGATTAAACCCCATTCTCCCCATCTACATTTGTATTTAGATACGGCAGAGGTTTCGGCCTGGGAAACCTGGCTGCCAACTGGCTTGTTTTACGGGGTGACGTGCAACCCGACCTTGTTAGAAAAAGCGGGCGTAGCCTGCGACACTGAGGTGCTTAGACGGCTGGCGCGAAAGGCGTTCGATCTGGGCGTTGAAGAGGTTCATTTGCAGGCCTGGGGCAGCACGACAGCGGCGCTAGTTGAGGTCGGAAAGGACTTAAGCCGAATAGACAGGCGAGTGCTGGTGAAGCTGCCTGCGACCAAAGAAGGCATGATGGCCGCTAAGGTGCTGGTGCGCGATCGCATTCCGGTAACGCTAACGGCTGTCTACTCGGTGCATCAGGTCTTGATGGCGGCGGCGCTTGGTGCTAGCTACGTGGCTCCGTACTTGGGGCGAATTAACGATGCCGGGCGAGATGGCCGCTCGGACATTGCCCAGATGCAGCAGATATTAAACGGCGTGCGTTCAGAGACTCGGATACTGACGGCCAGCATTCGCGATATTGAAGATATTCCAACCTTGGCTGCGCAGGGGGTCGATACGTTTACCTTTTCTGAAGCGATCGCGCAGGCATTTTTTGACGTACCAGCGACGCTAACGGCGACTGCTGACTTTGAGCAGGCGGCAAACAAAACGATGAACGATGAAGAATGAAGGATGAATGCGCCCATGTCTAAACCATTCGTTTACCAGCAGTCTGTTTTTATTCGGGCCAGTGCAACTACGGTAGAGCGCTGCTTTACCGAGCAGCGTCTGATGCACCAGTGGCTTAACCCAGCGCTGGTGTGTGAACCTGTGGGTGACTGGCGCACTAGCGTAGGCAGTGAGTTCGATTTTCGCTTGCAGGTGCCGGTGTTGCCGACAGCGCTGCGTCCAACCTTGCGCTCGGTAGTGGTAGAGCGATCGCCCGGACTGGTGGTGTGGGGATTTGATGGATTTTTTCGGGGGCGCGATCGCTGGGAGTGTCAGTTAGAAGGCGCTGGCGGTGCTGAAGATGTCTCCGACCGTTCGCCCGGAGATGCGCGATCGGGCGCTGCGAAACCTGATGCTGCGAGATTAGGCACTACGCTAGTAAACCGCTTCGAGTTTACGATTCCTAACCCACTCGTGAGCTTTGGCTTTCGGCAGTTTGCCGCTAGCTGGACCAAGCAGGACATGGAATCGCAGCTTCAGCGGCTAAAGCAGGTAGCCGAGCGCCTTTGACAGAGCTGTTAGATATTTGTTGTCTTAGCTCTGCTGTTTTCCAGCCTTCTCTCAAGACTAAGGTTGGGCAGTCGCTAGGGCCGAACTGCCAGAACTCTCGCTCTCAACAGATCCTGATGCGATCGGCGCAGACGGTGGTGTCTTGCGATCGCCAAAAATGCTTTTAATTGAGCTAGCAACCGGCACTGCGACGATCAGACCCAGAAAACCAGCAATTTTGGTGCCTAGCAGCAGCGAGACTAAAATCCACACCGGGTTTAGACCTACAAAGCCACCGATAAGCTGCGGTGCGATCGCGTTTTCCACTACCTGATCGATAATGGCGGCTACGGTTACTACCCGCACCCCTAGCCAGATGCTTTTCAGCGCAGTCAAAAAGCTGATGATGGTAATGCTCAAAGCAGGCCCAAACGGAAAAATAGCCATGACCCCTACCGCAATGCCAAACAGCAGGCCGAAGGGCACCCGAATCACTACAAAAGCAATGGTCATTGCGGTTCCCATTAGCAGGGCTACCGTAATTTGCCCCAAAAAGTAGTTCTGAAAGTTTTGTCTGATCAGCGGACGTGCTCTGGTTCCCCACGTTTCGGGTAGCCACAGAAAAAGACCGTCCCACAGGCGCTCGCCGTGCAGCAGCAGATAGAACGTGAGAACAACCGTCAAACCCAAATCAACAATGCTGCCAATTGCGTCAGGCAGCAGTGAGAGCACGCTGGCGCTCAGGCTTTGAAGCTGAGTAGTGAGCTTTGACTGGAGCTGAACAGCCAGGCTAGAGAGATCGATGGGGAGATCGAGGCTAACTGCCCAGTTTTGAAACGCGACGAACTGAGACGAGCCTGAGTCAATCCAAGATGGCAGACGACCCGAGAGGTCATTAACCTGTGCCACTAGCGGTGGAACCAAAATGACACCCAGTACGCCCAGCAAAGAAAACGTGCCCAGCAGGACTAAGACAATGGCGACTGCTCGGGGCAGCCGGAACCGAGAAAGTAACTGCACCGGGTAGTTAAGGATGAAAGATAAAAGCGTGGCCGCTAAAAAAATAGTGAACTGCGATCTGAAAAAATCAAAAATCAGCAGGGCCACCCAGCCATTGAGCGCTAGTAGTGGCAGTACTAATCCCCATATCATCCAGCGCGGTAGTCGATTGATCCAATCCATAGGCTTAGCCTCCTACCGACATATACCAGTAGTAAGTCGCCATCGGGATAACGGTTGCGGCAATCAGCAGCACAACCACCACGATAGTAGAAGAGCCTCGGGTCGCTTCGGTCTCGTCGGCGGTGGCGAAGGTTCTTTCTGTGTCTACGGTGTCATCATAAGCGGCTGGTGGGCCTGGGTCAGTTTCCCCAGAGAGCACCGCGACTAGCCGGTCGGTTGCGTTCAAAAACGACTGGTTATACTGGTTGCCCTGTAGCAGGGGTATTTTCATGGTTTCGCTGACCACACTCGCGGCGATGTCTTCGCTAAGCTGCTGCGAACTCTTTTCCCCGACGCTAATCCCAATGTTGTTGGTGACATCGTCTAGCACGATAACGGTTTGATCGCCTTGTGCTTCGGGGCTAGGAAACCACAACTCCATAAGCTGATCGGCAAAAGACTGAACCGTTTCGCCATAGTCTAGTCGGTGAATTGTGACAAAATGCACCTCGTTGCCGGTTGCTTGTGCCAGCTCGCTAAGAGATTTGCTAATTTTGCCTTCGTTAAGACGCGACACCTGAGCGGCCTCGTCAAGGATCCACGTATCGCTTTTGAGCGTCTGCGGCATGCTGTACAGGCTAGTAGCTAGGGCGGGCGCGCTGACGAGCTGAATCGCAAATAGGGCGATCGCAGTAAAACAAACGAGCTGACGGAGCCAGCCAAAAAATCTTGACATCGACTTGAGGGGGATGAGGGTGGTTGCTTTCTATAAGAGTACTGCTCTAAATGATAGAGGAATGTCGCTTTCTCTGCTTTGTGGTAAGTCAGACTGGCGCTTAGAAAATCAGCCCGAAAAGTCAGCCTGAAATATTGGCCCGAGAAAACGAGCTAGCAAAACCGTACTGGCAAAACCGTACTGGCAAAACCGTGTCGGTAAAACTTATGTCGGTAAAAACTGATGCTGCTTCAAAATCTCTAGCAGGTTAGTCTCGATTTCGAGCAGGCATGCATGACCACTGCGAGGCAAAAGAAATCGCTGTGCATTTGGAAAGCGAGGCTGTAGGCTTTTGACCTCTCGCTTGGAAGGCAACAGCCGGTCGTATCCGCCTGCAATTAGCAGCACAGGGTGAGTCATTCGCTCTAGCGGCAGCCGTTCTACTTCAAACTGGCTAAGCAGAGACATTCGCCACGCAGCGGTTTTGACCGGAACCGATTCCATTGCACTGGCAAGCGCTACGCGATCACGCCTAGCCACGCGGCTCGGCTCTATCAAAAGAGGCACCATCCCCTGCGAGCTGAAGCGATAGGCCATGCTCGGTAGCCTTTGGGTAATGAGGGGGCCTAACTGCATCCAGGGCAGCTTGCGAAAAGAAGACGCGGGATTAACCACAATCACGCGGTCAAATAGATGCGGTGAGAGTGTGAGCGTTTGCATTGCTAGGCATCCGCCAAAAGACTCACCACACAGATAGACTGACCGCTTACGCCGTGATGAATCTAAATTCAGCTCTTGGACGACCAGCTGTGAGACCTGGTGCGCAAGCGATCGCCAGTCGCTTTTATTATACGGATTGAGCGCCACGCAGCGGATGTCGAACCAGGGGGCTAGCCGCTCGCTCTGGGTTCTATACAGTCGGCCACTGCCGTCCATCCCAGGTAAAAATATAAACAGCGGTTTCTTAAGTTCAGGGTTGCCAGGTTTGGGTTCACCCAGTTCGACCGGTAGCGGATGCAAGAATTTGACGGGGGCGACTAAGCTCATTTTCTTTAGAGTGATTGACGCCACTTTATGGGCGATCGCATGTTAATAGCAGCCCGCTTGCAAGAGATCTTGAACCGCGCTGTGACAGGTATGGGTGAGCTGACTGGCGGCTTCACCACCCTGCTTTCCGTGATATTTTTGCCGATATAAGTCGCTAATAGTCAGCGGTTTGCCAACAATGACGGCAACTTTACGGTAAATCACTGCCGGATGGCGACCTGTCTGCTGAAACAGGGGCTCGCTTGGGTCAAACCAGCCCAGCACCCTGAAGGGAACGGTGTTTCGCTGCTGTTCTTCAATCGCTACGATTGCGGTCGGTACAATTTTTAGATCTTCGACGGGGGCACGCAAAGCCAGATGCGCAAAGCCACGATGGAAGCTGCTGACCTGGTGCGGTGCGGTCAGTTCGACCATGGGATGGGTGCCCTCTGGAAACACGCCGATAGAGTGTTGCGATCGCAAAAAATCAGTCGCCTGCCTAAAGAACGTCCGGCCCCGCTCTTTAGGACCGTCTAGCGGAAAACAGCCCAGCGCGGAGACAAACTCTTTCATCACAGGCACCTGCGACATGTAGTGATGGCAGGCAAAGTGTACAGGCTGCGCCGCAGCGGCGATCAGCAGCGGCGCATCTAAAAAGCTGCGGTGGTTAGAAATCATCAAAAAGGGCGATCGCGGCAGATATTCGGCTTGATGCAGCTGAATCTGGATGCCCATAGAAAACAGCATCCAGCGAGAAAGTTCGAGAGGGTTGGTCAACGGCATATTGGCTGAGATCGCGTGAGACGTAAATCTGACCTTAGAATCTGAACTTAGAAAAATCCAATCTAAAAAGGGCAGACGACAAAAGGGCAGACAGCGAAAAGAGCAAGCACACCAGATAGCGGACTGCTTGCTCTTTATCTTATATAACCGTTGTTTAAGAGCCTAAGCACCTGTTAAAAGGCTGACTTACTTCTCCTTCGAGTCGAGAGGTTTTTGATAGATGTGTCAGATCAATCCACTATGTACGCTTTTTGGCGAGTGGAGAGCGTAACGGCTGGGACTTCGATTGGGACGACGCAACCATCAGAGATAGCGTCGTCCAAAATGGCGATCAATCGCTGTTCTTTAGAAGAGAGTCCGCTATTTCGATAGCGATTTATCTGCATGGCAACACCGGGTGCTAGCTCGCCATTTGTTAATGCAGTTCTAACCAATGACTCAAGACCATTGGCACGAAACTTATAGTTTGACATTGTAAACATTTCCTAGACTCTAATGACTCACACTTCTACCTTCTTTTGAGTACGGCATTGCTCCGGAGAAAAAGCTAAAATATCGCCGAAGAAAACGCTGAAAAAAAGAAATAAAAATGGATCTGAGCTGTCAGATCGATCATTAGAAAGTTAACGATTATACAGGCGGATTAAATATAGCAACTTGCCTTAATAACTCACTCCGTTGAAAGAACTACCTTTGTAGATAGCTTTCACTGAGAAGAAATCAAAATCTGCGTAAAACTCTATACGCAAAGAGGCTTAATATGACACATCTGCCGATTTATCTGCTTTTCAGAGCACAAACATAAGCAAAGCGATAGCTACTTATATTGATAAATAATCATTTTCTATTTTGTTGATTTGTGCTTTCAAATAAATCAAATTTGTGGTTTCAAAAAAATCAAAATTGGGTCGTACTTTTCAATTTTTTTGATATTAGAATTGTTCTGCTTAAGCTGCTGTTGATATTGCTTAGGTGTTTGTACGGTGAAGGCGTTTTAATTCTTGTTAAGTATCGATTTAATATGCTTAGTTGCTAACAGTTTAGGAGGCCTTCTGACAGGTTTTTGCTGATGCTGTTTATGACTGGTCTGGTGAGTTAGGAATATAGGCTGGCAGCCAGTGCGATCGCCTGTGGGAAAATTCGGTGTTCTTGCACCTGAATGCGCGCTTGCAACGTCTCAACACTGTCCTCTGGCAAGACAGGCACTGCTGCCTGCATGACGATAGGGCCGCTATCGACGATTAGCTCAACGATATGCACGCTACAGCCTGCAATTTTGACCCCGGCGCTCAGCGCCTGTTCTACCGATCGAATGCCGGGAAAGCTGGGCAGTAAGCTGGGATGAATATTGAGAATGTGGTTAGGAAAGGCAGACAGTAGGCGCTGAGTGACCCTTCGCATCCAACCCGCCATAATTACCCAGTCGATTTTGTAAGACTTAAAATGAGCCGCGATCGCATCGTCGAGCGCCTCCCGGCTATCAAACTGACGGTGGTCAAGTAGTTTCGCTGGAATGCCTAGGCGCTGGGCGCGTTCAGCCACCTTGGCCTGGGGATTGTTGTAAATGACGACGGCAATGCGAGCGTTAAGAGTGCCCTCTTCGATGGCTTTCGCGATCGCTTCAAAATTACTGCCGCTTCCCGACGCCATTACGCCGAGTATTAGCGGTGGCTGTTTTAAGGGTGACTGTTTAAGTGGTGAATATTCACCTGCTGCTAGGGTGGGCGATACCAAGGCGGTCGTCGGTGAGAGGTACTGTGAAGAAGTCGAAGCCGTCATATGTTCTGTATATCTAGGGTGTATCGATTGGACCTGAGCGGATCTGTAAATGTACGTGCGTTCTCTCGTTTTCGCGGTGACATTCGTAAATAGTTGTGTATTAACGCCAAAAGTTGACCCAAAAACGACTGAACGCACTGCCGATATATCAAGAATGACTTATATTTCTATGAGCTAAAAGGGCACCCTGATATATCCCTGACATCCGTTGAACTGCGTAATGAGCTTATCAATTAGCCGTCTGTCTGAATCCACCGAAAAATCCGACCTACTTGCAGCGCTAACCAAGGTTCAACAAGAAAATGCTGCACTCTTACAGGCTTTGAGTCATAACAAAGCCGAACTCAGAACTGCGCTAGAGCTAGAAGAAACGCTTAAGCGCATCACCGATCGCGTGCGCGATAGCTTAGATCAGGCCCAAATTTTGCAGGCTTCTGTCGATGAGCTAGTCGCTGCGCTCAGTGCGAAAGAAGCCAACACCGCGCTCTACGATTTAGAGCAAGGCACCTCTACGGTGTATTACGAATGTGCGCCAGGGTCGAACACGATGCGAGGCCGGGTCTCTCAGATGGAGGCTTATTCTGAGGTGTACCATCAGCTACTAGCCGGACAGTATCTTCAATTTTGCTCGATTTCGCCCAATCCTCAGCGGGGTCGCGTGTCTATGTTTGCCGCGCCTATTTTGGACGATCGCGATGTGCTCGGCGATTTGTGGCTCATTAATGATGCCGACAGCTATTTGAGTGAATGGGATATTCGCCTAGTGCAGCAGGTGACCAACCAGTTAGCGATCGCAATTCGTCAGGCCCGTCTCTACCAAGAATCACAGTCTCAAGTCCGCGAGCTAGAACATGTCAACACGCTCAAAGACGACTTTTTAAGCACGGTTTCTCACGAGCTGCGTACGCCTGTAACCAGTATGCGAGTTGCGCTGCAGCTGCTGGGCGTTACCCTTTCTCAGGACTACGGCCTAGCAGACGAGGAGTTCAAAAAACCGCAGACTGAGCAGTGCCGACTCGCCCGCTACTACAGCATTTTAAAAGAAGAATGCGAGCGAGAAATTGGCCTCATCAATGACCTGCTAGACCTACAGCGTCTAGACGTTGGCAATCATCCGATGATGATTCAGCCTATCGATTTGCCCAACTGGCTACCGGGTTTAGTCAATGGCTTCAAGCCTAGAGCCAGCAGCCGTGAGCAGCAGATAACGCTCAGTATTCCAGACGACTTGCCCGAATTTCTCTCAGATCTCGCCAGCATTGATCGAATCCTCGCCGAGCTAATTAACAATGCCTGTAAGTACACGCCTCCTGGTCACGATATCTATATCTCTGTGATTGGTGGGGCCGACAGCATTAAGCTCTGCGTGGTGAACACAGGTGTTGCCATTAGCGAGAAAGAGCAACAGCGTATTTTTGATAAATTTTACCGTGTGCCAAGCGCTGATCCTTGGAAGCAGGGCGGAACTGGGCTGGGGCTAGCCCTGGCTCAAAAGCTAGTTGCGCATCTAGAAGGGGATATTTCAGTAGCGAGCCAGGCAGATCAGGTGGCCTTTACCGTTGAGCTACCGCTAACACACTCAGCTGCCCGTTAGATATCAGCCGCTCGTTAGATATCAGAATCTAAAGTCAACTTGGGCAACCCGAGACAGTTAGACCCCTGCGTTTTCGAGCCTCTGCGTTTTCGAGCCTCTTCGTATTTAGTATCCTGTCTCAGCTTCAGTATTCTGTCTCAGTACTGCCAGAAGCTTCAGGCGTCTCTGGTAGCTCTGAAGCTTCTGGCAGTGCTGGCGGCTCTGCCGACAGAGAGAAAGGAAAACTAGCATTCTTTTCGGCTTCTGAGACGCTGCCTGTGTGAGATTGAACCTCACCGTGGGTCAATATGCTGAGCGTAAAATCGACGGGCCCTGCTTGAGAGCAGCCGGTGAAGTACTCCACTCTGGCAGTATAGCTACCGGGCATTCCTTCCCCTTCCGGCCAAAAAATGTTCTCTACAGGCGCTGCCATTTTTTCTGCGCAGCCAGCGTTTGCATCAACGTCTAGTTTTCCCGCAGAGGCGACCTGCGGGTTAAAGAATGAAACTTCATCACCACTCGGATCAACGACATATAGATCTAAGTCAGCGTCTGTGTCCCACCGCAAAGTGACTTGCACATCGCCTGTTTGCAGAGTAGCTTCTCGGCCTCTGGCCTGAGGTGTGCCAAAGCCGCCGCAGAGCGCGCTTAGGTCGTACTGTCGGCCTTCTTCGCTCTGTAGATAACAGGCTAAATCGGCATTATTGACCTGCGCGATGTGAACCTGCGCGATGTGGACCTGTGCGATCGCAGCGCCTGCTCCTAACGACAACGCAAACGGCAGAGCGGCAAAACTGCCTAGCCTTCTCCACAAGTGCATCCTTGAAAGACGTCCTAAACGCCCCGATGCTCTCCACGCAAAAAACTTTCTAGCCACGACTTGATCAGGCATAACCTGTGGTGTGAGTGAACAATTGAGTCGATTAAAGAAATTAGAAAAATGTACAGGACAAATAAACGGGGCACTATCGACTACCTTGCTGATCAATATTCCCGCCGTGCATTTGCTGGTTTCTAGCGAAACACACGGGAGATTTGGCTCTCTGGCCTTAGGCTGTGCTGAAATGTTCGAGATATCGAGCCTGATTTCGCTATACTTTTTCAGACAAACGTGCTAATTAGAGAGCACACTCCAATTGAGTCTCCGCTATGTTTTCGTCGATCTTAGCTGTCTTAACTTTTCTAATATTTGGCTATACCGCTGGCTCAGTAAAGATTGTCAAAGAGGGCAATGCCGCGCTGGTAGAACGGTTAGGTCGATTTAAAAGAACGCTGCGGCCAGGGCTAAATATGATTGTGCCGCTGTTAGATTCAGTGGTGCTGCAAGATTCTATGCGTGAGCAAACGCTCGATATTGAGCCGCAAAGAGCCATTACGCGTGACAATGTAAACCTAGAAGTCGATGCCATTATCTACTGGCGTATTTACGATCTAGAAAAAACGTATTACGCCATCGAAGACGTTGAGTTTGCGATGCAAGAGCTAGTCATTACCACGCTGCGTTCTGAGGTGGGCAAGATGGACTTTCAAAGCCTGTTTTCGTCTCGCGACGACATCAACCGCTCTTTGCTAGATGTGCTTGATGAGGCCACTGCGCCCTGGGGCCTGAAGGTAAATCGAGTAGAAATTCAGAAGCTAGATCCGCCGCAAGATGTGTTGGATGCGATGCAGAAAGAGCGAGCGGCGACTTATGAAAAAAATGCCAAGATCTCTGAGGCTCAGGCGGATGTAGAGTCGATGCGGATACTCTCTGAAGCGCTAGAGGCAACGGGGAATGGCAAGGAAGTATTGCACTACTTGCTGGCACGGCACTACGTGACGGCAAATCAGAAGATTGGTGAAAGTGAGAACTCTAAGGTTCTCTTCATGGATCCCAAGGCTTTGACTGAAGGGTTGGTCGATTTGATGAATGATGGAGACCCTTCTAGGATAGATAAATAATTGGTATCAGAACGGCTATGGCGACGGTAACAGCAGCAACTCCACCTCAAGATCAAACTTCACTTCAAGATCAAGCAGTCCAGACTCCAAGCCAGATGGCGGTGGTGCCGCTGCTAGGTCGCTCGGTGGAGGCGTTGACAGAATGGGTCACTCAGCAAGGGCAGCCTGCCTACAGGGGCAAGCAGCTGCACCAGTGGATCTATCAAAAGGGCATTCGTTCTCTAGACGAGGTGACCGTTTTTTCAAAACAGTGGCGAGCTGAGGTAAAAGAGACGCCGATTGGGCGATCACACATTCAACACCGCTCCGAATCGCCTGACGGCACTATTAAATACCTGCTGCGCCTCAAAGACGGCCTGATTATAGAAGCGGTTGGCATTCCTTCGGACAAGCGGCTGACGGTGTGCGTGTCTTCGCAAATTGGCTGTCCGATGGCCTGTGATTTTTGCGCGACCGGCAAAGGCGGCTTTACTCGCAATTTAGAAACCTACGAGATTGTCGATCAGGTGCTGACGGTGCAAGAAGACTTTCAGCGGCGGGTGAGTAATATCGTCTTTATGGGCATGGGCGAGCCGCTGTTGAATACTGAAAGCGTCGTGGCTGCGGTGCGATCACTTAATCAAGACGTCGGCATTGGCCAGCGCATGATCACTGTTTCTACCGTCGGCATTCCTGGCCACATTCGCCGCCTTGCCGAAGAGCGTATGCAAATTACCCTGGCTGTCAGCCTTCATGCCAGCAACCAAACCCTGCGCAGACAGCTTATTCCCAGCGCCGAAAAATACCCCATCGACGCTTTGCTCGACGAGTGCCGCGACTATGTAAATCTAACTGGCCGCCGAGTCAGCTTTGAGTATGTGCTGCTCGCCGACGTGAACGACAGACCAGAACATGCCCTAGAGCTAGCAAACGACTTACGCGGCTTTCAAACCCATGTCAACCTAATTCCCTACAACCCCATCAGCGAAGTCGATTATCAACGTCCTAGCCGTCAAAGAATAGAAAGCTTTACCCAACAGCTAAAAGATAAGGGCATTGCTGTCAGCGTGCGGTATTCTCGTGGCTTAGAAAAAGACGCTGCTTGCGGTCAATTGCGGGCGTCTAAGGCAACAGAATCGGTTCAACCTAAACCAGCTGTCGTCTAAGCCAGCTGTCGTCTAGACGTGGCAACTTAATTACTCCGGCGTAATCCACAAGAAATCAGCGAACTCGGGTTCGACTTCCTGTGTAGAGGGTACTAATCGCACGCTGGCTTGCGTTACGTCAGGAATCCGGCGCTCTACGCGGTCAGGAATCCCGTAGTCGTAGGCAATATGGCCTTCCCCCACTAATACGATCACCTGTTTCTCAGGATTAGCTTTTAGCTGTGTGACGATGCGTTGCGCCATTGTTTCATCCCACAGCACCTGAGCGGCAAAGAAATTCTCAAACGCCAAGCTATGCCCCGCTCCACCGTGCGCGCTAAAAACAGCCGCGATCGCGTCTCGATAGGCGGTATCTGTTGTATCGATCTCATCAATAGGTGGAATGTACGTTAGCGCATCCTCAGATAGGCTAGCTAGCCCACCTTGGGCAACCTGACGCGTTACTTCTGTTGGTGTGTTCAGTGCAATCAAAGAAATCTGATTTTCTTTGGCGTAGCGAATAATCGGCGCATAAAACTCCCAGTTGTATCCCCAGCGCGTTTCGTACTCGCTTTGTTCGATCAGGGCTGTTTCTGTAATCTCGTCAGCTAGATAGCTATCTAGTACGGATTGAAAAGGGCGCTGAAACATTTCTAGGCCGATAGCAATATGGCCTTGTCCCGCCAGGGCTTTTATAATCTCTAGCTGAGCAAGGTGATCGTTAAGATCGGTATGGGTTTCACCGAGGTAGATGACCTGAGAAGTTGCGATCGCAGCTAACACATCTATATTGTCAGCAGCAAATGACGGAGTAACGCTCGCTGACGATGGTTCTGTGGTCGATGTGGCGATAGGTGCAGCGGTGGCTAAGCCGTTTTGACTGCTGCTAACAACAGCCAGCGTCATCAAGGTCAAGCTCAAGATACTGATCCAATAGCGAGCAAACCGATGATGAGCGCGCACTATACAGCTTTCCTTCTATGAGACTGCTTTACTGTGATGAGACTGCCTTACTGCCAGAAGTGTTCTGCTAGAACTGCTTGACTAAGCGACTTCCTTCGATACGTTTCGCACCACTTTACGATCATTATTTTTGCTAGCACTCTGCTTATTTAGCCTCTGTTCGCTAGCTGTGTTTCCAGTCTTCTGGATGTTGACTTTTTTCTTTTTGCGCTTAGAGACAGCCGATCGATAGCGTCCACTCTGAATAGACGGTTGATCAATCGCCTTTCCCCCTGACAGCTTGTCTGATGACTTGGGAACCTGATAAAGACTTTTTAGTTCGCTGTTAGTCGGGACATCTCTACGACCGTTTTCTAAATTGGCCATGACGGTCTCGCAGACGTTTTTGCAAGAAACAGTCGCTAAAAGCCCCAAGTCGCTGTAGATGCCCCATTTATTAGAAGATATTTGCCGAGAAAAGAAAGCCATTATTCGTAGAGGATGCAGGTGAATCGCGTGAGAGCAAGCAGTAGGTGCAAATATACCGACGGACTAAGCACATATTATCTCAGTATTAAAAAATATTTAATTTTATATTTGGTTTTGAAAAAATAAATACTTTTGTGGGCTTTCATGCCTGCTTTTTAGCTGGTGTGCGCTCAGCTGATGTGCGCCTAGCTATTGAGCAGACCGTATAAGTGGCAGATTAAATGGCCGATAAATAATTTTTTGAGTTCTACAGCCAATTGCTGGAACATCTCTCATTTCGTTCGGCTCTTGTATACAAACAAGCAACCTATGTGATCCAATGATTGCTATTCAGTCTGATACCGCGCCAGCGCTGCCGGTCGCGCTACATGCCTTGAATACCGTATCGGCCCCCAACTTTAAATCGCGAGCCATGAGACAGCTACACATGCTGTCATATTTTTCTGGCGTGTCCTCTATATATGCGCGATTGAAAGATCGCTCGACAAGGGGCTCAGTGGCTAGCATTTTGATGTACCACAGTATCCCGAGCCCTCACGAAACGAGTTGGATAGACCCGCGTAACTGTCTATCGGCAGAGCAGTTTGAGGCACAAATGCGATTTTTGGCGACGCATCGCCACGTAATTAGTATCGACCAGCTCATTCACCAGCTAGAAACGGGTGAGCCAATTCGACGGGAGACGGTTGCGATTACGTTTGACGATGGCTATTTAAACAATCTGCGGGTCGCTGCGCCGATTTTGGCAAAGTACAACTTGCCTGCGACCCTCTATCTGGCAACTGCCTATGTCAATGCGAGTAAAAATCAGTGGATTGATACGCTGTACGCAGCCTTTAGAGCCCGATCAAAGCACGACTTGACGGTGCTGGGCAGTCACTGGAATTTAGCCATCTCGACCGGGACAATTTCGACCGGGACATCGGCCAAAAGAGCGGCTAGCACTGCCGAGAAAGCCTACAGCGTAATTGCTCGCCACCTAATCGAATGCACTCCCCAACAGCGTCAACAAATTCTTCAAAATATTGATGAGCAGCTTGCACCAGTCGCCTACCCTCCTCGTTTGACGATGAATTGGGACGAGGTCCGTGAGCTGCGGCAGCGCTATCCTCAGATCACTTTGGGCATGCACACCGCGAATCATCTCGATTTGCGAACGCATAGCGATCGCACCAATGAAGAAATACAGCTATCAACTGCCCACTTTCTATCTGAAACAGGCGAGCAGCCCCAGCATTTTGCCTTTCCCTACAATCGATATAGCCCAGAAGCGCGCAATCAGGTTGCTAAACATTTGCGCTCGGCGGTAGCCGTTGCCGATGATCCCGTTGTTCGACTAGAGACTTCACAGTACGCGCTACCTCGGTTAGAAGCGCCTCAGTCACTGACCCTGCTAAAGTCTTGGACCAATGGCGGCTTTCCAGATGTTACACAGCGCCTGTTTAGACGGGTTTGGACGCATCCGTTTTAGCGGCCTTCCGCAGCCTTCAACAATGACGCTGCACTAGTCAGAGTTGCGGCTCGACTTGCCGCAACTGCATACATCTGCATCTCTGAAAAGACGTAGAGCGCAGCTAAAAGAATCGCTTAAAGTAGATTGACGCCCTTATTTTTGCTTTCACAATGCGAGATTTTCAGCTGCCCGGTCGCTCTCCTGCCTATGCTCAAAAAGGAATGGCAGCCACGTCTCATTCGCTGGCAACGCTAACGGCTGTAGATGTGCTGCGAGCAGGCGGTAATGCGGTGGATGCGGCGATCGCAGCCTCAGCCGTTTTATGTGTTGTAGAACCGCAGGCAACTGGCATTGGCGGCGATTGTTTTGCTCTCTACGCACCAGCAGATAGCGGCCAAGTGATCGCCCTGAATGGCTCTGGAAAATCACCCGGAAAGGCTGAGCTTAGCTGGTTTGTCGATCAGGGCATGAAGCATATCTCTTTGCAAAGCCCTCATTCGGTAACTGTACCGGGGGCAGTAGATGCCTGGTGCCAGCTCCATGCAGAGTATGGAAAAAAAGACTTCGCCGATCTGCTAGCGCCCGCGATCCGTCTGGCAACAGAAGGCTATACGGTGCACCCGCGCGTAGCGTATGACTGGGCTCAGCTCGCGAAAAAACTAAGGGTTACAGAGAATGCTGCTCGGATGCTGCTAGTTGATGGGATGGCCCCGAAGGCAGGCGATCGCCATCGTCAGCTAGAACTCGGTAGAACGCTAGCGGCAATCGCCCGCTCTGGCAGAGAGGCCTTTTACACCGGGGAAGTGGCTGAAGACATCGTTAGCTATCTTCAGTCTCTAGGCGGACTGCACACATTAGAAGATTTTGCCGCCCCTCAGGCCGAATACGTCACCCCAATTTCTACCCAGTATCGTGGCTACGACGTGGTGGAATGCCCGCCCAATGGTCAGGGGCTGACGGCCTTGATTATGCTCAATATTCTTTCGGGCTTTTCGCTGACAGACTATGCGCCGATCAGCGCGCAGCGACTGCATCTAGAGTGTGAGGCCGCGCGGCTGGCGTACGGGGTGCGCGATCGCTATATTGCCGATCCAGACCAGGCAAATATTCCGCTCGACTTTCTTCTTTCTGAAGACTATGCCGCTCAGCTGCGAGCCAAAATCAGCCTAGATAGCGCTATGCCACCGCTTGCAGACTCAGACTTCCCGGCCCATCCTGACACCGTTTACCTGTGCGTAGTCGATGAGGAAGGGAACGCGGTGAGCTTTATCAACTCGGTATTTCACGGCTTTGGCAGCGGGTTAGTCAGCCCCAAAACGGGCGTCGTGTTGCAAAACCGGGGAGCAGGGTTTGTGCTGACAGAAGGGCATCGAAATGCGATCGCGCCCCGAAAACGCCCTCTGCACACCATTATTCCTGGAATGCTCATGAAAGCGGGCCATGCGGTCATGCCCTTCGGCGTCATGGGCGGTCAGTATCAACCGACTGGTCATGCTCATTTTCTTACCAACCTGCTGGACTATCGTATGGATGTCCAGGCAGCGCTAGATTTTCCTAGAGTCTTTCACGATGGCAAAACCTGCTGCGTCGAGCGTGGCGTTCCGTCCCAAGTGCAAGATCAGCTAGCTGCGATAGGCCACCAAGTCACTCCGGCAGTGCTCCCACACGGCGGCGGTCAGGCTATCTGGATCGACGAAGACCATCGCTTAATCGGTGGGTCTGATCCGCGAAAAGACGGCAGTGCGCTGGGCTATGAATAGTTAATTTTTAGTGGCCAATGTTTGGCGACCAATGTTTGACGGCTAGATCCCTCGCTATCTCACTACAGATCCAGCGCATCTACCCCTCGCTGGCCGTAGTAAATGCGCAGCTTAATGCCCAGCGTAATTTGTTTCATAATCCAGTACAGCACCGTCAAAATAATGAAAGTGACCAGTACCACCGCTGCCGGTCGCTTTGTTGTCAGCGTATTCAACGTCAGCGTCACGATGCTAGTCGGATCTGTCGCTAAATCCCAGCTATTAACGCGAGTAAATCGACCAAGATAAATCCCCATAGCGCTCAGCGCATGGATCAAAAGCTCAGTCGGCAAAATGAATCGACTGTCGCCGTTTTGCTTAATGTAATAGTCCAAATTAAGAATCGAAAGCACATAAGCCTCAAATCCGGCAATCATCGCTAGCGAATGCAGCGGTACAAATACCAGCGCAATCACCCACACCCGGCTGCCCCATCGCCCTGCCCCACGAATGATATGAATGATATCTGTCAGCACATAGGGCGCATTCGGTAAAAACGCGATAAAACAGACCAGCCCTATCCACCACAGCACCGTCCGCGCGCTTTTCTTACGCCTGAATAAAAAGACGCTCATTGCTACCGAAGTCAGGCCCAGCACAATCCACCACAAGACCTTCAACTGTGCTGCCTGCTCGCCTGCTGCTAGCGCATTCACTAGCTGCATCTGTGCCTTCATAATGCGAGGTAATCTAGGCTGTATGCCAACGATGCCTACTATGCTAATCAGCAGCATCAGGCCCCATATTTTGGTTCTAGAGAGCACCTGGCGGCGAAAGAGCAGATAGCTTAGGAACAAAGGCATGAATGCCAAAAATAAGTTCCACAGAATCCAGCCGCTGTAAACATTGTCAAAAGCGGTAGAGATATCTGCGAATAGGGATTTCAAATACATGCTGTCATTAAATAGACGTCAGATACCGTCAAAGATCAGATACTGTAGCGCACTTAGCCTAACTCGAAGACCCATCAGATGTAATCTGACAGGTGTGCGCTCGTTCCTATGTTCATTTTCATAGCCTTCAGTACTTTCTCTTACTGGGGATTGATGCTTCTATCACCGCAAAAAGCTAATATTCCTCAGACTTTAGACAACACCGCTGACTTTATCTCTAATCGCTTCATCCGCTACTTGACTCCTAGTATCTGTCTTTAATTCCTTTATTTAATATGACTGGTCGCCAAAATTCGCCCAAAAGTAGACAGTTAGAGCGCCAGCGGCTAGATCACCAGCAGCAAGAGCGTCAGCAAACAGTCAGTCCGCTACAGCCTTCTCTCCTCAGCCCGCTATCTGTCAGGCAGCCTGGTGGGAAACTCACAAAAGCCGGAAAACCGCTTCTATCAAAGCCACTTCTACACATTTTGGGCCGTGACGAGCAGCCCGGCGATATGGTGACTCGTCCCAAACAAGCCGCGCTTCGGGGGCAAACGGATGTCTATATTGCCAGAGCAGAAATTGAGCTGAGAAATGCCATGCAGTCCTTGGCTTTGATGACTCAGTCGGAAATTAACTCTATTTCAACGCTGACAGCGCTTTCTTTGCCCAAAGCTGTCGCGCCTATGTTCTGGACTATCAACGCGCTTCTTCAAGAGAAGTTTCCCAAGCCTAACGATGCCTATCGCATTCATCATCGCAACCACGATTCTCGCTTGCTTTTTCAGCAGCTAGCCCGGCTCAACCTCAGACCCTGGTCACAAAGCACCGTTGACTATCTACGCCCTAGCGCCCTGCCGCACAACCTAATGTTTCCAATTGGTCACCCTGTCGTTGGTCGCACTTATCGCAGGCACCCTTTCAAGTCACGGTCTAATCATTACTATCCGGTTACAGATTACTTTTCCATCCTTTTTAAGGAGCGTGAGCAAGCGCTGTTAGCGCTGTTAGGAGAGCTTGGCGCGACCAAAATTATAATGGCACCCATTCCCGCCACCTCGACACTAGACTGCCAAGAAAATTTAGCAGCCCAGCTCCATCACAAGATCTTCAAATATCCTAAGCGAATCAATAGGCTTCCTACGTCTATCGATCTCAAAAAGCACCCTTGGCTAGCAGGAGAACCCTCCTGGCAACCTATCGTTCGTGAAAGACTAAATCGCGGTGCGCTTTCAGCCCAGTTTGAATTCGATTGTGATGTTATAGGCATGCTCAAGACTCAAGTCAAAATGATCGCTCAGCTTATCCCTGGCCTTGATTCTATGGCTCTGCCTGACGATTATGACGATATCCTCACTACTCAAATCCTTCACACTAGGCGAGTTCAGGTAGAGTTTAGCGAAGTGTAGTGGCTCCTTCAGCCGTTGTCTTTAGCTGTAGCTGTTGTTCTGCTGTCGTCTGCTGTTGTTTTTAAGAGCACGCGTGCAAGCTAGCTGCGGGCCTCGACAAATGTGCGAAACCCATCAGCTTTCTCTACAGCGGTTTTCTTGTCGTGGCTTTGCTTTACCCTGCGCTGCTAGCGGCCAAATCCTTCTGTATGCCCGCTTCTGCGCTGTCGGCTTCAGAAGGCGGCACAACTTGCCAGAACTTGGATAAGTAAGCTTGCCAGTCTGACAAAATGCGCTGGGCTTTCTCGCTACCTGTGCGATCCGCGTGGGCCTGAATCAAAGACTTTAACTGCTGCTCACCTGCGGGTATCAACACTCTTTGCACCTGCACAATCTCAGGATTCACGCGAGTTTGAAAGTCACCGCGTTCGTCTAAGAAGTAGCCAAGTCCGCCGGTCATGCCTGCGCCCACGTTGCGACCGACGCTGCCGAGGACGACAACGACGCCGCCTGTCATATATTCACAGCAGTGGTCACCTGCCCCTTCTAGGACCGCAATCCCTTTAGAATTGCGGACGGCGAATCGCTCACCGGCAATGCCGTTGACGTACAGGCTGCCGCCGCTTGCACCGTAAATGCAGGTGTTGCCGACAATGACATTATCTTCGGCCTTGTAGGTGGCATTCTCGAAGGGTTTGATGATGATCTCACCGCCGTTCATGCCTTTGCCGACGTAGTCGTTGGCTTCGCCAGTGAGGGTCATTGTCATTCCGGTTAAGTTAAATGCGCCAAAGCTCTGGCCAGCGCTGCCGTTGAAGTTGAGGTTAAGGTTGCCGGTAAATCCGGTGTTGCCGTATTTTTTGGCGATCGCACCCGAAACCCTCGCGCCTATTGTCCGGTCTGTGTTGATTACATCCCAGGCTTTGGTTGCACTGCCTTGTTTTTCAATGGCCGCAGCTACCTCAGCATCTGCCAAAATTTCATCGTCTAGCACGGGGCCATTGCTATGAATATCACCGTGATTTAACCAGGCGCGATCGCTCTTCACATCTGGCAATTTTACCAGCGCCGACAGATCTAGTGATTTTGTCTTTGCGAGCGATACATCCTGACGCGCTACGAGCAAATCAGCTCGACCAATCAGCTCGTTTAATGACCCGTAGCCTAGCTTGGCTAGCAGCGATCGCACCTCTTCGGCAATAAAGTAGAAGAAATTCACCACCTTACCCGGTGTCCCCGAGAACCGCTTTCGCAGCGCCTCTTGCTGGGTCGCCACACCTACCGGACACTGGTTGGTATGGCAGACGCGGGCCATAATGCAGCCCTCTGCAATCATGGCAATAGAGCCAAAGCCATACTCTTCTGCGCCCATCAGCGCGCCCATGATGACGTCCCATCCCGTTTTGAGGCCACCGTCTACTCGCAATAGAACGCGATCGCGCAGCTGATTTTCCATCAAAGACCGGTGTACTTCAGTTAGACCCAGTTCCCAAGGCAGACCCGCATGTTTAATTGAACTGAGCGGTGACGCGCCTGTGCCGCCATCATGGCCCGAAATTTGAATGACATCGGCATTAGCCTTAGCCACACCTGCTGCGATCGTACCGATCCCCACTTCAGCGACCAGCTTCACAGAGACGCCCGCTTTGGGATTGATCTGGTGCAAATCAAAGATCAGCTGAGATAAATCCTCAATCGAGTAAATATCGTGGTGCGGCGGCGGAGAAATAAGGGTTACACCCGGCTTTGACTTGCGCAAAGACGCGATATATTCGCTCACTTTTTTACCCGGCAGCTGTCCGCCTTCGCCTGGCTTTGCCCCCTGCGCCATCTTGATTTCAATTTGCTTAGCGCTCATCAGATACTCAGGCGTCACCCCAAAGCGACCCGAAGCAACCTGTTTAATCGCAGAAGAGGCTGTGTCTCCATTTTCTAGCCCCTTCAGGTGAGGCAGCGTCGCTGAAAGCCCTTCTTCGTCTACATCGTCAAGCACTTTGAACCGTACGGCGTCTTCACCGCCCTCACCCGAGTTTGACTTACCGTTAATTCGGTTCATCGCAATGCCCAGCGTCTCATGCGCTTCTCTAGAGAGCGAGCCGAGTGACATGCCGCCTGTACAGAAGCGCTGCATAATTGACTCAACCGACTCTACTTCTGATAGTTCGATGGAGTCGCGATCGCTCTCAAAGTCTAAGAGGTCGCGCAAAGCCGAAACGGGCCGCCCCTTTAGCTGCTCGCGATAGATTTCGTAATGGTCATACTGTTTAGTTTCTACCGCCTTATGTAGCAGTTTTGTCATTGCCGGGTTGTTCATGTGATACTCACCCGATGGCCGCGACTGCACGAAGCCCATGTTCTCCAGCCGTTTTTTAGCCAGTTCTGGAAATGCCTTCTCGTGAAAGGCGATAGTCTCCTGGCCTAGCTCTTCAATACTAAGACCGCCCAAACGAGAGACACTGCCTTTAAAAGAAAGCGCCTTCAAGTCTTGGCCAATACCTACCGCTTCAAAAATCTGCGCCCCTCGGTAGCTGCTCAGCAAAGAGATCCCCATCTTCGAGAGAATTTTCAACAGGCCGTTGTCTACTGCCTTTCGGTAGTTTGCTTGGGCACCGTTGAGCGTCGAAACTGGCAGCTTGCCGCTTTCCATTTGCTTTTGCGTTTTTTTATCCGCCCACCAGTGGCGAATGCCTTCTAGCGTCAGGTAGGGGCAAATTGCCGTCGCGCCGTAGCCCAGCAGGCAGGCAAAGTGATGCGTGCTCCAGCACTGCGCGGTATCAACAATCAAAGACGCCTGCATCCGCAGCCCCACGTTGATAAGGTGGTGATGAACCGCGCCAACGGCAACGAGCGGCGGAATGTAGGTTTGGGTTTCAGAAAGGGTCGTGATGTCGCCTGTGGCGTCAATGCGATCGCTCAAAATCAAGATTTGACTGCCCGCCTCTACTGCCTCAGCCGCTTTCTGGCAAAGCGCCCTAATAGCCGCTTCCAATCCGCTCAAAGCGCCATTAGACGCAATCTCAAACAGCGTAGAAATCTCGCTTGTCGGAAAATCCGAAGCGCGAATCATCTCCATTTCTGTATCGTTAATCATCGGAGACTCTAGCTTTAGAAGCCGCGCCTGTCCTGGATGTTCTTCCAGTAAATTTCCCTGCGCCCCCAGCTGCGTCGAAAGCGACATCACCAACCGCTCCCTAAGCGGGTCAATAGGTGGATTTGTTACCTGCGCAAACCGCTGCTTGAAGTAGTTGTAGAGCAAATGAGGCTTTTCAGACAGCACCGCTAGCGGCGTATCATTTCCCATGCAAAACGTTGGCTCTTTCGCCTGCGCCGCCATGTCTTGAATGATCATGTCCATATCTTCAGCCGTGAGGCCAAAAGCTGTCTGCTGCGTCAGTAGCGCCTGCTTATCTAACCAAGTGTCCTGGCCAAAAAGCTGAGGTGAAATTTCTTGTCTGCGCTCTGCTAGCCATTGACCATAGGGCTGCGCCTGGGCAATTCGCTTTTTGATATCCCAGTTCTTAAGAATCTCATGTCCTTCTTCAAAGTCCACTGCCAGCATTTGACCTGGACCCAAACGACCTTTCTCAACAATCTCTTCTATCGGAATGTCCACCACACCCGCTTCTGAAGACACAATCACATAGCCGCTCTTCGTAATCACATAGCGAGCGGGCCGCAGTCCATTTCTGTCTAGCGTTGCCCCAACCTGTTTACCATCGCAGAACACCACGAGCGCTGGGCCATCCCAGGGTTCTTGAATGCTGCTGTAATACTCGTAATAGTCAACAATCTCAGGATACTTCGCCAGCTCTGGCTGATTGTGATAGGCCTCGGGCACCATCATCATGAGTGCCTGCGCTGGCGATCTGCCCGTGCGGACCAGCAGCTCCATTGTGTTGTCCAGGTTGGCCGAATCGCTGTTTTCTATATTAACGACAGGCTTGAGCAGGTCTAGGTCATCGCCCCAGCTAGGATGAGACAAATTGGCTTGCCGTGCGGTCATCCAGTTGATGTTGCCAACGAGCGTATTAATTTCGCCATTGTGGCCCAGCAATCTCATGGGGTGAGCCAAAGGCCATTTTGGCAAGGTGTTGGTACTAAACCGTCGGTGATAAACCGCAAACGCACTTTTATACTCGTCGCTCTGAAGGTCTTGGTAGAAGTGACCCAAAACTTCGGATCGCACCATGCCCTTATATACGATGGTGCGGCCAGAGAAAGAGCATACGTAGGCGTCAGCGAGTGCTTTAGCCTCAGCCGGTTCAGAAGCTGGATCGCTCGCCATCTGGCTAATGGCTTTCTCAAAGCGACGACGGGCTAAAAAGAGCGATCGCTCTAACGCATCATCTTCTAGCGTGCTAGAAGTCACAATCGCCTGTGCAATCTTTGGCTGAAACTCTCTTGCCAGCGGCCCTAACGTGTCCGGTGCCACCGGCACTTCTCTCCAGCCAACAAAGGTCAGGCCCGTTGCTTGAACGGCCTCCTTAAACTGAGCGCGTGCCGTTTTTTCTGCTAGCTCTGTCTGCGGCAGAAATATCATGGCTACGCCCGTGCCAGTCAATGACAGCTCGCCCACTTCAACCTCGCTAGCCCATCCTTGTAGCAGCCCCCATGGAATCGCCGTCATGATCCCTGCACCATCGCCCGACTCTCTGTCTGCGCAGCAGCCGCCTCGGTGCTCCATACAGGTAAGCGCTGTCAGCGTGTCTATAACTAGCTGATGGCTCGCTCGCCCTTGTCTATCAGCAATAAACCCAACACCACAGGCATCGCGTTCCTCCACGAGCCAGCTAGGTCCTAAGGGTTCCAAGACGTCTGTTTGAAAGCTTGTTGGCTCGGTCGTTAGTTGGAGAGTCACGCGCGTGTTTACCTGAAGTGTTATGTGAAAATTATATAGAAATATTAAGTGGACGTGAAGTTCACAAGAAACTTTTTAAGAAACAAAGCATTTGCTGTCAGGTCTATAAGCCCATGCCTGATGTCCTAATTAATCAGTCTAAAATGGTCTGAAAGCTCAGATTGCAGACCATTCCTGTGAGACGTCAAGCACTATCTTTTCTCAATGACGTTCGATGACATATGTCGACTGCTTTCCAATCAATGTGCCCTCAGCCAATACAATCACTGTCTAGTCTTAGCGCCTGTTTCTCATCGTGCCTCTCGTATAGTTAGTGACTCTCTCTCATCTCATTTAATTCTTATGTCTAGCAGGGAAACATCAAAAAGAGTGTTTAGTAACTTTGCTAAGAAGATTGATCAGCGCTGTGCCCATTTTGAGCAGCTTCCAGTTTTGAGCAACTTCAATTTCTAAGCAACTCTAAATAGTTGAATCTGCATTCTTTTTCCGATCCTCCTTTCCAAATTCCTTTGTGGACATCTGTGTAGCTACCGAGCCTATCCGTAGATATCTCTGTGTCCTAGCCAGCGTCTAGTCAGTATCCGACTACCCCATTCAACTTTGTATATTCAACGGAATTAATGAAATTCTTGTTTCCCCGTAAGCGGATCTTGCCTTGGCTGGTGAGCCCCCTATCAGAGCTATCACAATCTAGCTACCGCCGTAGAGTCTCCGCTAAAAAGCTAGCTTCGTTTGGCCTGATGACAGCGTTGGGCTGGGCTACGCTAAGCTCTTTGGGAAAATCACCGATCTCTGTACGTTCAGAGTCTGTAGTTTCTTCTACCGATGAACTTACTTCATTAGTTGCCGTAACTGCTGAGTCGAAGGCAGGATCACAAAAAGCACCCAGCGAGGTTGCCTTCAGCCTACCGCCGCTTCTGTCGTCATTACAGTCCATTGCCCAATCCAACGATACCGCCCGCATCTCGGGTACTCAAATTAGCCTCAACGGCAAAACGTTTTCAGGTCTTTGGCAGCAAAAAGACGGTCGAGTCGGTATTTCTATGGGCAGTATGGCCAATCTACTGGGCGTCGAGCTGCTTGGCACTACAGCGCCTGCTCAACAGCCTGTTCGCTGGTTCCCCTCGACCCAAGAGGGTATGCTCAATCTGCCTGCTTGGTGGGATGCGACCAATCGTTACGTTGATATTGCGGATCTCGCTGCGGCTACTGGATGGACTGGTCAGCCCAGTGGCAATACGCTTCAGCTGACAATGCCGACTAGTCAGACCACAGCTATCCGTCAGGGTAAGCAGACTTGGGGCGATCGCATCGTTATCGATCTAACGGGTCCTGCCACCTGGCAATTAGAAACTACCGACGAATATACCGTTACCATTGCCGCGGCGATCGCGCCCGAAATGGTTCGCGCCTTCCGCGCAGTCCCAGGCACCTTCATCACCCAGCTTCACGCTGCGCCTCTAGCCGGACAAACCGTTCTCAAAATTAAAACTAAAGACGGGGCTACGCCTCAAATTTGGACGGCTGGCAACCCATCTCGCCTAGTCATCGATATTCGCCGCGATGCGATGGTAGAGCGTGACATTGCCTGGGCTCCAGATCTGCGCTGGCGACAGCAGTACATTGCCGTTGGGCCTCACCGCTTTCCGGTCTACATGTTCATTGCCCAGCCCAATCCATCTACCCTAGCGCTTCGACCTATTCGGGCCAATCCTAATAGCGCTATTGGCATTGAGCCCATCGTGACCCAGGCCCAGCGCCAACAGGTGACAGGCGCTGTCAACGCAGGCTTTTTCAATCGCAACAATCAACTGCCCTTAGGCGCTGTACGCAATTCTGGACAGTGGATTTCTGGTCCAATCTTGGGGCGCGGTGCGATGGCCTGGAATGACCGCGGCGATCTGGTAATGGATCGTTTCACATTAAACGAATCTGTCACTATCGGGGCGGGCCAGTCTTTCCCTCTCTTGACTGTCAATAGCGGCTATGTGCAAGCCGGAATAGCTCGCTATACGGACGGTTGGGGCGATCGCTACACCCCTATCGTTGATAACGAGATCGTCGTAACCGTCCGCGACAATCAGGTCGCCACTCGACAAACGTTGGGCAAAGCAGGCACCAGCAGCGTTCCCATTCCAGCGGATGGTGAGGGCTATTTATTAACGCTCAGAAGCAATCAATCGGCTGGAAACAGCTTTGCGCCCGGAACGCCAGTGCTGCTTACCAGCCAATCTCAGCCTCCCATATTCGAGCAGTATCCCAATGTGATAGGCGGTGGGCCTTTGCTAATCCGCGATCGCCGCGTCGTTCTCAATCCTCAGCTAGAAGGCTTCAGCACCAACTTCATTGAGGGATCTGCGCCGCGCACCGCAGTTGGCAAAACCGCAGACGGCACTTGGATTATTGCCACCATGCATGACCGTGTCGGTGGAAGGGGCCCTACGCTGCAAGAAACGGCTCAAATTATGCAGCAGCTAGGTGCAACCGACGCCTTGAACTTAGATGGAGGGAGTTCTTCTAGTCTCTACCTAGGCGGTGCGCTACTCAACCGTCAGCCCCGTACCGCTGCTAGGGTCAATAATGGAATTGGCCTATTCGTGCTAGGTGACTAAAAACCTCTGGGCATACTGAAGGCCAGCGCCAATAGACTAGAGCGACCTTTCTTCAACTTCAGTTGATACGCATGAAGACTTGATAGGAATTCCACTCTGTAATCGCTGTTATCTACAGAGTCCGGAAAGGCTTTGTTAACATCTACAAGAGTTAAAGGTACACCAGTTGTTTTAATTAGCTATTAGTAAGATTTCCTAGTGGCTAGTCATGCTGAACTAACTGGCCTGCTAACAACTAACTGGCCTGCTAACAATTGTTTAGATTCGTTTTTGCGCATTAGCTTCCGAATTCAGATTTCAACTATTCGCTCAGCCTAGTGCCCCCTAAATATTACTTTTATGAAAGAGGAGACCATCGACATGGTTCAAGCTCAAGAACGCTCTACTGCAGATTTACCCGCCAACATGCCTACCTTTGAAGGCGTCGCTGCGACTGAACTTCGCCCTTGGGGCTCGTTTACTGTCCTCGAAGTAGGCTCTGGCTACAAAATTAAGCGTATCGAAGTCAAGCCTGGTCACCGCCTCAGCTTGCAGATGCACCACCACCGCAGTGAGCACTGGATCGTTGTTTCCGGTACTGCCAAAGTCACCTGTGGTGACGAAGAAAGAATGCTCTGCACAAATCAGTCCACCTATGTGCCTGCTTGCACCTCTCACCGCCTAGAAAACTCGGGTGTTATTCCCCTCGTTCTCATTGAAGTTCAAAATGGCGAATATTTAGGTGAAGATGACATCACTCGCTATCAAGACGACTATGCCCGTCATAGTGCTTAAGTCATAGCGCGCTTGAGTTACGGCGCTTAATCCATAGCGCCAACAGATAGCAGGACGGTAACTAAAGGAAAACGAGAGTGTCTAGAAGGCGCTCTCGTTTTTTGTGAAGAGCAGGCTCGTGTCGCAAAAGGGCACTGGGCCATGACAAAGCTAGCTGTAGTAAGCTTGTAACTTACACTCAGCTAGCTTTTCTCTGTCATGATTCAGCTCACCGACACAGCACAGCAGGAAATTGATCGTCTTCGCCGTCGGCAAAACCAGCCCAATGCGGTGTGTCGTCTCTCTTTACAGCCTAGCAGCTGTGCTCAGTGGGCCTATACGCTCAGCTTAGAAGCCACTGCTGCCCAGCAAGACGACATCTATGAGTTTGACGGATTGCAGCTCGTGGTTAGGCGCGATGATGAAACCTCTACAGAAAATATTGCTGACTATATCAAAGATCTGAAAATAGATTTTGCCGAAGATCTTACTGGTGGGGCCTTTCGATTTGACAACCCGCTAGCTACCGAAAGCTGCCGGTGTGGGCACGCTTTTGCTGTTTAATCGCTTCCATGCGATCGCTGACTATTTGACAAGACAAAAATATTCGCGATACTATCGGATCTCATGACAACTTTTTTTTGCGGAGTTATACTTCCCCCGCCTTATGCCTACGATTCAACAGCTCATTCGCACTGAGCGTTCCAAAGCAACCAAAAAGACCAAGTCACCAGCTCTCAAAAGCTGCCCCCAACGTCGTGGCGTTTGCACCCGTGTGTACACCACAACACCTAAAAAGCCCAACTCGGCTTTGCGGAAAGTTGCGAGGGTTCGCTTAACCTCTGGATTTGAAGTCACTGCCTATATCCCTGGTATTGGCCACAACTTACAAGAGCACTCCGTCGTCATGATTCGTGGCGGTCGCGTCAAAGATTTACCTGGCGTGCGCTACCATATCATCCGCGGAACTCTTGACACAGCTGGCGTTAAAGATCGTCGTCAAAGCCGCTCTAAGTATGGTGCTAAAAAACCTAAGGAGTAAAACCCTGAGGTATAGAAAGTGCTCAAAATAGATGTGAATGCATAGGCAGGTTTATCTTGCGTTTGTATTAAGATTTATCAGTTTGAGCTTTCACTGCACCATCTCCATAAGACCTTCGCCTTTTGGTACGGTCCTTCTAAGATCAGCGTCAAAAGGGTAATGCTGAGACCCGTTTGTACTGCTTCTTATCGTAGGTTCGTTGCGTTCTGTGCCAAAAAGTAAGGAATCAGGTTTTTTATCGATCCATCTATCTATTGATGGCTACCTTCCGACAATCTCTAGATAGCTCTTAATCATTATCTTTCACTTACTTTCACATAACTTTTAGGGTCAAAACCTCATGTCTCGTCGTTCAGCAGCACAAAAACGTACCGTTCCGCCAGACTCTGTCTATAACAGCCGTTTGGTCAGCATGATGTCTCGTCGCATCATGTTCAGCGGTAAGAAATCTGTCGCCAATAAGATCCTCTACGGTGCATTTACGATTATTGAAGAGCGCACTGGCAACGATCCTTTGGAAACGTTTGAACAAGCGGTTCGCAACACCACGCCTTTGGTAGAAGTAAAGGCACGCCGAGTCGGAGGAGCTACTTACCAGGTGCCTATGGAGGTTCGCTCAGAGCGAGGAACGGCGCTTTCTCTTCGCTGGCTGACTCAGTTTTCTAGGTCTCGTGGCGGCCGTACTATGGCAACAAAGCTAGCTAATGAGCTGATCGATGCTGCTAATGAAACGGGCGGGGCCGTTCGTAAGCGTGAAGAAACTCACCGGATGGCAGAAGCCAACAAGGCCTTTGCCCACTATCGCTATTAAGTCTGTCATTAAGACAAGTTGTTAAGCTGTGTTTTCGAGCTGCGCGTTATTGGTCGAGTGCGCAGCTGCACGAATTAAATTGCTGAGTTAAAGTGCTCAGTAATTTTTATAATGGTTGTTTGTCGCAGTCGATACTATTCGCTGCTAGCTGTCAAGGAGGCCCGGTGTGGCACGTACTACTAAAATAGAAGACGTCAGAAATATCGGCATTGCCGCTCATATTGACGCTGGTAAAACAACGACGACAGAGCGAATTCTGTTTTATTCAGGCGTCGTCCATAAGATTGGTGAAGTTCACGATGGCAATGCAGTCACTGACTGGATGGAGCAGGAAAAGGAGCGGGGAATTACAATTACTGCCGCGGCTATTTCTACTACTTGGAAAAACCACCAGATCAACATTATCGATACGCCTGGTCATGTAGATTTTACGATTGAGGTCGAACGCTCCATGCGCGTTCTTGATGGTGTAGTAGCGGTTTTCTGCTCAGTGGGCGGTGTTCAGCCTCAGTCCGAAACGGTCTGGCGGCAAGCTGATAGATACAGGGTGCCGCGAATTGCTTTTGTCAATAAGATGGATCGTACGGGTGCGAACTTCTTTAGGGTTTACGAACAGGTCAAAGATCGACTACGTGCTAAAGCCGTCCCTTTGCAAATTCCGATTGGCGCTGAAGACAAGTTTAAAGGCGTGGTTGATTTGGTAGAGATGAAAGCTCATCTATATACCAATGACCTGGGTACAGACATTCAGGTGACCGATATCCCCGAGAATGTGCTGGCAACGGCCAAAGAGTATCGGACTATTCTGCTAGAAACGATTGCTGAAACCGACGACGATTTAATGGAGCGTTATCTAGAGGGCGAAGAGATCTCCTCGGTAGACCTGATGGCAGGTATCCGTAAGGCTACCATTCAAGACAATCTTGTTCCCATGCTGTGTGGCTCCGCCTTCAAAAATAAAGGTGTACAGCTGCTGCTAGACGCGGTCGTTGACTATTTGCCATCTCCGCCTGAAGTCCCAGCAATTGAGGGGATTTTGCCGAGTGGTGAGACGGGTGTTCGTCCAGCTAGCGATGATACGCCAGCGGCAGCCCTCGCTTTCAAAATCATGGCTGATCCCTATGGTCGTTTAACGTTCATTCGGGTGTATTCGGGTGTGTTGAGGAAAGGCAGCTATGTTTACAACGCCACCAAGGACAAAAAAGAACGTATTTCTAGACTGATTATTCTTAAGGCAGACGAGCGAATTGAAGTTGACGAAATGCGAGCCGGTGATCTAGGAGCGGCTCTAGGGCTTAAAGACACCTTTACGGGTGATACAATTTGCGACCTAGATCATCCAATTGTCTTAGAGTCTCTCTTTATTCCTGAGCCAGTAATCTCTGTGGCGGTTGAGCCTAAGACTAAGCAAGACATGGAAAAGCTGTCAAAGGCACTTCAGTCTTTGTCTGAAGAAGATCCCACGTTCAAGGTTAGTATCAACTCTGAGACCAATCAGACGGTAATTGCTGGAATGGGTGAGCTTCATCTGGATATTCTTGTTAATCGTATGTTGCGAGAATTCAAAGTAGAAGCGAATATTGGTGCGCCGCAGGTGGCGTACCGTGAAACCGTTCTCAAACCTGCGAAAGCGGATGCAAAGTTTATCCGTCAGAGCGGTGGTAAGGGCCAGTATGGTCATGTTGTCATTGAACTAGAACCGGCTGAGCAGGGATCTGGGTTCGAGTTTGTTAGTAAGATTGTGGGTGGTACAATTCCTCGGGAATTTATCGCGCCAGCCGAGCAAGGGATGAAAGAGGCTTGCGAATCTGGTATTCTAGCCGGATATCCATTAATTGATGTAAAGGTCACTTTAGTGGATGGTTCTTATCACGATGTCGACTCCTCAGAGATGGCATTCAAAATTGCTGGCTCTATGGCGGTCAAAGATGCCGTGATGAAAGCGTCTCCGGTTCTTTTGGAGCCCATGATGAAGGTCGAAGTGGAAGCTCCAGAAGACTTCCTCGGAGACGTGATGGGAGATCTCAACTCTCGTCGCGGTCAGATTGAGGGAATGGGATCTGAAGATGGCATTACTAAAGTAACCTCTCGGGTCCCCTTAGCCGAGATGTTTGGGTATGCCACAGACATCCGCTCAAAAACTCAGGGAAGGGGTTCCTTCTCTATGGAGTTCAGCCAGTACGAGGAAGTTCCGCGTAACGTGGCTGAGGCGATTATCGCCAGAAATAAAGGGAACGCATAGTTAGTTTTAGGAACACAAAGAGAAATTCATGGCACGCGCAAAATTTGAAAGAAGCAAACCCCACGTTAACATCGGCACTATTGGCCACGTTGACCACGGCAAAACAACGCTGACTGCGGCTATCACGATGACATTGGCTGCTGGCGGCGGGGCAAAGGCTCAAAAGTACGATGAAATCGACGCTGCGCCTGAAGAGAAAGCGCGTGGTATTACTATCAATACTGCTCACGTTGAGTACGAGACTGAAAGCCGTCACTATGCTCACGTTGACTGTCCTGGCCACGCTGACTATGTCAAGAATATGATCACGGGCGCAGCGCAAATGGACGGCGCGATTTTGGTCGTATCTGCGGCTGATGGCCCGATGCCTCAAACTCGTGAGCACATCTTGCTAGCGGGTCAGGTAGGCGTTCCCAATATCGTCGTGTTCTTGAACAAGGAAGATCAGGTAGATGACGAAGAGCTACTTGAACTAGTTGAGCTAGAAGTGCGCGAACTGCTGAGTTCTTACGATTTTCCGGGTGACGACATTCCAATCGCGACGGGCTCTGCGCTCAAAGCGGTTGAGAAACTAGTTGCTGAACCTACTACTGCTCGCGGTGACGATGAGTGGGTAGATAAGATTCACAATCTGATGGATGAGGTTGACTCTTACATTCCTACGCCTGAGCGCGAAGTCGATAAGCCTTTTCTCATGGCAGTTGAGGACGTCTTCTCAATTACAGGTCGTGGTACGGTAGCGACGGGCCGAATTGAGCGTGGTGTCGTTAAGGTAGGCGAGACGGTTCAGCTAGTTGGTATCAGAGATACTCGTGACACAACCGTAACAGGCGTTGAGATGTTCCAGAAAACACTGGACTCTGGCATGGCTGGAGACAATGTAGGTGTGCTGCTTCGTGGTGTCCAGAAAGAAGACATTGAGCGCGGTATGGTACTTGCTAAGCCTGGCTCCATTACTCCTCACACTGAGTTTGAATCAGAAGTCTATGTGCTTAACAAAGAAGAGGGGGGGCGTCATACGCCTTTCTTCCCTGGCTATAAGCCTCAGTTCTACGTGCGTACGACTGATGTAACTGGCTCTATTGAAAGCTTTACAGCTGATGATGGGAGCGCAGCCGAAATGGTTATGCCTGGCGATCGCATCAAGATGAATGTAAAGCTGATCAACCCAATTGCGATTGAGCAGGGAATGCGCTTTGCGATTCGTGAAGGTGGCCGTACAGTTGGTGCGGGCGTGGTTTCCAAAATTACTAAGTAAAAATTTACTTGGCAATTAATCGACCAACGACAAGATAAAATGTAGGGGCATGGCGGTTGCTATGCCCTTACCATATTGAACCTAGAAAACTAAACACTGGTGCGCTATAGGGCGCTTTTACTCTCGATGGCTACAACTATTCAACAGCAGAAGATCCGCATTCGCCTCAAGGCTTTTGATCGCCGCTTGCTAGATACTTCTTGCGAAAAAATTGTCGAAACCGCCAACCGTACCAACGCGACGGCTGTCGGTCCTATTCCCTTGCCCACTAGACGAAAAATCTACTGTGTCTTGCGATCGCCTCACGTTGACAAAGATTCTCGCGAGCACTTTGAGACCCGCACTCATCGACGCATCATCGATATTTATCAGCCTTCTTCTAAGACAATTGATGCGCTCATGAAACTTGATCTACCCGCTGGTGTAGATATCGAAGTTAAGCTATAGCGCCTGATTGCTAGGTTTAAGAGTCAATTTGAAACGATAGCTTGGGCACAAGCAAAGGGATAAGTGCCTGCGTTAAACTAACGATAGCGATGCGATTTTCACTGCCTGATCAGTAATCGTATTGTTTAGCCTTATTCTGAACACAATGAACCCTTCTCCCCAAGTCGCCGTTCGAGAATTACCGCTCTTTCCCCTTTCTGAGCTGGTTTTATTTCCAGGTCGGCGGCTGCCGCTACATATTTTTGAGTTTCGCTACCGTATTTTAATGAATACGATTTTGCAGGGCGACCGCCGATTTGGGATGCTAATGGTTGATCCGGCTACTGGTGAAGTGGCTAAGGTTGGCTGCTGCGCGGAGGTGATTCACTATCAACGCATGCCTGATGATCGTATGAAAGTTATGGCTCTAGGTCAGCAACGGTTTAGAGTGCTTGACTACGTGCGTGAGACACCGTACTTGGTCGGCTTGGTGGAATGGATTGAAGATGAACCGGTAGAAGAAGACTTAGTGCCTTTAGCGGGTGAAGTCGATGAGCTGCTTAGAGACGTGATCAGACTGTCCGCAAAGCTGACGAGCCAGGATATCAAGTTTCCCAATGACGTTCCCGATCTGCCCCTTGAGCTTTCTTACTGGGTGGCCAGCACGCTGCACGGGGTTTCCTTAGAGCAGCAGTCACTGCTAGAGATGCAAAATACAATGCGTCGTTTAGAACGTGAAGCTGAAATTTTGACGTCAACCCGTAATAACTTAGCAGCACGCACGGCGCTAAAAGACGTTTTAGAGTAGCGCTAGCAGTTTTGATCTTTGAAGTTATAAAATCTGTCGAATCTCGCTTAGATTGTAGCTGCCCAAGTACTTTAAAGTAGCAGTATGCATTTCAAGCAACGCTAAGGCTGTTTGCATAGTAGGCTCGCTGGCGTCGGCTTCCACATCAATAAAGAAAACATACTCGCCTAATAGCCGCTTGGTCGGACGTGACTCGATTCGGCTCATATTTATGTTGAGCGCGGAAAGGAGCTGTAACGGCTTTAGCAAAGCACCTGGTGCGTTAGTGGGCAGGCCAAATGCGAATGAAGTAAAGTCTCCCTGCATTGCGGCCTGCTTGCCTAGAACCCAGAAGCGGGTGTAGTTGTCAGCAAAGTCATTAATGGGATGGGCCATAATAGGCAAGTCATAGACTTTGGCTCCCCATTTAGATGCGATCGCGCCTGCTTTAGGATTTTCTTTTAGTTTAGGTAGTGGTTCTGCAGTAGAGCTAGCCGGAATCAACTGCGCATCGGCCAAATTTTTCGCTAACCAGTTGCGGCACTGACTCAATGCCTGAGGATGAGAATACACCGCTTCAATATTCGTCAGGTGCTCAGCACTAGAAATCAGGGCATGCTGTACTGGCAGCGTAAAAGCCTGCTGAATCTGTAGTGTTTCTAGCTCCCACAGCGTGTCTAAGGTAATCATGACGCCACCGCCAATAGAGTTTTCTACCGGGACGACACAGAAATCTGTCTCTCCTAGCTCAGTGGCTTTGATAGCCTGTGCGATTGTAGGATAGGCTATGAGCCGAGCAGATGTATCTGGGCGGCTCTGGGCATAAGTAGCGGCAGCAAAGTCTGAGAAGGTACCCTTCGGTCCAAGATGGGCAATTGAAACCGTCATGGAGTGAAGTCTCGTCAATGCTATAGAGTGCTAGGGTTAGCTTATACCATTTTCTTTCATTTCTCGTTTAGCTATGGTCCGCTTTAGTGCTTCTCAGGCCGTTACCATTTCGGTCCCGACGCAGCCATCATCTATAGAAGACTACCTAAACGAACCAGAGCGCTTGGTCTATGCCCTGATTGATCCTCAGTATGTAGAAAGGCTCAGTCCTAATCTGTTTAGAGTAAAAGTTCGCGCGCTCAAGTTTTTAGGACTGTCAATTCAGCCAGTCTGCGATATCGAAGTTTGGCTGAACGCTGGCGCAGTGAGGTTACGCTCTAACCGCTGCCAGCTAGAAGGCTATGAGAACTTTAATCAAAAGTTTTCTATGAACATGCAGGGATACCTAGTAAGTCAGCAGACGGCGAAAGGAAAGCGACTGCGTGGACAGGCCAACCTAATTGTGAGTGTTGATCTGCCACAAGCCATGAGCTTTACGCCAAAACCACTGCTAGAGCGGACGGGCAATGGTTTAATCAACGGCATTCTAGTCGCCTTAAAGCAAAGGCTCATGCGGCAGCTGATCGCTGACTACTGTGACTGGGCCTCCTCTTCGCCCCCTGTCTCTAGCCTTTCATAGCTTCGAGTATTCTTTCTGCTTTTTTTCAGCGGCTGCCTGCTGAAATAGGGTTAAAAAAGTTTGGGCGAGACTTGGCAGCTTTTAAATGACTGTCGGTGCTGACGACATATGCCCTGCTTAGCGATTCCCCGGCGATGTTTGGCGCTGCCATACCCTTTGTTGGACACAAGATCGTAACCTGGATAGTGTCTATCTAAGCGGACAATAAGCTCGTCGCGCCACACTTTAGCGATGATGCTAGCTGCTGCGATCGCCAGCACCTTCTGGTCACCTTTAATTACTGTTTCTTGAGCCATGGATAGCTGAGGAATCGGTTGATTGCCATCTACCATGCATTTCTGCGGCGCTACAGGTAGCTGAGTCACCGCTCGACGCATCGCTAAAAGAGATGCTTGCAAAATATTGATCCGGTCAATCTCGTAAGCAGAAACCAGTCCAACGCCACAGCTCGCCATCTGCCTGATCTGAATCGCCAGCGTCTGTCGCTTGCGCGCGCTGAGCTTTTTGCTATCAGTGACCCCAGCGGCTGTTAGCGCCGCGACTGATTCAGCCGGAACGACGACGGCTGCTGCTACCACAGGGCCAAACAAAGCTCCTCTGCCTACCTCATCAACGCCAGCAATAATCGGTTCATTATTGCCAGCAAGCAAATTACTCAAACCCAAACCACTCAGCTTGCCTACTCGACACTCGTTAAGTCAAGTGTTAGCTAGCTGAAGAGCGGCGGCGGCGACGCCGTACAACTTTCTTAGCCGCGGGTTTTTCCTCTTCTTCTGCTTCACTAACCTCGCTGTCTTCTGCAGCAGATAAGTCTTTCTCTTTCGAGTTGCTATCAGATGACTTAATTAGCGGCGGCTCAACTGAAGAACTTGAAGACGCTGCGTCGTCTGTCTTCTCAGCGATTTCTTTATCCGTATCCTCACCGGTAGTCTGCTCGACGGAAGCCTTTGAGCGCCTTTTTCGACGAATAGGTGCAGGCTTACCTGTCGGCTGGTCTTCTGTATCCTCTAGCCCTGTCTCTGTATCGGCCTCTGTTGATGTTGATGGTTTGGGTGACGCTTCGTCGTCATCTTCTTCCGCTTCAAGATGAGCTGGCGTTTTGATAATTCGCTTATTTGCCTTAGCGCTCTGAGCTTCGGCCTCAGCGTTTTCTAAAAAAGCTTCAGCCTCTCCTGGTAGAACAACTGAAACCACCGCATTTTGAACATTCTCAACGGTTTTCTCGCTAAAGGCTAATGGAGAAATTCCCATCATGGCGTAAACGCGCTGTGCCTCTATAGGCATTTCGACAGCGATGATTTCTGGCGGATCTTCCGATTTACGGCGACTGTTGCGGACCCGCTTCCCTTTCCCGGAAGTATCCGTATTTCCAGAAGTATCCGTGTTTTCGGTCTTGGAGTCCGTTTGGCTGTCTCTCTCTAGCCGCTCCTTCTCGATTCTTTCATCGACGCGGTTATTGCTCCGTCGCCGCTTTCTGTCGTCACCGTTGCGCTCTGATGATCGATCAGCTGTAACAGGCGAAGGGGAAGTACCCGAACGACTCGGCGCTGCTGGGGCTGCACCGTCCGTGGTGCGACGACGACGACGACGACCGCCCCGTCCATTTTTATCTTGATAGTTAGGGTGATTAAGCAAGTCAAGCTCTTGGTCCGAAGCCTGAGGCGACAGACTTATAGCGGGTTTATCCTCTCGGTGATCGCGTGCAGACGGTCTGCTCGAATAGCTTTGGGCCGGTGAGCTGTATCCGCCCGAACGGATCGATACTGCGCCTACCGAGCTGGCTTCGTCGGGCGCTTCGCCTGGAAGGTGCGCCAGATGACCTAAGCCCCCACAAGTTGGGCAAGTTTTTCCAAAGAGTTCGTAGACGTTTTGGCCTTGCCGTTTACGGGTCAGTTCTACCAGCCCTAATTCAGATAGCTGCGAGATCTGTGGCCTAGATTTATCAGCACGAATGGATTTTCCGAACTGTTCTAGGACCTGCATTTGGTCTCGCCTAGACTCCATATCGATGAAATCAACTACGATTACGCCCGCAATATTGCGTAGTCTGAGCTGTCTTGCAATCTCAGTAGCGGCTTCGCAGTTGGTCCATAAGACGGTCTCTCTAGCAGTGGCTGAGCGAGTAAAAGAGCCAGAGTTAACGTCAATCACCGTGAGCGCTTCTGTAGGCTCAATGATAATATAGCCACCTGAAGGGAGATCTACTCTAGGTTTGAGCGCTTCACGAATGGCGGCGTTTACCCGGAAGTACTCCAGGATATGAGTGGACTCCTTATGATTATCAATAAGAATATTGGCTGGAATCCGACCATCGCTCCAGCTATTTAGATGCTTTTTAGTTCTCGCTAAGCCACTCTCGGTATCGGTCACGATACGATTGACATCATCGTTATAGACGTCGCGCAGCACTTTTTGAATAAAGTCGTCGTCTCGATTGAGCAGTGAAGGGGGGCGGGTGCTCATGGCCTCTTGCTGAATGGCATCCCAGCGCCGTTGCAAAGACTCTAAATCTTCGATAATGGCGTCTTCAGAAACGCCCTCTGCTTCTGTTCTAATCAGTAGTCCTGTGCCCGCAGGTTTTACCAATATCCCTAGCGCTCTCAATCGATTACGCTCAGTTTCGTTACGAATACGGCGAGAGAGATTGACGCCTCTGCCATAGGGCATAAGGACGAGATAGCGACCCGGTAAAGTCACCTTGCCAGTGAGCCGAGGGCCCTTATTGCCAGTCGGCTCTTTCATGATCTGAACAAGCACCTTTTGTTGAGGTGCTAACAGTTCAGTGATTGAGCTAGCCATGCGTTTGAGCTTGAGTGGGCCCAAGTCAGAGACATGCATGAAGCCGTTTTTGTCGCTGTCGCCAATATTGACAAAGCAAGCGTCAATGCCGGGGAGGATGTTCTCGACTGTGCCGAGATAAATATCTCCGACTTGATGACTGCCAGTGGCAACGATAATCTCTTGTATCTGATCTTCTGAAAAAACAGCGGCAATGCGATGCTGTTCTGCAATGACAATTTGCTTGGACATTCAATATTTCCTCTGAAGCCTGTCAGGGCGTGCCTTCATTCTGAAGGTTTAACAGCTAACAGGCCCATGAGTTGTAAAAGACTGGAGTGTTGAAGGTTTTTGAAGTAGTGAATCGGTTATAACGCCGCGATCACTCCAACGAGGCTGAGACCTGAAAACTATGTACTGGGTACTCGAAAACTATGTGCTCGAAAGCTATTCAAAAGCTACTTATTCTGAAACCGTTTGTTGAATATACAATCCGTAAGGGATAGCTTCTAAAGCCCTGACCAATGGGGCAGTCCCCCACAAGACTTACTTGTATATAAAACTATGTCTCCACGGAGCTTTTAGATTTTGATTAAAATGAGTGGCTAGATAAGCACCCACCGCTTGACGAAACAGTCAATGAAGAGTTCTCAATCAAAAAGCCTCTGTTGGACGGCTATTGCGTGAATCTCTTAAATGAAAATGCTGCTTTAAAACTGCAAGAGTGTGAGAATACTCCTTTGTCTTTTCCTGACATTAGAGCGAGAAATTCCTTGGATGGGCAAGAAAAAACGACTCTGAAACGCTAAAGAAAAGGCAGCATTGCTAATAGCATAGGCCGACAGTCAACGCCTAATCGTAAGGATTGATCTATCTAATTGCATCTCTGCTTGTGGCTGTATTATAGCGCCAGCGGTGCTTTTATGTGCAAAGGTTACACAAAAAAATAATATAGCTTGATTTGAAGGCAGGCGCAGCTTGGCTTTTTGGCGCGATCGCTTTCCATCGAAACTACTAAAAAGTCCCGGCTATTAAAGGCTTTTTCACCTCATAGCCGAGACTTTCAGGTCTAGGTTAATTGATTAGCTATCGCTGTCAGATAGTGAGTCCTCAAATAGCAAGTTCCTAGTGCAATCGGTCTAAGAGGCGCTAGCTGTAGACAGAGAACGACGACGTCTTCCCGATAGGTTGGGTTTGGGCGTATCTGTTTGCGTAGGCGCGCTGTCATTTTGGCTATGCTTGCTAGAAACATCGACATGCTGCAGCATCAACACTGTAACTGGATACTGCTTTGGCAACTCACGACGAACAAATCGACGGGCGTCTTCTTCAAGGCGCGATCGCAATCCATCCCAGTTGACATCAGGGCGATCGCTCTCAGATCTGTCAACCACTTCTTTCCATCTCGTGAGTAGGGATTTCTTCACCATAGGCACAACGCCACTTTCCCAGTCAGCCTGGCTCTTAGCTGAAACCACCCCGCGCAGATTAATAGTTGGATCGCCTAGCAGCCTACCTTGGCTATCAACCGTTGCAGAGACGGTAATGATGCCGTCTTCTGCTAGCTGTTGACGTTCTTTTAGTACAGCGCGCTCAACAATGCCCGTGCGTGATGCATCTACCAAGGCAATCCCAGAGGTAACCTTGCCGTCTATTTTCATGCTATCTGGCGTAATTTTAATCACATCGCCGTTGTTGACAATCGCAACGTTTTCTTTCTCAACGCCCGAGTCGACTGCCATCTCCGCATGCTTGACCAGCATTCTGTGCTCACCGTGAACGGGAATAAAGAACTTAGGTTTCGTTAGCGCTAGCATTAGCTTGTGGTCTTCTTGATAGCCGTGCCCAGAAACATGAAGACCTTTGTCTTTGCCATAGATCACGCGAGCACCCTGCTGCATCAGTCGATCAATAGTGTTTACCACACCGATAGTATTGCCAGGGATAGGATTCGACGAGAAGATAACCGTATCTCCCTCCTCAATTCGAATTTGACGGTGCGACTTATTCGAAATACGAGTGAGTGCCGCCATCGGCTCGCCTTGAGAGCCAGTAGTCAGAATCATCGCCTGATTATCCGGGCACTGCTTGAGCTGATTGGCTGGCTTGAAAAGGCTGTCCGGGCATTTGATATAGCCCAAGTTGCGAGCGTGGGAAATCACGTTCAGCATAGAACGACCCACAATAAAGACAGAGCGGTTATGCTTTTGGGCCAGCTCTAGCAGCATGCTTACGCGGTGCACAGAAGAGGCAAAAGTCGTCACGAACAAACGGCCTTTTGCATTATTAAATTCCCTATCTAAGTTGGGAAAAACAGCGCGTTCTGAGGGAGTGTTCCCAGGAATCTCAGCGTTAGTAGAGTCGCTGATCAAGCAAAGTACACCTTCCTCGCCGTATTCTGCAATTTTTTGAAAGTCGAAGAACTCGCCGTCTACTGGGGTGTGGTCTACTTTAAAGTCACCACTATGAATGATGGTTCCCACGGGCGTTTTAATCGCCATGGTAAAGCTATCGGCCATAGAGTGCGTGTTGCGGATATATTGCGCACTGAAGTGCTTGCCAAACTTGACAATATCGCGAGGGCCGACTGTATGTAGTTCCGTGCGATTTAGAACGCCAGCTTCTTCGAGCTTGCCCTGTAAAAGCGCCATGGCCAGTCTCGGCCCGTGGATCACAGGAATATTGAACTGCTTGAGATGAAAGGCAATGCCGCCAATATGGTCTTCGTGACCGTGCGTAACGATCATTCCTTTGATTTTGTGCTGATTTTCTTTGAGGTAGGTAATGTCTGGCAGCACGATGTTGACGCCATGCATTCCTTCTGTTGGAAAAGAAAGGCCAGCGTCTAGCAGGACGATTTCGTCGTCGTATTCAAATACGCAGGTATTCTTGCCAATTTCATGCAGCCCGCCCAAGGGAATAATTTTGAGGGTGTTGTTGTCTTGTTTTTTGCTAGTGATCTTTCTACTCATGTAGTTTCCTGTGTTGAACGATAAATTGAATATTGGAAAGGTGGCATGCGATCGCGCGGTGCTGTTGATGAAGGGTTAGCGCCTGTCAATCGCTTTGAGAAAAGGACTAAGGGAAAGTTTGTAAGACCCTATTTGCGTCAATTTTCTGTCTAAATTTATATGTGCAGTTTTTTCCGAAAGATTCGCGGGTTCTAAGATTAGCTTTTATAGATATGTCACGAGCTAAGCTGTTGCCAGCAAGGGACTATTAGGACTCTGACGATACAGAACGCTTAGCAGTAAGCTAGTTGGATGAGTTCACAAGTGAACGATGCTGGCTGACTAAACTTCGACGATCACGAGCTTTAAGCGTTAGTACCTGTGACCTTGCGAGCCTTTTAGCGTTGTTTTCTAACGTCTGGTGCGGACGTATCACAACTTAGATAAGATTTTAATGTTGAGCGACGCAACGGCAATTGGCATCGTCATTTGGAAGTGCTTTCTTCGACTTCTTTTTTCGATTTCTCTCTATTTCTCTCTCGGGGTTTCTTTTTTCAGAGGGGTTTCTTTTTTCAGAGGGTTAACGGCTACTTGCCCTCTGGCAGACTTCCCCTCTAGCAGACTTGCTTGTTATTAAATCTATCTTCTAAGCAGACCCGCTTTCTAGCAGACCTAGTTGTGACAGTGTAGCCTCAATCTGTGAATGTAGCTCGGGTGAACCTGCACAAAGGGGTAGACGGCAGCTACCAATATCCCAACTCTGCAATGCCAACGCCACTTTTAGCGGAATCGGACTGGTCGCTGCAAAGAGTGCCTTGAACAAAGGAAAAAGCTCGAGATGAATGTTCGCAGCTTCTATAACTTTACCCATCTCAAATGCACGAACCATCCGTTGGAGACGATCGCCTACTAAGTGGCTTGCTACGCTCACAACGCCTACTGCTCCAACGGAGAGCATAGGCAAGGTTAGTGAGTCGTCTCCAGAATATATCTCAAAGTCTTCAGGGCTCAGACGACTGATCTGGCTGACTTGATCAAGGTTCCCGCTCGCTTCCTTAATAGCAACTACGTTCGGTATATCCGCTAGCTTTACTGCTGTTTCAGGCAGTAAGTTGCAGCTGGTACGTCCAGGCACATTGTAAAGCATGATGGGTAAGTCAGGAACCGCTTGTGCGATCGCCTTAAAGTGACCATATAGTCCCGCCTGAGGCGGCTTATTGTAGTAGGGCACTACCTGTAAAGATCCATCCAAACCTAGCTTGTGAGCTTTCTGAGTCGCTGCGATCGCCTCTTGAGTGCTGTTAGACCCTGTGCCTGCCAGTATCTTTGCGCGGCTGCCCACGGCCTGCTGCACAACCTTAAAGAGCGCATACTCCTCTTCCCATGTCAGCGAAGGCGATTCGCCGGTCGTGCCGCAGACCACAACCGTATCAGTCCCGTGATCAACCAGATGGCTAGCCAACTTTTCTGCCACTGCGTAGTTGACCTCGCCGTCGTCGTGAAAAGGCGTCGCCATCGCTGTGAGTACTCGGCCAAATCGGGGCGTTTTCTGATGGCTCGTTGAGCTGTCAGTCATGCTTGTTTCCATTTTTGTGAGCGTCTAATTAGAGCTTCAATTGCAGGCTTTCTACCTACAGGCTTTCTATCGCAGGCATTAAACTGTTGCAGGGGATTTCAGCCAGCGCTTGGCCACTACTAATTCTGCAATCTGAACAGCGTTGAGCGCGGCACCTTTGCGAATTTGATCGCCGCTCAGCCATAACTCTATACCTGTTGGGTTAGAGATATCTTGACGAATTCGTCCGACCAAAACGTCGTCTTTCCCACTAGCGTCTATCGGCATTGGAAAATAGTTTGCCTGCCAGTCTTCCACCAGCTCGACGCCCGCAGCTGACTGGACGGCAGCTCTTGCTTTCTCAAGATCAAAAGGCTGCTCAAACTCTAGATTAATCGCCTCAGAGTGCGCCCGCAATACGGGTACCCGTATGCAGGTTGCCGATATTCTCAGCTCTGGTTCATCAAAGATTTTGCGAGTTTCATTGACCATCTTCATTTCTTCTTCGCAATAGCCCTGCTCGTTGAGCGGCGTATTGTGGGGAAATAAATTGAAAGCCAGCGGATATGGGAAACTCTCGGTTGGCGGCGTCTCTCCTGCCAAAATCGCTCTAGTTTGTTGCTTGACCTCTTCCATCGCCCGTGCGCCTGCACCGCTAGCAGATTGATAGGTCGCTACGACCACTCGCCGAATCGGCTGTATCTGATGCAGCGGCCAAATTGCAACGCTCATTAAAATTGTCGTGCAGTTCGGATTGGCAATAATTCCTCGGTGGGATTCAGCTGCTTTGGGATTGACTTCTGGCACAACCAATGGCACCGTGTCATCCATTCTAAAGGCGCTAGAATTATCGATCATCAGCGCGCCTGCCTCGACAATATCCTTGGCCCACTGCTTGGAAATGGCACCCCCTGCGGAGGCTAGAACGATGTCTATACCTTTGAAGGCGGATGAGGTTACTGCTTCAACAGTGATTTTTTCTCCTCGAAAGTCAATCTGCGCTCCGGCTGAACGAGGAGAGGCCAGTAGCTTGAGAGAACTCAAGGGGAAATTGCGATCACTTAGTAATTGAACTAACTCGGTGCCAACTGCGCCAGTGGCCCCTAAAATTGCGACATTGTACGAATCAGGCAAGCAGGTATCCTCCTAACAAAATATTAAAATCATCTGAAACTTAAAATTTTCTAAAAATGTGGCTAATTTTTGAATAGTCATTCAATGTCAAATATTTTGAGTAGTCAGCTTATAAAGAAGGACGGTTAATACATCGATTGAATATTTCTACAGCGGACATAGTCAACAGCGGACATAGTCGCAGAATGTCTGTACCCTGCAACTGCCTATTTCTATAACTACTGTCACTCCGCCACAATTATTTCTATTCTGACAGTCACTCATTATTATCAATTACTGGTCAATATTATCAATGACTGGTCAATGCTCTAAAGATGTGTTGCCAATGCTTGACTGACAGCTATCTTGGGCCGATTGCCTTAAATGCCTCAGATGTGCGAAATCACTTGTGAAAGCAAAAAAAACTCAAGTTCTCAATTTTTACAGATCGACTGCTTGTCTTGACTGGGAAAACCCTGTGACCAATATACCCTAAGTGAAACAGCGTTTTGGGCTGCCTTTTGTATACAGCCTGTTAAATTGACCTAAACCCCTGTACTTGTAGCGTTTGATGTATCGCCATAGGCTGAAATTTATTTACAATCAATAAAACAGGTGTATGATTGCTAACTGCGATAGTTAACCTAGCCGTCAGCTGGTTTAATCGATTCTGGGTTAATTGCTCCTAATCTAGCTATAGCTAATTGGTCTATACAGCAAAAGCTTGCGCTTCCTCAATGACTGTATAAGATTAAGGCTAGTAAGTTTTAAGGTTAGTAAGCGACTTCAGCTCGCAGGTAAGGCGTAGGCGGCTTCAGTTCGCGCCAAGTTACAGTGTTTCTCCTCTAACGTAAGTTTTTTTAAATGAAAGTCACCCAGGAAAATTTGCCCGATAGCCAAGTCGGACTAGAAATAGAAGTTCCCGCTGATCTATCCAAACAGGGCTATGAAAAGGTTTTGCGGGACTACATGAAGTCCGCGAACATTCCTGGGTTTCGCAAAGGAAAGGTGCCTCGCCAAATCTTAATTCAACGAATTGGTAGTTTACAGCTCAAAGCCGCTGCGCTTGAAGACATGCTGCAAACGGTAATCGAAAAGGCAATTAAGCAAGAAGATATCGATGCCCTCGGCAACTATCAGTTGACCTCTGACTTTGAGCAGCTGCTAAGCGCCTACACGCCAGGTGAACCTTTTACTATTTCGGCGTCGGTAGACGTTCCGCCGCGAGTCACACTAGCCAAATACAAGGATTTATCTGTAAAGGCTGAGGAAATCAAGCCCGATGAGAAGCGGGTAGACGCCACCTTAGAAAGCTATCGCGAGAATCAGTCAACGCTAGTGCCCGTAGAAGATAGAGTTGCCCAAGAGGGCGATGTAGCGGTTGTTGACTTTGTCGGTAAGTCTGAAAACGCTGACGGTGAGCTAGAAGAATTTGAAGGTGGCAGTGCTAAAGACTTTCAGGTTGAAATCAAAGAAGGGCGCTTTATCCCTGGCTTTGTCGAAGGCATCGTTGGGATGAATTTAGAAGATGTTAAAGAGGTCGAGGTGACCTTTCCTGCCGACTATCCCCAAGCCGAATTAGCGGATAAACCGGCTGTGTTTGAAATCACACTCAAGGAACTCAAAGAAAAGGAACTGCCCGATTTAGATGACGACTTTGCAGAAGAAGTCAGCGAGTTTGAGACGCTCGTGGAGTTGCGTAAGTCTTTGGAGGAGCGCTACCAAGAAGAGGCAAACGATGCGACAGAAGGCAATATCGAGCAGGCCCTGCTTGATGAGCTAGTGCAGCATATTGAAGCCGAGATTCCTAAGACCTTAGTCATGCGAGAGGTTGATTTTATAGTCACACAAACCGCTATGCAGCTCAGTCGTCAGGGCTTGGATCTCAGTAAGTTTCTGACTAAAGATTTGGTTGATAACATGCGCGAGAATGCTCGCCCTGAAGCCGTTGAGCGCCTGCGTCGGACACTGGCGCTAGGTGAAATTGCCAAGCAAGAATCCATTGAAGTCACTGAAGAAGAAGTGAGTACGCGGGCCGAAGAGATGATGGCTGAGGTGGAAGATCCTAGCCAGGTTGATCCTGAGCGCTTAAATCAGGTGGTGAATGAGGACCTGCTGAAAGAGAAAATATTGGCGTGGCTAAAAGAGAACTCGAAAGTGGAGCTAGTTCCTGAAGGTTCTTTGGCACCGGAAGAACCAGACGTGTCGGATGATGAGATAGACGCGGCAACATCGGCAGAGGCCACTGAAGGTCTTGATGAAGAGGCTGAAGCTAAGGCAGTAGAAGTTGAGGTCGTGAAAGACTGATTGCCAAAGGAAAAATGTCGAATCAGTAACGACTTCGCTACAGTGTTAGCGCGTCTTAATTTCACTTCGGGATAAGATGCGGTACATTAAGCACGTATACAGGCAGCCGCTTCATTTTTATGAACATATCGAACCGTTGGCATTTACAATCAGGCACTCGAGATCTCTATTGGGGCACGCCTGTGCAAGAGAGCCAAGAAGTGCAGTTAATGCCAAAGTCAGCGTCAAAAAATCTGCAGACGAAAAAACTGATAGAGGCTCCAAGCTTTCAGCCGAGCAGTATGCTGCCTATGGTGGTTGAGCAATCCGGGCGAGGAGATCGGGCCTTTGACATTTACTCTAGGCTGCTACGTGAGCGCATCGTTTTTTTGGGTACACCTGTAATGGACGATGTGGCTGATTCGATTGTGGCCCAGCTCCTGTTTTTGGATGCGGAAGACCCTGAAAAAGACGTACAGCTATACATCAATTCTCCAGGTGGATCGGTGACGGCTGGCATGGCTATTTACGATACTATGCAGCAAATTCGACCTGATGTTGTGACTATCTGCTTTGGTTTAGCTGCTAGTATGGGGGCGTTTTTGCTTTCGGGTGGCGCAAAAGGCAAACGAATGTCGCTACCTAGTTCTAGGATCATGATTCACCAGCCTTCGGGGGGTGCCCAAGGTCAGTCTGCTGATATCGAAATTCAGGCAAGAGAGATTTTGTATCTAAAGAAGCGCTTGAATGAAATGCTAGCCGACCACACTGGGCAGGATATTGAGCGGATTGAGGCTGATACGGAAAGAGACTTTTTTATGTCTGCTGAAGAAGCAAAGGATTATGGCTTGATTGATCAGGTGGTAACCCGACAAATGCTCTCTGATACTAAGCTGACTGCGGTAGGTTAACGGTTATGTCAAAGTACGACTCCCATTTGAAGTGCTCGTTTTGCGGTAAGTCGCAAGAGCAAGTGCGAAAGCTGATTGCGGGGCCTGGGGTCTACGTTTGCGATGAGTGTGTAGATCTGTGCAACGAAATTTTAGACGAGGAGCTGTTTGACTCTGGGTCGTCTGTGGCTGCGCCTGCACCTCGTCGTGAGCAAGCGCCTGATCGTCGACGCAAGTCTCCCTCTCCGATTTCCTTAAATCAAATTCCAAAGCCGAGGGAAATTAAGTCCTATCTAGACGAGCATGTAATTGGCCAAGACGAGGCCAAGAAGGTCCTGTCTGTGGCGGTTTACAACCACTATAAGCGGCTGAGTTTTGTGAACTCTGAAGGCGGCGAAGACGGGGAAGAGGACATCGAACTGCAGAAGTCCAATATTTTGCTGATTGGGCCGACCGGATGTGGTAAGACGCTGCTAGCCCAGACGCTGGCGGAAATTTTGGAAGTGCCGTTTGCGGTAGCGGATGCGACTACGTTGACAGAGGCGGGCTATGTCGGCGAAGACGTCGAAAATATTTTGCTACGGCTGCTTCAGGTTGCTGATCTAGATGTGGATGAGGCTCAGCGCGGCATTATTTACATTGATGAGATTGATAAGATTGCTCGCAAGAGCGAGAATCCTTCGATTACTCGCGATGTTTCAGGTGAGGGTGTTCAGCAGGCGCTGCTGAAGATGCTAGAAGGAACGATTGCCAACGTGCCGCCGCAGGGCGGGAGAAAGCATCCTTACCAGGACTGTATTCAAATCGATACGCGCAACATTTTGTTTGTGTGCGGCGGGGCCTTTGTGGGCCTTGACAAGATTGTGGAGCAGCGGATTGGCAAGAAGTCGATGGGCTTTGTGCAGCCGGGAAAAGATATTAGCAGCGACGAGAAGTCTGCTTTGACGCTGAAGGATCTGGAGCCAGATGACATTGTTAAGTTTGGAATGATTCCTGAATTTATTGGTCGTATTCCGGCGATTTCGATTGTGGAACCTTTGGATGAAAAGACACTCGTGTCGATTCTGACGGAGCCAAAGAATGCTTTGGTGAAGCAGTTTAAAAAGCTAATGCGGATGGATAATGTGGCGCTGGAGTTTGAGTCGGATGCGATTCGGGCGATCGCAAAAGAAGCCTTCAACCGCAAAACTGGCGCACGGGCGCTGCGCAGCATCATCGAAGAAATCATGCTAGATGTGATGTATGAACTGCCTTCACGAGACGATGTCAAAACCTGCGTAATTACACGTAAAATGGTAGAAAATCGCTCAACTGCCGATTTGCTGGTACATCCGTCATCGCTGCCTAAGCCAGAGTCTGCATAGCCGTGTGGGAAACTAGATTGGGTGGCCTGACAAAGCCCAGCGTCGAAGATTTATTGGATTAGAAGGTAAACAGCAACGATGCCCTACGCTAGCATTAATGGCGTTGATCATTACTACGAATGGATTTCGACTCAAGACCATCCTGGCAACTACACAAAGCCAGTGATGGTTTTTTTGCATGGCTGGGCGGGTTCTGCTCGCTACTGGCGCTCAACGGCTGAAGCGATTAAGGATACCTTTGACTGTTTGCTCTATGACCAACGAGGATTTGGGCGATCGCACACTCCCACGCCAGAACAGTTCGCTGCCGATCCTTCACTTAGCACCCTAGAAAGCTTTGCCGAAGACCTCAATGTCTTACTAGATACGCTAGAGCTGACCCAGCCTGTTTATATGAACGCGCATTCTATGGGCGGTTCTATTGGCCTCTACTTTTTAGATCGCTACCCGGCGCGGGTCAAGAAGGCCATCTTGACCTGTAATGGCAGTTTTCCTTACCAAAAGTGGGCCTTTGAAGCGTTCTATCTGTTCGGCGGCTACGTCGTTGCCTTTCGTCCTAAGTGGCTTGGTAAAGTGCCCTTTGCCCCTCAGATGTTCATGCAGCGTTTTCTAAAGGGCTCCATTCCGCTGGAGGAGAAAAAAGCTTTTCTTGCAGACTTTCTTGTGGCCGATGCTGGCGCGGCGCTTGGTACGCTCAAGGCCGCAGTGAGCAAGCATGCCACCGAAGCTATGCCTGCTGCGTTTGCGGCGCTTAAGGTGCCGACGCTAATGATTTCAGGTGAATACGACAAAATTACACCAGCGAAGCTAGGTAAGGAGGCTGCTGATATGAGCGATAACATTCAGTACGTTTTGATGCCCAATACAGCGCACTTTCCAATGATGGAAAACGCAGAAAGCTACTTAGAAATCATTAACTCATTTTTGATTGATGCAGAGCTTCCTGTGACTGCCTAGCGCGAGCCAAGGTTGCTCGAAGGCTAATTTGCGAGTGCTGTTAGTTTTACAGCCACAGGAATTGGGTTGGGCTCAAGTTGGGTTTGGCAAAGTTGCGAGTACTAGAAGCTAGCAATCGGGCCTAATCTAAGCCTAATTCACGCTTCAATAGCTCAATTGACTTCTCCCCGATATAGTTGCCGCAGCGGATAATTTCTGGAGGGCGGATGATGTCGTTACGAGCGGTAAGCAGGGCGTCTTTGATGATGGGGTAGCTGGCGTTGTCGGCCAGAATAGTCTGAGCGCTGCGGACGACGGCAGAGAGCTTCTGGGCGTCTTCTGCTTGCGCGGTCATAACGAGGATATCGTCGCCGCGAAGGCTATAAGACAGAACTTCGGCAATGCGGATGATACCAGTGCTAAGGCTGACGATGCCTAAACAGGTGTCTTTAGGCAGCTCTTTGATGAGCTTGCGCTCTTCGACGTAGTCATTAATGTCGATAGGGATGACGCGAACGGATTTGGGGGCCGCGATCGCCTCTGCTTCACTAATAAAGTAGCGACTGGTCACAACTGTACCTGAGCGGGTCTGTGCCAGCACTTGGTCAAGCTCTTCTAGCGGCACTAGCTGCACCGGAATCTTTAGCGCCTGCTCTAGCTCGCGTACCATTAGCTCACCTGCCCCATCTTCTTTTTTGATGGTGACGAGTACTCTGGCACTACAGCGCAGCCGCCAGTCTACCTCAGCCATGAATAGCTCGCGCGCCTGGTGCAAAGAGCAGCCTTGGCGCAGCAGTTCGTCTAGGCTGTTTTCTACTAGCTCTTGGGCTTTTGGAAACTTATCTAATAGGGGTGAGCCGGGTTTGACAATTTCTGTGGTGCCTTCAGCGCGCACGTAGATGCCCGAACCGGGCATGGCCTCCACCACGCCAGCATCTTCTAGCTGACGATATACCTTGCTAATGGTGTTGCGATGCAGGCCGGTTTGCATCGCTAGCTGCCGCGTACTTGGTAGGCGATAGCTAGGCGGATATTGGCGCGATGCGATCGCAAACCAAATTTGGTCATACAGTTGCGTTGACGCCGGTATTTCGCTATCGGTTTGGATATGGAACTGAACCACTTGCAGTGCGCCCCCCCAGGTGGCAAAGATTTTGTTGCTACCTAGAGATTAGTCGGGAATCTGCCTTTCGTGCTGGACGATTTTGCTTTTTTTGAGGTTTACTCAATAATTCTTGATGTTTTATCGGTGTTTGGTCAGATGTTTAGTTAGGGGTTCTAAGGCGGTCTGGTTCCGGTGTCTCATCCATACTTGTTGTTAAGTCAGAACCGATATCGGTGAAAACCTGCGATAACCCGATATATTTGAAAAACTATTATTTATTTCGACCAAGGAGATTTCTCCGTTGTTTTCAGCCGAAGATTTCGCAAAAGCTCTAGAGCAACAAGATTACGAGTTTTCACGCGGCAGCGTGGTTACTGGCAAAGTGGAAACCCACGAAAGCGATGGAGCCTACGTTGATATCGGCGGTAAGTCGGCAGCTTTTTTGCCGCTAAAAGAAGCGTCTATTGAGCCCAGTTTTGTGCTGGCAGAGGAGCTGCCTATTGGCACGGAGCGCAAGTTTTTGATTGTGCGCGATCAGGATGCCAATGGCCAAATGGTGATTTCCATTCGGGCTATGGAAATTAAGGAGCTTTGGGAGCGCTTAAGAGAGCGTCAGGAAAACGGCGATGTGCTGGAGGTGACGATCTCGGGCAGTAATCGGGGCGGTGTGACGGCTGATATTAGCGGCTTGCGGGCGTTTATTCCGCGATCGCACTTAGCAAGACGCGTAGAAGATTTAGACGAGCTGATGGGCGAAACGATCAGTGTGGCCTTTTTAGAGGTGGATGAAGAGAACAATAAGCTACTGCTGTCTGAGCGGGTCGCGGCTAGGGCGACGGCGATGAGCAGTTTAACCAAAGGTGAGCTGATTGAAGGGACGATTGCTTCTTTGAAGCCTTTTGGTGCGTTTGTAGATTTTGGGGGCGCTTCGGGGCTCTTGCACATTAAGCAGATCAGTAAGAGCTACGTATCTGCTTTGGGGGACGTGTTTAAGGTGGGCGATCCGATCAAGGCGATCGTCTTGAATATTGACGACCAAAAAGGCCGGATAGCACTGTCTACTCAGGTGTTAGAAAAGTATCCTGGTGAGATTCTTAAAGAGATGCCGACGATGATGGCGGAAGCTGAAGAGCGGGCTAAGAACGTTGCTAAGACGCTGGCTGAAGGCGACAATTAAAAAAATACACCCCGACCTATGGGCACGCCTCTTTTCCTTTGACTCCGCTCAGGGCAAATAAAAAGAGGTTTTGCCTTAGGTTGGGACAATATATTGGCTGTGAGTGACGATGGGAAGTGTTTGGGAGCTGGATTTTTATTCCAGACCAGTTTTAGACGATCGAAATAAAAAACTGTGGGAGATTTTGATTTGTGAGGGGCTGCAATCGGTAACTGACGAGCCGGAAACGCTGTTTCGCTATAGCAAGTATGTGTCGAATAGCGATGTGAATTCGGAAACGTTGCAAGCAGCTCTTGAAGATGCGATCGCCCAAGCTTCCCAGCAGTCTGAGGCATCTCCCACTAAGGTTCGCTATTTTCGCTATCAAATGCAGAACATGATCAAGCGTGCCTGTGAGAATCTGGGCTTGCTGCCCTATCCCAGTCGTCGCACCCTGGCGCTGCAGCAGTGGCTAGAAGATCGTAGAGAAAACGTGTATCCAAACGAACCGGGCTATCAGGCATCGGCAACAGCGTCTGTCGCTCAGCCGTTAGAAGTGGTCAGCCCTCTGCCAGACGCACTGCTAGGCCAGAAGTGGGCGCTTGTGAGCCTGCCTGCTGAGGCGTTTGATGAAATGGATGAGTGGGATATCGGCTTTGGCGAATCGTTTCCGCTTGCTCCAGCTGGGGTCGCACCAGATACGCCCATTCCTGGCTTTATTGTTTACTCTGATCGGGCCAATGCGCTGGCTGCTTGGATGTCTGGGCTAGAGGTCGCCTGTGTGCGTGCGGCCAAAGAGCAGGCGAGTAACTACGTTGCGCCGACTGACGGCGCGTCTGCGCGGCTGCTGATGGATACGGGGACGACCGATACTTGGCTAATGGCCGATTTGACAACCTCAGCAACGCAGGCTGAGGCGCAGCGGTTTGAGGCAGCAAAAAAGGCTGCCAATAACGTGCATTTTTTAGCGGTACAGTCTGGCCCCGATTCAGAGTCTTTTGCCGGATTTTGGCTGATGCAGTCGCGGGAGTTTGGCTAGATGACGCGGATGGGTAGCAGTAGCCAAGCTCGGGTAACTTTTCGGACGATTTTGATGTATGGGCTTTTGAGTGCGATCGCACTCACTATGCTGCTTCCCCTCTTGTGGCTTGTCAGCACCGCCTTCAAAGGCCCCACCGAAAACCTCTTCCAGTTTCCCCCTCAGTTCCTACCCGCCTCTCCTACCTTCGACAACTTCATCAAGGTGTGGCAGTCCAATCCCTTTGGCCGCTACTTCTTCAACAGCACCCTGATTGCTGTCGTTACCGTTGCCCTTAATCTATTGCTGTGCTCTCTCGCTGCCTATCCACTAGCAAGGCTGAACTTCAAAGGTAGAGAACTCTTATTTTCTCTAGTCGTCTCCACAATTTTGATCCCCTTTCAAATTGTGATGATTCCGCTCTATATCCTCACCGTACGGCTAGGACTAACCAACAGCTACATTGGCGTAATTTTCCCTTCAATTGCGTCAGCCTTCGGCATTTTCCTTATGCGTCAGGCCTTTCAGGGCGTACCCAAAGAGCTAGAAGAAGCGGCCCGCATTGATGGCTGTACGGAGCTAGGCATCTGGTGGCACATCATGATTCCATCGGTGCGTCCGGCACTGGTAACGCTGGCAATTTTCGTTTTTATCGGCTCGTGGAGTGATTTCCTTTGGCCGCTGCTGATTTTGGATCGGCCTGAATATTACACCCTGCCGCTCGGCGTTGCTCGGCTAGCCGGTAGCTTTTCTTTGGACTGGCGATTGATTGCGGCAGGCTCAGTCATTTCAGTGGTGCCAATAATCCTATTTTTCGTCGCTGCGCAGCGTTACATCGTGCCTTCGGAAGCGGGCAGCGGTGTCAAAGGCTAGCGCCGAAAAATAGGTCGCTGAGCTTTCTAGACCGCTGAACTTTGACAGACTTCTGTTCGACAGGCTTCTGTTTGGCATATTTCTGAATAATTAGTAACGCTCTATCGCTATAGAGTGTGGTTGTTCTGCGCTACCGTGACTGAAGAATGGCCGCGGAGGGTGGCGCGATGGAAGGTTTGCGTGGGTTTGGAGACTGGCTGAAAGGGGGTGCGCAGCTGCCCTGGGGGAAGCTAGCGACACAGGCGATCGCAGCAACAACGGCAACGGCTGGACTGGGTGATGTTTGGCAAAAAGCAGCCCCAAAGCTGGAAACACTGAAAGACCTAGACCGAATTGACTCATTTTTTAAGCTGTTTGATTCGCCTGCGACAAAACTAGCGGTAGCAGGCTTGCCCTTTGCCTCGGTAGGGATTGAGCTGCTGCGGCTGTATTGGGAGGTGACGAAAACGGAGCCGACCTTTGAAAGCTCGGTGGTGCTAGCGGCGCAGATGGCCTATTTAGAAAGTCTGTGCGAGGTGACAGAGCGGGCAGATGCACAGACAAAGACAAAGCTGGCGACAGTAAAGCTCGCGACAGTATTTGAGCGACAGCTTCAAAGAGGTGAGGAGATGTCGCTGACGAAGACACAGGCGAAAAAGACGCTGACTCAACTGTGAAAGTCTGAACTGGCGGAGGCATTTGATGAGGTCCTAGCTGAGCTGCTGACGTCGTCTAGGTTGGTAGATTGGCAGGTGACGGTATTTGTAGATCAGGTGGCGTGGGGAACGCCGAAGTATTTGCCTGGGGTAGTAGCAGAGCTAAAAGATAAGGTAGAGCCGCTGGCTGAGTTTTTGCGCTCAGATGGACTGCGGATTCAAGAAAAGTTCGAGAGCATTAAAGACTACCTAACTGATGAAATCGATCCGTTGCCGAGCCAACAGGTTTTTGACGAAGCCGATCCGCCGGTGACGTTTAGCGATCTGTACGTGCCGCTAAGAGTGCAGCCCTTGGATATTAGCGGTAAGAGAACGACCGAAAGTGTGCTAGGTATTCATGCCTGGGCACAAAAACTACTAGAGCAATCTGAGTCTCGAAAGGTTGGATTTATTGAAGGGGAAGCGGGCAGAGGTAAGTCGGTATTTTGCCGAATGTTTGCGGCGATGGTCCGATTGGAGTTATTTCCGGCATTCATCCCTGTTTTGATTCGGTTGCGGGATGTGCGGGTGCTGGAAAACAACCCGACAAAAACCCTAGAAACCCATCTAGAAGATCTGGATTTTGTGCAGAGCGATAGTGGCTGGCTGACGGACGAGAATACGCGATTTCTGCTGATTTTTGATGGGTTTGATGAGCTGCTATTGCAGGGGCGCGAGAGTGGCGGCCTTAAAGAATTGGTTCAGCAGCTCGGCGATTTTCAAAAGAATAGCCATCATCAGTGTTTGGTGACAGGCCGACCGCTGGCCTTGCAAGGGGTAGACCGAGCGCTGAGTCAAACGAACAATCTGTGGCGAGTGCGACTAGAGCCGATGGCCGATGCTCAGCGAAATGAGTGGCTGTCTAACTGGGCAAAGCTTTTTGGTGACGCAGAAGCACAAGACTTTCAGTCCTTTTTGACGGCTTGCCCAAAGGATATAGGTGAACAGCTAGCTCGCGAGCCTTTACTGCTTTATCTATTGGGGCGGCTGCACCGTGAGCGGCACTTAACTGCTCAAATGTTTTCCGGGACCGAGGGTATGCGAGCAAAAGTGCGCGTGTACGATGAGTCGATAAAGTGGGTTTTAGAGCAGCAACGGCAGGAATTGAACGAGAAAATTTCTGGGTTGGAGACAGAAGATTTGCGACAGGTGCTTCAGGAGGCGGCGCTGTGTGTGGTGCAATCAGGAAATGAAACGGCAAAGCTGACGATGCTCAAAAGTCGCTTGACTGATGACGCTAATCCGGTGGCTGAGCTGTTAAAGCAAACACAATCTGAGACCGACAAAACGGAAGATAAAGCACTTAATAATCTGCTAACAGCGTTTTATTTAAACCCAGCGGAGATTGATAGAAGTGGCTCTGTAGAGTTTGCCCACAAAAGTTTCAGTGAATTTTTATTTGCTGAGCGTCTGAGGGCAGCGTTTAAAGATTGGGCAGAAGAAAACAAGCGAAACCGACCTCAATTAGACGACACCAAAGTTGCTGAGCAAATCTATGACCTGTTTGGTTACGGTGCATTAGATGCTCCGGTCGTTGAGTATCTAAAAGAGATGCTGTTTGCTGAGGGTAACTTTGACGATATGGTGCGACTTTTTAGCCGATTGCGCCAGTTCTACAAAAATTGGTGTAGTGGTCTTTATGTTGATAAAGGCCCTACAGAGAACTTACCCCAACGAAAAATGCAGCAGATGAGGGCGGTGGAAATCTCGCTAGGCCTCAGGCAGATCGATATTTATGCTGGGCTCAATGTAATAATTTTGCTGTTTGTGCTTCACAGCTACGGTCAGCAAAACGAGAATCAAAGCATGAATAAGTGCTTTCAGTTTCATCCTTGTGGAGATAGGACGTTAGGTGAGGATTTTAATAGAAATCGGATGCTTAGTATTGTTGGCTACAGCCAAATTATAAGTAACTTTGCGCTTAGCAATACGATAGGCAATGCGATAGATCGCTATTCTACTGGTGACGATGGGGCAATCAGTAGCTCTGCTTTTAACAATACGGTAGGCCGCTATCTGACTGGCGCTGACCTTCGAGATACTAATTTTAATGGAGCTGAGCTTAGTGATTCTAACCTGAGTGGTGCGGATCTTCGTGGTAGTGAACTGATAGGTGTCTACCTCCGTAGCGCCAATCTCTCCTATGCGAATTTGCAAGGCGTTACTCTTAATGGCGCTAACCTTCGCAGTGCCGATCTTTCTTATATAAAGCTGATGAACGCCCAGTTACGCGGGACCTACTTTCGTGATGCAGATCTCTGTAGTGCGGATCTTCGAGGGGCAAATTTCACTCGCGCTGATCTCACCCATGTAAAAATGAGCGGTTCTAATATCAGCGGTGCCAACTTTACTAATGCGGATCTAGCGTTTGCCGACTTATCAAATGTCCAGCACGATCATCATATTAAATGGGAGGGTGTCAAAGGTTTGGAGACTGCTAAGAACTTACCTGAGACGCTGAAGCAGCAGTTGGGACTGACTTAAATCACCATCCACCTGCTTATTTCATTTCCAACCTGCGATCGCTGCTGACTGCCACATACCCATCCACGATCACATTGAACTTGCTACCGATGCCGACACGCTAGCATTAAGACAGCTACTGACCCAAGGCAATCCCAAAATGGTTCAAGCACCCACTAAACCGCTTTCACTAGAAGCTTTCTTAGCGCTACCTGAAACTAAGCCTGCTAGTGAATACGTTGACGGCCAAATAAGTCAAAAGCCAATGCCACAAGGAAAGCATAGTGCCCTTCAGTCAGACCTGATGGCGTTGATTAATTCATCGCTCAGAACTGTAAAAATAGCCCGTGCTTTTCTTGAACTGCGCTGCACATTCGGTTGTAGCTCAGTCGTGCCAGATATTTCAGTATTTGAATGGAGCCGCATTCAGCGCGATGCAAGTGGAGACATTGCCAATATTTTTCCGCTTGCGCCTAATTGGATAATCGAAATTTTATTGCCGGGGCAAAGCGTTGCCAAAGTGACTAAGAAAATGCTGTGCTGCTTGAAACACGGCTCGCAGATGGGATGGCTGATAGTGCCAACAGACAAGGCAGTGCTGATCTATCAGCCTTAGCAAGAAACCACGGTATTAGATAAGCCTGACGTCGTGCTTCTTGTGCCTAATTTCGCAAAAAATCTAGTCGTTACCGTTGAGGATATTTTTGCGCTGCTGCTGTTGTAGTCCGTTTTCGGCTGTGGCACTTCGCTGCTACAGCACCAACTCTATCTTATGTTCTATGCCTTGTAGCTCCTTAGCTCGTTACTATTAAAGGCAGTTGATAAAACAGGATTATCGCCCAGCTATGAAAATTGCCGTCACGGGTGCAACAGGGTTTGTCGGGTCTCGCTTGGTCGCTCGGTTGGTGGATGAAGGCCACGATATAAAAGTGCTGACGCGCAAGGTAGAGAAGGCTCGAAAAGTTTTTGTAGCGCCTCAGTTTAAGGCCTTGGAATATGTGGCTTATGAGCCGACGAAGTCGGGCGATTGGCAGGCTGAAATTTCTGGCTGTGACGGGGTGATCAATCTGGCGGGTGAGCCGATTTCGGAGCGGTGGTCGACAGAGCGTAAAAGGCGGATTATTGATAGCCGTCAGGTGGGGACGCAGAAGCTGGTAGAAGCGATTCAAAATGCTGATCCGAAGCCGTCTGTTTTGGTGAGCGGTTCGGCGATTGGATATTACGGAACGAGCGAGACGGCAGAGTTTTTTGAGACAAGCGAACCGCTTGAAAAGGATTTTTTGTCTCAGGTGTGTCAGGCGTGGGAGGCTGCGGCGAGGAAGGCGAAGGATGCTGGGCTGCGGGTGGCAATTATTCGTACGGGAATTGTGCTGGGGGATGGGGGTGCGATCGCTAAAATGATCACCCCCTTCAAACTGTATGCAGGCGGCCCAATCGGCAGTGGTCGTCAGTGGTTTTCCTGGATTCACATTGACGATCTGGTCAGTCTATTTATCAAAGCCGTGCTCGACCCGTCTATGCATGGGGTGTATAACGGCACCGCGCCAGAGCCTGTGCGGATGAAAGACTTGGCGCAAACTCTTGGGGAAGTGATGGATCGGCCCTCTTGGCTGCCAGTGCCGGATTTTGCCATTGAGGCTCTACTAGGCGACGGTGCGGTTGTTGTGTTAAAAGGACAGAAAGTACTGCCTGAGCGGACGCAGGCGGCAGGCTTTACGTACGAATATGCTGAGCCCAAAGCGGCTTTGGCAGATGTCGTCAAAAGGATTGGTTAGGGTGTAACGGCTGCAAACGTTTGCAAATCTTCTCCTTCGTCCGGAATCCGCCTTTGACAGCGGGGAGAAGCCAAGTATGTGCAGCTTTTTTTATTGTTTATTATTTACGTGCCCCATTGCGCCCTATGAAAATTAATGCTCCGCTCTCTCGCCTGACAACCGGGCTTGCGCTTGCTGGTGGATTGAGCCTGACGCTGTTAAATGCTGTAAGCCCTATAGAGCTACTGAGCCCGCAGACGCTGGGCCAGGTTCAAGCTGCGATCGCTCAATCTGAAGAAGACACCAACGTCCAGGTCTATCAAGCCGCGAGCCCTGCGGTCGTTACTATCGTCACTGAAACCAGTAGCGGCAGCGGCGTCATCATAGATGATGACGGTTTAGTGGTGACCAACGCTCATGTCGTTGATGGCTCAGAGACCGTGCGCATCATTCTGCCCGACCGCCGAGAGTTTCAGGGACGCGTTGTCGGCTACGGCGCGGATGGGGCTGATTTGGCGGCGGTGCGGGTTCAAGCAAACAACCTGCCGACCGTAGAGATTGCGACAGACTCTGTTCAAGTCGGGCAGCGGGCCTTCGCCATTGGTAACCCCTTTGGACGGTTTGAAGGCACCTTTACTACCGGCATCGTCAGCCGTATTGATACCACTAACGGCTTGATTCAAACAGATGCGGCAATCAATCCAGGGAACTCTGGTGGCCCGCTACTCAACAGTCGGGGCGAGCTAATCGGTATCAATACCGCCATTTTTACACCCCAGCGCTCAGCTCCTGGCGTTCCTAGCTCAGCCGGTAACATTGGCATTGGTTTCGCCATCACAGTGGGCGAGGTCAATGACTTTTTGGTGGCCATTCGCAACGGCTCTGCAACGCTATCTGCACAGCAGTCCCCATTTTTACGGCGTCCAGCTCAGCAAATTACGCTGAATGGATCGCCCGTTCGAGGGCAGCTAACAGGTGGCAGTGAGGTTCTACCTGCTGATGAGAGCTATTACAACGCCTATTCTTTTGAAGGGCGCGGTGGACAGCGCGTGGCCATAGAAATGAGCAGTGCCAACGTTGACTCTTACTTGATTTTGCTGTCACCGCAGGGGCGTGATTTGGCCCAAGACGATGATAGCGGTGGCGATCGCAACGCTCGTTTAGTGTTTACGCTGCCAGAAGACGGCATCTACACCGTGCTGGCCAACTCCTATGGTTCTAGAGAAACTGGCGACTATGCGCTGCGAGTGGCCGAAGAGGCTGGTACAACAGCGGCGCTACCTGTCACTGGGCAGCAGGAATCTGTTTATAATCTACCGATTCAGACTGAAGGAACGCTGAACTCAAATTCACGCATTTTTGAAAGCGACGGTAGCCGCTACGAAGAATTTCCGTTCGAGGGCCGCGCTGGACAGCAAATCACGATTGCTTTGGATAGTCAGGAGTTTGATCCTTTTCTGCTGCTGGTGGGGCCTGATGGTGAAGTCGTTGAATACAATGACGATGTGTCGAGAAACTCACTGAGTGCGGGAATGTCTGTCACCCTTCCATTCAATGGCCGCTACTATGTCTATGCCAATGCGCTAGATTCGTCTGGGTTTGGTCGCTTTAGACTCAGCGTCGAAGCTCGATAACCGCTTCCCCTAGAGACTTGCGCGAAAGGCACTGCACTGCTGCACAAACCGCTGCGCTATTTCTGGGCGGTGCCCCCAATGCAAGTGGATGTAAGAAGCATGGAGATTAGATAGGTGATAGCCCTCTTTTTGGGTATCGCCTATTTCGCCCCAATACCGTTGGCTTTGGTAGACCGGCTGTGTGATCGGTTCCACAACGCTGGACTTGTGGAATTCGTGGCCGACAGCGGTTTGTCCTCTGATTAGCGCAGGGCCTGCCGTTAATGCCTTAGCCTGTCTATACCCTAGCGATAGCTTCAGGCCCATCTTGACCGTTTGGGGAATGGCGTTGACCATGGGCCATGCTTTGCCCTGAAAATCTATTAGCGTTTGAGAAAGATACATGAGGCCGCCGCATTCAGCGTAGGTTGGCGTCCCCTGTGCGATCACTTGCTTGATAGCTACTTTGACTGCCTTATTTTGAGAAAGCTGGGCAGCGAATACCTCGGGAAAGCCCCCGCCAAAATATAGACCATCTGCCGCTGGCGGCGTTTCGTCGGCCAGCGGGCTCCAAAAAATGAGGTCTGCGCCCTGATTTTCTAAGGTTTCAAAATTGTCTGGGTAGTAGAAGTTGAAGGCCGCGTCATGGGCGATCGCAATTTTTACCTTCTTTTGCTGAATAGCCCCTAAAGGCTGCGCTTCTAAAAGATCTGATGCTGCTGTGGTCTCTTTTGCTTTTGCACTTAGCAGCGGCTGCAACCGTTCCCAATCAAAACACCGCTCCCCAATTTCAGCGAGTCGTTCGGCAATCTGCTCAAATTCACTAACCTCTCCAGTTGGCACCAGCCCAAGGTGACGGCTGGGCAACTGGATATCTTTCTCGCGCCGAAAAACACCCAGAATCGGCATGTTGATCGCCCCTAGCGCTTCGCTTAGGAGCTGAAGATGGCGATCGCTTCCCACCCGATTTAAAACGACGCCTGCTACAGTCACCCGCTGGTCAAACTGTCTGTAGCCCTGTACCAAAGCCGCTAGCGATCTGGCCATGCGCCCACAGTCTACGGCTAGCACGACTGGCAAACCCAGCAGCCTAGCAATATGCGCTGTACTGGCCGTGTCATCTGCACCGGTTGCGCCATCAAACAGGCCCATCACCCCTTCTACCACTACCTGATTGGCCTCTGCACAGTGTGCGTTAAAGCTTTGCTGTACATACGCTTCACTGGTTAATACCGGATCTAGGTTGTAGGTCGGTCTGCCCGTAATGGCGCTGTGAAACATAGGGTCAATATAGTCTGGGCCCACCTTAAATGATTGAACGCGATCGCCTCGTTTTTTAAGCGCTGCCAGTAGCGCTAGCGTCAATGTCGTTTTGCCCGTACCGCTGCGATCGCCCGCCAGAATAATGCTCAAAATATGTTCAAAAAAAAGCTGTAAAGAAAAAGATGCGGAATAGTATCTATAGGTACTGAAGAATCTATCAAGTCCTGCTGAGTGTGTTTGTAACTTAACGTGTCGCTATCTTATGACACCTACAAGATCTTCACAGCCTATAGAGAGTCTCAAAATCATCTGTCTATACTCTACTTAGAGAGGGCATCCCTGAACGCTGGCCCTAAATGCTGATAGGAATGCTGATAGGTGCGCTTTTATTATCAGCCAACCCTCCTACTTTCCAAATCACGTACCGTTTAGCACTAAATGTGATGGCCTTGCAAAACTCCTCTATCCCTTCGATCTCCGCCCTTTCTCAACCCTTTAATGTGTCTCCTTCTAGGTTTTCTATCGGATCCCTCTCGACCCGTATCGGAAGTGTGCTGCTCGCGCTAGGTATGAGCGCTACTGTCGCGCTGCCAACGCTTGCCGCCGATCCTTTTAGAGACGACAGCTCTCATGAAATTGGGGACTTAACCGAGCAAGCCTTTGAAGCTATTTTCAAGTCGGGCGATTATGAAAGGGCGGGTGAAATTTTAGAAGCGGCTGAGACGGCTGAGGCAGATGAGCCGCTTGTACACGCAATGCTGGCTTCTATGGCCTATCTGGAAGGAGAATCTGGATTAGATGAAGTGCTAAAACGGGCGGAGCTGACCAAACAAACTGCTGAAGCTTTGAAAGAAACTGATGAGCTGCGAGGCCATCTTTATACAGCGGTCGGCATTTTCCTCGAAGGTGCCTATCTGCTAAAAACCGAAGGCGTTGCAAGAGCTACACCGACTGCGCTAGGAATGCTACAGCAAGTCTTTACTGAGTTAGATGCGGCTGAAGAGATTGCACCCGAAGATGCCGAGCTGAACTTGCTCAAAGGCTATATGGATTTGATGCTAGCCGTCAATCTACCGTTTTCTAATCCAGACGAAGCCATTTCGCGGATGACTCAGTATGGTAACCCAGCCTACCTCACCCAGCGTGGCGTGGCGATTGGCTACCGGGACTTGGGCCAGTATGACGACGCGCTAACGGCTGTTGACAAGGCATTAGCCGCCGCTGCTGATAACCCTGAGCTGTATTACCTCAAGGCTCAGCTGCTCGTTCGCCAAGATAAGGACTCTGAGAGTTTAGAGTGGTTTGCTAAGGCCATCGAACTCAAAGATCAGCTACCCCCCGTTTTAGCTGAGCAAATCCTTTGGGAAGAGTGCCACGCTGCCACCGATGGCAGCAGTTGCTCAGAATTTGTGGGCTTTGATTAAGCTTGTGGATACCTTATATGGGCGTCGTTCGTAGCTAGCTGTGTGCGATCGCCTGCCTTAACTCTTTTTAAAGAGCCTCGGTCTGGTAAAGCAGATCGAGGCTTTTTTATTGGCATTTTTTCTGTGTCAATGGCAAATGCTATGGCGGTTCGACCAGGCTAAACCCGTCTACGGTTTCAATGACTGCGGTCGGTAAAATTTGCAAAGCTTCTAAAGCATCTGGCTCTAACAGCAAATAATGTCCGTTTTGGCGGTGCTGTTGCAGCGTTTCATCATCAGCAACGCCTACTGGATGCTCTGCGTAAAACTCCAAGCTAGGGCGACCATACTCAAAAGAGGAATAGACTGTTTCTCCTGACGGTACGTTTGCCGCTACCATTCGCCCAACGTTTACGACCGGAAACGCTTCGTTTAACTCCCAGATCCAGGAGTGAGAGATCATTAGCAGCATCAGGCAGCTATAGAACCCAATTAGCAGTGTATTGACAAAATTGGGTTCTTTTTGACTGAGCTGCCGTGACACCTGTCCCAATGTAATCGTTAGACAAGCGCCTAGTAAAAGCAGAGGAAGTTGAGGATCTGCGATCACAAAATAAACGATTCCACCAATTCCCACAGCCGCTGAAATGCCAAAGATCCATCGCAGCGAGTAAGCGTATGGCTGCACCGGGCGAGATAGCTGCCAGCCGACAGCCAGCGCTACAAACGGATAAATCGGCATCACATACCAGGGCAGCTTTGTACCCATTGCCGACGCCATGCTCAAGAAAAGCACTGTTCCTGTCAGCACTAGGCGTCCCCGCGTGCTGTGACGCGATCGCCACGCCAGCCACAGCCCACCCGGCCAAAACAGCACCCACGGAAAACAGTACTTCAAAATCTCTAGCAGGTAGTACCAGGGCGGCCCATCGTGATTTTCCAACGTGCTAGAAATTCGCGCTAGGTTATGAAACCCTAAATGCTCTTGTACAAAAACGTCGCCATATCGTTGATACTGCGCGACATTCCAACCGACAGTCAGGCTCAATCCTACCGCAAGCCCCAGCCAGGTGTAGGGATTTTTGAAGAGTGCCCAGCGGCGATCTAGCACGGCAAACACCGCAGCAATGCCACCGAGTGCGATCGCTAAAATGCCTTTCGTCAGTGCGATCGCTGCCAAGCAAAGCCCCATGCCAAACGCCCATCGGCGAGACTTGGCTGACTTTAACAAGCACAGCAGCAGCAAAATAAGCAGCGTATTGATGAATCCATCAAACATATGCAGCCGCCCTTGACGCACCACTGGTAGCAGCATCATATACACCCCTGCCGTCAAAACGGCCTCTCGGCGATATGGCGATAGCAATCTCACTAGCGAATAGAGTAACGGCACGCCCAATGCCGTTGTTAGTGCCATGGGTAGCCGGGTCGTAAATTCATTGACCTGTTGAAATGCGAGATATCCCAAAGAGCCCAACCAGTAGCCGAAAGGGGGTTTAGGAAAGTAGGGCGCTCCAAATCGAGTGGGATAAAGCCACTGATGATTGTCAATCATCCCTCGGGCCACGACCGCATAGTACCCCTCGTCCCAGTCTCTTAGCGGCACGTTGCCTAAGTTGATTGTCCATAGGGCGATTGCCGCCACTGTCAGTATCAAAATCCACTGGAAATCTTTTAACTGGAAATCTTTTGGTAGAGCAATACCAAAAGGTAGTTGGGACTTGCGCATACGTATCAACGTTTAGAAACTGGGCAAAAAAAAGCCCCACCCGCTGACCGAATAAGACAGCACAGTAAGGCTAAAGACGCAGTTAGGAGGTATCTTGCCTACACCATATCGATTCGATTCATAAATATGGCCTGCTTTAAGAAGTTCTTAATCTCTCGTGGTACAAAATCTGTCAGCTTTCAGAAAAATGCTGCGTTTTAACTGTTCTTAGTCGATTAATCGCTGCGGCTAGCTCAAATCGTCTGAAAGTTGCCCAGTTTCCTGCTAGCCAATGACTTGATGACCGATGACTTGATGATCCACGGCTCGATGATCCACGGCTCGACAATGAATTCGCCTCTGCCAATACGTCTAAGCCACCGCGTTCAATATCTTCCATGACGTGATCTAGCACTTCGCTAAGCGATCGATTTTCGTCAAAGTAATATCGCTCAGCGTAGATCATCGCCTGGGCGATCGCCTGCACCTGATGTACCTCTACAATTTGCTCAATTGCTCGTAAGTCAATCGTTTCATCTCCCAGCATCAGGCTCTCTCGCCGAGCCTTGACTTTTAAAGACCGATTTTTGGGAGGCGTTGGCAGGCTCCCTGACAGAACAGCTCGCGCACTGACAGTGCCAAATCTATCGCCGCCCTCACTTTGGCGACGGACTGGATCTGCTAAATCTATCGCCTTAGCCTGCTCAGTCACAATACGCGGCTGATAGTCCGCCATCGCAATTACCGTATCAGCCACCGCAAAGTAGTCACCACTGCCACCCATCACCAAAATCGTTGAAATACCATAGCCGTCATATAGCTGACGCACCTTGTCGACAAAGGGCGTAATAGGCTCTTTGTCTTTCGAAATCAGGGCCTGCATGTTGCGATCGCGAATCATAAAATTCGTTGCCGCCGTATCCTCATCTATCAGCAATACCTCTGCTCCCGCCTCCACCGCCTCCATCAATCCAGCCGCCTGCGACGTGCTGCCACTCGCATCCTCCGTTGAAAACTGCTGCGATTGACGACCTCGCGGCAGCTGGTTAATCACCGGCGAAATATCGACATTCACTACGCTTCGACCGTCTTCAGCCCTCAGCTTCACCGTTTGAGGATGTGCCACCACCTGCTCTCGTCCATCTCCGGGCACATGGTTATAAATTCCCTGCTCAATTGCCCTTAGCAGCGTCGACTTCCCGTGATAGCCCCCTCCAACAATCAACGTCACGCCAGCGCGAATGCCTAGCCCACGCACGCGCCCGCTGTGAGGCGTCTCTAATTCAATTGTGTCCGTATCAGGTGGAATAAAGTAATCCACACCGCCTAGCAGCGGACGCTCATCTACACTACTGCGCCTCGGCAAACAGGCCCCTGCTGCCACAAAAGCCACCAGACCCCGATCGGTTAGCTGTTTTCTCAGCGCCTCAGCATCTTCAAGCACATGTACCTGACGTTCTACGGCCCCTTGATCTAGCGCCTCATATTTCAAAGCGCCCTCCACTATTTTAGGAATATCTTCACAGAGAAGCGCCGCTGCTGCTTTCCCGGCAATCCGTCTGCCAAAGGCCGGTAGCCCAACTGTCAGCCTAACTTCAATTTCTTGTTCGTCTATCCAAACCGCCGATCGCCTGAGAATGGCCTGACTAGGGACTGCAATTTCAATTTTTCCACTTTTCCCAGATCCTCGTTTTTTCTTTAGTGCCTGGGCCACTTGGGCCACCTGCCTAGTGACGTAATCTGACAAAGCGCACTGACCAACATAATTAGTTATCCACTGAGCCGGAAACCTCGCTAGAGCCTGAGGCAAGCGCAGTCGAATGCGACTAGGTGCAGCAAAAGGATCTCCTTGCACATAGTCCACGCTCAATGTGAACTCGGAAAATACGTAATCGCCCTTGATGCGTTTGTATTCTCTGTAGCCGCATCCGTCCATCTGCTCAAGCTGGCGCTGTAGCGTTTTCCAACCCGTTCTAGGCTCCTCCAACATGCTTATCCCCTACGGTTGATATCGATCTTCCTTGTAGCAGATGCATTGTCAGAGGAAAGCTCGCTAGGTTAGTAGCATAAGATTTGTTTGTTTTGTGTATAGAAATACATACAAAACTCATAAATGGCTACCTGCTCTGTCAGCTTTAAAGTAGAGAACTTGATTGATCTAAAAGAATCCATCGCATTTTTTCCGCAGCTTTCTAGGGTTCTTGCCATCAAATCAGGCACATTTACCGCCACCCCCTTCAAATCGCCCCAATCGCGCCTTTTTAATAAACCTGTCAGGAGCACTACCCATGACCCTTCTTAAAAGCATTTCTACCAGAGCCGGTATGATCCAAAAGTCTCTTTTGGTATTGGCTGCGATTGGGTTAGCTTTTCCTGGCGTCGGCGCGGCTCAAGTGGATGAAACTACAGAGCTTTCTAGCGATACGCGCTCGGTACTCGCAGACGGCAATTATTTATTTGGCCAAAGCGCAAACCCAAATGTAGCGGGATCTACTTACGCGGTTATCTCGGTTGAAGACAACCAGGCCGTTGGTGCCTTTTATCAACCCAGTTCTTCTTTCGACTGCTTTGAGGGTGAAGTACTTCCTGATCGTTTAGCTGTCAATATCGTCAATAGCTATGAACAGACCGTTTACCCCTATGAAGTTGCACTCGAAGTCAACCAAGACTTAGTTGCAGGTAACGCCGCAGATGCCTACACGCTAGAGGGCTTTTATCAGCTTGAGGAGCTAGGCGCTCAAGATTTAGAGATATTAGCTGTTTGCAAAGCGGATTTTGCTCGTTAGGACTCACCCCAAGCAACCGAAAGTGGCTGTGTTGGCGAATGGCGGCTCTTTGAAAGTAATGACTTCTTGAAATTACCCTTTAGAGCCTGTGCTTATCGGAATTCTCAGTATTTGTAACGAGCTCTAGCTTACTAAGTTCTTGGGAACTCTGTGCCTAAGAGCTTTGTGCTTGGGAAATAAATAACTGAGACGGCGAAGATCTTAAGTCAGCAATGCCCAGAAAATTCTGATCCTGCGGGTGCTTAAAATGATTAAGTTTTGTATACTTAGATTAAAATAGAAACTGAGCTAACCACGCTGGTGAACGCTAGTTGAAACACTGCTGATATGGGCGTTACGGAAAACACACCATAGAGTACGGCTCTCTCTAGTGCCAGACGAACTGAAATACAAGTATATTGGCATAAGTAGATAGATAACTTAACTTAAAGCCAGAGTGAACAAAAGGTTTCGTCTGCTTTATGCAATTGTTTCGCTTTAGTTGTCTACATGCCAATTGCCTTGTAAGCAGTTTTAAGAAAATTGTTTTAAGAAAATTGTCTGTGAGCCAGCGTTGGGCGCAGTTATCCAAAGCAGTACGTTAAGCCATTAATCCTGGGCTAGAGGTCTCTCCAAATATGTTTGAGCATTTTACAAACACAGCGATCGCGGTCATCATGCAGGCGCAAGAGGAGGCCCGTCGCCTGGGTCATAATTTTGTCGGTAGCGAGCAATTGCTGCTTGGCATTATCAAAGAAAACACAAGCATTGCGGCCAAAGTCTTAGATGAGTTTGGTATTAACCTCACCAATGCCCGCACTGAAGTAGAGTCTATTATTGGTCGGGGATCGGGCAACGGTCCGGTCGAAATTCCATTTACACCCAAGGTCAAGCAGGTATTCGAGCAGGCTTTTCAAGAAGCCCGTAAGCTCGACCATCCATACATAGAGCCTGAGCATCTTTTGCTTAGCTTGACTCAAAATTCTGAAAGCGTTGCCTACCGAGTTATTGCGAATCTTGGCGTAGACCCTGAGAAGATAAGGGTCCAGTTGGTTCGGGTGATAGGCGAGAGCACGCCAGTCACTTCAGGACGTTCGGGGGGAAGTGCCAAGTCTGAGCGAAAATCTGACAGTAGCGTTCTGACCGAGTACGGTACGGATCTGACTGCAGTTGCCGCCGAGGGCAAGCTAGATCCTGTAATTGGTCGTCATAAAGAAATTGAACGCGTTGTTCAAGTTTTAGGACGACGAACTAAGAACAATCCAGTTCTCGTTGGTGAGCCGGGCGTGGGTAAAACCGCGATCGCAGAAGGTCTTGCCCAGCGCATCGTCAACCAAGACGTTCCAGAAGCGCTGATTGACCGTCGAGTCATCAGCCTAGACATGGGGCTACTGGTTTCTGGTACTCGCTTCAGAGGTGACTTTGAAGAGCGCATCACGCAAGTTATTGAAGAAGTGCGCAAGTCCCAAGACGTTATTCTGGTGATTGATGAGATTCACACCCTTGTCGGTGCAGGCTCTTTGGAAGGCGGCATGGACGCTGCCAATTTGCTAAAGCCTGCCTTAGCGAGAGGCGAAATGCAGTGCATTGGGGCGACTACGCTAGACGAGTACCGCAAGTACATCGAAAAAGATGCCGCGCTAGAGCGTCGCTTTCAGCCAGTGACAATTGCACCCCCTTCAGTCGAAGATACAGTCGAAATTCTGTATGGTCTGCGCAGTCGCTATGAACAGTTCCACCGTTTGAATATTACCGACGAAGCGGTAGAAGCTGCGGCTAACTTAAGCGATCGCTACATCACAGATCGTCACCTGCCCGACAAGGCCATTGACCTAATTGATGAGGCAGGTTCTAGAGTCCGCCTGCGCTACTCCAGAAACATTCCTGCTAGTGAGCTTCGCCGTGAACTCCGTCAGGTTCAAAAAGACATTATAGAAGCCGTACAGCACCAAGATTTTGATCAGGCGGCGACGTTGCGTAAGTCAGAATCGTCTTTAATGCAGAAGATTCAAGACACGCTAGAAGGCGATGTTTCTATCACCAGCATTCCTCAAGTTAGCGACGAAGACATTGCCGACATCGTCTCTTCTTGGACGGGTGTTCCGGTCAATGCCATCACCGAAACTGAGTCGGCCGTAATGATGCATCTAGAAGACACACTGCATGAGCGGGTGGTCGGCCAAAACGAAGCAGTTGAAGCGGTCTCTCGGGCGATCCGCCGGGCTCGTGTGGGTCTACGTGGACTTGATCGGCCAATTGCCAGTTTAGTCTTCTCGGGGCCTACAGGTGTGGGTAAAACTGAACTCGCAAAGGCGCTTGCCCAGTCTGTCTTTGGCTCTGAAGAGTCCATGATTCGCCTAGATATGTCTGAGTTTATGGAATCTCACACCGTTTCCAAGCTCATTGGTTCACCCCCAGGCTTTGTCGGCTATGACGAAGGCGGTCAGCTCACTGAAGCTGTTCGTCGCAGGCCTTACAGCGTTATCTTGATGGACGAGATCGAAAAAGCGCACCCCGATGTTTTTAACATCCTTTTGCAGGTTTTAGATGAAGGCCATCTGTCCGACTCCAAAGGGCGTGAAGTCAGCTTTAAAAATACGCTGATTATTATGACTAGCAACATTGGGTCTAAGGTCATTGAAAAAGGCGGTGGTGGACTAGGCTTTGAGCTAACTGAAGAAGACAGCACAACTAGCCGCTACAACAACATTCGCAACCTAGTGAATGAAGAGATGAAGCAGTTCTTCCGCCCTGAGATGATTAACCGAATTGACGAAATCATCGTATTCCGTCAGCTGACGAAGGATGAGGTGAAGGAAATTGCTGAGATTCTGCTGAAGCAAGTTGGCCAGCGCTTGGGCGATCGCAACCTATCGTTCACAATGACGGACGCCTTTAAAGAGCGCCTAGTCGAAGAAGGCTACGATCAGCGATACGGTGCAAGACCGATGCGTCGGGCAATTGCCCGCCTAGTTGAAGACCGTCTAGCCGAAGCTATTCTATCTGGCACGCTTAAAGATGGTGACACGGTTGTCTTTGATGTGGATAAAGAAGGCGAAATTACAACCTTGCCTGCGAAAGAACCTGCCCTCATTGGGGTTAGCTAGCCTGTCATCTGCATACGAGATATGAGTAACGCGTATTAACAAATACGCACTAACCGCCCAGAGAGCCACGGAAACATCCGTGGCTTTTTTACTGCCAAGCCCCACTTTCCCTTATTTCTACTAACCTAATGTCTAACCTTGCTACTCAAAAGAAAGTTGTTGTCGTCGGTGCCGGATGGGCCGGACTAAGCGCTGCTCACCATCTATCCAAGCAGGGCTACGCTGTTACGCTGCTCGAAGCTGGAGCACAGCCGGGTGGCCTAGTTGCCGGTTGGCAGACTGCCAAAGGCCGCTCTGTAGAAGCGGGCATTCACGGGTTTTGGTATCCTTACCGCAACATATTTGCTTTGACTGACGAGCTAGGCATTCAGCCCTTCACTCCCTACACGCGATCATCTCAATACTCCCCGGGTGGTTTAGAAGTCGAATCGCCGCTTTTCCAGCAGCAGCCTTATCTACCCACGCCGCTAGGTACTTTCGTCTATACGCAGTTCAAGCGGCTGCCTCTCGTAGATCGCCTGTCTGCCTTACCACTGCTGTATTCTCTGATAGATTTTGATAACTCTGATGAATCCTGGAAGCGATATGACAACATGACTGCCCGCGAGTTGTTCAAGCAGTACGGCGTGTCCGAAAGGCTTTATAAGGAATCCTTTGAACCTATGCTGCTAGTGGGTTTATTCGCACCCGGTGAGCAGTGTTCAGCCGCTGCGGCTTTGGGAATGCTCTACTACTTTATCTTGGCCCACCAGCCTGATTTTGATGTTCGCTGGTGTCGCGGCACTGTCGGCGAAATGATCTTTCGCCCTTGGGTTCAGCAAATTGAAAAGGCAGGTGGCCGAATTCTGGCCAATCACCGGGTAAGTGACGTTCGACTAGGGGAAAATAATGTCATTGATGCGGTCATCTGCGGTAATGACGTGTTTGAAGCGGACGCGGTGATTTTCTCGGTAGGGATTACGGGGATGCAAAAAATTGTGGCGCAGAGTAAAGTGCTGTGCGATCGCCCAGAATTTCGCAACCTTTCCAACCTTGGTGGCATTGACGTCCTCGCCGCTCGCCTCTGGTTCGATCGCAAAATCGATATTCCCTTACCTTCCAATGCCTGCTTCGGCTTCCACGAAACTACTGGCTGGACGTTCTTTGATCTTAACGAACTACACGATGAGTACAAAAATGAATCTGGTAGCGTCGTTGAAGTTGATTACTATCATGCCAACCAGCTCCTAAATCTCAGCGATGAGCAGATTCTTCCCTTGGTTCAAAAAGATCTTGCAGGCTGTATTCCTGCCTTTGGCAATGCCAAAATCACAGACCATGCGGTTGTTCGGATTCGTCAGGGTGTCAGCCACTTTGCACCTGGTAGCTACCGCTATTTACTGCCTGGTACAACCAGCTTCTCTAACGTCTTTATGAGCGGCGACTGGACTGTCACTCGTCATGGCTCTTGGTCTCAAGAGAAGGCCTATGTGACTGGGCTAGAAGCTGCGAACCGTGTCATCGAGCAGTTTGGTATTGGTCAGTCTGCCAATATTATTCCTATCGTGCCTGATGAACCGCACATCAAAGCGGCTCGCGTCATTAACAAAACGATTCGCGATATTGGGCAGCAGCTTCTACCTCAGTTTTGGTTACCCTAGCTGACGGATACACTGAACGCGTCAAACCTACGGTTAACTGCTATTAAATGAAAACGGAGAGGGGGGGATTCGAACCCCCGTTAGGTTTGACCCTAAAACAGTTTTCGAGACTGCCGCATTCAACCACTCTGCCACCTCTCCAAGATGGTTCTACATCTTACACCGATTTCTTATAAAATCTGGCTTCAATTATCAGCTCTCATCAGAGTAAAAAAGACGACTCGTCATAGCCCACGCTATTTTTATCTCTATGCCATAGCCAAACGCAAACTGCTACATACACGCCATAGCTCAGCAGCACATGCCACCCCGTAATCCCTTCAATAGCGATCGCACTGCCTGGAAAAAGGTTGAACTGGTCTACCATCCAAATCAATAGGTGAATGGGATAGTACAAATTCGCGGCGACCGCGCTCCCTAATACAGGCCAAATAATAGCTGCGATCGCGCTGATAAATCCGCCCATACTAATCGCCACTATCAAAGGCGTTGCGATCGCATTTAGCAAAATACTGTACGTCGTCAGTTTCTGAAAATACAGTAGCTGTAGCGGAATGGTCCACAGATAAGCCGCAACTGGAACGGCTAGTAAAGTTGCTATTGTTATCGGCAGTCGATCTAACAGCCGCATGATTCTAGGCACTGTCAAAATCAGTCCCAGCGTGGCAACAACGCTTAGCTGAAAGCCCACATCCCAAATCCATTGGGGATTCCACAGTAAAATCAGCAAAGCCGCCGCCGATAGGCCACCCAAAGGCTTTACTTTTCTAGCGGTTGCCAATCCCAACAGCGAGCCTGCCCCCATCAAAGCAGCTCGAACTACACTTGGCTGCAATCCAGTTAGCCCCACATACCCGATAAGTGCGATCCCACCTGCGATCGCCTGTGTCTTGGGCGTCTGAGTGCGCACCAGCCTCAAAACTAATGCCAGCATCAGCGCTACATGGAATCCAGACGCTGCCAATGTGTGTGCTAAGCCAGCCGCAATAAAGCTATCTCTTATCTCATAAGGCAAATCCACCGCTTTGCGCCCTAGCGTCATTGCACTGAGTAAAGTCCCCGCTGGGGCTCCTAGCCACCGATCTTGCGCCAAAACAATTCGCTCTCTGAGCTTCCATAGCGCCCAGCGTGGCGGCGCTTGGTCAGGCAAAAACTCTACCCAGTGCGTCCTAAACTTGGCAAAACAGCCCTGTCGTGACAAGTACTCTCCAAATCCAGAGCTTTCCTCGTTTTCTGATACTTGAGTGCTGTCAACTTTACCTTTCAGCGCTACTAGTTCTCCCGGATAAAGGCGTTTGCTAGGTGCCAACGCTGCCGTGACATAGAGTTTCCCGCTCACTGTTCTCGGTGCTTCAAAAGTACTGTCGTTTTCGGCATCCCTGATTGACCGCGCTTGCAAAAAGAACCAGCCCTTTTGATTTCGGCTAGTCTGCGGCATTTGCACAACGGTTCCCACTACCTGCAACTCTCTGTGAGACGCAAACTGGCTAACGTCATCCGGTGCTGGTCGAGGCGACATAGCCACGCAATAGCTCGCTCCCACCAGCCCAACTATGCCAGCTATCCACCACTGTCGTCTCGTTGGACCAAGCCTCCAATAGTAAGGCACAAACAAGCTGCTAATTCCCCCGAGAATCAGTACCGCAATACCTGCAATTGATATGCTTCCTAGTATTCGTGCTTCCGTAATGCCCGTAGCTAAGAGCCCAATTAGGTAAGCCCCAGCTATCACCCACGTTCCCCAAGCCGTCATTTGCTAGAACCTAACAATTACGCTCTCTAGAGAACCCATATAGCAAATCTCGATAGCAAATATCGCTACCTTCTTTCTTATTCGTCATTCCCACCGCTCTAATGACGACAACTTGTCTACGTCTAACGTTTTACGAATGAAAAAGCCTCGGCAGTTAACTGTCGAGGCTTTTTGAATTGATTAGTTTGCACTGATTAATTGTCACTGGCTGATTTAACCTTGCATTCAAATTTCAGCCTCAAGTTCGAGACTAAAAAGAGAGCCCAAGCCGGATTCCGAAAGCTGTATGAATTACCAGTATGACCAACGCAGCGCTACCGATGTAAGCATGTGCCGACCGAAGGATGTTACTTCCCTTTCCGAATTTTGTAGCCGCAATGATGGCATTAGTCGTTAAGAGTGCGATCGCAGTCATTCCCGTCCAAAAATGCGGGCTTTCCAAAATTGGCGCGCCCTGCATCACCAGTGACAAGATGCCACCACTCGCACCCATCACAATAAACAAATACATCAGCGGCGCAATCTTTGCATGCTGCTGCTTTTGCTCTACCGCAACCCCACTATCAGTAGCAAGCCGTCCCTGCCATCCTGCATAGCCAGCAAAGCCGCCCATCACAAACACCACAATTGCCATCATCACCGGATGTCCCCAGTGCACAATCGGTTCGGGCAAATCAAACTGTGCAAACCAACCAGCAATTGGCTCTAAATATCCTCTCAAACCTTCGCTCACGTTCTCTCAATACCTCCAGCAAACATTAAAAATACTCAAAGCGTCTAGGTTTTCTAGATACTTGCCATGTCTCAACCCGCCTCAATTCCAACCCTGCAATAACTCTGATGTTTAGGTTGCTTCTGCTGCTGCCTGCTCCAACAGTGGAAATCCAAGCTTCTCGCGCTGCTCTAAATAAAGCTGAGCGACCTGTCGTGCTAGCCCACGCACTTGACGAATGTAGCGTGTTCGTTCGGTCACCGATATAACCCCTCGGGCATCTAGCAGATTAAAAGCATGAGAGCACTTCAATACATAGTCATAGCTAGGCAGCACTAGCTCTCTTGCCATTAGCTGTTCTGCTTCCTGCTGATACAGCTCAAAAAGCTTAAACAGTAACTCAGAACTAGAAGCCTCGAAGTTGTAAGTAGAATTTTCAATTTCAGCCTGCATATAGATATCACCATACGTGAGCTGATCATTCCACTGAATTTTGGCCATCGCATCCACTTTTTGCAAATACATGGTCAGCCGCTCAAGCCCATACGTAATCTCAATAGATACAGGCCGACAGTCTAGCCCCCCGCACTGCTGAAAATAAGTGAACTGAGTCACCTCCATCCCATCAAGCCAAACTTCCCAGCCAACGCCCCAAGCGCCAACAGCCGCGTCCTCCCAGTTGTCTTCTACAAATCGCACATCATGATCTTCAGGCATAATTCCCAGCGCCCTCAATGACTCTAGATACAAATCCTGAATATTGTCAGGCGAAGGCTTAATCAATACTTGGTACTGAAAATAATGCTGGAAGCGATTCGGATTTTCGCCATATCGACCGTCAGCAGGTCTCCTACAGGGTTCTGTATAGGCAACAGCCCAAGGTTCAGGCCCGATTGCCCGCAAAAAAGTGTGAGGGCTCTTAGTTCCCGCCCCTTTCTCTGTGTCATAAGGCTGCATAATGACGCACCCTTGATTGGCCCAAAACTGATTCAAAGTAGCAATGACAGACTGAAAGTTCACCGCGCGTCCTTAACTAACACTTGCAATAACATATATAGTCTCTGCTACTACGCCCACAAAAAGAAGCCTGAAAGTCTATGTCTAAGTTCAGACTAGGCTATGTGATTCGAGCTTTTGTCTTAGTTAATATGGCTTCTCATGGCTTCTTGTGTGCGATCGCTGCGCCCACATCGAGTCAATAACATTGAGAAAAACGCGATTCAAAATAAAAAAGCCTCAAATTACAGAGGCTTTTTTGAAAAAATAAAAACCAATCTTAAGCTATAGCTCCGAAGAATCCAGCTGTAGCAAGCAACACAGCTTTTTTGTATTTTATCTGAAAAAAAATGTTGACACTAATCGCCAAGTGTCGTTATAGTGATTAAGCGCTGAAGGGAGCGACCGGAAACGGGGAGCGACCTGAGCGAGAAGTAGCACCTAGAAAGTTGAATAATTTGAAGAGAATTAAC
>Ga0209194_1000030_pt1 | contig 139494 bp, 131 predicted proteins | sample COGITO_mtgs_1004_FD_184787 | JGI IMG/M metagenome (GOLD analysis project Ga0209194, IMG submission 184787) | Pelagic marine microbial communities from North Sea - COGITO_mtgs_100413 (SPAdes) (version 2) | ecosystem: Environmental > Aquatic > Marine > Epipelagic ... | reverse complement strand
ATACGTCAATTGATCCAACCGCTGTAACATTAGTACAATCTCCTGTAGTTGTTATCAAGTAATTGTAGAGTGTTGGAGTTGTCGCTGCATTTATTGCACCAGAAATGACTAGGGTGTTTGAAGGGGTTATACTATAATTTAACCCTAGAGGCAGTCCTACTACAGTTACATTGCTAGCTCCACCGCCCAATTGGTACTCAATAGGAACATAACTGTCAGTTCCCGCTGTGATTGGGTTGTCTTGATCGCCTATACAAACAAACTGATTTACGGAGGTTGGAGATGAAATTAAGGTTAGTGTATCTATTGGATTAATTTCTATACTTCCTGTTAAAACTAGTTCAGGAGTACAATTACTTCCAACGGTTTCTATTTGATAATTATAAATTGTCGTTTGTGTAACATTGGTTGTCGGAGTTCCACTAATCACAAATTGATTTGTCCCAGAAACGATAGCCGTAACACCTAAACTATCGAGTGTATTAGACCCTACCCAGGTGAAATTGACTTGAGTTGTAATTGGTATTGTTGAACTGTGCTCGTAGATAATGGTCTGAATGGGTGTCGCATCACAAACAGAATTAATTCCTGTTTGATTTGCCGAAGTAGAGGTTGAAACTAGGGTGAATTCTGGTTTAGAGAATACCGTAATAGCCCCACCAATAGTAGCGGAAGCACAACTAGCAGGGGTAGTTACCAAGACATAATTATAGGTAAATGTATCTGACGGTATAGCAGTAGCTGTACCTGAAATACGTATCGTATTCGATGCTGTTAGATTCGCTGTTATGCCTGGAGGCAGTCCCGTAACTGTGGCGTCAGTAGCACCTCCAGATAATTGATACTCTATTGGATCAATGGCAAAATTAGGCGCTGGCATACCATCGACACAGATATCTTGATTTTGAGCACCAGAGGTAATCACATGCGTAATTTGATCTAAGGGGGATACTGTAATGGTTCCTCTTATCGCCGAAGGCGTAGCAGTACAGAAGAAAATACTTCCGATCAAGTTGACTTCATAATTATAAACAGTCGTAACTGATACATTTTGGCTAGGTGCAACTGGTGTTGAAATTGTTATCTCTTGAGCAATTGGATCAAATGCGATATTCACCCAATCCGGAGTAGTTGGTGTAACCACTGCAATCAAGGTTGCACCAACAGTTCGGTATACAATGTCTCCAATAACTTCATTATCACAGATTACAGGATTTGCATCTCCTGATTGATAGGTAGCATAGGTGTTGGGTTGAACGGTGATTGTACCACTCATTGTATCACTCCCGGTACAACCAGGTCCTGCTGTGGTTAAAACATAAACATAATCAGCTGGAGCAACTAGGGTAACAGAAGGTGTCCCTGATATTTCAAAATAGGATGGTGGATCAATAATTTCAGTATCACTTATGGTTAAGGAGGAGGATTCTGAAGAAACAACATTGAATGCAAATCCAGCATTTACAGCTTGAATTTGAATGGTTGCTGATCCAGCAGTATGAATAACTGTAAAATCGGTCACAGGGAGTTGCGCTGTTAAAAAGGCAGCAAGTTTAGTAGCTAATTGTGTGACATTATCAGTCGCAGACGCCTCATAATTATAGGCAATGTTGTTTATATTAAAGCTGAAGGTATCACTAATATTTGCTGTTGTTCCAGCTGGCCACCCTAAGTTTTCAACTTCGAATTCTGATACTTGATTTTGTTGAAATAAAGCACCTGTTACTCCATCAGGAAATACGCTCGCGGCAGTTGTACCGATCCCAAAAGCAGGGTTAAATACCTCAAAACGAATCGGAATAATTGCCTCTTGGGAACAGATCACCTGACTTACTGTAGCTGTGTTTACTGGTGTGATTTCAGCATTGGGTGTTACTTCAATGTCTATTTGAATTGAAGTATCTGAACAGCTAGCTCCAAAAGTATCGATTGTTACACTGAATGTTGTTGGAACTAATACTGCTTCAGTTATGGTTCCAACTATCTCATATTCATCAAAGGATCCACTAGCAGACATCGACAAGCTTAAACCAGCTGGAAATGGAGTTAGGGGGTTTCTTACCAGACCTGTAGCGTTGCTAAATCTTAACGTTGCTAAGGTTATAGGAGCAGTAAACGATGCACCAATACAAACAGAATTTAATCCTGTATTATCAGCTCTTCCTGAAGCAAATGCAATGGTTGCTGGTTCATCAATTTCAATAATACCTGTGGCTGTAGCAACAGCACATCCTGCAGCTGGTGGCTGAGTGGTTACGGTATAGGTATAACTTCCGGCTGTAACACCAGCGTTTGCTGTACCCGATATAGTCAATACTTTTTGTAAAACAGTAACTAAAGGAGCTGCAATGCTAAAACTATTATTTACTGGAGTAGAAGGAGCGATAATATAAGCATCTCCTCTTTTACCTGTGGCACTTACATCAACAGACAATACATTGGCAGCATAGGTTGCAACAAAGTTTGTAGTGTTTAAATTGATATTAGCCGCTAAGCCTGCACCTACTTCATTTACGCCATCACCAAGAACTGTAGTATAACCATAAACTATATTATCAATATTAACGGTGTAGAGCTGACCAACTGTAAATGGATTTGCAGCAACAATACCTAAAGTCATGTTTACAGACTGAGGTGTAATACTCAATACACTTGTTATACCGGCTGGAAGTCCTATCGTACTCACTAAATCTGCAGCCCCACTAATATCGTACGTGATTGTATTAATTGCAGTCCCGACACATACAGAAGTTGCTCCTCTTTGAAAATCAGTCCCAGGAGCTGAAGTTAAGGCTATTGTTGGTGGGCCAGGAATTTGAACGATATAGTTTACAGTTGAACCTGGACAAGTAGCTGATTCTGCAGTAATAATTACATTACCTGAAAATCCAGGTAAAAAGTCTAATAACAAATCATTATTTGCTAAGGGGTTCAATTGTAAAGTTCCCGTGTTAACGAATGTAGTTGTTGTTGCCAAGCCTACTCTACTGTTTACATACCAGTTTACTTCTTGGTTGGAAAAAAATGTAGTAGTAAAACCTGCTGCCGGTATTGGACATTGTGGCAATGGTGTTAACGTATTAATGGTAGGCGGTCCACTTACTGGTCCAATTGAGACTGTTGTAGAAGACCAATTTCCAAAAGTTGATGGAACTTCGCAATTTACTGGGCGGACTTTTAGATCAAAAGTACCCCACCATCCTGGGTTCCATGTTATTATCCCAGTAGCTTGATCAATTGTTCCGGGCGGAGTAACGGTTCCCCCGGGAGTAATATTGGCAATATCCCACTGAAGTGATCCGTAATCATTCGAAGGTGTAGCATTTATACTTGATGTGAAAAACTGAGTAGGTAGTGTAAGGGCATCAACCTCACAAACTGGTATTGAACCTGTTGATCCACCACCACAAGTTTCAACATCGAGAACAAGAGGTGGGTAGAGATCGGAGACAACTAAAACAGGTATCTGTTCTTTTACAACATCAACAATAACTGATGTCCATGAGGATGTAGAACTGTTACAGCCTTTAGCACGAACCCTAATTATAGTTGATCCTGAATGAGATGGATCCCAAATCATAGTTCCACTTTTAGTTATATCTCCAAATCTTTGGTTGAAAAATTGAGTAGATTGACCCAAACCTGTCGGAGACATTTGTACCGTATACGTCTCAGCTGCTCTTCGAGCTTCAATAACTATTTGATCTAAGATCGCATTGTAAATAGCAGCATATTCTGTGCTCGCTGAGATTTTATTTGCTAAATCAATACCTATTTGATCAGTGGTTTGAGTTGCTAAGGATGAGGTTGTTGTATATGCAGTAGTTGTGAATCCTGTGGTAACAGTAACTGTATAGGTTTCTCCAACTGCAGGAGCAGAAATTGTTCGTAGTTGAATTGTAACTTCTCTGAAATTATTATCAACCATATTTCCAGCCGAGGGTGGAGAAACATCCCATTCAAATTCATTGAATAATTGGTTGAACGTATTATCAACATAACAAGTAAAGAACTCGGTAGGGGTTGTAATTGTTCCTGGCAATCGATCTTGGCAAACAGTATTATTGTACCATCGAACTGGAGTAATCGCTGTGATTGAAGCCGAAGAACTCATCGCAGAGGAAAGAATTTCATAACCTGGAGCATTTACCCCCATACGAACAAAATCAGGTGTTTCTGGATTTGGCGTAACGATCATTGTGAACGTTTCATTAACCGGAGTACAAGAACTTCCCGCTTCTAGAACCGTAATAATATCAAAATTCGTTGTATTTAAAACATTTCCTGCAATAGAGAATGTTGAAGTAGTCATCCCTGTTAGTCTGTACCAGCCTGTAAAACCTAAACCACCCACATCAAATGGACCGATAACTGTCCCAGGACCGGTTATAGTTGGAGTTAAACCAACATCTAAGTTGCGAATTACTATTTCATCAACTGGTCCGCTAAATGAAAAAGTAACTGGAGAAATCGCATCTCCTCTACAAACTTCGATGGGAAATAATGCTCCTCCATCTTCACGCTTTAATGCGGGTTGCTCAGCTACTTCTATGGTTACAACATTAGAATAGGATTGACAAGAACTATTTCCAGCGCCGTCATCACCCATAACACTTACATTCATATCTATTGATGCTCCTGCTGGTAAAACTATTGCAAGGCAACTGTCCGTTAAAAGACTTGATGAAGCAACATTATAGGTTCCCGCTACTAGAGGTACAATTGAGATTATATTGGTTAGTGGGTCATAGGAAGCGTTTACATGTGGATCATCATTTGTGATTTTAGTAGCTAAACTAGCTCCGAGATCGTCTGTTGAACTAGCTACTGTTGTTGTTACAGTATTAGCGTTACCATTCACTGTAACAGAGTAGCCTCCAGCTGCCATTGCAACAGCGGGTATTCTAGGAGTTAATAAAATTTTTGCTTGTTCTTGTGCTGCTGGGACAGGGTCTCCTATATACTTGACTACCGCACGATAATAAGTAGCCGGGGCTATCGGCAACCAAGCTGGTGTTGCTCTACTAAAAACCAGACTACCCGTTTGTTCTCCTGGGATATCTTCCCAATTAGATTGATTTATTGAACGTTGCCATTGGTACGTAACTGAAGTTGTTAGAGCTGCTGCACCTGTTAATGCCAATGGTCCAGGTAAGTCTGCATCCTCTAGAATTGTACAAATCTCAGAATCTCCTAGAGCAGTTCCTGTGTTTATTTCAGGTATAATACCCACCCGAACAGAGTTGGTATTAGAAGTACAGACACTACTTGCTGTTGTACTAATAGCCTGTCGACGAAAGAACGTAGTTTCGATTAATGAAGGTGGGTCGTAATAGTTCTCGGTCGCTCCTGGTATAGGTGTCCAAATTCCTGGAGGTATAAATCTTTGCCACTGATACGTTATTGTTCCAGTAGAACTAGTTGCATCCTGTGCAACTCCGCCAATTGTTGAACTTATTATTCTTGGAGGCTGACTCCCAAAACAATAATCCTGAGCAGCTGAAGGATCTAGAGCACCTGCATCTAATAAATTAACTTCTATTCTTATAATGGTACTTTCACTCTGACAAGATGCTGGTGGCCCACCTCCGTTTCTTTGAACAATTCGTCTATAGAATCTTCTAGTATTCAAAATCGGGGGAGTATAATTTTGTCCTGTAGCGGTAGGGATGTCCGTATACAAGAGTCCATCTAATGATTCTTGCCATTGGAACGTTATGCCTGGAGCCATTAATGTTCCACCAGTTACTGTTATCATAGGAGGTCTAGTTCCTGAACATACTTCGCGTACAGCTGGAGTTATAGACCCTCCAAACAATGGCGATGCCATTGTTATTGAAACGACATTACTATAAACAACACATTCTGTTGTATTCAATTCACTAGTCGCTTTTCTTCTGAAAAATGTATCTGTTGATTGTATAGATGTCGGAGTATAAACTGCTGATGTAGCTGTACTTATTGGACTAAATGCTGTCCCACTAGTTCTGCTTTCCCATTGATAGGTTATTGTTCCAACACCAGTAGCAGCAGCAACACTTATGAATGGATCCGGAATGGAACCATTACAGATAATTGGAGATGGATGTGTTATAATCCCATCAGCAGTAATTGTGTTTTCGATCACTGTAATAGAATCAGAACTTTGGCAACTAGGCGTACTTGTTGAAGAAACAGTCACTCTAATAACATCACCATCTGCTAACGGAATGAAATTTGTAGGTGTGAAAACCGCAGATGTACCTGTTTTCCACTGTGTTGCATTGACAAAGAATGTGTAGGTTGGTGATACAGCAGCTGTATCTAAATTTGAAGTAGCATTATAGGTTATGACATCACCAACACAGAAGGTATTGTCGTTATCTGATGATGTTAAATCAACAACAGGTGAGTCAATAACATTCATTGTAATCGGATCTGAAATATCTTCACAAGCCGTTATACCGGGCAGTTGATCATAAGCAATCACACGAACAACCTGACCATTTGCTAAACCTGTGGTTGTATACGTGTTTCTGACTCCAGGGCCTCTAGCTTGCATTTCAATACCATTGACTGTAAAGCTATAACTAAGGCCACCCGTACCCGTAAATACTACAGGTGAAAACTCACAGGATGTTAATGTGGCTGTGGCTGTCACAAAAGTAACATTAGCGTCAAAACTCCCTCTCAAGCCAGCAATTACATTCGTTGCCCTTATTTCTATTGGAGCGGTGAACACGGAGCAATTTACCCCGTTAAGTGAGCTTTGCGTTCTTCTTTTAAAGAATGTTCTTGCATTAATAACTCTTGGAGCTAACGACGTTGAATTTGTCCCCCCTATCGGTATATAACTCGCATCACTACTATTGTCAGGTGACTCAAACCAAGTATATATTGGAGTAGTTCCTGATGCAGTTGATGCTGGAGCAGTTATAATTGAGGACAATGTCCCTGCACAAATTGTTGTTGAAGCTGTAGTAGGAAGAACTCCAGTTCCGTTAGTAATTACGTTTTCTATTAAGGTTAGTGAACCCGTAACGGAACACCCACCAGCTATAGTTACCACCACTTCAATAGCATTTCCTGTTGCTCCTCGCGTATTCCACGCAGCAAAGTCTGTTGGTGTGAATATACCTGTTGTTGTATTTGTTACAACACCTCCATTAACCCTGAAAGTATACATACTACCCGCAAGGGTTGAACTTGCCTGAAGTGTAACCGCATCCCCTGTACAATACGTCAAGCCTAAACCTCCAGCTCTTCCGAATGTTATCGCTGGCGTAGCTGAATTTTGAATTCGGATGCGCTCTGTTGTACTTGAACATCCTCCTGTTGCTGTAGTGTATACTGCTGCCGTTATAAAGTCATTTGTAACTAATGCTGTAGTGGTATAAACTGCACTCGTACTTCGAGCTTGTACTTCAACCCCACCCTTGAAAAATGCAAAACTCGGTGTACCACCAACACCTCCTGCGGTGAAGCGAACTTCCTCCCCTGGACAAACTATTAAAGTGCTAGAGGCTACTGCTGTATTTCCTGTGTCAACGCTTAATGCGGATAAAGTTCCTACTGGAGGGATATCAACGGTAATCTCCACCTCATTCGGACTTGGTTGTTCACAATCAACTCCATTGAGAGAACTTAAGGTTACTATACGGTATCGTGTCGTTGTTACAATACCAGTTGTAGGCGTATAAACAGATGTCGTTTGGGTTGTGATTCCACTCCAACTTACACCCGAATCTATGGATTGCTCAAAACGATAGCGAAGTGTACCCGAAGAAGTGCTTACTGGTGCTCGTAGAACTGGTGGTAGATCACCTATACAAATAGTCGTTGCCGTTGTTGTTAAGGCTACAGCTGTAATTCTGTTTTCTATTAAGGTTAGTGAACTCGTTACGGAACATCCTCCTGCTTGTGATACAAGCACATCAATACGATCAACACCTATTGCTCGTCCTGTCCAAGCAAGAAAAGCTGTTGGTGTAAATACTCCTGTATTATTGGTTAGTAATGTCGCTCCCCCATCAACACTAAACGAATACGTACTACCCGCAAGGGTCGAACTTGCCTGAAGTGTAACCGCATCCCCTGTACAATACGTCAAGCCTAAACCTCCGGCTCTTCCGAATGTTATCGCTGGCGTAGCTGAATTTTGAATTCGGATGCGCTCTGTTGTACTTGAACATCCTCCTGTTGCTGTAGTGTATACTGCTGCCGTTATAAAGTCATTTGTAACTAATGCTGTAGTGGTATAAACTGCACTCGTACTTCGAGCTTGTACTTCAACCCCACCCTTGAAAAATGCAAAACTCGGTGTACCACCAACACCTCCTGCGGTGAAGCGAACTTCCTCCCCTGGACAAACTATTAAAGTGCTAGAGGCTACTGCTGTATTTCCTGTGTCAACGCTTAATGCGGATAAAGTTCCTACTGGAGGGATATCAACGGTAATCTCCACCTCATTCGGACTTGGTTGTTCACAATCAACTCCATTGAGAGAACTTAAGGTTACTATACGGTATCGTGTCGTTGTTACAATACCAGTTGTAGGCGTATAAACAGATGTCGTTTGGGTTGTGATTCCACTCCAACTTACACCCGAATCTATGGATTGCTCAAAACGATAGCGAAGTGTACCCGAAGAAGTGCTTACTGGTGCTCGTAGAACTGGTGGTAGATCACCTATACAAATAGTCGTTGCCGTTGTTGTTAAGGCTACAGCTGTAATTCTGTTTTCTATTAAGGTTAGTGAACTCGTTACGGAACATCCTCCAGGAGAAGTAATAAGTACATCAATAGTATCTCCACTAGCCATACTTCCGAGCGGCAGGTTCCAAGGAGCAAAGTTGGTTGGAGTAAATACTCCTGTATTATTGGTAAGCAATACGGCTCCCCCATTAACACTAAAAGCGTAAGAACTTCCTGCAAGACTTGAAGTAGCTTGAACTGAAATTGAATCTCCTGTACAGAATGTTAAGGGTATAGGGCCTAAAGGACCTACTCGCTGAAAACTAATCGTTGGATTTGCTTCATCAACACCGGTTATTGTAACAAGATTACTGCTTTCTATGCAGGTAGCAGAAAGTAATGTAGAAATTACATTACGTCGAAATACAGTTGTGGTTACTAAAGCACTGGGTTGAAAGTTTTGTGCAGTAGCAAAATCAATATCTATAAAAGTTGATGTACTCGTTTTACTTTGCCATTGATACGAAATGACTGCAGTTGATGATCCAGTAACTACAGGACCGGTTAGCAAGGCTGGAAGACTCCCTAAACAAACTGTTGCTTGGGAAGTAGCAATATTATTGTTGTTACTTTGCTCATTAATCCTAAGCACAATACTTTGTTCTGCGTAACAAGATGTACCGACTGATGAATTGGCTCGAACTCGGATGACATCAAAGTCGTTAAGGGCACCGAGCACAGCAGGAGGTGGAGTGTACGTATTGACAGCCGATAAACCTCGTATTTCTATATTTTGTATATAAAAGGTAAAAGAAGCAGCACCCGTAGTAGCAGATGCATCAAAAGTAACCGAACTTCCTTTACACAATACATTTGAAGGTAAACCTGAGGTAAAACCGATTACAGGAACTGCGTTGGTATCTACGGTAATGGTCACTACATTGGAGGTAGCTATTGCCTCGGAACCTAGACAAACTATTGTATTCAAGCCTGCATACACGAGTCGGCGATAAAAAGTTGTTGTTCCAATAGCAGTTGGAGAGTAATCTGCTGAAGTTGCCCCGTTTATATCGTTAAAAGTAGTGCCAGTTTCTCTATTTTGCCATTGATAACCAATAGTTGCTACTGCAGAATCGGCACTAGGGTTTGATAGTCCAATTAGTTGTAGTGGTGTTCCACCCGCACAAACAGTTTGAGAGGCACTGATGGAGTTTGCACCTGTTAAGCTATTAACAAAAAGAGTTAAAGAAGCGGTGTCTGTACAAGAAGCTCCGTTAGAAACTCGAACTGAGATGACATTACTAGTCCCAAGCACGATGGTATTGGATACAGCGTTGGAATCAAAAGAATTACCCGATACTCCAGTAGTTTGTGGAGAATTATTTACAAAAAACTCGTATGTATATCCAGCTACTACTGGACCTGCGGTAAAAGTTGGATACTCTCCCGAACAAACAATATCCAATGCAACTCCTGAAGATATTGCTGCTGCTGGTACTGTGAGTATGGTCATTGTAACGGTATCGGATAAGGCTTTACACCCAGCACTGTCGGTTACTTCTACATTTACTCTCTCTAAATTTATCAAATCAGAAAAAGTAATCGTGTTGGTAGCTGTTGTAACACCAGCCGAAACCGAAATTCCATTTCTAAAAAATTCATACAAGTCACCTCCCGACGCAGTAAAGAGAACCGTATCACTAACACAGGCAGTATTTACGGAAACTAGGTTAGCCGTTGGAGCTGGATCTACCGTTATGGTGATTTCATTACTAAAACTAGTACATTCAAGTCCATTAAATGTAGAAATTATTTTTCTGCGAAAAACTCTTGTAGTTGAAACAATTGCTGTTGGAGTATAGGTTTCATTTCTTCCTGCTGGACTTGCAATTTCACCAAAAGGATCTGTACCTGTCCTTGTCTCCCACTGATAACTTAAAACTGCTCCAGAACCGTCCAAAAAACGATCAATGGTAGGAGTTGAAATACTTGTTAAGGGATCTGGAACATCTCCAAAGCAATCATTAACAGAACTCCCAATGGTATTTGCACCAGTAAGAGAATTTATTCTTAGGGTAAAAGAAATTTCTGAAAAACAGCCCGTTCCTGAAGCATCTGTATAAGTTCTTAGGGTTATTATATCACCATCTAGTAGGGTTGCGCTACCAATAGTCAAAGTAGATGTTGAAGTTGGATTAAAACTAGGAACTGGAGTGGCGTTTTTATAAAATTGATAACTCGATGCGCCAGTTGAAGAAGAACCGTCGAGAGCTAAGTCATCGCCAATGCAGAGGGTTAGATTAGTTGCATTTGATGTTAAACTAGGGCTCGGACTCGGAGCAAAGGTGAGGGTTACTATGTTGGAAGTAGCAGAAGCTATGGAAGTTGTACACTGTACCCCCAAAAACTTGGCATAACTCAATCGCCTGAAGGCTGTTGTTGTAGTCAGTGCACTTGGGGTGTAAAATGTATTCGTTGCAGCTATACTAATATCACCAAAAGTTCCGCCTATTTCCCTGCTTTGCCACTGATGCACCAAAGTTGCACCTTCAGCAAATCGTTCAGGTGTAAACACTTGATCGCTGTTAAATGTAGGAGGAGCAACACCAGCACAAACTGCTGTTGCCGTATTACTTATCTGGTTTGTACCTGTAACGGAATTCAAGCGGATATTGATCGTGTCTTCATCATAACACAGTGTGGCAGTAGCACTGTTCCAAGTTCTAACCGTAACAGAAAAATTATCTGCCAAAACTGGATTGGAGGTATATACAGAAGTTGTTGAAGATGCCTGAACCAAATTAGTACCTTCATAGAACTCAAACAATGGATTCAAATTACCATTTAAATCTGATGCTGTAAAAGCAACGGTATCCCCGTAACAAGCAACCGTATTAGAAGCTATACTACCATTGGGAACTGAAAATACATTAACAGTGATTGGAGATGTCCCATTGCGACCACAATTTCCTGTAGTGAAATAAGAGACTACAGTAATGACATCACCATCATTCAAACCATTTGTAGAAAGACTATTTGAAGATTGTTTTGGGCTCAGCAAAACCGGAGGTTGACCTACATTTGTTCGCCAAAACTCATACTCTTCCGCAGAATCCACCGTTGTTGAAAAAACAACTGTGTCTCCTTGACAAATATTGATAGTACCGGTTCCAAAATTCGAAGTCAGTACGGGTGTAACTGGATTGGGTAAAACAGTGATTTGATAGGATGTACTGTTGTCAGCAAAACCTGCACCACCCTCCGTTGTACCCGACGCTGCGACTGAAACTGCCACAGTAGTTACTCCACTATTAGCAAATTGTAGTGCCGATGGCCATGTAAAAATACCGCTACTGCCTGTTGCAGGTATTGTGGCAGGATTCCCTCCTGATCCGTCAAAAACATTGGTAGCAACAGTAGATCCATCCAAAAATGTATTCCCGGATACAGTCAAAGTAACAATAACAGATGTTGCTGTTAAAGTCACAGGAACTGTACCATCGTTGCTAATTACAAATCTCAGGTTGGAGGTCGCTGATGTACAAAATTGTTCGTCAGAACTTCCTGAGCTCGGAGTAGTGATGAATCCTCGAGCATTGAACCTCAATCGAACATCTTGAGCAAAAGAATCACTGAAAGAAAGCATAAGCAAAACGCCTAAAACCAAGTACTTCTGTGATGTCAGTAATCTTTTAATCAAAATTAAATATAGTATATCATATAAATAACGATCATTTTCAATAAATATTGTAAATAAATTTATTGAAATCTAACCGCGTTTTTCGAATGAAATTTATTCGATAAACTTTTTTTCTCGCATCCAATCGTCGTTATACATTTTACCAATATAACGGCTTCCCGAATCGTGTAGCAAAACAACTACTACATCATCGGACTTAAAATTATTTTTCAGTTGCAGCACTCCTTTGATTGCTGCTCCACATGAGTTTCCCGCAAATATACCCTCTTCCAAAGCCATCTTACGTGTATACACTGCAGCATCTTTATCGGTTACTTTTTCAAATGCATCGATCACAGAAAAATCAACATTTTTCGGGAGAATATCTTCCCCAATGCCTTCTGTAATATAGGGGTATATTTCATTCTCATCAAAGATACCCGTTTCATGGTATTTCTTAAAAACAGAACCATAAGTATCTATCCCCCAAATCTTGATGTTTGGATTTTTCTCTTTTAAAAATTTTCCAACTCCAGAAATTGTTCCTCCTGTTCCAACACCAACTACAAAATGAGTTATTTTTCCATCGGTCTGCTCCCAGATTTCAGGGCCCGTTTGTTCATAATGTGCCAGGGCATTGGATGGGTTGTCGTATTGGTTTACATACCAAGAGTTTGGAGTTTCTTCGGCAATTCGTTTTGAGGTTGAATAGTAGGATCTAGGATCATCAGGCGCAACATCTGTCGGACAAACGATAACCTCAGCCCCTACGCCACGCAGTACATCAAATTTTTCTTTAGACTGTTTATCTGTTGATACGCAAATCAATTTATACCCTTTTACAATAGCAGCAAGAGCCAAGCCCATCCCGGTATTTCCAGAAGTACCTTCAACAATAGTTCCACCGGGTTGTAAGCGCCCGTCGGCTTCTGCATCTTCTACCATTTTAACAGCCATGCGATCTTTGGTAGAATTTCCTGGGTTAAAACTTTCAACCTTAGCCAAAACCAAAGCATCAATTTCATGCGTAATCTTATTCAATCGAACAAGGGGGGTATTCCCGATAGTATGCAGGATATTTTCTGCGTAATTCATAAATTAGTCTATAATAACAAAGCTACATTAATTCGATGGGTTTCGAGGGATAAATAAATAAATTTTTTACTGAACCCGCATCACTTTCGAAGGGTCTATTTTGGTAACTACAAAAGAGGGAACATACAGCAAGGTGGTGCATACTAAAACCACACCGATATTGAGAAAAATGAAATTTGAAAAAGACAAAAGAATCGGCACTGCTGACACATAATAGGTAGCTGGATCGAGATGAATCCAATTGAATTTTTGTTGACCAAAAATAACTGCTAAGCCAATGAGGTTTCCAATGAAAATTCCTTTGAGAATAATATACAATGCGTTCCACAAAAATACCTGTTGAATCAGTTTATTTTTAGCTCCCATTGCCTTCAACAACCCAATCATTTTGGAACGTTCTAAGATCAAAACCAACAAAGCTGTTGCCATGTTAAGAGTCCCTACCAGCAACATAAGAATCAAAATAATAGCCAGATTGAAATCGAACAAAGAAACCCATTCAAACAGGCTAGGGAATAAATCATTTACTGCAATACTATCAATATGTGGAGGCAATTGATTGTAAATCTGCACATTCTTATCCTCTAATTTTACCCCTTCATTTAAAAAAACTTCTAAGCCGCCGATGGCATCCGAACTCCATTTATTAATACGTTGAATGTGTCTAATATCTGCAAAAAGGTAAGCGGAATCAAAATCTGGAAAGCCGGTTTCGTAAATACCGACAATTTTAAAATATCGGGTGTTGGGTGTTCCCGTAGAACTTGAATTTTGGAAATATGCAGTAACCCGATCGCCTATGCCAACATTCAAACGCTGTGCAATGGTTTGCGATAATAAAATCTCGTTATTCAAATTATCCTGTGTATTGGGATACACTCCATCGACTAAATATGAGTCTAGGTTATGCCATTGATAATCCGAACCAACACCCTTAACCACCAGCCCCTCAAAATCCGTTTTAGATTTTACCAAAGCAGCCTTACTAGCCGTAGCTTGGATGTGATCAATATCTTCAGCACTATTCCATCCCGCTTCATTTAACTCCGAACGATATAGGGGGCGTGTAGATATTTTTGAGTTATTATTTTCGAAAGGTGCAATATTGAGTTGACCGCTAAAGACAATGATTTTATTCTTAATTTCATGTTGGAGCCCCAAGCTTGTTGCAACAGCAATCAACATCATAACCAAACCTATAGCAATTGCAGCGATCGCGATTTTTATAATCCGATTCGATGCACTACTTTTATCACTACTTTGACTGCGCATGCGATGCGCTAAAAATAATCCGAAATTCAAATGACGTATTCTATGGTTGTTCTCTTCAAAAATACATTTTTATTATGGTTTTCGCTGAGTCTTTTTAGCATAAGCCAAGGGCACGCTCAGATTCAAGTGGGAGCAGAACAAATTGAAGCTTACCTACCCTTACTTAAAAATAAAAACATAGGCGTTGTAGCGCATGCTTCTAGCCTAGTTAGAACTCAAAATCAGTCGATCCACCTCATCGATACCTTGCTGGCTTTAAACATTCAAATTGATGAAGTTTTTGCGCCAGAACACGGCTTTAGAAGCAAGGCAGATAATGGCGAACACGTAGATAACACTATCGATCCAAAAACACAGTTACCACTAATTTCTTTACACGGAAAAAACAAAAAACCTCAAGTAAAAGATTTGGAAGATATTGATCTTATGGTCTTTGATATTCAAGATGTAGGTGTGCGTTTTTACACCTACCTCTCCACCCTTCATTTGGTCATGGAGGCTTGTGCAGAAAACAATATTCCCTTATTGATTCTGGATCGTCCAAACCCCAATGCTCATTACGTAGACGGTCCCGTACTGGAAGATGAATTCAAAAGTTTTTTAGGCAAACACAATGTACCCATTGTATACGGTTTAACCTTGGGTGAGTATGCTCAAATGATCAATAAAGAAGGGTGGTTGGCCAATGAAATAGCGTGCAAACTATCCATCATACCCATCAAAAACTACACCCATAAAACCCCCTACGCTCTCGCAGTAAGACCTTCTCCCAACCTGCCAAATGATCAAGCAATCAACCTCTATCCTAGTCTTTGCTTACTTGAGCAAACCCCTGTAAGTATTGGTAGGGGAACGGAAATGCAATTTCAAGTTTTTGGGCATCCTGATTTTAAAAATACAGGCTTTCAATTCAAACCTCAACCCAATTTTGGTGCTAAATACCCAAAGCAGGAAAACAAAGATTGCTACGGACTTGACTTAAGAAAACATCCGAGACTAAATAAAATCGAGCTCAAATGGTTAATGAATGCATACCAAATGGCATCCGATAAAGAAGGCTTTTTCTTTGAGCGTTTTGCATTTATTTCTGGAACAAAGACCCTACAACACCAAATTCAAGAAGGCCTTTCTGAACAAGAAATTAGATCGAGCTGGAAACCAAAGATTGATGCTTTCCTAAAAATACGAGCAAACTATTTGTTGTATGAGGACTAGAGTTTTATTGCTGTCTTCATTCGCTCTACAATATCAAATGCTGCCGGACAAATGGCGGTATTAGCTAGTGTTAAATTTGCGATTTGATAAATCTTTTTTCGATCGGTATGTGGAAATTCCTGACAGGCCTTGGGGCGTACATCATAAACAGTACATTCATCATCAACACCAAGAAAAGCGCAAGGAACTTGCTTCAATACCCAATCGTTATCTTCATCAATTCGCAGGTATTTTTTTTCAAATTGAGCAGGCTTAATGCTTAAGAATTTTGAGATTCGCACAATGTCCTGTTTCATGAATAAAGGCCCCGTTGTCTTACAACAATTTGCACAAGACATACAGTCCGTTTTTTCAAAAACTTCATCGTGAATTGCAGCAACTTGTTTATCTAAGTTCTTGGGAATTCTTTTTTTAAGCTTATTGAAAAACTTTTTAGTTTCGGTTGCCTTATCTTTGGCATCCTTGGGAAGTAAAAGGAGGCGCTCTTGCATTCTTTTAATTTTTCGTAAAACTACAACTAATTGAAAACACAAACTGACATATTCGGAAAAGCCTTACAAACCTATTTTCAGAATCCAGAAAAACAAAACCTCACTACCTGGACCAACCTGACCGAAGAGGACGCCGTTCCGATCAGTTACTTCTTCCGATTGTATGATGAAATGCCTGCTTTAGAGCAAAAGGCACTTGCACTTGCCACTGGAAAAACACTTGATGTTGGCTGTGGTTCTGGGAGTCATAGCCTGTACTTACAAAATGAAAGAGCACTTGATGTTACTGCACTTGATATTTCGGAAGGAGCGATTGAAGTAGCCAAAGAACGGGGTGTAAAACAAGCCCATTGCTCATCCATTTGGGACTTTAATAAAGCAAACTACGACACCATTCTTTTACTTATGAATGGGATGGGAATTGCAAAAACCACAACAGAACTCCCCGCTCTTTTAATACACTTAAAAGGATTATTGGCTCCCAAAGGATCCATTTTAGTGGATTCTTCTGACTTAATTTATCTGTTTGACGAAGAAGACGTTGCACTCTGGAAAGAAGATGAAATCTACTATGGTGAAGTGGATTATGGTATTCGTTTTGAAGGGCAAAGCGAAGAGTTTCCGTGGCTGTACATTGATCCTAAACGATTAGAAATCGCTGCAAATACTGCAGGGTTCAATTTCAAAATCATAGCCAACGGCACCAACTACGACTACCTAGCTCAATTGAGTCTTTAGGGTATATTCAAATATTTGTGGGTTTGTAAAGAAACCTTCCAACGGGGGTTTTTTAAAACATAATCAACCATCTCGGGCATCATTTGATCACGCTTGCTCCATTCGGGCTGTAAAAACAAAATACAATTCTCACCAACCTTTGCCGCTTGCTCATCAGCAAATTTAAAATCATTTTGGTTGTGGATGATCATTTTCAATTCATCTGCTGCTGCATAGGCTTCAGGAGTTGGTAATTTAGTTTTCTTGGGCGAAAGACAAAACCAATCCCATTCCCCACTTAAATTATAAGCTCCAGAAGTTTCAATATGGGTACTAATCCCTTTACTTTTTAGTTCAGAAGTCAACGGATCCATAGGCCACATCAACGGCTCACCTCCAGTCACAACTACGGTATCAGACGATTTCTTAGCCTCCTCCACAATCGCCTCTATTGCTGTAGGCGGATGCAATTTAGCATTCCAACTTTCTTTAACATCACACCAATGGCAGCCAACATCACATCCACCAATACGTATAAAATAAGCTGCACTCCCTTTGTGATATCCTTCGCCTTGTAAGGTGTAAAAAGCTTCCATAAGAGGCAAGTATAAACCCTGTGCTACATTTTGGTTCAATTCGTTTTCTGTCATGCGACAAAGATAATCTAATCTTGAAAAATGTCTGCTTGGATATACCTTAAATACCTATAAAAACATATGTTCAAAAAAAGACTACCTTTAATCATGCAAAAGATTTCACCTTTTCACTTAGCCATCCCCGTTCACCAGCTCGCTGTTGCGCGCGATTTTTATGAAAATAAACTTGGACTTACTCCCGGGAGAACAGGTGACCAATGGGCTGACTATAATTTTTTTGGACACCAATTGGTGGTCCATGAGGATACTGCGTTTAAAGGCCACAAACATTTTAATGAAGTAGACGGAAAGGCTGTTCCGATCCCTCATTTTGGAATTGTACTTCCTTGGGATGATTTCCAAAAATTCAGCACCCACCTAATCTCAAAAAACGTTCCGTTTGAAATTGCCCCCTATCTCAGATTTGAAGGAAAAGCCGGAGAACAGATGACCCTGTTTTTTTATGACCCTTCAGGTAATGCATTAGAATTTAAATGCTTTAGAAATATGGATCAATTATTCGCAACCAAATGACGTACTCAACTCAAGTAAACCGACTCTTTTCGATTGTTTTTGGTGAAAAAATACAAAAACGCTTTGAAAGCATTATTCTTATCCTTGCTGGCTTAGGATTTTTAATCCACCTTTTCCTCATTGTATTAAAGACCAACAACATTGGTTTTCTTTCCGAAATAAACAGCACCTTATTAAATGACCCCATCACCGCAATTTACACTCCTTTTTCACTGATCTTGATCTATGAAGTTTATTTGTTGGTATTCTATCTCCCACGTTCATTCACCTCCTGTGTTTCCAAACAATTTGAGATCATTTCATTGATTGTAATTCGAAAAATATTCAAAGATATTCCACAAATGGATCTTCAGGGGGATTGGTATTTGAGTCAACACAATTTAGAGTTGATGGTCGATTTACTCGGCTTCCTCCTACTCTTTCTGTTGATTTACCTCTTCAACACAGGCAAGGATCGCCTCCCAAAAAGACCTGTGAATGACCCCAAATTAATCAATTTCATAAGTTCCAAAAAGGTGGTGAGTTTGGCTTTACTTTTCTTACTGATAATCACCTCGGTCTATTCCCTAGTGTCGTGGTCGATTGCTACCTATATCGATGGATTTGTAAGTAATGTTGACGGAGTATTTTTCAATCAGTTTTTCACTCTTTTAATCTTAACCGATGTAATTATTCTTTTAATCTCTTTTCGTTATACGGAAGAGTACAGCAAATTGATTCGCAATACTGGGTTTATTATTGCAACCATTTTGATCCGTCTTTCTTTTTCAGCAGAAGGATTTTTGAATATTATTCTGATTTTAACAGGAGTAGGTTTTGCCCTTTTGATTTTACAAATCTTCAATGCAATGGAAAATCCTAAGCTTGATTCCACTGCCTAGCCAAAAATGTGTTTTGCAACAACATGGCAATGGTCATGGGGCCAACGCCTCCAGGAACTGGGGTAATATAGCTCGCCTTTGCAGCTACTTCATTAAAAGCAACATCCCCTTTGATTACATAACCTTTTGGATGGGTATCGTCTGCTACGCGGGTGATACCTACATCAATTATGGTCGCTCCTTCTTTTACCATATCGGCGGTAAGGTATTCAGGTATTCCAAGCGCCATAACCACGATATCGGCCTGTCGGGTGAGTTCGGCTAGGTTGTGTGTTCTACTGTGAGCAACGGTCACCGTAGCGTCTCCCGCTGGGCCTTTCTGACTCATTAAAATACTGATGGGGCGTCCAACAATATGACTTCGCCCTACAACAACACAATGCTTCCCTGAGGTTGGAACTTTATAGCGCTCCAAAAGTTGCATGATTCCAAAGGGAGTTGCAGGAATAAAAGCATCCAAGTCCAATGCCATCCGCCCAAAATTAGCTGGATGAAAACCATCTACGTCTTTCTTGGGATCTATAGCCAATAAAACACGTTCTTCGTTGATGTGCTTGGGCAAGGGCAACTGAACGATATAACCGTCCAATGTAGCGTCTTGATTCAACTGTTCAATCTGAAGAAGTAAGGCTTCTTCGGTTGTATCGTCTTCTAAACGGATGAGGGTCGATTCGAAACCAATTTGCTCACACGAACGGACTTTACTGCCCACATAAGTCAAACTAGCACCATCACTCCCAACCAAAACTGCGGCTAAATGAGGAGCGCGTTCTCCGCGTTCTTTCATAGCCGATACTTTTAGTTTAATCTCTTCTTTAATCTCTTGCGAGGTCTTCTTTCCGTCTAGTAAAATCATAATTTATATTATCGTCCTCCTTGGAACATTTGCATCATTTGCTTTCCTTTTCCACCTTGCATCATCTTCATCATCTTACTCATTTGGTGAAACTGTTTTACCATCTGGTTCACCTCATTCAAGTCACGACCAGCACCCATGGCGATTCTCTTCTTACGGTTTATGTTCAAAAGATCCGGATTCGTTCGTTCGGCTGGGGTCATCGAGCCGATGATTGCCTCTATGTATTTAAAAGCGTCATCGTCAATATCAACGCCCTTCATAGCCTTATCTGCCCCGGGAATCATCCCCATAAGATCTTTCATATTCCCCATTTTTTTTACCTGTTGAATCTGGGTTAAGAAATCGTCAAAACCAAATTGATTTTTAGCGATTTTCTTACTGATTTTTCGAGCTTGTTCTTGGTCAAATTGATCTTGTGCTCGTTCAACTAAGGAAACAACATCTCCCATCCCAAGGATACGATCGGCCATACGATCGGGATAGAAAACATCCAAAGCTTCCATCTTTTCACCTGTACCAATAAACTTAATGGGTTTTTGCACCACGGTCTTAATCGAGAGCGCGGCTCCTCCACGGGTATCTCCATCTAATTTAGTCAATACAACCCCATCAAAATTCAATACATCATGAAAAGCTTTAGCCGTATTGACCGCATCTTGTCCCGTCATAGCGTCGACAACAAAGAGGGTTTCGTCTGGCTTTACTGCTTTGTGAATATCCGAAATTTCTTTCATCAAAACCTCATCAACAGCCAAACGACCTGCTGTATCGACAAGCACTAGATCGTATTTGTTTGCTTTAGCATAGGCAATCCCAGCTTGAGCAATTTTTACAGGATCTTTTTCGTCAAGGTCTTTATAAATCCCGGCTCCCACTTGTTCTGCAACAATAGTCAATTGATCTATTGCAGCTGGGCGATACACATCACAGGCTACTAAGAGTGGGTTTTTTGCTTTCTTATTTTTAAGGTGAAGGGCAAGTTTTCCAGAAAAGGTAGTCTTTCCTGATCCCTGAAGACCCGACATTAAAATCACACTGGGTTTAGAAGCCAAATTAACTCCAGCGACTTCACCTCCCATAAGCTGGGTCAATTCATCCTTGACAATCTTAACCAAGAGTTGCCCCGGGTTGAGGGTTGTAAGAACTTCCTGTCCTAGTGCTTTTTCTTTTACTCTATTGGTAAATTCTTTTGCAATTTTAAAGTTAACATCCGCATCAAGCAAGGCACGCCTTACCTCTTTCAAGGTTTCAGCTACGTTGATCTCGGTAATCTTACCGTGTCCTTTGAGAACCTGAAAGGCTTTATCTAACTTACCACTTAAACTATCAAACATGGGAATACATTTATAAGAACAAATTTACTTTTTTTTCGGGGAAATGCAGAAGTAAGTAAAATAGAATTTAAAAGGAATGCAAAGCTACTAATCAAAATCGAGCATGCCAATCACAACCGTATGCGGGAATGTAATCGCAGCGAGAAAAGTGAAAAACAACGGAATAAAATAGGACGCATTTAAATCAAAAAAGAAGTACGCAGCAATTAAACCCAACAAGGAAAGCAACCAATAGACCAAAGATGACCGAATGTATCCTTTAATTGTTTTAAGATTAATAGCACCATCTAGGTACATCAATTGATCTTGAATAGAAGGAATGCTGTGCCAAAAAACAAAATATACTGCAAAAGATAGCAGTAAGCTTGTTGTTGAAAAGAGAATAGCAAGAAGTACTAAGGCTAAAATTTCCTTCAAATACACCTGAGTGCTTACGGAAAGAAGAAAAGCAAGTATACTGAACACGACTGCCAGGACAAGGGTTGTTATACGATATGTTTCAGCGTCAAAACGAACCCCACTCAGTTGTTCTATCAAAACATTTACTGCCGGTATTTGCGAGCTAAACAAAATACCAAAAACCAAAAGGCCATACAAAGTATATCCCAGTTGCTTTAATAAAAGAGAAGAAGACTTTTGTTTTAAAAAGGAATCCCAATGCTGCTGTCCAAAATGAAAACCACTGAATAACACAAAGAAGAACAAGCCGAAGTTTGGAAGGTAAAAAAAGAGGATTGCACCCAAAACTACAACTCCAATATAGGTGAAAATGAGTGTTAGGAAGAATCTAAATTGGGTGTTCTTGTATTTTTTTTGAAGTAATCGGATATCATTTGCTCCGTGAATTAAGCCAGCAGAAAAAATTAAAAACAGTCCCAAAGCATCCGCTAACACATTATTTAAGAGTAATCCAACAGCTACGAACGATATTGTTAGTAAAATAGTGAATTGATAATATTTTGCTCTTAAAATCATAGGAAGCTTAATTTTCAAGTAAATTTATTGCAATATATTTAGTGAGTAAGTTTTTATTTCTTTAAATTTACCTAAACAAAAACAAATAATTATATTTTATTATGGAAAAATTTCTAAATTTTATGGCTGTTGTTCCAGAGATGGCGACAGATGATTATGTAGGGTTCACATTCTTTGTAGGATGCATGGCAATGATGGCAGCATCTGCATTTTTCTTCCTTTCATTAAGCTCATTTGACAGCAAATGGAGAACTTCGATCTTAGTATCGGGTTTAATTACGTTCATCGCAGCGGTACACTACTGGTACATGCGTGACTATTGGGCAACAAATGCTACATCACCAACATTCTTCCGTTATGTGGATTGGGTATTGACTGTTCCATTAATGTGTGTTGAATTTTATTTAATTCTAAAAGCAGCTGGAGCAACAAAACAATTGATGTGGAAACTAATTTTCCTTTCTGTTGTTATGTTAGTTACAGGTTACCTAGGAGAAGCTGTTTACAATACTGGATCTGGACCTGCTCTTTGGGGACTAGCATCAGGTATCGCTTACTTCGTTATCGTGTATGAAATCTGGTTTGGTGGAGCTGCAAAGTTAGCTCAATCTGCTGGTGGTGCGGTCGAGTCGGCTCACAAAACACTTTGTAAATTCGTTTTAATCGGGTGGGCTATTTACCCAATCGGATATATGGCTGGTACTGAAGGATGGTACAGCGGTATTTTTGGTGGATTAGAAATGGATGTGATTTACAATATTGGGGATGCAATCAACAAAATCGGTTTCGGTTTAGTTGTATACAACCTTGCTGTAAATTCAAAAGCATAAGTTTGGACTTCGGTTCTTACTAAAAGAAAAACCGCTCAATGAGCGGTTTTTTTTATGCCTAATTGTAGGGGTTTACATTCGGTCAGGAACCTGAATTCCTAATAGACCTAGGGAATCGTGGAGTACAGATGCGACCTCACGTGACAGTGCAATCCGCATGCTCTTTACTGCGTCATTGGACTCCCCCAGTATGGATACGTTCTGATAGAACGAATTAAACAACTTCACTAAATCGTAACTGTAATTTGCTATCACGGCTGGACTATAGGTTTTAGCAGCCTGCTGAATCACATTGGGGTACAGCATGAGGTGTTTGATGATTTCTTTTTCGCGCGGATCTAAAATCAAAGCACGATCTAAAGTAGCCTGAACTTGTTCAGCTTTTCTCAAGATCGATTGTATTCGTGCATAGGTATACTGAATAAAAGGGCCTGTATTCCCTGCAAAATCGACCGAGCTTTCAGGGTCAAATAATATACGCTTCTTAGGGTCTACCTTAAGAATAAAGTACTTTAATGCCCCCATACCAATGGTTTGATATAAGGAGGCTTTTTCTTCTTCAGAAAGACCATCCAGTTTACCGAGATCTTCGGCTATCGTTTGGGCTGTTTGTTGCATTTCGACCATCAGATCGTCAGCATCTACTACTGTCCCCTCTCGACTTTTCATTTTACCTTGAGGCAAATCAACCATTCCATAACTCAAATGGAAGAGCGACTGAGCCCAATCGTATCCTAATTTTTTCAAAACCAAGAAAAGCACTTGAAAATGATAATCTTGTTCGTTCCCTACTGTATAAACCAATCCGGTCATAGCAGGATTATCGCGATAACGCTGCAAAGCAGTCCCCAAGTCTTGGGTCATATATACTGCAGTTCCGTCAGAACGTAAAAGCAGTTTTTCATCCAAACCTTCATCTGAAAGATTAATCCAAACGGAGCCGTCTTCTTTTTTATAAAAAATGGAGCGAGATAAGCCGTCTTCAATCAGATCCTTTCCCAATAAATAGGTATCACTCTCGTAGTAATAAGAATCAAAAGAAACTCCCATTGAAGCATAAGTCGTTGCAAAACCGGCATAAACCCATGCGTTCATGGTTTTCCATAAAGCTACAACTTCTTGGTCTCCAGCTTCCCACAAACGAAGCATTTGCTGCGCTTTGATGAAGAGGGGTGCCTTTGCTTTAGCCTCGTCTTCGCTCAGTCCTTCAGACATCAAAATGGCAATTTCTTCTTTATACTTTTTATCAAACATCACATAGTAGTTCCCTACCAACTTATCGCCTTTCAAACCAGTACTTTCAGGGGTTTCCCCATTACCATAATCTTGCCACGCAACCATAGACTTGCAGATATGAATTCCACGATCGTTAATGATTTGTGTTTTTACTACCTTTTTACCACTAGCTTCTATGATATTCGCTACTGCATAACCCAAAAGGTTATTGCGAACGTGTCCTAAATGCAGGGGTTTATTGGTATTTGGAGAAGAATATTCGACTAAAACTGTGGCAGTTGTTTTATCTAAAGCAACGGAGCCGTAGTTTGAAGTGTTTCGAATTTCTTTTAATTCATTGATAAAAAATGCATCTGTGATTTCTAAATTCAAAAACCCTTTGACAACATTATACCCTTTTACCCACTCCAAGCGCTCAACAAGAGCTGCTCCGAGCGTTTCTCCGATCTGGACAGGGTTGCCCTTGATCGTGCGCAATAAGCCGTATACAACTAATGTAATATCTCCTTCAAATTCCCTGCGGGTAGCCTGAAATTCGAACTCCGAGATCGATGCATTAAACGTTTCTTGGATAATCTGCTCTAGAGCGGGCGCGAGTTGCGTTGAGATCGAGTTCATAAATGAATTTCGGCAAATATAATTATTATGTACAAATTATCAGGTCTAATAGATATCCATTATATTTAAAGGAAAAAATGCTTTTAAACGTTTCGTATAACGATCGCAAAATAAAAGAACAAATTGACCGGGAAGTTGGTCCACCTTTATCGCTCAGAGAACGCTGGAAGCTAGGCGGTATAGGTTCTTCTAAACTTGCGATAACGCATGCTTCAATTGATGTTCACAACCTTTTGGTATTGGACAACAACAGCAATAGTTGTAGCGTTGAATTACGCCCAAAAGGGATCATTGTGCGTTTCCAAAGCCTTTTGGAGACCTACGGACTTATAATTCCCTACTATAAATTAAAAGTTTACAAAGGCCAAGCCCAAGAATATTCCATTTACAAAGACCAGTTTTGTATTAAAGTAGCAGCTACAGAAAAAAGTACCCATCTATATTTTAAAAAATTGATTACCCAAAAAACCGCCGCATTACCTACACCACTAGAAGAGTTATAAAAACTATTGTATGAAAATTTTATTAACTGGTGCCAATGGCTATATCGGCATGCGTCTACTGCCGCAGTTGCTAGATGCTGGACATGAAGTAATTTGTGCAGTTCGAGACCCTAAAAGACTTTCAGTAACCGATGATCTGCTTGAAAGAATTAAAGTAATCACCATTGATTTTTCTGATATTACAGAAGCCGAAGCCATTCCAAACGATGTCGACGCAGCCTACTATTTACTGCATTCCATGTCTTCAACTCAAGGAGATTTTGAAGAATTAGAAAATCGATGTGCCCATAACTTTTGTTCTTTGATTCAAAAAACCAATGTGCAGCAAGTTATTTATTTAAGCGGGATCGTCAACGATAAAAACCTGTCCAAACACCTTCGTTCCAGAAAGAATGTAGAACAAATATTAGAGGATGCAACTTTTAACCTCACAGTACTGAGGGCTGGTATTATTGTTGGTTCGGGAAGTGCATCTTTTGAAATTATCCGGGATTTATGCGAAAAACTACCCTTTATGATTACGCCAAAATGGGTACGGACAAAATCACAGCCCATTGCCATTAGAAGTGTCGTGGAATTTTTAATGGGTGTATTGCTCCATCCAAAATGCATGAATGATGCCTTTGATATCGGAGGGCCCAATGTATTGACCTATAAAGAAATGCTACGCCTTTACGCGAAGACCCGAGGGTTTAAAAATTGGATATGGATCATTCCGATCATGACACCCCGACTTTCTTCGTATTGGCTTCACTTCGTAACGTCTACCTCCTACCCCCTTGCCGTACAATTGGTCAGCAGTATGAAAATGGAAGTTGTAGCCAATGACACCCGCCTGCAAACACTCCTAAACATCAAACCGTATACGTATGTAGAAGCGATTGAAATGGCCTTCATTAAAATCGAACAGAATTCGGTAATGAGCAGTTGGAAAGACAGTATGGTCAGTGGAAGTTTGCCCAAAGATCTTAAAAAGTACATTCAGGTTCCCAAATATGGAATCCTCAAGGATGAAAAAAAGCTCGAAGGTATTGACCCAGAACAAACGCTCAATTCGCTTTGGAAAATTGGTGGCGATCAAGGGTGGTATTATGCCAATTGGCTTTGGAAGCTACGCGGATATTTAGATCAATTAATCGGAGGTGTTGGATTGCGCAGAGGCCGTACCCATCCCGATAAAATTTTTACGGGTGACTCCCTAGACTTTTGGCGCGTCTTATTGGCTGATAAAAAAGAACAACGCCTTTTGCTTTACGCAGAAATGAAATTGCCAGGAGAAGCTTGGTTGGAGTTTAAAATTGAAGGCGACACCTTATACCAAACAGCAACCTTTCGTCCACGCGGGCTTTGGGGTAGACTTTACTGGTACAGCATTGTACCCTTACACTTCTTTTTATTCAAAGGCATGATCCGCAATATTGCGCGCAAACGATAGAAGATAGTCTCTTACCTGTTTTCAGCGGATATAAAGACTTTATTTGTTGCACCCGTGTATATTTGTCTCGGACGACCGATAGGCTCGTTATTCGTTCTCATTTCGCGCCATTGAGCAATCCATCCCGGTAGGCGTCCTAATGCAAACATTACGGTAAACATTTCGGTAGGAATTCCTAAAGCCCGGTAGATGATCCCGGAGTAAAAATCTACATTGGGGTATAATTTGCGATCTACAAAATACGGGTCAGAAAGTGCTTCTTGTTCCAAACCTTTAGCGATATCAAGAATAGGATCCACTATTCCGAGTTCGTTTAGAACTTCATCAGCAGCAACCTTGATGATTTTTGCACGTGGATCAAAGTTTTTATAGACGCGATGTCCAAAGCCCATGAGGCGGAAAGGATCATTTTTGTCTTTTGCTTTCGCCATGAATTTCTTGGTATCCCCACCATCCGCTTTGATGGCTTCGAGCATTTCAATAACCGCCTGATTGGCTCCCCCGTGAAGCGGGCCCCATAGGGCAGAAATTCCTGCAGAAATTGAAGCGAATAAACCAGCATGCGAAGATCCTACAATACGAACAGTAGAGGTAGAACAGTTTTGTTCGTGATCTGCATGTAGGATTAATAATTTATTTAAAGCTGCCGTAACAATCGGGCTGGCAGTATAGGCTACATTGGGTTTTCTAAACATCATTTGAGCAACATTGTCGATATAAGACAAGCTACTATCGTTGTAATTCAAGGGAAGGCCTTTGACTTTTCTTTGTGCCCAAGCAACTAAAACTGGAAATTTAGCAAGAATGGTTACAATAGCAGCATACATTTCTTCTTCAGAATCTACATCAACCGATGAAGGGTTGAAAGCGGTTAAAGCAGAAGTTAAAGAGGCTAAGATTCCCATCGGGTGGGCGGTCTTTGGAAAACTCTTTAAGATCATTTTTAAATCTTCATCAACAATAGCTTCTTCGTTAATATCTGCCTGAAATTTATCTAATTGAGAAGCCGTTGGAAGTTCTCCGAAAATCAATAAGTAAGCTACTTCAAGAAAATTAGCACCATTGGCAAGGTCTTCAATATCATATCCTCTGTACTTCAAAATCCCTTTTTCGCCATCCAAAAAAGTCACTGCACTCTTACAAGATCCAGAATTCTTAAACCCAGGGTCTAAAGTCACCAAGCCTGTTAAAGATCTGAGGGTCTTAATGTCTATACCCAATTCATTTTCGGTTCCACCAACTAAAGGGAATTCAAAAGTTTCGTTTTTATAGGTAAGTTTTACAGATTTTTCCATGGTATTGCTTGTTTAGAAGGTTGCAAATCTAAGGATTTTTAAGGGATTTTTAAAATAAAAAAAGGGGCATAAAGCCCCTTTTAATATTCCTTAACTTTAAAAATTAGATTTTAAAGGCATTTCTTTTTGGGAAATAAGCTACTTGACCTAATTCTTCTTCGATGCGTAATAACTGATTGTATTTAGCCATACGGTCGCTTCGTGAAGCCGAACCTGTCTTGATCTGACCGGTATTCAATGCCACTGCTAAATCGGCAATGGTGTTGTCTTCTGTTTCACCTGAACGATGCGACATCACTGAAGTGTATCCAGCATTGTGCGCCATATTAACAGCTGCAATTGTTTCCGTTAATGTTCCAATTTGATTTACTTTAATCAAAATAGAATTTGCAATCGATTCTTTGATTCCTTTAGACAAACGCTCTACATTGGTTACAAATAAATCATCTCCAACCAACTGAACCTTATCGCCTACTTTTTCGGTAAGTGATTTCCATCCTGCCCAATCGTTTTCATCCATACCATCTTCAATAGAGATGATCGGATATTGTGAACTCAATTCTGCTAAATAGCTCGCTTGTTCTTCTGAAGTTCTTTTAACTCCTTTATCACCTTCAAAAAAGGTATAATCGTATACTCCGTTTTCGTAAAATTCTGCTGCTGCACAATCCAATGCGATCATAACGTCTTTTCCAGCAGTATAACCTGCGTTTCCAATCGCTTTGATGATTGTTTCTAGTGCATCTTCAGTACCGTCTAAGGTTGGCGCAAAACCACCTTCATCTCCAACAGCTGTACTCAAACCACGGTCGTGTAATACTTTTTTTAGGTGGTGGAATATCTCCGTTCCCATTTGCATGGCGTGAGAAAAACTTTCTGCCATAACGGGCATTACCATAAATTCTTGAAAAGCAATGGGGGCATCGGAATGCGAACCTCCATTGATGATATTCATCATGGGTACGGGAAGTGTATTGGCACTTACCCCACCAATATAGCGGTATAGTGGCATACCCAATTCGTTTGCTGCTGCTTTGGCAACTGCTAAAGAAACGCCTAAAATAGCATTTGCTCCGAGTTTCGATTTATTTGGCGTACCGTCTAAATCGATCATCATTTGATCAATTTTATTTTGCTCAAAAATAGAAGTACCCAATAAATGTTCAGCAATAGTAAGGTTGACGTTCTCTATTGCCTTGAGTACACCTTTCCCCATAAAATCAGAACCCCCATCACGCAATTCAACTGCTTCGTGCTCACCTGTTGATGCTCCTGAAGGCACAGCTGATCTTCCTAAAATTCCGTTCTCTGTAACCACATCAACTTCAACAGTTGGGTTTCCTCTAGAATCAAGGATTTGTCTTGCATGTACTCTGATAATGATACTCATAATTTATAAGGTTTTTGATTTAAAAATTTTTGACAAAATTACTGAATAAATAATTAGAATCGTTAGGTCCTGGAGATGCTTCGGGGTGATATTGTACCGAAAAGCATTTCTTATTATTCATTTTAAGTCCCGCTACCGTCTTATCGTTCAAATGTACGTGAGAAATCTCGACATTGGGATGTTGTTCTGCCTCTTCTCTATTAACTGCAAAACCGTGGTTTTGCGAAGTGATTTCGCCTTTACCCGCTTCAATATTGAGTACGGGATGATTTATTCCACGATGTCCGTTGAACATCTTAAAGGTTGATATACCATTGGCTATTGCAATGACTTGATGGCCTAAGCAGATTCCAAACAAGGGTAAATCGCGCTCAATGATTTCTTTTGCAAGCGTTTGAGCATGAACCAAGGGCTCTGGGTCTCCGGGACCATTGGAAAGGAAATAACCATCTGGATTCCATGATTCTAATGCTTCAAAAGTAGCATCATAAGGAAATACTTTGACGTATACATCTTGTGAAACAAGATTGTCTAAAATACTTTTCTTGACGCCTAAATCTACTGCAGCAACTTTATAGGTTGCGTCTGGATTCCCGTAAAAGTAGGGTTCCTTAGTAGAAACTTTAGATGCCAATTCCAAACTAACCATAGAAGGCTGGGCTGCTAGTTGTTTTGTCAACTCTTCGATTCGATCGACTTCTGTAGTCACAACTGCATTCATGGCTCCGTTGTCTCGAATGTAACGAACCAAGGCCCGTGTATCTACATCGGATATCGCCACAACATTCTGAGTTTTGAAGTAATCCAAAAGATCTTGTGTGCCTATAGGCCGTGTGTGTTGAAAACTAAAGTTTTTACAGATTAAACCTGCAATTTTAATGGTTTCGGATTGGTTATCTACGGGCGTAGTCCCGTAGTTCCCGATGTGTGCGTTTGCCGTTACCATCAATTGACCAAAGTACGAGGGGTCAGTGAATATTTCTTGGTAACCTGTCATCCCTGTATTAAAACAAATTTCACCAAAAGCACTTCCTTCAATTCCAATTGACTTTCCGAAAAAAGTAGTTCCGTCTGCTAATAATACAATAGCTTCATTTCTTTTTTGATACTTCATAAAGGGTCAAAATTTTTTACAAATAAACATAAAAAAAGGATAAACAGTAACTGTTTATCCTTTGAAATAATTAGTAATTATCAACACATCTACTCTTCACTTTTCTCTTCTGCTGCAGGAGCATCAGGAGTTTCGGTTACTACGGTAGCAGCTGCAGCTACAGGAGCATCAGCAGTAGGCTTTTTAGCTCTACTTCTACGTGTTGTTTTCTTAGTAGTTTCTTCCTTGTTTGAGTATACCTCGTTGAAATCAACCAATTCGATCATGGCCATATCAGCGTTATCTCCTAAACGATTTCCTAATTTGATGATGCGTGTATATCCTCCTGGACGGTCACCAACTTTTGGAGCCACGTCGCGGAACAACATAGAAACGGCATCTTTACTTCTTAGGTATCTGAAAGTGGTTCTACGATTGTGCGTAGTATCATCTTTTGATTTTGTAACCAAGGGCTCGATAAATTGTTTTAAAGCTTTCGCTTTTGTTACCGTAGTATTGATTCTTTTGTGTTCAATTAATGAACAGGCCATATTGGCGAGCATAGACTTACGATGGGCAGTTTTTCTCCCTAAATGCATTACTTTTTTTCCGTGTCTCATTTTACTTTATATAAAAATGTCGGTTAGTCTTTATCTAATTTGTACTTCGCAAGGTTCATACCGAAGGTAAGGCCCTTAAGAGCTACGAGCTCATCTAATTCAGTAAGAGATTTCTTACCGAAGTTTCTGAACTTCATCAAGTCATTTTTGTTATAGGACACTAAATCTCCTAGTGTATCTACTTCTGCAGCTTTCAAACAATTCAATGCACGAACTGATAGGTCCATGTCGATTAATTTTGTTTTCAACAACTGACGCATGTGTAATGATTCTTCGTCATAGGTTTCAGCTTGTGCAATTTCATCAGCTTCTAAGGTGATACGCTCATCAGAGAATAGCATGAAGTGGTGAATCAATGTTTTAGCTGCTTCCGTTAATGCATCTTTTGGATGAATAGAACCGTCCGTTAGGATTTCGAAAACTAATTTTTCGTAATCTGTTTTTTGTTCAACACGATAGTTTTCAATGCTGAATTTTACATTCTTCACTGGAGTGTAGATCGAGTCGATAGCAATTGTACCTAGTTCTGCATTCGATTTTTTATTCTCTTCAGCTGGAACATAACCACGACCTTTTTCAATCGTAAGTTCCATGTTCAATTGAACACTTTTCTCTAAGTTACAGATTACGTGGTCTGGGTTTAAGACCTGAAAACCTGAAATGAATTTCTGGAAATCAGCGGCTTTAAGTTGGTCTTGACCTCCTATAGCAATCGTTACTTTTTCGTGATCCAAATCTTCGATTTGACGTTTGAAACGAACTTGCTTAAGGTTGAGAATAATTTCGGTTACATCTTCTACTATTCCTGGGATGGTAGAGAATTCGTGGTCGATGTTATCAATTTTAACAGAAGTAATAGCAAACCCTTCTAGAGAAGAGAGTAATACTCTTCGCAAAGCGTTACCAATGGTCAATCCATATCCTGGTTCAAGAGGACGGAATTCGAATTTACCTTCGAATTCTGAAGAATCGATCATGATTACTTTATCGGGTTTTTGAAAATTTAGTATAGCCATAAGTATAAACTTTAGTGGTTATTATTTAGAGTATAATTCTACGATCAATTGTTCCTTGATGTTCTCAGGAATTTGAAGGCGAAGAGGTGTAGAAACAAATGTACCTTCAAGAGTATCATTGTTCCAAGTCAACCATTCGTATACAGAAGAGTTACGCTCTAATGAATGTGTTATCGTTGATAAAGATTTTGACTTCTCGCGAACTCCAATTACATCTCCTGGCTTGATGTGTGCAGAAGCGATGTTAATTAAAGTACCGTTTACAGTAATGTGACGGTGAGAAACAAGTTGACGCGCAGCACTACGGGTAGGAGCAATTCCTAAACGATATACTACATTGTCTAAACGAGACTCACAAAGCTGAAGAAGAACTTCACCGGTAACACCCTTACTGCGGTTGGCGCGTTCAAAAAGAATACGGAACTGACGTTCCAAGATTCCATAAGAAAATTTTGCTTTTTGCTTTTCCATTAGTTGGACAGCATATTCTGACTTTTTCCCACGACGACGGGTATTCCCGTGTTGTCCTGGAGGATAGTTACGTTTTTCAAACGATTTGTCAGCGCCGAAAATTGGTTCCCCAAATTTTCTTGCGATTTTAGTTTTTGGACCGGTATATCTTGCCATTAGTTTGGTTTTTAAACAGTGGGTGTTATGAATTAAGGTCTAACTCCTTCGATAACACTGAGTCCGCTGCAGATTGATAATTAATTATACTCTACGTCTTTTGGGAGGGCGACATCCATTGTGTGGTAATGGCGTTACGTCGATGATCTCAGTAACTTCAATCCCATTGTTATGTAGGGTTCTGATCGCAGATTCTCTTCCGTTACCAGGTCCTTTTACATAAACCTTCACTTGACGCAAACCTGCTTCTTGTGCAACTTTAGCACAATCTTCAGCTGCAGTTTGAGCTGCGTAAGGCGTATTTTTCTTTGATCCTCTGAATCCCATTTTTCCTGCCGATGACCACGAGATAACTTCTCCCTTAAGGTTGGTCAATGAGACAATAATGTTGTTGAAGGAAGCTGTTATATGCGCTTGTCCAACTGATTCAACTATTACTTTTCTTTTTTTGGTTGCTGTTTTAGCCATTGTCAAAGATTATTTAGTTGCTTTCTTTTTGTTAGCAACTGTTTTACGTTTTCCTTTACGTGTACGAGAATTGTTCTTCGTGCGTTGTCCTCTTAAAGGGAGTCCTGCTCTGTGACGGATTCCTCTGTAGCATCCAATATCCATCAATCGTTTGATGTTCAATTGAATTTCTGAACGTAATTCACCTTCAATTTTAAAAGCTGCAACAGCTTCACGAATTGCTCCGGTTTCTTCATCAGACCAATCAGCTACCTTCTTGTCTTCACTTACTTTAGCTACTGCTAAAATCTCTTCGGCTCTACTTCTTCCTACTCCAAAGATATAGGTCAAAGCGATTACGCCACGTTTCTGCTTAGGGATGTCTACTCCTGATATTCTTGCCATAATTTATCCTTGTCTTTGTTTAAATCTAGGATTCTTTTTATTAATAACATAAAGTCGACCTTTTCTGCGTACTATCTTGCATTCGGCGCTTCTTTTCTTAATTGATGCTCTTACTTTCATCTGTTGTTTATATTAAAATCTATACGTTATCCTTGCTTTCGTAAGATCGTAAGGACTCATTTCTAATTTTACTTTATCTCCAGGTAATAATTTAATATAATGCAAACGCATTTTTCCAGAGATATGTGCTGTCACCACGTGTCCATTTTCTAATTCTACACGGAACATTGCATTAGAGAGTGCCTCTATGATTGATCCTTCTTGTTCTATTGCTGCTTGTTTTGCCATAACTTACTGCGCTACACTTTTACGATTATTTCCTGATTTCATTAGACCATCGTAATGACGGTTTAATAAATAAGAATTGACTTGCTGAATGGTATCAATAGCAACACCTACCATAATCAATAGGGACGTTCCACCATAAAACAAGGCCCAACCTTGTTGCATACCGATAAGCTTAACTACGATAGCAGGAAATACTGCTAAACCAGCTAAGAACAGTGATCCTGGAAAAGTAATGTGCGACATTACATTATCCAAAAAGTCGCTTGTTTCGTTACCAGGACGTATCCCAGGAACAAATCCACCGCTTCTTTTAAGATCATCTGACATTTTATTAGTAGGTACAGTAATCGCTGTGTAGAAGTACGTAAAGATGATAATCAATAGTGCAAATACAACGTTATACCACAGCCCAAAAATATCTGAAAAATTTGCTTGCATCCAAACACCAACATCGCTGTCTCCCATGAGTCCACCAACATAGGCTGGAGCAAACATTAGGGCTTGAGCGAAGATAATTGGCATTACACCTGAAGCGTTAAGTTTTAATGGAATATACTGTCTTGAACCTACAGCCGCTTGATCGGTAGATGCACCAGCTGTTCTACGAGCGTATTGTACGGGTATCTGACGAACAGCCAAAACCAATAAGATCGATAGTAAGATAACAACTACCCAAAGGATCATTTCGATTAAGATCATCATCAATCCACCATTGTTCTCCGACACTCTAGAAACGAATTCTTGAGCGAAAGACAGGGGAAGCGTAGCGATAATACCTACCATAATAAGTAGTGATATACCGTTACCAATTCCTTTATCTGTAATTTTCTCTCCCAACCACATGGCAAAAATTGTACCTGTAACTAAGATTGAAATGGATGAAAACATGAATAAGGGACCTTTACCAATAACAAATGCCGAATCCGGTACTCCAAGAGCACTCAATCCGAATAAGTAAGCAGGAGCTTGAACAATACAAATACCAATGGTTAACCATCGTGTAATTTGGTTGATTGTTTTACGCCCACTTTCGCCTTCTTTTTGAAGTTTTTGTAAATAAGGAATGGCAATTCCCATCAACTGAACAACAATAGAAGCCGATATATAAGGCATAATCCCTAAAGCGAAAATAGAAGCATTAGCGAACGCACCTCCAGTGAAGGCATTCAAAATACCGAGAAGTCCACCGCCGTCTGTTCTGCTTGCTAAACTTGCTAATTGTATAGAATCGATTCCAGGAAGAACAATTTGAGCTCCCAAACGATAGATCAAAAGGATAGACAAGGTCAATCCAATTCGATTTCTCAATTCTTCGATTTTATAAATATTAACAAGAGTTTCTATAAACTTCTTCATAGGGCTTATAATTCTATAGCTTCACCTCCAGCTGCTTCGATAGCGGCTTTTGCAGTAGCTGTAAATTTATGTGCAGTTACTTTAAGAGGGCTTGTAAGTTTTCCTCTACCTAGGATCTTTACAAGATCATTTATCGTTGCAAGTCTGAGTTCGACAATTTGTTCCATAGCGATTGAACCATCGATTTTCTTTGCATCTACAAGTGCTTGTAATGTATCTAGATTAACTCCAGCGTAATCTTTTCTGTTGATGTTTGTAAAACCAAACTTGGGCACACGGCGTTGTAAAGGCATTTGCCCTCCTTCAAAACCAAGTTTTCTAGAATATCCAGAACGAGACTTAGCTCCTTTGTGACCACGAGCAGCAGTACCACCTTTACCAGATCCTTGTCCACGTCCAAGACGCTTCGCATTTTTTTGTACCGCTCCAGAAGCAGGTTGTAAGTTACTTAAATTCATTTTTATTCTGAGTTTAGGCTTCCGTTACGGAAACTAAATGTTCAACTTTCTTTATCATTCCTAGGATGTTTGGGGTATCGTCATGAATGACTTCTTTCCCAATTCCACGAAGACCGAGTGCAGCAAGTGTACGCTTCTGATTCTGAAGGCGCTTGATGCTACTTTTTACTTGTTTTACTTTTACTTTAGCCATTTGAAGGTAAATTATCCGTTAAAAACTTTATCTAATGAAATTCCACGTTGTTTAGCAACTGTAGAAGCGTCTCTCAATTGAAGTAAAGCATCAAAAGTAGCTTTAACAACATTGTGAGGGTTAGAAGAACCTTGTGACTTAGAAAGTACGTTGTGTACTCCTACTGCCTCCAATACGGATCTTACAGCACCTCCAGCAATAACTCCTGTACCTTGTGAAGCAGGCTTCAAAAATACACGGGCACCACCGAATTTCCCTTTTTGTTCATGCGGAACAGTTCCCTTTGCAATTGGAATACGTACTAAATTTTTCTTAGCATCTTCAACAGCCTTAGAAATTGCTTCAGCAACTTCTTTCGACTTACCAAGACCTTGTCCTACTACGCCATTTTCATCACCAACAACTACGATGGCAGAAAAACCAAATGCACGACCTCCTTTAGTAACTTTTGTAACACGTTGTACACCTACTAGACGATCTTTTAAATCAAGGCCTCCTGGTTTTACTAGCTCAACGTTTTTATAATTTTGTAACATCTTCTATTTAGAATTTAAGTCCAGCTTCACGCGCACCCTCAGCCAGAGATTTAACACGACCATGATACAAGTATCCACCACGATCAAAAACGACCTTTGAGATACCTGCTTGAGCAGCTTTTTCGGCAATGAGCTTGCCTACAGCTACAGCAGTGCTTGATTTGTTATCACTATTTTTAATTTCCTTATCTCTTGAAGAAGCTGCTGCAAGTGTTTTACCTGAAGCATCATCAATCAATTGAGCATAGATCTCTTTATTGCTTCTGAATACGGATAAACGTGGAGCTGCTGCAGAACCGTTTACGGTTTTGCGAATACGCATGCGAATTCTTAATCTTCTTTTTTCTCTAGTTAACGCCATTGCTTTTGTCTTATGCGGATTTACCTGCTTTTCTTCTTATTTGTTCACCTACAAACTTAACTCCTTTACCTTTGTAAGGCTCAGGTGGACGGAACGATCTGATTTTAGCGGCAACAAAACCAACTAATTGCTTGTCGTACGAACTTAGTTTGATGATTGGATTCTTTCCTTTTTCTGAAATAGTTTCCACTTTTACCTCTGAAGCGATGTCCAAAAGGATGTTGTGGGAAAAACCAAGGGCTAAATCTAATTTTTGACCTTGATTACTGGCACGGTATCCTACACCTACCAATTCTAGTTCTTTCGTAAATCCTTTAGAAACGCCTTCAATCATGTTAGCAACTAAGGCGCGGTACAAACCGTGCTTAGCTTTGTTCTCTTTGGATTCAGAATTTCTTTTAACAACGATTGTGTCATCAGACGTTTCGAAAGAAACTCCAGAGTATTCTTGCTCGAGTTCTCCAAGTTTGCCTTTGACGACAACTTTGTCTGCTTGTATATCTACCGTTACGCCGGCTGTGATACTGATCGGATTATTACCAATTCTAGACATTGTTTTTTTTCTTTTATAGTTTAATAAACGTAGCACAATAACTCACCACCTACTTTCTCTTGCGTCGCTTGCTTCCCGGTCATTACACCACTAGAAGTTGAAACGATTGAGATGCCCAAACCATTTAAGATTCTTGGAAGCTCAGTTGATCCAGCATACTTACGTAGACCGGGAGTACTGATTCTCTGAATCTTTTGGATAACGGGTTGTTTCGTAGTTTGATCGTATTTCAATGCGATTTTGATACTGCCTTGGTTGTTATCAGTTTCTTCAAACTTATAACTGAGGATATATCCTTGATCGAAAAGAATCTTTGTGATCTCTTTCTTTATTTTTGAGGCAGGTATGCTCACCACTCGGTGGCCAGCTGCACTTGCATTACGAATTCTTGTTAAAAAATCTGCTAACGGATCTGTATACATAGCTTCCTTATTTGATTACCAACTGGCTTTAGTTACACCGGGAATAAGACCATTATTGGCCATTTCTCTGAAGGTTACCCTAGAGAGTCCAAACTGACGCATGTATCCTTTCGGTCTTCCGGTTAATTTACAACGATTGTGCATGCGTATAGGCGATGCGTTTTTTGGGAGTTTTTGAAGTCCTTCATAGTCTCCCGCTTCTTTCAAAGCTTTACGCTTTTCAGCATATTTTGCAACAGTTTTAGCTCTTTTTACTTCTCGAGCTTTCATTGATTCTTTAGCCATCCTAGTTCTTTTTAAAGGGAAGTCCCAATTCGTTCAATAATGATTTCGCTTCCTTGTCAGTATTAGCAGAAGTAACAAAGGTAATATCCATACCGTTGATCTTGTTTACTTTGTCAATATCAATTTCAGGGAAAATGATTTGTTCTGTTACTCCAAGGTTGTAGTTCCCACGGCCGTCAAAACCGGTAGCTTTAATTCCTTGGAAATCGCGCACACGAGGCAAAGCGGCAGTTACTAAACGGTCAAGGAATTCGTACATGCGTTCCCCTCTTAGGGTAACTTTAGCACCAATAGGCATTCCTTTACGTAATTTAAAAGAAGCAACATCCTTCTTAGAAATAGTAGAGACCGCTTTTTGTCCTGTAATGTTTGTTAACTCGTCTACTGCGTAGTCGATTAATTTCTTATCCGATACTGCAGCTCCAACACCACGGCTGAGAACAATTTTCTCTAGGTGGGGAACTTGCATTATGTTCTTGTACCCAAACTCTTCGGTTAGGGCACTAACGATACGATCGTTAAATTCTTGTTTTAGTCTTGGTTGATAGCTCATAACTAAATTACTTCATTAGATTTTTTCGAAAATCTTACTTTTTGATCTCCCTCCATTCGGTAACCTACACGTGTAGCTTGACCATCAGCAGTTAATAAAGTAAGGTTTGAAATTTGCAATGGTGCTTCCATTTCTTGGATTCCACCTTGAGGATTCTCAGCACTTGGCTTGGCGTGTTTCTTTACAAGATTAACACCTTCGACAATGGCTTTATTTTTTTCGCGTAATACTTTTAATACAACACCTTCGGATCCTTTATTCGAACCGGCGATGACACGAACTTTATCTCCTTTTTTGATTTTAATTTTATTCATGATCTTGAAACTTAAAGCACCTCAGGTGCTAGTGAAACAATCTTCATAAACTGCTTGTCACGTAATTCACGAGCCACAGGGCCGAATACACGTGTTCCAATCATTTCTCCTGTTGGATTCAATAACACACAAGCGTTATCGTCAAAACGGATATATGATCCATCAGCTCTACGAACTTCTTTGGTAGTTCTTACTACAACCGCAGTAGCAACCTGTCCTTTTTTCACAGTCCCAGAAGGCGAAGCCTCTTTCACTGTTACTACAATTTTATCTCCAAGAGAAGCATACCTTCTTTTGGTTCCACCAAGTACACGTATGGTGAGTACTTCTTTGGCTCCGGTATTATCGGCTACCTTTAACCTTGATTCTTGCTGTAACATCTTACTTAGCTCTTTCTAATATTTCTACAAGTCTCCAGCACTTTGATTTACTCAAAGGTCGAGTTTCCATGATTTTAACGGTATCACCGATGTTGCAGTCGTTTGTATCATCTTGTGCAACATATTTTTTGGTCTTCAAAACGAATTTACCATACATGGGGTGCTTCACTCGTTTGACCTCAGCAACTACAATAGATTTCTCCATCTTGTTACTGGTTACAACACCAATTCGTTCTTTTCTTAGATTTCTATTTTCCATTTTCTACTAAACTTTCTTGTTCTCTTTCGGTTATAGCAGTAAAGAGACGTGCCACTACCCTGCGGGCATCTCTAAGCTGCAATGGATTCTCTAGTGGAGTAATGGCATGCGCCATACGCATGTCGGTCAATTGTTTTTGACTCTCTACTAGTTTGTCTCTTAAGTCCTCTAAAGAAAGGTTTTTTATTTCAGATTGTTTCATAATGCGTTCGCTGTATTAAGCTTGAAAATCTCGAGCAACGATATATTTAGTTTTCACAGGCAGTTTTTGTGCTGCTAGTCGAAGTGCTTCTTTAGCAACATCGTGTGGTACTCCCGATATTTCAAATAAAACTCGTCCTGGTTTCACAACTGCAACGAAATATTCTGGAGCTCCTTTACCTTTACCCATACGTACTTCTAATGGTTTTTTGGTAATCGGCTTATCCGGAAATATTTTGATCCATAACTGACCTTCACGTTTCATATAACGAGTAGCGGCAATACGTGCAGCTTCGATTTGACGGGAAGTGATGAATTTAGCATCAAGCGATTTGATACCAAACATTCCATTTGAAAGCTGGTTTCCTCTTTGCGAAAGACCTTTCATTCTGCCTTTTTGAGCTTTACGGAATTTTGTTCTTTTAGGTTGTAACATGTTTACCTACTTAATTACTTATTCTATTATTTTCTGCGTCGTTGACGTGAATTGTTGTTCTTAGCTCCACCTGGCGTATTGGTTTTCTTAGACATTCCAACTAGAGGGGATAACTCACGTTTTCCATATACCTCTCCTTTCATGATCCAAACTTTGATACCCAATCTACCGTAGGTAGTATGTGCTTCTACCAGTGCGTAATCGATATCTGCTCTAAAAGTAGATAAGGGAATACGACCGTCTTTATAGGTTTCTGCACGAGCCATCTCCGCACCATTTAAACGGCCTGAGATTTGAATTTTGATTCCTTCAGAATTCATACGCATTGCTGCTGAAATTGCCATCTTAATCGCTCTTCTGTATGAAATACGACCTTCGATTTGACGTGCAATGCTTGCTCCTACTAAACGAGCATCTAGCTCTGGACGTTTGATTTCAAAAATGTTGATTTGAATTTCCTTAGCGGTAATTTTCTTCAACTCTTCTTTCAATTTATCAACTTCTTGGCCGGCTTTTCCGATGATGATTCCTGGACGAGCTGTAGTGATCGTTACAGTAATCAATTTGAGCGTGCGCTCGATGATTACGTTCGATACACTCGCTTTAGCTAAACGTGCATGAATGTACTTACGGATCTTATAATCTTCAGCGATTTTATCACCGTAGTTATTTCCACCATACCAGTTTGAGTCCCATCCACGGATGATTCCTAAACGTATTCCTATTGGGTTAGTTTTTTGTCCCATATTAGTTGTCTAAATTGTTTGATCCTAAAACTAAAGTCACATGATTCGAACGCTTACGAATTCGGTGTGCTCTTCCTTGTGGTGCTGGTCGTAGTCTTTTCAGCATACTTCCTCCGTCTACACGGATTTCTTTTACAAAAAGAGCTGCTTTTTCGATATCACCTTCCTCATTCTTAGCTTGCCAGTTGGTTAAAGCTGATAGAAGTAATTTCTCTAATCTACGAGAAGCTTCTTTTGGATTGAATTTCAAAATAGCAAGTGCTTTGTTTACTTCTTCTCCGCGAACTAAATCCGCAACAAGGCGCATTTTTCGTGGTGATGTTGGACAGTTATTTAGCTTAGCAAAGGCGAGCGATTTTTTCGCTTCTTTAATAGCTTCTGCTGCTAGTCTTTTACGATTTCCCATGAGCTATTATTTTTTACCTTTGTTTTTGGCTCCACCGTGACCACGATACGATCGTGTTGGTGAAAATTCGCCTAGTTTATGTCCTACCATATTCTCTGTAACGTATACAGGAATAAATTGTCTTCCGTTGTGCACTGCAATTGTTTGTCCTACAAAGTCCGGCGTAATTAACGAAGCACGAGACCACGTTTTTATTACGGCTTTACTGTTCGACTCAACATTGGCCACTACCTTTTTTTCAAGGCTGTGGTGTACAAAGGGTCCTTTTTTTAATGAACGTGCCATAGTTGTTTATTTTTTTCTACGTTCGATAATGAATTTACTACTCGCTTTTGTCTTGGTACGCGTACGGTATCCTTTAGCAGGAATACCATTACGGTTACGTGGGTGTCCTCCAGATGCACGGCCTTCACCACCACCCATGGGGTGATCGACAGGGTTCATTGCTACTGGTCTAGTTCTTGGACGACGACCTAACCAACGAGAACGACCGGCTTTACCTGAAACAAGTAATTGATGATCTGAATTCGATACAGCTCCAATAGTCGCCATACATGTTACTAAGATCAAACGGGTTTCGCCAGACGGTAATTTTACCGTTGCGTATTTACCATCACGTGCCATTAACTGAGCAAAAGAACCTGCACTACGTGCAATACTAGCTCCAGCTTCTGGACGCAATTCTATACAAGAAATGATTGTACCTAATGGAATTGAAGATAAAGGTAATGCGTTACCTACTTCGGGAGCAACTGATGCTCCAGAGATAACTTTTTGTCCTACCTGAAGACCATTTTGAGCGATGATGTATCGCTTCTCGCCGTCTTTGTATTGCACAAGTGCAATAAACGAAGTACGGTTCGGATCGTATTCAATCGACAATACTTCAGCGGCAACATCAAATTTGTTACGTTTGAAATCGATGATACGATATCGTTTCTTATGACCTCCACCTAGGTGGCGCATGGTCATTTTACCTGTGTTGTTTCTACCTCCACTTCGCTTCTTAGGAGCCAACAAACTCTTCTCCGGCTTATCAGTAGTAATAGCGTCAAATCCATTTACTACTCTAAAACGCTGGGCGGGTGTTATCGGTTTTAATTTTCTAACTGACATGTGACGCTGTTAAAGATTACTATAAAAATCAATAGCATCCCCTTCGGCAACCTGTACGACTGCTTTCTTGGTGCTATTTGTTTTTCCTTTTTGTAGACCTGTTTTAGTGTAGCGTGTTTTACGCTCTACACCGTATCGCAAGGTTCTTACTTTTTCTACAGAAACTCCGTAAGTTGCTTCTACTGCTTTCTTGATTTCAACCTTGTTAGAGGTTGGATTTACAAGAAACGTATAGCAATTATTCATTTCGCTATCTGCTGTTGCTTTCTCGGTAATGATAGGCTTGATTAAAATACTCATAACGCTATGCTTTGTTCAAAAGGGTTTCTATTCCGGCAACTGCACTTTCAAATAAAACCAAACTGTTGGTGTTTACTATCTTGTAAGTGTTTAATTCTGAGCTAGTTATAGCTTGTGAATGTTTTATATTGCGCGATGACAAATATACATTTTTATTTGGCTCAGCCAACACTACTACTGACTTTTTGTTTTCCAATCCTAAAGACTTTAAAACACTAAGGTAGTTTGCTGTTTTTACTGTGTCAAATTGAAAGTCTTCTAAAACGATGATAGCATTTTCTTGTGCCTTGATACTCAGGGCAGATTTACGCGCTAGACGTTTAACTTTCTTATTTACTTTTTGGCTATAATCGCGGGGACGAGGACCAAAAACACGACCTCCACCTCTAAAGAGTGGATTCTTTATAGATCCTGCACGTGCTGTACCGGTTCCTTTTTGTTTTTTGATCTTACGTGTACTTCCTTTGATTTCTCCACGTTCTTTGGCTTTGTGAGTTCCTTGACGCTTGTTCGCTAAATGTGATTTCACATCTAAATATACAGCGTGAGTATTGGGCTCAATGCCGAAAACAGTTTCAGAAAGTTGAACTTTCCGACCTGTCTTTTTTCCTTGAATGTCTACTACAGCTACTTCCATTATTTCTCAACGATTACGTAAGCGTTCGTGTGACCAGGAACTGCTCCTTTTACAACAAGTAGGTTCTTTTCAGCCACTACCTTTAACACTTTTAAGTTCTGTACTTTAACTTTGTCAGTTCCCATTTGACCTGCCATGCGCATTCCTTTGAATACACGTGCAGGATAAGAAGCTGCTCCAATTGATCCCGGTGCACGAAGACGGTTGTGCTGACCGTGGGTCGCTTGACCTACTCCTGCAAATCCGTGACGTTTTACAACTCCTTGGAAACCTTTACCTTTAGATGTTCCTGATACATCAACAAATTCGCCTTCTTTAAAAAGCTCCACTGTGAGTGTATCACCTAATTTGTACTCTTCTTCAAAATCTTGGAATTCAACGACTTTCTTTTTAGGTACAGTATTGGCCTTTTTGAAGTGCCCAAGAGCAGCGTTAGTTGCTCTCTTTTCTGCCTTGTCATCGAAACCAAGTTGAAGAGCGCTATACCCGTCAACCTCTTCGGTTCTGACTTGGGTAACCACGCATGGTCCTAGCTCAATAACAGTACAAGGAATATTTTTTCCTTGCTCGTCAAAGAGGCTGGTCATACCGATTTTCTTTCCTATTAACCCAGACATATGATTATTTAATTAATTAATGATTTATATTTTATGCGTACCCTGTAATGCGTATACTTAAACTTTGATCTCTACTTCTACTCCACTAGGCAATTCAAGCTTCATTAAAGCATCAATTGTTTTTGAAGATGAACTGTAAATGTCCAACAAACGTTTGTAAGAACACAATTGAAATTGCTCTCTTGACTTCTTGTTAACGTGAGGAGAACGCAATACCGTAAAGATTTTTTTGTGTGTTGGCAATGGGATAGGACCCGTTACTACAGCACCCGTAGTTTTCACTGTTTTTACAATTTTATCAGCAGACTTATCTACTAAGTTGTAATCGTAAGACTTTAATTTAATTCTAATTTTTTGACTCATCGTACTAATGATTTAAGATTTTTGACCGTTAACTTCTGCGATCACATCTTGTGAAATGTTAGCAGGTGTTGCTTCGTAGTGTGAAAATTCCATTGTAGAGGTTGCTCTACCAGAAGATAATGTTCTTAATGAGGTAACATACCCAAACATTTCTGATAAGGGTACTAATGCTTTTACAACTTTAGAACCTGCACGATCATCCATAGCGTTTACTTGACCACGGCGTTTGTTAAGATCTCCTACAATATCTCCCATATTTTCTTCGGGAGTCAATACTTCAACTTTCATGATTGGCTCCAAAATCACAGCTTTGGCTGCTTTTGCTGAAGCTTTAAAGCCCATTCTAGCTGCAAGCTCAAAGGATAGTGAATCTGAATCTACTGGGTGGAATGAACCATCCTTAAGGGTAACCTTCATTGCATCAACTTCAAATCCAGCTAAAGGTCCATTGACCATAGAGTCTCTAAATCCTTTCTCAACAGCGGGTACATATTCCTTCGGAACATTTCCACCCTTAATAAGGTTTACAAACTCAAGACCTGTCTTCCCTTCATCAGCTGGTTCGATGGTAAATACAATGTCTGCGAACTTCCCACGTCCACCCGATTGTTTCTTATAAACTTCGCGGTGATCTGCCAATTGGGTTAAGGCTTCTTTGTATTCAACCTGTGGCTGACCTTGATTAACCTCAACTTTAAATTCTCTTCGAAGGCGGTCAACAATAATATCTAAGTGTAGCTCACCCATTCCAGAAATGATGGTTTGGCCAGAAGCTTCATCCGTCTTAACTTGGAAGGTTGGATCTTCTTCAGCTAGTTTAGCTAAAGCCATACCCAATTTATCTACATCTGCTTTTGTCTTAGGCTCTACAGCAATACCAATTACTGGATCTGGAAAGTCCATGGACTCCAAAATGATTGGGCTTTTCTCTGCAGATAAAGTATCTCCAGTTTTGATGGATTTAAATCCAACAGCTGCTCCAATATCTCCTGCTTCGATATAATCGATCGAGTTTTGCTTATTGGAATGCATTTGATAAATACGTGATATACGTTCTTTTTTTCCTGAACGATTATTCAATACATAAGAACCCGCATCTAAGCGTCCTGAATATGCACGGAAAAATGCTAAACGTCCTACAAAAGGATCGGTAGCAATCTTAAATGCCAATGCAGCAAAAGGATCCGTTACAGAAGGTGCTCTAGAAATTTCTTCTCCAGTATCTGGATCAGTACCGATAATCGATTCCTTATCTTCTGGTGAAGGTAGGTAACGACATACAGCATCTAAAAGAAATTGTACTCCTTTGTTTTTAAAGGCTGAACCACAAACCATAGGAATGATCGACATATCCATTACTGCTGCTCTCAATGCTGCGTGCACTTCGTCTTCAGTAATTGAATCTTCGTCTTCCATGAATTTTTCTAGAAGGTTTTCGTCGTATCCAGCAACTTCTTCAATAAGTAGTGCCCGGTATTTTCGAGCTTCCTCTTTCATGTTGTCTGGAATATCCACTACGTCAAACGTAGACCCAAAGTTATCGTCGTGCCATACAATGGCGCGGTTTTTAACTAAATCAACAATTCCTCTGAAATCTTCTTCATCCCCAATGTTCAATACAATTGGAACGGCATTCGACTTCAACATGTCTTTTACCTGGTTACAAACACCAATAAAGTTAGATCCTTGACGGTCCATTTTATTGACAAAACCAATACGAGGTACTTTGTAGTTATCCGCTAATCTCCAGTTGGTCTCAGATTGAGGCTCCACACCGTCAACTGCTGAAAACAAAAATACCAATCCATCGAGTACACGAAGAGATCGGTTCACTTCCACGGTGAAATCAACGTGGCCGGGAGTATCAATGATATTAAAGTGATAGGGTTTTGTTTGATCAAGGGGTTCTCCTTGTTCGGTTGGGAAGTTCCAAGTACAGGTTGTAGCTGCAGAAGTAATGGTAATACCACGCTCTTGCTCTTGCTCCATCCAGTCCATGGTTGCTGCACCATCGTGCACCTCACCAATCTTATGACTTACCCCTGTGTAAAACAACACACGTTCTGTAGTCGTGGTTTTACCGGCATCAATATGCGCAGCAATCCCAATGTTTCTAGTATATTTTAAATCTCTTGCCATGATAAGTGTATCAGTTGTTGTTTACGTTTAGAATCTAAAATGTGAAAAGGCCTTATTTGCTTCTGCCATTTTGTGCGTATCTAAACGCTTCTTAACAGCAGCACCTTCTTCTTTCGAAGCTGCAAGTACCTCATTCGCTAAACGCAAAGCCATGGTTTTTTCGTTACGCTTACGAGCGTAAGTAATCATCCATTTCATTGCAAGAGAGACCTTTCGGTCTGGACGAATTTGCATTGGAATTTGGAAGGTTGCTCCCCCAACACGTCTGCTACGTACTTCTACGTGTGGCATAACATTGGATAATGCTTCTTTCCATATTTCTAATGGTGTTTTTTCTTCGTCTTGGCTGCGTTCCTCTACGATCGCCATGGCGTCGTAAAAAATTCGGAAAGCAACTGATTTTTTTCCGTCCCACATGATCATGTTCACGAAACGCGTTACCAGTTGATCATTGAACTGTGGATCCGGTAACAGGGGACGTTTTTTTGCTTGTCTTTTTCTCATAATTGATGCTTAAAGAGTTAATGTTTTTTTTACTTCTTAGGTCGTTTTGCTCCGTATTTAGATCTTCTCTGAAGACGGCCTTCTACTCCGGCTGTATCCAGTGCTCCTCTTACGATGTGATAACGAACCCCTGGTAAATCTTTAACTCTTCCGCCACGTACCAATACTATCGAGTGCTCTTGGAGGTTATGTCCTTCTCCGGGGATGTATGCATTGACTTCTTTACCGTTGGTCAAACGAACACGTGCTACTTTACGCATTGCTGAGTTAGGTTTTTTTGGAGTCGTCGTGTAAACACGCGTGCATACTCCTCTTCTTTGTGGACACGAATCCAAAGCAGCCGATTTACTCTTCTTGGTAATGGTGACTCTTCCTTTTCGTACTAATTGTGCAATAGTTGGCATATATAATTTTATATTATTCCCTTTTTAAAGGGCTGCAAATGTAGGAATCTTTTCTTAAGATTCAAACCGAATACAAAGAAAATCCGATCCCGCACTTCTTTTTTATTAACAATGTCCAGAATATCCAATCGACTCTTGAAGATGTTGAGGTGTTTTTAGTTGAGTTTCTCCTTTTTTTTAAGTGATCTCGTGATTCAAATGGATCATCCCATTCACCGAAATCAGACTACCAAAAACAGGAAATTGATTGTCATAAAGTCGACAATTAATATAGTAAGTAAATTTCGTGCTTTTCTTTGTTAAAATCGGATTTACAGACGCTTATCTCTAACAATTCTCTAAAAAAAGTCCTTGTATTAACAAAATATTAGGATTTTTCGGATTCAAATTATAAATCATTAATCATGAAGAAACTTTATTTCTTTTTATCCTTAATAGGGATGTTTACGCTTTCCGTTGGGTTGGCGCAACAAAAATCAATCTCGGGAACTATTCTCTACGAAACAGGTGGCTAGTGATGATGAAAGATTAAATATCATCATGACTGAATATCATATTGCTTTATTTGGAAATGGAGTTGAAGCCTACAACTCTTTTAGAAGAAGAGGTAAACCTGACGATTTACAGCCACTAAGAGCTGCGGATGTAAATAATTTTATTCGTTCTTTTTTCTACCCCAATACAAGTGTTACGAATAATTCAAATTCTGATCAAAAGGAAGAAGTAACCGAACAGGTGTTTTGGGACACCAATCCATCCAATGGCTTTATAAACTAAAAAAAATGAACATGAAAATTTTTAAAACAACTTTTTACAGCTTATTATTTTTACGGGCTTTTGTTTCATGTGAATACAATGATTCACCCTTAGACGAAGACATAATTGGTAAAAACACTGGTGCAGTGTTGTCTACCGTTGCAGTAGAAGGAGGAGTAATAAATAAAATTAAATCCTTCAGAATCATCTCTTAAAACAACGGTTTTATTCAATGATTTTGGCAGCAATGATACTATTGAATCTGCGGATATTTATTTATTATTTGCGGACACGACCCCAGTAGACAATTCAGTACTTACAATTGATGAAGTATTGTTGGAAAACGTTCCAGCTTCAGCTTTTTCTGAAGGTGATTCAGGGTTTCCCGAACATCAGTATTCAATAGACGCAGAAACTATGTTAAGTAAACTAGGCTTAGATGCAAGTCAAATTGATGGAGGAGATTTATTTATTGTACGATATGATTTAAAACTTACAGATGGTAGATCATTTTCTACTGAAGATACAGGGCAAAATGTCAGAACAACCTCTCACAATGCGCCTTTTAAGTATTCCTCTGTAGTTGTATGTTTCAAAACACCTGAACCAGGAAATTGGACTTTAAGTATGACTGATGTATTTGGAGATGGTTGGAATGGTGGAAATATTGTCGTTTCCATAGACGGAAATGAAACAGAATACACTTGTACAGGTGCTTCAACTGATGTAACTATCACCATCCCTGAGGTTACATCCAGGTTACTATTCACATACAATGCAGGTGATTGGGAAGGAGAAAATCTTTATACCTTGACAGATCCAAATGGTACTCTTATTCTAAGTGATGGAACTGGAGATGGAAGCAGTACCAATGGACCAGCTACAGGAGAACAATATAACACCTGCGACTAATACTGCATATTTACTGATTTTAAAACCAGAGCATACTGCTCTGGTTTTTTATACAATCCCCCCAACAGACAGAAATCGATTTTCCACAAAGGAATTCATTGCATTGATCAACTGATAGCTTTGGTAGTTAGAAAGCTCTGTCGACCGAATGCTTACCTTTTGAATTTTTTTATGGTCTAAGAGGTAACTGCGCTGCACCCCTTCAAACAAGGGTTTTTCGGGTGTAACCCAATCGGTTCCATCGTATAAGAGAATATTACAATAGGACGTATCGGTCAAAAAACCGTTTTTGGTCATCAAAACATCAGCACAGTCTCCTCGTAAAGCAAAGGTCTGGTTGAGGAACGCACGATCGGTATACTTCAAATCATATTGATAGTCATTAATCTCAATAAGTTTTAGAGTTTCTATTTTTCGAACTACATAGGGAATAAGTTCAAAAGAAAAAGAGCGATCATTATAAAGGAAACGAAGTTTATACAATCCAGTTGCTGGAAGTTCTGGAACTAATGAAATTAGCTTCCAAGGACATTCCTTTTGAAAAAGTTGACGGTAGGAACGCTCAACACGAGCTTGGTGGTACTGAAGCAGGTGAACCTGTCCTCCTTCCACACGAATGGATTCAAAGAGTGGGTACATATATCTTATCTAAAAGTTCTTGGTATTCCTTTTTACAATCACTCTGGGAGGTAACCCCTCCACCACTTCTATAGAAAAAGTTCTGCCCTTTTCTTTCTAAAAAGCGAATGGCCACTGCACTATCCAAGTTTTGACCATCAAAGTAGCCATAAACTCCGGTATAATATCCACGAGGATCTGCTTCAACGGATCGAATTATTGCTAAGGTCTTGGTTTTGGGCGCACCAGAAATGGATCCAGCTGGAAGTATGTCCCAGAGAAGCTGCCCTAGCTTTTTCTTCCAACCACTCTTTAATATACCTTCAATTTCAGAGCTTACTTGAAGTAAACTATCGTCTTGCACTTTAATCTGCTCTACATAACGATAACGGTTGACTCGTACCTCTTGGGCATAGACCGATAAATCATTCCGAATAAGGTCAACAATAGTGGCGTGCTCAGCAATTTCTTTGGGATTACCCAAGAGCCGTTGTTCCGCATTTGGGATCGCCGTTGAGATTGTGCCTTTCATGGGGTATGAATAAATGCTATCCCCGTTAATTTTTACAAAACATTCGGGGGAGTAACTCACAAACTGATCCTTGAAGTACAGTTTGTATGGGCTTTGAGCATTGTAGAAGAGGTCCTTCAGATTCCCATCGTAGGAAACTGGTGTTGGAAAAGTGAGATTCACCAAATAGCTATCACCTCGATTGAGGTGTTCCTTGACCTGATCAAAAGCAGCTGCGTAGCTGTCTACCGGACGCTGCATGGGTACTATTGGGTGTGCCCTCGATTTTTGTTTTGGCAAACTATAATTACGAAACCCACGAACATCAAACAGAATGTTTTCTTCTGTAGCTTCATCGAGAGCATATACAAGGGGCTTTTTTTTTTCAAAATCGATCATAAAAAAGAAAGGGGTTCCCGCTACAGCAAGTTGGTTTACTTTTTCAATAAAGGGTGTTGATGACATAATCGGTTTCCTAATAATTCATCAAAGATAAAGGAAGAATGATTCCCGTAATTTTTTGTGCCAAAAAAAATACAACTTAGTTGATTATTATTTTTACCGTTTCAAATTAAGAAGATTTAAATTTGAACAAGGGTGAAGGTTTTGAAGTTGTTGAAATTATTACTTAAAAAAACAAACTCTTAACAAAAAGAGAGCAACTATTTTTAAAAATACAGCACTGTTTTTATGATTGTGAAACAAAAGTGATATAAGTAAGAAAAAATAAGATATCATCAATAGTCGTGTCAATTTCAGTCCACAAAACTAATTTTTGACAAATAAATACTTAAAATTATGTTAATATTCCATAAAAGTTCTATTTTCGTAGAGATTTTATTATTAACTATATTTATTCATATGAAAAAACTATTACTATTGTCGTCTGCTATGATGCTCTTTGCATTCACAGCCATGGCACAAAAAACAGTAACAGGTGTGGTGCTGGATGCCAGTGGTGTACCACTGCCAGGTGCATCTGTTGTAGAACAAGGGACTAACAATGGAGTTAGTACTGATTTTGATGGTAACTACTCAATAGAAGTTGCAGAGGGATCAGTTCTTGAGATTAGCTTTATTGGATATCAAACTTTTGAATCTACAATTGGCGAGTCGGATTCTTTAAACGTTTCGTTAGAAGAAGATAATCAACTTGAAGAAGTAGTTATTACCGCTCTTGGAGTTAAAAGAGAGTCTCGATCTATTGGATATTCCGTAAAAACGGTAACAGGAGACAATCTTGAGCAAAAAACTGAAGGAGATATCGGAAGAGTTCTTCAAGGTCAAGTTGCTGGGGTAAACATTACCAATTCAACTGGTATATCGGGTTCAGGTACAAACATAGTGATTAGAGGTTACACCTCAATTACTGGTTCTAACCAACCTTTATTCATTGTAGATGGTGTTCCATTTGATAGCTCAACGAATTCACAGGAAGCATTTTTCGATGGAAATACAGCTTCTAGTAGATTTCTTGATCTAGATCCAAACTCTATCGAGTCGATCAACGTTCTGAAAGGACTAAGTGCAACAACTCTTTACGGACAACAAGGTAGAAATGGTGTAATTTTAGTGACCACAAAAAGTGGTTCTAGAAAAATCTCTGCTAAAGGTTTTGAAACAACTGTTTCGCAATCCTACTTTCAGAGTACTCCAAACTTACCAGATTACCAAACTGAATATGGTGGAGGTTTTCATCAAGAATTTGGATTCTATTATTCAAATGGTGGACCAAACTTTGATGCAAGAATCAGTCAGCCATCTCAATTTGGAGCATTTTACAGAGAAACATTGGGTAACACAGTTTATGTTCAACACCCAATATCTAAAATTAATGACGCATCGTTAGTATCTGATCCAGATATTGCTGCTCTAGCAAATCAAAATTATGCATACAAAAACTACGATAGTGTTAAAAACTTCTTTAGAACTGGAATTGTACATACGACTTCAGTAAATATGAAGAAAACAACTGAAAGTGGTTTCATGAACCTTTCTTTTGGTAGAACTTCTGATGAAGGATTTACACCAGGTAACAAATTAGGACGAACTAATATTAGTATTGGTGGTTCTGAAAAGTTAGAAAATGGTATAACCTTCGGTGGAACAATGAACTTCGCACAAACCAATTACAAAACACCTCCAGTATCTGCGGGTACAGGTAGTGGTGTATCTGGTTCTGGAGCTTCTATATTTGGACACGTAATGTTTACACCTAAGAGTGTTGACCTTATGAACTTGCCTTACCAAACCAGTGATGGTAGAAGTATCTACTATCGTTCAGGAAATGATATTCAAAATCCACGATGGACTGTTGACAACTCAAAGGTTAGCCAATTTGTTAATCGTGTTTATGGTAACGTAAATTTATCATATGAAATCATTGATGATTTGAACGTAAGCTATGTTTACGGATTTGATGTTTATACAGAACAAAATACTAACGGTCAAAACAAAGGTGGTGTTGACGGTGATGTTACTGGATCATACCAAACAATTGATGTAGTTAATCAAGTATATGATCACAATGTAAAACTTAGCTATTCCAAAGCAATAAATGATAAAATTGGTTTTCAGGGAATCATAGGAGCTACAGGAAGAAGAAACGTTTATTCCCAGAATCAAGTAAATAGTACACAACAATTAGCGTTTGGTGTAATGAAACACTTCAACTTTGTGAATCAGGCGGGTTCAAGTTTTGATTCCGAACAAAATATTTACGGAGTTTTTGCTGATTTCACATTTGATTACAACAATTACTTATTCCTTAATTTACAAGGAAGAAACGATCAGGCTTCAAACTTAGAAAAAGAAAACAATTCCTTATTCTATCCAGGAGGAAGTATAGCCTTTGTTGCTACTGATGCTTTTCCACAAATCAAAAGTGATTTATTGAGCTATGCTAAATTTAGAATTGGGTATGGTAATTCTGCTGGATTTGGAAGCACCTATAGAACACGTTCGACACTTGGATTAAGCAGTAGAGCTTTCTTAGACAGAGGTGGAAATGTTATTCCATCTAACTTTGTTAGTAACACACTTGGAAACTCAGAGCTAAAACCTGAAAAAGTTTCAGAATTTGAGATTGGACTTGATATGAGATTACTCAACAACAAGCTTGGTTTGAACATATCTTTATTTGATAGAAATACGCAAAACTTAATTACGTCAAGAACGTTACCGGCTGCAAGTGGGTATACCAATATGACAATTAATGCGGGTAAAGTATCGGTACAAGGTGTTGAATTAGATTTCAACTACAGACCGATAAAAACTGCTGATTTCAAATGGCAAATAGATGGTAACTTCTATGCAGATGAAAGTCTTGTTGAAGAACTTCAAGGTTCAACAACAGAATTCACTTACACAAGTATAATCGGTGGTAGACCTCAGAATTTTGCGATTGTTGGTCAACCATTAGGAGTTATTAAATCTACAACCATAGAAAGAAATGCGAGTGGAGAAGCGTTGATTGATGCTGATGGATTCTATGTAGAATCAACTGAGCAATCAATTGTTGGTGATCCTAATCCAGACTGGGTAAGTAATCTTTCAAACACATTTTCTTACAAAGACTTCTCTTTAGGGTTTACATTACAATATCGTCATGGTGGGGATTTATTTTCACAAACAGCAGCAACTCTAGTAGGACGTGGGGTACTTAACCCGGGTACAAACAGAGAAGGTGTTTACGTTTTAGATGGAGTAAACGAATCAGATGGAGCTGTTAATACAACTCAAATAACGGCTATCAACTATGGATTTGATGTCTTTAGTTTTGGGCCTGGTGAAATCCAGATTTTTGATGGTACAACGATCCGTTTAAGTGAAGTAAACTTAAACTACAACGTACCTAAATCATTCCTAGAAAAAACAGCAATTGGGTCTCTCAATATTCGTCTTACAGGATCGAATCTTTTCTACAGAGCTGTAAATATGCCGGAAGTAGTAAACTTTGATACCAATATGATGAGTACTGGTGTAGGTAATGCACAGGGAATTGGTTTCATCACTGGACCATCTGCTAGAAGAGTCGGTATCACTGTTAAAGCAACATTTTAAAAAAAGAACAAATGAAAAAAATATTTAATTTGAAAAAAACATCGTTCAAAATAGTTTCTTCTTGCCTATTAATGTTAACATTAATTGCATGTGAAACATTTGAACTAGAATTGGTAGACACACCCAATTCATTAACGAGCGCGTCTGCTGATCCAGATTTATTTCTGAGCAGCATTCAAATCAGCACAGGAAACTTCTTTGAGTCTGTAACTGAGGAAGGGATGGAAGTAACTCGTATCCTTCACATGTTTGGGCCATTATACAGAAATGCATACAACTCAACTCAACTAAATTCTCCGTGGAGTACAGCTTATGCTACAATTTTTGCTGACATTGAAACGATGTTACCTCTTACGGATGCTTTGGGATGGAGTACACACTCAGGGATTGCAAAATTGTTAAAATCATATGTTGGTCTTACTCTAGTAGATTTCTTGGGAGACGTACCGTTTTCTAATGCTGCACAGGGTACAGCTGAACTTGAGCCAAGTTTAGTTGGTGGAGCTATTGTATATGAAGAGATTTTAGCACTTATTCAGGAAGCTAGAAACGACTTATCTGTATCTCCTGCTCCAAAGTCACCTAGTAAAGACTTTTTCTACGGAGGTGATCGTTCAAAATGGATTAAATTTGCTAATACTCTTGAATTAAAACTAAGAATTCAAAGAAAATTAGTTGCTGATCCTTCGGATGCAGCTGCAATTAATAGTTTAATTTCTGCTGGTAATCTGATTACAACTAAAGCGGATGATTTCCAATTTAAATACTCAACAACACAATCTAACCCTGATAGCCGTCATCCAGTTTTTGCTGACAACTATAATGCAGCAGCAGATGTAGCTGACTATATGTCAAACTCATATATGGCTGAAGTAACAGGTAAAACAGTTGTTGATCCTAGAGCCCTTTACTATTTTTACAGACAATCTGATGATGCTTCTTCTGGAGATGAAAATGAGATGCCATGTAGTAGTGAAGATCGTCCTAGTCATTATGCACCGACAGATGTATTCTGTTATATCGGATACCTTAATTCAAATGTAAGTAGTATTGGATATTGGGGTAGAGATCACGGAGATAATGATGGTATTCCACCAGATGGAGGTCTTAGAACTTCATTCGGTTTATACCCAGTTGGTGGGAAATTTGATGATGGATCTGCTACTTCAGTGACTGGTAGAAGTGATGGTTTAGCAGGAGCTGGTATTTCACCAATATTCTTATCCTCATACACACATTTCATGATTGCTGAGTGGCAAACACAACAAGGTATAGATGCTCGTGCAACACTTGAAGCTGGTATTCGACTATCACTAGACAAAGTAATCAACTTTGCTTCTGATTCTGGAAACCCTGCTGCTGCAGCTGATGCACCAGACTTTACTTCAGATATTGAGACATACGTTGAACATGTTTGTGGAGCATCTAATGCTGCTTCATTATGGGCTACAAGTACTGATAAAATGGATCTCATTGTTAGAGAATACTTTATTGCTCTCTTTGGTAATGGTGTTGAGGCTTATAACACGTACAGAAGAACAGGGAAACCTGCTAACCTTCAACAGACATTAAACCCTATTCCTGGTGAATATATCAATTCATTCTATTACCCAAGAAACGAGGTGAACAACAATTCAAACGTTGAACAAAAGGCTACCCATTATGAGAGTGTATTTTGGGCTGTAGGTGGACCAACTGTTAACTAAAAAATATTATGAAAATGAAAAACATATTTAAAATTTCAATATTGTCTTTACTGTTGGTAAGTACCGCTGCATGTACGGATGATAGTAAAGTATTACCTATACCTCCAGCAGGCGCTAGTGTAACATTTGTACCAGAATCAAAAGTTATTGATTTTGCAAATCTTGACACCTCTGCCTTTGCAGGAGTAATCGATGATACCGGAGGAAACGTAGAAAGTTTCACAATAAGTGCTTATGTAGAAAAAGCAGACGGAACAAAAACACCTGTAGGTGTACTTGAGACGATTACTACTTTTCCTTATAACCTTTCATACACTGGTAGTTTCATTCTTAGTACTCTTGGATTAACAGTTTCAGAAGTAGCACCAGGAGATACGGTGAAATATACAGGGGTAGCTTTAACGACTGACGGTAGAACATTTACAGCAGATGATGTAAACGGAGATGCTCAAGGACCTGGTCTTTTACTTGGTTATGAATTACAGTCTCCTTTCTTCTGTGAATTTGTTGTAGCAGATGCTGTTGGTGAATACACCGCAACATTAGGAAATTGGGGAGGTAACGGTGCTTATGGGCAATACCTGACAGATTTTGTTGAGCCAGGAGTAATAACTGCTGTTGCAGGAACTGATCCAAATACCATTGTATTCCAAGATCTATTGGTTCCAGGATTTGACTTAACTGTGACCGTAGACCCAAGTACTGCTATTGCAGTGGTTGATGGTTCTAAAGTAGGTGCAAGTTTTGCTGGTTATGCCGGTAACTACCTGTCGACAACTGGAACTGCATTCTACTTTTCTTGTACAGGAAACTTTAAAGCGACTTACAAGGTGTGTGTGGATATAGGGTGTTTCAGTACTCCAGTAAGCATAACGCTACAAAAGAACTAAACGATATTAGTTTGAGTATTCCTAATTTTTAAAAAATTAGGTGAAGAATAAAAACTCCTAGAGGTAACTCTAGGAGTTTTTTTATGTACAATAATGAGATCATATAAGCATAAAAAAATGAATACAATTAAAATCAAAAAACCTAGCTTTGTTAAAATTTAAAAATGGATACACAAGAAATCTTTGGCGTTCGTGCCATCATAGAATGTATAGAAGCAAATCAGAATCTTGAAAAAGTTTTTTTGCTAAAAGACCAAAGAAGTCCCCTTTTTAAACAACTAGAAAATTTACTTAGGGAAAAAAAAGTAGCACACAGTTATGTACCCATAGAACGTCTCGATCGTTTTTCAAATAAAAACCATCAGGGTGCAGTTGCAACAATTTCACCTATTTCGTATTGGGATTTAGAACTCTTAATCGAAAAAATACTTAAAGAAGATAAAACCCCTATTTTCCTTCTACTCGATAATATTACCGACACCCGCAACCTAGGCGCTATCATCCGTAGTGCATCAGCTACTGGAGTTGCAGGGATCATTTTACCTCAAACGGGAAGTGCACGAATCAATTCCGACACCATCAAAACCTCAGCAGGTGCTTTATTTTCAGTTCCCATTGCAAAAGTAGATCATCTCAAAGATGCGATCTATCTTTTAAAAGCACATGATGTAGAGCCTATCGCTGTTTCTGAAAAAGCAGAAGCAATGATTTATGACGTTGATTTCAAAAAACCCATTGCCTTGATCATGGGATCGGAAGAAAAAGGAATTTCTAAAGGGATTTTGAATATCGTTTCCGAAAAAGCAAAACTCCCTATGGAAGGCGTTATTGCTTCACTGAATGTTGCTGTTGCTTGCGGAAGTGTTCTTTACGAAATTATCCGACAACGAAAATTCTCCTAAGTTGAGTATATTAGTGCTATGATAGCTCCTCTGGCCGAACGTATGCGTCCGAAAGTAATTGACCACTATGTGGGACAACAACATTTGGTTGGGCCTCAAGGTGCAATACGTCCCATCCTGAAGACTGGACAGCTGCCCTCTTTGATACTCTGGGGACCTCCAGGAACGGGAAAAACAACTTTAGCTACATTGATGGCAAAAGCTAATGGTCGTCCCTTCTACAGCCTTTCAGCCATAAATTCAGGAGTTAAAGAAGTTCGAGAGATCATTGAAAAGGCAAAAAATAGTGGTGGTCTGTTTACGCAAAAAGGTCCTTTGCTCTTTATTGATGAAATCCATCGCTTCAGCAAATCACAACAAGATTCCCTTTTGGGGGCTGTAGAAAAGGGATACGTGACACTGATCGGAGCAACAACAGAGAATCCAAGCTTTGAGGTTATTAAAGCCCTACTTTCTCGCTGTCAAATATACACCCTAAAACCTCTAGAAACAGAAGACCTGCAACTGCTTCTCAATCGAGCCATTGAGGAGGATGACCTTTTAAAACAAAAAAACATAAGCTTGATCGAAGATCAGGCACTCTTAAAACTATCGGGGGGTGATGCACGTAAAATGCTATCGCTGCTCGAATTGGTCGTTATGAGTCAGGAAGGCGATGAAATCAATATTACTGACGAAATTGTATTACAAAAAGCACAAACCAAAACGGTTCTTTTTGACAAAGATGGAGACCAACACTACGACATCATTTCGGCTTTCATCAAATCGATCCGTGGAAGTGATCCCAACGCGGCTGTATATTGGTTAGCACGCTTGATCGAAGGCGGAGAAGATGTAAAATTCATTGCCCGTAGATTACTGATTTTAGCTTCGGAAGATATCGGAAATGCCAACCCAACAGCACTTGTTTTAGCAAACAACACCTTTCAAGCTGTTGCTGCCATTGGTTATCCGGAAGCTCGAATAATTTTAAGCCAATGTGTGATTTACTTGGCAACTAGTCCAAAAAGTAATGCCAGTTATATGGCCATCGGAAAGGCACAACAAATGGTGCAAGACACCGGAAGCTTACAGGTTCCCCTCCCCCTTCGAAATGCTGCAACTAAGCTTATGAAGGATTTAGATTATGGGAAAGGATATCAATATGCGCACGATTATGCTTTGAATTTTGCTGCACAAGAATTTCTACCTCAGGAAATAAGTCAGACAAAAGTTTATGAACCGGGTCAAAACCCTAAAGAAGACGCCATACGATCGTTCCTAAAACAGCGTTGGAAAGAAAAATACGGCTACTAATGTTTCTTCCAAAAAAATGGGGTGAACAAAATTAGGACGGTAAACAATTCCAACCTCCCTAAAAGCATTAAAAAAGAAGCCCACCACTTACCTATCTCGGGCAATTCGCTAAAAGAAAATGCAGGACCATAACTCCCTAGCGCTGGACCAACATTCCCCAAACTAGAAGCGGCTACTCCGATTGCAGATTCAAAATCCAATCCTAAAGCTCCAAAAACTAGGGCGCCAAAAATAAAGGACAGCATATAGAGGATGAAAAATGCATGGATATTATACACAACCTCTTCTTTCAAGATGGTGCCATTGTGCCTAGGCTGTATGATAGCATTGGGATGAAGAGCGCGTTTGAATTCTAAGAATCCACTTTTCACCATCAGCATATGCCGTACACCTTTTACGCCTCCAGAAGTAGATCCCGCTGAGCCACCCATAAACATTAATCCAAAAAATACAATGGTCAAAAAAGGAGTCCAGGCTGTAAAATCGGCAGTTACAAAGCCCGTAGTTGTTATGACGGCTACAACTTGAAAGAACGCATGACGAAAAGAACTTTCTAAGGTTCCTAGAATTTGAGGATGGTTGAACGAACTTAGCGTCAAGTCTACTTTATTGAATAAAACTAGTGCAACTAATAGGGTCGAAATCCCAATAAAAGTCATAAAGAACTTAAACTCCTGATCTCGGAATATTTTTTGAATCTTTCCAGTAAAGGCAAAATAACTCAATACAAAATTTGTTCCCGCTATCAACATAAAAAAGGTAATGATGTATTGGATTATTGGAGTATCGTTCCAGAAGGAAACACTAGCATTTTTAGTTGAAAAGCCCCCAGTTGATATGGTACTCATAGCATGATTGATCGCATCAAAGAAACTCATCCCAGCTGCCGATAAAAGTATGGTTTCTGCCAAGGTGTAACCCACGTATATAAACCACAGACGTTTTGCAGTATCAGTAATTCTTGGATGTAACTTATCACTACTAGGTCCGGGTGCTTCTGCTGCAAATAATTGCATTCCGCCAATACCCAGTAGGGGTAAGATGGCAATCGCCAAAACAATAATCCCCATACCTCCAATCCAATGGGTTGTGCTGCGCCAAAATAAAATCCCTTTAGGAACAGATTCAATATCATTAAGAATAGTCGATCCTGTAGTGGTGTAGCCCGACATAGTTTCAAAAAAAGCACTGGAAATATCTGGGATAACGCCTGTAAATAGATAGGGTAACATGCCAGACAATGACATTAAAACCCATCCAAAACTAACGATGATGTATCCTTCTCGTTTTTGGATTTGCTTGCTGTGATTTCGGGATAAAAGCATAATAAAAACCCCCAGAAATAAAACCAAAAAAGTAGCTAACGTTAATCCAAAAGTCACCCCATCATGGGTTAGAAGACTAACCAAAGAGGAAAGCAACATAAAACCACCGTTGAACAGGAGCAAAAGTCCCATAAGGTTGGCTATTATTTCTTTATTAATTTTATGCATTCTACAGGAATAAGCTTTCTACTTTTCGAATCGCTCTTGGAAGACAACAAACAACAACCCGATCGCCAGCTTCAATCGTATAATCGCCGAGTACAATAGTACCCTCACCATTTTTAATGACCCCACCAATGGTAGCCGATCGCGGAAAGTCAATATCTCGAATATCCAATCCGTTTACCTTGGATTCTGGTTTAACTATAAACTCTAAGATCTCAGCATTCATATTGGTTAGTGTCGTCATATCGACAACCTCTCCCCTTCTGATGTATCTAAAAATGGTATTTGCAGTTAATAATTTTTTATTGATCAACGTGTCAATCCCTACGGAATGAGACAACTGAAAATAGTCCATGTTCTCTACTAAGGCAATCGCCTTTTTCACCTTCTTAGATTTTGCCATCAGACAGGACATGATGTTCGTCTCCGAATTTTCGGTTACCGAAATAAACGCATCCATGGTGTCGATATCTTCTTCATCTAAAAGTTCAACACTTCTCCCATCGCCGTGAATAACCATTGCATTTGGAAGTTGATCCGCTATTTCGAAGGCTTTTGCTTTGTCTTTTTCAACTATAGTAACTCTGAATTTCTTTTCACACAACTCGCGTGCCGTATTCAAACCGATTTTTCCGCCACCTAAAATCATTACATTTTTGATTGACTCTTTGGTCTTTCCGGTAAGCTTATAGAGCTCCTCTACCCCTTCTTTCAGTGTAATAAAGTATACTTGATCGTGAGCTTCAAAGATGGTGTCACCCCGAGGAATGATTGTATATTGGGTGCCTTTTCGCTGTAGTGCAATTGGCATAAAATGAACATCAGGAAATATGGTGGCTGCCTCCTTGACTGACTTGCCAACAAAAGGAACTGAAGGATCAAGTGTAGTACCTATGAGCGTTAAAGCTCCATTTTCAAATTCATAGCTATCGCTAAAAGCTGATTGATCCAGTAGTTGTTGAATTTCAACAGCAGCCAATTCTTCGGGCGAAAAAAGTTCGTCTACGCCCAGATCAGAAAAACTCACTCCGTCTGTTGCATTGATGAATTCGATACTAGAAATTCGAGCTATTGTTTTTTTACATCCCAATTGTTTTGCCAAAGCACAAATAGTGATGTTGGTTGTTTCTTGTGAAGTTACCGAAATAAAAAGATCGGAGTTGCCCACATCAGCTTCTCGTATGAGAGACAAAGAGCAAGCATCACCCTTGATGGTCTTGATGTCTAAGTTGTTTTCGGCATAATTGAGACGTTCCTTATCGGTGTCGATAAGAGTAATATCTTGGGATTCAAAAGAAAGAAGTTTAGCAAGATGAAATCCTACTTCTCCAGCCCCTGCGATAATTATTTTCATAGAGTAATATTCAATAAACTCAATACAAATATACTAATTTGTTTAGAGTTAGCTTATAAAACCGAAGCTCCCAAAAATAAATTTACTCTTGCAGCTCATTTAACCACAAATAAAAGAGTGAAATAAGGGGGTGAAAATTTCTTCATTATCTATCTTTGCATTCTATGAAAAAGAGCGTTACTCCCTACAATCAAGAAGATTCAAAGAAAAAGCAAGTCACTGAAATGTTTGATGGCATCTCAACTGAATACGACGCACTGAACCGAAAAATATCTCTTGGAATTGATGTTAAGTGGCGGAAAAGGGTTGTAGATCTTTTGATTCCTAAAAAACCAGATCGTATTTTAGATATTGCGACTGGAACTGGCGATTTAGCGCTTGCACTTACCGCCACAGAGGCTTCAAGAATTGTAGGACTCGATATTTCTGCAGGGATGCTTTCCGTAGGAAAGGATAAAGTGAAAGCAGTAGGTCTAGAAAAAACCATCGAAATGGTTATGGGCGACAGTGAGGCTTTGACTTATGACGATAATTCTTTTGATGCGGTTACTGTGGCCTTCGGCGTTCGGAATTTTGAAAATTTAGAGCTGGGGCTTTCCGAATTGTTTAGAGTATTAAAATCGGGAGGAACTTTGGTGGTTTTAGAAACTGCGGTACCCACGCGTTTCCCTTTTAAACAGGGATATAAATTCCATACTCAGGTCATCATTCCACTTATGGGCAAACTCTTTACACGCGATCAAGCTGCCTACAAGTATCTCTCTGATTCGGCAGCTGTTTTTCCATATGGAAAGCAGTTCAACAATATTTTGGAGAAAATCGGGTTTATAGAAGTAGAGGACAAGCCACAAACCTTAGGGGTTGCCTCAATATATTGTGCCACAAAACCTTAATCTACCCAAAGCGGCAGTTCTAACACTAAGCCTTTTTCTTTTAGGAATAGCGGCTGTAAACGCCCAATACCCTAGTGTTACCGAGCGGGTTCAAAACCTTCAAGACTTTGATGAACGCTTTTTACATTACGGATATTATTTTGGCCTCAATGAATTTGGCTTTAAGTTTGAATATGAAAAAACGTATTCGGCTCCTATTGTTCTAAAAGGTCGTGGATTACCGGATATAGAGCTTGTGAAAAATTATGGCTTTAACGTTGGTTTAATTGGAGATATGCGGATTAATAAGTTTTTGAACCTTCGTTTTGAACCGGGTTTATATTACAATCAACGAGATTTTATTTATCCAGATGCAACACCGAGGCTCAGTACAGATCAAGATTACCTGCGTGAAATTAAATCTACCTATGTACACTTACCGCTGTTGATAAAATTCAGCGCCTTGCGAATAAACAATTTTAAGCCCTATTTGGTCGGTGGGATTTCTACTTCTTTCAATCTATCAAGTAATAAAAAAAGTAACGACGATAACTCCAACAATGTATTTCGGGTAATCAGTCAAACCTATAACTATGAAATTGGGTTCGGAATTGACTTTTATCTCCCTTATTTCAAATTTTCACCATCCATTCGGGGTCTTTTTTCAGTAGATAATGAATTGATCCAAGATGTTGATCCAATGAGTCCATGGACGTCTAACATCAATAATTTATATTCTCAGGCCATACTGATCAATTTTACATTCGAATAATTAAGTTCTGAATGCTTGCCCTAAAACAATAGCAGCAGCTATGGCTACATTTAAGCTTTCAGCACCTTCTTCTGAGCCAAAACGAGGAATTGTTATGGCGTGCTTGACCAGCGATTTCACTTCTTCAGAAAGACCATGTGATTCACTTCCCAACAAGAGTATACCCTCAGAATCCAATGGCAACTCATAAACAGAACTTCCAGCTAATAAGGTTCCGTATATTGGTTTGTGGGTGTTTTTTAAAAAAGAAACCAAATCGGTATAAACACAGTTTACTTGAGACAGCGAACCCATGGTCGCCTGAACAACTTTTGGATTATAACAATCGACTGTATCCAAAGAACAAACCAAAGTAGCTATCCCAAACCAATCGCAGAGTCTGATTATTGTCCCTAGATTGCCAGGGTCGGTCACTCCATCTAATGCTAGAATTCTTCCTTCTTGAGAAAAAGGTTGCAGTGTAGGAATACGAAAAACACCCAAAACCGAACTGGGAGATTTTAGCGAACTGATCCGTTCCATTTCTTTTGAACTAATTCGTTTTTCCTCCACATATGCAAAAGGTTGTGTGGCATAAATACAGTCGGCAACCCATCCCGATTTTAGTAAATCATGCACTGTTTTTTCACCCTCAGCAACAAAGAGTTGAAGTTCTTTTCGATCCTTCTTATTTTGTAAGCTTTTGATTCGCTTGATTTCATTCTTCGTAATCATAAATGATGTATTTTTGCCTTAAATTAGGTTATACTTTGAAAGGAAGGCTCACAAAAATAATCATTCTTAGCTTGCTATCCTTATGCTTCTACAAATGTAGTAGCACAAAAAACATTGCACCCACTCAAAGCCTTCTTGTTCGAGAGGCCTTTTTAAAGAATGGGAAGCCTATAAAACGTGACCTTGCTAAACAACTTAGCGTTGCTCCTCCCAATACAAAAGTTTTCGGAATCCCAGTCAAGCTCCACATTTATAATCTTGCGAAAGAAAGCCCCGATAGTTTATTTGATACTTGGCTAAACAAAAACCCAAAACGAATAAAACGGTTGACAAAATTATATTCTGAAAAACAAGTTGATCAACTCAGGGCCTACAAAAGAAATTTTAATTTTTGGCTGAAAAAATCGGGTGAACCCCCTTCGATTTATTTTGAAAACAACAGTACCAATACCTCCAAGAGATTAGAGCAATACTATAAGAACAAAGGATATTTTAATACCTCTGTACGAACCTCTATCGACACTTTAGCTCCGCAAAAAGTCCGTGCTAACTACCATATTGAAACTGGGGAATCCTTTATTGTAGATCAAAAAATAGAAGACATTGCCTCGGCAGACTTGGATTCGATTTATAGAAAAAACTTAGAGGATAGCCATATAAAAGAAGGTGCCGTATTTGAAGTTGAAAACTTTGATAAAGAACGGGATCGTTTGGTACAGCTATTCCGAAACAATGGAATAGAAAATTTTCAACAAAAATCGATTCGTTTCAAAGCCTACCTCAACAGCCTAGGTAAGGATCATAAAATTCCAATTGGTATTGTAATTCAAAACGAAGCTAAACGAGAACAAAATAAGATTGTCGAAATTCCCTATGTCGTTCAAAAAGTTAACAAAATCAAACTCTACATTGAAGATCCAAACAAAGCGTTTACGGCATACACCGACACCATCCAATTCAACTCATTGACCATACTATCCGATGGCAAGTTGAACTACAAACCCAAAACACTAGCAAGTGGTGTTTTTATAAAAGAAGGGCTTCCTTACAGTGATTTGGACCGCTCGAACACCTATCGGTATTTTTCTGATCTCCGCATTTTTAAATACCCCAACATTGATTTCTCCAATGACCCTACTGATTCACTAGGTTTAGTTTCTTCCATCTACCTAACTCCGAGAGAGCCTTTTTCTGTTGGCTTTGATTTAGACCTTTCTCATTCCAATATTCAGTTTTTTGGAATCAGTCTAGGGAGTTCCGTTATTAGCCGCAATGTGTTTAAAGGAACTGAAACACTAGAATTGGGTTTAAAAGGTACTATTGGAGCCTCAAAAGATGTTGCGGACGCAAATGATGACTTTTTTAATATTTTTGAATTTGGAGGTGATTTAAAATTCCGTATTCCTAGAATGATTTTCCCTTTCAACGGCTCACTGTTTAAAAACTACTTCGAAAAGCCGAGTACCAACATCATTATCGGTACTTCATTTCAACAAAATATTGGTTTGGATAAGCAGAATTTTGTGGGAACATTAGAATATCAGTGGAGTAAAAATAAAACACAGAAATACAATTTCAAACTGCTGGATCTCGAATTTGTAAACAACAAAGCCGTTGCAAATTATTTTAATGTATATCGTAACTCCTACGACCGCCTAAATAGTATTGCACAGCAAATCCGATACAACTCTCAATTTGTTGTAGACGACAATCTAGTAATTCCAGAAGGAACCACAGAATTCATAAACCAAGTCATCCAAGGAGAAACAAGAATAGAGCGTGAAGATCAGCTTTATCGAGATGTTCGTGTGATTCAAGAGCGAGAAACTAGGCTTACATCCAACAACTTAATTACAAGTTCTGCTTTTAGCTTCAACAGGAATACACAAGAAAACATCTTTGATGAGGATTTCTCTCAGTTTCAATTAAAAGTTGTTTCCAGTGGAAACCTTTTGACAGGATTACTGAGTCTGACTGGAAAAGAAAAAAACGAAGATCAGGTGTATGAGTTTCTTGACGTGATTCCATCACAATTCATCAAGACCGAATTTAATTTCATTAAGCACTGGAGCATAGGCAAAGAACAGGTATTGGCTATGCGCTTGTTTTCTGGAATTGCTATTCCTTATGGAAATTCTGATAACATACCCTTTACGCGTTCTTATTTTGCTGGAGGATCCAACGACAACCGAGCCTGGAAAGCTTACAAACTTGGCCCTGGAGTTGGCGAAAATTCTAATGAATTCAACGAAGCTAACTTTAAAATAGCCTTTAATTTCGAATATCGCTATACTATTTTAGGCCCCCTTAAAGGTGCTTTTTTTATCGATGCTGGGAATATCTGGAATGCTTTAGACAATATCGAAGACCCTAAACAACGCTTCGATGGCTTCGAAGATCTTGATGAAATAGCAATTGGAACTGGTTTTGGTCTACGTTATGATTTCGATTATTTTGTGTTTCGCTTAGATTCTGGCTTTAAAACTTATGATCCTACACAAATAAAGGCAGATCGTTGGGGAAAACAGATTTCTTTTCGAAGAACGGTATTCAACATTGGAATAAATTACCCGTTTTAAAAAAAACGATTACATTTGGTGCTTCAAAATTGAAAAACAAAAAAATAATCTTATGAGTTCAACAATTCCCTCTGGTGTAATTACAGGAAAACAAGTGCAAGAAGTTTTTGCTTTAGCAAAAGAAAAAAAGTTTGCATTACCTGCAGTAAATGTAATTGGAAACAATACCGTGAATACCGTTCTTGAAACTGCTGCAGAACTTAACAGCCCTGTTATTATTCAATTTTCAAATGGAGGCGCAATTTTCAACGCTGGAAAAAGCTTAGACAATACCGATCAGAAAGCAGCTATTGCTGGTGCAGTTGCAGGTGCAAAGCATATTCATGAACTAGCCGATGCTTACGGAGCTACCATTATTTTAAATACGGACCACTGTGCAAAAAAACTTTTACCTTGGATCGACGGTTTACTCGATGCTGGAGAGAAATTCTATGCTGAAACTGGAAAGTCCCTTTACAGTTCTCATATGATTGACCTTTCTGAAGAGCCTTTGGAAGAAAATATTGCGATTTGTAAGACCTATTTAGAGCGTATGTCAAAAATGGGAATGACCCTTGAAATTGAATTAGGAATTACAGGGGGTGAAGAAGATGGTGTAGACAACAGTGATGTTGACGTTTCTAAACTCTATACACAACCTGAAGAGGTAGCGTATGCTTTTGAAGAGTTGAGACAAGTAAGCGATCAATTTACTGTGGCTGCAGCATTCGGAAACGTGCACGGGGTTTACAAGCCGGGTAACGTAAAGCTTACTCCGAAAATCCTTAAAAACTCTCAAGAGTATATCAGTACAAAATATGACTTAGCTGAAAATACGGTAGATTTTGTATTCCACGGTGGATCCGGTTCTACTGTTGAAGAAATTCGTGAAGCTATCGGATATGGAGTAATCAAAATGAATATCGATACCGATCTTCAATTTGCTTTTACTGAAGGAATTCGTGACTATATGGTCGAAAATATCGACTACTTAAAAACTCAAATTGGGAACCCAGATGGAAAAGATCAGCCCAATAAGAAAAACTACGATCCGAGAAAATGGTTGCGTTTGGGAGAACAAACCTTCAAACAAAGATTAATCCAAGCATTTGAAGATCTAAATAATATCAATACATTAGCCTAATCAAAAAGGAATAAATGAGTTGGTTTAAACGTAGCGAACAGGGGATTCAAACCCGAACAGAAGAGAAAAAAGATATTCCAAAAGGGCTCTGGTACAAGACTCCTACTGGTAAAATTATAGAAACACAAGAGCTTGCAGATAATTTTTATGTAAGCCCAGAAGACGAATATCATGTTCGCGTTGGCAGTAAGGAATATTTCGAAATTCTCTTTGATGATAATCACTTTAAGGAAATCAACAGCGATATTGTTTCTAAAGATTTCTTGAAGTTTAAGGACACGAAGAAGTATAGTGATCGCTTAAAAGATACCACCAAAAAGTCTGGTTTAAAAGATGCAATCCGAACTGCCGTTGGCAAATCAAACGGAAAAGAAGTCGTAATTGCTAGTATGGATTTTGGTTTTATCGGCGGTTCTATGGGATCGGTAGTAGGCGAAAAAATAGCCCGTGCGGTTGACTATGCCATTGAAAAGCATTTGCCCTTTATTATCATCTCAAAATCGGGAGGAGCTCGAATGATGGAAGGTGCATTTTCATTGATGCAATTAGCAAAAACGAGTTCAAAACTAAGTGAGCTAGCAGAATCAAAACTACCTTATATATCGCTTTGTACGGATCCAACAACGGGTGGTACAACCGCTTCTTTCGCAATGCTTGGAGATATTAATATTGCAGAACCAGGCGCTTTAATAGCCTTTGCTGGACCTCGTGTTGTAAAAGACACAACTGGAAAAGATTTACCCGAAGGATTCCAGCGAAGTGAGTTTCTTCTTGAAAAAGGGTTCTTAGATTTTATCGCTCATCGTAAACATCTAAAAAACAAGATCAATCTATACATTGACTTGATTCTCAATCAGCCGATTAGAAACTAAGCATTAATCAAAAATAAGTGTATATTTGCACCGCCTAATAATAGGCATACATAACAATCATTAAATAATATTAGCATGTATTTGACAAAAGAAGTTAAAGAAGGGATTTTCAAAAAACACGGGAAATCCAAATCAGACACCGGTACTGCAGAAGGACAAATTGCTTTGTTTTCTCACAGAATCAACCACTTGTCTGATCACTTAAAAAACAATCAAAAAGACTATAATACAGAACGTTCCCTAGTAAAACTAGTAGGAAAAAGAAGAAGTCTTTTAGATTACTTAAAAGCAAAAGATATTTTACGTTACCGTGCAATTGTAAAAGAATTAGGTCTACGTAAATAATTCAAACGCATTTCCTTCGGGAGTATTAAAAGCTGAACCTTAGTTTTTCATTGGTATCCTACAACGACAACACAACACACTGTTTAGGTTTAACAAAAATGAAAAAAAATGATTCCAAAAGTTTTTAAAGAGGTCATTGACCTCGGCGATGGACGAGAAATCTCTATTGAAACAGGTAAGCTAGCGAAGCAAGCCCACGGTTCAGTTGTAGTGCAAATGGGAAAAGCCATGTTGCTCTGTACAGTTGTATCGAACTACAAACAATCTGATGTAGACTTTTTACCGTTAACAGTAGATTACCGTGAAAAATTTGCAGCAGCAGGACGCTATCCAGGTGGTTTTTTCAAAAGAGAAGCACGCCCAAGCGACGGTGAAGTATTGACGATGCGTTTAGTCGATCGTGTACTACGCCCATTATTCCCAAAAGATTATCACGCCGAAACACAAGTGATGATTCAATTGATGTCGCATGACGAAGATGTTATGCCAGATGCTTTAGCTGGTCTAGCCGCTTCAGCTGCCATTCAATTGAGTGACTTTCCATTCGAATGTGCTATTTCAGAAGCTCGAGTAGCTCGTGTAAATGGTGAATTCGTCATCAACCCTAGTCGCGCACAATTAGCAGAATCTGATCTTGATATGATGATCGGTGCTTCTGCAGATTCAGTGATGATGGTTGAAGGTGAAATGGATGAAATTTCTGAAGAAGAAATGGCAGACGCTATCAAATTTGCTCATGAAGCCATTAAGGTTCAAATTGCTGCACAATTACGATTAGCTGAAGCTTTCGGAAGAAAAGAAATTCGTGAATACGATACTGCCGAAGCAAACGAAGATTTAGAAAAACGCATTCATGACATGGCTTACGATAAGTGTTATGCAATTGCTAAGAAAGGAACTTCAAAAGCAGAACGTAGTACTGCATTTGCTGATGTAAAAGAAGAAGTAAAAGCTTCTTTCACTGAAGAAGAAATGGCCGAATTTGGACATCTAGTTGGTGGATATTACAGAAAAGCAGAAAAAGAAGCTGTCCGTGAATTAACACTAAGTGAAGGTGTGCGTTTAGATGGTCGTAAAACGGATGAAATTAGACCGATTTGGTGTGAAATAGATTACTTACCATCGACACATGGTTCATCTATCTTTACTCGTGGAGAGACTCAAGCTCTTGCTACTGTAACACTGGGAACGTCACGAGATTCAAACAAAATCGATATGCCTTCTCATGAAGGTGAAGAAAGTTTCTATTTACACTACAACTTCCCTCCTTTCTGTACCGGTGAAGCACGCCCTTTGAGAGGTACTTCCCGTCGTGAGGTTGGACATGGTAATTTAGCACAACGTGGTTTAAAAGGTATGATCCCAGCTGATTGTCCGTATACTGTTCGTGTCGTTTCTGAAGTATTAGAATCCAATGGATCATCTTCTATGGCTACTGTATGTGCAGGAACTATGGCATTGATGGATGCGGGTGTAAAGATTACAAGACCAGTTTCTGGAATTGCAATGGGACTTATTTCTGACGGAGATCGCTATGCTGTATTGTCTGATATTTTAGGTGATGAAGATCACTTAGGCGATATGGACTTTAAAGTAACTGGTACTTCTGAAGGGATTACTGCCTGTCAAATGGATATTAAAATCAAAGGTTTACCCTATGAAATTCTTGTAAACGCTTTAAAACAAGCTCGTGCAGGACGTTTACATATTCTTGATAAAATTACCGAAACCGTCGCAACACCAGCTGAAGATGTGAAACCACATGCTCCAAAAATGGTAACGCGTGTTATTCCTAATGAATTCATTGGTGCATTAATTGGTCCTGGAGGAAAAGTAATTCAAGAACTTCAAAAAGAAACAGGCTGTACCATTGTTATCAATGAAGATCCTGTAACAGAAGAAGGAATTGTTGAAATTCTTGGAACGGATCAAGTAGGTATTGATGCGGTTATATCAAAAATTGATTCTTTAATGTTCAAACCAACAGTAGGAAACAGCTACCAAGTAAAGGTTATCAAAATGCTGGACTTTGGTGCAGTTGTTGAATATTTAGATGCTCCTGGAAACGAAGTTCTACTTCACGTAAGTGAATTGGCATGGGAACGTACAGAAAATGTATCTGACGTTGTGAATATGGGCGATGTCTTTGATGTGAAATATTTCGGTCAAGACCCAAGAACACGTAAAGAAAAAGTATCGCGTAAAGCCTTATTGGAAAAGCCTGAAGGCTATGTAGCTCGCCCACCAAGAGATGATAGTCGTGGTCGTGACAATAAGCGTCGTGATGATAGAAAACCAAGAAAGAGAGATTAATTTCTGTTGCGTTTTTAAATTTTAAAAACCTCTCAATTCAATTTGAGAGGTTTTTTTTTGGTGTGCATGTAACATTTTAAGCTTTTGAACGTATAAGAAGTATACACAATATTTAATCATACATGAGACAACTTAAAATTACCAAGCAGGTAACCAATCGCGAAACCGCTTCTCTTGACAAATATCTTCAAGAAATTGGAAAAGTAGATTTAATTACCGCAGAGGAAGAAGTAGAATTAGCGCAAAGGATTAAAGCAGGGGATCAAGTTGCTCTCGAAAAACTAACCAAAGCAAACCTAAGATTTGTTGTATCTGTCGCAAAACAATACCAAAATCAAGGATTAACACTGCCAGATTTAATTAATGAAGGAAACTTAGGATTGATCAAAGCGGCTAAGCGTTTTGATGAAACTCGTGGATTTAAATTTATTTCTTATGCTGTTTGGTGGATTCGTCAATCGATACTTCAAGCCCTAGCAGAACAATCGAGGATTGTTCGTTTACCTTTGAATAAAATCGGTTCGATTAATAAAATCAATAAAACCTATGCCTTTCTAGAGCAAGCTCACGAACGTGCGCCTTCTGCAGAAGAAATTGCTAAGGAATTAGACATGACCATCAATGATGTAAAGGAGTCTCTTAAAAACTCGGGTAGACACGTCTCAATGGATGCACCACTAGTAGAAGGAGAAGATTCTAATCTATACGATGTACTGAATAGTGGAGAATCACCCAATCCCGATAGAACTTTACTTCATGAATCATTAAAAACAGAAATTGAACGTGCTTTGGAAACACTTACTCCTCGTGAGGCAGATGTGGTTCGCTTGTACTTCGGTCTTGGAGAACAACACGCAATGACACTTGAAGAAATTGGTGAAACTTTTGATCTGACACGCGAACGTGTTCGTCAAATCAAAGAAAAAGCCATTCGACGCCTGAAGCATACATCTCGAAGTAAAATCTTAAAAACATATTTAGGGTAACCTAACAAGCAACCTTCGGGTTGCTTTTTTTATAACTAAAAACTATTTTACAATGCCAACACTTATAGCACCCTCCGTTTTAGCGGCTGACTTTGCAAACCTTCAACGAGATTCAGAAATGCTCAATAAAAGTGAAGCAGACTGGTTTCATATTGACATTATGGACGGTGTGTTTGTTCCCAACATATCCTTTGGAATGCCTGTCCTCAAGGCGATCGCAAAACATGCTACTAAACCCCTTGATGTTCATTTGATGATTGTAAATCCAGATCAGTACATTGAGACCTTTGCTGAGCTTGGCTCAGCAGTGCTTACAGTTCATTACGAAGCTTGTGATCACCTACACAGAACACTTCAAAAAATCAAATCTTGTGGAATGAAAGCTGGAGTAGCTTTAAATCCTCACACACCCATCACTGTCTTAGAATCAATCATTAAGGATGTGGATGTTGTTTGCCTTATGAGTGTTAATCCTGGTTTCGGGGGACAATCGTTCATTGAAGAAACTTACACTAAGGTACGGACGTTAAAGACCCTTATTCAAGAAAAAGAGAGTGCTACTTTAATTGAAATTGATGGAGGTGTAACGAATAAAAACGCAAAGCAACTTATCGACGCTGGTGCAGACGTCTTAGTTGCTGGAAGCTATGTTTTTGGAGCAGAAGACCCAATTCAAACCATAGCAGGATTAAAGGAAATCTAAGGTGTAGATTTGAATTAAGAGAATAAAAAAAGGGTGAACATATGTTCACCCTTTTTTGTTTAAGCGTTATAGAGCTTAATTCTCAGTCAAAGCTTTGAATTCAACTCTTCTGTTTTTAGTTCTAGCTTGAAGTGAATCATCTCCGTCAATCGGCATAGTCTCACCGTAAGCCTTCACTTCAATTCTATTAGAATCAGCTCCTAATTCGATCAATTTAGCCTGAACAGCTTCTGCTCTCTTAAGAGATAGAGCATCATTATACTCAGCGCTTCCATCACTTGAAGCATGACCTTCAATTAAAATTTTTGCACTTGGATTCTCATCTAAGACCCGCTTGATTTCACCTATTGCAGCAAATACCTTTTTACCCATAAGCTTCGAGCTTTCGGCAGCAAACAATATGTTAGAACCAATACCATTCATCTTATCTAAAATATCTTTTGGAGTATCAGGGCAACCGTTACCTTCAGCTGTACCAGCTTCTTCAGGACAAGCGTCATCTTTATCGGCAACACCATCATTGTCAGTATCTGGCCATGGACAACCTTTATTTTCAAGATCACCTGCTTCTTCTGGACATTCATCTTCTGAATCCATTATTCCATCCTCGTCAGTATCAGGACATCCGTTTAATTCAACTAAACCTGAAACATCTGGGCAAGTATCATCTTTATCTAAGACCCCATCGCCATCAGTATCAGGGCATCCGTTATTTTCTTCTGGACCAGCTTCTTCTGGACAACCATCCAAGTTATCTGGAATTCCATCAGCGTCTGTATCAGGACAACCTTCAAATTCTTTAAGACCTGGAACATCTGGACATTTATCTTTCTTATCAGAAATACCATCTTTATCGGCATCTCCAGAACCTAGACCGTATGAAAGGCCTGCAGAGTGCTGCAAGAAATTACCTTTGGGATTATCTTGTGATGAACGGTAGGACGTCTCAACAAAAGCGCTTAAGTTATCTCCTAACTTATAACTGATACCCGCACCACCGAAGTACGTATCTGTTGCACTTGAAGCTGCATTAAACGAGCTTTGGTCAATTATATCTATTGAAGCTCTTGCTACACCCGCCTTTAAGTAGGGACTAAGTTTACTGTCGCGAGAAAAACCATATTTCAAAGCAAAATCAATGCTGCTAAATTTGGCATCATTAAGCCCAGATTCACTTTTTATGTTGTTGAGAGAAAATTGTGCTCCCAGAGAAAGACCTCCGTAAACCGTTCTAAAAACAGACAAAGAAGGAACTCCTAGGCTCATACTTTTGTAATTACTTTTTGTAAGAGCATTGGCTCCGCCAGTAAAGTCGCTTTGTAAGCTAATTCCATTAATTCCAGCTGAGATCAACCATGGGTTGTCTGATGTTTGCGCTTGAACTACCCCAGCAAACAGGAATAATAAAGCGATTAGTTTTAAATTTTTCATGTATAGATATTTAGTTATAATAAGATACTATTAGCGTTTTTTGTCATTTACAAATAGTAAAAAAAAAATTTTAAGTTCAAAAATACAATTTTTATAATTAAATTAAAAACTCTTTTTAAGATATCGAATTTTTACAAATAAAATTCAAAAAAAAACTGCATCAGTATCACTAAACAAATTATCTTTAAAAAGTATTTACTTCAAATTATAAATCCGTTTAATGGATACAAAAGCAGACTTAGAAATCGCCGCCACAACCCTAGCCGCTAGAGGGTATTTAAAGCTTCCAGTACCGCCGAAAGATAAAATTGTCTCTGAAATCAAGCGTTTAAAAATGGAGAAAAATGCGGTGATTCTAGCGCATTATTATCAAAATAAAGAGATTCAAGAATTAGCTGATTATTTGGGCGATAGTTTGTATTTAGCAAAAATTGCAGCAGAAATAGAAGCAGATATCATCGTTTTCGCGGGTGTTCACTTTATGGCAGAAACTGCAAAAATAATTAATCCCACAAAAAAAGTTGTTCTTCCAGATCTGAAAGCGGGTTGCTCTTTGGCAGATTCTTGCCCACCAGCTGATTTCAAGAAGTTTAAAGAACTGCACCCTGAGGCCCTTGTAGTAACCTATATCAATTGCTCCGCTGACATAAAAGCTTTGAGTGATATTGTTTGTACTTCAAGTAATGCCGTACAAGTAATTAATTCAATCCCAAAAGACAAACAAATCATATTCGCTCCAGACAAAAATCTTGGGCGCTATCTGATCAAAGAAACGGGTCGTGATATGATTCTTTGGGAAGGTTCCTGTATAGTACACGAAGCTTTTTCGTTCGAAAAAATAGTAACCCTTTTTAAGGAACACCCGAAAGCAAAGTTCATCGCACATCCAGAGAGTGAAAGCCAAGTCTTGGATGTTGCGCACTATGTTGGTAGCACATCTGGTTTACTCAAGTTTGTACAAGAAGACGATGCGACAGAATTTATTGTTGCAACTGAAGCTGGTATTTTACATGAAATGCAAAAAAGAGCACCGCATAAAACATTCATCCCTGCGCCTGTAGAGGACGATACCTGTGCCTGTAGTGAATGTGCCTTTATGAAACTCAATACGCTAGAGAAATTATACCTTTGCTTGGAACATGAATTGCCCGAAATCCTTCTAGAAGAAAACTTGATGCGCAGAGCGCGTCTTCCTATAGAACGAATGCTAGAAATCGGTTAAGATGAATACAGATGTACTTGTTATTGGAACCGGAATTTCTGGATTATCTTATGCAATCAAGTTGTCAAAATTATCTCCAACAACAAAAATCACTTTAATCTGTAAAGAAGATTTGATGGAGGGCAATACCCGATATGCCCAAGGCGGAATTGCTGCAGTTTATAATTTCGAAAAAGACTCCTTTAAAAAGCACATTGAAGATACCTATATTGCTGGGGATTGTGAGGGAGATCCTGAAGTTATAGATTTTGTTATTAAAGAAGGTACCGATCGGGTAAATGAATTGATGCAATGGGGAACTGCATTCGACACCAAAACAACAAAAGAATTTGATTTAGTCCGTGAGGGTGGACATTCTGAAAATAGAATTTTACATTACAAAGACCATTCTGGCTCAGAGATACAACGGGCATTGATAAATAAAATCAAGGCAATTGACACCATTGAATACTTAGAAAACCACATCTTAGTAGACTTAATTACCGATCACCATACCAAGACTGAACATAAGCGCTGCTACGGAGCCTATATAATTTCTACTCTGGATCAAGAAATAATTACCATAGCCTCAAAGCTTACAATCCTAACAACCGGTGGTGTAGGTCAACTCTATGAATTCACAACCAACCCAAGGGTAGCTACTGGTGATGGTCTTGGAGCGGCATATCGAGCAAAAGTACAGATCAAAAATTTACCCTACATACAATTTCATCCTACAGCACTTTACCCAAAAGTAAACGGAGATACTTTTCTGATCACAGAAGCTGTTCGTGGTTCGGGTGGCGTACTCAGAAACCTAGATGGTGAGCGATTCATGTCAAATTACGATAATAGAAAAGAACTAGCTCCCCGGGATATTGTATCCCGAGCTATCGCTCAGGAATTGCTTTCACGAAAAGAGAGTCATGTATTATTGGATGCTACAGCTATAAAAAAAGATGAATTCTTGTCACACTTCCCCATGATACACGAGACCTGTATTTCAATTGGCATAGACCCAATGAAAGAAGGAATTCCAGTTGTTCCTGCTGCGCATTACAGTTGTGGTGGTATCGAAGTTGACTCCCATGGAGAATCGAGTTTAAAAGGGCTCTTTGCCATAGGAGAATGTAGTCATACAGGACTTCATGGAGCCAACCGATTAGCATCTAACTCCCTACTAGAAGCTATTGTTTACGCCCACAGAGCAGCCGTATGCTCTGCAAATAGTTTAAGTAAACCCATCTTAGAACATTCGTTTTACAACAGCATACCGGATTGGAATGGTCAAGAATATTCCTCGGATTTAAAACTTGATAAAACTCAAAAGCTCTTTAATAATCTACAAAAGATTATGAGTGAAAAAGCAGGTATTTTCAAGACAAACAAAGGGTTGAGCGAAGCTGCTGTAGAGTTGAACCACCTGTACACAGAAACTCTCGATCTGTACCAAAAAAATAAGCTGACACCTCAATTATGTGAATTAAGGAACATGGTAAGTGTGGCTTATTTATTAATCAATCAGGCTTTAGAAATCACAGCAAATAAAGGGGTGTTTTACAATAACGATTATGCATAAAAATACTTTTCTTAAAGATTACAAAACCGAAATAGATTTATTCATAGGAGCAGCTTTGAAGGAAGACATTGGAAATGGCGATCATACCAGCCAGTCCTGTTTATCAAACAACAACATAAGTCGTGCGAACCTTTTGGTCAAAGAAGCCGGAATCATTGCTGGAGTTGAAATAGCAAAACACATCTTCAAAACCAAAAATGAAACGTTTACTTTTGAAACTAAAATAGCGGATGGTGCCTGGGTAAATCCTGGCGATGTAGTTTTTACAGTCGAAGGACCCCAACTTGAATTACTAGCCACAGAGCGCCTTGTACTGAACTGCATGCAACGAATGAGTGGAATTGCTTCGCTTACGCGTCAAACAGCCGATCTTATAAAGCACACCTCTTGTACACTGCTAGACACACGGAAAACAACACCAAACTTTCGCTATCCTGAAAAATGGGCTGTTCTCATTGGAGGTGGTGAAAATCATCGTATGGGCTTATTTGATATGATCATGATCAAAGATAATCATGTAGATTTTTGTGGCTCAACAGCAAAAGCCCTAAGTAAAACAAAACAGTATTTAGAAGCAAACAACCTAAACATTCCCGTGATAATCGAAGTACGAAATCAATCAGAAATTAAAGCTTGCCTAGATTTTCCTTGGATTCACCGTATTTTATTGGACAATATGAATCCAGAAGTTTTAAAAGAAGGGCTTAAAATTATTGACGGAAAAATAGCTACGGAAGCATCGGGAAATATCACTAAAGAAACGATTGTAGCAATTGCGGAGACTGGAGTGGATTATGTTTCTCTTGGAGCTTTAACACATTCTGCACAGAATATGGACTTGAGTCTAAAAGCAGTCTGAAAACTTTTTATAAATTCAACACCGGGTTATAACCCGAGAGGTCAATAGCAAACCACTCAAATGTTGTGTTTTTATTTTGAATAGAGACCGGAATTTGAACTCGAATTTTCTTCTTTTCAGTAGCCAGAGCGTTCAACACTTCATCCTCCAATTGCATTTGAAATACATTGCTTCTAGAGTAGGTAGTTTTCGATGTTGCTACTCCTCCATCAATATTAATAATTTCGATATTAACTGGACAGACACTCAGACAGCGTGGAAATTTAAAGTCATTTTCATTCGTTGCGGTTGACTCAAAATAAACACCAAGAATATTCCCTTTATCCGAACCACTTTTCCCGATCTTAAAGTTAACAGTAACACCCATTTCAATAACGGAACCGCCTTCAACAGTCACCTTTATTGTATTCGTTGATGGTTTTCCTAGGATAAAATAAGGGACGATATCTTCCCCTGAAGGCAATTGCTTCATATCAAAAATCCAGCCTGCCTGCTCATATACTCCTTGAGCAATTTCTTGAGCTTTATCATTTGAGTTAGTGCCTGAACAAGAGGATGCCAAAACCAAGATAAGAACTAAAGAGATTATAGCATTTTTCATATAAAAAATTATATCATAAAAATACAAAGTTTATTGATCAATAAAAAGTTTGTGCTACTTTTACTAGAGGACTAGCTTTTTATTTACATTTAATTAGAAAAATTCCTATGATTTTCTCAGAACAATCAAATTTAGAAACCATTTTGAACGGCTTATTTCGAACCTATTTTGACCGTGTCCCTGATGTGAAAAAGATAACCAATGCAATGATTAAAAAAGGATGGGTCTCCTCTCAAGAAGACATCATCAACGATCATGTAGCTTTTAGAACCTTAGGTTTAGACCATCTTGGAATAGCATCATTTGAAAAGATTTTTCTTCATCATGGTTACGAAAAGAAAGAATTTTATTCTTTTGAAGCAAAAAAACTAAATGCCTATTGGTACGCCCCTCCAACTAGAAATTTACCTCGGATTTTTATAAGTGAGCTTCGTGTAAACGATCTGAGCGAAAAGGCGCAAAACATCATCCACAAGTATACAAACTCAATAAAAAATGATCCTGTAGATTCCATAGACCTGAATCAGCCCTCAGAAATCATTGAATTTTTCGAAAAACCGTTGTGGGAACTACCCACTCTTGAGGACTATAATGTGCTTTTAAATGAAAGTGAGTATGCCGCATGGGTGATTTACAATCGGTACTACTTAAACCATTACACGATTAGTGTACACGAATTACCTGATGGCTTTGATCGCCTCGAAAAATTCAACCTGTTTTTATCAGAACTGGACATTAAACTAAACGATGCCGGGGGCGTTATCAAAACCAGTAAAGACGGCTTGTTACTTCAAAGCAGTTCGGTAGCAGAAATGATTACGGCAACATTTGCAGGAAATAAAACACAAAAAATAGCGGGAAGCTATGTAGAATTTGCTGAACGAAAAGTTCTAGAAGAATTTCAAGATCTTGACCCAAAACTCATTACAGCAAAACACAGAAGGGATGGTTTTGAAACAGCCAATGCAGATAAAATTTTTGAAAGCACATTTTTAAAACAAACTAAGAAAAGCTAGGTGTTACAAGATTTTAATTCCAAACGTTTAAACTAATCTAGGGGATTTTGAAAGTGAAATCTGCTTCTAAAAAGTATCCTTTAGAATAAATAATTTAAAAAAGTGACCCAGAAGGGATTCGAACCCCTAACCGTCAGAGCCGAAATCTGATATTCTATCCAGTTGAACTACTGGGCCATTTTATATTTTTTAATCGCCATCTCCTTCCTGCGGCAGACTTTAAATAGCGTTCTTGTTTTCTTGCTTCATCCCGTGTAGGATATTCTTTACTATACACTACTTCCCATGGGCAAAAAGCTTTTGTTGATCTGGTTTTACCAGCGTTATGTTGTGCTAGTCGCGACATAACATCTTGGGACATTCCTATGTACCAACGAGCAAATTTAGGGCTATATATTATGTAAACAAAGAACATTTTATAAATCTGATATTCCCCGCCCGAACGTACCTCTCGGTACGGGCGGGTATCCAGTTGAACTACTGGGCCATTTTATATAGACAAATTTAAGGTTATATATTATGTAAACAAAAAAGATGTATGGGATTTAACGCCCAGATCCATTTAAATACGTTCTAACATAACTATGCAGAAAGCAATTGCTTCACTAGAGTCGAAATAGTTTTCCCGTCTGCCTTGCCTGCCAATTGTTTGCTCGCCATGCCCATAACCTTTCCCATATCCTTCATGCTACTAGCACCCGTCTGAGCAATAATACTTTCGATAACCTTCCCTACTTCTTCTTCTGAAAGCTGCTCGGGCAAAAAACATGCAATGACTTCGGCTTGAGCCTCTTCAGGCTCTGCTAAATCAACACGGTTTTGTTCTCTAAAAATTGCTGCGCTGTCGCGGCGTTGTTTTACCAGTTTTTGAAGTAATTTTATTTCTTCATCTTCTGACATTCCATCCGATGCTCCAGCTTCACTCTTTTGAAGTAATACCGCAGATTTAATTGCACGTAAAGCCTCTAATGCGAGTGCATTTTTAGCTTTCATTGCTTCTTTAATTTCAGTAGTTAAGTTATCTAATGCTGCCATATTTATTTTTATTTAATCTACGTTATCGTGTAAAAAAGAATTGTTAGAGCGGAATTGAATATCTTCATTGCTATCCGTATCTAAAGTCATTTGCGAATTTCCGCTTGCCTCAGGAGCAGCATCAATATCAAAGCCCATGCGTTTATATGCGGGTTGCTTCTCCATCTCTTCAATTCTATTGATATTGTTCTTAAAAGTGTAATTGAACTTTTTTAGTTGCTCTTTCCTTTTTTCATTTTCTGAATTTACGCTCTCATCAATTGAACGATCAAAAGGATTGGAGTCCCGAGCTTTTGTGCTTTCCTCTTGAATACTTTCTTTGGATACTACCTTATAGGTTACGTCTATTTCGTTGAGCTTGCCTTCGCTTACTGGTGCAATCAATTCTTCTGAAGGCTCGGTCTCTTCTGATTGAAATACGATAGGCTCCTCTTCTACAACAGTTTCTTGAACTGGAGCTTGAACTTCAGAAATAACAACAGGCTCTTCCTCAAACTGAATCGGTTGTACTGCTGAAACTTTTACTTTGGCCAGCGGTAAGTCAAATTCAAAGCTGATTTGACTTTCTTCCTCCAACGCAGGTGTAAGATGTTCTGCATCAATAACCTCAATATCGCGTACGTTTACTACTTCGTTAATGACAAACTCTTGTTCTTCTTCGATTTCAGGCTTTTCATCCAAAACAAAGGAAGGGGAAATGAATTCGGGCTCCACTTCGATTTCAGCTAGAGGCGCTTCAACACCTACTTCTTCGAATACAACATCGAGATCCAAAAGGTCTTCTGTTAATAAGATCGGGCTATCGTCTGGGATGCTTTTTTGAACAAGTGCTTGTTCCATTATAGTTTCGGCAACCTCTTCTACTGGGTCTTCTTCTAGTGTAAACTTTACAACGGGCTCTTCAACTTCTGGAGTAACAATCGGTGCAGAAAAAGCGGATGTTGCTTCTTTCTTTTCTGTTAAATCATGAACAAAAGGCTGATCTTCTTCAAGGGTGTGGATTACTTTTTTTGCTTCCGTATTTACAATTTCATGTTGCTGATCGGAATTAAATCCGGTAGCGATTATAGTTACCGAAATACTATCGCCTAATTCCGGATCATCTCCAACCCCCATGATGATGTTGGTATTGTTACCTGCTTCAGATTGGATAAAATCGTTAATCTCGCCGATTTCATCAATTGTTATTTCTTCTTCGCCCGATACAATTAGTAGAAGAACATTTTTACAGCCTGTAATTTTATTATCGTTCAGCAAAGGAGAATCCAATGCCTTTACAATTGATTCTTGCGCTCGGTTAGCTCCCGATGCACTTGCAGATCCCATAATAGCGGAACCGCTATTTGTCAAAACAGTTTTGGCATCTTTCAGGTCAATATTCTGTGTGTAATGATGTGTAATTACTTCTGCAATACCACGTGCAGCAGTGGCTAATACTTCATCTGCTTTTGAAAAACCAGCTTTAAAACCAAGGTTTCCATATACTTCTCGAAGCTTATTATTATTGATAACAATTAAAGAATCTACATTATTCTTTAACTCTTCCATTCCTTTTTGAGCTTGTTCCAGTCTTATTTTTCCTTCGAACTGAAAAGGCATGGTTACGATACCTACTGTCAATACGTCTAGGTCTTTTGCCATACGAGCGATTATCGGTGCTGCACCGGTACCCGTACCCCCACCCATTCCAGCTGTGATGAAAACCATTTTGGTTTGCGTAGATAAAAGGGTATGCAAATCATCATAGCTTTCTTGAGCCGACTGTCTTCCCACATCTGGGTTTGCGCCTGCACCAAGACCCTCTGTAAGAGAAGCTCCTAATTGAATTTTGATTGGGACAGCACTTTTTTCGAGTGCCTGTGCATCGGTATTACAAACAACAAAATCAACACCCATAATCCCTTGCTGGAACATGTAATTAATCGCGTTGCTTCCACCCCCTCCAACTCCAATGACCTTAATGACATTGCTTTTGTTTTTGGGGAGATCAAAATTTATACCCGTTGTAAATGTGTCCATGTACTTTAAATTTTAATTATGCTTTATCCAAAAATTCTTTAAACTTATCCGTCCATTTTTCAAAAATGGATTTCCTTCCCAAAGGAAGTTGTGTGTCTATTTCATTAGCCATCATCTCTTCTTCTGAGCTTGCTTCTTCTTCAAGATCAGCATCATCATGCGCGGGTGCGTTCTCAAGTGCATTCATAAGTAATCCTACAGCAGTTGAAAAAGTTGGGCTGGTTGTTTGCGGATCAGAATCTCCAGCTAAATGTTCGTTTGGGTATCCAACACGCGTATCCATTCCGGTGATATATTCTACCAGTTGCTTCAGGTGTTTGAGTTGGCTTCCACCACCTGTAAGAACAATTCCTGCAATGAGTTTCTTCTTTGGGTCTTCGTGACCGTAATTTTTAATCTCTAAAAAAGCTTGTTCAATAATTTCAATGACACGCGCATTGATTATTTTTGAAAGTGTTTTTAATGAAATTTCTTTGGGCTCTCTTCCTCTTAGTCCGGGTATAGAAACAATTTCTGTTTCCTTGTTTTCTCCCGGCCAAGCCGAGCCAAATTTTACTTTTAAAAGTTCTGCCTGCTTATTAATAATGGAACAACCTTCTTTTACATCTTCGGTAATGACATTTCCGCCAAAAGGGATTACGGCTGTATGACGGATGATCCCGTCTTTAAAGACAGCTAAATCTGTAGTCCCTCCACCAATATCGATCAAGGCAACTCCAGCTTCTTTTTCTTCTTGACTTAAAACTGCATCTGAGGATGCGATGGGCTCTAGAGTAACTTTACCCATGGTTAATCCAGCGCTTTTAATACATCGCCCAATGTTTCTGATCGAAGAAACTTGACCAACAACCACATGGAAGTTAGCTTCTAAGCGACCGCCGTACATCCCAATAGGTTCTTTTATTTCTGCCTGCCCGTCGACTTTAAACTCTTGAGGAAGCACATGGATAATCTCTTCTCCTGGGAGCATTACTAATTTGTGAACCTGATTGATTAGGCGATCAATATCGTCTTCATTAATTACTTCGTCAGCATTTTCTCGGGTTATATAATCACTGTGCTGAAGGCTTCGGATGTGCTGTCCAGCGATGCCGACAATTACTTCATCAATAGAAACATCTGCTTTTGCTTCTGCTTCAGTAACAGCTGTCTGAATGGACTGAATGGTTTGGGTTATGTTGTTCACAACACCACGGTGTACACCTAAGCTTTTGGATTTACCTACGCCTAGAACTTCTACCTTACCGTATTCATTCTTTTGCCCAACCATGGCTACGATCTTTGTAGTTCCAATATCTAACCCTACGGATATGTTTTTACTCTTCATAACGGATCAACTTGATGCAATTACTTGCTGATTGTATTTTAAATTTATTCTTGTAAAATCTGGCTTCTCTTCGACAGCATCCAAATACTTACATAATGTTTTTAATTTTACCGCCTTTTGTTCAAAAGAGGTAAACGCACCCCATTCAATTATAAAATCATAGGAGCGAATTTTTAACAAATAACCTCCCGCTTGACTTTCAATTTGAACGATTTCTTTCTTTAGAAAATCATCCGCATTTATTTTTTGCATAAAACCAACCAATGCTTCTGTTTGTTTCTCACTTGGAGTCCCAAAAAAAAGTGGAACATGTGCTGTAAAATGATCCGAAAGAGGAACTTTCTCAGCTTCAATATCCACATAATAGGTTTCGTTACCAATAATTCTCAACAAAGGAATTCGCTCTTCAACACTGACTGTCAATACCCTCGAAGGAGAGGTGAATACCTCTGCATTCCGAACGACAGCATAAGCTTCCAAGCCTGCTTCAATACTACTCAAAGCTAGGGTATCTTTTACACCAATAGTGGACAATTCTTGGTTTAGTATTAACAATTTATTAACCGTTTTCACATTTAAAAAATCATGTCGGTTGTCAGCAAAAGAAACTTCTACCCGCACGATTTCACGTTGACTGTTTCTCCACTGCGCAAAAACAACTGCAGCAACAACCAAAGTCAGCACCGAAACTAAACCACCGTATTTATAAAGCTTCATCATATAATAATTTATGTTTAATGGCTTCGACTTCTTCACCGATATCCCCTGCTCCTAGCAGCACAATAATGCGTTCTTCAACCAAACTCAGTCTATTTGCCAAATCTTTTTTCGTGATCAATTCAACCGAAGGTCCGGAAATCATTTCTTTTAGAGCAGCAGAAGACACTCCTGCAATAGGTAACTCACGTGCAGCATATATATCCAAAAGCAACACCCGATCAAAAAGAGAAAGAACCCTTGCAAAGTCCTTCATAAAATCTTGTGTTCGAGAAAATAAATGCGGCTGAAAAACAACACATTTCTCCTCAGTTGGGAAGCTTAATTTTAAAGTTTCATAAACAGCCTTTATCTCTGTAGGATGATGAGCATAATCGTCGATCAAAACCCTATTATCATTATTAATTAAAATCTGAAGGCGTCTTTGTACCCCAGGAAAGGTGGCCAAACTCTTGACCAAATCTTGAAGCTGAAGACCGGCCTTCGAAGCCATCGCCAAAGCCACTAGTGCATTCGACAAATTGTGCATCCCCAATTGATTGAAAAATTGATTTTTATAGACCCCATCGGGTGTATGCAGATCAAAATAAGATCCAGAGGCATCTGGTTTAATAGCATCGATATAAAAATCTGCTTCCTCCAAAACACTGTAGGTAATCCCGTTCAACGCGATGTTCTTCTCAACAAATAAGGCTTCTTTCACCTGGCTTGCAAACTCCACGTAAGCAGCCTGTAAACTTGCAGCATCACTATACACATCCAAGTGATCCAGATCCATAGAGGTAATGCAAGCAATCGTTGGCCTTAGATGCAGAAAAGAGCGGTCAAATTCATCTGCTTCAACCAAGGTGTAGGTGTTTCCACGCGACATCATATTGGTTTTGGAATCTTGAAAAATTCCACCAACAAAAGCGGTATAGGATGCATTTGATTGCTCAAATAAATGAGTTAAAATTGCTGTTGTTGTGGTTTTTCCATGAGTTCCTGCTACGGCCAAACAGATGGTATCTTGTGTTAAATCACCTAGTAGTTTTGCGCGCTTGACTACTTTATTTCCTTGATCGATAAAAAAGTTAAGCTGTGAATGTTCCGCCGATACAGCAGGAGTATAAACCACAAGTGATTTTTCAGAAGAAACAGCAAGGGGTAAAGCACCTACCGCTGCATCATAGACAATGGTTATACCCAATTCTTCTAAAGAGTTGGTAACTGCTGATCTTGTTTTATCATACCCAAAAACCGATGCTCCTTGCAAGAACAAGTACCGAGCAATCGAAGACATTCCAATCCCCCCAATACCAATAAAATAATATGTCTGCTCTTTAAAATTCACTAGGATTTTAATTCGTTTTTAATTTTTAGTACAATGTCTTGAGTAGCGTTTGGTCGTGCAAATCTCTTGAAACGCTCTTGAACATCATCTTTATTAATTGCCAGGAGTTGATGCAATGCCTCCTGTAATTGGCTGTCTATTACCTTTTCCAAAAGCACCAAGGCACCCCCAGTTTTAGATAATGCCAAAGCGTTATGATACTGATGGTTTTCCGCAACGTTCGGAGAGGGAATCAATAAAACGGGTTTCCCAACCAAAGCCAGCTCCGAAATAGAACTCGCACCTGCACGAGAAATAAGAACATCAGCTGCGGCATACAACAAATCCATTTTTTGAATGAATTCATGTACTTGAATACCGTCTTGTTCGTTGTGTATTTTAAACTGATCGAAATACAAGGAGCCGCATTGCCATATCAACTGAACTCCTAACTCAGAAAACAAGGGTAGATGGGCTGCAATGGTTTCATTTATTTTTTGCGCTCCCATACTACCGCCCAAAATGACAATTGTTTTTTTTGATGAGTCTAATTTAAAATGTGCTCGAGCTTCTGACTTTTTACTCTCAACATCCAGTAGCTCCTCTCGAACTGGATTTCCTGTTAATATGATTTTATTTTTAGGGAAAAAGCGGTCCATATCCTCAAAGGCAACTGCCACTACATTTACAATTTTCGAAAGGGCTTTATTGGTAATTCCAGCATAGGAATTTTGCTCTTGGATCAGGGTTTTTATTTTGAGATAATGCGCGATAAAAAGAATTGGTCCACTGGCAAAACCTCCAGTTCCGATGGCAAAATTGGGTCGAAACCTCAAAAGGATGAATACGGATTGAAAAAAGCTGACTACCAATTTCAATGGAAATAAGATGTTCTTTAAAATTGAACCCCGTTGGAGTCCTGCTATCCAGATCCCTTTGATGCTGAAACCCGCTCGGGGCACTTTTTCCATTTCTATTTTCCCATAGGCACCTACAAATAAAAATTGTGCGTCAGGGTATGCCAATTTCAAAGCATCCGCAATAGCGATTGCTGGGAAGATATGACCACCCGTTCCTCCTCCCGATATGATGAATTTATAAGGCTTCACTTAAAACGGCTAAAGGGTTATCTTCCTGGGAAGGTTCTGTTTTTTGCTCTTCATCTTCTTTTTTATAATAGGCAGCACTCACACTCAAAATCACACCAAAGGCAATACAAGTCATCCAAGCAGCAGTACCACCACTACTCACCATGGGCAATGTTTGCCCCGTTACGGGTAAAATCTGAACGGCTACTCCCATATTGATCAATGCCTGAAAAATAATAGGTACGCCTACTCCAATAACCACCAATTTCCCGAAAACAGTTGGGGTTCGATGTGCTATAACCACGATCCTAAAAAGAATCAGGAGATAAGAAAATATCAACGCAATTCCACCAACCAGACCAAACTCCTCTACAATGATGGCGTAGATGAAATCTGAACTACTTTGTGGTAAGAAATTTTTCATTACACTTTTACCAACACCTAATCCGGTTACACCTCCAGTAGCAATTGCAATCTTTGCTCGCTCGACCTGATAATTATCTACTTCTGCATTTGCAGGTTGACTAAAACTTTCAATTCGGCTAATCCAGGTATCTACTCGATTCGGAATTAGATCAGGAAATGCCTTTGCCGATAAAACGAACAACGTAAGAACCAGAAGTCCACTTCCGACAATCAGCGCTAGGTACTTTAAGGGATAACCGCCTAAAAATGCGAGCATAAAAACCATAACCGAAATCAGTAAAGCTGTTGATAAATTGGATGGAAGAATAAGCATCACTACAACAAAAACCGGAAGCCACAGAGGCAAGATAGAAGCCTTAAACGTTTGTGGACCTTCAAAGTTCTTGGAAAGATAGTATGCGACATACACCATCAGCACAACAGCTGCCAATGTAGATGTTTGGAAACTCAGTCCCACAAAAGGAATGCGAATCCATCGGCTTGCATTCGCTCCATCGATAACCGTTCCTTGAGTAGCTGTATAGAGCAACAAAAGAATTACCACGGGTAATAGTAGAACAGAAATACCTTTGAAATATTGGTATGGAATTTTGTGAACTCCAATCATAAAACCGAAACCAAAAACCAAAATAACCATATGCTTAAACAAGTACTCCCAAGGGGTACCTTTTCCTACGACATAGGCAAGGTTTGAGCTTGCACTAAATACAGGGAAAAATGAGAATAAAGCCAATAGAGCAAGAATGCCCCACAACACTAAATCTCCGCTAAGCAGCTTGTATTTTTTATTCATTATAATTTCTGTACAGCTTGTTTAAATTGATTTCCGCGATCCTCGTAATTCTCAAACAAGTCAAAACTTGCGCAAGCAGGAGACAGTAAGACCGTTTCTTTTTTATGTGCAATTTTGTGAGCAATTTTCACAGCTTCGTCTATCGATTGTGTTTCTACTATAATATCGACAACGGGACCGAAAACTGCTAAAAGTTTTTCATTATCAACCCCCAAACAAATAATCGCCTTCACTTTCTCACGAACCATAGGCAACAATGCACTGTAATCATTCCCCTTATCTACACCACCAGCAATCCAAACTGTTTGCGACTTCACACTGTCCAGCGCATAAAACGTTGCATTGACATTGGTCGCCTTAGAATCATTTATATAATTCACATTTTGAATTCTTAAAAATTGCTCCAATCGATGGGGCACTCCTCTAAAGCTTATTAGACTTTCACGAATAGAATCTTTACTTACCTTCAAAAGTCGAGCAACAGAAACCGCAGCCATAGCATTAAGTAAATTGTGCCTTCCTTGAAGTTGGAAATGTGTTGTTTGTATCATCATGCTAGAATTATCTTGTTGTACGATTATTTGATCATCTGCGGGATAGACTCCGTCGTGATCTGGTTTTGTGAATCCAAAAGGAATTGTTTTGACTTTTGAAGAAGATCCGTTCAATGCTTCAACCAAAACAGGGTCCTCGGCATTGAAAACTAAAAATTGATTGGATGTTTGGTTTTCAATGATGCGCATTTTAGATGCTATATATTTTGAAAAATTATTTTCATATCGATCCAAATGATCGGGAGTAATATTGGTGATAACTGCAACTTCGGGCTGAAACTTATGAATATCGTCTAACTGAAAACTACTGATCTCCAAAACATATACTTCTCTTTCAGATTCAGCTACTTGTCGAGCAAAACTGTAGCCGATATTACCGGCAACTCCGACATTCATTCCCGACTCCTTCAAAAGGTGATGCGTCAAAAGAGTGGTGGTTGTTTTTCCATTACTGCCTGTTATACCAATTAGTGTAGCATCGGTATACTGACTAGCAAATTCAATTTCTGAAACAATTTTAATTTGGGAGGAACGAATCTGTTGGATCAAATCAATGTGATCTGGGATCCCTGGGCTTTTCATCACCAAAGATGCTTTTAAGATGACATCCAAATCATGTCCTCGCTCTTCAAAAGAAACGCCCAATTCATTTAATTCTTTCTGTACTTCGTGTGCTATAGTTCCAGCGTCGGAAACAAAAACCTCAAAACCTTGTTTCACGCCTAAAACTGCGGACCCTATCCCGCTTTCACCTCCACCTAATATGACTAGTTTTTTAGACATTATCGGATTTTAAGGGTTACAATGGTTAAGACACTCAAAAGGATTCCTATAATCCAAAAGCGAGAAACAATTTTACTTTCATGATAACCTAACTTTTGGTAATGATGATGTAAAGGCGCCATCAGAAAAATACGTTTCCCAACACCGGTTCGTTTTCTGGTATATTTAAAATATCCCACTTGTAGAACAACAGATAAATTTTCTATTACAAAAATCCCACATAAAAGGGGAAGCAATAATTCTTTTCTAATCATCAGAGCAATTACGGCAATGATAGCTCCTATGGTAAGGCTTCCCGTGTCGCCCATAAAAACCTGTGCTGGAAAAGTATTGTACCATAGAAATCCAATTAATGCACCCAAAAAGGCGGCAACAAAAATGGTGATTTCACCCGTATTTGGAATGTACATGATGTTGAGGTAGTCTGAAAAAATAACATTACCAGACACCCATGCAAAAATACCCAAGGTAAAAACCATGATGGCTGAACTTCCAGCAGCCAAACCATCAATTCCATCGGTTAGATTGGCTCCATTAGAAAAAGCAGTTACAATAAAAACAACAAAAGGAATGAAAACCAACCACGAATATGGTGCTGAATTTGGAATCCAACTGATCAAATCAGCATAGTCAAACTCATTATTTTTTAAAAATGGGATTGTTGTTAAGGTAGACTTATCATCTCTTGACGAACGTTCTATCCCCTGCTCCACAAGAATGCTGGTCTGTTCTAAACGCACCGTAACCTCTGAATGAAAATATAAGGTTGAACCAACAACGATTCCCAAAATAACCTGACCAATAATCTTAAAAATCCCTTTTAACCCTTCTTTATCTTTTCTGAAAATTTTAATATAATCATCTAAAAAACCGATTGCCCCCATCCAAAGGGTTGTAAAGATGAGTAGAAGTATGTAAATATTTTGGAGTTGTGCAATGAGAAGAACTGGGATCAGCGTACTGATTATAATGATGACTCCACCCATGGTAGGGGTACCTGATTTTTGAGCTTGCCCGTCAAGTCCCAACTCTCGAACAGTTTCTCCTATTTGTTTTCGCTTTAGAAATTCAATTATTTTTTTACCAAAAAGAGTAGAAAACATCAGCGATATAAGAACCGCAACTGCCGCCCGAAAAGACAAAAACTGAAAAAGACTTGCTCCTGGAAGTTGATGCTGATTCTCTAAATACTCAAATAAATAATATAACATATTAGAATAATTTCAATAATATTTCTTGTACAATTTGACGGTCGTCAAACTGCGTTCTTACTCCTTTTATTTCTTGATACGTTTCGTGACCTTTCCCTGCTATTAATAAAATGTCCTTATCGGACAAAAGCATACACGCTGCCTTAATCGCTTCTCTACGATCACTAATACGTAATGTCTTTTTATAATCTTCTGAAGCTACCCCAGCTTCCATATCAGAGATTATTTGCTCCGGGTTTTCTGAACGAGGGTTGTCTGATGTAAAGACAACACGATCACTCATCTTGGCGGCAATAGCAGCCATTTTTGGTCTTTTACTTTGATCACGATCTCCACCGCAACCCACAACCGTGATTACTTTTTCGTTTTTTGTACGTACAGTGTTGATGGTCTTCAATACATTTTTAAGGGCATCGGGGGTATGCGCATAGTCCACAATAATCAAGGAACCTTTTGGGCCTTGTATGGTTTCGAAACGCCCACTTATGTTTTTAAGTTGGCTTATTCCTGCTAAAACCTCAAGAGAATCTTGTTCCATCAAAACTGCAACAGCATAGACGGCTAAAAGGTTGGATGCATTGAAAGCACCGATCAATTGGGTCCATAACTCTTGAGAATCCATTTTTAAAAGCATGCCTGTAAATTGATGCTCCAAGATTTGAGCACGGAAATCAGCATAGTTTTCTAAGGCGTATGATTTTTTATGAGCCTTGGTATTTTGAACCATAAAAGCTCCGTTTTTATCATCAAAGTTTACCAAAGCAAAGGCTGACTTGGGAAGGAAATCAAAAAACTGTTTTTTAGTGTCTCGATAGGCGGCAAATGTTTCGTGATAGTCTAGATGATCTTGTGTAAGGTTTGTGAAAACACCTCCCTTAAAATGCAAGCCATAAATCCGTCCTTGATGAATTCCATGAGAGGAAACTTCCATAAAACAAGAGCTTATTCCAAGAGCAACCATGGCACTTAAATGTTTATTAATCGCCAGAGGGTCTGGGGTAGTGTGCGAAGCTGGAAGTACTTGTGCTCCATATTTGACTGCAACCGTAGAAAGCAATCCCACAGCATAACCCATTGCGGCAAATAACTCATAACACAAACTAGCAATAGTGGTTTTACCATTGGTTCCTGTAATCCCAATCAAGTCGAGCTTTCGCGAGGGATGATCATAATAATTGGCCGCCATAACCGCCAAAGCTATGCGGGTATCATTTACTCGAACGTAGGTTATTTCAGTAGTGTCGTACGTACCTTCATCTTCAACCAAAACAACGGTAGCACCCTGTTTGATTGCTACTTCTATATATGCATGTCCATCAACTGCATCTCCTTTTATTGCTACAAAAAGAGCGTCCAAAACTACTTCACGTGAATCATACGCTAAGGCACTAATTTGCTTGTCGATTGAACCGTATGTCTGTTCAATCGATACCCCAAATAAAATGTCTTTTAATTCTTTCATGAAAGCTCTAATAAAATCTGTTGATTGCTTTTTACTTTCGATCCCTGTTTTATCGACTGACGCACTACTTTACCTTTACCTTTTAATTGCACCTTCAGCCCCAATCGCTCCAACAGCATGAGGGCGTCCATTGCCTGCATACCCTTTACATTCGGGATTATTTGATCCATCAAGGTTTGCTCGAGTTTGTCAAAAGTGAATTCCTTGGTAGCAAGATTTTGATTTGGAACAACTACCCTTTGGGCTGTAGTGTTAAAAATATTGAGTGCAATCTCTTTGAAAACTGGAGCTGCAACCGTAGCGCCGTAATAACCGATGTTTTTATTTGGACGATGAATGACTACAATACAAGAGTATTGGGGTGCTTCGGCAGGGAAATATCCTACAAAACTTGAAACATACTGCGTCTCTTCTTTAGTATAATCGACTTGACAGGTTCCGGTTTTACCAGCAATAGAAAAATTCTTATCCTTGATTTCATGCGCTGTGCCCCATTTTTTATCAACCACATTGAACATCATTTTCTGGACCTGCTTCAAGGTCTCTTGCGAACAGATGGAAGGATTGATTACTTCTTTGTTAAAATGCTTTACGGGCTCTTCTCCAAAACTGCTGATACGGTCTATAAACTTCGGCTTTACCATTTCACCTCCATTGGCTACAGCATTATAAAAGGTTAAGGTTTGCAATGGAGTCATCAAAACACCATATCCAAAAGCCATCCAAGGGAGGTCCAAGCCATCCCAATCGGCATCGGTTGGATAAGGGATTTTGGGGAGTGCTTCTCCTTTAAAAGGAAGTCCAAGGGGTTTATGCAAGCCCATATTATAGAGTCGATCTACGAATTTGGAAGGCTTGTTTTTATAATTATCATAAATCATTTTAACGATTCCCGTATTCGATGAGAGCTCAAAAGCTTTAGAAGCTGTCAACAGACCATAGCCCCCTTTTTTTGAATCTCGGACTTTATATTTCTTGTAAAAAGTAAGTTCACCTCCAGTGGTATCGACTAAGTCATCTGCTCGAATCACCTTATCTTCAAGGGCAGCGATCATCGCCATAAGCTTGAACGTAGAACCCGGTTCATGCGCTTCACCAATCGCATAGTTGAGCTTTTCGTAATACTTCCCTTTCGACGTTCTACCCAGGTTAGAAATTGCTTTAATGTTTCCCGTTTTGGTTTCCATCACCACAACACTTCCATGGTCGGCCTCAAATTTTTCTAGTTGAGCCAACAACGCATGATGCGCAATATCTTGCATGTTGATGTTTATCGTTGTGTAAACATCATAGCCTTCCGTAGGCTCTTTTTCATTGTTATCGTTAATGGGCTTCCATTGTCCGTTTGCGATTTTTTGTTTCAATCTGCGCCCATTTTCGCCTTTCAAATACTGACCGTAAGCACCTTCTAGTCCAACGCGTAAGTAATTTCCACTTGGATCTCTTTGTTCGTATCCTATGGTTCTTTCTGCAATTTTTCCAATTGGATTTTCACGAGTCAATCGCGATTCGACAATCAACCCTCCTCGCATGGAAGGTTTACTAAACAAAGGAAAGCCTTTGATTTTTTTATAGGTTGAGTAGTTTAAATTTCTACCGATTAATAAATACCGGTTTTTCTTAGCACGAGCACGCTGAAGTTTTTGAAGATAAAAAGAGCTGGGTTTTTCAAACAGGGCTCCCAACAGAATCGCTAGGCTATCTTTGTGTTTTTGAAATAATTTCTCGGAAGGAACCTTTGCGTCCCAACGAATTTCATAGCGAGGAACTGTAGTAGCCAGCAAACTCTCGTCATCTGCATATATATTCCCTCTACTAGGCTGAAGCACGAAATTCTTTACGGTACGTTGTTGCGCTAAGTCGCGATAGTAATCTCCTTCAGCAAATTGAATTACAACTAATTTATAAACCAAAAGACAAGCAAAGACAAACATCCCCAGTACCACCAGGTAAAAACGGTTCGTTATTGTTTTTGTCTCTACACTGCTCATTGTTCTTTTGATTCTATAACTAATTTAAGGGGTGGTGTTTTAGCTGGTTTTATTCCTTTTTCGCGAAGCGACTCTGTAACCCGAGACTCCATTTTCAATTCCATTAAATAGGCTCGCTTTTCTACAAACTGACTTTTCATTTCTTTCAATTCGTTGTTCAGTTGAGCAATCTTAAAAATTTTACGATCAGCCAAATGACCGCTCGAAATAATCAACAGTGCCAAAAAAGACACAAACAAAATCATACGCCAATTTTTCAGCGCATCATCCTTGATCAGGAATTCTATATTCAAGAAGGAGAGTAACTGTTTCATCTCTTTTCTGCTGTTCTTAGTTTTGCACTTCTTGCTCTACTGTTTTGTTTGACTTCATCATCATCAGGGACAACCAAGCCACCAACTTTTTTCAAAGGCGTAAACCGGTTACCAAAAAAATCCTGTTCAGCCGTTCCTTCAAAAACTCCCTCTCTGATAAAACGCTTGACCAAACGATCTTCTAGTGAGTGATATGAAATACAAACCAACCGTCCTTCTGACTTCAAAACATCTACTGTTTGCTCAAGAAACAACTTGATCACTTCCAGTTCTTGGTTTACTTCAATTCGAATAGCTTGAAAAACCTGAGCTAATATTTTATTTAAAAATCGTTCTGGGATCAAAGGCTTGATCAATGCAATCAAGTCTGTTGTTGTTTCGATTGGCTCTTCTTCTCTATGATCTAAAAGGGCAGCAACAATTTTGTGTGCCCCTTTTACTTCTCCGTATAATTTCATTATGGATATCAATTCCTGTTCGGAATAATCATTCACAACCTCGTAAGCCGAAAGCGTCGAAGTCTGATCCATCCGCATATCCAAACGGCCCTCAAAACGAGTTGAAAAACCTCTTTTTTCGGCATCGAACTGGTGTGATGATACGCCAAAGTCAGCGAGAATCCCATCCACTTCTTTTACACCGTAAAACTTCATGTAGCGCTTTAGATCTTTAAAATTTGCCTGAATCAACTCGAACCGAGGATCTGACAATGCGTTTGCAACTGCATCTTGATCTTGATCAAATGCAAACAACCTGCCTTTATCTGAAAGTGCCTTTAAAATCTTTTTTGAATGTCCACCACCACCAAAAGTTACGTCAACATAAACCCCATCAGGGTTTGTGATTAAATCCGCAACACTTCGATCCAGTAATACTGGGTTATGATATTTGGTCTCCATCCTTGTCTCCCATTACGTCTTCGGCTAAAGCACCGAAGTCAATTGTCGCTTCATTAATAGCCTCTTCGTATCGATCCTTATCCCAAATCTCAAGAATATTAACCGCAGAAGAAATAACCGTTTCCTTAGAAATACCGGCATGCGTAACCAGGTCTTTTGGGATCAATAAGCGACCGGTAGCGTCGACCTCAACCAAACGAACCCCCGCCGTAAATCGTCTAATAAAATCATTGTTCTTTTTGTTAAAACGATTGAGCTGATTGACCTTTTCCATCATAGCCTCCCATTCTTTTATGGGATACAACTCCAAACAACTGTTAAACACAGCGCGCTTGAGCACAAATTGTTCTGTAAGATTCTGCGCCAACTGCCTTTTCAGAGCAACAGGAAGCATGATACGTCCTTTAGTATCTGCCTTACATTCATATGTCCCAATAAAGTGCTGCATCTTAATTGTTTGCGAATTGAATAATCAAATATAAAATATATTTACCACATTTTTCCACTTAATACCACTTTGTTGATAAGTTTCCAATCTCAATCATAGCTTAAGCTTGGGAGATATGATTTAAATAAATAAGACAGTATCGGTTAATATTAACTATATTTGTCGGCTCATAAGTCTCTAGAGCGACGACTAGCATGGAAAAAAAATTTACAGAAGAGGGGGATTTTAAATATGCCGAAATTGGAGAAGGACAACCAATCGTAATTCTACACGGTTTAATGGGTGGACTAAGTAATTTCGCTGGTGTTGCTGATTTCTTTCCTAAGGAAGGTTACAAGGTTATCATACCTGAGTTGCCTATTTACGAATTACCGTTAATCAAAACCAATGTTAAAACTTTTTCAGACTATTTGAAAAGCTTTTTATCCTTCAAGAAAATTGACAATGCCATTCTCCTAGGAAACTCGCTCGGAGGTCATATTGGACTAGTTTTTGCCAAAAATCATCCGGAATTAGTAAAAGGTCTTGTGCTTGCAGGCAGTTCTGGTTTATATGAAAACTCTATGGGTGAAAGTTATCCAAAAAGAGGCAATTATGATTATATTAAATCCAAGGCACAAGAGGTGTTTTTTGACCCTGAAGTAGCTACCAAAGAGATTGTAGACGAAGTTTTTGAAGTTGTCAATGATCGAAATAAACTCATACGGACTCTAGCAATCGCCAAAAGTGCAATTCGCCACAATATGGCTAAGGATTTGCCAACAATGAATACGCCTACAGGCCTCATTTGGGGTGAGAACGATCTAGTAACTCCGCCCAATGTAGCCGACGAATTCCATAAATTACTACCGGATTCTGACCTCTATTGGATCAAAGAATGTGGTCATGCTCCTATGATGGAACATCCTGACACATTCAATGAAAAACTTTTGGATTGGCTTAAGAAACGTAACTTTTAGTAGTAATGCGAATCACATCATCCGAATTCATTATCAGCAACACGGATGTTTCCAAATGTCCGAACGAGCCCATTCCAGAATACGCTTTTATTGGGCGTTCCAATGTCGGTAAGTCTTCTTTAATAAATTCTATTTGCGATCGTAAAAATCTTGCGAAAACTTCGGGAAGACCCGGAAAAACACAGCTTATCAATCACTTCAAAATTAATAAGTCTTGGTACTTAGTCGATTTACCCGGCTACGGTTATGCACGTACTTCCAAAACATCAAAAAAAGCTTTTCAAAAGCTGATTACCACTTACTTTGAAAAAAGAAAACAATTGATTTCTGCCTTTGTTTTAATCGACATTCGGCACGATCCACAACCCATTGATTTGGAATTTATGGAATGGCTGGGAACAAATTACATCCCTTTCGCAATTGTTTTTACTAAAGCAGATAAGGAAAAACCGATGGCTGTTGAACGTAAATCAAAGGCTTACATTCAGAAAATGCTTGATCATGCATGGGAAGAAGCACCTCCACACTTCATCACTTCGTCTTTACACAAAACAGGTGGAGATGAACTCTTGGCATATATCGCTCAATTGAACGAAGATTTCAACAATAGAGAAGCTTTAGCTGCGGTCGATTTTTAGTTTTTCTGCGAAGTAATCACAAAAATCATTCATCGTAGCCGCCATCTTCTCATCTTGGGTCGCTCGCAAAAAGGTTTGACTCATGGTCACTAGCGATTGATGAAAAAACACATTCATTTGATCAATCGGCATATCTTTTACCCATAAATCCATACGAAGGGTTTCTTGATTTTTTCCATCCCACAAGGACATCAATAAGGCTTGTGCCTCCTCTTCATTAACACCGCCATCGGGTGCAGACCAAATAATTTTTTCTGGAATCTTATTTTTGTCTAAGGCTACTTCAATGGATATATTGGTTTGTTTTCCCATGTTCTTATTTTGCGGGTTTATAATTTGATTGATTGAATAATTCCATCGCTGGAGTCTCAAAGAGTTTTTCTAAAGCTGTGTCGGGATTCTTTTCCATATAAGAGCGAACAATTTGCCACCCAATCCATTGACCAACTTTACCTGGAGTTTCGTTATCAATCTCCAAATAGAATTTTGAAAAAGGAGCAGGCTCAATAAACCTGAGAAATAAAGAAGATTGTGTCTTATAAAGCAATTCGTTTTCTATAAAATATTGCCACATATAACGCTCATTATCGTGGACCCAATCTACTTGTTCTTGAGAATAGCTGATCTTAATGGCATCGGAAGTCTGAGGCAACATAAGGTCTTTTAGGTACAACTTCTTTCCATAATAAATCATCTGACCCAACAAGGTTCTGTTTACCGGGCTTTTCACTAAGGCGTTTCCTAATTCATCTATAATATGGGACGTCATATAAGGAAACTCCATATCCTGAACAATGTACTTCGGAATACCCTCATACATCGGATTCTTTGATCCCAAATAAGTATCCAAAGAGATGATCAGCAAGGAGTCTGTAAAAATTGTTTTACTCTGATAGTCTACATTATTGACTACCGTAACGACATGCGGATCTTGTATTTGTGGAAAGTAATATTTGATGTGCTTATAAAGCGAAACCAACTCTTCTTTTACAGGGTCCAGAGAAGGGTAAACCTTCTTTATTTCGGCATGCAAAATCGTTTGAATACTGTCGCGTTGTCTTTTAACCCATATACTATCAGGAAATTGATTGGGAAAGAGATACGGATAGGACTTTTTGAGTTCAATATATTCCTCAGGAGTAGCATTATAAAACTTAAGATCAAAACGATCGATGTCAATCGTAACAGGGATTCGATTAATTTCCGCCTCAAGCGCATTTTCATCCGAACAGGATGAGAAAAAAACAGTAAAAGCGATACAAAAACTCGCTTTTAAAAAAAATGATCTAGAAAATGAATTCATCTGCTGCTAAAAATTTTTTGTGAGGAATAAGTTCCCTAATTTTATACAAAGTTACATCCAAAAAATCGCTAAAACACATGAAATCACCAGAAAAAGTTATTGACTACATCGTAAATTGGCTTAACGACTATGCAGATAAATCAGGAATGAATGGTTTTGTAGTTGGTGTGTCTGGTGGGATTGACTCGGCTTTAACTTCAAGCTTATGTGCACTTACAGGAAAACCTGTCCTTTGCCTAGAAATGCCCATTCATCAAGAAGCAAATCAAGTTACAAGAGCACAAGAACACATTGCTTGGCTCGAAAGCAAATACCCTAACGTCCGACATCATTCACTTTCCCTAACAGGAGTTTTTGAAAGCTTTCAGGAGCTTTTACCTCCAACCACAGATGAAGCAAGTAAGTTTTTGAGTTTAGCCAATACGCGTGCACGTATACGTATGACTACCCTGTATTATTTCGCAGCACTAGAACGCTATTTAGTAGCTGGAACTGGAAATAAAATTGAAGATTTTGGCGTTGGTTTTTACACTAAATATGGAGACGGTGGTGTAGATCTTAGTCCCATTGCTGATCTGATGAAATCTGAGGTGTTTTTACTTGCCAAAAACCTCGGCGTTATCGATTCCATTCAACAAGCTGCTCCCACAGACGGATTGTGGGGTGATGATCGTAAAGACGAAGATCAAATGGGTGCTACCTACAATGAATTGGAATGGGCTATGAAACATGTGAACAGCACTTCAGAGCACGACACTGATAGACAAAAAGAGGTTCGGGCGATTTATAAAAAACTCCACAGTCAAAACCAGCATAAGATGCAGCCAATTCCCGTCTGTGAAATTCCGATGGATCTTTAGGAACTAAATTACTCGATTTAATTTTCTGGAAACAACTTGTTTGAGTTGGTAGTAACTCATCACTTCCTCTAGAATTTCAGCATGATGCAATTCTTTGTCTTGTACTTGACTTTGAAGCTCTTCTATCTTCTTGTCAATCAATAACTTTCGAAGTGTTAAAATAGTTTCATTTACTAATTGTGGTACTTGACTGTCTCGGGATTTTACAAAAATATTTTTCTTCTCCCAATCGTGTAATTGATATTGATCTTCGTTCATAAGGATATTACTCACCAAAGAACTCAACTCTCCGTCTAGGGTAGGTATTAATTTATCCATGGCAATTTGACCTTCTACTTGAAAATGTTCAATTAAAAGATAAAATAAGGTTTTGAAGTTTGCATTTGCTAATTCAACCTCGTCTTGCTGTAAATCCAAAAATATTTTTTCAAACACCTTTGCTTTCACTTCAGTGATTTCTTCTAAAATATCTTTATCATCAGAAAAACTTAATACAGACTCTTTGAAAGACTCTTCTCGATCCCCATAAAGCATTAGGATTGTTATGATTTGTCGTTCCAATTCAAAAGTATGATCTACGGTGACATTTTGTGGAGTATCGTTTTTCACCACCCGAAAAGACTCTTCTTTGGAAGCCGTTTTACGGGTGTTGGATTGGGCTTTCTTTGTAAGTTGAGCCAAAGCACTAAACAAAACATTTTCTGAAATTTCCATCTGCTGTGCACAACTTTGAACATAGACTTCTTGTTGAATTGGGTCTGGAATTTTAGAAATACTTTCAACTATATCCCGAATTGTAGCGGCCTTTTTAACAGGATCATTTGCAGCATCTTCGAGGAGTAAAGAAGCTTTGAATTGAATGAAATCTTTTGCGTTTTCCTTAAAAAAAAGTTCAATAGCTTCTTGCGAATTTTTCTTGGCAAAACTATCCGGATCTTCTCCCTCTGGAAACGAACAGACCTTTACATTCATACCCTGCGCTAAAATCATATCGATCCCACGAAGTGAAGCTCGGAGTCCCGCTGCATCGCCATCAAAAAGAACTACAATGTTTTGAGTAAGTCGCTGAATCAAGCGGATCTGAAGCTCTGTAAGTGCAGTTCCCGAAGACGAGACGACATTGGTTACTCCTGACTGAACCATTTGAATAACATCTGTATAGCCCTCTACTAAGTAACAAACATCTTCTTTGGCTATACTCTGTTTTGCTTCGTAAATTCCATAAAGCACTTTACTCTTGTGGTAAATCTCACTTTCAGGTGAATTTAAATATTTGGCTGTTTTTTTATTATCTCCAAGAATTCTTCCACCAAAACCGACTACTCGTCCCGAAAGACTTTTGATTGGGAACATGACCCTGCCTCGAAAGCGATCGACCTGATAACTTTCATTAACAATCGATAAGCCTGTTTTCTCGAGGAACTCTAATTGAAAACCATTTTTTAGAGCTGTTTTTGTAAATGCATCTTTCTCTTGGGGAGAATAACCTAAATCAAACTTCTTAATGGTTTCGTCAGTAAAGCCTCGTTCTTTGAAGTAAGTAAGCCCTATTGCCTTCCCCTCTGATGCTTCCCAAAGTGTTTGCTTAAAATAGGTGTTTGCGTGTTCAGCAACCAAGAACATGCTTTCACGTTCGTTTAACTTTTCCTTCTCTGCATCGGTTTGCTCGGTCTCTTCAATTTCAACATTATACTTTTTAGCCAAATAACGGATGGCCTCAGGATAAGAAAAATGTTCGTGCTCCATAAGAAAGGCAACAACGTTCCCTCCTTTTCCACTACTAAAGTCTTTCCAAATTTGCTTTACAGGAGAAACCATAAAACTCGGACTGCGTTCTTGGGTAAAAGGGCTTAGTCCTTTGAAGTTCGTTCCAGACTTCTTTAAACCCACGAAATCACCAATGACCTCCTCTACACGAGCAGTCTCATACACTTGGTCTATGGTATTTTTAGAAATCAAATTTTAGTGTTTACTGTGTTGTTTATTGTTTACGAGTAATGACATAATTTACCATTAATTCTAAAGAATCACGGTAGGCGTTTTTAGGAAATGTCATTAGAATATCTAGGGCTTCAGTGCGATATGATTCCATCCGGTTTTGGGCATAATCCAAGCCTCCTGAATCTTTCACCATCTGAATAACCTCTTTTACTCTTTTTTTATCTGTATTGTATTTTTTAACGGAATGAATCAACCATTTTCGTTCTTTCAAAGAAACATTGTTCAATGTATAAATTAAAGGCAAGGTCATTTTTTGTTCCTTGATGTCAATTCCTGTTGGCTTGCCAATTTTTGCTTCCCCATAATCAAAAAGATCGTCTTTGATCTGGAAAGCCATTCCTAGAAGTTCTCCAAAAACACGCATTTGCTCGACTGCTTCTTTATCATCAGAAACGGACTGTGCGCCCATTGCACAACATGCGGCAAGCAATGTAGCTGTTTTCTGTCGGATGATTTCAAAGTAAATATCTTCTGTTATATCAAGGTTTCTGGCCTTTTCAATCTGCAACAATTCTCCTTCACTCATTTCGCGAACCGCTACAGAAATGATTTTGAGTAAATCAAAATCTTCGTTATGAATACATAAAAGTAAGCCTTTGGACAATAAATAGTCGCCAACGAGAACGGCGATTTTATTTTTCCACAATGCGTTGATCGAGAAAAAACCTCTCCGCTGATTACTATCATCAACAACATCATCATGAACAAGAGTGGCTGTATGAATTAGTTCGATCACAGAGGCCCCTCTATAAGTTCGCTCGGTAACTTTCCCTCCGCCTAAAAGCTTAGCAGTAAGGAACACAAACATGGGCCGCATCTGCTTCCCTTTTCGATTGACAATAAAATGGGTAATTCGATTGAGCAGAGCAACTTTAGAAGACATCGAATCACTGAACTTATGTTCGAAGTGCTCCATTTCTTCATAAATGGGATCTTTAATTTGCTCTGTTACTTTCATACTCCACTAATATACAACTTCATTAGAATTAGTTTTTCAGGGCTTTATTTGCTAGTTGACCACAAGCTGCGTCAATGTCTTTACCACGCGATCGTCTTATGGTATTGATGATGCGCGCAGCTGTTAGTTTGTTCTGATACATCGACATGGCTTCTTTTGAGGCTTGTTCAAAAGTATCATCTCCAATAGGATTGTATTCGATTAAATTTACTTTGGAAGGAAATTTTCGGCAAAAGTTAACCAATGCTCTAACCTCTTCAAGGTTGTCGTTGATTCCTTTCCAAACGATAAATTCGATTGTGACCATTCGTTGCGTAGCTTCGTACCAGTATTCTAGGGAAGACAATAGCTCATCCACAGGAAATTTCACAGAAAAAGGCATGATCTTTTCTCGAGTCGATTGAATGGCAGAATGGAGGGAAACAGCAAGATTAAATTTAACACCATCATCTGCCATTTTACGAATCAATTTTGGGATTCCCGAAGTGGAGAGTGTGATTCTTTTGGAAGCCATTCCCAGGCCTTCTGGAGAGGTGATTTTCTCTATTGCGCCCAATACATTATTATAGTTCATCAAGGGCTCACCCATTCCCATGAATACAATATTCGAAAGAGGGATGTCAAAATAAGTCTTACTTTGCTGATCAATGGCAACGACCTGATCGAAGATTTCATCGACATTCAGGTTTCGCATACGATCCAACTGAGAAGTAGCACAAAATTTACAATCCAAACTGCATCCTACTTGCGATGAAACACAAGCAGTAGTTCGGTCTTTTGCGGGAATTAGTACTGATTCGACAATGCGATTATCGTGTAATTTGATTGCATTTTTAAATGTCCCATCCTTACTGCGCTGTTGTTGATCGACCGCAATATGATTGATCGTAAAATGAGTGTCTAGCAACAGTCTTGTGTCTTTTGAAAGATTGGTCATCTTGTCAAAATCATGAACTCCTTTACTCCACAACCATTGATATACTTGTGCAGCTCTGTAGGCTTGTTGCCCCTGTGCAATAAAAAAGTCCTGAAGGGCTTCTTTAGAAAGTGCTCGAATATCTTTTTTAGCCAACTCCATAGAAACCGTCTGTATTTAATGAATTTAAAGGATCAACATCGCGTCTCCATAAGAATAGAAATTATATTCTTCCTTGATGGCAACTTGATAAGCTTCTTTGATGAAATCTGGATCTGCAAAAGCAGAAGCCATCATCAATAAAGTTGATTTGGGCGTATGGAAATTGGTTATCATACAGTCAGCAATTGAAAACTCAAATGGAGGGAAAATAAATTTATGGGTCCATCCTTCGTAGGGGTTTAAGGTACCAATAGAAGAAACCGAACTTTCTAATCCGCGCATAACGGTAGTCCCAACAGCACAGATTTTATTTTTTTTAGCCTTTGCAGCATTTACTATTTGCACTGCCTTTTCTTCAATAATGAGTTCTTCCGAATCCATTTTGTGTTTCGATAAATCTTCAACTTCGACCGGATTGAATGTTCCTAAACCAACATGCAATGTCAATTCGGCTAGATCAATTCCTTTAATCTCTAGACGTTTCAATAAATGTTTAGAAAAATGCATTCCAGCAGTGGGAGCAGCTACAGCTCCTTCATTTTTAGCATAAATGGTCTGATAGCGTTCTTTATCGTAAGCTTCTGGCTCTCTTTTGATGTATTTTGGAAGTGGTGTTTCACCCAGTTGTTTAAGCTTCTTACGAAATTCGGTATAAGAACCATCGAAAAGAAAACGCAGGGTTCTCCCTCTCGAGGTTGTATTATCAATTACTTCAGCGACTAGACTATCGTCTTCCCCGAAATAAAGCTTATTACCAATTCTTATCTTACGTGCTGGATCAACTAAAACATCCCACAAACGTTGTTCTTCGTTCAATTCTCTCAACAAAAAGACTTCGATACGTGCGCCCGTTTTTTCTTTATTACCAAAAAGACGCGCAGGAAAAACCTTGGTGTTATTCAGAACCATTACGTCCCCTTCTTCGAAGTAATCGATAACGTCCTTGAATTGCTTGTGTTCTATTGTTCTGGTTGCTCTATTGAGAACCATTAATCGGGCTTCGTCGCGATTTTCTGCAGGATGCTCGGCTAGTCTTTCTTCTGGTAATGTAAAACCGAAATCGGATAATTTCATAAATAAGCTGTGTTTAGTTACTTCAATACCGCTTCATAGGAATGATATTAAAAGCGCAAATATACTACCTCAGCATAGGGGTTGTCAAGTAAACGGAGTTATTTCGTTGACTTATTTTTCAACAAGCTCAAAACCAATAGCTTCCAAGTCATTCCAAAAGTCAGGATACGACTTAGTAACGACATTTGATTCTGCAATTTGATGGCTGATTTTCAAAGCCAAGGGAGCAAAAGCCATTGCCATACGATGATCGCTATAAGTGGCGATGGTTTGATCGACTTTAAAATCCTGATCAGCACTAAGGTGTAAGCTATCCTCGGTCACTCGAATTTGAGCACCAAGCTTAGACAATTCATTTTCTAATGCAATGAGTCGATCAGTTTCTTTGATTTTTAGGGTGTGCAAACCAGTCAGATCACAAGCAACTCCTAGTCCGTAACAACTCACTGCAATGGTCTGAGCAATATCAGGTGCCTCGACCAGATCCAATGCAAGGGTTTTTGGTAATTCAAAATCTTTGATTTTTTCTAAGATCATTTGATCATTTTCAAAACGCGTATCAACTCCTAGTTTTTTGTAGACCCCAATCAAAACAGCATCTCCTTGAAGACTGTCTTGTCGGTAACTGCTCAACCGAATTCGACCTGCTTTGCTCAACGCAACACAACTGAAATGATAGGAAGCCGAACTCCAATCGGATTCAACAACTTGGATTTGGTCGGCTATTGTTTTTTGTTGGGAGATTTTAATGTTTTTATCTTCAAAATGAGAACGAACTCCAATGCGATCCAACAAAGCCAACGTCATTTTCAAATAAGGTAAGGAGGTGATTTCTCCTTCTAGTGTCAAATTTAGACCTTCTTCTAAATGCGGCGCAATTAACAATAAGGCAGAAATGTATTGGCTGCTGATGTTTGCTGGTAAGGAAACAGCGCCACCTTTCAAGGCTTTTCCTGTGATCCGAAGTGGTGGATAGCCTTCTTCTTGTTCATAAGCAATTTGGGCACCTAATTTTCTCAAGGCCTCTACCAAAACCCCTATGGGTCTTTCTTGCATGCGCGAAGAACCTGTCAAAACAACTTCACGCCCTGCTTGTGTTGCAAAAAAAGCAGTCAAAAAACGCATTGCTGTTCCAGCGTGGTGAATGTCTATTAGTTTTGAGTCTGTCGTTAGTGCATGATTCATGGCAACAGAATCATCCGAATTCGAGCGGTTTTTTATAGTCAATCCAGGATATAGTGCCTGTAAAAGTAATAATCGGTTGGTCTCGCTTTTTGACCCTGTAATATTGAGGCTTCCCAAACAGTTTTGAGAAGGGTGATTAATGTGTAGCAGCATCCGTATTATTTAAGTTTTGGATTGTTTTGATGTCGGTCGTGATCCCGTTGGTTTTTTAGGTTGAGTTTTTTATCAAAAGCGTCTTGAAGGTTGATTCCTGTTTGGTTTGCTAAACATAAAACCACAAAGACAACATCTGCAAGCTCTTCTCCTAAGTCTTTGTTTTTATCCGATTCCTTTTCACTTTGTTCTCCGTAGCTTCTGGCAATAATTCGAGCCACTTCCCCAACCTCTTCAGTCAACTGAGCCATATTGGTGAGTTCATTGAAGTATCGGACTCCGTGTTCCTTGATCCATTCGTCTACGGCCTTTTGAGCATCTTGAATTTGCATACTGGAATTTTATGTAAAAATACATTAAGTCAAGCTACTAGACAAAAGAGCGGCCGTTCATATCCGAACATTTTACAACAAATTAGTTAAATCTGATAACTGATCAATAATCAGGCATTCTTCGTGATACGCTTCTTTGTGCGAATTGAAATGTATTGCCTGCATCCCTAGTTTCAATGCCCCTTGAATATCCGCTTCTAGACTGTCACCAATCATCATAGCATGTTCAGGAAGAACCTCAGCTGTTTTCATTGCAGATAGAAAAATAGTCGGGTGGGGTTTTTTAACACCAATTTTCTCAGCAGTCAAAACGGTTTTAAAAAACCGAGCGATACCAGAATTTTCTAGTTTCCGTTGCTGTACATGCTCAAAGCCGTTGGTGATGATGTGCAATGTATACTTAGAATTCAAGTATTCTAGAACTGAAATGGTATCTTTAAAAAGATGAGTATGCGTAGAAAGTTGCTGTATATAAAGTTCAGAAATACGATCAATTCGAGCCGTGGAAGTAGGCACCTTCATGGCTTCAAAGGTTTTTTCTAACCTCAAATAACGAAGCTCGATTTCCGAAATCATATTCTCGCGATACTGCTTCCAATAATAATGGTTGATTGGATTATAAAAGTCCAAAAATACTTCGAGAGAAAAATCAAAGTTCAATTCTTCGAAAATTGATTTAAATGTTGCACCAGAATTTTTTTCAAAATCCCAAAGCGTATGGTCCAAGTCAAAGAAAATATGCTGGACCTTATGTGAATTAATCATAGTTTACAATATAGTTGGTATAGGCTTCTTTCCACAAAGTGTTTTTATTGTGCGGAGAAAAAATCGCATTCGTTACAGAAAACACATGAACTCCCGTTGACGTTGGGATTTGATCTTTAAGGGTTTCTAATTTCTTAAAAGCAGTTTGAGCATCCAAGGTTCGTAAGGCTTCTTCAGTTGCAACAACTGCATATAGCACCAAAGAGGTTTCTATTTCGTTACCTAAATCGTAGAATCGAAAAGGCACCGCTGTACTTGCTCGATAGCCTATTCTATCGTGATATCCTAGGCTGAAATCCTCTGCCTGCTCCATTCCCAAAGCATTCCGGTAGGTGTCGAAAACTGTTGTTACACCGCGATTAAAGCGTAAGAATTTTGTGTTTCTGTGAATGACACTTTCAAAACGCTCCAATTCTGTTTTGAATGTTGTAGCTTTTTGGCGCCCTTCTGTAGAGACCAACAAAGAAACTTTATGATAATCTGCAAGGGATTTAATTAAAGATTGAAAGGTGTCGTTGAAAATTGAAATCCCTTGATCGTAAAAGGTGATTTTAGAAAACAGAAAGAAAAAACGCGGTTTTACCTTGGTCTTTTTAAACAAAGACAAAAAGGCGTTAAAATTATTCCACGGATCTTTCCAAAAGCCTAACAAAACTAGGGTCTGCTCTATCATGCTCCACAATTCAAAATTGCCTAATGAAATTAGGAACTGAGCGGTATTTCTCAGAAATGATTTATGCTTGTATTTATAGGCGGATGTAACCTCAACCAAGGGTATACACTGTACCTTAGATTTTTTGGTTTGCTCAAGTTCAGGGAATTTCTGAAGGAGTAAATCGAATGTTTTTTGAGCCCATAGATCAATAACGGGCCGTTCTAAAAAGTTATTCTGAACTGCAAGGCATTGGTCGCTCACAAACCGATCGGACTCATCCTTTATATGGGTTAGGTATTCTTCGTATCTACTGATTAAAAAAAAAGTTGCTGCAAAAACATCAAATGGAAGCATGGAGTCTTTGTTACACTCAAAAAAAGCAGGTAAGCCTTCCCATTGGGAAACTGTTATTTCGATATCATGAGCCCCTTGCTCAAACAACAAGGCATTTGAATTCACAAAAAATTCATTTCCTAAAGGGGCTTTAGCATAGCTTATTTTGGGTCCATTCTGAGCAATAAAAACTTCCAATTTTGTTGTGAAATCTACTTGAATTCCAAGGACGCTTTCAAAGAAATGCTTGAAAGTATATCGGAGTCTTGGAGTGATTGTGTGGGTATAAACCAACAGCATAGTTATAGTAGTTTTTCGTCTGCAAAGCTAAAATAGCCTTTTTCAGAAATAATTAAATGATCTAGGAGTTTTATATCCATATTATCACCTACTTTTTTTATTTTCTGCGTCAGTTGAATGTCACTTGTACTTGGTTTTAAAACTCCCGAAGGGTGGTTATGAGCAACAATTATAGCCGTTGCTCCAACTTGAAGGGCGCTCTTAAACAGCAATCGAATATCGACTGTAGTTTCTGAAATCCCTCCCTTACTCAAACATTTTTTTTCTAAAATATGATGTTGACTATTCAATAATAAAACCCAAAACTCCTCTTGATCCAAATAGGACAAGACCGCAAATAGAAAGTCATAAGCAATTGCACTACTGGTACAACTCACTTTTTCTTGTGCTGGAATTCCTTGCATTCGTTTCCCTAATTCCAATGCTGCTTTTGTTTTTACGGCCTTGGCTGGGCCAATTCCCTTCCATTGCAATAAGCCGTCTATACCAATTCTGTGAAGTGCACTCAGATCATTATTAAGGGAAGCCATGAGGCGTTGCATGAGTTGAACAGCAGTTTCCCCAGGATTTCCACTCCCAATTAAAAGTGCCAACAATTCTGCATTCGACAGTTGCTGAGCCCCTAGACTGATTAATTTTTCTCGAGGTCGTTCTTCAACAGACCAGTCTTTTAATGTAAATTTGGGAGGAATCATTTTCATAGTAAAGTAGGTTTACGATGGTTTTACGCTTATTAAAATCAATAATGTCTATAAAAATATAACTTTTTTAATAATGAATTATCCTCCAAAACACCACCAAGAAAAACAATACGAAAATGCTTTAGAACTGGTTAAAATGTACCCGCTCGCAACTGTAATAACAGCGAGCAACAATTCCGTTTTAAGCACGCATATCCCCTTAGTATACACTCCGAAAGGCACTTTGGGCACCCTGGTAGGTCACCTAGATAAATTCAATCCGCAGATCAGTCATTTCGAAGATAAGGATCACGACTTAGAACTTATTTTTCACGGGCCCGAAGCATATATTTCACCCTCAAAATACAGCACAACACAGCTCCCAACTTGGAACTATTTTAAGGTTCATTTGCGAGGAAAAATTAAAATCAAAAGAGCAGCACAAGAGGTAAAAGAAAGTCTAATTGCCATGACTGCTTTTCTGGAAGGTGCAAATCCTAGTTATGTTTTAGAGGAAAATAATCCGCGTATGCAAGCTGCCTTGGATTATATTGTTGGATTTCATATTGTGATTACATCTTGGGAAGGGAAATACAAAGTTTCTCAGGACAAAAACAAAGAAGATCGATCGAGAGCCAAACAGGCGCTAATCGACGGTCAATCTCAAGTGATTGAGCACATTGAACGTTTATACGCAAACCATCAAACTAAAGGTTGAGAACGCGATCTTTTAAAGTGTCCCAATCAATACCTCCGTAGTTACCCGAACTCATCATCAAGAGGATGCTTTTATTCCACTCGTGCTCAAAAAGAAATTCTTGAAAAGCTTTGGGATTGGAAAACACTAAGAGATTTTCAGAACCAAAAGCAGTTTTGATTTCTTGTTCACTCAAAGGGCTTCTGTTTTTAACTTTCAATGCTGCTGGATCATAAAAAACAACAGCTTCGTCTGCCCCATTAAGCGCATTTTTATATTGTCCAATAAAGGCTGGATTCAGGCTGCTATAGGTATGCAATTCCAAACAATATACTTTATGATGTTTGTCAAATTGTAGCGCTACCGCTTCTGAAGTTGCCTTAACCTTACTCGGAGCATGGGCAAAATCTTTGAACAAGAAGGAGGATCCGTTATCTCCTATTTTCTCCAATCGCTTTGATGCGCCTTTAAAACTCATTATGGCTTCTAAAAAATCATCCTCATCGACTCCCATCAGTTGGCAAATCCATTTGGCTCCAGCAATATTCGAAAGGTTGTGTTCTCCAAAAACTTCGAGGGGCAAATCGCCTTCATCCGTTTTCAAATAAGACACTCCTTCTTCGATAAAATAATCTGGCAAGCGATAACTTTCTTTTCGAATGGTGTTTTGAGAAGCTGCGGTTATGCGCTCCAAGACAGAATCCGATTCGTTATAAACCAATACACCTCCGGGCATTATCGAGTCGATATAGGTTTCGAATTGCTCGATGTAATTTTCTTCGGTCGGAAAAACATTGATATGATCCCAAGCAATGCCCGAGATTAATGTAACATGGGGTTTATACCAAAGAAACTTGGGTCTTCGGTCTATGGGTGACGAAAGATATTCATCGCCCTCAATCAGCATAAAATCATTTTCTTCTGTCAAATGAACCATGGTGTCAAAACCTTCGAGTTGAGCACCAATCATATAATCGACTTCTTTTTCCCAATAATTTAGAACATGAAGAACCATTGAAGTGATGGTTGTTTTGCCATGACTTCCAGCGATGACCACCCGTGTTTTGTTTTTTGTCTGTTCGTAAAGAAACTCAGGATAAGAATAAATTCGGATTCCCAATTCCATTGCCTGTAAAAGTTCGGGATTATCTTCTTTGGCATGCATCCCTAAGATGATTCCGTCTAAATCATCCGTGATTTTTTCTGGAAACCACCCCATCACTTCTGGATGCAAACTGGCCTTTGCTAATCTAGATTTTGATGGCTCAAAAATAGCATCATCACTTCCACTAATTTCAAAACCTTTGAACTGTAATGCTAATGCAAGGTTGTGCATGGCACTCCCTCCGATGGCTATAAAATGGAATTTCTTCATGGGTCTTTCTTTCTGTTCTAATCCTATTCTGGAATAAAAGTAGGGTTAATTTCTAAAGCTAAAGTACGATATATCTCAGCCCGTTCCTTTTGGTTTATCTTTTCATAAAACAAGGCAAGTTTGTAAAACGCCCATTCTTTGGGCAAATTATCGGAGTCATCGAACTGCTCTAAATAATATTGAAGTGCGCAAATGGATCGGGTTGAGCTTAAATTGAAAGCCAGTCCAATAGCGGCTAATTCATAACTCAGATTAGCACTTTTATTGTCAAAATAAGTTTCAACAACGGAAGCCTCACAGCTATCTAAAAAAGATAGGAGATCAAAAGCATTTTTATACTGGGCTTCAGCTTGAGTTGTGTTACCTTCAGATTCTAAAATAAACCCCTGAGCGAGATAGCCTTCAGCAGGACTCAAATCAGATAATAATTTTGCGTATTCTTTTGCCTTCTCAAGGTTTCCACCGAGGAAGTTGGGTAACTTAGTATAAATCCGAACAAGTGCCGTTAGAGTTGGGGTGTGGGTTGAATCTAATTGGTGTGCTTTCAGAAAATTTGTTTTCATTGCGTAGACATAGGGCAAGGCTTTAAACTTACTGATCTCATCAATTCGAATTCCATTAACACCTGCCAAACGATAATGATACTCGGCATTATTTGGTTCCAACTCCAGCAACTTTGCATAATACTGAATTGCCGTTTCAAAATCCTTATGTTTTATAGCCCAACGGATCAATGTATTATAGGCCTCGCTGGTGCTGGATTCTTTCTCTAAAGTCGAACGTTTTTCTAGATATCCCAGATCAGAAGAAAAATCATAGGTCGCAAAAGGAGTTTTTTCTTGCCCTATGGTTGACCAACTCCAAAAAACAACAATACAAATGATTGAAATACGACCCATATTAAAATTTACGCAATTGAATTTTCAAGAGCCAAAACCTTCCAGAGTTCGTCTTTAAGGGACTGAAGATTGTACTCGCTTATTGCTGAAATCATGGTATGTGGAGTATGAGGAAAACTCGCTTTCATCTCTTCGGCATAAGCTTCACGGAGTTCATCGTCAAGTAAATCGCACTTAGATAGTACGACCATATATTGTTTGTCTAATAATTCTGGATTGAATTCTTGAAGTTCTGAACGTAAAATCTCAAATTGTTTTTTTACATCTTTTGCATCTGCTGGAATTACATAGAGCAAAACAGAATTACGTTCTATATGCCTCAAAAAATAATGACCCAATCCTTTACCTTGGGCGGCACCTTCAATAATCCCTGGAATATCGGCCATCACAAAAGAGCGATAATCGCGATAATGAACAATCCCTAAATTGGGTTTTAAGGTTGTAAACTCATAGTCAGCAATTTTGGGTTTAGCCGAAGTCAAAGCAGCTAAAAGAGTTGATTTTCCTGCATTGGGAAATCCTACCAAACCTACATCAGCAAGTAATTTCAATTCTAAAGTAACGAAACGCTGAACGCCTTTCATACCGGGCTGAGCGTATCGGGGGGTTTGTCTAGTCGAGGATTTAAAGTGCCAGTTTCCGCGGCCACCCAAACCTCCTTTGACCAATATCACTTCTTGATCCTTTTCTGTAATTTCAAAAAGCACTTCTTCAGTTTCAGTATCCTTTACAACAGTACCTAATGGAACATCGAGATATACATCTTCTCCTTGAGCGCCTGAACTTCTGTTTTTACTACCGTGCATTCCATGTTCAGCTCCAAAATGTTTTTTAAATTTAAAGGAGTAGAGGGTCCAAAGATTTGGATTTCCTCTCAAAATAATATGACCTCCTCGACCACCATCACCTCCATCGGGTCCACCTTTGGTTATGAATTTTTCACGGTGAAGATGTATGGATCCTTTACCTCCGTTTCCAGAAGTGAGGGCAAGTTTTACATAATCTACAAAATTTCCTTCAGTCATTATACAGTTTTAGAAGCGGTCAATAATGGAGGTTAATCGAGCTGTTATTTCGTCGATTGTCCCAATCCCATTGACACTATGAAATTTACTTTGGTTGGTATAAAAACTTCGTAATGGAGCCGTTTTTTGATTGTATTCATCAAACCGATTTCTGATTTTAGCTTCATCCTGATCATCAGAACGTCCGCTTGTTTCTCCGCGTTTCAATAAACGTTCGACCAATTCGTCATCGGTAGCTTCAAGCGCAATAGTAGCAGTAACTTGCATTTCTTTTTTACTTAAAAAAGCATCCAACGCTTCGGCCTGAGCAGTAGTTCTTGGAAAGCCGTCGAAAATAAAACCTTTGGCATCTTGATTTTTTTCAACCTCAGCTTCGAGCATGTTGATGGTTACCGAATCGGGCACCAAATCACCTTGATCCATATACGACTGGGCCAGTTTGCCTAAATCAGTTGCGTTTTTGATGTTGTAACGAAATACATCTCCTGTTGAAATATGTACCAATTGGTATTGAGATTTCAAAAACTCAGCTTGTGTTCCTTTACCAGCTCCCGGCTTACCGAAAAGTACGATATTAATCATGATCAAATAGTTTTATAAAAAAGCAAAGATACCCAAATTAAAGGGCTTTTTGTGTTTGAAATTAAGATATCAAAGATATATGCGTATTTTTGTCAAAAAAATATATGTCCTTTTTTTCTACTCATAAAACCTTAGGCATTTTAGGCGGAGGCCAATTGGGCAAAATGCTGCTCTACACTACTCGTAAATGGGACATCAAAACCCATGTTCTTGACCCCAGCGAAGTGGCACCGTCTAAAATAGCTTGTGATTATTTTGAAGTAGGCGATTTCAAAGACTACCAAACCGTTTATGAGTTTGGAAAAAAAGTGGATGTCCTTACTTTCGAAATTGAACACGTCAATCTTGACGCTTTAAAACAACTTGAAAAAGAAGGGGTAGAAGTTTACCCTTCTGCTGCTACTTTAGAAGTCATTCAAAATAAAAGCACACAGAAAGATTTTTATCGAGCAAATAATATTCCAACAGCACCACATCAAAATTTCAATACTCTTGAGGAACTCAAAACTGCAGTTCAAAACCATTCGTTAGACCTTCCATTCGTATGGAAATCTGCTTTAATGGGTTACGATGGTAATGGTGTTAGTGTTGTCCGAAATCAAGAGCAATTAGATGCGCTTCCAGATGTGGCTTGCTTGGCAGAAGATTTAATTCCCTTTACACACGAGCTTGCTGTTATCGTTTGCAGAAACCCCTCAGGTGATGTAGTTGCTTATCCAACTGTGGAAATGGAATTTCATCCCGAAGCGAACCAAGTAGAATATGTTTTATGTCCAACTCGATTAGGTGAAGACATTACTAAAAAAGCACAGGCAATTGCCCTTCAGGTTTCCGAATCTTTTAAACACGTAGGCCTTCTGGCGGTTGAATTATTTTTAACAGAAACTGGTGCAATCTTAGTCAATGAAGTTGCGCCACGTCCACACAACAGCGGACATATAACCATTGAGACTTCCTATACCGATCAGTTCGAACAACACATTCGAGCAATCCTAGACCTACCCCTTGGAAATACAAAGAATAAAGTTTCGGGGGTTATGGTAAACTTGGTAGGAGCAGAAAATCATACCGGATCTGTTTATTATGAACAGATGAATACTATCTTAGCTATGCCGGGAGTAATCCCCCATATCTACGGTAAAAAAGATACCCGCCCATTTAGAAAAATGGGGCATGTGACCATCATCAATGAAAATCTTGAGGTGGCACGTAAAATAGCAGAAGACGTAAAAAAAACAATACAAGTAATCTCAAAATAAAATGGCAAAAATTGGAATCATCATGGGGAGTCAATCAGACCTTCCAGTAATGCAAGAAGCAATCGACATTCTAAAAGAATTTAATATTGACTTTGAAGTCGATATTGTATCAGCTCATCGTACTCCAGAGAAAATGATTTCTTATGGGCAAGAAGCACACACTAGAGGGATTCAGGTTATTATCGCTGGAGCCGGCGGTGCTGCTCACCTTCCGGGTATGATAGCAGCAACAAGCCCACTGCCTGTAATTGGTGTTCCTGTAAAATCGAGTAATTCAATTGATGGATGGGATTCTGTATTATCCATCCTTCAGATGCCCGGCGGGGTTCCCGTAGCTACTGTTGCATTGAATGGTGCTAAAAATGCAGGGATCTTAGCGGCTCAAATCCTAGGCAGTTCAGACAAGGCGGTACAACAAACCATTTTGGAGTACAAGGAATCCATGAAAACTAAAGTAATTGATTCTGCCAAAAACCTAAACTAAACCCCATTTACCTTTTGAAAAATATCCTCAACAGCGTTTTTGAAACGCAACACCAAGCTGCTCCTTTCGAACAAATTCAAACGACTCACTTTATTCCAGCACTTGAGTTAGAAATCAGTAAAACACTCGAAGAAATTGATCACATCTGTTCTAACCCAGCAACCCCTACTTTCGAAAATACACTTGAGGCTCTGGAACAAAGTGGTGAACAGCTGGGCATAATCTCTGGAATTTTATTCAACCTAAACAGTGCTGAAACAAGTAATGAGCTTCAAGAAGTAACGCAAAAAGCCGCTCCCTTATTAACGAAATTTCAAAACGATGTGCGTCTAAATAAGGTTTTATTCGATCGCATTAAAAATATTTTCGATAAAAAAGAAACCCTAGCTTTAGATCCAGAACAACTGACTCTAATTGAAAAAGAATACAAAGGGTTTGTTCGAAACGGTGCTCTTTTATCAGCAGAAGACAAAGATAAGTTGCGCTTAATCGATACAGAGTTAGCTCAATTGAGCCTTTCATTTGGCGAACATGTCCTTGCCGACACCCAGGCTTTTGAACTTCATTTGACAGACAAAAAACAATTGAGTGGACTTCCACAAACAAGCATCACACAAGCTGAGGCCCTAGCGAAAGAGAAAAATAAAGACGGTTGGGTTTTTACATTAGACTATCCGAGCTACGTACCCTTTGTAACCTTTGCAGATGATCGAGCGCTTAGAAAGAAAATGAGCCTCGCCTTTGGTAAAAGAGGCTTTCAAAAGAATGAAAACAACAACGAATCCATCATTCTAAAGTTGGTGCAATTAAAAAAAGACCGCGCAAATCTCCTCGGCTATAGCTCCCATGCCGATTTTGTTTTGGAAGAACGCATGGCACAATCTGCTTCACAAGTAAATCAGTTCTTAGATGATCTTTACCAAAATGCACTCCCCTATGCTAAAAAAGAATGGGAGCAAATCGAGCGTTTTGCGGAAGATAAACTGGATCTAAAAGATTTACAAAAATGGGATACTTCCTATGTTTCTGAAAAACTTAAACAAGAACTTTTTGATTTTGATGAGCAAATTCTAAAGCCTTATTTCCCTCTGCCCAATGTATTGAAAGGTTTATTTGAAATAGTGGAGCGCTTATACGGTTTGCGTTTCGAGCAGTCGGACGCAATCCAAGGATATAATAAGGATGTTATCTGCTACGAAGTTTTTAACGAAACAGGTGGCTTTCATGCACTTTTATACGCAGATTTCCATCCACGATCTGGAAAAAGAAGTGGCGCATGGATGACCTCTTATCGTTCTCAAAACCAAAGTCAACGTCCGCACATTTCTATTGTATGTAATTTTTCTCCACCTACAAATGATGATCCAGCACTCTTAAGCTTCAATGAAGTTACCACGCTCTTCCACGAATTTGGTCACGCGCTACACGGAATGCTTGCCAACACCAAATACGGTAGTCTGAGCGGAACAAGTGTTTCTTGGGATTTTGTTGAACTACCCAGTCAAATTCTAGAAAACTGGTGTTATCAAGAAGAAGCATTGTCTTTGTTTGCCCATCATTACAAAACCGGTGAGCCAATTCCGATGCACTATGTTCAAAAAATCAAAGATGCTTCTCAATTTCAACAAGGCTTGCAAACTTTGCGACAACTGAGTTTTGGTTATCTAGACCTATCTTACCACAACGAAAATGCAACAGAAATAACCTCAGTAAAAGCGCATGAAGAAAAAAAAATCAGCAAACTTCAATTCACGCCGAGCATAGAAGAAAATTGCATGAGCACTTCGTTTTCTCACATCTTTCAGGGAGGATACGCTGCGGGTTATTACAGTTATAAATGGGCAGAAGTGTTGGATGCAGATGCTTTTGAATTATTCTTGGAAAAAGGAGTTTTTGATAAAAAAACGGCGCAAGCGTTTCACGATCATGTACTCTCTAAGGGGGGAACAGAGCATCCTATGAAATTGTATAAACGCTTTAGAGGATCTGAGCCAGACCCAAAGGGTTTGTTGAGAAGAGCTGGACTTATTGAGAAATAGAATTCCTCTTTTTCCAAGCCAAATAGCCCCCTTCAAGTTCAACAATCTTTTTGAAATTCATCGTTTTCATCTGATTAGCTGCACGACTGCTTCTCTTACCCGATCGGCAATAAATGTAAACGGGTCCTTTTTTTGGAAACTGATTTATTATGGAGGCAAAGTCAGCAGCAGTGACATCAATGTTGATAGCCCCCTCGATATGCCCCGCTAAAAACTCTTCGTGCGTCCGAACATCAATAAGAACGGTTACAGGCGATAATTGTGAAGCAAAAGAAGCTACTTTTAGCGTAACTATTTTACTTTGCAACAAGATAAACAGGACAAATAAACGAACCATTGCTATGAAATTTTAATGGGGTAAATATAAGATAAGCCAACCGATAAAAGGAATCCCTTCTACCCAAAAAGCATTTGTGTTCGGATGTTGATCTTCTGAACTTCTCCCTAAGAAAAAAACATACAACAGCATCATTACAAGATAGCACCATACAACCTTTTCAAAGCCTTTAAAAGCAATAGATACAACAAGAAAAGCAAGAATATAGCCTAAAAACTTCGTCTTCTGTTTTCCTAAAACTTGCGGTAAAGTACTCAACGCTTTGTCATCTGAACTAAAATCAGCAATCTCAAAAGGAAGTAAGGCTAAAATAATCCAAAGATAACGCTGAATCAAAGTGAGCCAAAAAGAAATCTCTATTGTGTCAACTTCATCAATGAGCGGGAGCACTCCTGTAATTAAAGTCCAACAAAGGGCAACAATATGAATTTTAACTCCTCCAACAGTCCTTAGGTTTGAGCTCGATGAATTTAGGGGGATTACATATAAAAGCAATAGTAACGTGGCAACCAAAACAACATACAGTTTAGATTGAGAAAAGAAAAATAAAAAATATGCCGCTGCTAGTAAACTCAAAAACGACATCAAAACGATCGTAATAAAACGTTTAGACTTCCTATTGAATTTAACCCTGATCAGGTTGGAGTATTTGACAAAATTATAAGCCGCAAGTGATGCTAAAAAAACAAATAGCTGTTCTGATAAAACAATAGGGACACCCCATTCAATTCGGGTTATCTCGAACATACAAAGTACCATCAAAGCGACATGAATGCTGGATTTGAGATAGAAATCGAAAAAAGCTTGAAGTAGTTTCACTGCGCAAAAGTATCAAAACTGTTTATATGTCCGAGTTCAATGATCAATTATAATACTTGCAGCCCCTTATTTTTCCTGAAATGCAGCCGAAAAACCTGTTAAAAAATTTCTTCTGAATTTAGTTGAAAACTTATCTTATTTAGGGGTAAAAAGTAGAGAAGTATAGCTTCTATTTTAACTAAGTTTGCGTAAATAACTATTTAAGATGGACGGAACTTTTGAATCGAGACACTTAGGCCCCAACGAAAGAGAAATTAAGCAAATGCTTGATGTTATTGGTGCCGATTCTATAGCGACTTTATTAAGTGAAACAATCCCAGCTGATATTGCTCTAAATACAGATTTGAACCTCCCCGATGGTATTAGTGAGCACGAATTTTTAACAGAATTACAGCTTATTTCACAAAAAAATAAATTATTTGACACCTACATTGGCTTAGGGTATCATCCTACCATCACCCCAGCAGTAATCCAAAGAAACATCCTAGAAAACCCGGGATGGTATACAGCATACACACCTTATCAAGCGGAAATTGCGCAAGGAAGACTAGAGGCTCTTTTTAATTTTCAAACCGTAGTGACCGATTTAACGGGAATGGAATTGGCAAATGCTTCCCTATTAGATGAAAGCACTGCGGCTGCAGAAGCGATGACCCTTCTTTTTGCTGCCCGATCACGAGAACAAAAAAAGAATAACAGCTGCCTCTTTTTTGTGTCTGAAGATGTACTTCCCCAAACACTTGCGTTATTTAAAACCCGAGCGGAACCAATTGGAATTGAACTTGTGGTAGGAAATGCAGCTGCCTTTGATTTTAATACCGAATTTTTTGGAGCGTTTTTTCAATACCCAGGAAAACATGGAGCAATTTGCGACCTCCCGGAATTAGTTAAAAAAGTTCAAGCATTTGATATGAAAACAGTTGTTGCTGCTGATTTATTAAGCCTTACCCTTCTAGAAGCTCCCGGAAAATACGGTGTAGATGTAGTGGTAGGAACAACTCAGCGTTTTGGGATACCTCTAGGTTATGGAGGACCACACGCGGCTTATTTCGCTACGCGTGAAGCTTATAAAAGAAATCTTCCAGGCAGAATTATTGGACAAACTAGAGACTTGGATGGCGCACCCGCTTTACGCATGGCACTTCAAACAAGAGAACAACACATCAAAAGAGATAAGGCTACATCCAATATATGTACCGCTCAAGTTTTACTTGCCGTTATGGCTGGAATGTATGCCGTATATCACGGACCAAAAGAGCTTAAGAATATAGCAACAAAAATTCATCTGCAAGCCGTTCGATTTGAGGCAGTTTTAGAAAAACTTGCTATTGAGCAACTCAACAAAAACTACTTTGACACCTTGTTAATCAAAGCTGATGCTGCTCGATTGACTGCAGTTGCAGAAGCTCACGAAATCAACTTACTTACTGTTGATGCCAACCATGTTGCAATTGCGTTTAATGAAACCGTAACTGAAAAAAGTTTTGCCAAACTGGTTGATGTATTTGAAACCTATAGCCAACAAAAAGGAGCTTCAAATCCAGCTAATTTAGAATCTAGGATTCCAGAGAGTCAAGCTCGAAAATCGGTTTTTTTAACACATCCCGTTTTCAATTCGTATCATTCTGAAACGAGCTTGATGCGCTTCATCAAACGCCTTGAAAGAAAAGATTTAGCCCTTAATCATTCTATGATATCCTTGGGTTCTTGTACAATGAAATTGAATGCAGCTAGTGAAATGCTTCCGCTAAGTTGGGCACAATGGAATGGGCTGCACCCTTTTGTTCCCCTAGATCAAGCACAGGGTTATCAGCACATCCTAAAAGAACTCGAAGAACAATTGAATGAAGTTACTGGATTTTACGCAACCTCACTCCAGCCAAATTCAGGAGCACAAGGTGAATATGCTGGGCTGATGGTTATTCGTGCCTATCATAGCAATCGAGGAGATCATCATCGCAATATCTGTATTATTCCTGCATCTGCGCACGGAACTAACCCTGCCTCTGCCGTCATGGCGGGAATGAAAGTAGTTGTTACAGCCACCGATGCTATTGGCAATATTGATTGGGAAGATTTTTCTGCTAAGGTTCTTGAACATAAAGACAATCTAGCTACCCTAATGGTCACCTACCCCTCAACCCACGGTGTGTTTGAATCGAACATCCGAAAAATGACGCAGTTGATTCACGACAATGGGGGTCAAGTGTATATGGATGGTGCCAATATGAATGCACAAGTTGGTGTAACTAGTCCAGCTATTATCGGGGCAGACGTATGCCACCTCAACCTTCATAAAACTTTTGCAATTCCTCACGGAGGAGGAGGTCCTGGAGTTGGACCTATTTGTGTAGCTGAGCATTTAGCTCCTTTTTTACCCAGTAATCCAATGATAACAACGGGAGGAACGAATCCGATAAGCTCAATCTCAGGAGCACCTTGGGGCTCAGCTCTCGCTTGCTTGATTTCCTACGGTTACATCAAAATGCTAGGAGGAAAAGGGCTTAAAAAGGCTACCGAAATTGCGATACTGAACGCCAATTACATCAAAGTACGATTGGAAGGAACCTACCCCATTCTTTACGTAGGCGAAAAAGGAAGGACGGCTCATGAAATGATTATTGACCTCAGGCCTTTTAAGGAAAAAGGCATCGAAGTTGTAGACGTTGCCAAGCGGCTTATGGATTATGGTTTCCATGCTCCTACGGTTTCCTTTCCAGTTGCTGGAACGATGATGATAGAACCTACCGAAAGTGAAAACATTGCAGAAATCGATCGTTTCTGTGAGGCTATGATTGCGATTGCACAGGAAATTGGAGCGCAAGAAATGCATACAGAAACTAGTATTTTAAAAAATGCCCCACATACACTCCAAATGGCAACTACAGATGCATGGCCATTTGAATACAGCAGACAAAAGGCATTATATCCCTTAGAATTTGTTCGAGAAAACAAGTTTTGGCCCTCCGTCAGAAGGGTGGATGAAGCCTTTGGGGATCGTAATTTAATATGCAGTTGTCCTCCTATAGAAGAATATGTAAATATCTAATAATCATTATTTAAATTCATTGTGTTCTTTCTTTTTTACTTCAAATACGGAATGTTGAACTTCGTATGATTTTGAGGTAAAACAGCCAAGCGCTTCTGTACTTTACTACATTTGTATATGATCGAGCCCTTAAATATAAAAATCACAGGTACAGGTAGTTACATCCCAAGTCAAATTCAAAAGAACAGTGACTTTCTAAACCATACTTTTTTAACAAATGACGGACTTCCCTTTGACGTTGAAAATGCGGAGATAATTGAAAAGTTCAGTTCAATAACAGGGATCAAAGAGCGTCGCTACGCTACCCAAGATCAAAACTCTTCTGACTTAGCAGCCCATGCAGCCGCCAAAGCGATAACGGATTCAAAGATTGATCAAGAAACACTTGATTACATCATTGTTGCTCATAATTTTGGAGATACTCGATTCGGATCAAAACAATCGAATTCGCTCCCAAGTGTAGCGTCTAAAGTAAAAGCAGCCTTAGGAATAAAAAACCCTAAATGTGTAGCCTATGACATCCTCTTTGGATGTCCGGGGTGGATCGAAGGGGTGATTCAAGCCAAAGCATTTATAAAATCTGGAATGGCAAAAAAGTGTTTGGTCATAGGTACCGAAACGCTTTCAAGAGTTGTGGATGCCAATGATCGGGACTCAATGATTTTTGCAGACGGTGCAGGTGCTACCATCATCCAAGAGTCTGAAAAATCTGGAGGTATTTTGGCGCACGAATCGGTTACCTATACCGATAACAACGAAGTTGATATGTTGTTTTTTGGCGATTCATACGAAACGAACAATAGCGATCAGTTCATTAAAATGCAAGGAAGAAAGGTGTATGAATTTGCCTTATCTCGAGTTCCCGATGCAATGAAAGCCTGTTTAGATCAATCCGGCACTTCCATACAAAACCTCAAGAAGATATTCATCCATCAAGCGAACGAAAAAATGGATGAAGCTATTGTGAAACGCTTTTATAGACTTTACAAAGAAAAAGTTCCCGTCGACGTTCTCCCAATGAACATCGAAACACATGGAAATAGTTCTGTTGCTACCATTCCAACACTCTTTGACCAAGTTCTTAAAGGTCAAAAAGACGGGCATGAGTTAGCAAAAGGCGATGTTGTTTTATTTGCTAGCGTTGGTGCTGGTATGAATATCAACGCCATCACCTACCAGATCTAAGAAAGCTATATTTATTAGATTCCTTTGAGTTATTTGGGACTTTAATTTTTAAGTTTTGTGTATTTTAGAGCAATGAAAATTTTAACCCATATCGGACAGTACGTGTTAATGCTCCAAAAAACTTTTGGAAAATTCACGAAATGGAATGTACTTCGAAACTTAATTCTACGTGAAATCGATGATTTGATCATTGGCTCGCTAGGAATTATTGCCTTTATTTCTTTTTTTGTTGGCGGTGTAGTAGCCATTCAAACTGCAATAAATACCGACAATCCTTTACTTCCAGGGTATTTAGTAGGCTTTGCAACAAGACAATCCATAATTCTAGAATTTGCTCCTACCTTCATATCGGTTATTATGGCTGGAAAAGTAGGCTCGTTCATCACTTCCAGTTTGGGAACCATGCGCGTAACGGAACAAATAGATGCACTCGAGGTCATGGGTATAAATACCTATAATTATTTGATTTTCCCTAAAATAGCAGCTTTGACCTTGTATCCTTTCTTAATTAGCATTTCCATGACCCTGGGAATTTTCGGCGGTTATCTTGCTTGTATTAGTGGTGGATTTTCCTCCCATGCCGATTTTATTGAAGGCCTCCAACTTGATTTCAAAGCCTTTCATATTGTATATGCATTTATTAAAACATTTTTGTTTGCTATGCTTCTAGCCACCATTCCTTCCTATCATGGTTATTTTATGAAAGGTGGTGCTTTGGATGTTGGAAAAGCCAGTACCACTTCATTTGTGTGGACCAGTGTTACCATTATCATAACGAATACAATTGTTACTAACCTTTTGCTTACGTAGAATGATTCAAATAAACAACCTCATAAAATCGTTCGAAGAAACTCAAGTCCTAAAAGGAATAAGCACCACCTTTGAAAAAGGGAAAACTAATTTGATTATTGGTCAAAGTGGCTCTGGTAAGACTGTGTTTTTAAAATGTATTATCGGCCTTTTTGAACCTACAGGAGGAGATATTATTTTCGACAATACAGCCTTAAGCAGTATGGACTTAAAAACAAGAGCGCTTTTAAGACAAGACCTTGGAATGGTTTTTCAGGGCAGTGCTCTTTTTGACTCAATGACGGTTGAAGAAAACATCATGTTTCCCATGAGAATGTTTACCAATGCCAGTGAAGATGAATTAAGAGATCGTGCCAATACAGCAATTAATCGAGTGAATTTAATAGACGCAAACCACAAAATGCCGTCAGAGATTTCTGGAGGGATGAAAAAAAGAGTGGCCATTGCTCGAGCCATAATAATGAATCCTAAATATCTTTTTTGTGACGAACCCAATTCTGGATTAGATCCCAGAACAGCTATATTAATTGACAACCTCATTCAGGAGATAACCCAAGAATATGAAATTACAACGGTTATTAATACACACGATATGAATTCGGTAATGGAAATAGGCGAAAAAATTGTATTTCTTGAAAACGGGTTGAAACAATGGGAAGGTACCAATCAAGAGATTTTTAAAACTGATAATGAAGCAGTAACAAAATTTGTCTACTCTTCAGAGATGTTTAAAAAAATCAGAGCCATCTACATCAAAGAATCAAATTAATTATTTCTAAAAGTTTAGACAGAGCCGGTATTTATTTTATGTGTGTGTTTTAATTTCGGTCACCTCAGCGTGGGGACTGAAAATATACTTCTTCCGTGTTGATATTTCTTCGCATTCAAATCGCTTAACACGTTTTCTTCCAAGTCGAAATGCTCTTCCATCTGCAATTGAAAAAAGTGTTCCTTCTTCTAGTTTATAGATGTACGTTCTATCACGAATGGGGTCGAACTTACCCAACTCCATTACTAACTTAAAATCTGTATCACTACTGGCCTTTGGATTTTTAAAATGCAATGCGATTACGGCTAATAAGCTTTCTGGAAAAACAGCTGGATTGATTAACGGCAACATCAGCTTCTGAAAAGTCGTTTTCCACTCTTTTCCATGGGGCTGTATTCGATAGCCAAATTCTTGAAAAGCAACAAAATGGGCCAACTCATGAATTAATGTCAATAAGAAACGATAGGGATTGGAACCTTTGTTTATAGTTATTTGGTGTGCACCAGACAGGGTTTTTCTATAATCACCATGCTTTGTTTTTCTTTTAGAAACGACTTTAACATCAACTTTAAAAGCCGACAAATACGACTCAACCTGAGGGATTGCCGTGGTGGGTATCGAGTCAAAAACTGAAGTCATTGAAAATAAAATTAGGGGGTACCCGAAGAAACTGGCAAGACCTTACCGTTATAAAATTGATGTCCTGTTAGTGCAAAATTCAAGAGGTATGAACCCATCTCTTCTGCAGTCAGAGGTGCTTGATACCCTGGGAAAGCTTCTTCGAGCATCTCAGTCTGAACCGCTCCAAAGGCAAGTGCATTAAATGCAGGCCCTGTTTCTTTAAACTCTTCAGCAAGTAATTCTGTCAGGGTTATTACTGCTCCTTTACTACTGCTGTAGGCTGCCAATCCGGGGAATTTTGAACTGCCTTGAACACCTCCCATACTACTGACATTGACAACATGCCCTTTTGGATTAATCATGGGTAAAAGTTGGCGCGTAAGCTCAGACAAACCGAAAACATTTACTTTAAAGACCGATTCAAAAACATCGAAAGTCGTTTCTTTAAACGGAATGTTTTCTAGTTTTCCAGCATTATTAATTAAAACATCAATTGAAATTCCACGTGAAGCAAAATCTTGACAAAATGACCTAATCGCATCTGGGTCTATTAAATCTACTGAAAAAGCTTGAATGTTATCTATCCCCTTTAAGTCGTCGATAGTTCTTGAGATTGCAAAAACCTGATTCCCTTGAGAAGCAGCAAGTAATGCTGTTGCTCTACCAATCCCTCTTCCTGCTCCTGTTATGATGATGTTCTTTTTCAACTTTCTTTAATTTTAATCTTAATTATATAGTACAAGTTAAATATAAAAAAACCCGCTGAAAGCGGGTTTATACTTTTTCAATTAAAATGTTATAACAACATTGTTAAAGGATTTTCGATATACTGTTGTAATGTCTGTAAAAACTTTGAACCTGTAGCTCCATCAACCGATCTGTGGTCACAAGCAAGGGTAAGCTTCATCATATTACCAACAACAATTTGCCCATTCTTCACTACTGGTTTTTGAACTATAGCTCCAACCGATAATATGGCGGAATTGGGCTGGTTGATTATCGAAGTAAATTCTTGAATTCCAAACATTCCCAAATTAGAAATGGTAAATGTACTGCCATCCATCTCAGCAGGTGTTAGCTTTTTATCTCGTGCGCGCACGGCATAATCCTTTACGAGTGCTCCAATTTGAGGTAATGATTGCTCATCTGCAAATTGAACTACAGGCACGACCAATCCATCATCGACAGCAACAGCAACCCCCATGTGTACGTGGTTGTGTTTTACAATCTTATCATCGTACCACCTTGAGTTTACTTGCGGATGTTGTTTTAATGCTAAGGCAGTTGCCTTAACAACAATATCGTTGAATGAAATTTTAGTATCTGGAATAGAATTGAATTGCGTTCTAAAGGCAATGGCATTGTCCATATCATACTCAACACCTAAGTAATAATGAGGTGCTGTAAATTTGGAGGCGGCTAGACGCTTGGCAATTGTTTTGCGCATCTGACTGTTTGCCATCTCCTCAACAGATTCAATCCCAGCTGGCACAAAAGGTCGAACACCTCCTGCTGCTGGTTGATAGCCCTCTATATCTCTTTTGATGATTCTTCCACCATCTCCAGAACCGGATACCATAGCGATATCAATTCCTTTTTCTTCAGCTAATTTCTTAGCAAGGGGAGATGCTATAATCCTACCGTTATTAGCTTTTTTCACAGCAACAACGGGAGTTACTAAAGCCTTTGGAGTCTCTACTTTAGCAGCTACAACTGGAGCTGCTTCAGCTTTTGGAGTTTCAGCAACAGGAGTTGGCTTAGAACCCAAAGAAGCAATTGCAGCTTTAACATCGGCATCTTTAGCTCCAATAATAGCCAATACGCTATCAACTGGCGCCGATTCGCCTTCTTGAATCCCAACATACAACAGAGTTCCGTTGTGAAAAGATTCAAATTCCATAGTCGCCTTATCCGTTTCTATTTCTGCAAGAATATCGCCCTCAGCAACCGTATCACCTACTTTCTTTAACCAAGAAGCAACCGTACCTTCTTCCATGGTATCACTTAAACGGGGCATGGTAATAACTTCAACATCGTTAGGAAGAGCAACTGTTTCGGGTGCTGCAGCTTCGACAGCAGTTTCTTCAACTGCAACAGCTGGAGAACCTCCGCCCAAATGAGCAGAAATATCTTCGCCTTTCTCACCTATAATTGCCAAAAGGGTATCTACGGGTGCAGTTCCACCTTCTTGTATTCCAATATGTAATAATTCTCCCGCATAAAATGCTTCGAATTCCATTGTAGCTTTATCCGTTTCGATTTCGGCAAGAATATCACCTTCACTTACGGTATCTCCAACTTTTTTAAACCAAGTAGCGACAGTACCTTCTTCCATGGTGTCACTTAATCGAGGCATGTTTATGATTTCTGCCATATCTAGCTTAATTTATGTTTAATAAAAGGATAATCTGTTTGTTCGTAAACAGCATCATACATAACCGATTTTTCAGGGTATGGAGAAGCTTCAGCAAATTTTTCACATTCCGCAACGCGTACTTTAACATCTGCATCGATCGCATCAAGGTCTGACTGCTTTGCGTATTTTTTATCAAGAATAAGAGCCTTAACCTGAGAAATTGGGTCTACTTTTTTATACTCTTCAACTTCTTTCTTAGTACGGTATTGTTGTGCATCAGACATAGAATGCCCTCTGTATCGGTAGGTCTTCATTTCTAAGAAAGAAGGTCCGCCACCGTCTCTAGCAAGTTTAATTGCTTTATCCATAGCCTCGGCAACTGCAACAGGATCCATACCATCTACTGGGCCACAAGGCATTTCACAACCAAGCCCAAGTTTCCATATCTCTTCATGACTTGCTGTTCTTGCAACAGAAGTACCCATAGCATATCCATTGTTTTCAACAACAAATACTACCGGTAGTTTCCATAAAGTAGCCAAATTGAGGGTTTCATGCAGTGAACCTTGACGCACTGCACCATCTCCCATATAACAAAGTGTTACGCCACCTGTATTATTATATTTATCACCAAAAGCCATTCCAGCTCCTAGAGGAATTTGACCTCCAACAATTCCGTGACCACCATGAAATTTAAATTCTTTCGAAAAAATATGCATGGAACCTCCAAGACCGCTTGATGTTCCCGTAGCTTTTCCATAAAGTTCAGCCATAACACGTTTGGGGTCTACACCCATCCCGATGGGTTGAACGTGATTTCTGTAGGCCGTAATCATACGATCTTTACCTAATTCCATTGCATGTAATGACCCAGCAAGAATTGCTTCTTGACCATTATATAAGTGAAGGAATCCTCTTACTTTTTGCTGAATGTACACTGCGGCTAATTTATCTTCAAACTTTCTCCAGAAGAGCATATTTGAATACCAATCGATATAGGTTTGTTTTGTTATTTTCTTCATTAATATTGTTATTTGAAAAAATTTAGATCTGAGCCCAAAAATACAATATTTTATTGATTTTATTCATGTGAAAAATGGGCTTATTGAGTCAATAAGTTATTAAAATCACAATAAAATTAATGGATTTATTCGGAAAAAGAAATTATGCTATCCGACTAGTCCTCAGACTCCGTTACAGGAGCGCTTGCCAAATCAAAAGTCATAGAGAATCGAAGTGTGTTTTCGAGGGGGTTTCTAACTTTAGAAGTCGAAAAAAGATAGGAAATATCAATCACTGCAAAATTCAAAGAAAAGCCTGCGCCCAAGGTAAAATATTTACGAGATCCTTTTTCAATACTTTCATGAAAATAACCTCCTCGTAATGCAAAAGCGTCTTGAAAATTATACTCGGAACCAAAACCCCATGTGATTTCTTTTAATTCTTCAGAGAAACCATCTGGAGCATCGTTGAACGATTCAAAAATACCCGGCAAAAAACTAATGTCAGGCTGCTGATAACGATCAATCTGACCCGTGTCTTCATCAATTACAGCAACTGGAGAAGGAACCAATAGCTTGTTGAATTCTAAATTAAAAGAAATTTTATTATCCGAATCTAAATGGACGTTCAGCCCAGATCCCAGCTTCAAATTCGTAGGGATAAAGTTTTTTTGCCCGCCTTCATCATACTTCAATCGGGGGCCAATATTCGAAATATTAAACCCAAGTCGCAGGCGTGCTTTTTTGTCTCTAAAATCGAATAAGTCACTTTTATAAAAACCCGCAATGTCAATCCCGAGCGTATTAGCGGAGGTAGCGTCAAGGTCCGATGAGATTTTCAAATCCGATCGTATAAAACGTGCAGCTACCGCCATGGAATATTTGGTGTTGAGCAACAAGGCATACGAAAAATCTAAAGTGAGCTCATTGGGACGTTCAATTCCTTGTTCAATAATAGTACCTGCAACTAAATCATTTAAGACAATGTCGCCTAAACTAAAATACTTAAGGCTAGCTGCCCAAGCACTTCGATCCGTATTTTTGTTAAAATAGGTGATGTTTGCTAAGAAAATATCATTGACCAGTTTACTCAAATAAGGAGTATAACTTACCCCAAAACCGGATTTTTGTTCTGCAAAAACATATTTAGCAGGATTCCATTGTTGAGAAAAGGCATCGACAGATGTTGCGACCCCTTGCTCTCCCATTGCTGCACCGCGTGCATCTGGTGTTATTAATAAAAAGGGAACTCCCGTTGTAATGACACGTTCTTGTGCAACAGTTTCTAAAGCACACGCAACGCAAAAAAAAGTAATTAAAACCACTCTTAAACAGGCTTTTACATGAAATATTGTTCGTGTCATATAATCATATAACGCTTTTTTTATAAAAATCTTATGCGTAAAAAATTTAAAAAATAAACAGAAGAACAAGATCCTAGATAATAATCTAATATTTCAAACGTTCTAATTAAGAATCTGAACGCAAACAACGCATTAAAGTTTAGATGCAAGAGTAGATTTTGTATATTGCATACATTAAGTAAAAAAACGAGTACTTTATATAATATTTATGAGAATCAACTTATTATCTAAAAACGCTATTCTAATCGCTTTTACAGCATTAATTGCTATTTCCTGTGGGAAAAACAATCAATCAAGAGCTACGGGATGGGGTATAAATTCAAAAAAAGGTGGGTTTCAATATAACGTTGAATTTGAGGATCAAGAAACGGGTCCTGGTCTGGTATTTATAGAAGGAGGAACATTCACAAAAGGACAGGTACAAGACGATGTTATGCACGACTGGAATAATTCTCCAAACAAGCAGCACGTGATGTCGTTCTATATTGACGAAACAGAGGTCACCAACCTTATGTATTTAGAATACTTGGATTGGATCACCTTAGTTTTTCCTCAAGACCAAAGACAGTTTAAACAATTATATAACGGAGCTCTCCCCGACACCTTGGTTTGGAGAAACCAGTTGGGTTATGTCGAAGAACTTACCACAAACTATTTACGCCACCCTGCCTATGCAGAATATCCCGTTGTAGGAGTTAATTGGTTACAGGCTGTTCAATTTGCTGAATGGAGAACCGATCGTGTAAATGAATTTATTCTTGAACGTGAAGCTTACATTCAAGAAGATGTGCGTTATACAGAAGTTGACGCAAACAGTACATTCAGCACAGGAGCCTACCTCAAACGTCCAGAAACTACTTATGGTGGAAAAATTGACAGTCTAGCTGGTAAGAATGGTCGTATGCAAAAAGACACGACTGAAGTAAATGTTTACGCAGGTGTTGACAAAGGAATTTTATTGCCCTCGTACAGACTTCCAACGGAGACTGAATGGGAATATGCAGCTCTAGCTTTGGTAGGAGATCGAGAATACAATACGTATCGCGGGAAGAAAAAATACCCATGGTCAGGAGAATATACACGTTCTGAAGAACGACGTTCGGAAGGAGATCAATTAGCAAACTTCAAACTTGGTAAGGGAGATTATGGTGGAATTGCAGGATGGTCAGACGATGGAGCCGACATTACAATACAAGTAAAAGCATATCCTCCAAATGATTTTGGAATTTATGACATGGCTGGAAACGTTGCCGAATGGGTTGCCGATGTATATCGCCCTATTGTAGACGATGAAGCCAGTGATTTTAACTACTATAGAGGTAATGTTTACCTAAAAGATGTAATTAGTGAAGACGGAAAAGCGCAAGTAATTTCGCCAGACCAATTGGTATATGATACGCTTCCCAATGGAAAGGTGCTTTTAAAAAGACTTCCAGGTCAACTTGAAAAAGTAGCTATTGACGAAGAAGAAACATTCCTTAGACAAAATTTCAATAAAAGTGATAACAAAAACTTTAGAGATGGTGACTTGGGATCAACTCGTCTGTTCTCCAGATTTGGAGAAGAAGAGGAGAGTGAAAATGCTCGTCCAGAAACCACAAGCATGTACGATGCTCCTACGCATCCAAAAGTTACCGTAGATGAAGACGGCAACTTAGTTCGAACAAAAGATAAATCCAACAAAAGAACTTCCTTAATTACAGATGAAGTTCGTGTATACAAAGGTGGATCTTGGAAAGATAGAGCCTACTGGCTCGATCCAGCTCAAAGACGTTTTATGCCGCAATATCTCGCTACAGATCACATTGGTTTTAGATGTGCTATGACTCGATTAGGTTCGAAAAGCAAGGTTAAAAAAACGGCCAGACACAAGCGTAAAGGTTAATCAAATCAAAAGGCATTTTTAACGAAATGCCTTTTTTATTTCATGGAGGCAAAAGATCTTTATTCCTATTTCCTAAAATCCACTGGGGTAACAACCGATTCACGAAAAATCGAGGAAGGAACACTTTTTATCTGCTTACGAGGAGAACATTTTAATGGCAATAGATTTGCAGAAGAAGCCCTCGAAAAAGGAGCTTCTTATGTGATTGTAGATGACTCGGAGTACTTCAAAGAAGACAAACGCTATATTATCGTAGAAGATTGCCTTAAGAGCCTACAAACACTCGCTCATCACCATCGCATGGAATTTAGCATACCCGTGATAGGACTTACAGGATCGAATGGAAAGACTACCACAAAAGAATTGATTAACAGTGTCCTGTCGCAGCAATTCAATACTACAGCAACGATCGGAAACCTCAACAACCACATTGGGGTACCCCTCACCCTTTTGAATATTAATTCGAATACTGCAATTGCCTTGATTGAAATGGGTGCGAACCACCTCAAGGAAATTGAACTCTTAGCCGCAATAGCTGCCCCTTCGCATGGTTATATAACCAATTTTGGAAAAGCACACTTAGAAGGTTTTGGAAGTATTGAAGGCGTGGTTCGAGGAAAATCTGAACTCTACCAATTCTTAGCAAAGAATAAGGGAGTATGCCTTATCAACTCAGCAGATCCAATACAAGTATCCGGTACGCAGAATCAAAAAACATTTTCTTTTGGAACCAGCGACAAAGCAGCAGTTACAATTCAAAATATTGATCGAGGAGCAGACCAAAACATTGTGATTCGTACAGAGGAAACAGAAATTATCAGTCAACTAAAAGGAGCGTACAATTTCACGAATATCGCAGCGGCAATAGCCTTTGGATATTACTTTAAAATTCCTGTAGCAAAGATCAAAAAAGGAATTGAAGCGTACAATCCTACAAATAATCGTTCGCAATGGCATAAAACGGATTCCAACACCCTAGTGCTTGACGCATATAACGCAAATCCCAGCAGTATGAAAGCTGCTTTAGAATCCTTTTTTAGCACTAAAAAAGAAGGTTGTGTTCTGATTCTTGGTGACATGTTGGAGTTAGGGTTTTTTGCAGATGAGGAACACCAAAAAATTGTTGATTTAATCGAAACAAAAAAGGTAGCGGAGGTTCTCTTAATTGGTCCTGAATTTAATAAAACTAAAACATCAACATCTGGCTTTAAGAAATTCAACAGCTCCGCATCCGCTATCCCCTATCTTCAAGAAAAGAACTTCCAAAACAAAACCATCTTGATCAAAGGATCAAGAGGAATTGCCTTGGAAGTGTTAAAAGATTATTTGTAGAACTATTCGATACTCAGTTCTTGTATCTCTTTGAATCTTGAAGCATCTTCTGCCTCAATTTTACTTTTCAATACCGGCCATACTTCTTTGTAGAAATTATTGGTTTGTTCAATTGCAACCTCCAACTCTTCTTTAGCATGCTGTAATAACTTATTTTCTGTCGCCGTGATCCCTTCTTGACGACTTCTAGTATAACGTGATGCATTTCTAATACGGGTCAAAACATTACTCTCTGGATTGCGGACAATCCCTTGACGTTTATCTTCCTTGCCAATATAAAGAGCTATTAGAGAATCGATGGTTTTGGTCTGGCTTTTCATTTCTTTGAGTAAGGCCTTCATCTCATCCGATTTGTTTTCTTTAAAGAGCTTTTTATAATCAGCAAGGGTTTGCTTACTCTCTGCTAACTGTTTTACAGCAGCTGCAGCTGCAGCAGTATATCCTTCTAATTCTTTGGAAGCAGTGTATACAGCATCAGTGTTCGCAGGATCAACAGTTAACCTTGGATCGCTTTTAACCTCAATAGTTTGCTCAGATTGTTCGTCTCCAAAAGACATAACCAGACGGTATGTTCCGGGTTTTACTTGAACTCCCGAAGGCTCTCGTTTCGATTTACTGGGTTTTCTTCTCGGTCTAGAAACTCCTTTCTCATCCATATACCAATACCAACGGTAAATTCCCTTTTCTTTAGGAACCTTCTTTTTAAGGGTTCTAATCAAACGTTCTCCGTCATATACCATTAGGGTAAGCGAGTCTTTTTTAGCTTCTTTCTTTTCGGCTTCATCTTCATCATTAGCTTTTTCCTCTTTGTCCGAGTCTTTATCTTTTTTAACAGGAGGATTGACAAAATAAGAAAGCATGGCTCCGTATTTTCGGTTGGTACCCTGGTACATTGCATCTGCACCAAAGCGGCTCCCAGTTGGTTGCTGATAAGCTGCTAAATAAGCAGTTGGTGGTTCGAATAGTTGTACGTCTTTTTCAATTATACTTGAACTAGAAGCCAAAGCTCTTAGCGGGCGAATATCATCTAGAACCCAAGCTGCTCTTCCAAAAGTTCCAATTACCAAATCGTGTTCTCTGGGGTGAATAACCAAATCTTTTACCGAAACAGTTGGAAAAATTTCGGCATCAAACTTATCCCATTGCTTTCCTGCGTTAAGCGAAATATAAAGTCCATCATCGGTTCCTAAAAACATCAAGTTTGAATTGATTGGATCTTCTACAATACTCAATGTGTAATTTTCAACATCGCCACCGTCTACAATACGTTCCCATGTTTTTCCATAATTCTTAGTTCTGTATGCATAGGGGGTATAGTTGAATCTTCTATAATCATTTGCAACCAACAAGGCTTCTCCCTTGTTTTTATTTGAAGCTTTGATTTGAGTAATCCAACTCCCTTTGGGAAGTCCTTTGATGTTTTTGGTAACCTCATTCCAAGTAGACCCAGCATCTTGAGTGAAATGTACACGTCCATCGTCAGAAGCAACCCAAAGCATATCTTTTTCAACTGAGGAAGGTTCAATCACTAAAAGAGTACAGTGGTTTTCTGCGCCCGTAGCATCGAGGGTAAGTCCTCCACTCTCGCTCTGCTTTTGCTTTTCAGGATCATTGGTCGTTAAGTCTGGGGAAATCACCTTCCAAGTTTGCCCTTTATCCTTGCTAACGTGTACGAATTGACTACCAAAATAAACGGTGCTGTTGTCAAAAGGATCTTGTCCTATTGCTGCGTTCCAATTGAATCGTAAGCGGGTATCTGCTATTGGGTGGGTGGGGCGAACGATATAGTTGTTTCCAGTCTTCCAGTCGTAACGAGACACATACCCTTGCTGGCTCATGGCATAACCATAACGGGAATCATCTAAATCAGGTACTACATCAAATCCATCTCCAAAAGCAATTTCTTGCCAATAGGAATTTCTAATTCCTTGTACTTTCCAAACATAGGCTGGGCCTCTCCAAGATCCGTTGTCTTGCATTCCGCCATATACATTATAAGGAAATTCATTATCTACACTAATGTGATAGAATTGAGCAACTGGAATGTTGCCGATAAAACGCCAAGTTTTACCTCCATCGTGAGTAATGTTTAAGCCACCATCATTACCGTCTATCATAAACGAGCCGTCTTGCGGATGAATCCACCAAGCATGGTGATCTGGATGCACGCCGTTGGTAACTCCATAGGCAGGCATCAGCTGACTGAAATTCTTCCCACCATCTTGGGATACATTGACATAGGTAAATACAGAAAATACTCGGTTTTCATTTTGAGGATCAACGGCAATATCGGAGTAATAAAAAGGTCGATTTCCAATATCGTCTTTGTCGTTTATTTTCTTCCATTTAAAACCACCATCTTCAGACTTGTATAATGCATTTTTCTTTGATTCTACTAAGGCATAAATTATATTGGTTTTATTCGCAGCAATGGCCAAACCAATTCTCCCAAGGTCACCCTTAGGCAAGCCGTCTTCATCGGTTTTCTCTGACCAATTTTCACCGCCATCGAAACTTACATAAAGACCACTCCCCGAGCCTCCTGATTTGAAAAACCAGGGGTCCCGTTTGTGTTCCCACATAGTGGCAACTAATTTATTGGGGTTGCTGGGGTCCATAACCAAATCGGCAGCACCGGTTTTATCGTTTACGTATAGTATTTTCTTCCAGGATTTACCTCCATTGATTGTCTTATAAACTCCGCGTTCGGGATGTACACCCCAAGGAGAACCAATGGCTGCAACATAAACTATATCGGGGTTGGTAGGATCGATAAGTACGCGATGGATGTGTCTTGTTTTTTCAAGCCCCATGGACTTCCATGATTTTCCTCCGTCAAGTGATTTAAAAATTCCATATCCGCCATTCAAACTGTTTCTAGGGTTTCCTTCTCCCGTTCCTACCCAAATCACATCGGGATTGGATTGTTGAATTGCCACAGCACCAACAGAAGCGGTTACTTGATCGTTAAAAACTGGTTTCCACGTTACTCCTCCAGAAGTAGATTTCCATAAACCACCCGAAGCGGTACCTACATACATGATGTCGGAATCGGAATTCACAACGTCAATGGACGTAATCCGACCGCTCATCCCTCCAGGGCCAATATTCCTTGGCGCGGCTTCTTTGAGCCAGGTGATAGAAAAATCTTGTGCTCCCAATTGTAGGAAACAGCATAAAAAAAATAAAGAAAATATTGGTCTCATTCTTGTGAAATTTAATTAAAAGAGTATTCCGACTAAAGGTAGAAAAAAATAGCAGTTAATGGATATTAAACAAAAAAAGCTGTTTTAAATGAAAAATTGTTTTGATTTCCCATACTTCTTTGAGAATAATATAAAGGTAGGTTTCTTGCTTACACCATAGGATTGAAAACTATAATTCTATCGATCATTAGTTAAGGTTCTTTGGGTTTTTACTTATTTCGTAGCATAGGTGTTTTTCATAATCAGGATGATGAATCATATTAGGGTGATTGAATTCGCCGATTTTTTTCATTCCTATTTTTCTCATGACATTTTCAGATTTACGATTCTGTATTGTGCAAACTGATATAATCGTATTTAGTGCTAATTCATTAAACGCAAATTCGAGGCATCTTTTTGCTCCTTCAGTTGCATACCCTCTACCCCATGTGCTTCTTTTTAATCTCCAACCGATATTAATTGCAGGAGTGTAGGCTGTTTTATACTCTTGCAATGCCAGTCCAATCATCCCAACAAAAGCTCCTGATTCTTTTATTTCAGTTGCATAATATGTAAATCCATTCAATGTAAAATGTTTTTTGAGGCTCTTGATGAGTTCACCGACTTCTTTTTCTGTTAAGGTTTTTGGGAAATGTTCCATTACCATTTCATCAGAATTTAACTGTACCAATTCTTCCAAATCCCTATGGTTCCAATTGCGAAAGCCTAGCCTCTCAGAAGTAAATATATATTGATCTTTTTTCATTTACTTTAATGTAAATCCTCTTTCAATAAAAATTTCGAGTATTATTCCTCTCAAAACTCCCTCATAACAATAGCCGCAACTAAAGCCAAAGTTTTTCTGTAAAATAACGGGAATGGAAACCAGTCGTAAGTTCATGGTAGCGATCAGATTGGGGTCCTTTCTTGTCACTAAGCTATAAAAACAGAATACCTTTTCAAAAGCTAATGGTAATTATTTGTAGATTTAAATTATGAAACTAAGCCACTTGTTGTACAAAGTAGACAACTTAAATGATTCGGTTCGTTTTTTCAGAGATAAAGGATTTAATGTAGAGTATGGTTCAAAAAATAAGCCCAAAAACGCATTAATTTATTTTTCAAAAGGACCCTATATTGAACTTATTCAAAATGCTCCAATTTCATTATTTGTTAGGTTTATCTTAAAAATAATTGGAAAGGGTTTTTTATTGGACCGATTTAATTCTTGGGATAACGCAAAAGCGGGCTTTTTTGGGATTTGTTTAGAAAACGATGAAAATAATTTTTTTACTGAAATTAAGATTTTAAAAAAATACGATGAAACGTTTTTTGAAACCAAAAGCCAAAGATTAGACCCTTCCGATAGACATTTAAAATGGAAATTATTATTTCCATCAAACATAAACATTCCGTTTTTTATGACTTATTTTAATATTGACCCAAAACCTAAAAGATTTACTCATCCAAATGGAATAAAAAAAATTAAAACTGTTAATCTCGGTATTCAAGATGACCTAATTCCAATTATGAATGAGCTCTGTGAAGATAGTATCCTCAACCTTACAAATGGAAATCAGATTTTTGTGGAGTATCAAACTTAATAAAATAATATATTTAAGATGTATAAGTAAATTCAACAGATGTGAATTCAATGTCCGTAGACCAAAAACTTAAACTGTTACAGCTTTCATTACATTAGGCATTACCTAAGCTATGTGTTCAGAAACCAAAGAGAAAAAGCTCAAGAATATATTGCTATTTGTTAAGGTGTATATACGCAAAGAAGATTCTAAAGAAGAAAAGCAGGCAGACAATTTCGAGCTTAACTCAACCTGTAAAATCAACCCTGACAAAGCATTGTAAACTGCTTGTTACGATAAAAAGTTTGAGTATGGTTCGAATTTGAATAAAAAATACTCCCAATCATCTTGGAATCGCTGTGGGTGTTAAGGGATTCGAACCCATGACCTCTACCCTGTCAAGGTAGCGCTCTAAACCAACTGAGCTAAACACCCGTTTGTTTTACATCTTATTAACATCTATATAGTGCCCGTAATAGTGCCCTGATGTAGTGATTTAATAACCACTTGACTTTTCAGTTGTGTCTTCATTTTTTTCACAAGAAACAGAGACAATGGATATAACGAATAACATTGCTATAATAAAAATCAGTTTTTTCATACTAGATATTTTTAGATTGAACCACAAGATACACTAAACATTTTTTCTAGCGACAAAATCACTTCTGAACTTATAATACTCATTCGGCTTAACTATCTGCCCTTTAACGAAGTACTGAATGTTTCCATTTAACACTTTAATAGTTCTATTGATTTCAAAGAAAGTACCTGAACCTACTGAAGAGGTATGCCAGTTATTGAATAATAAAGGTCAAGTGGTATTGACTCTTTGAAGCCCTCACTTTAGCAGTTGCTTTCGGTGGGGGTTTTTAATTAATTTGATATTGGTGTTTTCTTTCTAATTTTCCAACGTCCAACACCTTTATCTGATAATGTTTTATCTGCTTCTGCTCCAAAAGG